>Ga0210391_10000006_pt1 | contig 540382 bp, 470 predicted proteins | sample IncBWC12OmetaG_FD_160573 | JGI IMG/M metagenome (GOLD analysis project Ga0210391, IMG submission 160573) | Forest soil microbial communities from Barre Woods Harvard Forest LTER site, Petersham, Massachusetts, United States - Inc-BW-C-12-O ...
CTCGATCGACCCGCTGATCACGCACGTCATGCCGCTTCAGAAGATCAACGACGCCTTCGAGCTGATGCACAAGGGCGAGTCCATCCGCAGCGTCGTCACCTATTGAAGCCTCGGAGACGGTCGACCGCGCGGTTGCCAGCCGGCGCCCGCCCGGGCACGCTTACCCCGACGGCTCCAAAGCCATTCAGGACGGTTCCATGACTACGAGCAGTTCGGGTACGGTTCGCAGGCACCTGCTTGCCGCGGGTACGCTGGCGCTGCTGGGCCTCGCACGCCACGCCGGCGCTGCCGGGGCGCCCGCCGCGCCCGAGCGCGTGTATGTCTCCGACGAGCGCGGCGGCAATGTGGTCATCGTGGATCCGCAGTCGGCGAGTGTCGTGGCGCGCATCCCGGTGGGCAAGCGGCCGCGCGGCATCCAGGTGTCACCGGATCACAAGCTCGTGTACGTGGCGCTGTCGGGCTCGCCCATGGGGGGACCGAACGTGGATGAATCGAAGCTGCCGCCGCCTGACCGGCGCTACGACGGCATCGGCGTGGTCGACCTGGGCGCGCAGAAGCTGATGAGCACCTACCAGAGCGGGGCGGACCCGGAGACCTTTGCGCTGTCGCGTGCGGGCAAGACGCTGTACGTGTCCAACGAGGACACCGGCATGCTCTCGGCCGTGGACCTCGGCAAAGGCGTCGTGGCGAGCACGGTGGCCGTGGGCACGGAGCCTGAGGGCGTGGCGGTGAGCGCGGATGATCGGCTCGTGTATGTCGCCTGCGAGACCGCCAACAGCGTCTACGTGGTGGACGCACAGAGCATGAAGGTCCTGGCGAAAATTCCGACCGAGAAGCGGCCGCGCGCGATTCTCCTGCCCGCCGGCACTCAGCGCGGCTACGTGACGAACGAATTCGGCGCCTCGCTCACGGTTTTCAGCACGCAGGACTACAAGGTCGTGAAGACCATCTCCCTCGGAGACCCGCAGGCGGTGCGCCCGATGGGCATCGCCTCCACCGACGGCAAGCTTATCTACGTCACCACCGGGCGCTTTGGCGCGCTGCTGGAGATCGACCCCGAAGCCGGGCGGATCGTGCGCACCTTCGCCAATATCGGACAGCGGCCCTGGGGTCTCGCCCTGAGTCGTGACGGACAGAAGGCCTTTACGGCCAACGGCCCCTCCGGGGACATTTCCATCGTCGACCTGAAATCAGGGCAGGTGGATGCCCGGATCGCCGTCGGCGGCAGCCCCTGGGGGATCGTCGCCGCACCCGCGGTGCCCGCCGGGCACTGACCGGTTGCGTCAGCTGCGACGCCCGTCACGCGCGTGAACGTGACCCGCACAGGTATGCTAGCGGCCCGTGAGTGAGCGAAGATCCGCCGCGGCGGCTAACCCGCGCGTTGCGGCTGCGGGGACCGCGGCCGCTGGAGAACCGATGACCGACGGCGTATACGGCCAGCGCGCCGCCTTTGTATCGATCACCACGCTGTTTTTCGCGTGGGGTTTCATCACCGCCACCGTTGATCCGCTGATCGCAGCGCTGAAGACGATCTACAGCCTCTCCTACGCCGAGGTGATGCTGACGCAGTTTGCGTTCTTCATGGCCTACGGGGTGGTGTCGCTGCCGGCCGCCCCGTTGGTGCGGCGCCTGGGCTATGCGCGTGCCATCGTGCTCGCGCTCACCATCATGATCGCCGGCTGCGTCGTGGTTCCGCTCGCCACGCACCTGGACACATTTGCCATCGTGCTGGTGGCGCTCTTCATCATCGCAAGCGGCATCACCATCTTGCAGGTCGCGGCCAACCCGCTGGCCGCGGCGCTCGGGCCGCCCGCGCGTTCGCATTTTCGGCTGACCCTGTCGCAGGCCTTCAATTCGCTCGGCACCGCCATTGCGCCGTATCTGGCCTCCTCGGTGCTGCTCGCGGGCGGCATCTTCGCCGCCAGCGCGACGAGCCCCGTTACGCCCACGCAGCGGACCGAGTCTTTGCGCCATATTGATTTCGCCTTCGTTGTCATTGCCGCGCTTACCGCGCTGCTCGCGTTTTTTATCTGGTCAATGCGGGCGCGCCTGCGAAGCGCCGCGCCGCTGCAAGACGCGGCCGAGGACTCCTCTGTCGTGCGCGCGTTGCGCTCACCCTGGGCGCTGCTCGGGGCCGGGGCCATTTTCCTTTACGTCGGCGCGGAGGTTGCCATCGGCAGTCTCATGACAAACTTTCTGCACCAGCCGGACGTGTTCGGCGTGTCACTGGTCCAGGCGGGCAAACTCGTCAGCATTTACTGGAGCGCGGCCATGGTAGGCCGCTTCCTCGGCAGCGCTCTGTTGCGCCGCGTCAGTGCCGGTCGGCTGCTGGCCGCCGCGGCGGTCTGCGCCGCGCTTCTGTGCCTGACGGTGCGTCTCACGCCCGGCTCGGCCGCCGGCGTCGCGGCGCTGTCCGTCGGCCTCATGAACTCCATCATGTTTCCGGTGATCTTCACGCTCACGCTCGAGCGCTCGCGCGCTTCGCAGGCGGCCACTTCGGGACTGCTGTGCATGGCCATTGTGGGCGGGGCCTTCCTGCCGCGCCTGGCAGGGCACATCGCGGACGCGAGTGGCCTGCGTGCCGCCTACATCGTGCCGCTGCTCGCTTACCTGTGCATCAGCGCTTTTGGATTTGCCGCAGCCCGCTCGGCGCCCGCGGCGGCGGACGGAGTTGGGCTCAGCGCCGGCTAGGCCTCGGTGCCGAGGGAGGGCACGTGTCCAGCACGCGGTAACAGCAGCTTGAGGAGCGGCCCGGTCATGAGGGTCGTCGTGATCGCCATGATCACGAGGATCGTGAACACTTTCGGTGGAATGAAGCCGAGCTCAAGCCCGATGTTGAGCACGATCAGCTCCATGAGGCCCCGGGTGTTCATCAGCGCGCCGAGTATCCAGCCGTGATGGTTGTCGAAGCCGCTCAGGCGCGCCGCGCCGTACACGGGCAGGATCTTGCCGAGTGCGGCGGCGGCAAGCACGACCAGGAGCCAACTCAGATCCGCGGCGCTGCCGAGTCCGAGTACGTTGGTGCGCAGCCCCGTGAAGGTGAAGAACACCGGCAGGAAGAATACCAGCACGAACTGGCCGACCTGGCGGTGCCAGGCTTGCACGAAGTCCGGATAGCGGTGAAAGAGCAAGCCGGCGGCGAAGCCGCCGAAGATCGCGAAAATGCCGAGTTGGTAGGTGCAGATACCGGTGGCGAACAGCAGACACAGCACCACCGCCATGAGATTGGCCGGCAGGCCGCCGGCGCGCAGCGGATTCGCGACCAACAGCCGTGCGACCAGCGGCCGGAGCACGAACCGCAGCACGAGCACGAACGACAGCAGGCCGCCCAGCTGCAGCAGCGCGCCCCTGCCGGAGAATTTCGCGGCCGCGTAGGCGGATACTCCCGCGAGCAGCAGCCAGCCCATGACGTCATTGACGGCGGCCGCCGAGATCGCCACGACCCCGACCTCCGTGCGCGTGAGCCCGTACTCGCGCAGGATGCGTCCGAGTACCGGCACCGCGGTAATCGCCAGCCCCACACCGCAAAACAAACTGTAGGCCGTGGGGTCGATGCCGGGCGCCAGCGCCGCACCCGAGAGCCTGCCGATGATGATGCCGAGGATCAGCGGCACCGCGACGGATGCGAGTGTTACCGCAGTCACGGCACGCACGTTGCGGCGGCTCTTCAAGTGCTCGAACTCAAAGTCCATCCCGATCTGAAACATGAGCAGAATGAGGCCGATCTGGCTGATGATGATGATCGGGGTCGGGGCCTGCGCGCCAAACACCGCGCGCGCGGTCTCGGGAAAGAAGTGCCCGAAGAGCGAGGGGCCGAGGATCAGCCCCGCCAGGATTTCGCCGACGACGCCCGGTTGCCCGAGCCTTCTGAGGATCGTGTTACCGATGCGTGCCGCCGCGATCATCACGATGAGCTGCAGCAGAACCGAGAACAGCAGCTCCTCGGTTTGGTGGACCGCATCGCTCACCCGCGCGCGCCTCCGCTACCACGCGCCGGCGATGCGAGGGTCCCCGCTGCGGGAGTGCTACCGCTGATGAGCGGCTGCTGCCGCTGTGACCTCAAGCAGGCGGCCGCGCGCGCGCGAGACATTCCACTTCCAGCAGCGCGCCGCGTGCCAGTCCGCTCGCACCGATCGCGCTGCGGGCCGGCAGGCGGTCGGCCTTAAAATAGGTTACGTAGATCTTGTTGAAGTCCTCCCAGCGCGACATGTCGCTGAGCATCACCGTACACTTGAAGACGTCATCAAAACCCAGGCCCGCCTGCTGCAGCACCGCGCCGATGTTGCTCATCGTCTGGCGCGCCTGCTCGTCGAAAGCCGCCGGCAGTGTGCCGTCGGCCAAAGTGCCGATCTGCCCGGACAGGTAGAGGACATCGCCGACCCTGACCGCCGCGGAGAAGGGTGCGTGCGGGATGTTGGACTTGAGATATTCGGCCGATGGGGCTGCGGGGGCCGTGACCGTCTTGCAAGCCTCGGGACCCACAAGAACAGCTGTGCAGACGAGCGCAGCACCCAGGCAGCGGCTGCGCCTGAACGGTAGCAGGTTCATCATCGGCTTCTCCCGTGGGCGGCAGGGCGTGTTGGCACCGTCGTGCGCGTTGGGATTTTATCGCGTATCGATCTGACAGGACGGAGCAATTGTCTGTGGGGCGGAAGCAGCGGCGCGCGGCGCCGATGCTTTACCGCTCGGGGGGCGATGTCCATAATGGCGGCGGCTCTTAATTGCCGTTGCGCTGCGTGGAAGAACTCCCTTGGGGCGATTTCGCTGTGCTACAGGCCGCGGGATCCGGAGACTAAATGACACCCCAAGCCACGCACGCGCTGCTGACGGCCGCGATCATCGCTCTCATTGCGTGGCGTCTGTACTCGCGCATCCGACGCACGATTGGCCGCCAGCGCTTCTCGCGCGTGCGGCCGTGGGTCACGATGGTCATCTTTCCCCTGCTGCTGGTGCTGCTCGCATTTGGCACACGTACGCAGCCGCTCGTGCAAGCCTCCCTCGCCGCCGGGGTTGCGGCGGGCATCGCGCTCGGCGTGCTCGGCTTGCGTCTGACGCGCTTTGAAGTGACGGGGGAGGGAATGTTCTATACCCCGAGCGCGCATCTTGGCGTGGCGCTTTCGACGCTGCTCGTGTGCCGGATCGCCTATCGCTTCGTGATCGTCGGCCTCGTCGGCCTTCCCGGTGTCCCCGCAAGCGGTGCGCCGCCGCCGGCTTCGCCGACGCTGACGCCGCTCACGTTGCTGCTCATCGGTACCCTGGCGGGTTACTACTGCACCTATGCCGTCGGCCTGCTGCGCTGGTCGGCGCGCAACTTGAGTGCGCCGCCGCCGCAGATCCCGCCCCCTTAGAGGCTAGAGGCTACGCACGGCGTGCACGTGCGGCACGTGGGTCTTACTTGGCAACGAAGACGCTCTTGGGCAGCCGTACGTGGACGCCGACGTTCGGCTTGTCGACCAGTTGGGTGACGGCCACGTTGCCCGCGAGGCTGACCAGCTGGTACGCCTCGTGCCGTGTCAGCTGTTTCTCGCTGACGAGAAAGTCCACCATCTCCTGGATGGCGGCCTTGGTAGCGACCATCAGATCCGGGTCGGTCGCCATGCTGATGAAGTCAGTGGGGGTTTCCGCGCGTGGCCAGGTGAGTTTCAGGTCCTTGCGCACGGTGAGCTGCACACGGCCACGCAGGGAAGTCTCGATGGCGGTCTGATCAACCTCGCCGTCGCCCTGCGCCACGTGGCCGTCGCCGATCTCGAAGAGCGCCCCGCGCGCGAAGACCGGAATGTAGAGCGTGGCGCCAACGATCAACTCGCGGTTGTCGAGGTTGCCCGCGTGCCGCCCGGGCGGATTACTGCTGACGCGGCCGGCCGCGGGGGGCGGGGCGACGCCCATGCTGCCGAAGAACGGGCGCAGGGGGATGACAATGCCGGGTGCGAACTCGGCCGTCATGCGCTTGCGATCGAGGCCGATGATCGTGGCCGGCCGGCCCGGCTCGCAGTTTTCCGGGAGGATACCGCTGCAGCCGTTGTAGCCGTAATCGATCGGCAGCTCGATGGAGAGGATCTTCACCGCGAGTACGTCACCGGGCTCGGCCCCTTCGACGTAGATCGGCCCGGTGAGGATGTGGCCGCCGGGGCCGCGACGCTCGCCCGTCACCTCAGCGACGATGGCCTTGAGCGAAGACTGAATCTTCTCATCCGGTACGCCCGCTTTGGCCAGGCCCGCGGGTGTGTTAGTGAGCAGAGTGTCCACGTCGACGATGTCGCCGGAGTCGATGCGCAGAACCGGCGGTGCTTCTGACCAGTAATAGCCGTAGACCACCGTGGCCGGCGTCGCCTCGAGCCGATGCGTGATCGGGGCGTGCGCACTGGCCGCGGCGAGGCCGACCAGCACACTGATCGCCGGCAGCGAAGCGCGCATCAGCGCTCGTAGCGGATCAGGGAAGTGCGATGAGCGAGCGTGTCGTACAGCGCACGGCCGTCGGCATTGAATTCCTGGGTCATCCAGTAAACTGAGCCGGCCTTGACGCGATCGGCAGCCGCATACACCGCGTGGATCAAGGCGCGCGCGACTCCGCCGCCGCGCGCCGCCGGATCGACGAACAGGTCCTCGAGGTAGCAGATATCGTTGAGCGACCAGGTCGAGGAATGAAACAGGTAGTGAACGAATCCAAGCAATGTGCCCTCGCGTTCGGCCACCAGCCCATAGGGCGCCTGGCGCTCGTCGACGAGTCGCGCAAAGGTCGCATCCGTAACCGCATCAGACAGATGCTGGCGGTAGAAGCGCAGGTATCCCTTCCAGAGGATTTCCCATTGCCCGCGGTCGCTGGGCTGTAAAGCTCTGATGTCAGGCACGCAAATCTCCGCAGGTTCCGGGCGGTCGCAGTAGCGGAAGTGTAGCCGCTGCCGCCGGGGAAAGGCGATGGACGAGTAAGCGCGGCCGCAGCCGCACCTCGCCAACGGGGTTTCGCCGGCCGCGGTCGGGCTATAAGCTAGCCTAAGAATACGAGTCGCGCTCCGGCAGTCCTGACGTCCGCCGTGGGTGATACGGGAAATCCGTCGTAAGAAAACGCCCGCGTGGCGGTCTGCGTTTCTGCGCGCGCAGGGAGGACAGCGGAATGAAGGTCATGCGGTCGCTGGGTGCGCTTGTGCTGCTGACGCAGCTGCTGGCTGCGCACGCGAGCGATGACCCCGCGACCGGCCTGGCCGATTCGGCGGCGCTGCGGGCAACGGTCTTTGGCACGCCACCGGAGGACGTTGCACCGCTCCCCGCTCTGGTGCCGCTCGATGAGATCGATATCGCGCTGCCCTGGGCACGACCGCTGCCGGCCGTACTGTGGTTCGACCGGCGCCTGCGCGTGTGGTTTTCGGCGCAGGGCAAGCCCGCGCCGCTCGCCATCGTGATCTCCGGCACCGGGAGCGACGGTAACACCGAGAAACTCTCGTTGTTGCGCGCCGCGCTCTACGGCGCCGGCTATCACGTGCTCACCCTGCCGTCGCCGACCAATCCGGGATTCATCGCCGCGGCCTCCAGTACCGGCGTGGCGGGTGATCTCATGCAGGACAGCCGCGATCTGTACGCGGCCGCGCAGCAGATCGTCACCCACCTGCCCAAAAAGATACGCATTACCGAAGTCGACGTACTCGGTTATTCGCTCGGCGGCGCCCACGCCGCGGTCCTCAAATCGATCGACGCGGTCGAGCAGCGGCTGAAGATCCGTCGGGCCGTGATGATCAACCCGCCGGTGAGTTTGTTTACTTCGATGCAGAGGCTCGATGAGCTCTTCGCGCTCAGCATCGGCACCGACGAGCAGGGGATCGACGCCTTCTACCGGCGTCTCTATGCGCGGCTCGCGAATTTCTACCGTCTGAGCGATCAGGTTCGCATCGAGGACACTAACCTGCTCGCCGCCGTCGCGGCGACGCTGCGCACCGATACCGACTTCTCTGCGGCGATCGCGCTCACCTTTCGCATCGCGCTGATGAACGTGTTTTATACGGGGGATCTGTACGCCGGCACCGGTGTGGTCACCGATCCGCGCCATCCACCGCGACCGGGCGATCCGACCGCAGAGGTCGTCCAGCGCCTGCTCAGCAAGCCATTTTCCGAATACTTCGACCAGGTCTTCGCCCCCTACTATCTGGCACACCGTTCCGGCGCGACGCGTGCGTCCCTCGTTGCCGAGAGCCGTCTGGACATCATCGGCGACGCGCTGCGCACGGAGCCGGACTACTACGCCCAAACCAACGCCGATGATCTGATTCTGGACCGTACGGAGTTGGATTGGCTGCGCACGACGCTCGCCGGCCGGATCGCCGTCTACGACCATGGCGGCCATCTGGGCAATCTGGGCGAGCGTCAGCAGATTGCCGATATGCTCGACATGCTGGCCGGCCGCTGGGCGGGGGCCGCCAGGTGAGGGCCGGGCGCGGCGCAAGCCTGGTCTCCGTGGTGTGCGTCGCGCTGCTGGCGGGGGGCTGTGCCTCGCGCGATTTCTACATCCGCAGCCTGCCGGCGGAGACTCCGGCGGCGGACAACGCCGCGGACATTCAGCAGCGCCAGGCGATGCTGGCGGAGGCGGCAGCGGGCGCCAGCGCGACCCCGCAGGCGGACATCGGGCCGCCCCTGACACCGGAGGAGGCTCCCTCCCGGTACACCTACGATCCGTGGGAACGGATGAACCGCTTCACCTACCGCTTCAATGCGCGCTTCGACGAGGCGGTCTTCCTGCCGGTTGCCGACAAGTACCGTCGCCTGCCGAGCCCGGTGCGCACGGGAATCCATAACTTCTTCGCCAATCTCGGCGAAGTCGTCAGCGTCCTTAACTACACCGCGCAGCTGCGGCCAGCCCCCGGGGTACGAAGCCTCGGACGCTTCGTCATCAACAGCACGCTCGGAATCGGCGGGCTGCTGGACGTCGCCGCAAAGATGGGCCTCTCCCAGCCCCACACCGGTTTCAGCGCCACCCTGGCGCGCTGGGGCATGCAGCCGGGTCCTTATTTCGTCATGCCGCTCCTCGGGCCTTCGACGCTGCGCGGTGGCTTTGGATTTCTCGCCGACTTCGGCACCGACTACGCCATCAATCTCCTCGATCTTTACCGCGGCACTGCCGGCTGGGCACTCACACCGCTCGATGCCGTCGACATCCGCGCGAATACCAACTTTCGCTATTACTCGACGGGCTCGCCGTTCGAGTACGACACGGTGCGCTTCCTGTACGTACGTAAGACACTCATCGAGGACGATGCGCTGCGCATGTGGCACCGCTCCGGCAATCGCCATGCGCAAACACCCGCTGGGCAGTGAGGCGGAGTTGCAGCGCATGGGCAGCACGCATCTGTGGCACTTAGCCGCTGTGATTCTGGCCACCGCCGCCCTGGTCGGCTTCGCTGGCTGGACCACGGTTGCTCTGTGGTTCCAGGCGCCGGGCGGCCCGCTGCTGCGGGGAGTCTTCATCGCCGCCTGGCTGGCGTTCTCGCTCGCAGCGCTCGTGGCGCTGCACCGGGGGTACGGGGTCCTTGCGCTGCTCGCGTTCGCGCTTGCCACAGGCGGCGTGCTGCTGTGGTGGCACAGTCTCAAGCCCTCCAACGATCGCATCTGGGCAGACGACGTCGCCCGCACCACCTCGGGGGAGGTGCACGGGGATCGGGCCACGCTTAGCAACGTGCGCAACTTCGACTGGCGCAGCGAGACGGATTACACCCAGCGCTGGGAGACGCGCAGCTACGATCTGCGCAGGCTGCAGTCCCTGGACATGATTACCTCCTACTGGGCCGGACCTGCGATCGCGCACGTGCTGTTGTCGTTCGGGTTCGACGACGGTCAGCATGTCGTCTTCTCGGTCGAGATCCGCCGGCAAAAGAGCCAGGAGTTTTCCGCGATCGGCGGATTTTTCAAGGAATTCGAATTAAGCGTGCTCGCAGCCGACGAGCACGACGTGATCCGGGTGCGCACGAACATTCGCGGCGAAGACGACTATCTGTACCGCATCCGCCTGCCATTGCAGGACATCCGTTTACTGTTTCTGTCGTATGTCAGCCAGGCCAACGAGCTCGTCCACACGCCACGCTTCTACAACACCATCACCGTCAACTGCACCACGCTCATCTACCACATGATGGAGCGCATCGTCGGTCGGCTGCCGTTGAGCTACCGCCTGCTACTGACGGGTTATCTGCCAGGCTACGTGTACGCCGTCGGCGGACTGGATCAGCGCTACACCCTGGCGCAGCTGCGCGTGTTCGGCCACATCACCCAGCGCGCGCAAGAGTCCGATCGCAGCGAGTTCTTTTCCCAGGACATCCGTCGCGGCATCCCGCCGCTGGTGGTCCCGCCTGCGGATCACTGAGCGGCCTACCGCCGCTGCGCCGCGCGGCTCACTCTGCGGAGCCCGGCCCCTCGTGCGCACTGCGCCTGAGCATCGAGAGGAGAAAGGCGAGTGCTCCGGCTGCTACAAACAGCATCAGGCCCTGCGGATTCACGGCTGCCATGGAGGCGCTGCCGAGCACTGGGCCCAGCAGACCGCCCACGCCCCACAGAATGCCGACGAACGCGTTGGCGGTGATCAATGCGCCACCCCGGAAGCGATCGCCGATCCGCACTATGGCGAGTGTGTACAGTCCGCCGGCGGCGGCGCCGATCAGGAACAGGGCGGGCCACAGCGCCGGGTTCGAAACCAGGCCCAAAGGTAGCGCCAGAGCCACCACAACTGCGACCCAGCCACAGGCGGCGTGAACGCGTGTCCGGCCGAAACGATCCGCCGCCCACCCGATGGGAACCTGCAGGCACGCGTCGCCGAGAAACAGCACGCTCACCATCAACACCGCAAGGCTGGTGGTGAGGCCGATTTTCAGTCCATACACGGGCAGCAGCGACAGCATGGCGCTGTCGAACATCGCGAAGACGAGCACGGCAACCGCCAAAGACGTGGAGTGACGCAGGAAATCGAGCAGTGTCAGCGGGCTCTCAGTGTCGGACAGCACACTGCGCCATCCGCTCCGGAACAACAGTACGATGGCGAGCAGGTGCAGCGCGGCGGCAATCACAATGGGCGCGACGGTGCTGGTGCCGAAGGCGGCCAGCAGCGCAGGTCCCGCGAACTGACACGCCGTAAGCGTCATCGCATAGACGCCGGTCCAGCGGCCGCGGGTGTCCTCGCCGCTGACTTCCAGGATGCGAGCCTCTCCCAGAGCAAACAGGATGCCGGTGGAGACACCCATCAGGAGCCGCGAGAGCGCCCAGGGAAACACCGCGTACGGGGTCGCAAGCACCAGCAGACTCGCACACGAGAGCAGCATTGCCCCGATGAGGAGCGCTTTCGAGCCGAGCAGGCGCGTCAGCTGTGCGAGGCAGAACGAGACGCCGATCGTTCCCACCGCCGGCAGCGCCGCCATCGCCGCGATCGAGGCGGCTGAGGCACCCGCCTGCAGCAGCCGCAGGGAAACGAGCGGCAGTGTCAATCCGCTTGCGAGCCCCATGACCGAGATGCTGCCGATCGCCGTCATCAGGGGCCCGAGCATCGCCTGGGTCGCAGGCGACTGCGAAAGCTCAGGCGCGGAAACGGCGCGTGGCCGAAGCTTCTGCGTCATGCTCAGTCGGCCGCGTTTGCCCTGGCGGCGCTCGTGCGGCACATCCCTCAGGCGGGCCGACGCGTCAACAAGAGCCACGTGCCACCGCCCACCAGCGCGAGCCCAGAAGCGCGCCGCAGGAAATTAGCGCGTGCCGGCTTCAGGAACCAGGTGCGACCCAGCCCGGAGGCGACGGCCCAACCCGAGTCGCTCAGGGCGGCCAGCAAGACCGAGACTGCGCACATCACGGCGAGCTGGCGCGCGGCCGGTCGCGTGGGATCGACGAACTGTGGAAGAAACGCGGTAAAGAACGCCAGGGTTTTGGGGTTAGAGAGGGCCACCAGCACGCCGCGCCAGAAGTGCACGCGGTTCCCCGCAGCTATTGCCACGGAGCTTCCGGGGCTGCGCCAGGCCCGTACGCCCAGCCAGATGAGGTACGCGGCACCGAACCAGCGCAACAGTTCGAAAAGATACGTGGCATGGAGCAATACCCAGTTCAGGCCCAGGGCGATTGCGGCCAGAAGCGCGGCGTTGCCGAGCGAGGTGCCGGCAACGGTGACGAGCGCCGCTCGCACCCCTTTGGTCGCACCCGTGGAAACAATCAGGGTCACGATCGGCCCGGGAACCAGGATCAGCACGATCGTGATTGCAAGAAACCCTGCGAACAAGTGCCAATTCATGCAGATCGCTCCTGCCTCGCCGCTTGCGCGGCCTGTTGTTCTAAACTGCTTTCTCGGCAGCGCACATGATATGAAGTTTTTAACCATTGCGGGTCCCGAGACGCTGATGGCTCAGGATCGACCGCACGAGGTGGCAGAATGAAGCGACGAGCCAAAGCGGTGATTGCACGCACGCTTGGGCAGGCAGTCACGGTGGAAGAGATCGACGTTGAGCCGCCGCGTCACGGTGAAGTCACCGTGCGGCTGGCGGCGTGCGGGGTCTGCCACAGCGATCTTTCGGCGACGAACGGTACGATCGGGTATCCGTTGCCCTTGATTCTCGGGCATGAGGGGGCCGGCATCGTCAGCGACGTTGGCGAAGGAGTGCGCGGCTTGCAGCCCGGCGATCACGTGATCACCTCGTTCGTCAGCATGTGCGGTCACTGCGCCTTTTGCCAAAGCGGCAAACCGCAATTGTGCGTGCAGGCCCTGCAGGCCCTTTACACGCTGCCCGACGGCACGGTGCGCACGCACGACAGCAAGGGCGAGCCACTCAACGTGTTCTGCGGCTGCGGGGTCATGGCCGAGTACGCCACCTTGCACACCGATAACGTCATCAAGATCGCGCAGGACATGCCGCTCGACCGTGCCGCGCTCATTGCCTGCGGGGTGCTGACTGGAATCGGCGCGGTCACCAATACCGCGCGCCTGGCGGCCGGTTCGGTGGCCGTAGTGTTCGGTTGTGGCGGTGTGGGACTCAATACGGTGCAGGGTTGTGCGCTTGCAGGGGCGCGCATGATCGTCGCGGTGGATACGCGTGCGGAGAATCGTGCGCTCGCGCTACGCTTCGGTGCGACCCACGCGGTGGACGCTGCGGTTCAAGAGCTCGGCAAAGCGCTCTACAAGCTGACCGGTGGCGGCGCGGATTACGCCTTCGATTGCGTCGGCCTGGGCAAGGTGACCGAACAGGCCTGGAACGTGTTGAAGCGCGGTGGCATGGCGGTCACGGTCGGGATCGCAGCGGCGGATGACAAGATCGTACTGAGCGCTCAACGCCTCGCCCTCAGTGAGAAAACCCTCACCGGCAGTTACTTCGGCTCTGCCCGCCCGCAACACGATGTTCCGCAGCTGATTGGTCTGTACCGCGCCGGACGGCTGAAGCTTGACGAACTGATCACGCGCCGCTACCCGATCGAGGAAGCCCCGCGGGCCTTTACCGACCTCGAGCAGGGCCATGCCGGCCGCGGTGTCATTCTCTTTGAGCCCGCTTCCGGGGGTTAGCGCCTTGCCGGAGATCTGGATCGGTGTGGACACCGGGGGTACCTACACCGACGCGGTTGCACTCGACGCTCAGCGGCGCGTCGTTGCCAGCGCGAAGGCGCTGACGACGCACTGGGATCTGTCGCTCGGCCTCGCCGGGGCGATCCGGGCCGTACTGGGAAAACTACCCGAGGACGCACGGCGCGAGCACATCGCACTCGTGTCGGTGTCGACAACACTCGCCACCAACGCCGTCATCGAGAAACGCTTCAGCCAGATCTGCACGCTCCTCATCGGCTTCGACGCGCAGATGGTCGAGCGCTCCGGTATCAAGCGCGCCGGAGGGGGTGTCGTCGTGCGCGTGGGTGGCGGCCACGATGCGATCGGCGAGGAGGCGGAGCCGCTCGATGAGGCGGCGATCGACGCGGCGGTGCGCGAGTTCGGCGCCCAGGTCGAGGCATTCGCCGTGGCTGCGATGTTTTCGGTACGCAATCCCGCGCACGAACAGCGAGCGCGCGAGCGGATCCGCGCGATCTGCGCCAAGCCGGTTACCTGCAGCCACGAACTGAGCTCGCAACTGGATGCACCGAAGCGCGCCCTGACCGCTGCCCTCAACGCGCGCCTGACGCCACAGATTGCACATCTGCTGGATGCTCTCGGCCGGGTGCTCGAGGGCGAGGGGATTCGTGCGCCGGTCATGGTCGTCAAAGGTGACGGCACCCTGATGAAGGCCGAGGTCGCCCTCGAGTACCCGGTCGAGACTGTCCTGTCGGGGCCGGCGGCGAGCGTTGTGGGCGCAGGTTTCTTGAGCGGCCTTGAGGACTTTGCGGTCGCCGACATGGGCGGCACAACGACCGATGTTGCGATCGTCGTCGGTGGCCGACCCATCGTGCGCGCCGAAGGCGCGGTGATCGGGGGCTGGCGTACGATGGTCGAGGCGATTGACGTGCACACCTGCGGTCTCGGCGGCGACAGCGAGGTGCACTTTGACCGTGAACAGCGGCTGGCGATCGGCCCGCGGAAAGCGATGCCGCTGAGTTTGCTCGCCGAACAGTTTCCCGCGGTGCTGTCCGATCTGCGGCAACTCGCCCGCGAGGAGCGCCCGCCGATTTATGCGGCACAGTTCGCCTTGCGCAATGCCGGACGCGATCCGGGTGCGCACCTCGATCGGCTCGAACAGCGGGTCTGGGACGCGCTTGACGCGCAGCCGCGGCGGCTCGGCGAGGTCGCCCGCACCGGCCAGGGGGTCGAGGCGCTGCGACGCCTGGTCGATCGGGGTCTGGCGACGCTGGCCGGGTTTACCCCGAGCGATGCGATGCACGTGCTCGGACGGCAGCAGGGCTGGAGCGTTGAGGCGGCGCGCCTGGGCGCCACCATCCTCGCCACCGAGGAACGCAACGCGAGCGCACGCCAGGCGCGAGACACCCCGGAAGTGTTCTGCGAGCGCAGCTATCAGCACGTCGTCCGCGAAGCTGCACGCGTTTTGCTTGAAAGCGCGCTGGCCCGCGACCCGGGCGTTGAAGCGAAGAACGGACGCTGGGGACCCTTGGGAGTGCTGGTCGAGGACGTGGTGAGCGGGCGCACGTTCTCAGGGTTGATCGATGCCCGCCTCCGCCTGGCAACGCCGCTGATCGCCATCGGCGCGCCGGTGGGTGCGTACTACCCCGAAGTTGCACGCCGCCTCGGCGCGCAGCTGTTGGTGCCCGAGCACGCAGCCGTGTGCAATGCGGTGGGTGCCGTGGCAGGCGTGGTCTCCGAGACTTGCGACGTGCTCGTCAACCAGCCCACTTTCAAGGTCTTTCGGGTGCACGATCCCGCCGGCAGCCGCGATTACTCCGAGGCCCGCGAAGCGATCGAGGACGCCAAGCGCGTTTCGCGCGAGCTTGCGCTCGCCGCCGCGCGGCGCGCCGGTGCGAGCGACCCGCACGTCGAGACGTCCGTGATGGAGCGCCGGGCGCACGCCGGTTCGGTGGACGACTACCTCGCCGAGGCAACCGTGCGTTCAAGGGCCACCGGACGACCCGCGACGGGTCGTGCGCCGCCCTGACTTTTCGGACTCGCAAGGCCGGGGAAGCGATGAAGTGAAATCATGAGCCGGGCGCAAGCTTAGGGCGCGAATGCTCCCGTCACTGTGCCAGCGTCCTCGGGTCTATGCCTTTGCCCAGCGTGAATGAGGAGCCCACGACACTTACCACGGCGCTCTTACGGCTCAACCCGGTGGCATCACGCAGAAGATAAGTGGCTTCGATGCCCGTGCAGTGGCCGGCCAGGAGATACTGAAGCCCAAAGCTCTTCAGCTTCGCACCGGTCCAGGCGACGGTCCGCTCGGATGCGGAAAACAGGTGCAGGCCGCCAACGACCGCCAGCAGCGGTTTACCCGCCGTGATCGTGGAAGCGTACTGCGCGATATTGACGATGCCCGCATGACCACAGCCGGTCAGGACGACGGTGCCTGCTGGTGTGTCGAACACCAAAGCGGAGTCCTCCGGCACGTTGTCGTCCACTCGCCCTTGCGCTGTAACCAACCACAGTCCAGGGTTCCAATTCGTTTCGGGGTTCGGTCGGGGCACCGGACCTGTGAACCAGACCCCCGGATAGAGCTCCGTTGGCCGTTCATGAACGATGAACGTTCCTCCGGTGGCGAGATACTCGGTGCGAATCGTCCGTAACCCGTTCCTGTCCTGGCCCGACTCGTCCAGACGCGGCTCAAAGATGCGGGCGCCGACATGTACCCGGCTCATGGCGCTCGGGGAGTTCTTACTCAACGTGCGCCGAAGATTCATCAGTCCGCCAACGTGGTCCCAGTGGTTGTGCGAGAGGATCACGTCTTCCACCTCCGACAAGTCCACGTGCAGCGCAGCGGCATTCTTCACAATCATCTCCGGTGAGGCGCCGCTGTCGTAGAGGATCTTGTGACCATCCACTTCAACCAATGCTGAGTAGCCCCACTCGCCGTCGCCGGCGTGTGCATCGCCGGCAACGTTGGTGACCAGCACGGTAATCTTCAGTGCGCGTACCTGGTGGGCGGCATGCGCCGCCACCGCGGCTGCCCGGGTCACTGCCGGCTGCACCGCGCAGAGCCATGCAAATAAGAACACAAGAGCCGCCGATTGCGCCACGCGCGCCAGGAGCCTGCGATTGTGCTTGGCCATCCTCAGTTCTCCGCGATCGCCGCGATTTCACGCGGCAGTCAGTGAGCTCACGAACCGGTCACGGCCCGAATAGGGCTCTGCAGGGGCGCGTTCCCGGGAACCTCGGCCGTGCTCTTGACAATGAACGTCCGAATGTTCCCCGTTTGCGCACGCATGATGCTTCATACGCGGCGAAACGGCACGTGCTGAGTTCGCCTCCGACCGACGCTGACGCTCCCAGCGCAGCGGGGTTCAGTTGCGATTTTTAGTATTGACTTGCGATCCGCGCGCGGCGTACGGTTCATCCGAACAAGGGAGGCGCTCGCACCGACGTGAGCGCACTTGGCGCGTACCAACAAACAAAGACAAGCGCGAGGGAATCATGAAGGACTTCACCTCAGTCAGACTGGGCGTTGCGATCGTCATTCTGGCGCTGTGCGGGAGCGTACTGCAAAGCAGCGCAGCGCCGGCGCAGGGAACGGCAGCGCTCCAGCGCAACGTGATCGTGATCCTGCGCGACCAAATGCCGAATATGCCGGCGGTCCGCGGCGCACGCGCCGCGCGCGCCGCGGCGCTGGCCGCCGCGCAGGGGCCGATCGTTTCTCACCTGCAGGCGTCGGGCGCCTCACGCATCCGCGGCTTCGCGCTCATCAACGCGGTGACGGCGACGGTCTCGCCCGCCGAGGAGCAGCAACTTGCCGCACATCCCCTCGTGGCAGCTGTGGTACCGGAAATAATCATCAAGCTGCCGCGCCCAGCCAATGCCAAGTCCCCGCGGAGCAACTGGGGCGGAGGAGGAGGCGCGGGCGCGCCCTTGTGCAACACGCTCGAGCCGGAGGCCCTTCAGCTCACTCACAGCGCCTATATCGATCCTGATACACCCCAGGCACAACGCGTGAAGGATGGCCACGGACAGTTCGTTACCGGCAAAGGCGTGAGAGTCGCCTGGATAGCCGACGGCCTCGATCCGACCGTGCAGGGGTTCGTGCGTCCTGACGGCACGAGTGTGTTCATCGACTATCAGGACTTCTCCGGTGATCCGGCCGGTACCCCTACAGGTGGCGGGGAAGCTTTTGGCGACGCGAGCTCCATCGCAGCGCAGGACAATCCGAACGGTAAGCCGCTCACGTTTGACATAAGCCAGTACCTGGACACCGCTCTTGGCACGCTGCCGTCCTCGCCGTGCAACATCCGCGTCCGCGGTATGGCGCCCGGCGCTTCGCTCGTAGGACTCAAGGTTTTCTCCTCGATCGGCTCGACGACGAACACGGCACTCGTTCAGGCGATCGACTACGCCGTCAACCACGACGACGTGGATGTCATCAACGAGTCCTTCGGCAGTAATCCGTTCCCCGACAACGACAACGATCCGATCACGCTCGCGGACGAGGCGGCAGTGGCGGGTGGTGTAACGGTTGTGTCCAGCACCGGGGATGCCGGCACCAACGGCACCATGGGCGCACCGTCGACCGATTCGCACGTGATTTCCGCCGGCGCAACCACGCAACTGCGCCTGTATGCGCAGGCCGGTTACGGTGCCTCGTTCTTTGCACCCGGCGGCTGGCTCAACAACAATATCTCGGCATTCAGTTCCGGCGGCTTCAGCATGAGTGGGCCGCGCACACCTGACGTGGTTGCACCCGGGGATCTCGGCTGGGCGCTGTGCGCGCCGAACGCGGAATCAGGGCTCTTCACCGACTGCGCGACCCACTTCAGTTCCGGCCCGACTTTCCCTCCCATCCAGATCTTCGGGGGCACCAGCGAGTCTTCCCCGCTGACCGCCGGCGTGGCGGCGCTTGTGATACAGGCCTACCGCAGCACGCATCACGGCGCGGATCCGACGCCCGCGCTCGTCAAGCGGATCATCATGAGCACGGCGACCGATCTTGGGGCGCTGCCCTCAGAGCAGGGCGCGGGCCTGATCAACGCGCTCGCGGCGGTCAATGCTGCATTGTCGGTCTCGGATCAGAACGGTTGGGCGTGGTCGACCGGAACGAGTGTGCTCAACAATCCGACGAGCGCCAGCATCACCGACCAGCCGCGTACACCGCAGACGGCGTCGTTCGCGATCACCAACACCGGTGCGGTGAAGCAGCACCTGGAGCCGGTCTTGCAGGCGCTCGGGCCAGCAATCGCCGGGGCGACGACCACGGTGACGTTATCGGCCAGCGACCCGACCTTTCCGAGCCAGGCGGGGTTGCCGCGCAATTACGTGCTGCAGCAGTTCAAAGTTCCGCGCGGGGCGCAGCACCTCGACGCAGCGATCGCGTGGCAGGCCCCGTTCTTTGGTCCGCCCGTGGTCGCTGATCTTGGCCTCATCGATCCGTCCGGGCGCAATGCCGGGTATACGATCCCGCAGGGTGCCTCAAGCGGCTATGGGCATTTTGATGTCGTGAACCCCGCCCCGGGCACCTGGACGGCGGTCATCTGGACCTCCGCCATCAGCGAAACTTATTACGGGCCCGTGAAGTTCAGCTGGGCTGCGGAACGTTACGTGACCTTCGGCTCCGTGTCGCCGGCGAACCTCGACTTAGCGCCCGGGGCCACGCAGTGGATCACGGCCCGCTTCACGATGCCCTCACAGCCGGGCGATCAAGGGGTCGCGATTCGCTTCCCGTCCGACGGCGACGGCCGTGGCGATGTCAGCCACTCTGAAATCCCGATCGCGTTACGCACGCTGATTCCGATCGGAAGCAGTGGCGGCTCGTTCAGCGGAACGCTGACGGGCGGCAACGGGCGGCCGGGCGCCGGCCCGACGCAAACCTACGCGTTCGACGTGCCGCCGGGCATCAACAACATGAGTCTCGCGCTGCAGATGCCGGACAACCTGTACCTCCTCCAGGGTCTGCTGGTTGATCCGCGCGGCATGCAACTGAGCGTCGAGCCAAACGTCGATGCCGCCGGTAACACGTCGTTCAACATGCAGCTCGATCGCTCGCACCCGATGGCCGGGCGCTGGCGATTCATTCTGCTGCTGAACTTCTTCACGTCGGGCAACCAGACGACGCTGCCGTTCACGGCGCAGATCGGCTTCAACACTGCGCAGGTGAGCGCCACGGGACTGCCGAACGATCCGAAGACCAAGCTCTCGGCAAGCGCCGCGCCGCTGGTGGTGCCGATTAACATCACCAACAACAGCGCCTTGAGCACGGCCTATTTTGCCGATGCGCGGCTCGAAGGACTCACCGTGCTGCCGCTGGGGACGTTTTCAGCGTGCGGGGTGCCGCAGCTGCCGTACGGCTGCTGGGGTGCATTACTGCCGACGCAGGTGCGTACTGCGCAGTTCGTCGCGCAGGCGGGCGCGCCGATCACCATGGATGCCTTCGGTGACACCGGCTTCGTCGTCGGCTTCACCGGAGCCCCCGATGTGGCCGCCCGGCCGGTTGGCCCCAATACGGTGGCCGCGTCGTTGACTGAGCCGGAAGTTCCGTGGGGCGAGTGGCTGATGTTCCCGACGTTGATCGGGCCCTACGGCTCAGCAGGCGCGCCCCCGACACCGGTGACGACGAGCGTGCTGGTGCAGCTGAAGCCCTTCGACGCTGCGGTGTCGGCCGACAGCGGCGACCTCTGGTCGGATGTGACGTTCGGCACCAATACGTACAGTCCGCTCGTACTGGCGCCGGGCCAGAGCGGCACGATCCACGTGACGATCACGCCGAACCCGACCCAGGTCGGCACGACCGTGCGCGGATTCATCTACGTGGACACCTTCAACCCCACCGTTCAGACCGGGGATGAGGTGGTTCGGATCCCGTACAGCTACACGATCGCGCCATAGGCGCGGGGAAATGGCGCGGCCCGGCTCGATCAGCCGGGCCGCGGTACGCGAGAGCAGGCCGGCTGTGCGGCGGTTATCTCTTGCCGACCCGCGGCGCGGGGTGCGGCTACGTTTGCGCGAGCGGAGGTCGGCGCGTGTGCCAATCCGTCGCCGCCTCGAAAGCGCGGGCGATACCGAATAGCCGTTGTTCTTCCCAGGGTGCCGCGGCTATCTGCAAGCCAATCGGCAAGCCACTGCGGCTGAATCCACAGGGCACCGAGATTGTGGGAAAGCCAAACATGTTGAACGGTCGCACGTTGCGCAGGAGTTTTCCATCCAGAGCGAGGGCATCTTCCGGGGTTGCTGGGTAGTCAGATGCCTTGGGCGCGGTTACGGGCGTTGTCGGCGTCACCAGTAGGTCAACAGAGGAGAAAACGCTCAAGCTGCTGTGGCGCAGCCGGGCGAGGTCGCGACGCGCGCGGATGTACGAGGGCGCGTCTATGCCGGCGCCGGTTTTGAATTTCGCGAGTGTCTCGGGCAGGTACAGCTCGGGCGTCTTGGCGATGCTTTCAGCTTGAGTCGCGTACGCTTCCGCTCGAAACACCATCCGGTCTTTGCTGAGCTCAAGCGGCACGTCGACGGTCTTGGCTCCGGCGCTGACAAGGACTGTCAGCGCTTTTTCGATTGCCTCTCGAACATCCGAGTCGAGCTCAGCATAGAAGAACTCGCGCGGCACTCCGACACGCGGCGCTCCGCGACCCACGCCTTCACTCTCAAGGTATCGTCCCAGCGGACGGTTCTCGCTGGCGATGTCATCCGGATCGTAGCCGGCGATCGCCTGCAACAGAATCGCGGAATCCACCACCGTGCGGGTCATCGGCCCGATGTGGTCCAGCGACCACGACAGCGGAATCACGCCGCGATTACTGACTCTGCCGTAGGTGGGCTTTAGCCCGACGATCCCGCACAGGGCTGCAGGTTCCCGGATGGATCCGCCCGTATCCGAACCGAGCGCGGCATAGCAAAGTCCGGCCGCGACGGCGGCTGCCGACCCCCCGGATGACCCGCCCGTGATTCGCTGCAGATCCCACGGGTTCGAGACGCGCCCATAGAAACTGGGCACGGAGGTTCCGCCGTACGCCAACTCCTGCATGTTGAGCTTGCCCAGCAGTATCGCCCCGGCGCTCTTGAGGCGCTGTACAACGCTCGCGTCTTCGGCCGGAATCCGATCCTTGAACAACGCGGACGCGCCCGTAGTTCTGACGCCGGCGGTATCGATCAGATCCTTGAGTGCGATCGGTATGCCGTGGAGCGGTCCGAGCCAGCGACCGTGCTGCACTTCCGATTCCGCTTGGCGGGCGTCCGTCAATGCGGACTCTTCGGTGACCGTGATGAAGGCGTTGAGCGAGGCGTTAAATGTGTCGATCCGGCTAAGACAAGCCCGCGTGAGCTCCAACGGCGACACCTTCCTGAGTTTAACGAGAGCCGATGCCTCTGCGACGCTCAGAAACGCCAGCTCATTACTCTTCGCCGCCTTCTCCGGATTCGACTGTGACACCGCTGCTGCTCCTGCGCCTAAGTCCACAACACGAGGGTCACACCAGAGATTAAGTTCCGCCACATCGTAATCTCCGTGGGGTTCGAGCTGTTGAGTAATTCAGCCACGACATCCAGCGACTCTCGTATTGAGTCCGATTTTTCCGAAGGACTACGCGTTGGCCGATCGAACAACCGGCGTCGCTGGTCAGGCCATTGTTTGGGATCCTGATCTGCGCGCTAGTGGGTTCGAGAGGAGGGGGGACTCGGCTTAATAGCCGGAGCTTGGCCGTGTCGCCCCGCGAGGCGGACCATGCCGAACTGTTTTTGACGCGTGACCACGCAGCCGGCAGCGATGGGGGGCGCTTGTGATAGCCTGCATTCGTCGGGTGACGCTGCGCAGCGGGTGGCGCCGTCGACAAGAGAACCCATCTGTGGAGGGCCGTTGAAGGTGCCTGCGATGGTCATCAATACCAGCTGGTTCTTTGGCCGGCTGCTGCAGAAGATGCACGTCGACGTCGTATGCGACGTCGGATCCATGGATGGCGCGGATGCGCTCCGATTCCGCGACGCGCGACCCTCCGCACAGATTTATGCGTTTGAGGTCAACCCCGAGAACCTGCGGGTGATGAAGGACAATCCGCTGTTAAGCGAGCGCGCTATCGAGGTCGTGGGGCTCGCGGCAAGCGACGTCGACGGCGAGGCTGACTTTTTCGTCCTGCCAGCGGACTACTCTTACAGCAGGCGCAATGATGTGCGCGGCATGAGTTCGCTTTACCGCAGGCCTTCCCACCCGGGCGTGGCGACGCGCGTCGCCACTACCCGCCTGGACACCTTTCTGCGCGAAAGATGCTCCCCACGAACGCGCATCGGACTGTGGATCGATGTGGAGGGTAAGGCTTTCGAAGTGATTCAGGGGGCCCTCGGTATCGTCAAACAGCTGCGCGTGCTGCATATCGAAGTCGAAACCACGGCGGCCATTGCTGTGGATCAGAAGCTTTATGAACAGGTGAAGGTGCAGCTGCGGCGACTCGGATTTTCGGAGGTCGCGACGGACAAGAGTACCGATCATCCGCAGTTCAACGCGGTGTTCGTGCGCAACAGCTGGAATCCGGTGTTCCTGTTGTGGCTTATGACTTATCTGCCGCGAGAACGCTTTCAGTCCGCACTCGCAACGACGCTCAAGCGCTTGCGACTCGCAGGCGCGCAGCGCGATCGAAATCGCACCAATTGACTGCCGCGCCGCTCTCTCGAGCGCGATGACCCTTCGCAGTTAGGCCGTCTCCTCCCGACCCCGGCGCTACTGAGCGAAATAGGCCGGGTGATCGATATCGGCAATGAGCCCGGGCTGTTCCGGCTTCCAGTCGAGCTGCCCGCGGGTGCGCGCGCTCGATGTCGGGGCGTCCATGCCTGCGAACATGGCGAACCAGCCGAAGTGCTCGGCGGCCTCTTCGGGGGACTTTGAAACGACCGGAATGTTCAGGCGGTGGCCGATCACCTCGGCGATCTGCTTGAACGGCACGCCCTCCTCGGCAATGGCATGGAACGGGCCGCCTTTCGCGCCGCGCTCCAGCGCGAGCCGGTAGACGCGGGCGGCGTCGAGCCGGTGCACGGCCGGCCAGCGGTTGAGTCCATTGCCGATATAGGCGGACACACCTTTCTCGCGCGCGAACTGGATGAGCCGCGGAACGAAGCCGTGATCGCCGTGGCCATGGACCGATGGGGCGAGCCGGACGGTCGATGCCCGTACGCCGCGTTCCATCAGCGTGGCCGTCGCCGCCTCCGACTTGCGAGGATAGGAGGGGGAGTTGAAAGGTGGCACGTCCGCCTCGGTTGCCGTGCGGCCAGGGGCGAGGAGCGCCACACCGGACGTCACGAGCAGCGGGCGGTCGGAGCCTTCGAGCACGGCGCCGATCGCCTCGATGGCGCGCCGGTCCTCCGCGCAGTTTTCCGCGAATTTCGAGAAGTCGTGGTTGAAGGCAGTGTGGATCACAGCATCCGCCTGGGCGGCGCCGCTTCTGAGGCTGGCCACATCCGCGAGAGTGCCGCGATGGATCTCGGCGCCCGCAGCGGTGAGCTCACGTGCCCCCTTCTCCGAGCGGGTCAGGCCGAGCACGTCATGGCCGGCGGCGATCAGATCCTTGAGGACGGCTGAGCCGACCCAGCCGGTCGCTCCTGTGACAAATACACGCATAGCAAGCTCTCCAGGTTTTCGAGGGAGACAAATGTCCGCCCTCCAGCTATGCTAGTAAAGTAGTGACATTATCCTGGTATAATAGGTAACAGGATGGCCCAGCACGTTGCAACCGAGACCCTGTTTGGGGTCTATCTGAAGGACCGCCGCGCGAAGCTCGATCCGGCGGCATTCGGCTTTCCATCGCAGCGTCGGCGGACCCCGGGGCTGCGCCGCGAGGAAGTCGCGCAGCGCGCCCATATCAGCCCGACCTGGTACACATGGCTCGAACAGGGACGCGGCGGCGCGCCCTCGGCGGATGTGCTCGATCGGATCGCGCAGGCCCTGATGCTGACGGATGTTGAGCGTGAGCATCTTTTCCTGCTCGGTCTCGGCCGCCCGCCTGAGGTGCGCTACCGGAAGGACGAAGGAGTCACGCCGCGGCTGCAGCGTGTGCTCGATGCGCTGGAGCCAAGTCCCGCTCTCATCCGCACCGCCACATGGGACGTGGTCGCCTGGAACCGGGCGGCGACCGTCATGCTGACGGACTATGGATCGCTGCCACAGCAGCAGCGCAACATCCTGCGCTTCATTTTCCTTGATCCTCGCGTCCGCGCTGCCCAGCACGACTGGGAAAGCGTGGCGCGGTTGGTCGTGGGCGCGTTCCGGGTCGACGCGGCACGTGCGGGGGCGGCGGCGGAGGTGGAACCTCTCGTCGATGAACTCTGCCGGCTCAGCCCCGAGTTCAAGGCAATGTGGCGCGACAACGATGTCCGAAGCCACGCCGAGGGCGTCAAGCGCATACGGCATCCCATACTCGGCCTGCTCGCCTTCGAATACTCAGCGTTCGCGGTCGATGGTCGGCCGGATCTCAACATGGTCGTCTACAATCCGGCGACGCCGGCTGATGCGGAGAAAATCCGATCACTGACTGGCTCGGCGCGCACGCTAGAACGAACTTGATTGGCTCAACCTCGGATCGCTCCGCGCCGCGGAGAAACCGCGCCGTCGAGCATAAACAGGCAAGCTTCGAGCTTCCAGCTCAAGGTTGAGGCACTCAACTCGCGGACGTTGGCGCGGCCTCAGCCGGCCTGCAAAATGTAACCGCGCCAATCCCAATCACCCCCGCAATCAGCGGCAACCGCAGGACTCGTGCCTTGAAGCCGGGTGGATGAGCAGCTTCGATGTCGCCCGCGGACGACACGTGTTTGATCACGTTCGCGTACGGCGACGTCGGTCGAGACCGACCGGACTTTGAGGATGTAAGCGGATCGTCGATACCACCCCAAAGTCGCAGCCTTCATGGTGATTGATCCAATTGGAGCCCGCTATGAAAGTGCAACGATTTTCCTTGTTACTTGGCTTGATCTCGCTTGCTGGGTCGGGACTGCTTATCGCGCAGACCTCACCGGCTCCGAGTTCTCCTTCAAGCCAAACCCAGCCGAGCCAGCCGGACTCGCAGACCCCGAGCGATAACCCTTCGGCAGCGCCGCAATCATCAACTGATTCGACCACCAGCGGTGGTGACAGCACGCACGCGGCCATGAAACGCTGTGTGGCGCAGCTGCGCGCGCAGAACCCCAGTGCGTCCGATCAAGCGATCATCCAGGCGTGTCAAAGCCAGATTGGCGGCGACAGCACTCCGAAGCAATAAAACATCCGATAGCTACGTAGCTGGCCTTCATCGGTCGCCATAGCGGCCGATGAAGGCGGTTGTTCATCCGAACTATTCCGTCATCCGATCGAGCAAGAGTTAAGTAATTGATTTAACTGGCGATCCCCACGGGATTAGAACCCCGCTGTTACAACCTTGGGGGCGCAGTTCCGTAGACGCGAGAGGCTTTGTGACCTGAGGGCTGGGCGCGGGGTGTTGAAGCCCTGGATTCCACTCCCATATCCCACTCGTGTGCCACCCGCGCGCGCGTCGGATCACCCGAATGTCACTCCGCCGTTCCTCGTTTCTACCTGTGTTCCTCTTGGTACTTCTGCACGCGTACATTGGCTGGCGGATCCTGCCTGAGCTGCCAGTGGGCCTCGAGCTGCGGATCGTGGGCGCCGTGCTTCTGGTCCTCTCGTGTGGATTGATGCTGCTCGGTCTGAGGGCCCGCTCCATTCCGCATGGGCCGTTGTCGGATCGCGTCGTCGCCGCAGCGCTATTCACGGCGGGATTCTTTTCCTCTCTGCTCGTGTTCACCCTGCTACGCGATCTCGTGCTGTTGGTGGCGTGGCTTCCCTTGTCGGCCGCACACTTGCGGATGCTCAAAACCGCCTCGGCAGTGCTCGTGGTAGGGCTCACCGTGTTCGCCACCGTGGTCGGGCTTGCAAGCGCGCGCCGCCGTGCCCGTATCAAGCGGGTTGAGGTTCCGCTGCGCAATCTCCCGCCCGCGCTGAACGGATTCTCGATTGCGCAGATCAGCGACATCCACGTTGGTCGCACCATCAAGCGCGGATATGTCGATGCGATCGTCGACGCGGTAAATGCACTCGATGCAGATCTCATCGCGGTGACGGGCGATCTGGTGGATGGTGCTGTGCAGGACCTCGCGCCGCACACCAAGCCCCTTGCCCGATTGAGGGCGCGCCACGGTGCATTTTTCGTGACGGGCAATCATGAGTACTACTCCGGAGAGCGTGCCTGGACCGCCGAGTTCAAGCGCCTGGGATTGCGAGTTCTGCTCAATGAGCATGTCGTCGTGCAGCATCGGGGTGCTCCGGTCGTCATCGCCGGGGTGACGGACTACAGCTCGCATCATTTCAATGCCGCGCAGCGGAGTGATCCGGCTGCGGCGGTCGCCGGTGCGCCATCGAATGCCGCCGCGAAGATTTTGCTGGCTCACCAACCACGCTCCGCCGCAGCGGCGGCAGCGGCTGGTTTCGATTTGCAGCTCTCCGGCCATACCCATGGCGGCCAGTTCTGGCCTTGGACCTTGTTCGTGCGATTCCAGCAACCCTTCACGGCCGGACTGCACCGCCTGAACAATCTCTGGGTTTACATCAGTCGCGGCACGGGTTACTGGGGTCCGCCCAATCGCTTTGGTGCACCCTCGGAAATCACGCTTTTGCGGCTGGTACCCGCGAGACCCGCTGACGCCTCTGGCGCACTCGAGCCGGTCGGGCGCGTTCTGTGTGGGGTGTTCGAAAACTCCCCGTGACGGACCGCGCGGACGAAGTCGAAGATCACGCTATCGACTCGAGGTGGCAACCGATAGGCTGTTGGGCTCGTACCCCTAGCGGCCGCGTGAAGACGCACCAGGACTCGCAATCGGGCCAATTATGTGACCGCACCACGACGTAGAAACAAGAAGAACCTGGACGGCCAGACAGGCCAAACTCGTAGAGCCGTTGGCGTCAGACGGCTCAAGCTCGGTGAGCGCGAGATCCTGACGCAAGGCCTGCAGCCAGCCGTTTTCCAGGATCTGTATCACTTCTTCATGACGGTTACCTGGCCGCAGCTCTTCGCCACAATTGCGGCGTTTTTCCTGGGCTTCGATGTTCTCTTTGGCTACCTCTACTATCTCGTGCCGGGGTGTATCGCTAACCTGAATCCGCCTGGCTTCGAGGGCGCGTTCTTCTTCAGCGTTGAAACGCTGGCGACGGTCGGCTACGGGGAGATGCATCCGCAGACTCTTTACGGGCACGTCATATCAATGCTCGAGATCTTCGTCGGCCTCATGACGCTGGCGCTGATCACGGGTCTCATGTTTGCTCGCTTTTCCCGGCCGCGGGCACGATTCCTCTTTGCCGCAAACGCAGTCGTCCGCCCCCTTGACGGCAAGCTCACGCTCATGTTCCGTGCAGCCAACGCGCGCCAGAACGTCATTCAGGAAGCTTCGGCACAGCTGCGCATGTTGCGCGATGATGTCACCGAGGAGGGCTTTCGCATTCGGCGCATCACCGATCTTTTGCTCGTGCGTGCACAGCATCCGGTCTTCATTCTCGGCTGGAATATCATGCACATTATTGACGATGACAGTCCGTTAAAGGGCAAGACCGCAGACTCGCTGAATGCCGCCGAGACGGTGTTTGTCCTAAGTCTGAGCGGCACCGACGAAACAACTGGTCAGGTGCTAATGGCACGCCACGAATACCCGAGTACCTCGATTCGCTGGAACCAGAGTTTCCGCGATATTCTGGACATGGGCGACGATGGCACACTGCGGATCGATTACAGAAAATTCAACGACGTCGAGCCGCTCGCGAAGACGAGCGGCGATGATCGGCCGCCATGACTGTTTTCGACTTGGCTAGAGCCAGATGCGTTGCGCGGTCAGCCGAATGTCGACGGTTCGATCCCGCAGCACCCACGAATTAAATCCACGACCTACATACACTTACTCTCGTCCCATCAAGCACAACACGTCATCGCGGACTCTTCACCCGTTTCGCCGCGCTGAGGAAGTTTCTAAGCTCCGCCTCGCTGCAGTCGAACTAAGTGAGCGGTAGGTTGCGACCGCTCGACCGCTGTGTGACAGCCTTCGCACTTTTGCCGGAAGCTGAAATTAGACTTGTCGACGAACAAGCCTCGCGCAAGCCGCCATCCAATTCACAGATTTCGACCCTCTGCGGTGAGAGAGTGTTGTATACCTCGCGGGCTAAACGTGAGTGAATGGCGTTCGCCTTATGCTCTGGATTCTCACCTCGCTGTTTTTCGTCTGGTGTGCGTTCCATGAGATCCGCACGAGCATCGTCGCACCGGCTGGGTTTAGTCGTCCGATCCCCGTATCGAAGCCCTATCTTGCGGTGGTGTTGACTCTGGCCGTCTTCTTTGCCTGGCCGCCGGTTCACACCTGGTTCTTTGAGCGGTTCCTATCCGCAAAAGCCACGGAGCTCGCGGACAACCATCGCGCCAAGGTTCATTGCAACACCATTTGGGACACGATGCTCGACGCCGAGATGCTCGCGTCCGGCCACGCGGATCCGGCAACCGGTGAAATCGGCATCCAACATCCCTGGTGTAATACGTTGAGGTCGTACTTAAGACATCCGAGTCGCGCAAGCTCGGATGAGCTGTTCAGCCTCGCGATGTTCACGCATGAAAGCATGCACATACGTGGGGAGAGGAACGAGGCCAGAACCGAATGCGAGGCGGTCCAAAGAAACTACCGTGCAGCGAAGCTGCTCGGTGTTCCGGATGCCATCGCCAAAAGAAACGCCCTCGATTACTACAACCTCCTCTATCGAGAACGCGGCGAAGGGGGAATCATGCAGCTGGAATATTATTCGGACGAATGTGCGCCTGGGAAAGCCATGGACGAGCATTTGAGCGATTCAACTTGGGAGCCGCCGTAAGGCTGGTGGAGATATATTCGGCGACTGAGCATTACATCCGCTCCGAGTTCGGCGGGTAAGGCTCACACGTAGATGCGCTCGAGTAGCTCCAGCGGCATCGCACCCGGCAGCAGCATCGCGTCGTGAAACTTGCGGATGTCGTATTTCTCCCCGAGCACCCTCTGTGCCCGGGCACGCTGCGATAGAAAGGTAACCTTCCCTAGCATGTAGGTGCACGCCTGCCCCGGCCACACGCAGTAGCGCTCGACTTCAGTGATGGCGGCCGTTTCCGGATCGCCGAGCACCTCCACGTAGTAGCGGACCGCCTGGTCGCGTGTCCATTTCTGGCTGTGCACGCCGGTGTCAATCACCAGGCGTACCGCGCGGAGCATCGAATCGTGCAACTGTCCGATGTGACCGGACGTGTCGTTGTCGTATTCGCCCATCTCCCCGGCAAGCTGCTCGGCGTAGAGCGCCCAGCCCTCTATATACGCGCTATAGAAAGCCACCTTTCGGATCAGGGGCAGGTTCGCTTCCTGTTGTATGGACAGCTGCAGATGGTGTCCGGGAATGCTCTCGTGGTACGTGAGCGTGGGCAGCATCCACTTGGGCTGTTCAGCGGTATCCCGCAGGTTGATCCAGTAAATACCCGGCCGCTTACCGTCGAGCGAGGCATTGTCGTAATAACCGCCTGGCGACCCTGCTTCGATTTCCTTCGGCACGCGTTTGATCTCAACATTGGCCTTTGGCAATGTCGCAAAATAATGGGGCAGCTTCGCCCGCACTCGTTGCACGCGCGCATTGAGATCCGCCAGCAAGACTTCCTTGGCTGCATCCGTGTTCGCGTAGAGATATTGCGGGTCCGTATACAGCGCTCGCAGCCGCTCGCCCACGGTGCCCTTTGTCATGCCAAGTTTTCCCATGAGAGTGTCGATGCGCGCGGTATGGTCTTTGACCAGCTCCAGACCCAATTGGTGAATTTCCGCAGGTTTCTTGCTCGTGGTTGCCCAGCCAATGAGCGATGCGGCGTAGTACGCGTCGCCCTCGGGCAGTCGCCACACACCGGCATCGTGGCTCGCCTTTTTCTGCATCTCGGTCACCACGGCGATCTGCCGCTCCAGCGCCGGGTAGATCTTGTCCTTCACGACCTGGCTCGCCCGCTGCGCGTAGTCACCGGGAATCTGCTTCGCCTTGGTGCGACGCACGACGGATGTGGTGAGCGAGGATAGCTCGGGCGGCGCAGCGCGGAGTGCCTGCATCTGGACGAGCGTCTTTGCGAGTGCGAAGTCCGGTGGCGTGACACCCATGGCTAGATCGTGACGCGCAACCCCAACTTCCTGGTCGAGGAGCGTTGCAAAGCCTGCAAGGCGCGCGATGTACGCGTCAGCGTCGGCTTTCGTTTCGATCGTGTGCTGAGTGTCGAGGAATGGGGGTAGGTCGTGATAGCTACCCTCGAGCTGGTTAAGTACGTAGGGATCTCCGGCGCCGCCGGTCCCGTAGCGGAATGCTCTATTGGCTGTATCCCGAGTGCGCAGGCGATACATGACGACGTCGTAGCTGAGCGCATCTGACTCGCTCAGACCTGCGCGGCCAAAGTCCCGCAGGCGCGCCAGCTGGCTCGTTGTCAGCGCTTTTCGTCGCTCAATTCCCGCCTCGGAGCCATCGTCGATCTCGCTCTTTTGCTTGGCGCGTGCCCCCGTATCCATTCCGAGACTGGTCACGAACAGAGGGGACATGTCGAGAGTTTCCTTCATGAACTGGTCGAACAGGGCGTTCAGCCGCTTCGAGTTGTCAGCATTTTGCGGCAGCGCGCGGGCAGCACCGAAGACTGCGGCGAACCCGGTGCCAATCATCATGGTGCGGCGGTCCATTGAATCCTCATTCTTACGTGTGACTGGTTCTCGGAGGTGTGCTCGCGCGGCGCGAATAGTACCTCGGCCGCCGTCGCGCTGCAGCGCGTCTTGCGCGGACGTTGAGCGAAGCGCATCTTCCCCGCAGCGAACGCGAAAGGCGCACTTACGCAAACCGAAGACGATTTGCAGTGCGGCAGGGGCGGACGTCCCTGCACCCCGAAGAAGAGATGTGCGCGCCTCGCAGGCCTTTACGGGCCGCTCGTGCAGTGCGCGAAGAGTCGGAGCCGCGGCCGCCGGCTGTGCGCCGACGGTCGCGCAAGAGGTGAGGGCAGTGCGTGCAGAGTCGCATCGGTCATGAGCTTGTCGGATCGAGCTGCATCGTCCGGCCCTTTCGGACCGCCGATGCTGCGTCGCTCGCCGCCGCCGCGAACGACCGTCGCATCTGGCTTCAGCTGCGCGACCTCTTTCCCCACCCGTACGGCTTAAGTAATGCGGAGGCGTACATCGCTCGCGTCGGGGTCGTCGACCCGCCCCGATCTCAGGCGATCGTGGTCGACGGGCGTGCGGTCGGCGGCGTCGGGCTCGAGCCCATGACCGATGTGAACCGACGAAGCGCCGAGATCGGCTACTGGCTTGGCGTTGATTACTGGGGTCGCGGCATCGCGACAGAGGCCGTCACGCTCGTCACTGCCTGGGCATTCGGCGCCCACGGGCTCCTTCGGATCTTCGCTCAGCCGTTCGCCGAGAATCGAGGCTCTCGCCGAGTGCTTGAGAAGGCGGGTTACGTCCTTGAGGGCACGATGAGGCGCAGCGCCGTAAAGGATGATGTGGTGCGCGACCAGTGCGTGTATGCCCGCCTCTCCGAGTCCTGAGGGGATGCGGCTCGTGGCAATCTATCACCTCAGAGTGAAATGCATGAGCCGCTCGCACGGGCAGTCGGCGCAGGCGGCCGCCGCCTACCGCTCCGCCGCGCGCATCCGCGACGAGCGTGAGTTGCTGCGTTCAGGGCTTCCTAGGGGGCGCACGCCAGCGTAACTGTTCTGCCTTCGGGCACGCGCACTTCCTGCGCGGGACGAGCGCTGCACTGGAAAGCGATCTGGCAATACTTCACTTGTCCGAAATCAGGATCGCCCGCCAGCTGATTGCCACAGGCAGCGCTGCAGCTGCCACTCGTACGCCGACATGCGGATTGCAGCACGTAGGTCACATCAAATTCGCGACCGTTCCGTGGACTCACATAGTGGGCAGAGCGGATTTGGGGCGCGGGACCCGAGGTGGAGGCTCCCGCGGTGGCCAGTTCCGGAATCACGGCGACGACATAGATGCCACGTCGATAAGCGACTTTCCATCGGGCTGCGTACCTCTCTTCCTCTGCGGCGCTGAATTCCCGCATGGCCGTTTCGGTCTCAGTAGACTTTGCCGCAATGGGCTGTCCGACGATAGAGAAGAAATGCGTGGTTGCCGGAAGCTCGTTGAATGACTGAAACGCAGCGAGAGCCGCTTCGAATCTCGCAGCAATCGCATCCAGGGCCGGTCCTTCCACGGCGGCGATCTGCTCTGGCAGTATCCCGTCGGCGGCGTACGGAGAAGGGTCATGCACGTTGTGCGCCAGGTCCTGCGCATGCAGCAGACTCGCAGCACCGACCCCGAGAGTCACCAGCGTCAGCCGCGTCTTCAGCACGGCAGAGTTGGCGCTTGATTGCGAAATTGGTGTCTGCGCCGCCAAGTGTCTGAGTACCGACCGCACTGCGTCCGCATAGACGGTTCGCATCTCGCCCAGAAACTGCAGGTAACTGACCCCGGTGGGACTGCGAAAGAAGCCCGACAGTATGTCGACGTCTGCCTCCTGCATCCGGGACGCCAGAGTTCGAAGCAGCCGTTGATCCGCGTCGGCGAAGGAGCGAGCGAGCGGAGCAATGTCCGGGCGGATGTCCGCCTGGATCATGTTGCTCAGTGGACCCCAGCGGGGATCTTGGGACGCTGAGGTGAGGTTCGGGTCGATTCGCGGCACTAGGGACCGGGCGACTTCCGAGAGACCGGGGGACTCCCGCGTGGATAACTGTGTCAGCAGCAGGAGCTCATGGATCTTGCGATCGAGAGCGCTGACGGGGGCGGCTGAGTCCGCAGGAACCACTGGCACGCTCCTTGCCGCGCCGAACCCCGCGGATGGATCCGCAGTAGTCTTCTGCGCGGGGAGCTCTGCGTTGGAATCGCACGGTGAGTTTGAATAGCTTGGCGTGCCGTTAACACCGACACACTTGAAAACGTCGGCGGGTGCCGCCTCACATTGCATGAGTGCAACGGCAGACGCCAGCGAAAGCAACGTCGAGCGTATCCCAGTGCCGGCAGTTGTCCGCAGGATCCAGCAGTTGGACAGCTTTCGCACGCGTTGTCCCTTGTCCACCAACGAAAGGTCTCGCATCGTAATGCGCCAACCCTTGGAGCGAGGTACGTCACCACGAGAATTGTGAGGCCATTCACGGAGTTGCCGCCGATAAGCCTGACGGGGTCTCCAGTGTAGACCTGACGCCGATTCCTACTCCCGCTAATGGTGCGCCATCAACGGGTAGGGCACGCACAGTGGTGTATCGCTTCGCGAATCGCTGTCGGCTGTTGGGACCCCTGACTTGCCAACCTGAGTGGCTTCTTGGCCGGGCGCTGCCAGTTGGGATTGATGACCGAGGAGTTGCCCGTTAGGACCAGTCCTGACCCGAAGTCGTCGCTGGCGAACGGCAGCTATCGGGCAGTCAAATTGGGTGGCGAAGGAGGATGCCTGATCCCGTCGGGTTCAGTTCACGCTTCCAATGTTCGCTATCGAGCAGGGCCATTTGCCACTGCAGGTTAGTGCGGGCTGTCACGCTGTGTGCGAGGTCATTGGTTGCGTGTTTAGTAGCAGGCCATGCTGCGGAGCAGTGGAGAGCTTGTGACGGCTCGTCACCGGAACTGCAGATCTTCGTGGCACTGGAACAGCTGCCTCACCGTACCGCCTCGATAATCCCGCTCGGCGCGAGCGCAACAGATGTCCATAACGCTGCTGACTTCGGCGTGCAGAGGTTTCACTGGACATTTGTCCGTTACCGATCCTACCCAGGAGTACCGAAACTCCATCGACACGATTTGAGACGCGTCCCAGTCGGCAGGAAGCCAGAAAAGTACACTGCTTAGAAAGTAAGGTATGTCGTTCCCGAGTCCCACAAGATCAGTGTACGTCTGCTCGAAATTCCGGACCTGCCCGTTACTGTCGATGGCGAAGTCGACGTCGACGATCCCCTCAGCACCCACTCGGAGCGCGTGCTCCGGGTAGGGGACACCGGTGAGCACAATGTGCGGTGGGAGGATCTTCGGGGGCGTTACCGAGTCCCCAGGAACTGCAGGCTGGTGCACCACAGGTTCAAACGTCGCACCTAATATCGCTCTGACGGCCTGGTCAAACTCGGCGGCCCGTGTCGTTGAACCCGATGAGAATTGCAGGGAGTCGACCGCCATACGTAGGAGATGGTGATCCACTAACAAGTAAACGTGGCAGTAGAAGTGAACTACCGCGTGCAGAGTGACCACGCGCTCCGCGCCAACAAAGATTAATGCGTCCTGTCCATCGATCTTGGCCGCCCTCAGCTGTCGCTCTTCGGGCTTCCCCTCGGTTTCGAAACTGGTGAGCAGACTGCTTTGGTACCGCTGATCGGAAATTAAAAGAGATTGAGGAAGTGGCTCTTCCTGGCGGTAAAGGTCGACCACGACTGCCGTGTTCTGCGCCGAGGCGCCCCACCCGTGTGGCCGCTTCAAAATGAGCGGCTTACCTAAAGAATCGGGAAGATGCCTGACCCGGAGGCCTAAGTCTGGGCTTTCAAGATCCGCTGCGTGAGTTGGCAACGCTGTTAGTGAAACTAACAGCGCAACTATAATTACCCCCACCGTGCGCATACACCTCCCAGTCTGCCGCACCACTGAACGTGGCTTGGATTCTATCTGATACCTTCAGACAACAGAACGAGGTTGCAGAGCTGTGCGTCGGCCCTTTCAGCACGGGTGGATCGTACAGATCCCCTATTGGCCGCTTTGGCCGGGAGCCGTCGGTCCGCACGCCGCCCCGGCGCCACGGCCGCCGATCCGGCGGAGTTTAAATGGCGTAGGTGCCGCGAAGGGCGACCTCGCCGTCGGCGAACGTCCGTACATGGACGCGATTACTTGGACGGCACCAGAGAATCGAGCGAAGGACAGGGATGCTCCGGCGTTCGCGTGTCACAGACCGTCACTTTGGCCAGCGCCTGCATTACGTTAGCCACATCCTGGTCCGATGGAACGGCTCGCCATGCTCGTTGAACCGAGTACAGCGCGTCCTTGCCTTTGATCACGCGGAAGGCGGTGGTTTCGGGTTTCCCCGTGTGTGGGTTCGTGGGGCACTGGAGCAGCAGCATCGAGACGACGTAGCCGTTAACCTGTCCGGTATAGATGCTTTTGCCTTTGGCGGTCGTTCCGGGGCAATCGTTCATGTATCGCTTCCCGACGTCCTGCAGGAAGGTGGCCGCATCGACGGTGGCGCCGCGAAATATTTGGACGGTCAACATCTGCGTCCAATCCTGCACCGTCTCGGGAGCTGGAACCCACTCAGTGATCAGGCGCCCGTCGTGCATCGCTTGGTAGCCGATTTTGAAATCCTTGGGAGGGGAGAACAGCAAGTTCTCAGCTTCTATCACGGGTTGCCCTAAGACCACGGCCGTGGCGCAACTTATGAGCACGATTGCAGCTGACTTCCGCATCCTACGCATCCCTTTAGTCTACCGCGAACCAAGACACTTCAACTCTGGTGAGGGGGCGGAGTCAAAACCCTTTCTGTTCAGGCCGGACTTGACTACGAGCGGTGATCCCGAGTCTGCCCTGACCCTTCAGAGCCGTTGGCGTTCGCCCGAAATCAGATCGAGGGAATCGGACAGTCACCGAGGCTACTTTCTCGCTGGTGTGGACGGGTTCGGTGCCCGCTTTGCGGTCTGGCCAGCACGGCCGGCCCCATCGGGCTCGCAACTGGCGGTCGACGCTCCAAAGTATGAGCGGTAGTCTCCCAGCCTCTGTCGGCTGGTCATCGATGCTTCGGGCCTTAGGTGCGACTGCCACGATCATGGTGCGGAGAAGAGCGCGCTGAAGATCGTCGCTCTCGCAATGCCGAGACTGCAAGGTGATAGCATCCGGCTCGGACACGACCGAGGCAGGTGAAGACCTGCGGCGAGGAACTGATGCGGACCAGTCGATTGCTTGCCAGCATTCTGACGATTGCATGCGCGTGGCCGGTTGTAATACATGCGGCGGAAATCCCGCTGCCCGAGCTTGGCATTCGCCTCGCGAATCTGCCGGTCGATGCGGAGAAGCCGGAAGTGAAACGGCGAATTGATGGCTATACAGCAATGCTGCATATCGGGAAAGCAACACTGGAAATCGATCGACTGGACGACGCAGTTCCATCCGGAAGTGACATAAGGAACGATACTTTTCGCGCGTCTCAAGAAGCAGGCTTCCCATTTCCTCCGCCGCATGTGCGTGGGCAGGCTTCCGTAATCGACGGACGCAGTGCGTGGACCAGCATCTCGGCGCTTCGCTCCGGCGCTGCCGGAGCCACAGTGGCCTATACGTCTATCACGTACGCGCTCGTCGATGCGCACCTTTACCGCTTCAAGGCCATGGGGTGGGGTGGGGATACGCCACCTCCCGACTTTGTCGCTGCGGTGCGCGCGATGTCCGACCTTACGTTTGCAACGGTTGATCGTTCCGCCGTGGCAGAAAGCGAACCCCCGTCCGGTCTCGTAAAAAATGCCGTACTTTTGGCCGTCGAGTAAGGATTATTACCCCGCTGCGGCAAGGCGACGCGGAGACACGGGCGTCGTCAACTTCGAGTTCAGCATAGACGGCAAGGGGCACGCTCGCGATGTCCGGCAGATCTATACCGCAACGGGGGATCTAGCCGCGGGCGCGCGAGCGCTGTTGATGGATATCCAATTTCACCTCCCGCCAGACTGGGAGAATAAGGGATACCAGAAACTGAGCTTCCCCTTCGAGGTTCACTACGCATTGTGGGAATCGGGTCATCCCTGCGCGGAGTTGCCGCTTCGAGTCCCTGATGCGCAACTGGTAGTGATCTGCGGCTCTCGTCTCTGAATTCAGCGTGAGTCGGATCTGCTCTTTATCCACGGTCGAGGACTGCGGCAACCCCTGATCTTGCGCTGCTCCGCCAGCGAAAGTGGAGGCACTGCGGGATTCGCCCCCCGCCTGATCGGAAAACGCAAGATTATCCGGCGACAGGTGTCACACAACCGACCTACGGTTTTGGTGGCGCGGTGCACCAAACTCAATCGATCAGCGGTCATCACGTCACCGAAGATGCGGTGATGACTGCCGAAATCGAGCAGCTACCGGATGTGACTGGCTTTCTTAGGGTTGGCGTCGCGGCCGGGATGGCGGCGGGTAGGAAGTGTGTGTCGCTACTGCACTCGCAGCTGGCGCAGTGTCCAATGCGGATTTCGTAGTTGCCAGCCGTGGCGCAGGGAATGGTGCGGTGCATCTAGCGCACGCGCGTCGGCTGGATTTCACGGAGGCAAGAGCGCAGCCTAGGGCGGAAATAAAAAAACAAAACCTTCATCACTCTGACGGATGGATGCTCTTCGGCTCGCAGCATGAATGAACTAATCGCGCCGGCCCAACGGGCCACGTTCCGGAAGCCCAGAAGAGTGCTTGCGATCGACAGTGACGCGCCTGCTGCACGTGGCCCATTCAAATCACGAGGGGAATCTCAATGAAAACCAGAACCAAAATAGTGATCGGCATGATAATCGCCGGCATCGTAGGAATAGCAGTCGCGACACCGATCGTGCTCCTTACCTCTCCTATCCTCGCGCAGGGAAATCAGGCCGCGGACATTCATGAACGGGGACGTGCTCTGATGAGCAACGGAGCGTACTTCAGGGCGGAGTTGGAGACCGAGGGACCCTCGACTACTTCAATTCAGGATGCCGCGTACAGTGTCGGAGGCCAAAATGGATGGCACTCCCATCCGGGCTTGGTGGCCGTCACGGTTCTTTCAGGCTCGATTCGCTGGTACGACGAGAATTGCAAACCGACGGTCTACAACGCGGGTGACAGCTGGGTTGAGGGCAGTAAGGTTCACGCGTTCCGAAACATCGGAACCGGTACCGTACATCTGATGGCGGTGTTCATCACGGCGCAGGGCCAAGCGCTAAGAACGGACGAGCCGGCTCCGGAGTGTGCGGCCGGGCTCGGTCTCTGAGGAGTCCCGAAAGCCTAATGACGCCTGGCGGGGCCGAAGCAGGCTGGCGATGGCCTGCGCGAGGCCGCGTCCACGTAGAGTCAGTTGCGCCGTGTAGAGGAATGCGTCTTCTACACGGCGCATACCCGTCGACGCTAGATGAAGTGCGGGAAGGAGCATGGGGCAGCGGGTATGAAAAAGGCGTCCGGACTTTTCTGTGCCTGCTTGTCCAGTAGGGCTTGATCTCGCGGTACTCCACCTGCTTGGTCCGCGCGACGATTTTCCGCAAACCATCTGCGCTTCGGGGTCGTGGCGATGACGTTCCAGGGTCTCGGTCCGCCAGGCAGGGTCAGGGTGCGGGATATATAGTGCAAGGGGCTGTGGAGTTGCCGAAATATTGGAAGTGCTGATCAAAGGGGGAGTGGTCATTCGACAGGCCGAAAGGGGAGCCGTCGGCGTTGCATTAAGGAGGCCATCCAATGCGTATCTTGGTTATCGGCACCGGGACTATCGGACGCGCCGTCGTTGCTGCTTTATCCGCCGGCAACGAAATCATCTCCGCCAGCCTGCGGAGCACGACCCTCAAGGTGAATATCGCCGACCCAGCGAGCATCCAGCAAATGTACCGTTCGCTTGGAAAAGTGGATGCCGTGGTCTGTGCTGCCGGACCGGCAAAGTTCGCTCCGCTTGCGCAGTTAAGCGACGCCGATTTTCGCTTCAGCCTGGACAACAAGCTGATGGGGCAGGTGAACGTCGTGCGATTCGGTTTCGAGCATGTGCAAGACTGTGGGTCATTCACGCTTACAGCCGGCAGCCTTGCTCAGGCACCAATGCCCGGCAGTGCGGCCGTCAGTCTTGTGAATGCCGGCATCGAGGGGTTCGCCAGGGCGGCCGCGTTAGAAGCGCCCCGCAAGATACGCGTCAACGCCGTCAGTCCGCCGTGGGTAACCGAAACGCTGCAAGCGCTGAAGATGGATTCATCCGAAGGTCTGCCGGCGGGCATCGTGGCCCGAGCCTATGTGCGAAGCGTAACCGGTACTGACACCGGTTCGATACTTAAGCCCTCTGCCTAGCCGTGACGCGAACTCGTTTTTAGTTAAGCTGGAAATGCGCTCAAAGTTCGTAGGTGAGAGCGTTATTCGCCTGCACTCGCGCGCATCGACGGCCGTCGCGATTACCTCCTGATCGCCGCCGCGTCGGAGTGTTCTTGTGCCGAAGCCGAGCATCTTTAGCCGGGTCTCTCCCTTTCCACCGGGTCGCCTCGATCCGCGCGCGCCAAAGTCGCGCCTGTCAATCCATCCTTAGCAGGAGCTGCGATTTGCCCGAAGTCGCATTTCACTCAAAGTTCACAATTCGCCGTGAACTCCGCGGCGCGGTACCGTCTCCAAGCGTGGACCACAGAGGAGGTGGCCACCATGCTCAACAGGAATGTTTGCGTTCGCGCGCTCGCCGTCTCGTCTCTCGCGCTGTCCGCTGCTTGCGACATGCACGCGCCGGCCGCACCCACCGCCAAGGCGGCCGATTTGCCCGTGCGAGATTCGGAGATGACGGAGATCGTCATCACTGCTCCTCGGCTTCGCCCTGACGAGCATCGTATGGGACGCACTGCTGAAGCCCGGGTTGCGCAAGACTCGAGCGTCGAGCGGCACGGCGGATGAGGGACTGAAATTCACCTCGTGCTCGCTGGTCGTTGCTGAAGGCGATGATTGGGTTGCGAGTTCGTGTCAGGGCGCCGCGTTCAGCCGTCGCGACCCTCTCTGCCAGTCTCTTCGCTGCATTGCTCTCTGGGGTCGAACCTCAGGTGCGAATGGCGAGCGACGTTGGCGGCGAGAACGCTAATCTCGAGCGCCTCTCTGTTGGTCGACTCCTATTGGCTCCGGTGCACTCGCCGTCTCATCAGTCGGCTGGCTGTCCCAAATGCGAGGTAAACACGTTCACCAAATCGCCCTTAGTTCTTGCCTTGAATGGCGGGCGGTACTCGGATCGAACCAGTGGCCCCTGCCCTCTGAAGGCAGCCTTTAAGTGATGAGACCGCAATGCTTTCACTGACCGCGTTATTCCCGGCGATGAAGCTGATGCTGAACGTCGGATAATGGACCAGCAGCGCGCTGGGATTGTCGGGCTACCGTGATGCCTTCGGCTACCCGTCCATGCCTGGCGGCATAATCACGCGAAGCGTTGCCAGTTCGGAGGATTCGATGAAGCCGCAGGTGATCATGCACATGATGTCCAGTATCGACGGTCGCATCGTCACAAGTGACTGGCCGGAAGATGTCGGCGGGGGTGACCTCTACGAGCGGGTCCACGCGGATCTTCGGGGGGACGCGTGGATCGTGGGTCGGACTACTATGGGGGAGTTCACAGCGGGCGAGCCTCGTCCGGTTCGTACGGAGAAGCGCTTTCCCCGAGAGACCTGGAAGACGTCGAAGGCAGGCAAAGGCCCTTACGGCATCGCCTTCGATCGTCACGGCAAACTCCACCTCAACAAGGGCGACGTAAACGGTGATCCGCTGATCATCGTTCTGACGCCGAGCGTATCCGATGATCACCTGGCCGAACTCAGGCGGGACGGCATTTCTTATGTCTTTTCGGGAACCGATGATGTCGATCTCGCGGCTGTCCTGGAAATTCTCAAAAAGGAGTTCGGCATCGAGCGGCTGCTGTTAGAGGGTGGGGGCAGCATCAACGGCGCATTTCTGGCAGCAGGATTGATCAACGAGATCAGCCTTCTCCTTATGCCGTTGGCCGATGGAGCCGAAGGCACGCCGACCCTTTTCGATCGCATTGGGGGCTCCGCGAGAACGCTCAAGCTGCAATCGGTGACAAAGCTCGAGCATGATGTCCTGCATCTTCGATATGAGGTGACGTAGCCGGCGCACGTTTAGGTGGCCGCGGCGGCTTACCGATTCTCAGATGACGGGGATCCCGGAAGGCCGTGCGTCCCTGCGACGAGCTGGTGCCAGTGACTCGTTTCATGCGACCGCCGATATGTGAGTTTCATGTTGATGGCCTTTTAACTTCACGTGGGATACCGCTAGCGCTTGGGGCTCGGAACATGCTGATCGAACAGGAGCGTGTTGCCGTCGGGGTCGATGACCTCAAAGAATGCGGGACCCTGGGTCGTCACGTCCGCTTCGGGCGCCATCGTCAGACCGCGCGCCTTCAAGGCACGCTGCAGCTCGCGCACGTCCTGGAAGTCCGTCAGGGTCTCTTTGTCCTTCGTCCACCCCGGGTTGAAAGTCAGGATGTTCTTGTCAAACATTCCCTGGAACAGCCCGATCCTCGCGGTGCCGTTCTGCAGGACGACCCAATTCTGCTCGAGCTTGCCGCCGACCTGCTTGAAGTCAAGCTTCTGATAGAAGGCCATGGATGCCTTAATGTCTTTGACGGTGAGACTGACGGAGAAATTTCCCAGCTCCAGGGTTTTATTTTCCGCGGCTCGGGTGGATTGGGTCGTGCTCGCGCCCACCATGTCGAGTAAGGCTATGGCACCGACAATCAAGACGGTTCGTACTTTCACGCGATTCTCCCGAAGTCCTTCAGGCGAAAGTCTGCCGACGGGCAGAGACAACAAATCGCCTGCCGTATAAGATGCCCGCGAACCGCAGAAGCCGCTTGCCAAATCTTGCGAACTTACCGAAAAGCGGAGAGCGCCGTCTCCGTGGACTACGTCGAGCGCGTCAACCGCGCGATCGATCACGTAGTGAGCAACCTCGCTCATCCGTTGACTCTGGAGGAGGTGTCCAAGGCGGCCCGCTTCTCCCCGTTCCACTTTCACCGCGTGTTCAAGGCCTTCCTGGGGGAGACACTGAACCAATTCGTGAAGCGGCAGCGGCTCGAGCGGGCGCTGTTCCTGATGTCCCACGCGCCTCGGCGGTCGCTCACGGACGTGGCCTTAGACTGCGGTTTTTCCTCCTCCTCCGACTTCTCTCGCAGCTTCAAACAGCACTATGGCCTTCCCCCTAGCGTCTTTGACATCGAGACCTTCCGGAACTGCCGGCGTGAGGAGTTGGAGCGCGTCTTGTCGAGTCAGAATGGATCGCCTCGCATAACGACCCTGCCCGCGGGACAAAATCCGGACGCCTTCGAGGTAAAGCTTCGCAATCTACCCGCGCGAAGAGTCGCCTATATACGCGTACTTGAGCCCTATCGCGAGGGCGTGGCGCAGGCCGCCTCCGAACGGCTCCTCGCTTGGGCGATCGAGCGCGGGCTCGCAGACGGCCAGTGGCTGGGCTACATGTGGGATGAGCCCGAGATCGTCGCCCTCGCGGATTGTCGGTACGACGTCGCGCTCGTGGTCGACGACGTCGACCCGCAGGGTGAGATCGGCCGCTTCGACTTCCCGCCGATGCGCGTGGCCGAAGTCGTCTTGAGCGGCGACATCGCGCTCGAGGCACGCGCTATCGACTGGCTGTACAAGACCTGGCTGCCGCGGAGTGGCTATGTTCCCGACAATCAACCCGCTTTCGAGGCCTGGATCGGCAGGCCATTCGCCCACGGGAGCGAGCATTTCGAGATCGCTTGTCAGCTCCCGATCAAGCCTTCCCTCTGATTGCTTCCTAGCACGGAGGACCACGATAGAAAAAGGCAATGTCCCCTTTGGTGCTAGCAATACAAGGGTCGAATGTCTCAAGGTGGCCGCGAACTGCCCATCGCTCCGCCTTGGCACGACTCTCGGGAATACGACCGCTCCTGACCTAGGTTGTGTGAGAAGGGGTGGGCTGAGCAGCCTTGGGTAAGCAGATGTTGAGTGGCGCACGGAGAATTGACGCCACTCAACGGGTCAAATTTCGCGCTGGGGAATGGCATTCATCACCGGGGACATGACGAGCCGCGCGATCAGCAACTAACGCTCGTCAACGGCAGGCTCCGCGCAGCCAGCTTCCTCCGCTAATGCGCATTCTTCGCGATGCCCCGCAGCCGAGGCGCCGCCACCGCCGCCACCTCCGCAGCCTTCTTGCGGCAGTGCGAGCAGCGCAGCCGCGGTGCCAGGGCCTTGAGCGTCGCTGACCAGCCCGCAAGGCGCGCCCCCGCGCAGATCTGACGGTGGCTGCTATGTGGCCTAGCGTACAGTTTCCCCATCGCTTTGGGAGTATCAAAACAAGAAACAGGCGGGGCCGCCGCTATGTGGCGCGGCGCCAAATGGCTCGGAGGTGCAGAAATGGCAAGGATGCGAATTTCGTGCGCGCATCGGGGCGCGTTAGCTCCCCCCCAACATTCCGAACAACCGCGCTATTACCGCAACCGGGCAACCGCCATCCGTGCGCGCCTTCCGACGCTACAGGATGACGAGGTCTTCACTGAGCTCTATCTACTCGCCGCTTACTACGAGCGGTTAGCGGAGTTCGCCGAATCATCCGGATCGCTCGGGGTTTTCTCCCGGCGCTAAATCTGGTTCTTCGGAATGCCACAGTGGCTCAGCGCCATGGCGCCAAATGATATGCAGCAAAGATCGTGTTAGTTGCGGCGCTGCTGCAGACACCGTTTTTGCCCCTTTGTCGCCACTGCCGAGTAACCGCTCTGCGGCGAGGGGATGGCCCTACAGCACACGTAGTCTAGTGTCCGGAAGGCCCCGAGAGTCCATGCGCATCTTCAGCGACCAAGGGCTGGCCGTACGGCAATCTTGGCGTGACTTTCCGTACGGATTCCTTACGGTGAGGATGATCTGTCCGCAAGTGCTTGATTTTATGGCGCTCCCTACGGGATTCGAACCCGTGTTACAGCCTTGAGAGGGCTATGTCCTGGGCCTCTAGACGAAGGGAGCGGTGGCTGCCGGGCCGTGGGCAAGAGCGCGGTATTATAGTGAGCTGTCCCGATTGCTCAAGCCGAAAGCCAAGGAATTGAATCCCCCCGACGCGTCCGTTGCGACGCCCGCCGCCACTCCCCGGATTATCCCGCGATCCGAGCACGCAGTTTCACGCGCGCATATTTCGCCAAACGCACTGCGGGTTCTCTACCGACTCCGTGATGCAGGTTTCATGGGGTTCTTAGTCGGCGGCTGCGTGCGCGATCTGCTGTTGGGTTTGGAGCCGAAGGATTTCGACGTCGCCACTGATGCGCTGCCCGAACAGGTGAAGCGGCTGTTCCGCAACTCCCGCCTCGTCGGCCGGCGCTTTCGCCTGGCGCACGTGTTCTTCGGTCGGGAGACCATCGAGGTCGCAACCTTTCGGGCCACGAGCGCCCCTTCGCAGGGCGATGAGCCTCTGCCGCCGGCCGATCCGGAGGACGGCGAGGTGCCTGAACTCGACGAGCCTGCGCTGGACGATGAAGCCACGGCACCGCTCGCCCGCGCGGCAGAGGACGATCGTGACGATTCGATCGACCGCGCGTTCGATGCCTCGGGACGCATCCTGCGCGACAATGTGTATGGCACGATCGACGAGGACGTATGGCGGCGCGATTTCACGGCCAACGCGCTCTACTACAACATCGCCGACTTCTCGATCTGGGATTACGTCGGGGGGGTCCAGGACATTGCCGCGCGCACCCTCAGACTCATCGGCGATCCGGAAACCCGTTTTCGCGAAGACCCGGTGCGCATGCTGCGCGCGGCGCGCTTTGAGGCGAAGCTCGGCTTTAGCATCGACCCGGCCACGGCTGCACTCCTCGGGCCGCTGCGTGACCTTATCGCCGGCGTGCCGCCCGCACGGCTTTTTGATGAGACTCTGAAGCTCTTTCTGACCGGTCACGGGGCGCGCAGCTTCGAAGTTCTGCGCCGCCGCGGGCTGCTCGCGGCGCTGCTACCGAGCGTGGAGGCGTACTTCAGTTCCCATCCGGGCAGCCTGGTCGAGAAGCTGTTGCTGCAGGGGCTCAAGAATACCGATGCTCGCGTGCTGGCTGATAAGCCGGTAACGCCTACCTTTCTCTTCGCACTCCTTTTATATGGGCCCATTGCGGGCATCATCGAAGCCACGCCCCCGCAGCGCTGGCACGAGATGTCCACGATCCTGGATGCCTGCGATCGGGCCACCCGCGAGGCACAGACCCGCCTTGCCATTCCGCGACGCTTCACGCTCGGCGTGCGCGAGATGTTTGCCCTGCAGCCGCGCCTCGAGCACCCGCGCGGCCGGCGCGCACTGCGTGCACTGGAGCACCCGCGCTTTCGGGCCGCCTACGACCTGCTGCTGCTGCGCGCGGAGTTCGGACTGGCGCCGCGCGAGATGGCCGATTGGTGGACCCGTCTACAGGAGGTCTCAGTCGAGGAACGCGGCCGTATGGCTGATGCGCTCGCCGGGGACACGCGCGCGCCCTCCGGCGCCCCCCGCCGTGGCCGCCGCCGGCGCCGCCGCCCGGGCGCTGCCAGTTCCGCCTGAGCCACCCGGCGACATGCAGATCTGGCAACCGGCCTACGTCGGCGTGGGCAGCAATATCAGCGATCCTCGCCGGCAGGTGGAACTCGCGATCGAGCGTCTCGCGACGCTGCCCCGGTCGCGCCGTGTGCTCGTGTCGCGGCTTTACCGCTCGCATCCCTTCGGCCCGATCGCGCAACCGGACTTCGTTAACGCTGCCGTCGGAGTGCTGACGCAGCTATCCGCGCACGAGCTGCTGCAGGAGCTGCGGGCGCTCGAGAGCGCTTCCGGCCGTCCGGCCGCGCGCGAGCGCTGGGGGCCGCGCGTGCTGGATCTGGATCTGCTCGTCTTTGCGTGTGAGCGACGCACCGACCCCACGCTGCTCCTCCCGCATCCTGGGATAGTGGAGCGTAACTTCGTTCTGTATCCTCTCTCGGACATTGCCCCCGATCTTGAGCTGCCCGGGCTCGGACGTGTGACCGAGCTCAAGGGGCGCGTTACCTCCGAGGGGCTGAGTCTCTTGTAAACACATGGCGAGCGAACCGACTCACAAATACATCGTCGTCGAAGGACCGATCGGCGTCGGCAAGACGAGCCTTGCGCGCCGGCTGTGTACCAGCCTTGCCGCTCAGGAGGTGCTCGAGCACGCGGCACAGAATCCGTTCCTCGAGCGTTTCTACAAGAATCCACGCGCCGGCGCGTTGCCGACGCAACTGTACTTTCTCTTGCAGCGCGCGCAGCAGCTTGCGGCGCTGAAGCAGGCGGACCTGTTTGCCCCGGTACGCGTGGCGGACTACCTCCTGGAAAAAGACCGCCTGTTCGCACGCGTGACCCTGGATGAGGCCGAATACGCGCTCTACGAGCAGCTGTACGCGAAACTCGACATCCAGGCGCCCAAACCGGACCTCGTGGTGTATCTGCAGGCACCCGTGGACGTGCTCATCGAGCGCATCGCCAAGCGCGGCGTCGACTACGAACAATACATCGACCGGCAGTACCTGGAGCGCCTCAACGAGGCGTACGCGCGCTTCTTCCACGAGTTCGCCGCGGCGCCGCTTTTGATCGTAAACGCCGCCTCCATTGACCCGATCGCCAACCAGCGCGACTACGATGAGCTCCTGGCGGCGATCAAGCGCATGACGCGCGGGCGCCTGTACTACAACCCGTTGCGCAGCCGCGCGATCTAGCTACACTCAGCCCTCATGTACACGCACCTGCAGCGCGATGTGAGCCGGCCGCCGGTCACGCTCGCAACGCTCGCACGCATGAAGGCGGACGGCGAGAAGATCGCCAGTCTCACCTGTTACGACGCGAGCTTCGCAGTGCTGCTGGACACGGCCGACGTCGACGTCGTGCTGGTCGGTGATTCGCTCGGCATGGTGATTCAGGGCTACGACACCACCGTGCCGGTCACCATGGACCACATGGTGTATCACACCGCCGCGGTGGCGCGCGGGCTGCACCGCCCGTTTCTCATCGCCGATCTGCCCTTCATGAGCTACCCCTCCCGCGATCTTGCGCTCGCGCATTCCGTGCGCCTGATGCAGGAGGGCGGTGCCAAGATGGTGAAGCTCGAGTCCGGCGGCAAGCAAACCGAGATTGTCGAGTTCCTGAGCGGCCACGACATCGCCGTGTGCGCGCACGTGGGACTGAAGCCGCAGTCGGTGCACAAGACCGGCGGGTTTCGCGTGCAGGGGCGCGAGCGCGAGACCGCCGCGCGGCTGCTCGAGGAGGCACGCCAGCTGGAAGCGGCCGGCGCGGATATCGTGCTGCTGGAGTGCATACCCGCAAGCCTCGGCCAGACGATTACCGAGGCTCTGCAGGTGCCGGTCATCGGCATCGGTGCAGGGGCCGGCACCGACGGGCAGATCCTGGTCACCTATGACATGCTCGATATCACTACCGGGCGTAAGCCGCGCTTCGTGCGCAACTTCATGGAAGGTGCGCACGGCAATCTCGACGCACTGCAGCGCTACGTGCGTGCCGTGAAGCAGGGCGAGTACCCGGCGCCCGAACACGCGTTCCAGTAGATGGAGACGGTCACCACCATCGCCGCCGTGCGCGCGCGCGTGCGCGGCTGGCATCGCGAGGGACTGCGCGTCGCCTTCGTGCCGACCATGGGCAACCTGCACCCCGGGCACGTCAGTCTGATCGAGCTGGCGCGGCAGCGCGGTGAGCGCTTTGTGGCCAGCATTTTCGTCAATCCGATGCAGTTCGGGCCGAATGAAGACTTCGCCCACTATCCGCGTACGCCGCGCGACGATGAGCGCATGCTGGCCGCTGCGGGCTGCGATCTCATGTTCATGCCGGACGTGGCGGAGATTTATCCGCACGGTTCCGGGCGCGCCACCAAGGTCGAGGTACCCGGCTTGTCGCGCATTCTGGATGGCGAGTTTCGCCCTGGGCACTTCGAGGGCGTGAGCACCGTCGTCGCCAAGCTCCTGCACATCGTCGAGCCGCAGATCGCGGTGTTTGGCGAGAAGGATTACCAGCAGCTCACCATCATCCGCCGCATGGTGGCGGACCTGTGCATGCCGGTGGAGATCGTGGCCGCGCCCACCGTGCGCGACGCCGACACGGTGGCGATGAGTTCGCGCAATCAGTACCTCACGGCTGCGGAGCGCGCGCGCGCTCCGACCATCTACGCCACGCTGGTCGCGGCCGCCAAGCGCCTGGCGGCAGGTGATGCGGACTTCGCGAGCATCGAGCGCGCAGGATTTCGCGCGCTCGAGGAAGCCGATCTGCACCCGGATTACTTTGCCGTGCGTCAGGCCGCGGACCTGAATGCCCCGCTCGCGCAGACGCGCGAGCTCGTGGTGCTCACCGCGGCGCGCCTGAGCAAGGCGCGTCTCATCGACAACATCCGCGTCACGCGCCCCTAGCGGCCGCGCCGCGCAAACAGGCTCAGGCCGCGTGCCGGTGCTGCGCGAGCGCCCACGCCACGTGCTCGCGCACCAGGGCGGACGGATCCGCGCGCCGCTCCTCGAGCGCACGGATGACCTGCGGGCTACTCGGTGCGTTGCCGAGGGCCACCGCGATGTTGCGCGACCAGCGCTCGTAGCCGATGCGGTAGATCGCCGAGCCGCGCATGCGTTCCTCAAACTCACTCGCGCTCCAGCGAAACAGCTGCGGCAACGCGGCGGCGTCAAGTTCGTGCCGCACCTTGAAATCCGGATGCGCGGCGGCCTGCGCAAATTTGTTCCAGGGGCACACGAGCTGGCAGTCATCGCAGCCGTAGATGCGGTTGCCGATCGGCCGGCGCAGCTCCAGCGGGATCGCGCCGCTGTGCTCGATGGTGAGGTAGGAGATGCAGCGGCGCGCATCCAGGCGCCAGGGGGCGACGATGGCCGCCGTCGGGCAGGCGGGCAGGCAGGCCTGGCACGTGCCGCAGTGTGCGCTCGCCGGCTCATCTTGCGGTAACGGCAGGTCGGTCAGGATCTCCCCGAGAAAGAACCACGAGCCGGCCTCGCGCGCGATGAGGTTGGTGTGCTTGCCGATCCAACCCAGGCCCGCGTCGCGTGCGTGCGCGCGCTCGAGCACCGGGGCGGTGTCCACGCACACGCGGTAGCCGAAGGGTCCGATGTGCGCCTGCATGTCGGTCGCGAGCGTTGCGAGCGCGCGCCTGAGGACCTTGTGATAGTCGCGCCCGAGGGCATAGCGTGAGATGTACCCGAGCTGCGGATCCGCGAGCACGCGAGCGGCCGCGCGCGCCTCGCCAGGCCAGTAGTCCATGCGCGCGCTCAGCACCCGCACCGTGCCGGGCTTCAGTTGCTGCGGCCGGCTGCGCATGAGCCCGTGGCGTTGCATGTAGCCCATGCCGCCATGGAAGCCGTCCTCGAGCCACTTGATCAGGTGACCCTCATCCTCGGGGATCGCGATGGGGGCGACGCCGAGGGCGGCAAAACCGAGTGCGCGGGCGCGCTCCCGGAACTGCTGTTTGAGCGCCGCAAGGTCGCTGGAGGAAAGCTGCGTCATGGCAGTACCACGCCCGACAGTATAATGAGCCCCATGGCGTTGCCGGTCGCGATGTATTCCACGGCCCAGGTGCGGGCGCTCGATGCACACGCCATCGAGCAGCTGGGCGTGTCCGGCTACACGCTGATGAAACGGGCCGGGGAGGCGGCGCTGCGCTACCTGCGCACGCGCTGGCCCATGGCGCATCGCATCGTGATCGTCTGCGGCAACGGCAACAACGGCGGCGACGGCTATGTGCTCGCGCGGTTCGCCCAGGCCGCCGGACTCACGGTGACCGTGCTCGCGGCCGGCTCACCGGAGAAGCTGCAGGGAGATGCCCGCCAGGCCTACTCGGACTTACGCGGCAGCGGCGTCCCGGTGCACCCTTTTGCCTCCGAATACTTAAGCGCCGGGGAAGTCATCGTCGATGCGCTGCTGGGCACGGGGCTCAAGGGTGGCGTGCGTGCCGACCTCGCCGCGGTGATCCGCGCCATCAACCAAAGCGGCAAACCGGTGTTTGCGCTCGACGTGCCGTCCGGGCTCGATGGTGACGCCGGCACGGTGCTCGGCGAGGAGGCCATCCGTGCGGAGGCGACCGTTACGTTCGTGGGACTGAAGACCGGGCTGTTCGTCGGCGAGGGGCCGGAGTTCGCCGGCACCGTCTTCTGCGATGATCTGGAGATCTCACCCGCGCCCTCAGCGCAACCGGTACCGCGGCTCACGCGCATCGTTGAATCGGAGATCCACGAAGCTCTGCCGCGGCGCCCGCGCTCCTCCAACAAGGGCGACTTCGGTCGCGTGTTGATCGTGGGCAGTGGCAGCGGCATGCCGGGAGCCGCCCGGCTCGCCGGCGAAGCGTGCCTGCGTGTCGGTGCCGGACTCACCAGCGTCGCCGTGGCGCCGGAGAATGTGGCCGCGATCGCCGCCGGTCGCCCCGAACTCATCTGCATCGCCCTTACCGACGCAAGCGTGCTCGCCGAGGCGATCGGGCGCGCCGACGTGATCGCGGTGGGCCCCGGGCTCGGGCGCTCCGCCTGGGCGAAGAGCGCGCTCGATGTCGTGCTCGATTCCGGCAAACCCCTGGTCGTCGATGCCGATGCACTCAATCTTCTGGCCGAGGGCCGCGCGCTGGCGCGCGAAGACTGGATCCTGACACCGCATCCGGGGGAAGCCGGACGGCTCCTGGGCGTGAGCGCGCAGGACATTCAGCACGACCGCCTGACCGCCCTTGATCGGCTTCTCGAGCGCTTTCACGGCACGATCGTGCTCAAGGGCGCCGGTACCCTGGTAGGTGCGCGTGGCCGCACTCCCGGGGTTTGCGAGCGCGGCAATCCGGGCATGGCGACCGCGGGCACCGGGGATGTGCTCACCGGTGCGATCGCCGGAATCCTCGCGCAGTGCCACGATCACTGGGCCGCGGCGCGGGTCGGGGTGCTCGTGCACGCGATGGCCGGCGATGCGGCGGCGCGTGCCGGGGAGCGCGGGGTGCTGGCCGGAGATCTCACGCGCGAGCTGCACCACTGCGTGAATCTCTAAGGGCGCTCGTGCGCCAGATCGCCCGCAGCGAGCAAGACACCGAGGAGTTGGGCGCGCGACTGGCGCGCGCCCGTCGGGCGGTGCGCGAGTTCGCGGTGCTCTTTCTGACCGGGGAGCTGGGCGCGGGCAAGACGACCCTGGTGCGCGGGTTCCTGCGCGCGCAGGGCATCAGCGCCGCCGTGCGCAGCCCCACCTACACGCTGGTCGAGCTCTACCGTTGCGCAGACTTCAGCGTGCTGCACGCGGATCTATTTCGATTGCGCGATCCGGGTGAGCTCGATGCGCTCGGCCTGCGCGAATGGGCACAGAACGGTTACCTGTGGCTCATCGAGTGGCCGGAGCGCGGCCACGGGCATCTGCCGCCCCCCGACCTCACCCTGTCATTTCACGTGTTGAGCGATGCGCACGCCATCGATATTCAGACGCATTCAACCCTTGGGGAGCGCTGGCTGGGGAACTTACCGCCGCCGGAATCGTCCCGCTAAAGAGGGCGCTTAGGATGGCGCCTTGAAATGGTGCCCCCCACGCCGTAGATTACGCACAAGATAGTGCTGCGAACTCAATGATAAAAAAGGTCTTTTATAGGGGGATGCCTGCCGCACTGCTCGGCGTGCTGGTGTGGGCCCCGCTCGCGGCGGCCGAACTGCGCGGGATGCAGCTCTCCGCCGGCGCCGACTCGGCCCAGGTCACGCTTGATCTGGATGAGGCGGTCGTGGAGAAAGTTTTCACCCTCGAGCGCCCGGATCGCATCGTCATCGACCTCAGCCATACCGGCCATGCGGCGCGCCTGAGCCTGCCGGCGCCGGCCGGCGTGGTGACCGCGGTGCGCTGGGGGCCGCAGCCGGGCGGCACACTACGGGTCGTGCTGCAGATGAAATCCCCCTTGGCGCCGCACAGCCGCTGGACGGGCGAGGGGGGCCGGGGCCGGCAGTTGGTGTTGGTGCTGGGTGAGGTGCCGACGGCGCCGGCGCAAGCGGATGCGCGCGCCGTGCATGCCGTGCACGCACCCGATGAAGGTAGCCGCGACGTCATCGTCGCCGTGGATGCCGGTCACGGCGGCCAGGATCCGGGGGCCATCGGACGCGGCGGTACGCGCGAGAAGGACGTGACGCTGGCGATTGCGCGTGCGCTCGCCGAGCGTATCAACGCCCAAGCCGGCATGCGGGCGGTGCTGACCCGCGACCGGGACGAGTTTCTGGAGCTGCGCGACCGCATCCACCGCGCCCGCCTCGCGCGCGCCGACATGTTCGTGTCCGTGCACGCGGACTCGATCAGCGACCGCAGTATTTCGGGGGCCTCCGTCTACGTGCTCTCGGTGCACGGGGCCTCCAGTGAGGCCGCCCGCTGGCTGGCCGAGCGCGAGAACGCGGCGGACCTCATGGGCGGCGTGCGCCTGGATGACAAGGGTGCTCTCGCCCCGGTACTGCTGGATGCCACCCAGAGCGAGATCATCGGCGTGAGCGCGAGTGCCGCGGAACGTGTGGTGGGCGCCCTGGAGAGCGTCGGTGAGGTACGCAAGGCGCAGGTACAGCACGCCGGCTTCGTCGTGCTGAAGTCCCCCGACATCCCTTCCATGCTGGTCGAGACTGCCTATATCTCCAATCCCGAGGAGGAGCGGCGCCTGAGAAGCGTGAGCCAGCAGGCGCGGCTGGCTGATGCGATTGCGAGCGGCATACGCAGCTTCTTCATACAGAACCCCCCGGACGGCACGCGCTTCAAGCAGCAGCGGCGTGACACTCTGGCGAGCGCCGCGGATGGGTCCGCCGGCCCCGCCACCCCCTAGAGCGTACAACGGCGCGGCAGCGGCCGCCGCGCGCGCAGGTTTCGCCTGTAAACTTGGGCGCCTGCATGCCTATCCGTATTCTTTCCGGCGAACTTGTCGATCAGATTGCCGCCGGCGAAGTGATCGAACGGCCGGCTTCGGTCGTTAAGGAGATTGTCGAGAACAGTCTCGATGCCGGAGCGACACGGATCGAGATCGACGTGGAGCGCGGTGGGGTGGGGCTCGTGCGGGTACGCGACGACGGGCGCGGCATCGACGCGCAAGAGCTGCCGCTCGCGCTCGCGCGTCACGCCACCAGCAAAATCACCTCGCTCGATGAGCTGGAGGCGGTGACTACCCTCGGCTTTCGCGGCGAGGCGCTGCCTTCGATCGGTTCGGTGGCGCGGCTGCGCATCGCCTCACGGGTCGCCGGAGCACAGGCCGGGGCCGAGATTCTCTGCGAGGGCGGGCTGCATGCTGAGGTGCGGCCGGCCGCCCAACCCCCCGGTACCACTGTGGAGGTACGGGACCTGTTCTTCAACGTGCCGGCGCGACGCAAGTTTGTGCGCAGCGACGCCACGGAGCTTTCCCACATCGCCACCCTGGTGGAACGCCTGGCGCTGTCGCGTTTTGACGTGAGCTTCCGACTGCGCCATGGCACTCGGGTATTGCTCGACGCCCCCGCCGTGGGCGCCGCGGGAGACGAGCGGATGCGTCTGGAGCAGGTGCTGGGTCCGGATTTTGCCGCCGCCGCCCTCGCGGTGCGCCACGCCGCAGGGCCCGTGTTGCTGTCTGGCTGGGCCGGGCTGCCGACGCGCTCGCGCGCGCAGGCCGACCAGCAGTTCTGGTTCGTCAATGGCAGAAGCGTGCGCGACCGGCTGCTGATGAACGCGGTTCGACTGGCGTACCGCGACGTGCTCTACCATGGCCGGCATGCGGCCTACGTGCTGTATCTGACACTCCCCCCGCAGCTGGTCGACGTCAACGCCCACCCGGCGAAACTCGAGGTGCGCTTCCGCGACAGCCGGCAGATCCATGAGTTCGTCTTCCGCGCGCTCGAGCGGGGGCTGGCCGACACCAAACCTGATCTGACGTCACCGGCCGCCCCGGCGGGCGCCCTGGAGGGTTTGCGCACGCACGAATCGACCGCATCGGGCGCGGAGGCAAACGGCGCCGGGCCCGCTCCGGGGGCTTCGCTGCCGCTCTATAGCGCCACGCGCGATCCCTGGCAGCTCGTGGCCGCGGTGCGCGGGGCCACGGCGGCTGCGGCCGTCGGGTTGCCGCAGGGGGAGGAGCCTCTGGGCACCGCGCTGGCGCAGCTGCATGGCGCCTACATCCTGGCGCAGAACCTCGAGGGCATGGTGCTGGTCGACATGCACGCCGCCCACGAGCGCGTGCTGTACGAGCGCTTCAAGGCCGAGCGGCAGCGCTCCGCTTTAGCCTCCCAACATCTGCTGGAGCCGATCGTGCTCGAGGTCAAGGCGCACGAACTGGCACGGATTCTCGAAGAGCGCGCGCAGTGGGAGGCGGCCGGGTTTGAAATCGATGCCCTGGGAGACACGCGGCTCGCGCTGCGGCGCGTACCGGCTGTGCTGAATCTGCGCGAGATTCGCGCGGTCGTGACGTCGCTGCTCGCCGATCTGGCCCTCGATACCCGGACGCACCACCTGGAAGGGGCCGCCGACCGCTTTCTCGGCACACTCGCCTGTCGCAGCGCGATTCACGCCCACCGCCGCCTGAGTATCCAGGAGATGAATGCGCTGCTGCGCCAGATGGAAGTCACCGAGCGGGCCAACCAGTGCAACCACGGTCGGCCCACCTGGACGCGCCTCACTCTGCAGCAGTTGGACCAGCTGTTCCTGCGGGGTCGCTGAGTGTCGGGTCCGCGCCGCGCGGCGGCGGAGCGGCTGCCCGTGCTCGTGCTCACCGGGCCCACCGGTGCGGGCAAGACCGACTGGGCCATCGCGCTCGCCGAGCGCGGGCCGGTGGAGATCGTCAGCGTCGACTCGGCGCTCGTCTACCGCGGACTCGACATCGGCACCGCCAAGCCCTCCGCTGCGCTGCGCGAGCGCATCCCGCATCACCTCATCGACATCTGCGAGCCTACCGACAGCTACTCTGCCGGTCGTTTCGTGGCCGATGCGCTCGAGCGCATCCGCGCCATCCATGACCGCGGCCGCGCGCCGCTCCTGGTCGGGGGCACCATGCTTTACCTGCGCGCGCTGCTGCACGGCCTGGCCGTCCTGCCACAGGCCGCCCCGGCACTACGGGCCGAGCTCGATGAGCGCGCGCGCCGTGCGGGCTGGCCGGCCCTGCACGCCGAGCTTGCCCGCCTGGACCCCGACGCGGCATCGCGGATCGCCCCGGCGGACGGCCAGCGGATCCAGCGCGCGCTCGAGGTATGCCTGAGCACCGGGCAGAGGATCTCCGAGCTGCAGCGTGCGCGCGTGAGGCCCTTGGCCGGTTGGCCGCTGCGGTACTGGGTGCTGGCGCCGCGCGAGCGCGCGCTGTTGCACGAGCGGCTCGCCGGGCGCTTCGAGGCCATGATGGCCGCCGGGTTTCTGGAAGAGGTCCAGCACCTGCGTGCCCGCGGAGACCTCACCGCCCGGCACCCCGCCATGCGGGCGGTCGGCTACCGGCAGCTGTGGGCGCACCTGGAGGGCGAATATGAACTTCAGGAAGCGGTGAGCCGTGGGGTTGCCGCGACGCGCCAGCTGGCAAAACGACAACTGACGTGGTTGCGCGGCGAAGCCTTAGGCGAATGGATTGACCCGGACTTAACAGCGCCCCTGTCGTGGATTCGAGACACCTGCGCAGAGCTCGCCGCGTTTGGGCTTTGACGGAAGGCGCATGTTAAGATGCCGCCGTCGGTGGCCCCGCATTTGCGGGACCCATAAGCTTGTTCATTGAGATCGCGGGAACACGGAACGTTTCAGTTGCGGTCCCATTTGTGTGCTGCCCAACTCGAAGCGAAAAAATAAGGAGAACACGATGGCCAAAGGCCAATCCCTGCAAGACCCTTTCCTGAATGCTCTGCGCAAGGAACGGGTGCCGGTATCGATCTACCTCGTCAATGGCATCAAGCTGCAAGGTCAGATCGACTCCTTTGACCAGTTCGTCGTTCTGCTGAAGAACAGCGTGAGCCAGATGGTCTATAAGCACGCGATTTCCACCGTGGTACCGGCGCGCAACGTGCGCCTGTCCGCGGAAGAAGGTGGCGCCGCTCCTGAGACGCCCGCCGAATAATGTCCCCCGCTACGGGAAGCCTGAGTGTTCGAACGCCCCAGGACTGGTGAGCGCGCCGTACTCGTGCGCCTGGGGCTGGGCGCACCCGTAGACCCGGAGGACCTGCAGGAATTCACGCAGCTGGCCGTTTCGGCCGGCGCGCTGCCGGTCGCCACCGTGACCGGGCGCCGGGATCGTCCGGACCCGCGCTACTTCCTTGGCAGCGGCAAGGCCGAGGAACTCAAAGCGGCCGCCCACGCCAGCCGGGCGGACATCATCCTCATCGATCACGCGCTCTCGCCCAGTCAGGAGCGCAACCTCGAGAAACTCAGCGAACGGCGGGTGCTCGATCGCAACGGTCTGATCCTCGATATCTTCGCGCAGCGTGCGCGCAGCTTCGAGGGCAAGCTCGAGGTGGAGCTCGCGCAGCTGAAGCACATCGGCAGCCGCCTGGTGCGCGGCTGGACGCACCTGGAGCGCCAGAAGGGCGGCATCGGCCTGCGCGGTCCGGGCGAGACGCAGTTGGAAACCGACCGGCGCATCATCGGTCAGCGCGTGAAGTTACTCACCAAACGCCTCGCGAAGATCCGCCAGCAGCGCGAGACCGGGCGGCAGATGCGCGCGGAGATCCCCGTACCCTCGCTCGCCCTCGTCGGCTACACCAACGCGGGCAAGTCGACGCTGTTTCGCTCGCTCACCGGCGCCGACGCCTACGTGGCGGACCAGCTGTTCGCGACGCTCGATCCGACCGTGCGCCGCATCGTGCTGCCGGGAGGCACGCCCGCGGTCGTTGCCGACACGGTGGGTTTCATACGCGAACTGCCGCATGAGCTGGTAGCGGCCTTTCAGTCGACCCTGACCGAGGCGCGCGCCGCGACGCTGCTGCTGCACGTGGTGGACGCGAGCAATCCGCGCCGCGAGGAGCAGATCGCGCAGGTCGATGCGGTACTGGCGGAGATCGGCGCACAGCAGATCCCGCAGCTGCTGGTCTACAACAAGATCGATCGGCTCGAGCGCGAGGCGCGCATCGAGCGCAACGCCGATGCCCGGGCCGTCGCGGTGTGGATTTCCGCCCAGCAGCGTCTCGGGCTCGATCTTTTGGTCAACGCCGTGGCCGAGCGCCTGGCGCGCTTTGCGCGCCGCGCGCGCCTGCGGGTGCCGGCCAGCGCCGGCGCGCTGCGCTCGCGTCTGTACGCGGCGCAGGCGGTGCGCTCGGAGACCTCCGCACCCGACGGCTCCATCGAGCTGGCCGTGGAATTGCCGGACCTTGAATTGCTGACACTCGCCCGCACCAGCGGCGTGCAGATCCTCGAGGTGCAGACACCCGACATGCCTTGTGCTCCCGCAGAGCACTACCTAGAATCGTCGGCCGTTTTGAACGCGTCGAAATAGCGCTGAAGCGCACACAGCTCGTATGGCCTGGAATCAACCGAATGGTGGTCAGAAGAGCCCGTGGGGGCGTCGTCCAGGAGCGGGCGGGCCGGACCTTGATGAGCGCCTGAAGAGCTGGCAGCGCAAGCTCGAGTCGCTGCTGCACCCCGGTGGTGGTGGCGCCGGCGAGAGCGGTTCGCTGTTTCTGATTGTGGCGCCGCTCATCGTGTGCATCTGGATCGCCAGCGGCTTCTACCAGGTGAAGCAGGCCGAGCGCGGCGTGGTGCAGCGCTTTGGCCGCTTCGCCGGCGTCACCGAGCCGGGCTGGCACTGGCGCGCGCCCTGGCCGATCGAGAGCGTAACGAAGGTGAATATCGCGAGCGTGAACTCGAGTGACTTTAAGTCGCGCGTGCTGACCTCCGATGTGAACCTGATCGATGTGCACTTCGCGGTGCAGTACCAGTTCTCCGACCCGGTGAAGACTTTGTTCAGCGTGCGCGACCCGGAGACCACCCTAAGCGAGGTGAGCGAGAGCGCCATCCGCGAGATCGTCGGCCGCAGCACGCTCGATGATGTGCAGGTGGGCGGTACCCGCCCGGAGATCACGCGTCGCACCAAGGAGCTGATCCAGTACACGCTCGACTCCTACAACTCCGGCATCACCGTCACCACCGTGAACCTGCAGGACGTGCAGGTGCCCGAGGCCGTCATTCCCTCGCGCAATGATGCCAACAAGGCCCAGGCCGACAAGGAGCGCTACATTCTGGAGTCGGAGGCCTACGCCAATGGCATCCTGCCGGTTGCGCAGGGCACGGCCGCGCGCATGCAGCAGGATGCGGAGGGCTACAAGGCGCGGGTCGTGGCCGAGGCGGAGGGCCAGGCGTCGCGCTTCTCGGCGCTCGAGGGCGCCTATGCGCAGGCTCCGGAGGTGACGCGGCGGCGTATCTACATGGACACGATCGAGAACGTACTCGCGCGCGCCCACAAGGTGCTCATCGACGGCAAGGCCGGCAGCAACATGATCTACCTGCCGATCGACAAGTTGCTCGAGAAGAGCAATGCGCGCGAGGGCGAGCAGGCAACGCCTGAGGCCGCTGCCAGCGGCGCTAAAGAGCCCGATCAGGTAACGGTCGAGGCCCGCGGGCGGGGTGAGCGATGATGAATTCGCGCTACTTCGCGCTCTACGCCGCCGCCGCCGTGCTGCTGATTCTCGCCGGGCTGTCGATGTTTACGGTGAGCGCCACGCAGTACGCCATCGTTAAGCAGTTCGGCGCCATCGTCGGCACGCACTACCCGCCGGGGCTGCACTTCAAGTGGCCCTGGAACACGGTGACCAAGTTCGACAACCGCATTCTCTCGCAGTCCTATACGGGCGAGACCTTCCTCACCAACGATGGCCGCGGCCTGATCGTTGACTTCTATATCAAGTGGAAGGTGAAGGATCCGTCGCTCTTCTACATCACGACCGGCGGGGGCGAAGAGGTCGCCGGCGAGCGGCTCTCGGAGATCGTCAAGGACGGCATCAAGACGGTCGTCGCACAGCGGACCCTGCAGCAGGTCGTCTCGAGCGAGCGCGCGGCGGTCACCGGGGAGATGCTCGGTCAGGCGAGTGGCAAGGCCGCAGCACTCGGGGTCGATCTCATCGACGTGCGCGTGCAGCGCATCGATCTACCGGAAGAGGTGGCGGCGCGCGTCTACGAGAGCATGAAGCAGAACTTTGCCAAGACCGCGAGTCGCCTGCGCGCGGAAGGGCAGCAGGCGAGTGCCGGCATCCGCGCCTCTGCGGAGCGGCAGCGCACGGTCATCATCGCGGATGCCGAACGCGACGCGCTGCGCATCCGCGGCGAGGGTGACGCCGCCGCCGCCCAGACCTACGCGCGCGCATACGCGAAGGATCCCGAGTTCTACGCCTTCTACCGCAGCATGCAGGCTTACGATCGCTCCCTCGGCAAGGATGGCGATCTGCTGGTAGTCACGCCGGATGGGGAGTTCTTCAGGTACCTGAAGGATGCCGGCGCGCCAAAGGCCGCCGCTCCGCATCGCTGACGCGCCCCGCGGCACTCTCATGACGATCAACCTAACGGACCTGTTGGCCGCCCTCGGGCTGTTTTTCGTGATGGAAGGCATCGCGCCGTTCCTGAACCCGCAGGGGCTGAAGCGCGCACTCGCCAAACTGGTGGAGGTGCGCGACCGCGAGTTGCGCATTGCAGGGCTGGGCAGCATGCTGGTGGGCGTGGTCATCCTGTTTCTCGTGCGCTAGGGGACAAACAGGGCATGGGAAGATTCGTCGTCATCATCGGCACCCAGTGGGGCGATGAAGGCAAGGGCAAGGTGGTTGACCTGCTCACCGAGCGCGCCGCGGCCGTCGCGCGGTTTCAGGGCGGGCACAATGCCGGCCACACCCTGGTTATCGCGGGCAAGAAGACCATCCTGTCGCTTATTCCTTCGGGGATCCTGCGCGAGCAGGTGCGCTGTTTCATCGGCAACGGCGTGGTGCTCTCGCTCGAGGCGCTGCTGAGTGAGAGCCGCATGCTGAACGAACAGGGCGTGCCGGTGTTCGAGCGACTGCGCATCTCGCCGCACTGTCCGCTGATTCTGCCCTCGCATGTGCTGCTCGATCAGGCGCGCGAGCGCGCCCGCGGCCTGAACGCCATCGGCACCACCGGGCGCGGCATCGGCCCTGCGTACGAGGACAAGGCCGCGCGGCGCGCGCTGCGCGTGGCGGACCTGTTTCAGCGCGACCGCTTCGCCGCCAAGCTCGGCGAGGTGCTCGACTTTCACAACTTCGTGCTGCAGAACTATTACCGCGTGCCGGCGGTGGACTTCCAGAAGACCCTGGACGCGCAGCTGTCGATGGCCGAGGACATCGCGCCGCTGGTGACGGACGTGACGCTCGCGTTGCACCAGCTGCGTGCCACGGACGCGAACGTGCTGTTCGAGGGGGCGCAGGGTGCCATGCTCGATGTGGACCACGGCACCTATCCGTTTGTCACCTCCTCCAATACCACGGCCGGCTTCGCCGCCACCGGCACGGGGCTCGGGCCGCGCGCCTTCGATGCCGTGCTCGGGATCGTCAAGGCGTACACGACCCGCGTGGGCGCGGGCCCCTTCCCGACGGAGCTGTTCGATGAGTACGGCGAGCATCTGTCGCGCGTCGGGCACGAGTTCGGCTCGGTCACCGGCCGTCGCCGCCGCTGCGGCTGGTTCGATTCGGTGGCGCTGCGGCGCGCGATCGTGAATTCGAGCGTTTCGGGACTGTGCATCACCAAGCTCGACGTGCTGGACGGCCTCGACACGATCCAGATCTGTGTCGGCTATCGCATCAACGGCGTGGTGACGCCGGAGCCGCCGATGAGCGTGGAGGGCTACGCGGATGTTGAGCCGGTGTACGAGGAGCTGCCGGGCTGGCCCGAAAGCACCGTGGGCCTCACCGCTTACGAGGCACTGCCGGGCAACGCGCGTCGCTACCTTGAGCGCCTCGAGCGTCTGGTCAACGTACCGATCGACATGATCTCAACGGGGCCGGACCGCGAGCAGACCATCGTGCTGCGGCACCCGTTCGGAGCCTGATCTGAGCGGTCTTCGCCGCCCGCACTCCGCGGTGGCAGTGCGCGGCGCATTGGTGCTCATCATTCTCACGGCGTGCCTGCTCGCCGCGGGCAGCTGGCGCGTCTACAGCAACACCTGGGATGAGCCGGAACATCTGGCGGCCGGACTTGAGCTCCTCGACCGCGGGCATTACGAGTACGACACCGAGCATCCGCCGCTCGCCCGGATCCTGCTCGCTCTGGGACCCTATCTCGCCGGCGCACACTCTTTCGGCACGCCACCGCCGGATGGCACCCAGGAAGGCAAGGACATCCTTTACACCGGCGGGCACTACGAGCGCTTTTTGCTGCTCGCGCGCGCCGGCACGCTGCCGTTTCTCGTGCTGCTGCTGCTGGCGACGTGGCTGTGGGCACGACGCCTGTTCAGCTCCGCCGGCGCCGGACTGCTTGCGGTGCTGCTGCTCGTGTCGGTGCCGCCCATTCTCGGGCATGCGGCGCTCGCGACGCTGGATGTGGCCGCCGCCGCCACCACGCTGCTCGCGCTCTATGCGCTCGAGCGCTGGCTGACGTCGGCGCGCGCTGCGGACGCGGCTCTTTTTGGGCTCACGGCCGGCGTCGCCGTGGCCACCAAATTCTCCGCCGTGCCGTTTATCGGCGTCTCGCTCGTGGCGCTCGGCCTGGTGCAGGGCCTCATGAGCTCCCGCGCACCGGGGGGGGCGAGGCTGAGCGCGCCGACGCGCGCAGCCCTTGGCGCACGTGTTGGCGGGCTGCTCCTCGCCGCGCTCGCCGCGCTCGTGCCACTGCTCGCGGTCTATATGCCACGCCACGCGGATGCGGCGATGGTGCAGGTGCGTTTCGACTGGGCGGTCCACTACCTGCTCACGCGCCACGGTTACGCGCACGCGCTGGGCGTCGCACTGTCACACGTGTGGCTGCCGCGGGAGGCCAAGGACCTCGTGAATGGCGTCATCGCCGTCAAGGCACACAACGACAGCGGCCATCGCTCGTATCTGCTCGGGCAGGTGAGCCTGAATGGCTGGTGGTACTTTTATCTCGTGACGCTTGCGGTCAAGACGCCTTTGCCGCTGCTCGCCGCCGGTCCGCCCGGCCTTGCGTGGCTCGCGCGCACCGGCTGGCGCGAACGCAACGGCTGGGCGCTGGCTCCGGCGGTGCTGACCCTCGCCATCCTCACGTTCGCGAGCGCTTTCAGCCGCATCAACATCGGTGTGCGCCACGTACTGGTTCTGTACCCGTTTCTGGCACTCGGCGCCGCCTACCTCATCTGGCGCACCTGGCAGTTGCTGGCCGCGGTACGTGAGCGGCGTACGCAGATGGCCGCACGGGTGGTGCTTCTCGGCCTCGTGCTGTGGCAGCTCAGCACGCTCTGGCGCGCCTATCCGGACTACCTGCCGTACTTCAACGAGGCGGTCAGGTACCCGGAGCGCGTGCTGGTGGATTCGGACCTCGATTGGGGACAGGATCTTAAGCGCCTGGAGGCGCGCGCGCAGGCGCTGGGTATTGCCCAGCTGCATCTGGCCTACCTGGGCAGTGCGGATCTTGCGCGCGAACCGCTGCCGCCCGTTCAGATGCTCACGCCAGGACAGCCGGTCACGGGCTGGGTGGCGATCTCCGCACTGGCACGCACCCGCAATCCAAACGACTACGCGTGGCTCGCGGCCTACCGGCCGCTCGAGCGCATCGGTAAGTCGATTGATCTGTACTACATCCCCTGAGCGACTTCAGGCGGCCGCGGCACCCGCCGCGGCACGCAGGCGCGAGATACGCGCGAGCGGCGGCGGATGAGAATAATAGAACGCGGCATACAGCGGGTCCGGTGTCAGCGTACTGGCGTTGTCGCGGTGCAGCTTCACGAGCGCCACGGCGAGCTCGCTCGCACTCGCGTAGCGCGTGGCGAACTCGTCCGCCTCGAACTCGTGACGCCGCGACCACAGCGAGGCGAGGGGCGTAATGAAAAACATGAACACCGGCACGACCAGCATGAACAGTAGCAGCGCCGCGTGCGTCGAAGGCACCGGCACGCCGAGCGCCGTGTAGAAGTCCGGCCGGCCGGTGAGCCAGCCCAGCAGGGCGAGGCCGAGGAATGTGGTCAGCACCGACAGCAGCAGTCGTTTGCGCACGTGTTTCAGACGGAAGTGCCCGAGCTCGTGCGCCAGCACCGCTTCCACCTCCGGGTGCGCGAGCCGCTCGAGCAGGGTGTCGAAGAAGACGATGCGTTTGTAGCGGCCGATGCCCGTGAAATACGCGTTGCCGTGGCTCGAGCGGCGCGAGTTGTCAATGACGAACACGCCCTTGGAGGCAAAGCCGCAGCGCTGCAGCAGCGCTTCGATGCGCGCCTTGAGCGATGCGTCCTTCAGGGGCGAGAAGCGGTTGAAGAGCGGCGCGATGAACGCCGGCCACGCCCACGCCATGATCAGCATCACGGCGAGCCACAGCACCCAGGCCCACACCCACCACCAGCGCCCGGCGCGCTGCATGAGCAGCAGCGTCGCGACGACGAGCGGTGCGCCGAGCAGCACGGCGAGCGCCATGCCCTTGGCGAGGTCCGCCAGGTACAGCGCGAGCGTCGTGCGATTGAAGCCGAATCGGGCCTCGAGTTTGAACGTGCGCCACACCGAAAACGGCAGGTGGATGAGCTGAATGACGAGCGCGACGGAGGCAATCACGGCGAGGCCGAGCCAGGGCTGCGACCACTGCGTGTGACGCCACAGGGCATCGATGGCGGCGATGCCGCCCCCGACCGTGAGTGCCAGCGTCAGCGCCGCATCCACCAGGGTAGTGATGCGCGCGAGGCGCGCCTTGGCGATGGTGTAGTCGGCCGCCTTCGCGTGCTCCTGCGCCGAGACGCTGCCGGCAAAGGGTTCGGGCACCGCGCCGCGCTGCGCGGTCACCGTTGCGACCTGACGCCCCGAGAGCCACAGCTCCAGGAGCGTGCCGATGACGAGCGCGCTGATAAATAGGGGCGTTAGCCAGGCCATGAGCTCAAGTCTACAGAAGGTTTCGCGCGGCCTCTGCGGCGCGCCGCAGCGCGGGGCGCGATGAGCACGCGCTAGCTGCGCCTCGCCGGCCGCGCCGCAAAGCGCGCGACGCGCACACGGCGGTTCGCTGATGCGGCCGCGGGCGATTCCAGCTGCGCAAGCAGCAGCCGTGCCGCGCCAGTGAACTTGGCCGGATCGCCGCTCGCACGTGCGAGCAGCATGCCCCCCTCAAGCGCGCCCACGAGCATGGCTGCTGCCTCGCACGCCGGCACCCGCAAGGCGAGGGATCCTTCCTGCTGCCCCTGTTCGAGGAGCTGCGTGAGCCAGCGCTCGTTCGCGGCAAAGAAGGCTCGCAGCGCCCGTTGCATCGGCTCCGGCAGAGTCGCGTACTCTGCGGCCAGCATGCCGCACAGGCACATGCGCTCATCCGCCAGCACTTCGGCGTACAGCTTCACATAGGCACGCAGTCGCGCCGGTGCGTCCGCGCGCTCGCGCCCGATGCGTTGCAGCGCGCTTTCGAAGGCGGCGCTGTAGCGCTCGATGAGCGTGCAGCCAAGTTCGGCCTTGGTGGCGAAGTGATAATGCAGGCTCGCCTTGGTGATCCTGACCTCGGCGGCGATGTCGGCGTAGCTGAAGCCGTTGAAGCCGCGCGTCTGCATCAGACGCTCGGCCACATCGAGGATACGGGTCGTGGTGTTCGCCGCAGCAGGCTTCGGGTCGCTCATCGGCGTCGATGATAGCAAGCGGGCTTGTATTTACCTACTAGTTGGTAGACACTCGCCGCTCGGACGGTATCCACACCGTCCCCAGGGGGCATTTTATGCAAACGACGGAACACAAGACATTTACCCAGCCCGATGAGACACGCGAATTCCCGCGCGGCCGCGCGGAGATCCTCAAGATCGGCGGAGCCGAGGTGGGGCGGCTGGTTTTTCAGCCCGGCTGGCGCTGGTCGAATGATCTGAAACCCATCGCCAAGACCCACAGCTGCACGGCGCCGCACTTCCAGTATCACGTGAGCGGCCGCTTGGCCATCCGCATGGATGACGGCACCGAATTCATCGCCGGCCCGGGCGACATCACCTCACTGCCGAGCGGCCATGACGCCTGGGTGGTCGGGAATGAGCCGGTCGTGGTCGTGGACTGGTTCGGCGCGAGCAACTACGCGAAGGGCTAGCCGCCCGCGGGCGCTGACTTCGGGCGCGAGCCTCGCGCGCTGACCCGTTTCAGGCGGGCGCGGGGGCTGCTTTGCGCTGATCGCTCAACCACAGCAGCACGGTACACAGGAAGGCCACGACGCTCAGGAAGCCGAAGAACCACAGCATCGGTGCGTAACCGCCCGGGTTCAGGGCGCTGGCGCCGCTCACGTCGTTGATGTAGCCGGCGGCAAGATTCGCCGCGAACAGTCCGGCGTTTTGCAGGCTCGTCATCAGACCATAGGCGGTACCGAGCTGTTCCGCGGCGGCGTAGCGCGGCACAGTGGGCCACAGTACGGCCGGCAGGAATGAGAAACTCAGACCCAGCAGCGCCGTGGATATCGCGGCGCTGCCGGGCAGGGCGCCGAGCACCAGGAAGCTCAGCGGCAGCAGCACGGCGCCCGCGGCCAGCAGCAGCGCGTTGCGCCCGGTGCGATCGAGCAGCAGCCCGAACACGGGGGTGGCAAAGGCGGCCGCGAGGAACACATAACTGTTGAGCGTGCCGGCCTGCTCAAGACTCAGTCCCTGCGCTTCCTGCAGATACTTGATCGCAAAGGTGCTGCGGAAGGGGAAGATCACCGAGTAGAACGCGACGCAGGTGCCCACCAGCAGCCAGTAGCCGGCCGGAAAGCGCAACAGATGGCGCCAGTCGATCCGCTCCGCCCGCGGGGCCAGCGCGAGCGTGCCGCGGGCGGCCTGGCGGCGGTCGACATAGAAATACAGCACCGCGGCGGCGAAGGATAAGGCGGCAAAGCCAACCGCAAGCCACAGGGGCGCCTGCCAGCCCTGCTCATAGAGGTGTTTGGCGAAAGTGGGGGAGCGGTCGGCGAGATACGAACCCAGACGCGCAAGACTCAGGTTGAGGGCGAGCTGCAGGGCGAAGTAGCGGCCCGTGAACCACTGCGCCAGCGCGACCAGCACGGCGACCACGAGCGTCTCGGAACCGATGCCGAACAGCAGCCGACCGACGGCCATAACCGCAAAGTGCTCGCCCAGCGCGGTCAGCACCGCGCCGATGAGGCAGATGGCGGTCGTGGCGACGACCATGACGCGCGCGCTGAAACGATCCACCAGTACGCCGCCCACCAAGACCAGGAAGATATTCGGCAGGCTGTAGATCGCGTTCAGGGTGCCGATCTGGGTGTCGTTGAAGTGCAGCTGCTGCGCGAGCAGCTCGGCGACCGGCCCGATGGAATCGTAGCCGTAGTAGTTGCCGAGCATGACCAGCGCGGCGCTCACGAAAAACAGCGCCTGCGCCCCGAGCGACGGTGTCGGGCGTGCGATGACCGGGGGCTCGCTCACGCGATGCCAGTCGCGTTTTCGAAGAGGGGGATACCTCGGCCCGGATGCGACTCGCGGGCGCGCCCGGCGGCGCTCGCGAAGATGGCGCGTGACTCGTGATGCAGAAAATCCCCCCTCATCGTGGCTCCCGTCTGAACGGACGGCGTGCGACGCGCCCGCTGCCAGTTGTTAGCTGCGCCCAAGATTGTACTGAAGTCGTCGCGGCTCCGGGGCCGAATTGCGTGAACTCGCCGGCTAATCCAGCGTGCTCGCTGCCGGCACCAGCATGACGGGCAGCGGATCCGCGGGCATGCCGCCGATGCTTACGGCCGTGCGCGAAGTGAAATTGAAGGTCACGAGGGCGACGAACAGGGAAGCGATCTGTTCGGCCGAGAACTCACGCGCGAGGCGTGCGGCCAGATCCGCTGTGACGCCCGCGGGAAATCCGAGGTAGGCATCAGCGAGCGCAATGGCGAGCTTCTCGCGGGCGCTGAGCGCGCTCTCCTGGTAACCGGCGTCGATCATCGCGGCGCGCGCCTCGGTGAGTCCATCGGCGCGCGCGACCTCGTAGCGCACCGCCTTGCAGTACACGCAGTTCACGGTGCGCGCGTTGCGCAGCCGGATCATCTCCAACAGCGTCGGCGACACCAGGCTCTTCTGCCAGACCGCGCCATTCAGTGCGACGATCTCCGCGACGGTTTCGGGCACGAGGCCGAGGGCGCTGTCGCGAATCGGGTTACCGGTGCGCGTGGCGGGCGCAGCGGCGCGTGCCTTAGCCGACATGAGCGTCCTCGCGGGCCGGCGCGAAGCGGGCCAGATCGCGCAGGCAACGCGCCGTCCTGATGCGCCCGTCGATGCAGCCGAGCGCTTCGATCAGGAACACGAGGCCCGCCTCTCCGAGGCAGGCGCTGACCTCATCAGCCACCGGATCCGGGATCGACTGCGGATCGAGGCCATAGCACTCGGCAAAGAGCAGCACCGCCTTCTCGCTTGCGGTGAAGGCGGCGCTCTTGTCGGCCGCGCCCGCCAACACCGGGTCGCGACGCTCGCGTGGGAGCGCGCCCGGTTCGACGTGGGGATTGCTGGCGGCGAGTTCCAGCTCATCCTGATGCAAGCGCGCGAGCGTGAGACGACACAGCTCGAGCAGCGCCGCTGTGATGTAGGGCTGCACCCACAGGCTCTGCCACAGCCGCGCGAAGCTCGCCGCCGGCGCGCCGGCAAGCGCCAGGCTGCGGTCAATGTTCAGGCTGGTCGGAAAAGTCGGTGCATCCATCGAGGACTCTCGCCTTTGGGGCAAAGTGTAACAGCCACGCGTGCCGGCGCCGCCGGCGGTATCAGGGCGCCACCCAGCCGGAGCCGATGAGACTTTCGCGAAACTCGCGTATGACGTGCTCGTCGGGCGCCTCGGCGTGACGCTTGGCACGCCCGGGCAGGCGCATCAGGATATCGCGGATGACGTTCAGACGCGCCTGCTGCTTGTTGTTGGCGCGCACCACGATCCAGGGCGCCTCGTCGGTGTGGGTGCGCAGCAGCATACTGTTGCGGGCGCGGCTGTACTCGTGCCACAGCTTCTGCGCCGCCTCGTCCACCGGGCTGATCTTCCACTGCTTCAGCGGATCCTTGCGCCGCTCGCGCAGGCGCCGCGCCTGTTCCTTGCGGCTGATATCGAGGTAGTACTTGAGCAGGTACGTGCCGGAGCGCACCAGCAGCCGCTCGAAACGTGGCGCTGCCTCGAGAAACGCTTCATGTTCCGCGGGCGTGCAGAATTTCATCACCGGTTCCACGCCGGCACGGTTGTACCAGCTGCGATTGAAGAGGACGATCTCCTGCGCCGCCGGCAGATCCCGCACGTAGCGCTGGAAGTACCATTCGGTTTCCTCGCGATTGCTCGGCTTCCCGGGGGCGACGACCCGCACCTCGCGTGGGCTCAGGTGTTCGACGACGCGCTTGATGGTGCCGTCCTTGCCGGCACTGTCGCGTCCTTCGAACAGCACGAGTACCTTCAGACCGTGAGCGATGACATGGCTGTGCAGCTTGACCAGCTGGATCTGCAGGCGCCGCAGGTCCTGCGCGTACTCCTTCTTACTGATCTTCGGGATGGGAACCGGCTTTTGCTTGGGTTTCTTCGCCATCAGAGGGACTCCAGGACGGGTAGCACGAACATGGTTTGTGGTTTGCTTGCTGCGCCCTCGCGAGCACGGCTTGTCGCTGGCGCCGGAGGGGTTCAGGCTACGGGTGTGTTGGGGCGATGTGCGGCGCTAGTCCGGAGAATCCCCCGGGGAGCTCATCATGACGAAGATCAAGCCCGAAGTTAAGGTTGTCGTATCGAAGAACGGTCCCTACCTGGTCACGGGCGACGTCCCGCTCGCCAAGCAGACCATTGTCAGCGACGCGGAAGGCGGCTCGCAGGCATGGAAGGAGAGCGATCCGTTTCCTCCTCAGGCGAGCTACGCGCTGTGCCGCTGTGGACATTCCAAGAACAAGCCCTTCTGCGACGGCACCCACAGCAAGATCAAGTTCGATGGCACGGAGACCGCCAGTCGCGCCTCGTACCGCGAGCAGGCGCAGCTCACGGAAGGTCCGCAGCTCGCCCTGAGCGATGCGGAGTCGCTGTGCGCATTTGCACGCTTCTGCGACCCGAACGGGCAGGTCTGGAGCCAGATCGAGCACACCGATGAGCCTGAGGTGCGCGAGAACTTCGTGCGCCAGGTGAACAATTGTCCCGGCGGCCGTCTGGTTGCCTGGGATCGCGCCACCGGTCAGCCGATCGAACACCACCTGCCCGTTTCCATCGGCCTCATCGAGGATGTGGCGGAGGATGCCAGCGGTCCACTTTGGCTGCGCGGCGGGATACCGCTGGTGTCGGCCGACGGCTTCACCTACGAGATCCGCAATCGCGTCACCGTGTGCCGCTGCGGGGCCTCCAAGAACAAACCCTTCTGCGACGGCTCGCACGTGGCGGTGAAATTCCACGACTCAAAATGACCGGTCCCCCTAGAGGCTGACACCGGCGAAGGGCTGCTCGAGCGCCATGCGCTCACTCACGTGCGGCATCGGATACTTAAGTCCGCTCGCGCAGTTGAAGAGGATCGCGCTGTCGCTCGGGCCGATCCGGCCCGCCCGGGCCGCCGCCAGATACGCGGCGTAAGTCGCGGCGCCTTCGGGGCTCAGGAGCAACCCATCGCGCGTGCCTACGTGTGCCCGCGCCGCTTCGATGTCCGCGTCGCTGACGGCTGACGCGAAGCCACCGCTCTCACGCAGCGCCGCCAGGATGAGAAAGTCCCCGAGCGCGGAGGGCACGCGGATCCCGGATGCAATCGTGTGGGCGTTTTCCCAGAACGTCGCGGAGGTCGCGCCGGACTCGAAGGCGCGCACGATCGGCGCACAGCCGCTGGACTGCACCGCGACCAGCCGGGGCAGGGGGCCGGATATCCAGCCCAGTTCCTTAAGCTCAGCCCACGCCTTCCACATGCCGATGAGGCCGGTGCCGCCGCCGGTCGGATAGAAGACCACGTCCGGCAGCCGCCAATCGGACTGGATGGCCAACTCGAGGCCCATAGTTTTTTTGCCCTCGATCCGGTAGGGCTCCTTGAGCGTGGACATATCGAACCAGTTGAACTGCGCCTTACCGCGCTCGACGAGCTTCGCGCAGTCGTTGATCAGCCCGTTGACGCGCCATACGGTCGCCCCCTGCAGTGCTATCTCGCTCAGGTTGATCTCGGGGGTGTCCTCGGGGCAAAAGCAAAAGGCCTCCATCCCGGCTGACGCCGCGTAGGCGGCCATCGCGGCACCGGCATTGCCGTTGGTCGGGATGGCGACCCGGCGCACGCCGAAGGACTTGGCCATTGACACCGCCACGCACAGTCCGCGCGCCTTGAAGGACCCGGTCGGCAGACGGCCTTCGTCCTTCACCACGGGCGGCCGAAACCCCGTGGGCCGCTCGCTACGCGTGAGCGGCACGAGCGGCGTTTCCACCTCGCCCAGACTGATCACGTGAGCGGCATCCGGAACCGGCAGCAGCTCCCGCCAGCGCCACAAACCCGCCGGACGTTGGGCGATCGTGTCGCGTTTCACCTCGCGCGCCAGGCTCACAAGGTCATAACGCGCCAGGAGGGGCTTGCTCGCGTCTGACAGCCCCTGCAAGCGCGCGATGTCGTAGCGCTCTCCGGTGGCGCTGCATTCAAGATGCGTCGCATAGCTATGGCGCACGTGCTTCCCCATTCATAGCAACTCAGGACGCGGCCGCGGGCCGCGTGCGCCTGTGGTACAAGCACCCATGGCGCAAGGGCCGTCATCTCAACACCTACAGCTGGTGCGTGCGATCGGCCGCTGGAGCATGGTAGCACTGGCGGTGAACAGCATTCTGGGCAGCGGCATTTTCGGGCTGCCTTCAGCGGTCGCCGCGCTGGTTGGTGCGGCAAGTGCGCTCGCCATGGTGCTCGCCGGCTGCGCCACCGGGGTGATCATCGCCTGCTATGCGGAGGTGGCGTCGCAGTTCTCCGCAACCGGTGGTACGTACCTGTATCTGCGCTGTGCGTTCGGCCGGCTGACCGGCATCCAGGTCGCGTGGCTGTTGCTGCTCAGCCGCCTGACCGCCAGTGCGGCCAGCGTCAATCTGCTGGTCGTGTACCTGGGCGAATTCTGGCCGCAGGCCACGCAGCCGGTGCCGCGCCTGCTCATCATCACGCTCTTCCTCGGTACGCTCGCCGCCATCAACGTGCGGGGCGTGGGCGCAGGCGCGCGCGTGAGCAACACGGCAGTCATCGCGAAACTCGCAGCGCTCGCGATCGTGTGTATTGCCGGTGTGGCCTACCTATCCCAGCACGCGCGCGTCGTCCCCGCGCCGGTGACCGCAGGGGCGGGTGAGTGGCTTGACGCGATGTTGCTTCTGCTCGTCGCCTATGGCGGGTACGAGGGGGCGGTGTATCCGATGGGGGAGGCGAAAAACCCGCGCCGTGATGCAGCGTTCGCGCTCTTTGTGGCGCTCGCCATCCTCGCCGTGCTCTACACCCTGCTGCAGTACATCGTCATGGCGGTGCTGCCGGATGCGGCGCACAGTGCGCGGCCGCTCGCGGACGCAGCGCGGATCTTTCTCGGGGAGACGGGCGCAGCCTTCGTCACGGTCGGCGCACTGGTGTCCGTGTACGGTTACATCAGCGCGAACCTGCTGACGGCCCCCCGGGGCATGTTTGCCCTCGCCGAAGGCGCGGATTTCCCCGCCGTGTTTGCCGCCGTGAACCCGCGATTTCGCACACCCCACGTCTCGATCGTGGTGTTCGCATTGCTGCTGTGGGCTTTTTCGCTGCTCGGGTCCTTCTCCTGGAACGTGACCCTGTCGGCGGTGGCGCGCCTCTTCTACTACGGCGCGATCTGTGTCGCCGTCCCGGTACTGCGTCGGCGCCAGCCGGACGCGGCGCTCGTGCGGGTGCCCGGCGGGATGCTGCTGCCCACGCTCGGGGTGCTCATCTGCGCCACGCTCCTGAGCCGCGCGGACTTCAGCAAGTCGCTCATCCTCCTGGCGACCGTCACCGTCGCGTTCGGGAACTGGGCGGCGGTGCGCCACCGCCCTGGCGCGCCGGCCACTAGAGAGTGATTTCGCTGATCTGGATCACCGGGCTGGTGTTGGTGTAGTTCGGGATGTCGCCCATGATTTCCGCCATGTGCGGCGTGAACGCCTTCTGGAACGCCGCGACCGAATCGAACGTCAGGTGGCCGACGGCGATGTAGGGGGCAGGGGAACCGGGCGCGCCGCCGCCGACCCCGCTCTCGGCCGCAATGCTGCGGCATTCGGGCGCGCAGCGGTCGCGCACCAGCGGCATATGCCTCGTGACGTAGTAGTTCATGTCGAACTTCGCACCCGACCCGTTCGGATAAAGAACCGTTACTTTGATCATGCAAACTCCAGGGACGTAAGGTCGTAGCTCTGCACCGATTCTAGTGCCTGCACCACCCCGAGGCGAGGCACGCAAGAACCTGTGCCATCGCGACCTGAAGCTGCACCACGGCACGCACGGCGCGGCCAGGGACGTTTTTCAGGCACGCCACGGCGATCGCCAGAAAGAACGCCAGCCCGTGCAGCGGCGCGACGAGGAACGGCGGCTTCTTCCGCCCGGCAGCTGTGGCAGAAACTGAGGGGTCATTGTCGTTGCCGCAGGGGCCAGCGGCGCTAGCATGCGCCGGTACTTTGCGGAGGTTCCCATGATCGGCGCGGCACTGATGACGGCGGTTCTCGCAACGGCAGCCCCGGACGCGGCGGCGCAACACCTGCAGCCGCCGAAGGGGCGTCACATCGAGGTGGCCTTCGCGCTCAGCGAAGGGGCGGTCATGATCGACTTCGCCGGCCCGTGGGAGGTGTTCCAGGATGCCATGCCGCCGGCGGCGAGCGGTACGCCCGAGATGGTGTTTGATCTTTACACCGTCGCTCCGAGCCGCGCACCGCTGCACACCAGCGGCGGCTCGCGCCCCGGTATGACGGTCACGCCGGACTTCACGTTCGCCGACGCACCCGCACCCGATGTGGTGGTTGTCGGCGCGCAATCGGGCGGCCCGGGGCTGACGGCGTGGCTGAAGAAGGTGCATGCCGAGCACGCGCTGATCCTGTCGGTGTGCACGGGCGTGTTTCGCGTGGCTGAGACCGGCCTGCTGGAAGGCAAGTCCGCGACCACCTATCACCTCAGACTGCAGCGCCTCGCCAACCAGTATCCCGGCGTCGCGGTGCGCAGTTCGGTCCGCTACGTGCAGGCTGAGCCACTGATCGTGACCGCCGGGGGCTTGAGCTCTGGCATCGACGCGGCCCTGCACATCGTGGAGTTGTACTTTGGCCGCGCCGTGGCCCAGGCCACCGCCGATAACATGGAGTATCAGGGCGAGGGATGGAAGACCAACGTCGGTCTCGGGGAACAGCACGAGGTGCCGCCGACCATCCCGCTCGCCTACCGCGACCGCACGACCCACTGGCAGGGCGTGTTTCTGCCTGCTTATCCGCAGCAGCAGCCGCAGCAGACGGTCGTGCTGAACCTTGCCCGGACCGATCAAGGCTACGTTGCCACCCTGGACGTGCCCGGAGCGCACGTATTCGGTGAACCGCTGAACGTGCAGGTGAGCGCGGGGCGGATCGACTTTACGCTCGACTCCGATCACGGGCCGCTGGCTTTCTCCGGTGCCCTGGGCGCTCAGACGATCGCCGGGGCGGTGACTGAGGAGGGCAAGTCGACGCCTCTGAATCTGAGCAAGGTCGCGCACTAAGCGCCGCATGCCCGTCGCACCATCCCGATCGCCGCGGGCGCAACGGCCGCATCACGTGGTGATGCTCGCCTACCCCAACGCTCAGGTGCTCGACATCACTGGACCGTTGGAGGTCTTCGGCCGCGCCGCCCGCTGGATCCGGGACCACGGGCTCAGCCGCGAACTGGTGTATCACGTTGAGATTGTCGCTGCGCGAGCCGGTCCCTTTGCGACCTCATCGGGTCTGCGACTCGTCGCCGAGCGCGGCTATCGCAGCGTGCGCAGTGCCGACACGCTGCTGATCGCCGGCGGGGTGGGTCACCGCGAGGCCACGGCCGACGCAGCACTGCACAAGTGGTTGCAAGCCATGGCCGGTAAAGTGATGCGCCTTGGCTCCATCTGCAACGGCGCACTGATCCTCGCCGCGGCGGGGCTGCTCAACGGGCGTCGCGCGACCACGCACTGGGCGTTCCTGCGGGATCTGCAGAAGAGCCTCGGCGTCGGCGTGTGCGATGACGCCATCTACATCCGCGATGGCAATCGCTATACGTCCGCCGGAGTCACGGCCGGCATGGACATGGCGCTTGCCATGCTCGAGGAGGACTGGGGGACGCCCATCGCGCTGGCGGTGGCGCGCGAGCTGGTGCTGTTCCTCAAGCGCCCCGGAGGGCAGTCCCAGTTCAGCGACTATCTGGCCGCCCAGTTCAGCGAGGACAGCACGCTCAAGGGAGTGCAGCTGTGGATACTTGAGCATCTTGCGGAGGATCTGTCGGTGGCGCGCCTGGCCGAGCGCGCCTGCATGAGCCCCCGCAACTTTGCCCGCCACTTCAATCACAGCGTCCGCATGGCGCCGGGGCAGTACGTGCGTCAGCTGCGCATCAACGCCGCGCGGCGCAAGCTCGAGCAGACACCGCTGCGCGTGCGACAGATCGCACAGCGCTGCGGCTTCGGCACCGAGGAGAGTTTGCGCCGCAGTTTTGTGGCCTCGCTGGGAGTGTCCCCGGCGGCCTATCGAGAGCGCTTCGAAGGCGCCGCGCGCGAGCTTGGCACGCAGGCCGCGGGTGCGCGCAACCGCGGTCTCCTTAATGGCGCAGCTTCCACCAGACAGCCAATGCGACCAAGGCGGGGAGCGCAAATACGATGAGGAACACCGGGGCCTCCTCGCTCACCGCGTAACCGGCGCTCTTAACCCCCACGTACATGTTGATGGCCGCGCCGATGAGCCACAGCGGCAGGAAGTAAAGCGCCGCGCGCGCCATGGCGGGGGCACCCCCCACAGCGTGACCGGTGAAGAGACACGCCCCGAGTACCAGCAGGCCGACTCCCACCACGATGAGGGTATGCATCTGTTTCGCTGCCCTGAACTCTGCCGTCCCGGCACGACCTGAATCGAGCTACCGGCCGGCGGCGGTCGGATACTCGGCCTGTGTCCACGCCCGCATGCCCCCGTCCAGCGCGACGACGCGCTTGAACCCGAGGTCGCGCAGCGTCGCCGCGGCAAGGATCGAGATCTGTCCGAGCTCGCAGTAAACGACGATGCGGCGCGTCGGATCGGGCAGCTCCTCGTTGACGCGCAGTTCCAGCTGTCCACGCGGCAGCAGGCGTGCGCCGGGAATATGGCTGCGCTCGAACGCCTCGCGCTCGCGCACGTCCAGTATCAGCAGCTCCGTGCTGCCGCGCTCGATGAAACTCCTGAGGTCGGCGAGCGACATGAACGGCACGCGCGCGGCCGCCTCGCCCAAAAGCTGGGCAACGCTCTTGCCGCCACTCATGTTGACTCGCAGCGCCTCGGTGATGTGCGTGGGCATGGTGAGGTTCAGGCCACGCATCATCTCAACGAAGTCTGCACGCTGCCGCCGCTGCAAGCGCGGATTGTTGGCAAACTCCTCGGCGAGGCTTGAATGGCTGCGGCCCTTGTATTCATGTGCCGGATAAACCATAAGCGCCCCGTCCAGCTTCTCAAGACAGCCGAAGAGACTGTCGTGGAGGGCTTCCGGATCACCGCTGGGCAGGTCCGTGCGGCCGGTGGCCCCGATGAGCAACGTGTCACCCGTGAACACGCGGTCCTGGGTCGCCAGGCACATCGAGTCACGCGTATGCCCGGGCGTATGCAGCACGCGCAGCCGCAGGCGACCGAGCGCGATCATTTCCCCCTCATCGACCCGCATATCGACGAAGGGCGCCGGACTGTCCCGATGCATGATGACGGGCAGCCGCAGCTGCTGCGCAAGTTCTGCGGTTGCCGAGAAGTGATCCGCATGGGTGTGCGTGTCGATGAGGTAGCGCAGATGCAGCCCCTCGCGTGCCACGAGGCCGAGATAGCGGTCTAGCTGGCTGATTTCGGGATCGATGAGGGCCGCGGCGCGCGAGTCCGCACAACCGACCAGGTATGACTGACAGCCACCCGAGGTAATGTGTTCGAAGATCACCGTGTGTCCTCGCCGCGCATGAGGGCGGCGTTAGAACCGCCCGGCCATTGTAAGCCGACAATGTAGCCCAGATCCTACATCGCTTGCGCTGGCTCCCTGATCCAACAAGGCGGGGCCGTTTTCGATACTGATCCTGCCGATCTTGAGCCACATCCACCATCGCAACGAGGGCTTCATGCTTCACTACGCCGTAGTCTTTTTCGTCATCGCGATCATCGCAGGGGTGTTGGGCTTCGGCGGCATCGCTGCCGGTGCGGCCGGCATCGCCAAGATATTGTTCGTGGTGTTTCTCATCGGTGCCGTGGTGACCTTGATCGTGGGGCGCTCGCGCGTCTAGTGACGCGGCGCCTTCAGGCGGCCGCATCCTGCGTGCTCGGCGCGCCGGGTTTTTCCCCGCGTGCCGAGCGCAGCATCAATGCGGCGGCATACAGCACGACGATCAGCACCAGCCACCGCAACCATTCGACCGGCAATGACTTGACGACGTAGGCGGCGATCAACACGCCCGGGATCCCGCCGAGCGTGAGGCTCAGCGCCGCGCGCGGGCTGTAGCGGTCGTTGCGGATGAAACGCACGCCGCCCACCGGCATGAGGAAAGCACAGGAGCCCATCATGATGGGAAAGGCGGCAAGCGGGCTCATGCCGAGCAGACACACGAGCACCAGGCAAGGCGCATAGAGCCCCACCCCCAGGGTCATGAGCGCGCCGAGCGCAAAGTTTGTGGCGACCGCGAACACGAGGCGAACGCCGGTCAGACCGGTCGCCGCGCCGCCCCCGGGCATCCAGCCGAGGTTGGTCACGAGGAGCAGTGCGGCCGCGATCAGCAGCGCCGTGCTCATGCTCAGCTGCACGAATCGCCGCGGCAGGCGTGAGACCACGCCGGCGCCGAACCAGGCTCCCAGCACCGACGCGGCGATCATGCTGATGAGGGTGACGGGGTCGACCGTCACGGCGGCAATGAAGATCAGGGCCTCGGTCAGCGTCGGCAGGGCGTGCCCGACGTTGAGCGTACCGGGGATGAGCTCATCAGGTACACGCCGGAAAAGTTTGAAAGCCGCGGTCGTGGGCGCAAACCCACCGATGCCGAGGGTGTCGAAGAAGTCGGTGATAAAGCCGAGCAGCACGTCCGGCGCGCACGGGGAGCGGGGCGCGCTGCCCCCCTTGTGCCGCTCGCTTGCGAACCATTGCCACGCGTACCAGAGCGCAATCGCCCCGAGCGCCGTGAGCAGGACGCGGGTGCTGTTCACGAGCGGGCGCGACGACTGAGGCTGCGGATTGGCACAGAAGCTCCCGAGCGCAAGTTCCGACGCGCCACGATAACCTGCAAGGGCGCCAGACGGCACCGGCGCGGCGAAGAATTCCACCCCTTGTGCGGCGTGCCTTAAGCTTCCCGACCTTATCCGCCGCACCCGGGGGGCACCCGCGGGTGCGGCGGGGCTCAAGTGAGGACACGCCGATGACTCAGGGCTCGCATCACAGTGCGGACGATCCGCGCAACCGCAATATTCTCATTTACGTGAACGGCGCGCTCTATCCGCGCGAGCGCGCCATGGTCTCCGTGTTTGATTCCGGGTTCATCCTCGGTGATGGCGTGTGGGAAGGGCTGCGTGTGCATCACGGCGCGATCGCCTTCCTCGAAATGCACCTGGACCGTCTGTACGAGGCCGCCAAGGCCATCGATCTGGACATCGGCGTGGATCGCGCCGGCCTCACCGCAGCGCTCTACCGCACGCTTGAGGCTAACCGGATGACCGAGGGGGTGCACATGCGCCTGATGGTCACACGCGGGATGAAGAGCACGCCGTACCAGGATCCGCGTGCCTGCGTAGGCCCCGCCACGATCGTCATCATCCCCGAATACAAGCTGCCGCGGCCGGAGAGCCTGACGCGCGGCCTGCGGCTGTTTACCGTGCACGTGCGGCGCGGCGCCCCCGACGTGCAGGACCCGAAGCTCAACTCCCATTCCAAGCTCAATTGCATTACCGCCTGCATCCAGGCGACCAAAGCCGGCGCCGACGAGGCCCTGATGCTCGACCCGCACGGTTTCGTGGCCACCTGCAACTCCACGCATTTTTTCATCGTACGCCGTGGCGAGGTGTGGACGTCGAGCGGCAAGTACTGCATCCCGGGAATTACGCGCGCCAACGTGCTGCGGCTGTGTCACGAGGCGGGCATTCCCGCGCACGAGAAGGACTTCAGCCTGACGGACGTCTACGGTGCGCAGGAGGCGTTTGTCACCGGCACGTTCGCAGGCCTCGCGCCGGTCACTGAGGTCGACGGGCGGCGCATCAGTGCGGCGCGGGGTCCCATGGTGGAGCGCCTGCAGCGCCTGTATCTGGAGCTGATCGAGCGCGACGTCGCAGGTCAGCGCAAAGCATGAAGACGCTGCGCATTGCGGTGTGGTCCGGGCCGCGCAATATCTCTACCGCCATGATGCGCGCGTGGGAGAACCGCGGCGACTGCGAGGTGGTGGATGAGCCGTTGTACGCGCACTACCTTGCGTACACAGGCCTCGATCACCCGGGGCGTGAAGAGATCATCGCCGCCGGCGTGACGGACTGGCGCGCAGTGGCGGCGCGCCTGATCGGCGCACCCGCGTCCGCCGTACCGCTCATGTACCAGAAGCACATGACGCATCATCTGCTGCCGCACATCGGCCGCGCGTGGCTTGCCGAGCTCACGCACGTATTCCTGATACGCGACCCGCGCAAGGTTCTCGTTTCGTACATCAGGACCCGCGCGAACGTCACGGCTGCCGATATCGGGGTGCTGCAGCAGCGCGAGATCTTCGATTACGTGCGCGAGCTTACCGGGGTCAGCCCGCCGGTGATCGATGCGGGGCTTTTTCTTAAGGCGCCGGAAGCGCAGCTGCGCGCGCTGTGCGAGCTGCTCGGCGTCGAGTTCACCCCCCGGATGCTGCAATGGCCACCCGGGCCGCGTGCGAGCGATGGCATCTGGGCGCCGTACTGGTACGCGCAGGTGTACCGCTCGACCGGCTTTGAACCCGAGCGTGACGGCACCGCAGAGGTGCCGGCGCAGTACCACGCCGTGATCGATGAAGTGATGCCGGCCTTCGAAGCGCTGTTTACGCAGCGGCTGCGCGCATGACGGACTAGACACCGCTCTTGATGCGCGTCCACACGCGTGTCCTCAGGCGCTGGTATTTGGAGTCGAACTCGGTCGGCAGGAACAGCCGCGCGCGGATCTCGGGGGGCGGATAGACAGCAGGGTCGTTGAGGATTTCCGGGTTCACCAGCGGGCGCGCGGCGAGATTGTCGTTGCCGTAGTGAATGTCGTTGGTAATGTCGGCGATTACGTGCGGGTCGAGGATGAAGTTGATGAATTCATGTGCCGCGCGCGGATGCGGGGCTCCGGCCGGGATGAGAAACGCGTTGTAGGTGATGTTCGAGCCTTCTTTGGGAATTGTGAAGGCCAGTTTCAGGTCGAGCCCCGCAGCGCGCGAGCGCAACACCGAGATGGAGTAGTCGCTCGACCAGGCCATCGCCACGCACAACTCCTTGCTCGCGAGCTGGTAGAGGTAGTCATTCGAATCGAATAAGCGGATATAGGGACGTACCGCCATGATCAGCTGTTCCGCGGCGTGCAGGTCGGCGATGCTCCTGGAGTTCGGATCGCGGTGCAGATACACCAGCGCGAGCTGTATCACATCGTCGGGCGAGTCAAGGAAGCTCACGCCGCAGTCGGCGAACTTGGCGACCACCTCCGGTTTAAACAGCATGTCGAGGCTGTCGACGGGCGCGCCCGGCATGCGCGCCTGCACCAGCGGCACGTTATAGGCGAAGCCATTCATCGCGTGCAGGTAGGGGGCGGCGTAGCGATTCCCCGGGTCCGACTTGGCCTGTATGGCCAGAACCTGCGGGTCCAGGTTCTTCCAGTTAGGCAGTTGTGCCTTGTCAAGAGGCTCATAGAGGCCGGCGCGGATCTGGCGCGCGTAATACTCCTCGCTCGTGCTCACGATGTCGTAACCGGAGTCGCCGATCAGCAGTTTCGCCTCCAGCGTCTGATTCGAATCAAACAGGTCGTAGATGACCTTGATGCCCGTCAGCCGTTCAAAGTCCGCAATGGTGTGATGGCCGATGTAGTCGTCCCAGTTGTACACACGCAGCACGCGCTCCTCGGGCGGCGGCGCTTCGGGTGCGCCCTGGCGGGCGCTGGAGGGCTGCGCGTGGCTACAGGCCACGAGACTTAAGACGCCGAGGGTGGCGCCCAGGAGCGCGGCGGCCGCCCGGCGCATGGCGGCTAGGGTCGTGTCAGCTCCGCCCTGACCCAGTCCTGGAACTGCCGTATCGCGTACTCCTCGGGCATGAGTACGCCCTTGGCGTGCGGCAGGGCGTGCAGACCGCGCTGGTTGACTTCGCAGATCTCCGCATCCTCGCTCATCACGATGTTGGTGAACTCGACCGCGCGGGCAATATCCGGCTGCGGGGCCGCCAACGTCTCAGGCAGGAACAGAAACTCGATGCTCATCTCGGTCAGTTCCGGCCCCAAGGGCAGCAGGCGCACCACGCGCACGTAATCCACGTGCGCGACGATGAACACCGAGGGCAGGCTCGTGAGATACAGGTGTCCTGCCTTGCGATCCTCCTCGCTCACCCGCGGGAACAGCGCACCGACCGGCCTGCCGTCCATGGTCCAGGATTGCGCGCCGCTGCGCAGGCCACCGGCGTATTTGGGGTCTTCGTCCGTGGCGTGATCCTGCCAGCTCGGATCATCCCGGCGCTCGAGCAACGCGCGCCCGAAGATCGGCACCAGCTGTGCGAGCTTCGGATGCACCCCGGGGCAGTGCAGGCATTCGTTGTAGTTCTCCCAGAACACTTTCCAGTTGCAGCGCATGGTCTTGCGCAGCGTGTGGCCGACGGTGAGATCGCCGAGCTGCCAGTCATCGAGCCGACTCAGGGGCAGGTCAAAGCAGGCGGCGAAGGGCGGCGGCTCCTTGGTCAGGGCGACAAAGATGAAGCCGTTCCACTCGGTGACGGGCAGACCGTAGAGCGGAAAATCCCCGCGCTCGAAGCCATCACCGGGCAGCGCCGAGGAGATCTGCACGAGATCCCCGCGCAGGTTGTATCGCCAGCTGTGGTAAGGACAGACGATGCCGGCCGCGCTGAAGCGACCCTCGCTCGCGCTGCACAGCTCCGCGCCCCGATGCCGGCAGGTGTTGTGGAAGGCGCGCGCCACCGCGTCCTCGCCGCGCACCACGAACACGGATTGGTCCCCCAACTGCAGCGTGCGGAAGGATCTCGGGGTGGCGATGGCACTCGAACGGCACACGTAGATCCAGTTGCGGTGCCAGATCCGGTTCATCTCACGCTGGTAGTGCGCCGCGTCAAAGTAGTAGGAGGCGGGCAGGGATTCAGCGCTGCGGGTGAGGCCCGTGTATCCGGGATCACGTCGTACGAAGGGGCTGGCACTCACGGTTCGGATCTCCATCTCGGGCGCGCGGTGGGCCGGCGCTGCGTGTCAGCTGCCGGCCTCGAAGCTCAAGGCGATGGCAATCAACGCACACGCCCGGATTCGATCTTGCACCTCACGCCAGCGCTCGACAACCGCAGTTCATCCGCGCGGCAGGCCCGCAGCCACGTGCTGCAGTCGGGCTCGCCCATGACGCCGCAGGGACATCGGGACTAGAATCAACCCCCTCAGCCAGGGGATAACATCCGGGCAGGCCTCGATGGGCATGGGAGAGGAAGTCGGCCGCAGGCACAGCTGGCGCGGCGTGCTGCGGCGCGAGCTGTCGCTGCTGATGCTCGGTAAGATCGCAGCCCTCATCCTGCTGTGGTGGCTTTTCTTCTCGCCCACGCATCGCGCCCCGGTCGATGCCGCAAGCACCGGGCGCAAACTTGCGCTGGAGCAGCGAGCCGGCGGCGGTGCTGATGTTAAAAGGGATGCCGCCGCCGCGCCGCGGCCGGGAGAGCGCCTTGATTGACCTTGGGCTCGTGCAGGTCTCGCGGATGCAGTTCGCGCTGACGGCGCTCTATCACTTCCTGTTCGTACCCCTGACGCTTGGGCTCTCCATGATTCTCGTCATCATGGAGGCGACCTATGTCATGACGGGTCGCGAGATCTGGAAGCGCATGACGCGCTTCTGGGGCATGCTGTTTGGCATTAATTTCGCCATGGGGGTCGCCACCGGCATCACCATGGAGTTCCAGTTCGGCACCAACTGGGCCTATTACGCGCACTACGTCGGGGATATCTTCGGCGCGCCGCTCGCCCTTGAGGGCCTGCTGGCATTCTTCCTGGAAGCGACTTTCGTCGGCCTGTTTTTCTTTGGCTGGGAGCGGCTCTCCAAAGTCGGCCATCTCGTGGTGACGGGGCTGGTCGCTCTCGGCTCGAGCCTCTCGGCGCTGTGGATCCTGATCGCCAACGCCTGGATGCAGAACCCGGTGGGCGGACGATTCAATCCCCAAACGATGCGCATGGAGCTGGCATCCTTCACCGAGGTGCTGTTCAACCCGGTGGCGCAGGCCAAGTTCGTGCACGCCGTGGCCGCCGGGTACGTGGTCGGTTCGGTGTTTGTGCTCGCCATCAGCGCCTGGTACCTGCTGCGGGACAGAAACGTGGATATCGCGCGCCGTTCCATGGCGGTGGCGGCCAGTTTTGGACTTGCCTGCTCGCTGTCCGTGGTCGTGCTGGGGGATGAGTCCGGGTACGTCGCGAGTGAGAACCAGAAGATGAAGATCGCGGCCATCGAGGCCGAGTGGCATACGGAGAAGCCGCCGGCGGGCTTCGCGGCATTTGGTCTGCCCAGCGTGAAGTCCCACAGCACTGCGGCCGAGATCAAGATACCGTGGCTGTTGGGTCTCATTGCAACGCGCTCGATTGATAAGCCGGTGGCAGGGATCTTCGAGCTCGTGGCGCACGCCAGGGAACGCATCGGGAGCGGGCGTGAGGCGTATGCGGGGCTGCAGCTGCTGCGCGCCGATCCCCAGGATGAGGCGGCGCGCGAGCGCTTCGAGGCGCACCGGGACGATCTGGGTTATGCGCTGCTGCTGCTGCGTTACACCGACGAGCCGGCCAAGGCAAGCGCGGCTCAGATCGAAGCTGCGGCGTGGTCCACGGTACCGAACGTGCCGGTGCTGTTCTGGAGCTTCCGCCTCATGGTGGGCCTGGGACTGTTTTTCATCGCGCTGTTCGCGACCGCGTTTTACTTCTCCGCCCGGCATTCGTTCCTGCCCCACCGCTGGTTCTTGCGCATCGCGTTCTACAGTCTGCCGTTGCCGTGGCTGGCGGCGGAACTGGGCTGGATCGTCGCCGAGTACGGGCGGCAGCCGTGGGCGATTGACGGCGTGCTGCCCACCTTCCTGGGCGTATCCACGACCTCCATGGCGAACGTGGTGCTCTCGCTCAGCGGTTTCGCGATCTTCTATTCGGCGCTCGCGCTGATCGATGTGTATTTGCTGGTACGTATGATCCGGCGCGGACCGGACGGTCTGGGTTACTGGCCGCCAGGCGCGCAGGCGCCCGCCGCACACTGACGGGGAGCTGCCATGCCCGACTACGCGAGCTTGCGATTGATCTGGTGGTTGATCCTGGGTGCCTTGTTGATTGGCTTCGCAGTGATGGACGGCTTCGACCTGGGTCTGGGAGCGAGCTTTCGCTTCCTCGGTCGCACGGACGAGGAGCGTCGCGCGTTGCTCGAGTCGATCGAGCCGGTATGGGAGGGCAACCAGGTGTGGTTCATCCTCGCGGGCGGGGCGGCGTTCGCGGCCTGGCCGCTGCTGTACGCGGCCTCGTTCTCCGGGCTGTATCTGGCGATGTTCTTGCTCCTGGGGGCGCTCATCCTGCGTCCCGTCGGCTTCGGCTTCCGCGACAAGATTCCCGATCCGCGCTGGCGCAATGCATGGGACTGGGCGTTGTTCATAGGCGGCGCGGCACCGGGTGTTTTGTTCGGCGTCGCGTTCGGCAACCTGTTCCTGGGACTGCCGTTTCACTTCGACACACTGCAACGAGTGGTCTTTGCCGGCGGCCTGCTTGCGCTGCTGCGACCCTTCGCACTGCTCTCAGGCGTGATCAGCCTGTCCATGCTGGTTATGCACGGCGCGGTCTATGCAGCGCTGAAGGTGGGGCCACCGATGTCGACGCGTGCGGCCGCGCTCGGCCGCACCGCGGCTGTCGTCTATGTTGTGGCCTTCATTGCCGCCGGTGTCTGGGTCGCAGGACTCGGCGGCCATCAGATCAGTTCGGTCGTGGACCGATTCGGCCCATCAGATCCTCTCAACAAGCAGGTGCTGGTGACGCACGGCGCCTGGTTCGCCAACTACCGCGCACACGCGCTGCTCTGGCTCATTCCGCTGGCGGCCCTGCTCGGCGCAGTTGCCACCCGGGCGCTGCTCGGCACAGGCCGGGCGGGCGCCGCCTTTCTCAGCAGCGCTCTCACGCAGGCCGCCACGATCCTGACTGCCGGCGTTGCGCTGTTCCCCTTCCTCATGCCCTCCGCGACGCATCCGAATCAGGGGCTGACGGTGTGGGACGCCTCGAGCAGCCTGCACACCCTTGGCATCATGCTCGCCGCGGTGGTCGTCTTCTTGCCGATCGTGCTCGCCTACACCGCCTGGGTGTTTCACGTGCTGCGCGGTCGGATCACGCTGGAGGAAATCCGGCGTCATATGGGTCTTTACTGAGGCGCGCTCGAGCATGTGGTACTTCAGTTGGATTCTCGGTCTCGGGCTGGCGCTCACCTTCGGCGTGCTCAACGCCATGTGGTATGAACTGCGCGTGGGCGAGCCGAACAGCGATCCGGCCAAGCCGCCCCGCGCTGATCAGGAATGAACGCCGCGGCGGATAGGAAGCTGCGGCTCTACGAGCTGGTTCTGGAAAACGGACGCTCGGCAAGCCCGTACGTATGGCGCACGCGCTACGCGCTGGCGCACAAGGGCCTTGAGTTCGAATCCGTGCCCTTGGGATTTACCGAGATACCAACGGTGTTTGCCGGTCGCTTCAAGACCGTACCCGTGATCAGTGACGGCGACACGATGCTTGCGGAGAGCTGGGACATCGCCGGATACCTCGATCAGGCGTATCCGCACAGCCCGCGCCTCTTTAGCGGCGATTCTGAGATCGCGACCCTGAAGCTGCTGGATGCGTGGCTGCACGCTGAGATCCTGCGACGCATGTTCCGGCTCTATCTGCTCGACGTCCACAATGCGGCCCGACCCGAGGATCGCGCCTACTTTCGCACGAGCCGCGAGAAGCGCCTGCAGGGGCGCTCGCTGGAGCAGTTCACCGCCGATCGGGAGTCGCGCCTGCCGGCGATGCGCGAGGCCTTCGCGCCGGTGCGTACGCACCTTGCGAGTTTCCCCTTCCTCGGCGGCCGCGCGCCGAACTACGCCGACTACATGCTGCTGGGCGCCCTGCAGTGGAGCGCCAGCGTGGGCACCGTGCCGCTGCTGGCGGCAGACGATGAAACGCTGCGCGCATGGTTCAACCGCTGCTCCGCACTGTACGGCGCAGCAGGGCCCGATGTGAGAATGAAGCCGCTGTTCGCCTGAGCCTGGCGATGGACGGCTGCTCAGACGGCGCCGAGAGTCAGCAGCTCTTCGCAGAATCCGCCGAAACCTCTCACCTCGTCGATGAAATGAACCTCGAGGATCCAGTGGCGCCGTGCACCCTGGGCGTCGCGTTCACGAATCCGGGTCTCGTTGCCGTGACGGATGGAAAACCGCTGCGGCTCGCCCGCGGAGTGCTCGTGCGGGAAATGGCCGATGAGATGTCCTGCGCTGGGCGCACCGAACTGCCAGCCCGCCTCGAGCGCCAGCGCGCACACGTAGTCGTAGAGTGAACCGGCCGTCAGATCGGGAGTGTCGAGGTAGAGCTGCTTGCCCCTGCGAAAGGCGGCCGTGATATCGGCGACGAGCTGGTGTTTGCGCGGATCCTGACCGAGCACGTAGCTGCGGCCAAAATCGGCCTCCCATGCATTGAAAACAGGACCGAAGTCCAGATACACGACATCGTCCGCGGCCAGCCGCCGGTCGGGCGGGCGCGCCTGGTAGGTGAGGAGCGTATTCGGGCCGCACCGCACGACGCGCCGGTGCCAGTGCCGGCGCACGCCGAAACGCTCTTGAGCGAGCGCGTGAATCTCCTTACTGAGTTCACTCTCGAGCACGCCGGGACGTATCAGCCCACTGCTGACTACCTCTGCGAACAGCTGCTCGGCCCGCTGCTGGGCACTCAGAAGCGCCTCGTCGGTTGCGAGCGGAGGGGCTTGCGTGGCCGCCAAATCTGCACGTGGACGTTCAGAGGACAATGCTGATCACCTGAGTGTGTGTGAACTTCCGCAGCCCTTTCTTGCTCTGACGATTCGTCGCAGGATTGCACCGAAGAAGCCGGCGCCCGGGAGCAGATGCGGCTGCAATTGCGTGTGCCTCCGGACGGTCTTCTTACCCGGAGCCCTGATTTTCTTCGGGTGCTGCCTGAACGAATATATCGATACCCTGGGTGCCGCCCAAGTAAAAATGGAATATGAGGACTTTCAATGAGTTGCCCCACACATGATCCACCACGCGCGCCGCTTGCGCGTTCCGGGTCGCTGCGGTTGCATCGAGGCGTGAGCGCCGCGGTGGCCGCACTACTCGCGGCCGCGTTACTGCTCGTGTGCGCGCTCCTGCCGCTCGGCAGCAGCGCGGCCGCGGAACAGGCCGTCGCCATTCCAGCGCCCGCCGTGGACAGCCCGAAGGCTGCAGGTGCGCTGCAGACGGCCGTGCTCGCCGGGGGCTGCTTCTGGGGAGTGCAGGGCGTGTACGAGCACCTGAATGGCGTCCGGCGCGTCGTGGCCGGCTATTCCGGTGGCCAACGCAGCACCGCGCGCTACGAAATCGTCGGCCAGGGTGACAGCGGTCACGCGGAGTCCGTACAGATCACCTACGACCCACAGGAGGTTACGTACGGGGAGATCCTGCAGGTGTTCTTCTCCGTGGTGCACGATCCGACACAACTGAACCGACAGGGTCCGGACACCGGTCCGCAGTACCGCTCGGTGGTCTTTTATGCGGACGAGTCGCAGAAGAAGATTGCGGCGGCGTATATCGCGCAGCTGGACAAGGCCGGTGTGTTCCATGCGCCGATCGTCACTCACGTGGATGCACTGCGGGGCTTCTACGAGGCCGAGGGCTACCACCAGGATTATCTGCTGCATAACCCGAACAACCCCTACATCGTCTACAACGACCTGCCGAAGATCCGCAACTTCCAGAAGCTTCTGCCGACGCTCTATCGGGATAGCCCCGTGACGCTCGCCGCGAACGGGCACTAGCTGCCCTTCTCGGCTGATTCCTGACACGCATGCTGCTGGCAGCTATCGCATTCCTGGGCGGCGCGCTCACGATCATCAGCCCATGCATCCTGCCGGTGCTGCCCTTCGTCTTCGCACGCCAGGATCGCTCGTTTGCTCGCGGCACACTGCCGCTGCTCGCCGGGATGGCGGTGACCTTTGCCCTCATCGCGACGCTGGCCGCGGTCGGGGGCGCCTGGGCGGTGCGCCTCAACGCCTACGGCCGCGTGCTCGCCCTGCTGCTGCTCGCAGCCTTCGGTGTCGCGTTGCTCTCCAAACGGGTGGCGGACTGGATCGCGCGCCCGTTCGTGGCCCTCGGCAATCGCCTGGTGGCGAGTACCGGCCAGGCCGACAGCGTGCTGCCCTCGGCGGTGCTGGGCGTCGCCACCGGATTTCTCTGGGCGCCGTGTGCCGGCCCGATTCTGGGTCTGATACTGACCGGGGCGGCCATCAGCGGCCCGAGTGCGCACACGACGCTGCTGCTGTTCGCTTACGCACTCGGTGCGATCAGCTCTCTGGCGCTGGCGACACTGGCGGGGGCGCGCATTTTCAGGGCGTTCAAGTCCTCCCTGGGCGCTGCCGACTGGGTTCGTCGTGCTCTGGGCGTGGCAGTGCTGGCAGGCGTAACCGCCATCGCCCTGGGCTGGGATACGGGCCTTCTGACACGGCTGTCCTTTGCGAGCACCAACCGCGTCGAGCAGTCTTTGCTCGCTGCCGTTCACCCGCCGGGCAGCGCGCCCGATGAGCACGGTGCCGCCATGACCGGCAGCATGAGCGGGGCGATGACGGGGGCGATGACGGGGGCGATGACCGGTGCAATGACCGGGGCCTTATCGGCCGCGCCACCCGTCGAGGGTGAGATGCCGCCCTTGAGCGGTGCGGTGGCGTGGCTCAACTCACCGCCCCTGAGCTCGCAACAGCTGCGGGGCAAGGTGGTGCTGATCGACTTCTGGACCTATTCGTGCATCAACTGCCTGCGCACGTTGCCCTATCTCAGGGCCTGGTACGAACGCTACAAGGACCATGGACTGGTCATCATCGGCGTGCACGCACCGGAGTTCGCCTTCGAGAAGGAGGAGGCGAACGTGCGTCGCGCAGTGCGTGATCTTCAGATTCAGTACCCGGTGGCGATTGATAACGACTACGCCATCTGGCGGGCGTTCAACAACGAGTATTGGCCGGCGCATTACTTTGTGGACGCGACGGGACGCATCCGGGGGCATCACTTCGGCGAGGGGGGCTACGATGAATCTGAGCGGCTGATCCGTGTGCTGCTCACCGAGGCCGGCGCGCAGGATCTGCCGCCCGCCAGCGCCGTGGCGCGCGCTCAGGGGATCGAGGTGGCGCCCGATGACGCCGATGTCCGCTCGCCCGAGACTTATGTGGGCTACGAGCGCGCCAGCAACTTTGTCTCCCCCGTCGCCGTCGTGCAAGACAAGGCGGCGCTCTATCAGGTGCCAGGCTCACTGCAACTGAATCAGTGGTCGCTCGGCGGGACGTGGACCGTGGGGGCGGAGTTCGCGCAGTCTCAGGCGGGCGGCGACCGGATCGTGTTCCGCTTTCACGCGCGCGATCTGCACCTGGTGCTCGCTCCCGGCACGGGCGGACAGGCGGTGCGCTTCCGCGTGACCCTCGACGGGCACGAGCCGGGCGCCGACCACGGCGCCGACACCGACGCGCACGGTAACGGCAGCGTGCAGGAGCAGCGTCTGTATCAGCTCATCCGCCAGTCCGGTGCCATTCAGGATCACACATTCACCATCGAGTTTCTGGACGCCGGCGTGCGCGCCTACTCGTTTACGTTCGGCTGATCTTACCGAGGCCAAGCACCATGCAACGCAGCAACAATACCCAGGGTCAGTTAGCGGCAGTTCCGGAGAAGACGCGGCGGAAGTTCATTCTGCAGGGCCTGAGCTCACTGCTGGCGGTGGCCGCCGTGCGCCGCGTGCCGGCGGCCGCGCCGCTGGCATCGGCACCGAAACGCAGCGCGACCGTCACGATCGAGAACTTCTCCGCGGCCGGCGCCAGCCAGGGCCGCGTCGAGGTGGCGCGGGTGCTGAAGAGCGACGAGGAGTGGCGCAAGCTTCTGTCACCGCTCGCTTACGAGGTCACGCGCGAGCAGGGCACGGAGCGGGCGTTCTCAGGGGAATACGACCGCAACCATCTCGATGGGCTGTACCGGTGCATCTGCTGTAACACGGCACTGTTTGATTCGCGCACGAAGTTCGACTCCGGCACCGGCTGGCCGAGCTTCTGGCAACCGATCTCGCGCGTCAATGTCGTCGAAGGGTCGGACAACAGTCTGGGCATGTCGCGGGTCGCGGTGTCGTGCCGCCTGTGCGATGCTCATCTCGGCCACGTGTTCGATGACGGCCCGCGACCGACGGGCCTGCGTTACTGCATGAACTCCGTCTCACTGAAGTTCTTCCCACGCGCCTAGGGGCAGCTTGCACCTGGCTCAGGACTAGCCCCCCTCGAGCGCCTCCGGCGGCGCAACGTAGTGCGTGACCTGCGGGGGCGTGCGCAGGTGCTTGCGCAGCGCATCCTCGACGAGCTGGTCGGAGCGCGTCACGCGCCCGTGCTGGCGCAGATGCTCGAGCCACGAGTCCAAGTAGAAGATCTCGACCACACGGCCCGGGTGGGCCGTGTCTTCGAAGGCGCCCCAGTCATAGGCGCCGTCCCGCCTGCGCTCGCGTGCCACTTGTTTCAGTCCGACAAAAAACGCCGCGCGGTCGGTGGGAAGCACGGAGTACTCGACCGTAACCATGACCGGCCCGGCATCCTCCGCCACACTGCCGGCGAGCACCGGTGCCGGCCAGTGCATGGAGGGAGTCAGATCCGCCTGGGGTCCGGTGTGCAATCGCCAGCGTCGCGTGGCAAACACCGCCAGCAGCGCCCCGCCCGCGGCGATGAAGTGGGCGTTCGCAAGCCCGAGGCGCGCAGCCACATAGCCCCACAGAAGACTGCCGACGCTCATGGTTCCGAAAAAGACCGCCGCATACGCGGCCAGCCCGCGTCCGCGCACCCATTCCGGCAGCGCAACCTGGGCGGAAACGTTCAAGATCGCCAGCACGACGATCCACGAGACACCCGCGAGCAGGCACGCCAGCACCGCGAGTGATGCCTGCTGCGCGAGCCCAAAGAGCAGCAGGGCGAGCGCGGTGCCCGCGCCGCCGAGCGCCACCATCGCATCCGCACCCAACTGCGCCTTCATTCGTGGCAGGGCGAACGCGCCCGCCACTGCCCCGGCGCCGATGGCACCCAGCAGCACCCCGTACAAGGTCGGCCCGCCGTGCAGCTGCACGCGCGTCACCAGCGGCAGCAGCGCCCAGTAGGCACTGGCGAAGAGGAAGAAGCCCACGGCGCGCCGCAGGGTCGCACGCAACTTGGCGTTGTTGCGCGCGTAGCGCCAGCCGGCGCGTATCGCACCGCTGAGGTGCTCGGGTGGCAGCGCGTGCGCCGGTCGTCTGCTCGAGCGCCACCACAGAATGACCCCGATGACACCAACGTTACTGAAGGCATCGAGCCAAAAGGGTGCTGCGATGCCGAGCGTGAGGATGATCGCGCCCGCAAGCGCGGGGCCGAGGACGCGGCTGATGTTGACGCCCACGCTGTTGCTCGCCACGGCCGAGGTCAGCGATTCAGCCGGCACCAGCTGCGGCACGATCGCCTGCCAGGCGGGTGTCTCGATGGCGCCCAGCGAGCCGAGCAGAAACACAAATGCCAGCAGGACCACCGGCGTCACCAGCTGCAAGGCCACCAGTGCCGCGAACAGCGCCGAGAACACCGTCGTGAGGATCTCAAGCCACAGGATGAAGCGGCGCTTGTCGACCATGTCCGCCCAAGCCCCGGCGGGCAGGGCGAACAGAAACAACGGCAGGCTGTTGGCGACCTGCACCAAGGACACGATGAGCGGATCGGCGTTCAGGTTCGTCATCAGCCACGCAGACGCAGCGTTGTACATCCAGGTGCCGATGTTCGAGACCACGGTGGCGATCCACAGGTAGCGAAACACGGGGTGACGGAACGCGCTCCATGGACCCGGCGCGGCGCCGGCTGGGGTCTTTTTATTCTCGTCAGCCTTGCTCGTGGGCACGGGCACTCCAACTTAAGGGTGTGCGGCGCGGCGGTCGCGGGGCGGCGGAACGGGACCTGCGCTGCGGGCAAAGATAGCCGATTCCTTTGTCCGCGGGGTGGCGCGCTTTCGGGTATCTTTTCGGCATGAAATCCATGGGCGGCAGAGCCGAAGGCGCGCGGCTGGAGCGCATCAAAGCCTCACCGCGCTGGGCGGGCGAGCAGTTTCGCAATCTGCATCCGATCATTGCGGGGCTGCGCGACCCGACCGTGCCGATGCCGACGCTCGCGGAGTTCCTGTGCGGCGGTGAGCGGCGCGTGCCGAGCGCGCCCCTGCCGGCGGCGAAGCCGCTGGAGATCTGGAGCAAGGCGCCTGCGAGCGGACTGCGCGCCACTTGGCTGGGTCATTCGACCGTATTGCTCGAGATCGACGGGCATCGCGTGCTCACCGATCCGGTGTGGGGCACGCGCGCCTCACCCTCGCGGGTCGTCGGTCCCAAACGCTTCCAGCCCGTTCCGGTCGCAGTGCGCGCGCTGCCGCCGCTTGATCTGGTGCTCGTGTCGCACGATCACTATGACCACCTGGATTACCCGACCATCCGGCAGCTGCGCAAGCGCAACGTGCCGTTCGTGACTTCCCTCGGTGTCGGTGCTCACCTTGAGGCCTGGGGCGTGCCGCCCGAGCACATCCACGAACTTGACTGGTGGGAGTCCTACACGCTGCCGAACAGCGAGCTCAGCATCACCGCCGCCCCGTCGCAGCATTTCTCCGGACGCAGGTTCAAGAGCCGCAACACGACGCTGTGGTCTTCTCTTGTGATCCGTTCGCCGCGGCACGCGGTGTTCTTCAGTGGCGATACCGGCCTTACGACGGAATACCAGACCATCCGTGCGCGCCTCGGACCCTTCGATCTCGTCATGCTCGAGGTGGGGGCGTTCCACCCCTCCTGGGGCGATATGCACCTCGGACCGGAGAACGCGCTCAAGGCACTGCCGCTGCTCGGCGGCGGACCGTTCCTGCCGATTCATTGGGGCACGTTCAGTCTGGCGATGCATGCCTGGGACCAGCCGGCGGAGGTCTTGCTGCAGGAGGGGCCTAAGGCCGGGGCGCAACTGCTGATGCCGCGCCTGGGCGAACCGGTCGAACCTTCCCACGGGCTGCGCCTTGAGCCGTGGTGGCGCGCGGTCGATGCGGCGGGTCCCGGGCAGGTCCGGGCGGCGCCGGCTGAGGCCACCACGCTGCCCAAGCAGGTGACCTGGCCGTTGGATTAGCGCGGCTCGGGGTCGCGCACCAACTCGTCAATCTCGGCGCGGGTCAGGCCTTCGGCCTGCAGCGCCGCTGCGACCGCGCGGCGCTCCTCGGGCGCACGGTGCTGACTGGCTTTTACCTTGCCCGTGAGGCGGACAACGGTGATCTCAAACGGGACGATATTGTCGAGCGCCGCCTCGATGTAGTCGGCGGGCGCGTCGGTCACGGCCCACGGCGCAGCCCGCGTCGATTCCTGCTGCTCAGTGAGCGCGCGCACTTTGCGCAATGCCGCCTCGCGACCCTGGAAGAAGCGGATCGTGCCGTGCGCGTGCACGACGGAGTAATTCCATGTCGGTACAACCTTGCCGTGCTCCTTCTTGGCGGGGTACCAGGAGGGCGTGAGGTAGTGGTCGGCGCCGCGGAAGATGGCCAGCACCGGTGCGTCGGGCGCGAGCTGGCGCCACATAGGATTGGCCTTCGCCACGTGCCCGCCCAGGGCGGTCGCGCTATTGGGGCGCTCCAGCCACAGCAGCGGGATGTGATTCGCATCCAGGCCTTCGGGGGTCACCGCCACGAGCACAGCGAGCGGATGACGTGCGATAAAGGCGCGCAGGACTTGCGCTCGGTCTTCGCGAAACTGGTCCGGCACGTACATGCGTTGACCCTCTGATTTGGACTTGCGCTGTGCGCCGTGCTGCCGCAACGTGCTAACAAGCCAGCGCACCCTGTCTTAAGACACGCGGCACGTCAACCGCCTGCGGGCCCGGAGCGGGCACACGGGCGCTGCGCGGCAGCACAACCGAATGCGCCCACTATACGAAAAGGCGACACATGGCGAACGCGACCCCGATCCGAAGAACGCTCGCGCTGTACGCGCTGGTGCTACTTGCCGGCGCGCTTGCGCGCGCGAGCGCCCAGACTCCCGCGCCGGGGGATCGGGCCCAGAGCTCACGCGGCGTGAGTGCGGGCCCGTCCTTTGCGGTGCAGTTCCCGCTCGCGCGCAGCGCGGTGCCTCTGAACGGGCGGCTCATCGTGCTGCTGAGCCGTGACTTCAGCCGCGAGCCCCGCGAGCACGTGGACGCGGACGAGCCTCTCTCCAGCCCATTCATCTTCGGCCAAAACGTTGCGGCCACGAGCCCGGGAGAGGCGGTGCTCGTGGGTGAGGGGGCGTTCGGCTGGCCCGCCGGCAAGCTCTCGCAGGTGCCGGCGGGGGATTACCTGGTACAGGCGGTGTTGAACCGCTATGAAACCTTTCACCTCGCCGACGGGCGTGTGTTGCAGCTGCCGCCGGACAAGGGTGAAGGCCAGCAGTGGGCGCGCAAGCCGGGCAATCTTTATTCGACGCCGGTGCGTGTCCATATCGACCCGCTGCATCCGCAACGCACCGCGCTCAGCCTCGATCAGGAAATCGAGCCCATCGCGCCGAAGACCGACTCGGAGTTCATCCGGCATGTGCGCATCCGCAGCGAGCTGCTGTCCAAGTTCTGGGGTCGTGATGTGTTCATTGGCGCACACGTGCTGGTACCGAAGGATTTCGACAAACATCCGCAGGCGCACTATCCGGTCATGGTCTTCCATGGCCATTATCCGGATGACATTTCCGGCTTCCGCACGACGCCCCCGGATCAGGATCTGAAGCCCGATTACTCACAGCGCTTCCATCTTGCCGGCTACAACCGCATCCAGCAGCAGGAAGCGTACGCCTTCTACCAGCGCTGGGTTTCGGCGGATTTTCCGCGCTTTCTCGTGGTGGAAATTGAGCACGCAAATCCCTACTACGACGACAGCTACGCGGTGAACTCGGCCAACCTCGGCCCGTACGGTGACGCCATCAACCAGGAGCTACTGCCGGAGGTTGAGCGCCGGTTTCGTGGCATTGCGGCCGGCTGGGCGCGCTTTACGTATGGCGGATCGACCGGTGGCTGGGAAGCTCTGGCAAGCCAGGTGTTCTACCCGGACACGTACAACGGCGCATTCGTCGCCTGTCCGGATCCGATCGATTTTCGCGCGTTCGCGCTCATCAACATCTACGAGGACGCCAACGCCTACACCCTGAAGGGCGAGGCGGCAACGGTGGAACGTCCCGAGTCTCGCAACTATCTGGGCGAGGTCTTCAGCACGCAGCGCGATGCCAACTACATGGAGCTGGCGCAGGGCGACCTGGGACGATCGGGCGGGCAGTACGACATCTGGACGGCGGTCTTCGGTCCGGTCGGTAAGGACGGCTACCCGCGGCCCCTATTCGACAAGCTCAGCGGCGACATCGATCGTGAGGTCGCCGCGTACTGGCGCGAGCATTTTGACCTTGCATACATCATCGCCCGTGATTGGGGCGCACTCGCGCCGAAGTTGCGCGGCAAGATCCACATCTATGTCGGCAGCGCCGACACTTACTACCTGAACGACTCGGTGTACTTCGCGCAGGAGCGCCTGGAGTCCCTCAAGCCCCCGTACGAGGGCTCAGTGGCTTATGGTGAGCGCGCCGAGCATTGCTGGAACGGCGACCCGAAGCTGCCCAACGCGTACTCGCGCCTGCACTACAACTTTCAGTACCTGCCGATCATTCTTGCGCGCATCGCGGCCACGGCCCCAGCGGGGGCGGACCTGCGCAGCTGGCGGTACTGAATGGCATTCGATCCGGTAGGGGAGACGGGCGCAGTTCAGCCGTCGCCGGACCTCGCTGAGCACTACCACTGAAGGTCGCTCATCATCGCCGCATACGCGTCAATGCCATCCCAGAGATTCTGCAGGCGCAGATTCTCGTTGGCGGCGTGCTGGTTATCGTCGTGGTTGACGATCGGCAGACCGATGACCGGAACTTTGAAAATGTCGGCAAAGAGATAGATCGGCACGCTCGCGCCCATCATCGGCAGCAAGGCTACCGGCTGCTGCGTGGCGCGGTGCATCGCAGCGATCGCCGCGCGCGCCGCGGGCAGCGACATGTCGGTTTCGAGGCCGGGATATCCCGGCTCCCAGACTAATTTCACCAGCCGCGGGTGGCTGCGGCGCTGCGCGATATCCGGTGCGCCCGCCACGATGGTCCACCCTTGCGCGCGCAGAAAGGCCTCCACCTTCTCTTGCACGCCTGAGGGTGTCTGCTCTGGCACCAGGCGAAAATCGATGGACACGACTGCATCGACGGGGATTGCACTGGCGGCTTCGCTTCCGACCTGACCGGAGCGCAGGCCGCGGATATTGAGGGCGGGCCGCAGGGTGCTCGCGGTGAGACCTTCGCGACCTTCGCTGCGTGCGATGCCAAGCTCGCGCTTCAGAGAATCCTCGACGGACGGCAACTGCCCGAGGGCCGCCAGCGCCTGCGCGGGAATGGGGCGCACGTCGTCGAGGAAGCCGGGAATGAGAATCCGTCCCTCATCGTCGCGCATTTGGCTGATCAGCTGCGCGGCCATCGCCGCCGGGTTCGGCACCCAGTTGCCATAGTGGCCGTCGTGCACTGCACGCACCGGACCGTAAACGGTCATCTCCAGTCCGACCACCCCGCGCGCGCCAAAGTAGAGCGTCGGCTCGCGCGACTGATGCACCGGGGCGTCACCGATGAGCCACAGATCGCCGGCGAGGCGCTCGCGGTTTGCGCGCAGGATCGTCTCGAGGTGCGGCGAGCCGGCTTCTTCTTCTCCGTCCCACACCACCTTGATGTTGACGGCGGGTTTACGCCCGGCCGCGCTGAGCGCGTCAAAGGCGCTGAGGAAGGCGACGATCGACGCCTTGTCGTCAGCGACCGCCCGGCCGAACAGGCGCCACTGCGGGTCAAGTGTCCCGCGGGTCCCTTGCCAGTCGATGTCGCGAGCGCCGCCGTCCGGCGCAGCGCTGCGCAGCACGGGCACGAAGGGGTCTGAATTCCACTGTGAAGGTGTTACCGGCTGTCCATCGTAATGCGCATAGAAGATCACGGTGCGCCGGGCGCCTGGGCGACTGAGCGAGCCGAACACAACTGCGGGGGTCCCGGGAGCATCGCGCAGCTGGGCGGACTCGAAGCCGCGCACTCGCAACAGCTCCTGCAGCGCTTGGGCGGCAGCGGTGAGCCCGGCGGGGTCGGCGGCGATGCTGCGCAGGCGTGTGAGCGCATCGAGCTCAGCGAGGATCATCCGTTCATGTGCCCGCCGGTAATCGTCGACCTCGCGCATCAGGTGGGCGTCATACCCTTGCGGTACCGGCTGTTGCACGTGCGCTGGCAGGCACAGCGATGCGAGAAGAATCGCCACGGCGGAGGCGGGGGCGATGCGGTTGCTCATGGGTAACTCTGTGAGCAGGATCTGCAAGGGCGAGTGCGGGCGGGTGACACGAGGTAGCATTCTAGCGCCGTGGGCGCGCCCGAAAGGACGGTGGCTTGCGCATTCACAGCCGACGGGGAGCGCGAAGGGTATGAGCAATGCAAGCACAATGAGCGAGCCTGCTTACAGCGGCGGGTGTCTGTGTGGCGCCTTGCGGTATCACGCGGTGGGCGAACCGCTGTACGCCGGTCACTGTTACTGCGAGGATTGTCGCAAAGCCTCCGGATCGGGCTTTATCCCGTTCATGGGGTTTGCCAGCAGCACGATCCGATTCACGGGCCCGGCGCTGCAGTTCACCGCGAAGGCCGCCAACGGCAACGACGCGGTGCGTAACTTCTGTCCCACTTGTGGAGGTCTCGTGTTCGGCGGCACGCTCGGCAAGGATGTGCGCTTTACGGTCTACGCCGGTTCACTGGATGAGCCGGGCTTGTTTCACCCCAGGATCGCGATCTTCACGCTTAACCATCCGGCCTGGGCCCTCATTCCACCGCACCTGAAGGTCTACGAGCGACTTCCGACCTGATGCGCGACGGACCGCCGGTCCGTTCGGTCAACCCTCGAAGCAAGCGGCGCGAATCTGTGCATACCACTGCGCCGCAGCGCTCGCCTGCTCAGCGCCCGGCGTCGGCTCGGCCGCCGGCGCGGCCGCCGCCTCGTTCGGGCGTATGTCTCCCTCGCTCAATACAAAGCGCCCGTGAATGGCCAGCGCGCTCGCAGGCGCGAGCAGGCTGTAGCAGACGCTGTCGAAATCCGTGACGGGCGGGGAGCGGCCCGCAAAGGAGGCGGCGATCGCTGCGGCACAATGCTGCGCGTGGCTGCGCGCCGCCGAGGCGGCCTTGGGCATCGCGCCCGCGATGCAGGCGTCGCCGATCACGTAGATGCCTTCGAGCAGCTGCGACTCGAAACTCGCCGGCTTGATCGGACACCAACCGTGTCCGGCTGCGAGTCCGGCGACGAGCGCCAGCGAGCCCGGCGCCTGCGGCGGGATGACGTTCGCGAGCGCAACGCGATGTGCGCCGCTCGAGGAGTACAGGGTGTTGGTGGGGACGTCGACGCGCGTGACCGCGCCGCCTTCGGAGGGCGCAATCCATTCAATCATGCCCGGGTACAGCTCTTCCCAGGCGGCGCTGAACACATCCTGGCGCGGAAAGTGATTGTTCGAGTCAAACACGAGCACCTTGCAGCGCTTGCGGCGGCGACTGAGCCAGTGCGCGATGAGGCTCGCGCGCTCGTACGGACCGGGCGGGCAGCGCATCAGCCCCGCAGGCACGCTGATCGCGACGGTGGCGCCGTCGGCCACCGCCCGCAGCTGCTTCGCCAGCAGCTGCGTTTGCGCGCCGGCCTGCCAGGCGTGCGGCATGTGCAAGGTGGCGGCCTCGGTGTAGCCTTCCGGTTGTCCGAACAGAAATCGAATGCCGGGCGCCACCACCAGAGTGTCATAGGCGAGTGCGCCCCCGCCCCCGAGGCGCACGCGGCGCCGGGCGGCGTCGATGGCCGTGACCTGATCGAGTACGCACTGCACCCCCGCGCGCGGAAGTCCCGGACGGCCCGTGGTGATAGAGGCGAGCGTGCGCAGACCCGCGAGGACTTCGTTGCTCATCGGGCAGGTGACGTAGTGCGCCTGCGGGTCGATCAGCGTGACGCGGATCGCGGGGGCAAGCTCGCGCAACTGCAGCGCGCAGCAGGCGCCGGCAAAGCCGCCGCCGGCGATGAGCACGTGCGGTGCAGCCGCCCGGGCGGGCGTGGCGCGCGCGCGCCACGAGGCCAGCGCCAGTGCGCCGCCGCGCAGAAACTCGCGGCGCCGCATCACTCCCACTCAAGTTCCTGATAGACGCGCGCGACGTTACGCGGGTTGGTCGACTCCCACAGCAGCCAGCCGGATTGCGCCAAAGGGCGCACGTCCCGCAGAGCATCCTGCAGGGAGCCGCCCTGCGTGATCTGGGCGCGTACCTCCTCGAGCAGGGCCTGCAGGTAACGGCGCTGCGGTTCAAGCAGGGCCTGCAGATCGGTCCCGACCGCGCCGTGGCCCGGGATCGCGTGCCGCACCGGCATGCCCGCCAGGGTATCGATCGCCGCCAGCCACCCCTTGATGCTGCCGTCGATGACCGGTGTGCGCTGTACGAACAGCAGATCCCCGGTCCACAGTGTGCCGCTCGCGGCATCGTAGACGGTCAGGTCGCAGTCAGTGTGCGCCTTGGGCCAGGCGCGCAGACTGAGGTGGCGGCCGCCAAGATCCAGATCAAGTGGCGCGCCGATAGCCACGGTGCGCTGCGGCGCGATGATCTGCGCGGCGGTGGCGGGCGCATCCAGATCGGCAGCATAGTTTTTGAGAAAAAAGTCACGGCTGCCGGTGAGCGCGGGCCCGAGCAGGGCGTGGCCGACGTACACCGGATGTTCGCGTGCGAATGCCGCGTTGCCGAGCACGTGATCGACGTGCACATGAGTGTTGATCACGTAGCACACCGGCAGGGCCGTCTTGCCGCGCAGCGCCGCCTGCAGTGCACCCCCGATCCGTACCGAGCCGCCGGTGTCGATTACGGCGACGCAGCGTGCGCCCACGACGAAACCGATGTTGGCAATATCGTCATGTCCGGGGGCATCCAACGGCAGCTGTTTACCGGGATGGACGAAGACACCCGGTGCGATCTCATCCAGGCTGAAGGCATCGGGGGCACTGCGCGCCAGCAGCGGGACTGCCAGACACAACAGCGCCGCGAGGCTGGGAAGCGGGCGGCGCCGAGTCATCGGGTGCTTAGGCCGCGACAAGCTTCTGAACGCGCAGGCCAGGACCGTGCGCACCGCGGCTACTTTGCGGCGCTGCCGTTTCCGCTCCAGGTCGCCGTGAAGCGCGCCTGGGTGGGCACATCGGTTGCCTCGAAGGTCAGCGGGGTGGCGAGCGGCTCACTCGTGGCAATGCGCAGGGTCGGGTTCTCGCTGAGTGAGATGCCGGTGTCCGCTTCCATCAGCGTCTGTCCGCTCGCGCTCAGACGAATGTGCGTGATGAAATGCGGCGGAATGGGATCGCCCGTACGCGGGTCGATCTGAAACCCGGAGTTATTCGGATGGCGGATGCTGATCTGCAGCGCCTTTGCATCGTTCGACGGGCGAAAGCGAATCTCCCCGACGGTTCCGCCGCCAGAGGCGCTCGGCGGCGCCGAGCAGCCACCGCTCGCATTCACCCACGTGCTGCGCATTTCCAGGCGGCCATCATCGCTTTCCGCAATCGCACGCACCGAGGTAAAGCGATCGATTCTCACCCGCAGATCGATCTCATCCACCGGCAGGCCCGGCTGCAGATTCATCGTGGTGACCATCGGGGAAGGGTTGTTGTCGATGATGACCCGTACCTGCTTCAGCTTGCCGGTGAGTTCCTTGCCAAAGTGCACCACTATCGGTGTGGCAGACGGATCGGGCGTACTCCCCGGAGCATCAATACTCATGAGTTGATCGCCGATCTCGCCGATGGCGCGCGTGCCGTAGAGCTGCGGTCGCATGGATTGCCAGGCGCCGTTGCTCGGGGACTGGTTGTCGGCGCGGGCGAGTAGCGGGGCAACAAGGAGCACAGCAACGAGGGGACCCTGACCCATGCGCCTGCTTTTGCGCCCGAACTGCCAGGCGTTCCCATCCCGTGCCTTCGCGCCGCCTGGGGGCGAGGCCAGGCGTTGCCGCGGGACGGATTGACGAGCTGACATCCCTAGCTCCTGGTAGCTGAGACCTCGAGCCTCAGGCCGCGCCGCCGCGCTGGGCGCGTCGGCGCGGGATGCGGGAGAGCATACGGGCTGGCCCCCCTTGCGGGCAACGAACGCAAACCCACGCGCCAGCGCGGAAACTCCGGCTCAGGACCCGCGCCGCCCACGCTCCGACTCGTGGGAGCTTCTGCTGCCCTCTGTGGGTGAGCGAACGGGACGACGGGGAATAGCCGGCGCCCCGGGCGATCAGTGATTCGCCCCCTTCACCGGTGCCATCGCCCCGGCAGCACTCGCGGCTGCGCGGGTACCGAGCGTCGCGGCGTGCAGCCGTCGGCCGGGACTCGGGCAGCGCGGGTTGCCCGTGCGCCAATCCGTGGGAGAACGGCCCGTCCAGCGGCGAAAGGCGCGCGTAAAGGCGCTGCTGCAGGAGAATCCCAACAGATGAGTGATCTCGGCGAGGCTGTGCTGGGGCTCGCTCAGATATGCCAGCGCCAGTGCATGACGAGTCTCGTCGAGGATCTCCTTGAACGAGGTGCCGCAGTCACCGAGTTTGCGCTGCAAGGTGCGCGCACTGACATTGAGGATTTCCGCGACCTCCTCCTGAGTGGGCTCACTTTGCTGCAGGCGGCGGGTCAGCACGGTGCGAACCCGTGCCTCGATGTTGTGCCGCTCGATGCGCGCCAGGTAACGCGCCGAGATGGCATCGCTCAGTCGGGCCAGTTCAGGATTAGCGCTGTCCAGCAGGCGTTCCATGCTGTCCCGGTCGAATCTCAGGCGATTCACCTCGGAATTGAAGCGCAGCGGTGCCCGCCAGAGCCGTTCAAAATCGTCGAGCACCGCCGGGCGCGGCCGACGCAGCTCGATCCCAAGGGGCGAGAAGTCGCGCCCGATAAGCGAGCGGCACATGCGCAGGTACATGCCCACGAGCGCATCGACCGATTCGGCGCGAACCTCGGTGAGCGGCTCCATCAGGAAGTGATACTCAGAGCCGCTGCGGTAGAAGCGATAGGCCATGGCATCGCTGACCACGTGCGAGTAGCGCTGCACGCGCTCGAACGCTTCTTTCAGCGTCGAACTGGCGCTCAGTCCATAGCCCAAGGCATGGAACGTCGTGTGGGGGAAGTGCTTGGCGAGCTTCACCCCGAAGGCGGGGTCGCCCGTGGCTTTCAGGGCAACCCGCCACAGCTGCTCGGTCTTCGCCAGCGGGCAGCGCGCATCAGGCCCGGCGAAGTCCTTCAGCTCAAACCCCGCTTCCGCCAGTAGCGCCGAACCATCGCATCCGGCGGCATCCAACGCACGCCCGAAGGCCTTCACCCACGTCGCCAATATGGAATTCTGGCCCCCGGCGGTGACAGTCCGCATACCCCTTCGATCCCCCCGGCCAAAGCAATTAACTGCAGCCTATATAGCAGCTTAGCCCCAAAGAGCCTGAGCGTCGATGCGCGCCCGTCCGACCTGCCGCGACGCCGCTCCCGGCAGCGCCGGCCGGGACACGCAGCCTTGACCCCGGCCATAACGTGGTACTTTCGCGACAGGCCTTTGTGGCGGCTGTGGTTAAGAGGTTGGCGTCCGAAGTACGCGCCCCGAAGGGGCTTTTTCGTAAGCTCCTGCGAGGCAATTTTGCTGGGGGGTGCGCCGGCGGGGCTTCAGTCCCCCGGGGCATGGGCAGAGGCGTCATTCCGCGCTAGCTGCGCTGTACGTGCGGAAAGGAAAGATCATGGCGGTCAATTCGGAAGTTGCGATACGCGATAAATCCAATCACCTGAACCTCGCACAGGCAGCGCCACTGGCGCTCCTGGCGGCGCTGGGCGCGCTGGGGAGCGACGTCGGCCGTGCAGCCGACGCCGCTGCAAGCGGGCCGGAGCTGCAGGAGGTCGTCGTCACGGCGCAGAAGCGCGAACAGAATCTGCAGGACGTGCCGATCTCAGTGATCGCGCTGTCCGGGCAGCAGCTGAAGGATGCGGGCGTGACGGATCTGAAGAACATGACCGTGCTCACCCCGGGGCTGACGGTGACCTCGACCACCTCGGAGAACTCGACCACGGCGCGCATCCGCGGTATCGGCACCGTCGGTGACAATGTCGGCCTGGAATCCTCGGTCGGCGTGGTGATCGACGGGGTCTATCGTCCGCGTAACGGCGTCGGCTTCGGCGATCTGGGTGAAATCGACCGCATCGAGGTCCTGGAAGGACCGCAGGGGGAATTGTTTGGCAAGAACAACGATGCCGGTGTCATCAACATCGTCACCGTGCGGCCCTCGACCACGTTCGGGGTGACCGGCGAGATCACGGGCGGAAACTTTGACGACAAGGAGGCCTCAGGGTCGATCACCGGGCCGATCGGTGATTTCTCCGCCTTTCGTCTGTATGCGGGCTACCAGAAGCGCGACGGGTTCCTGAACGTTGAGACAGGCACCGGTAACCTCGATGACGCCGACAACAACCGCAATTTCTACACGGTGCGCGGCCAGTACCTGATTACACCCAGCAGCGACATCAGCGTGCTGATTATCGGTGACTTCTCGCGGCGTAACGAGGTGTGCTGCCAGGCTACTCCCGTATACCCTGGCCCCTTTGCCGGCGTCATCACCGCGCTCGGGTCCGTCCCCGCGCTCGGGGGTACGGCCGGAAGTGTGCCCTTTCCGGACACGCCCACGAACCCGTTCAACCGCCAGTCGTTTGCCAACTATCCGATTTCGCAGCAGATCTGGGACCGCGGCTTCTCCGGTCAGGTCGACTGGAATCTTGGCGCTGCCAAACTGACCTCGATCACGGCGTGGCGCGACAACAGCATCGACGCGGGCAACGATCCGGATTACTCCAACGCTGCCCTCGTGCAGGAGCCAGCCAACGGCAACGTGACGGACTTCAAGCAAATGAGCGAGGAGTTGCGGCTCGCGGGCAAGACCGGACGACTGGACTGGCTGATCGGCGGCTTCGCCGACAAGGAGCTCCTGAACAACACCTCGACGATTTTTGCTGACGATCAATTCGATCTGTATCTGGGCGCGACGGCGTCGGCCGCGGCGGGGGTGAGCCCGCCGAATTTCATCTTGTTGCCGGAGCTGACCGGCAACCTGCCGGGACACACTTTCATCCCGGGCGTTTCAGGCCAGGCGGACTCCTACCAGCAGACCGAGAAGAGCTACGCGGCCTTCACCAACGAGACCTACGCGCTCACGGATCACCTGGACCTCACGGCCGGCCTGCGTTACACGCATGAATCGAAGGACGAGACGGCCAACTACAACAATCCCGATGGCGGGGCCGCCTGCGGGGCGCTGCTGCACGCGCCGCCGCCCTCGCTCGCGCTGCCGTATGCGCAGCAGCTGCTGCTCGGCTATGGCTGCGCCACCCCGTTCAACCCGTTCTTTAACGGCATCGTGCACCCTCAGTCGCTGAGTGAGGATAACCTGAACGCCACGGTCAAACTGGCCTACCGCTTCACGGAGGACTTCATGGGCTACGCCTCGTGGGGCAATGGCACGAAGGCGGGCGGCTTTAATCTGGCGCGCGTCACCAATCCGGCGGCCCCCAATCCTCTGGCGCCGATTCTCGATACTGAGTTCCCGCGAGAGACGGTCAACTCCTTTGAGATCGGCGTTAAGAGTGAGCTCGCCCAGAGAACGCTGCGCCTCAATGCCGCCGTGTTTGATCAGCAATTTCACGATTTCCAGCTGAACACCTTTACCGGCATCGTGTTCGTCGTGAGCACGCTCCCGGACGTAAATTCCAAGGGGGCCGAGTTGAGCGCTCAATGGCTCACGCCCCTGTCGGGACTGAGCATCTCCGGTGGCGTGGTGTACGCGGACACCGAGATCACGAACTACGGGAACTCGCTGTACCTTTTTGCCACCAACCGCGAGAACAATCGGCTGTCGTTTTCGCCGCTGTGGTCCGGGGTGGTCTCGGCCGCCTATCAGGTCTCGCTCTCGAACTCACTGATGTTCCGGGTCAGCGCCGACGAGAAGTACAGCTCCTCCTACAACACCGGCTCGGATCTGGACCCGCTGAAAATTCAAGGATCCTACGGACTGCTGAACGCGCGTGTGAGCATCGGCGCACCCGATGGCAAGTGGGCCTTCGAAGTGTGGGGACAGAACCTTGCCGACAAGGGCTACTTCCAGGTCGCCTTCGATGCGCCGTTCCAGGGCCTTGCCGTTCCGGGATTTAATAACCAGATCGATTCGTTCGTGGGCGACCCGCGCACCTTCGGCGCCACGATTCGCGTGAAGTTCTAGCGCAGTAAAGCTGCAAGAGGCAGGGATTCGCATGTGGCAAGGGACGCGCACTGACACATGAGCCAGGTCGACTGCGAAGTCCGTGACGGTATAGCCGTCGTGCGGATGCAGAATCCTCCCGTCAACAGCCTCGGGCTGGAACTGCGGGCGGGGATTGTCGCTGCGCTGGCACGCGCCGAGGACGATCCGGCCGTGAAGGCCGTCCTCATCATCGGCTCGGGTAAGGGCTTCTCCGGTGGTGCGGATATCCGCGAATTCGGCACGCCCAAGTCCTTCGCGCCGCCCAACCTCCTCATGGTCTTGCGCGCGGTCGAAGAGTGCGTCAAGCCGGTGATCGCGGCGCTCGACGGCGTCTGCATGGGCGGGGGATTTGAACTCGCGCTCGCGTGTCATTACCGCGTCGCCAGCGCGGACGCCCAGATCGGTCTGCCGGAGGTGAAGCTCGGCCTGCTGCCCGGTGCCGGCGGTACACAAAGACTGCCGCGCGTAGTGGGGGTCGAGCGGGCACTGAACATGATCGTCTCCGGCGCGCCGCTGCGTGCTGAAGAACTGCGCGGCACGGCGCTGTTCGACGCCTTCGCGCCCGCTGATCTGCTCGCCGGTGCGCTGGATTTCGCGCGCGGGCTGATTCGCGAGGGGGGTGCAACCAAGCGGGTGCGCGATCTGAAGATCAGGATGCCGAATGCCGAGGCCTACCTGCAATTTGCCCGCACTACGGTGAAGGCAGCAGCCGGCCCGTATCCGGCGCCGCCGGCGTGCGTCGAGGCGATCACAGCGGCGGTCAAGGAGCCCTTCGAGGCCGGCATGCGGCGTGAGCGCGAGCTCTTTCTCACGCTCATGGCTTCACCTGAGTCGGCGGCACTGCGGCACATTTTCCAGGCCGAGCGCGCCGCGGCCCGCATCGCCGGCGTCGCGGAGACCACTGCGGCGCGGGTGGTGAACAGAGTCGGGGTCATCGGTGCCGGCACCATGGGCGGTGGCATCACGATGGCGCTCATCAATGCGGGCCTGCCGGTCGTGCTCCTCGAGAGTACGCAGGAAGCGCTCGAGCGCGGCCTTGCCACGATCCGCCAGAACTATCAGGGACAGATCAAGAAGGGCAAGCTCACGCAAGCCGCGCTCGAGAAGCGCCTGGCGCTCATCTCCCCGACGCTCGACTACGCGCCGCTCCAGGACGTGGATCTCGTGATCGAGGCGGTGTTCGAGGACCTCGAAGTCAAGAGGCAGGTGTTTTTGAAGCTCGACGCGGTGGTGCGCGCGGGCGCCATTCTCGCTTCCAACACCTCGGCGCTAAACCTCAACACCATCGCCGGTTTCACCCGCAGGCCCCGGGACGTCATCGGGCTGCACTTCTTTAGTCCCGCCAACGTCATGCGCCTGCTGGAGATCGTGCGCGGCGAGGCGACGGCGGACGACGTCCTGGTGACAGCGATGGCGCTCGCCAAGCGCATCAAGAAGATCGCGGTGATCGCCGGGGTCTGCGACGGCTTCATCGGTAACCGCATGGTGGCCCGTTACGGCCAGGCGGCGCACGATCTGCTACTCGCCGGCGCCTCGGCAGAGCAGATCGACCAGGCGCTCGAGAAGTTCGGCATGGCGATGGGGCCGTTCCGCATGAATGACCTCGCCGGCCTCGACGTCGGCGCCATGTGGCGTAAGCGCCTCGCCGCCGAGAATCCTGACAAGGACTACGCCAACGTTGCGGATCTGCTGGTTGAGGCCGGCCGCTACGGCCAGAAGACCGGCGCGGGCTGGTACCGCTATACGGCGGGCTCGCGCGCGGCGCTGCCGGATCCGCAGGTGAGCGCGTTTATCGAGAAGTTCCGCCTCAGCCGCGGCATCACGCCGCGCAAGGTGACGGACGAGGAGATCGTGCAGCGCTGCATCTATGCCCTGATCAACGAAGGCGCGCGCATCCTGGAAGAGGGCATCGCGCAGCGCAGCTCCGACATCGACATCGTGTACCTCAACGGCTACGGCTTCCCCGCCTACCGCGGCGGACCGATGTTCTATGCCGACCAGACCGGCCTCAACGAGGTGGCCCGCGGCCTTGAGCGCATCGCGGCCGGTGCGGGGGCACAGGCCGCGTCCTGGCAGCCGGCGCCGCTGCTGGGGCGCCTGGCGCTGGAGGGCAAGACCTTCGGCCAGCTCAGCGGAGGTGCAGCGTGACCGACGCGGTGATTGTTTCGACGGCGCGCACCGGGCTCGGCAAGAGCTGGAGGGGCGCGTTCAACATGACTTACGGGGCAACCCTCGGCGCCCACGCGGTACGCCACGCGGTCGAGCGCGCCGGGGTCGAACCGGCCGAAGTCGAAGACGTGATCATGGGCTCGACCTTCGGCGAGGGCACCACGGGCGGCAACATCGCGCGTGCGATCGCGCTGCGTGCCGGGCTGCCGGTGACCACCGCGGGGCTGAGCATTAATCGATTCTGCAGCTCAGGGCTACAGTCCATCGCGCTCGCCGCGCAACGGGTGATGACCGAAGAAGGGGTGTCGGTCATCGCAGCCGGCGGCCTGGAGAGCATCTCCTGCGTCCAGAACGACGCTAACACCCGCATGCTCGCCGATCCCTGGATTCTCGAGCACAAGCCGACGCTCTACTGGACGATGCTGCAGACCGCGGAGACCCTGGCCAAGCGCTATCACATCTCCAAGGAAGCGCAGGACGAGTACGGCGTGCGCAGCCAGCTGCGCGCGGCCGCGGCGCAGGCGGCCGGCAAGTTCAAGGATGAGATCGTGCCGATGACGACCACCATGGGCGTCGCGGACCCGGCCGCCGGAACCCTCGGCACGCGCGAGGTCACGATCGATCGCGACGAGGGCATCCGCGCCGACACGACGCTCGAGGCCGTGAGCAAGATCCGCCCGGCGCTGCCCGGGGGCGTGATCACCGCCGGCAACGCCAGCCAGTTCTCCGACGGCAGCAGCGCCACTGTGGTTATGAGCGCGAAGCGCGCCGAGCAGCGCGGACTTAAGCCTCTGGGCATCTTCCGTGGTTTTGCCGTCGCCGGGTGCGAACCGGACGAGATGGGCGTGGGACCGATTTACGCGGTACCGAAGCTGCTCGCGCGCACGGGTTACAAGGTGCAGGATATTGGCCTGTGGGAACTCAATGAGGCGTTCGCCTGCCAGGTCATCTACTGCCGCGACAAGCTCGGCATTCCCGATGAACTGCTGAACGTCAACGGCGGCGCCATCGCCGTGGGACATCCCTACGGGGTGAGCGGGGCGCGCCTCACCGGCCATGCGCTGATCGAAGGCAGGCGCCGCGGCGCCAAGCTCGTGGTCGTGACCATGTGCGTCGGCGGTGGTCAAGGAGCGGCGGGCCTGTTCGAGGTCATCTAGCGCGCCGCGGCATCCCAGGCACTGAGTCACTCGCATGGGAAATGCGCACTTAAAATTCTGGCCGAAACATGCCCTGCACAGGCTGGATGCTCCGGTCACCAACCTCTTTTACAACCTGGAGGTTTCGGCGCACCGTCATCCGCACAAACCCTGCCTGATCTACTACGACACCGCGCTGACCTTCGCGCAGATACACGAGGAAGCTGAGCGACTGGCCGGTTACCTGCAGCAGCGTGGCGGTGTCGCCAGGGGCGAGCGGGTGCTGCTGTTCATGCAGAACAGCCCGCAGTTCGTGATCGCCTACTACGCGATCCTGCGCGCCGACGCGGTCGTCGTCCCGGTCAATCCGATGTACCTCACGCGCGAGTTCCTGCGTTGCGCGCAGGATGCCGGCGCCACCACCGCGATCGTGTCACAGGAGCTGTATGCGCGCGTGGAGCCGCTCGCCGGTAGTGCCGATCTGCGGCATGTGATCCTGGCGACATACTCGGACTATCTCAAAGTCGCCACCGATCTGGCGGTGCCGGATTTCATCCGAGCGCCGCGCGCTGCAGTCGCGCACAAGGACGTCGTCGGCTGGACCGAGGCGCTGGCGCGCGATCTGCGCCCGGGGCCCCTGACGAACGGCCCGGATGATCTCGCCGTCATGCCTTATACCTCAGGCACCACGGGCGAGCCCAAGGGGTGCATGCACACGCACCGCACCACCATGCACACGACAGTGGCCTCGATGCATTGGTTTGCCATCCAGCCGGAATTCACCGTGCTGGGACTGGCACCTTTCTTCCACGTGACGGGCATGCAGGGCAGCATGAACGGTGCGATCTACAACGGTAATACGGTCGTGCTGCTGCCGCGCTGGGACCGCGATGTCGCCGCACAGTGTGTCGAGCGCTATCGGATCTCCGGATGGACCGCGGTGCCCACGCTCATCCAGGACTTCTACCTGAACCCCAATCTTACGCGCTACGACCTGTCGTCCATTCGGCAGCTGCACGGCGGCGGAGCTGCCATGCCGGCCGCGGTCGCGCAGCGCCTGCAAGACCGCGGCGTGACGTACTACGAGGGCTACGGCCTCACCGAGACAATGGCGGCCACGCACATCAACCCGCCCGAGTATCCGAAGAAGCAGTGTCTCGGGATACCGATCTACGGGGTCGACTCGCGCGTGGTGGATCCGCACACCTTCGCCGAGCTACCCGTGGGTGAGGTGGGCGAGATCGTGACGCACGGGCCGCAGGTATTGCTCGGCTATTGGAATAAGCCCGCCGACACCGCGCAGGCGCTCATCGAGATCGAGGGCAAGAAGTTCCTGCGAACCGGGGATCTCGCCCGGGTCGATGAGGATGGCTTCTTTTTCATGGTCGATCGCCTGAAGCGCATGATCAATGCCTCCGGATTCAAGGTCTGGCCGAGCGAAGTGGAAACGCTCATGTACCAGCATGCCGCGGTGCTCGAAGCGTGCGTGATCGGCACGCCGGACCTGCACCGCGGCGAAACCGTGAAGGCTCTCATCGTGTTGCGCCCGGAATGGCGTGGGCGTATCACCGAGCAGGAGATCATCAGTTGGTGCCGCGAGAAGATGGCGGCCTACAAGGTGCCCCGAATCGTCGCCTTCGTGGAGGCACTGCCCAAATCCGGCAGCGGCAAGATCCAGTGGCGTGAACTGCAGGAACGCGAGATGGCGCGGGCTGCGAGCTAGCGCCCTCACTGCGCACGCGCATGAATCAGCCAGAGACGTTATGGATCTGAACTACACACCGGAAGAAGAGGCTTTTCGTGCGCAGGTGCGCGCGTTTCTGCAGGCCGAGTTGCCGCAAGACCTGAGCGACAAGCTGCGCCTCGGACGGCGGTTGCGCAAGGACGATATGGTGCGCTGGCAGAAGATTCTGCACCGCCGTGGTTGGGGCGCCGGCATGTGGCCGCAGCGCTTCGGGGGCTGTGGCTGGAGCGTCGTGCAGCAGCACATATTCGAGGAGGAGGGCGCCGCCGCCAACGCGCCACCGCAGATTCCCTTCTCGCTGCGCATGGTGGCGCCGGTGCTCATGAGCTTCGGCAACCCGGCCCAGCAGCAGTATTTCCTGCCGCGCATCATCTCCGGGGAGGACTGGTGGTGTCAGGGATACTCGGAGCCGGGTTCAGGCTCAGACCTGGCTTCGCTGCGCACGCGCGCCGAGCGTGAAGGCGATCACTACATCGTCAACGGGCAGAAGACCTGGAACACACTGGGACAGTACGCCGACTGGATCTTCTGTCTGGTGCGTACCGCGAGCGAAGGACGCCCACAGCATGGCATCTCCTTTCTCCTGATCGACATGAAGACGCAGGGCATCAGCGTGCGTCCGATCATCACGCTCGAGGGCGAACACGAGATCAACGACATCTTCTTCGAGAACGTGAAGGTGCCGGCGCACAACCTGGTCGGTGAGGAGAACAAGGGCTGGACCTATGCGAAGTTCCTTCTCAACCATGAGCGCACCAACAACGCCGGCATCGGTAACTGCAAACGCGCGCTGTCACAGCTGAAGCAGATCGCCGCCACGCAGGTTGCGAACGGACGACCGCTACTCGAGGAAGTGCGCTTCCGCGACCGCATCGCGCAGGTGGAGCTCGAACTCATGGCACTCGAGATTACAAACCTGCGGGTGCTGTCCACCTTCGCACGCGAGAATCGGGCGCCGGGGGCGGAGGTCTCGGCCCTCAAGATCAAGGGTTCGGAGATCATTCAGCAGCTCGCCGAGCTCAAGATGCACGCGCTCGGGCACGACGCGCTGCCGTATCTGCGCGAGGCGCTCGAGCCAGACTGGGTGCCCGACCCGCTGCTGGCGAGCCACTACCCCGCCTATGCACCCTCCTTGTCCGGGCAGTACTTCAATCTGCGCAAGACCACAATCTACGCAGGATCGACCGAGATCCAGAAAAACATCATCGCCAAGATGATCCTGGGCCTTTGAAAGCGAGCCGCCGTGGACTTTCGCTACACCGACGAACAATTGGCGCTGCAGGAGACCCTGCGCCGCTTCATTGCCCGCGACTACGATTTCGAACGCCGCCGTGCCCTCGCACGCTCCGAGCTCGGGTATTCGGCCGAAGCCTGGGCGCAGTACGCGGACCTGGGCTTGCTCGCGCTGCCCTTCCCCGAGGAGTACGGCGGTCTGGGTGGCAGTGGCGTGGACATCATGGTGGTCATGGAGCAGGTCGGCGAGGGACTGCTGCTGGAACCGTACCTCAGCACCGTGGTGCTGTGCGGCGGGATCATCCGCGATCACGGCACTTCGGAGCTCAAGCGAACCTTGCTGCCGCAGATCGCCACCGGCAAGACGCAGATCGCGTTCGCGGCCTACGAGGCCCACGGACGCTACGAGCTCGCCCACGTGGCGGCTACGGCGACGCCAGAGGGCGACGGCTGGCGACTGTCGGGTCGCAAGAGCGTGGTGCTCGATGCACCCTCGGCAGACTACTTGCTGGTCTCGGCGCGCAGCAGCGGCAAGTTAACGGACCCGGACGGCGTGTGCCTGTTCCTCCTGCCGCGTACCGCCGCCGGAGTGCGGCTCGTGCCGTTTGCCACGCAATCCGGAGGTCGCGCCGCGGATGTGCAGCTCACCGAGGTGCGGGTCGAGGCGGCGGCGCTGCAAGGCGCACCCGGGGAAGCACTGCGGATTCTCGAACGCGCGGTGGATGCGGCCGCGGCGGCGCTGTGCGCAGAAGCGGCGGGTATCGTGGCGGTGCTGAACCAGGCGACCCTCGCGTACCTTAAGAGCCGCAAGCAGTTTGGCGTGCCCATCGGCGCCTTCCAGGCGCTGCAGCATCGTATGGCGGACATGTACATCGCCGAGGAACAGATCCGCTCGATGGCGATCATCGCTGCGGTCCACGCCCATGAGCCCGATGCCGGCGCGCGTCGCCGTGCGATTTCCGGCGCCAAGGCCTACATTGGGCAGGCGGCGCGCTTCGTCGGACAACAGGCCGTGCAAATGCACGGAGCCATGGGGATGGTGGACGACCTCGTGGTGAGCCACTATTTCAAACGCCTGACCATGATTGATATGAGCCTGGGAGACGCGGACTTTCATTTTGCGCGCTTCAGTGATGCCCTGGCCGCGGGACCTGCCCGCACGCAATCGGCTTGAGGCGCGGCGCTTCGGACCCACTTCTGCAACCGTGAGGGCTGCGACATGGCAAGGTTAAACCGGCGGCGTCTGGTCTTTGGGCTGTATCTGATCGTACTGGTCGCGCTTGCTGAGCTCGCCGCTGGCTACTTCAAGCTACCGGGATGGCCGGCGTTCGTGGCGCTGATACTGTTCTTCATCGAACACATGGATGTGAAGAAAGTGCCCGCCATTCTGGTCGGGGCGCTGGTGGGGGTGGCGTTCGTGCTGCTCGCCCCGAGCGCCATCGCATTCTTGGGCCGCTTCCTGGGGCCGGCCTGGGGACAACTTGCGTACATTCTCCTGGCGGTTTATCTGATCGTGGCCTTCGGCGAAATGTTGCCGCTTTTCTTCAACAACTACGCCTTCCTCTACCTCACGGTGTGCGGCCTGGCGCTGGAAACGCCGAACCCGAACCCCTACCTGTGGGCCGTGGTGGCCGCCCTCGGCGGCGCGCTGCTCATCGGCGGTGCGGTGCTCATCGGCAAGATCGTCGGCGGCCATGCCGCGGCGACACCCGCGCATCAGCCTGGCTGAATGGCCAAGGTGAGCGCTTGACTGCAGGAGACCATCGATGAGAGCGACACACGCGAAGATCGGCAACGTGAGAGACGCAGTTAGCGCGGCCGAATGGAACTTGCGGGTGGATCTGGCTGCCGCGTATCGGCTCGTGGCCCTCTTCGGCTGGGATGACCTGGTGTTTACCCACATCTCCGCCCGGGTTCCGGGAACCGAGCGCCACTTTCTGATCAACCCTTACGGCATGATGTTCGATGAAATCACGGCATCTTCGCTGCTCAAGATCGATCTGGGCGGCCACAAGGTGATGGAGTCGCCGTTTGAAATCAATCCGGCGGGCTTCACCATCCACGCCTGCATTCATGCCGCGCGCGAGGACGCCCATTGTGTGCTGCACGTGCACTCGCTCAATGGCATTGCGGTTTCCGCGCAACGCGAGGGTGTCCTGCCGATCTCGCAGCAGGCGCTGTTCGTGCTCGCGTCGCTCGCCTACCATGATTATGAGGGCGTCGCTCTGAATCCGGAGGAGCAGCCGCGCCTGGTGGCGGACCTGGGGGAGAAGTCCTTCCTGATGCTGCGCAATCACGGCCTGCTGACCGTGGGAACCTCCCCTGCAGAGGCGTTTCTGCATATGTATCTGTTTGAAGCGACTTGCGCCATCCAGGTGCGCGCGCAAAGCAGCGGCAAGGAGTTGTTGCCGATCAGCGGCGCGATTCTCGCCGGCATCCGCGCCGCGGCGAACCAGGTGACGCGCGGGCAGGGTAGCGCGCTGGTCTGGCCGGGGCTTCTGCGGCGCCTCGAGCGCACAAATCCCGGCTACCAGGACTGAGCACCGGCGGCGGGGAACGCGCCCGACAACGCACGCGCCGTCAACGCGCTACAGGATCGTGCGTTGGGGATCAGGCCGCTATGAGAGTATTCCAGAGAAGCTGCGCCCTGCTGCCCGTCCTGGCATGGCTCGGGTGCTGCTCGACGTTTACAGATCGCCTCGAGGCGGACCGCGTCCGCTACGAGTCCTACGCCGGGGCTCCCGTCGACGAGATCAGCTATCTGGGCCGCTACGATGGGTGGAAGCCGCTCTCGCGTACCGAGTTCGTTATCTGGACGACGCCCTGGGACGCCTATCTGATCAGCGTGGCCGCACCCTGCGCCGATCTGCCCTTCGTAAATCGCGTGACGCTCACCACTTCCGGACTGCACACGATCCATCCGCGCGTCGATTTCGTTAAAGTGCAGGGAGGCTGGAAGTGTCAGATCGAACAGATCCGACCCATCGACTATCGGCGTATGCAGGCGGATCTCAGGAATCAGAATCAGCAGGCGCAGGACCCAGGACTGCCCAAGAGCGCGAACTGAGCTCGCGACGCTGCTCTCATCGGCCTTTGCGGGAGCTCTCGCAGGCCCTGCGCGCGTGAGCCAAGAGTCGCTGCCGGCGAGGAGGATTATCAGCGCGAGATTCTGTGCCTCGGCGGCTGATACGGCGTGCAGTTTCGGGGTGAGCCCCGCTGCTGTGGCCGTCCAACCCATGCGTGAGCGAAACTTGCCAGACCGACAAGTAATGCTCGCTTGTCGGCACCGGCTGTGCCGGGCTAGTTTTTGCCGCACATCCTTGTTTGACGGTGCGGTACATGAAGACCATATGGTTGAGCTTACTCGCCCTGATCTGCGTCACGGCCCAGGCCGCGCAAGCGACGCCGCTGATTTCACTGAGCCAGACCCCGCTGGTGATGCGGCTCAGCAAGGACGAATTTCGCATCGCCTTCGGCATCAATGGCGAACAATGCGCTCCGAACGGCTGCCACGGGTTGATTCGTTACCGCGTTGACTGGCGAACCGAGGGCGGTGTGACGCGCTCAGAGCTCAAGCAAGTTGACTTCGCAGTGTCTGCACAGTCCGGGCGCTCCATCACCGTCGATCGCCAGTACTTTGATACGGCCGAAGGGGCGCACACGACGGAAATTCTGAAAGTGAGCGTCGACGCGATTACCTGCTTCGCGGACGCAGACCCGCGCACGCCTTAGACCGCTTCAATTACGCGAGCGCTCCTTCGTTCCGGGTTCCTGTGTCAAACCGGTGTTCTTGAGGGCAGATGCGACTTGTGCCGTATCCGTACGCTGTTCGAGCGCTGCAGCGTGCGGATCCTCGCGATTTCTAACCATGGGGAGGTCGCGGCGTAACTCCTCGATGAGGTGGATCAGCTTCGTGACCTTCTGCTCGGTTACAAGGTTGATCTGCAAGGCCAGGTGCGCGCGTTCCTCGGAAACCTTGGTCTGCCGGCGCTGCGCGATCAGCACTACGGTGGCAGTGAGCAGGGCAACAAGCGTCAGCAGTCCCTGCAGCCAAACGAACGGGGGCGGATCGATCGCGTGACGCGCGAGACGTTGCTCAAGCGCATTGAATCCGATCCATCCGCATACGAGCCCCAGCAGGACGAGAATATACGTGGGCCGGGCGACGAGACGACTTACGCGTTCCAGGCGCCGCTGCGCCAAACTGGTGCTCTCAATGTCTCTCTGCTGCAGTTCGACGATATCGGCAATGTTCTGGTTGATGTGATCCGACAGCAGGCGCGCCGTGCTGTCGGACTGCGGTTCCTCGCCGCGGCTGTCGCCACTCATGCGGTCGCCCAACCCTGCGCGTACCCTGCCGGGTGAACGAGCTGTGCGACGGCAATTTCGGGCACGACCTGCGGGGAAAGAGTCCGTGGACCCTTTCCCCGCCGCGGTAGGCGCCAGCCGTTTGTGGCTACTGCGGGCTCGACTTGTTCTCGCAAGCCTGCTTCATCGCCTCTTTAGACATCCCGGTGTTCTGCGCCTTCAGCTGCGCCATGCAGTCCTTGACGCTCTTCGCGCTGCTGGACGAAGAAGACTGTGATCCGGAGGATGAGGAACTGCTGCTGTTGTAGGGCTGTGTGGACGACGACGGAGAGGATGATTGCGCGGGCGCGGCGGACGAGGAACTCGGGCTCGTGCTTGGGGGAGGACTCGTCTGCGCCAGTGCAAGACCTGAAGCGGCAAGTGCAATCGCCGCGAGCGCGGCAGCAACTTGAGAGGTCTTCATATGTATCTCCAATCCTGGGTGAGTGAAAGCTCAGCTTGGAACCGATTCGACCCAGCTGCGATCCGCTCGTTTCCCAAAGGCGCGTCGGCGCGCGCTTACGAAGCTTGAGGGTGGCGCTCTCCTGCGGCTCTGGCACGTGGGCGTTTATAGCATGGCCGGCGCCGGCGCCCACGCACGTAGCTGTCCCCTCGCAGCGACAGCGCCGGTTGGGCGGCAGCAGTCAAGGCGCCCGCTGTCAGATCATTTGAGCCGCGAGGCCGCGCGCCTGTGCATCAGTGCGTCGCTGGTGTCTTGCTCCGCGAGCGCGGCGACGAAGCTGCGCCACCAGGTATGTATGTTGTGCGTGCCCAGAGTGCCGTGCAGCTTCTCATATCTTGCGCGGCGCTCGTGCAGCGGCATATCCAGCGCTTGCTTGAGCGCCTGCGCGATGGCGCGGATGTCGTACGGATTGACCAGCAGCGCATCGGTTAGCTCGCTGGCGGCGCCGGCGCGATCGGACAGGACCAGTACCCCGGGATCTTTGGGATCCTGAGCGGCGATGTATTCCTTTGCCACCAGATTCATTCCATCGCGCAGTGGCGTGACCAAACACACTTGCGCGAGCCGCAGAAAGCCCAGGAGCGTGGCATGAGGAAAATTGCGGTTGAGGTACCGAATCGGCGTCCAGTCGACATTGGCGAAACGCCCGTTGGTCCTTCCGGCGCTCTGTTCGAGGAGGCTACGGATGCGCGTATAGGCCTTTACGTTCTGACGACCGAGCGGCGCAATCTGCAGGTAGGTCACCGCGCCCTGATGCTGGGGAAAGCGCTCAAGGAAGTCTTGGTATGCGTCAAAGCGCTCGAGCAGCCCTTTGCTGTAATCCAGCCGATCAACGCCGATGATGAGGCGCCGACCCTGCAGGCTCTGGGTGACGTTGCGTACCGAGCGCGAGGCCGCGCTTCTCTCGGCGCTGCGCGCAATCGCATCCGCATCGACCCCGATAGGGAACACACCGGTACGCACGCGGCGGCCTGCCGCGAACAGCGTGCCGCTAGAGTTCGCGCAGTTGGCGCCCCAGATCGAGCGCACTGCCTGTAGGAATGCCTGGCGGTCGGTTTCGGTCTGAAAACCGACCAGATCATACGCCAGCAGCTGGTGCAGAAGCGCTGCGTAGACCGGTAGCGCACGCAGCACTTCGAAATGCGGGAAGGGGATGTGAAGAAAGAAGCCGATGGGGGTGCGCGCGTTGCGGGCACGGAGCGCAGCGCCGAGCGGAATCAAATGATAGTCATGCACCCAGATCAAATCGTCGTCGCGGAGCAAAGGCAGCAGCTGTTGCGCGAATAGTTCGTTTACGGCGCGGTAGCCTTCGTACTGCTCATGGCGGTAACGAAAACTATCAAGGAAGTAGTGGAACAGAGGCCAAAGCGTGCCGTTGGCAAAGCCGTTGTAATACAGCTCATGCAGCGATTCCGGCAGGCTGATGGTTGCAAAGCACACGCCGTCGCGTTGCAAGAGCTCCACGTCGCCCGCTTGCTCCGCGGGCGCGTACGTGCGCCCGTTCCAACCAAACCAGAGTCCACCAGAGGCCTGCATGGCCGCCAGCAGCCCCACGGCGAGTCCTCCGTCCGAGCGCGATCCGGGCAACGCGACACGATTGGAGACATTCACCAATCTGCTCAAACCTCGTCCTCCCAGCGTTTGCTGAGCCGCATCGCCGTCGTGATGATGCCGACCATGCTGTAGGTCTGCGGGAAGTTGCCCCAGAGAGTTCCGGTGCGAGGGTCAACATGCTCCGAGAGCAAGCCGACACAGTTGCGCACCGCCAGCAGTCGCTTGAAGAGCGCGCGCGCCGCGTCCATCTGGCCGGTGCCCGCAAGGGCATTGGCCCACCAGAATGAGCAGACGGTAAAGGCGTTGGTCGTTTCGCCGAAGTCGTCCCGATGACTATAGCGGAGCAGGAAGTCGCCCACCCGCAACTCGCGTTCGACCGTCGCCAGCGTGCGCACGAAGCGCGGATCGCGCCAGCTCACGACGCCCAGCTCCGGAAGAAGCAGCAGACTGGCATCGATCACCTCGCCGTCGAGGGCCGCAGAAAAGCTGCCCGCCGCCTCGTTCCAAGCGCGGCTCAGCAATTGTTCCTGCAAGGCGCTGGCCCGCTTGCTCCACAGGGCCGCCGGCTCTTCAAGCTGCAAGCGGGCAGCGATGCGGCCGAGGCGGTCGCACGCTGCCCAACACATGGCCGCCGAGATGGTATGCCGACGCTCGGTCGCGCGGAACTCCCAGATGCCCGCATCCGGCTCGCCAAACAGTGGCAGCGCACGCTCACCGAGTAGTTCGAGACGGTGAAACTGCGCGATGTCGCCTGGATGCTCGAGACGCAGGTCAAAGAAGCTTTGCGTTGCCGCTAAAATCACGGCGCCGTACACATCATGCTGTCGCTGACGGTAAGCGAGATTGCCGACGCGCACCGGTCCCATCCCCTTCATGCCAGCGAGGGTGTCGACGATGCGCTCCTCAAGATCGTGCTCGCCGGTGATCCCATAGACAGGCTGCAGGCTCGCGCCTTGCTCGCTTGCGACCACATCCTCCAGATAGTGCAGGTACGCTTCCATCGCACCGGTGGCACCCAGGCGGTTCATTGCCTGCACGGTGAAGTACGCATCCCGCAGCCAGCAGTACCGATAGTCCCAATTGCGTCCGCTGTCTGCTGCCTCGGGTATTGAAGTGGTCGGTGCGGCAAGCACCGCGCCGTTGTCATCGTAAGTGCACAGCTGCAGCGTAATGGCGGCGCGGATGGTCGCCTCCTGCCACTCGTAGGGGACCGCCAGACCTCGGACCCACTCGTGCCAATAACGATAGGTGGCGCGCAGGGTCTCGTCCGCGATTTGGTGGGCAGGCGAGCCGAGAGTCTCATCGTCGGTCAGTACCAGGTCAATCCAGCGCTCGAGGACGAATACGCGCTGCTCGGTAAGATGAGACACCGGTGCGTCGGTCGTAACGCGCAGCGACTGAGTGGCATCGGAATAGCGCACGTGGTGACTTCCGAGTTGCCGATCGAACAAGCGTGCGCCGTAGCCAGCCGCCGGCACCAGATGAATGCGTACGTACGGACGTCCGGTCACGGGCGCTATGCGGCGAATGAGCATGGGCGGCCGAAAGAGTCGGCCGCGTCGCATGTAACGCGGACACCAGGTCGTAACCCTGATGGCATTGCCGCGCGCGTCGTGTGCAATGGATTCGAGAATGGCGGTGTTGCGCTGATAGCGCAGTTCGCACGCCGTCTGATCCACGAGGGAGATGCGGAACGTACCCCAGCCGGGTTTGCTGCCTAGCAGACTACAGAAGATGGGATCGCCGTCGGGCCGCGGCCAGCAACACCACGATACCTCTCCGTCCGCCTGGACCAGAGCGGTAATCTGGCCGTTGCCGACGATGCCCACGTTCGCCAGCATCTCCGCGCCCCCCTTGGGGCCGATGTCATCCGCATCGCCCATAAGTACGCTGGGACGTTAAGGCGAGCAGCCAGGCGCGCACGGCGGCGACCGACGGCAGTGTTGTGAGAGCGGCAGTCGGCCGCGCACACGCGACGGCAACGGACACGCCCCCCGCGGCATTGACAAATTGAAATGCGGCCTCGTCAGTTAAGTCGTCCCCGACATAAAGGGGCGTACGATCTTTAAACGGCGGCTCCTCCATAAATGCGGCGACGGCGTTCGCCTTGGAGGCGAGGCGCGGCGCGAGTTCGACCACCATGCAGCCCGGCTGCACCTTAAAGTCCATGCTCCAGATCTCGGCAAGCGCACTGGCCACGCCGAGCGCCACGGGCCTCAGGTGTGCGGCGGCACGGTAATGCAGAGCAAGCGCCACTTCCTTGTCCTCCAGCACCAGCTGCGGATGCGCGGCAACCAGGCGCTGCAGGGCGAGGCGCGCTTCCGCGAGTGCCTGCGCACGGGGCGGTTTTTGTCGCACGTGCACGCCGGCGGCGTCGCGGCGTTCGAAACCATGCACGCCGGAGGCGGGGAAGCGGTAGGGAAATGTGATCTGATCCAGAGCCTCGATGCGACGCCCCGTCACGAGCGCCAGTGCGCCAGCGCAGCGCGTCGTGACGAGATTCAATAGGGCTAGGAGCGCAGCGTCGGCTTTCACGCCTTCCGGCTGCGGGGCCAGTTCGAGGAGCGTGCCATCCAGATCCAAGAAGAAAGCATGCTCTTCGGGTCTTATCGTGAGTGGGGGCCCTTTTTGCATTAAGAGCCCCTGATCGCCGGGTATTTGTGCCAGCAGTAAGGCACGCGGCACTGCCCGTGCGCGCTGAGGCGGTGCAGCAGGCGATATCCGCTCTTCAGGCCAGCGACGTGCGCAGCTCTGCCGCCCACGACGTTCATGCGGACAAGCGACCGCCACTTACGTCTTGCGAGCCCAGCGCAAGAAGCAAGATTATCGGAATGGGGACTCCGAGAGTCCACAGCACAAGTCCGCGGCCCATATACCCTCCAAGCGTCGGTCGGTTTATCACGCAAGGGTAGGGGCCAACAACCTTCAGCGCTGTCGTTGCGCAACGTAACGCCGTGTCGGCTGGCCCCTACGTGCGAGCCTCCCGATGTCCGATGGAGGGCCGCTGGCAGGGCATCTTCGAAACAGCAACAGGACATGCCGGGACTCCGAGAAGCGCTCTATCCATGTGCGCTCCGGCGTCTCCGCTCGGTAACACGGCATATTTGCACCGTGACAGGTAGAGTGATTCGCACATGAAATCCAGATATGCAGTCTTGGTCGTAACGGGGTGGCTTGAGCTCACGTCGCTAACACTGGGTTTCGCCAAGGCCCCGGACGCAACGACTTACCCCCTAACGCTGACACGCGGCTCTCGACTCATGGTCGGCGCCGAAGTCAACGGGCGTGCGGTACGTGCGCTGCTTGACTCGGCCGCGGAGGCGACACTGATCGACCGCGGTTTTGCGCGCGATCTGAAGCTCGAAACGGGTGAGACCGTCACCGGCCAAGGATCGGGCGAGGCATCCTTCGATGCTGTCCTGATCAAGGGCGTGCAGCTGCGCGTGTTCGGGGTCTCACTAGCCAATCAGAGCGTGGCGGTCGTCGACCTCGGCGACGTCGGGCGTCGCCTGCTCGGGCACAGACTCGACGTCATTCTGGGACGGGAGATCTTCGACGCGGTCCGGCTCCGTATCGATATCGAAGGGCGCCAGGTTAAGGTCCTGCCGCCCGACTTCAGGCCGTCGGGCGTTTACCTGCCGCTGGCGACCGAACACGGCGTTGAAACGATTTCCGTGCGCGTGGAAAACATCGGGCCAGTCCAGGCCACTTTTGATCTCGGCAACGGCTCCGAGGTGTTGGTGGGGGAGGCACTGGCACGTCGTCTTCAGGTGCTCTCCGACGGGCGCACGATAACTACCGGGCGCGGCGGTGGCTTGGGGGGTGAAACGGTGCGGCAGCGTTTTGCGCTGCATTCACTCGAGGTGGCGGGGCAACGCTTTAACGACGTCCCGGCTGCCATCGACGCGCACGCGAGTGCCTCCGATCTGAACCTCGGAGTCGCAATCCTGCGCCATTTTTTGATTACGACCGACTTCGCAGGCCACGCAGTGTGGCTCGAGCCGCGACGCTAGTTCGCAGCGCGGAAAGTGGCGTGCCGCCACCAACATTACAGCGATGCTGTTTCAAGTGTCACGCATAAGGTAAAGGTAGAGCCTGACAGAGCCTCAACGACTCGCTATCGTCGTTCGCAAGCGCGGAAGGCACGGGATATCTGGAGCGCATCCCACCGTCGGACCCCGCGCAAGGAGCAGCCCGTGGACCGCATCCAGCAGCAGTGTATCGGCGTGGCCGCCTATATGCGTCAGTCACGTGATGCGATTCTCGCCGCCTGGCAGGACTGTGTAGCGGCGGACCCGGAACTCACGACCGCCTCGTCGATCTCGCATGCGCAGTTTACCGACAGCATTCCCAAGGTGTTGGACGCGTTCGAACACGCACTGCGGGCCGATGATGCGCTGCGCGAGACGCAAGCGGATCTCGAGCAGCGCGAGGGCGCTTCCGAGCACGGGCTACACCGCTGGCAACAGGGCTATGATCTGCGCGAAACGATGCGTGAATGGGCGCACCTGCACCGCTGCGTTCTCGCACAACTGGAAATCTACACCAGCCAGAATCCGAACCTGCTGCCGCCCGTGATGCAGCGGGCGCGCGAGGCACTGGTGCGTCTTTGCGGCGAAGGAGCCTGCGAGAGTGCGGCCCGCTACACGCGCTTGCAGCAGGCGGAAGCGGCAGGTCGGATGCGCGATCTGGAGGCTGCGGTACAACAGCTGCATGCACTGGAACGAAACCGAGCAGACATCCTGCGGCAGGCCGCGCATGACTTGCGCGGCTCGGTCGGCGTCATCACCAACGCCACCGCGGTGCTGTCGCGCACAACTTCGGAGGAGATGCGGACCGACTTTTACCGGATTCTTGATCGCGCGATCAGTTCCACGCACACGCTGCTGAGCGATCTGATTGATCTCACTCGGCTGGAGGCCGGTCAGGACCGGGTGCAGATCATTGGATTCGATGTCGGCAAGCTTCTGCGTGATCTGAGCGAGTCGTTACGCGCAGAGGCGACAGCGCGCAATTTATTCCTCAAGGCCGAGGGCCCGGAGTCACTGCAGGTCCGGGGCGATAGGGTGAAGTTGCAACGCATCGTGCAGAACCTCGTGCTCAATGCCCTAAAGGCGACTGTCAGCGGTGGGGTGCGGGTCACGTGGCAGGCGCCGGAAGAGCCCGCCGGCTCGCGCTGGGTGTTAACGGTGCAGGACACGGGCCCGGGTTTGCGCGGGGTCAACGCCACGCCGCTGACGCGCGCGTTGCGCGAGGCAACCGATCAGGCGCACGAGAGTGAAGCCCGCGATCCCACGGAGTCGCCGCCGCCGTTGGAGCGGGGAGATGCACCGGGTGGAGTCGGACCCGGATCCGCCGTCGTGGCCGAACATGGCGAGGGCATCGGGCTCTCGATCGTCAAGCGACTGTGTGAACTTCTCGGCGCTGGCATCGAGCTCGAGTCCAAGCCAGGGGAAGGGACGGTATTCCGTCTTAGTTTTCCGATTGATATCCCTGCACCGCAGGGTTAACCCGTTTTCCCCAATTTCGGTTGCACGAGTAGTGCGCGAGGCAGCATGTGGACCAAAGCGCCAAATTACTGCGCCTCACTTAAGTTCGGCGAGTATCCACTCGATGAATCGGCGGGTGTCCTGCTCCATCTCTGAGTAGGGACCGGGCTGATAGTAGCGGGAATTGATCCCCTGCTGGTTGAGTTCAATGATGCGCTTATCGGCGACGCTGGTGAGCTTCCACAACCAAGTCAGCCGCTCAAGATCGAAATCGCGCCCGGCCTCGGCATCCCCGCGTACGAGCCAGAGGACCTCCATATGGGTGGCGTGCACCGTTTGGGGTATGAACCGGTAGACAAGGCCGTGATCCGGGTAGGCAAGAAAGTCACTGGTGAGCCCGACATCAAAAAACGTAACGCCGCCGTCGTAATCCGTGAACCGACCCATGAGCGGCGCGAGTGCCTTTCCGTCCTCGCTGCCGCTAACCGTGCCGTCCGCGAGCGCCGAGCGCAGGCTGGCGGCCCCCTCCTGTCCGGGCTGCGCTTGAATGCCCCAATAACTGTGTTCCTGAACTTCTACGCCGAATGATGCTGCCCGCTGTCGCACCCGCTCATCTGCCTCCCGATTGAGCGCCGCCGGGCGCGCGTATAGATGAAAGCGGGAATACTCCTCGTGCGCGGGACCACAGTGATAGCACTCCATGTAATTCTCCACGGCGAGTTTCCAGTTCGCGTTGATAGCGTACGTCTCACGATGCGCCACTCGTGCGTCGGCCCAGCCGTAAAGGCGGGCGGTACCTGCCAGCATGGCCTCAACGTGCCCGAGGCCAAGCGGCTGTGGGGCAAATGAGACGAAGATCAGCCCCTCGATGACCCTCGCATGCAAGCGCTTGAGTCCATAAGCCGCGCGATCGAAGCCACTCGGCATGCGCGCGGCGGCGCGCAGGCTACCGTCTACGGAGTAGCTCCACGCGTGGTAGGGACAGACGAAGCCACCTGCGCGTGCGCGACCGCTCAGTTGCGTGCAGATCCGGGAACCGCGATGGCGGCATACGTTAAGGAGTGCACGGACCTCGCGGTCGTTGCCGCGCACGATAATGAGCGATTCCCCGCAGATCTCGGTGGTGAAGAAGTCGCCCGGCTCCGGTACCTGGCTCTGGTGTCCTGCGCAGTGCCAGTGCTGTAACAGCAAGCGACTCTTCTCGCGTTCAAAGAGCTCCGGGTCACAGTAGAACTCCCGGCTCAGAGCATGTCCGGGACGCAGTGCCGCGAGCGCTTGCGCCCACCGGTCATCTTGAGTCTTCTGCATTTCCTGCCCCGCAACGCTCGTAGTCACGCACGCTCTCCGGTGTGAAAGACGGCCAGGTTACCCTCATTGTAAAGCCTGACCTGCCTTACGGCGCCTCAACGTCAACAAAGCCTAATGATACGTTGGGTTCATGACCACAGAGCCGCCGTTTGATCCTACGCGCGCAAGTGACGCGCGCGCCTAAGGAGTCACTCGGACCAAAGCGTCTGCGCAGAGGGTACGCTGCCGTGTTTGAAAACGAAATACTGTTGCTGAGCATTGAGGCGCAGCGCAAGATTGAAGCATGATCCAGCGCGGGCGATCTGTACGGGCCGAGGGTTTGCAATCCGGAATCGAGCTGAAAGTGCCTTACCGTACCGCCTGCGCCGTGCGCCGTTAGCGATTTGCGTGCGGCTCCACGCACAAAGCAGGACCCTGCAGTTATTCATTCGCCGAGGTGCATTCATGCGCGCATCACCGCGTGCCCGGGTTCCTGTTGGCAAGGGCCTTCTTGCCGTCCTTCTGCTGCTGCTGATGCTGGCAGGGCCGGTGTTTGCTAAGCACAAGGACGACGTGGTGGTCATGAAGAACGGCGACCGCATGACCGGAGAGATACGCAGGTTGGAGAATGGGCTTTTGCACTTCAAATCCAGTTACATGAATTCATCGGTACTGCTTGACTGGAACGAAGTGGCAATGCTGCAGAGCAAGGACTCTTTTATCGTCAAACTGGCGACCGGAACGCGCCTGACCACGCCGATCGAACGCTTTACGGACCAGGCGAGCGGCCAGGACAAGATTTCTCTGGGGGCTTTATCCAAGGGGACTGAGGTCCCGGCGACTCAGGTCATCGCAATTCAGCAGATGGAAGAGTCAGTGTGGAGGCAGTTTCAGGGCAATGTGGATCTCGGTGTTAGCTACACGTCGGGTACCGATGTGACTTCCTTGTCGGTCGGTGCGCAAGCGACCTACCAAGCGGATAAAAATGTCTTTTCGGCCGCAACCAGCGCGCAATTCAGCAGCCAGAAGGATGCAGTCGATACGCTGCGTTTGACGTTGGATCTACAGCAGCAGAGGTTTTTTGTGAATCGCTGGTTCGGGGTGGGTCTCTTTGATTACCTTCGAAGCGATCAACAGGATCTGAATTCGCGTACCACGTATGGGCTGGGTATCGGCAAGGAAGTCGTGAGTACCCTCAACAACAACTGGCAGGTATACACAGGGTTTGACTACTCTCGCGAAAGCTATTTTGCGAGCGCCGGGACAGATAGCGCGAAGAACAGCTGGGAGGCATTGCTCGGGATGAAATATACGACCTTCCGTTTCGAAACCCTCGATGTGAGTTGGGACGCAACAGTCTACCCGAGCCTTACGGACTCACCGCGCGTTCGTTTCGTTACCAATGGCGATTTGAAGATCGAACTGGTCAAGGACCTGTATTGGAGCTTTCGCGTCTACGAGAACTATGACACGAGTCCGCCAGCGGACGCCGCCAAGAGCGATTTCGGCGTAACCAGCTCATTGGGGTATAAGTTTTGAGCGCAGGAGGATGGGTTACGTAGCGCTGGCATCGGGCGTGCACGCTGAGATGCGCGCATGAGAACGCAAGACATATATCAGCGGCCTAGCGCGAGCCCATTAGTTTTTTTGCCATTTCGCACTTACCCGACTTAAGATCTGGTCCGGTCGCTTCCGCCGCACATATCGCTTCCGCCGCATATATCTATTAGAGAGAGAAGTGCGATTGCCCGGCTAGGGTGACACCGAGCCAGGATTTAGGAGCCGCGTGGGCCTTGCGTCCGGGTGTCGCGACGGACCGCATCAGTGTGGCGCGCCGAATCAGGGTGGCCTGAGGCGCGCAGGAATTGTTCATACCCGTATGCAATCAACGCCGTCTAAGCTGGCACGCAGTGCGCTGGAAGCCGCGCCCGACGCGATGATCATCATCGATGATTCGGGAATTATCCGCTTCGCCAATCGCCAGGTATCAGCCCTGTTTGGCTATCCTTACGATGCGGTTATCGGCAAGCCTGTCGAATATCTGATGCCAGAGCGCTTCCGCGGTCGCCACGTTGCGCATCGGCAAAACTACACCGCCCACGTGCGGGTCAGGCCGATGGGTGTGGGTTTGGACCTGTTCGGACAGCGAAGAGACGGGACGCAGTTTCCCGTCGAGATCAGCCTGAGTCCGGTGGAAGATGCAAGAGGGGTTCTGTTCGCTGCGGCGATTCGCGATGTCAGCGATCGCAAGCGGGTTGAGGCGGCCCTCAACGTGGCCCATGAATCTGCCGAGCAAGCGCGCAAGTCCGCGGACCGCGCTAACGAGGCCAAGAGCCGCTTCTTGGCGACCGCCAGCCATGACCTGCGACAGCCGCTGCAGACTCTGTCCTTGTTGAATGGCGCTCTGCGCCGCACGGTAGCCGACCCGGATGCGCTGCAGGCGCTCGGCCAGCAGGGGCAAGCGATCGATGCGATGTCGCGCCTGCTCAACGCGCTGCTCGACATCAGCAAGCTCGAATCCGGGGCCGTCAAACCGGACCCCGCGGACTTTGCCGTGAACACGCTATTCGAGCAATTACGGCTCGAATTCGCTGGCGTGGCCGCGAGCAAGGGACTGAGTTTCAAGGTCGCCCCGTGCAGGGGCAGCGTTCACAGCGACAGGTCGCTGATCGAGCAGATTCTGAAGAACCTTGTGTCGAACGCCATCAAATACACTCGCCAGGGTTGGGTGGCGTTGAACTGCCGGCACGAGTCACCCTCCTCGGTGCACATCGAAGTGCTCGACACGGGCATCGGCATCCCCGCAGATCACCTACGCTATATCTATGATGAGTTCTACCAGGTCGGCGTGCCGGCAAACAGTTCGCGCGAGGGCTATGGATTGGGGCTGAGCATTGTGCGCCGCCTGGTAACGCTGCTTGACCTTAAGCTTGAGGTGAGTTCCGAAGTCGGCAAGGGCTCACGGTTCTCGCTCGCGCTTCCCGTTGGCCTGAGCGAGGCGCAACAGGTACCGCCGCTAGCAACCGAACCGTTAGGGCGCCGCCCGACAGGGCAGCCCCGGGTCCTCGTCGTCGAGGACGACGCGAGCGTGCGCAATGCGACGCGCATGCTGCTGAAAGGCGAAGGCTATTCGGTCGCGGCTGTCGCAACGTTAGCCGAAGCGCTGCAACAGGGCACCGAGGAGCCCTCGTTGGATCTGCTGCTAACGGATTATCATCTGCGCGACGGCGAGACCGGCATGCAGGTCATCAGCTCTTTGCGTGGGGCGCTCGGGGTTCCGTTGCGGGCCGTACTGGTCACCGGCGACACCTCCACGGCAATGCACGAGTTGCCCACAGACCCTTACCTGCGTATCGCGAGCAAGCCGATGAGACCTGAGGAACTTCTGAGATTACTCTCCGAACTGCTCAGCGCCTGACCGGTCGTCGGGCATTTTTGCGGCGACCGGCCCCGGTCCGCGCCAAGCCGCAAGCACCCGCGCACAGGCATTCACTCGCACCAGCCGCGAGCGCAAGCACTAGGCGTGTCATCCGGTTCCCCGCTGCGCTTGATCGTCGTGAAGATCCATCATCATGCGCACCAACTGGGCTACCGACGAGGCGCCCATTTTTTCCATGACGCGGGCCCGGTGGATCTCGATGGTCCGCTGGCTGAGACCCAGATCCGCCGCCATGACTTTGTTAGCTTTACCGCTGGTAACAAGAGTCAGGACCTCCCGTTCGCGCGGAGTGAGTGAATCGCGCCGCTCGCGAATGCGGTCGCGCTGTCCGAGGTCCGCGCGGCTGGTGCGGTCTCGTTCCAACGCCCGTTGAATGCGCTCGATCAGATCCTGATCGCGGAACGGTTTCTGCAGAAAATCGAACGCGCCCTGTTGCATGGCCTCAACCGCCATCGGGATGTCGCCGTGGCCGGTGATAAAGATGACCGGAATGACGGCACCACGCAGATTCAGCTGCTGTTGCAGTTCGAGTCCGCTCATGCCCGGCATGCGTACATCCAGGACCAAACAGCCGGGCTGCTGTGGATTGTAGGTGGCCAGGAAATCCGGTGCCGACGGAAAGGCCAGTGCGGCAAGTCCCACGGACTTCACCAGAAGACGCAATGAGTTTCGCACCGCCTCATCGTCGTCCACGATGAATACGACAGATGACTGCTGCTTCACTTCTTTCTTCCTCAGACGACGGGCAGCTGGGCAATGAAACAGGCTCCCGTCGGAACGTTCGCTCGATGATTCAGTGTGCCGTGATGCCGTTCAACAATTGTACGACTGATTGCCAATCCCAGTCCGGCGCCGCCGGCTTGGGAGCTGCAGAACGGATCGAATAGGCAGCGACGGATTGCGGCAGAGACTCCAGGTCCATCATCGCAGACGGAGATTTGCAGAGCGCCGCCGGTGAACGCAGTCCTGAGTACGAGGGTGCGTCGGCCATCGACCTTCTGCGCCAGCGCTTCGATGGCGTTACGCGTGAGGTTGAGTATGACCTGCTGAATTTGCGTGCGGTGCAGTTCCACCCGAGGCAGCGCATTCGCCAGCTCCAGGCGATACTCGACGCCATGGCTCCTGGCCTCTGCCCCTACCAAATCTGTCAATTCCGAGATCAGCAGGTTGATGTCGGTCGCTTCAGTTGGACCCTCATCCTGCCGTGCCAGCCCGCGTAACCGGCGAATGATGTCTCCAGCGCGCACCGCCTGCCCGGCAATTTCCTGCAGCGCGCCGCGAATTTCCTCAAGATCCGCGCCCGGCTTTGCCAGCAAACGGTCGCATGCCTGCGCATAGTTGGCGATGGCGGTCAGCGGCTGGTTCAGCTCGTGGGCTATCCCCGAGGCCATCTCGCCTACGGTGGCAAGGCGGGACACCTGCCACAAACGCTCCTGAAGCCGCCTGGAGTTCTCTTCAGTGCGGCGCCGCAGAGTCAGGTCCTGAATGAAGCACACATAGCGGGGCGGCTCGGCGCCCGCCATAAGGCCCACTGAGAGAAACGCCGGGAAGACACTGCCGTCCTTGCGGCGCGCCGTGACTTCGCGACCCTTCCCGATGATTTGCGGCACACGGGTTGCCAGATAGTGCGAGAGGTAGCCATTGTGCGCGCGACCTTCATCCTCGGTCATCAGTACATTCACATTGCGACCCAGCAATTCGGCCGCCCGGTAGCCGAATTGGCGCTCGGCGGCGTGATTGAACGCCTCAACCTTACCGAGGTGGTCGATCACCACGACCCCATCGACCGCGGCGCTCAACAGTGCGACCAGCGCGTCAGTGGACTCAGTGGCCACGCAGGGACTCTTGAATGGCCCTCTCGAGCCAAAGGAGCAAGGTGAAAACAGACTGGGTCACGGTGCGGGTATCCGGAAATGGTAGGAAAGGCTTCAGTACCCGGCCAATGGAGGTTTTCGTGTGTCCGGTTTGCTCGGATGCCTGGGCTTGGGACTCAGCCTGCACCATATGGCTTGATCACCCGACCGCCATCCGTACTTACGCGTATTTAGGGGACGAGGGCGCGCAGGGTCATCAGGTCTTTATCGAGAATGTGGCCCAGTTCACACACGCTGAGCCGTAGGCCTCCCGCTCGGCGCCCTCCGGGGCAACCTGAGCGCCGGTTGGGGCCCGGGACGACGGTTACTGCCTGTGCTGGCCCGCCGTTAATCGCGATGTTGTCTCGGTCACGACTGCGGCCTCGTCGCTGTCGCCTCGCCGAGGCCGCCCGTGGCGCCGGTCGCGAGCGCGATTCTCGACCGGTACGCACCAGAACCTCCGCTCGGTACCGTCTCGGATCAACGTTCGATGGCGATCGCCACACCCATCCCGCCGCCGATGCACAGGCTGGCGAGCCCCTTTTTTGCATCGCGCCGTACCATCTCGTGCAGCAAGGTCACCAGAATCCGGCAGCCCGAGGCTCCAATCGGATGACCGAGCGCGATCGCGCCGCCGTTGACGTTGATCTTTGCAGGGTCCCATTCCATCTGACGATTGACCGCGATCGCCTGGGCAGCAAATGCCTCGTTGATCTCCATCAGATCCAGTTGCTGGTGCGTCCAGCCGGCCTTCTGGAGACACAATTGGCTGGCAGGAACGGGGCCCATGCCCATGGTTTTTGGATCGACGCCGACGGAGGCGTAAGCCTTGATGCGCGCAAGCGGCGTTGCACCCAGCTGGGCTGCCGTACGTTCCGACATGATAAGCACCGCTGCAGCCCCGTCATTGATGCCCGAAGCGTTACCCGCCGTGACCGTGCCGTCCTTGCTGAAGGCGGGCTTTAACTCCGCGAGTGCCTCGATCGTCGTACCGTGGCGTGGGTATTCATCGGTGTCGAACGTGACAGTACCTTTCCTGCCGGTGATCTCGACCGGTGTGATCTCAGGCTTGAATTTTCCTGCCTTCTGCGCCGCTTCGGCCTTCTGCTGCGAGCGCGCGGCGAACTCATCCTGGTCGCGCCGCGATATACCGTACTTCTGCGCGACGTTCTCCGCTGTGGTCCCCATGTGATAGTTGTTATATGCGTCCCACAGGCCATCCACGATCATCGTGTCAACCAGCTTCGCCTCACCCATGCGAAAGCCGTCGCGCGACCCGGGCAGGACGTGCGGCGAGGCGCTCATGTTTTCCTGGCCGCCGGCGATGACGATTTCCGCATCGCCGCATTTGATGGCCTGCGCGGCGAGATGTGTGGCCTTCATGCCGCTGCCGCAGACCTTGCCCACGGTCATCGCAGGGACGCGGTCGGGAATTCCGGCGCGGATCAGCGCCTGACGAGCGGGATTTTGTCCAACACCGGCCGTCAGCACCTGGCCCATAATGACCTCAGATACCTGGTCGGGTTTAACGCCGCTGCGAGCGAGTAGTGCTTTGATTACTTGCGCTCCCAGCTCGGCGGCCGGAACCCGCGCCAGTGCCCCGTTGAACTTGCCCACGGCGGTGCGCAGGGCGGCGGTAATGACTACATCGTTCATGCAACGTCCTCCGTTCGGACAACGAACTGCTCACGGTCACTCTTACGCTCGCGGCGCACCCAAATCACGGCGGCAGGGCGCCTGCCAAACGCTGGCCCCTGGGCAGCGATCTTCAGCTTCATACGCTCCTGGATGAGATTTTCAAGCACGTTAGCCGTCCACAAATGTCCGCGGCATCCGCACTTGTGCGTACCGGACCAGCAAGATCCCGAAATCCGCGCTCCGGAGCCTGATTAAGCGTGCGAAGGGCGGCCTGCGCAAGCCCGAAACCCGCTACAACGGGCGCGGCTGCAGAACCGCGGCGCCGGTAATTTGGCCGGCTCGCAGGCGCCCGAGCGCCTGGTTCGCCTGCGACAGCTCGAACACCTCAACGGTGGGGACCAGTGGCAGGCGCGCAGCGATGGCCATGAACTGCTCACCGTCCGCACGGGTCAGATTTGCGACCGAGCGGATCGAGCGCTCTTCGCGGAGCAAGTCGTAGGGAAAGCTGGGAATGTCACTCATGTGGATTCCAGCGCATACGACGCGACCGCCTTTGCGCACCGCCCGCAATGCGGCCGGCACCAGACTCCCGACCGGCGCAAAAATGATCGCGGCATCCAGCGCCTGCGGAGGCAGCGTGTCCGATGCGCCGGCCCAGGCCGCGCCGAGCGCCCGGGCAAAGCGCTGGCCCTCGAGGTCCCCGGGGCGCGTGAACGCGAATACCTGCCGATTCTCCGAGCAGGCGACTTGCACCAGCAGATGAGCGGCGGCTCCGAATCCGAATAGTCCGAGATGCGTGCCGGCCCCGGCTGCACGATAGGCGCGATAGCCGATGAGACCGGCGCACAAAAGAGGCGCCGCCTCCACATCTGCGTAACGCGCCGGTAACCTCAGGCAGTAGCGAGCGTCGGCCACCGCGCACTGTGCGTAGCCGCCATCCACCGTATATCCGGTGAATGTTGCCGAGTCGCAGAGATTTTCTGCGCCGGTCCGGCAGAAGGCACACACGCCACAGGTGTGAGCGAGCCAGGGCACCCCCACTCGATCACCGATCTGAATATTCTGGACGCAGGCGCCGCACTTCACGACGCGCGCGACGATTTCGTGTCCCGGAGTAATCGGGAAATGAGCGCGTGGCAATTCGCCGTCCACGAGATGCAGATCCGTGCGGCAGACTCCGCACGCCAACACCTGCAGCAGGACCTCATGCTCTCTGGGGGATGCTTCTGGCACTTCTTCCGGCGAGAGCACGGCGCCAGCGGCACGCAATCTCATAGCCATCATGGGAAAGCAGTTTCCTTGGACGTGGTCGCAACGTCCAGCACCACGCTGCAGCTCGACCGTACGCCGTCACTGTCAAGAACGCCCGCGCGCAGCCACCCGGATCGGCGCGAGCGATGAACCTGTGATGTCATGGTGCACGCTGCCGGCTAAGTCTTAAGCTTGTAGCCCGTTTTGAATATCCAGCTCACGGCCAGCACGCACAATGCGAGAAAGCTCAGGGTCGCGGCAGCGCTGGCGATGACATTGACATCAGACACGCCGTAGAAACTCCAGCGGAAGCCGCTGATCAGGTAAACCACCGGATTGAACAATGTGATCTTCTGCCAGAGCGGCGGCAGCATGCTGATCGAGTAGAACGCGCCGCCCAGGAAGGTGAGGGGCGTGACGATCATGAGCGGCACGACCTGCAGCTGCTCGAAGCTGTCGGCCCACAGTCCGATAATGAACCCGAACAGGCTGAAGGTCACCGCGGTCAGAATCAGAAACGTCACCATCCACACGGGGTGGGCGATTCCATAGGGGACGAACAGACGTGCAGTAACCAGTATCAGCATCCCCAACATCACCGACTTGGTTGCAGCCGCACCGACATAACCGATCAGCACTTCGACATACGATACCGGGGCGGACAACAGCTCGTAGATTGTGCCGGACCACTTAGGCATATAAATACCGAACGAGGCATTTGATACGCTTTCGTTGAGCAGTGACAGCATGATCAGCCCCGGCACGATGAACGCGCCGTAACTGACGCCATCGACCGCGCCCATGCGGCTGCCGATCGCCGCTCCAAACACCACGAAGTAAAGTGAGGTCGACAACACCGGTGAGGCGATGCTTTGCATGATCGTGCGGAATGTTCGCGCCATCTCGAAGCGATAGATGGCGCCGATGGCGGGTACATTCACGTCCGTCTCCTCACCAGGTTGACGAAGATTTCTTCGAGCGAGCTTTCGCTGGTATTCAGGTCCTTGAACTGGATGTTGAGATCGCCGAGGCGCTCGAGCAGTGTGGCGATACCGGTCTCCTTACCCTGCGTGTCGAAAGTGAACACCAGCGCGTGCCCGTCACCGGCCAATTCGAGGGGATAGGCGGACAGCTCCGGCGGTAGCTGCGCGAGCCGATTCTGCAATTGCAGAGTCAGCTGGCGCTTGCCGAGTTTGCGCATGAGCAAGGCCTTCTCCTCGACTACGATCAGTTCACCCTTGTTGATGATCCCGATGCGATCAGCCATTTCCTCGGCTTCCTCAATGTAGTGTGTGGTCAGGATGACGGTCACTCCGCTGTCGCGCAGCCCACGCACCATCTGCCACATGTCGCGCCGCAGCTCGACGTCGACCCCTGCGCTTGGTTCGTCGAGGAAGAGAACCTGAGGCTCGTGCGACAGGGCTTTGGCGATCATCACCCGGCGCTTCATGCCGCCGGAGAGCGTCATGATCCGGGCGTCCTTCCTGTCCCACAAGGAAAGATCCCGCAGGATTTTCTCGCACCGCAACGGATCGGGCGCTTTGCCGAACAGGCCGCGGCTGAACCGCACCGTTGCCCATACGCTCTCGAACGCATCGGTGTGCAGTTCTTGCGGCACCAGCCCGATCCGGCTGCGCGCCGCGCGGTAGGCGTGCACGATATCGTAACCGTCCACCAGTACGCGCCCGGCACTCGGCGTGACGATGCCACAGATGATGTTGATCAGAGTGGTCTTGCCTGCGCCATTGGGGCCCAACAGAGCCAGGATTTCGCCACGCTGAATCGTCAGGTCGATGCGTTTAAGCGCCTGTAGGCCATCCGCGTAGGTCTTGCTCAGTCCTGTGACCGTAACAATCGAAGATGCAGTTGCGGGGCTAGCGATGAGGGGGCTTGCTGCTGCGTTCAAGTTATCTCTTTCTCACCAGGAGCAGCGGGCGCCCGACAGGGCCAGACTGCGTTACGGCGTGAGTTTAGTCGTGGCCACCACAGGCTGCGTCCCTCGTGAGGAGGAGCGGGCAGCACAAGCGTGTGTTTCAGCAGGTAAATCAGTCACTTGCCACACTCGTATTGCACGCGGCGGTTGGCGCGTGAAGTTGGGGAAAGTCGGTACAACGCACGCGGCCGCAGACTCTGGGGCGAGCCACGCGCAAACAGGGGCATCGATCCCTCATCGCCCGCGCGGTGAGTGAGTGCGCACCGCGAGGCTGGCGCTCAGGACAGCTCGCGTCGTCGATCACGTCGGCAGACAATCCAACAGTTCAGTCTGTGCACCATGCGTGTGCAACGAGCACGCAACGCTGACGCACACGATTGCTGGCGGGCAGATCGGCGTACGCCATTGGCCCGACATGCGCCGAAGTCGTAGAATAAACAAGGCAGTCGGCGCAACATCAAGAACGTTACTCAGCCAACATAACTGCCAGAGGCGCTGTACTCCATGGAATTAGGACAGTCCTCCAACTCTTCTCACACGAGGGAGACCGCTGTGAAAGTTAAAACATCTTTGGCGGCGCTGCTTGCGTTGAGCGCGGTTAGCGGCGCGGCGTTGGCCCAAAATGCCCAATGGGATGGCTTCTATATCGGGCTGAACGCCGGGGTACTGACCAACTCGACGTGTACCAACTGGACCCCCACGAATCCGGCGGTCATTGCGCGGTTCAATACCAGCAATTGTCCCAGCAACAGCGTCTTTCTCGGCGGCGGCCAGCTCGGATACAACTGGCAGATAAATCAGATCGTCATTGGCCTCGAAGGCGATTATGACGGCGTCAACAGCAAGACCAAGAGTCGCATATATGACTATCCCGGCGGAGCGGTGGTGCCGGCCGGTACTTTCTCTTTCTACGGCAAGAACACTCCAAACGGCCTCGGCACAATCCGGGCGCGATTCGGCTATGCGGTCGATAACTGGCTGCCGTATGTGACGGCAGGTGCCGCACTGGCCGGTGGCTCGACCCGAAGTTCCGCCACGTTTACGCCCCTCAACGCGACTGCCCCGACCGCCTCCTTCGCGGGCGGCAGGACCTACAGTTCCAACGGCTGGACGGCTGGCGCCGGTGTTGAGTACCAGATTGAACGTGCTTGGTCGGTCAAGGCTGAGTGGCTCTACGTGAAGCTCGGCTCCGGCGCCAATCAGGTGTCGAGCTGCAGCACGACTGTAGCGGGTGGCTGCGACGCGTTTGGGAACCTGAATCTCCAATCCACCAGCAACAGCGTAAGCGCCAATGTGTTTCGCGTGGGCTTCAACTACCGCTTCGGGACCCATGCGCCGCCCGAGCCGGTCGCAGCAGTCGCAGCCCCTGTGGTTGCGCCACCCCCGCCACCGCCGCCCCCACCCCCGCCGCCGCCGAAGCCGGCTCCACTGTGCCCGGACACCCCGCCGGGGGCCGCAGTCGATCGCTACGGCTGCCCGTGCGATATCACGCAGGAGGTCCATTTCGCGACGAATTCGGCGGAGTTGACCAACCAGGACAAGGCGCTGCTCGACAAGATGATCGTGAACCTGACGCGTCTGAACTTCGTGAACGGCGAGGTCGATGGATATACCGACTCGACGGGTAGCGCTGCGTACAACAAGAAACTCTCAGAGCGTCGCGCGCAGGCGGTGGCCGACTACCTGCAGGCGCACGGCATCTCAGGCGGTCGCATGACGGTGAAGGGCTTCGGCGAGGACAACCCGGTGGCGGACAACAAGACCGCCGAGGGTCGTGCCCACAACCGTCGCGTGGTTCTGCACCGGACCAACTGCAACCAGTAGCACACACCACCTCATCGGGGCTGCCACGTGACCCGTGGCAAGCCCCGACGATGAGCCGATGGTGCCGTAACGACGGGTGTTCTGTCTGCGCTGAAGGTCGCAGTCGCAAGCGTGATGCGTGCGAACGGATGGATGCGACGCCCGGCGATGTGGGGTTTCCCGCCGCATCGGTGGCCAGGACGGTTGCCGCTTCATGGTCCGGACCGCAGCGCTGCACGGCGCACGCTCGCAGTGCGAACACTTACCTTAGATGGGAGGGTGCGACATGGGGGACGCGACAGATCGCGACGTGAAGCAGATCGAGCAGGTGCTCTACCTCTACGCGTGGATGGTGGACAAGCGCGAATGGGGCCTGATCGACGAGGTGTTCTCGCAGGAGGCCACCATCGACTACGCGAGCACAGGCGGCCCCGGACGTCTGCCATACCGCGAAGCTCTCGAGTGGCTCGATGGTGCGCTCAAGCCTTGGCCGATCAACCTGCATCACATCACCAACATCATGCCGCAGGTGGACGGGGACCGGGCGCGCTGTCGTTGCTACTTCTTCGCCCCCATGGGCCGTCCCAAGGCCGGCGGCGGTTACTTCGCGCAGGACATCGTGACAAATGCCGGCTTCTATCACGACAAGCTGGTGCGCACGGAGCGCGGCTGGAGGATCAGCGAGCGCGTCTGTGAAATGACCGTCATGATCGGAGCGCTACCGGCCGACTACAGCATTCCCATGACATGATGGCGCAACGAGTCAGCGTCCCGTTGCTTCCCGACTAAAGCCTGCCGCCTCGGCCACCGCAGTCAGCTACTGGCTGGGTCGGTCATTTTGTTTCAAACCTGATAGCCATCTGCGCGCAGCCTGATACGGGCTTCCCCACCGAGGCCGCTGCAGGTCGGTAGTTTCCGGATCCGGCTTTAGCGATCTTAAGTGCCGCTTCATCGAGTGCCGCGTCACCTGAGGAGTGAGTGACGGTTGGATCCTGCAGGAGCTGGCCCGCCGCGTCGGAGCAAACCCTCAAGTCAACCTCCTTTAACACGGGATTCTCCGAACGCCCGGCGGCAGCAGTCCCTGACATCGCGACGGGGGCAATCGCATTCTGCGATTGCGGCGCTGACGCCTGGCCCGGCCGACTCACCCACCGCCATGCCATTGCTTGCCAGGAATCGACCGGTACGCCGTCTCCGACACGCGTTACCGGTTGGAACTTAAGCTTCATGACGCAGCTGAGGGCGGCCGCATCCAGGGCCTCAGACCCCGAGGAGGATTTTATGGAGGCGCGCGAAGGAACTCCCCCGGCACTTACCAGAAAGACGACCACCGCGACCGTACCGTCCTCAGCAATTCGCAGATCAGGACAGTGGCGTGTCGGATCTACGGTCCATGCTACGCGTGCCTGCGAGATGCTTGCGCCCGCGGGCGCGTTCTGAGCGGTACAGATGTTTGATTGAGCAGTCAGCAGCGCTGCACACACGAGGCTCGTACACTGCCATTTCCGCATCCGCTGTTCTCCTAGGCTCGAATTCATAGTGTAGGTTCCCGCTGCGCCGCTCGTTGTGATCCAATATCGGGTGGTCCGAGGGCATCCAAGAAGGCTGCATAGTACCTGCGGCGTGACAGGTTCATCAGGAGCAATCTCATGGCGTCCATTCCGGTCGGAGCCGCGGGCTCATTTACCCTCGTGGTAACCGCAGAGCACCTCGCCAATCGATTCAAGGACGCAACCTTGCCTCCCGTGCTGGCGACTCCGGTCATGATCATGGCGATGGAGAATGCTGCTCTCAACGCGATCAAGCCCTTTCTGGGAGCCCGGGAGAGTGCCGTGGGGACGCGCGTCGACGTGCTGCATCTGGCGCCTACGCCAGTCGGCAGACAGGTGGTCGCGGCAGCGCAAGTAACCAAGGTCGACGGCCGTCGCATCGAGTTCAAGATCGAAGCTACAGATGGCGTTGCTCCTATCGGAACCGGCACGCATGAGCGTATGGTCATTGACCTGGTGCGATTCGTCGAGCGGCTGCATCGGAACCCCGGTTAGTAAGGACAGTCGTGTGCGCGCAAAGCACCCACGAATGGGTGTGCGCTCCTGTAGTATTCCTCAATCGCTTTTCAATAGTACGACCGGGCCGCGCTGGTGAAAATGCTGATGACGCCCTCGCGCAGGGCAGGCCGCGAAGCAAATGCTCTCTTGCCTCACCCGGGGCCACTAAGCTTGCCGGAGCTCGAGTGACTTGCCAGCGGTCCGTCGGAGGTTAGGCCATGAATAGGACGCCATGAGTTCACTCGCCGCCAAGATTCAATCACAGAAATTTGTCGTCACCTCAGAACTGACTCCGCCAAAAGGCGTAGACCTCGCCGATCTCTTCGCGAAAGCCGAGGCGCTGCGCGGCTACGTGGATGCCTTCAACCTTACCGAGTCGCACCGCGCCCGCATGGCAATGGCGCCGACGGCGGTGGGACGATTGCTGCTCGAACGCGGCATCGAACCGATCGTGCAGATGACCGCGCGCGACCGGAATCGGATTGCCTTTCAGGCGGATTTGCTCGGCGCTTCTGCACTCGGTGTGCGTAACTTCATGTTCATGGGCGGCGACCCTCCGGCCAATGGCGACCACCCCGAGGCGAAGCCTGTGTTCGATCTGCACGCGAATGAGATGCTGGCAGCGGCACGCGCGTTGGGCGCCGGCCGAGACATGGCTGGCAAGCCGTTGCACGGTGCCCCCAGGCTGTTTCTCGGTGCGACCGCTAATCCTGGGGCGGTAGATCTGAATACCGAGACGGCCAACGTGCGCCGCAAGATCGATGCGGGCGCTCAGTTCTTTCAAACGCAGGCGATCTACGATGTGACCGCGTTCGAGCGCTTCCTTGCCGTACTGAAGCCGCAGGGCGTGGCGATTTTGGCGGGAGTCATTCCACTGAAGTCGGCGAAAATGGCGGCGTGGCTCAACGCCAACGTGCCCGGAGTGCGCGTGCCCGAAAACCTCATCGCGGAGATGGCGGGGGCGGCCGCGAGCGCTGCGGAGCTGCCCACTGGCATCGAAATCGCGGCGCGAACGATCCGTGCCGTGCGTAACTTGTGTGCCGGGGTCCACGTGATGGCAATCGGCTGGGAGGCCCACGTGCCCAGCATTCTCGAGCGCGCCGGGCTAGTATCCGAGGACTCGCAGAAGTCGATGACTTCGGGTCAGTTATCGCAATAACTCCCCGGGCACGCAATTCAGGGTGATACCGGCGCGGGCGACGGCAGCCTGATGCCCTTCTTGGCGGCCACGACGCGCAACACGTCTGGGCGATCCGAGATGATGCCGTCGACACCCAGATCGATGAGGCGCGCCATATCCTCCGGCTTGTTTACGGTCCAAACCACGACCTTAAGTCCGAGCTTGTGCGCCTCCGCGACCGATTGGCGGTCGACGTCTTCGAACAGCGGTGACCAGATCGATCCGCCCGCGGCTTTAACTGCGCGCGGGACTGAGCCGCCGTACTTGCTCGGATCGAATCCTGCGGTCCACGGCGAGGGCCTGTCGAGATACATGTTGGCCTCTGGTTCCTGCACCTGTGTCAGGTAAACGGTGGGAATCGTGGGCGCCTGCTTTTGCACCAGCAGCAACGTTCTCCAGTCGAAAGACTCGATCATGACGCGGTCCACAAAGTTCTCGCGTCGCAACAGATCGAGCACGAGCGCGACGAAATGCTCCGGGTCGGGGGATTCGTCCGGATGGTTCGGATCAATCTTGGTCTCGATGTTGAGGCGCACGTGGCGGTCGCCGGAGCGGCGCACCAACTCGAACACCTCGGCGAGCGTGGGTATTCGGGTGCCGGGCACGGCGAGCTGGTCCGGAAAACGCGCTGCGTAGTCGCTGCCGGGACGAATCTGGCCGACATCGTATTGTTTGACCTCGGCGAGCGTGAGTTTGACGTAGGGAATGCCGTGCGGCACGTAGTGTCCGTCCGGAGCGCGCGCGAGGTCTGGGTTAAGACCGCGCTCATGCGACACGACAATCACGCCATCCTTGGTGACCCCCATGTCCAGTTCAAGCGTGTCCACGCCCATCGAGAGGGCATTGGCGAAGGATTGCAGCGTGTTCTCGGGCCGCAGGGCGCGGCCCCCACGGTGCGCTTCGATGTCGAGCGAGGCGGGCGCTTTTGATCCGGAGCCACTATCAGCCGCGGCGGACAGACTCAATGCACTAAACGCGAGGAAAACAGGTCCTAACAAACGCACGCGCAGATCTCCTTCGGGGGCGCGGGGCAGGGTACCAGCCGCATGCCGCGCCCAGGTTCAGTAGGATGAGACGGTAGGAAGCTGCGATAACGGACCGCGCCCACTGCTACGAGCGCGGTCCAATTGCGGCCTTCAGTTTCTGCTCCACATCAGCGTAGCTCCAGTAGGCGCGCATCGATGCGAGCTTTCCATGCGCATTTATTTTGTAGATGCTGACGAGGTCAACCGAGACCACCACGTTTCCGGGCAGCGTGTTTGTCAGCGTCCAGACATTGGCGCATTCGTCCCCACAGGGATATGACTCGCGAATCGCATAGCGCATTTTGCCTGGAGCGATCACGAGATCCCAGAACCGGCTGAGCGCGTCGCGACCCCGATGCCCCTGTCCTGAAGGATCTAACGGGGAGACGCCGACGGGGTCCTCGAGGATCGCATCGTCGGCGTACAGGTCGAGCCACGCTGCTTTTTTGCCTTCCGAGGCATAGCGCGCCGAAAGTGACGAGGCGCGCTGCGCGGTATGGGTGCTGTTCTCAAGCATGAGTCCGGTGGTCGGCGTGTTCACTGAATAGTCCTTACCCGATTCGGGAGATTTTCGCGGCCAATTGTCGCCCAATAGCGCGACGCCTGTTCAGTTGGATCCGACTGCAGCGGCGCCCCTGACGACCGGCGCCTGAACCTGCACGCCAAGAAATGCGCGCACATGGCAGCGGAGGACGTACAAAGATGCAGGGCTCAGCTGGTCCTTGAAAGGGACATTTACGTCGCTAATCAAGCGCTTGCCGGATTCGCGTGGTCCCAGGAGATAAGTTTACCGGCTAATCGCGCGCTTGCGCGTGGCTTATGTATCTGGACCGCGCGAGCAGGAAAGCTCCGCCCCGACCGTGCCAGAATGAACAGCCGCGACCGCAGACCGCGGTAATCGTCAGCTGCGAGGCGCCAACATGAACCATGCATCGGGGCACGACCTACGGGATCCGGTGATCCCAACGGATCACATACGCGGCGATCCGCATGCGCGTGTCACCCTTGTCGAATATGGGGACTTTGAATGTCCCCTCTGTCGGGGTGTCGAGCCGGCCGTTCGCCAAATACTCGATAGCCATCCTCGGGTTGTGCGGCTCGTATTTCGGCATCATCCGATCGAGAGCGCTCATCCGCACGCGCTCATCGCGGCGGAAGCCGCGGAGGCGGCGGCCTATCAGGGCAAGTTTTGGCAGATGCACGACATTCTTCTGCAGGAGGGTGCGGATCTTAGGCGCATGGCACTTGACCGATACGCGGCCGCTCTTAACCTGGATTTGCCTCTGTTCAAGGCATCCCTGGATGATGAAATCTACCGCCAACGCGTGCGCGAGCACATTCAAGGCGCCGTGCGCAGCCAGGTTCGCTCCAGCCCGGGGTTTTTTGTGAACGGGCGAATGCAAGACGTCTCGGCGGGCGCCCATGTTTTGCGAGAAGCCGTGATGCGGCTCCTCTGAGCGGTCTTGGCGTCTGTGCGCTGACCCGCGCGCACGCGGTGGCACGCAGACCGCAACCCGGCGCCTGCCCGGGTCGATGTGCAAGCACGCGGAGCGAAACTTGCTCTGGGCGCTCGGCAGCCCTTTTTATAATGCCGCCGTAACAACGCACGAGGTAAGTTCGGCGCTGGCCGTCGCTTAGCGCCCCCATGACCAATACCCTTGTCGCTCTTGGCGTGCTTGGGACGCTCTTCTGGGTCTATATCGTTGCTTTGTCCTCGCGACCCGGAGGGAACGACCCGGCCCTAAGGGGCGGTCGACGCTCGCTGATCGGACGCATCCGCCGCTTCGCGCATCGAGCGCGTGGGTACGGTAAAGGTCCGCGCCGTGATTGCTGAATACCGCCAGCTGGATGGCAGAACGCTCGACGATCACTCCAGCGAGATCGCCCGTGCGCCAATTCTGCGGCGGCGGCGCTCGCGAAACACAGCGACTGCTTGCCGGCTCAGGTTATCCAGGCTTCGTCATGAACGCTGCCGCGGTCGCTGAGGTTGCCCTGTTTTTGTTTGTACTGACCGGGGTGAGTAAACCGCTCGGCGTTTACACCTACAAGGTGCTCGAAGGCGTGCCGACTGCGACGGGGCGCCTGCTGGGGCCACTTGAGCACGCGATATATCGCTGGTGCCGGATCGATACACATAGCGAGATGGGTTGGGTCGCCTACCTGGGCGGGTTGCTGATCTTCAACACGGCGGGTGCCCTGACATTGTATCTCGTGCAGCGCTTGCAGCCGTTGTTGCCGCTCAATCCAGCGCATCTTGCGGCCGTGGCTCCGGATAGTGCCTTCAACACTGCGATCAGCTTTGCCACGAATACGAGTTGGCAAAGTTACTCCGGCGAGACGACACTCGGTTACACCGCTCAAATGGTCGCTATCACCTCGCAGTCGTTTCTCTCTGCTGCGACAGGCATTGCGGTATTGGCGGCGCTGCTGCGTGGATTTTCCCGGGTGGGCGCCGGCACTCTAGGTAACGTGTGGGTCGATCTGACGCGCAGCACACTGTACCTGTTGCTGCCCCTTGGAGTGCTGCTGGCCGTGCTGCTGGTGTCGCAGGGCGCCGTTCAGAACCTCAGTAGCAATCGCATAGTCACCTTGCTTGAGCCGGTGACCTACGCCGCACCGCAGCTCGCTCCCGACGGCACACCGCTCACTGACGCGCAGGGAAGAGCGGCCGTCGCGGTCGCGACCGCCCGCACCCAGACTCTTCCGATGGGCCCGGTTGCGTCGCAGACATCCGCCGCTTTGTTAAGCGGCGACGGCGGCGGCTACTTCAATGCGAACAGCGCGCACCCGTTTGCGAACCCGACACCGTTCAGCAACTTCCTGCAGACGCTCGCTATCCTCCTCATTCCGGCGGCGCTCTGCCACACCTTCGGGCGGGCCGTCGGGGATACGCGGCAAGGCTGGGCAATCCTCACCGCCATGGCAGCCGTGTTCGTGTTGATGAGCAGCGGTGCCATCGAAGCAGAACAGGCCGGTAACGGTCTCTTCGCGCGGTTCGCGGTGAACCAGAGTACCGACCTCACGCAAGCCGGTGGCAACATGGAGGGCAAGGAGGTGCGGTTCGGAATTGTGAGCTCCGCGCTTTTTGCGACCGCGACCACGAGTGGCGGCGATGGGGCCGTGAACTCGATGCACGATTCGTTCACGCCGCTGGGCGGGCTGGTGCCCATTGCACTGATGCAGTTGGGGGAAGTCATCTTCGGTGGTCCGGGCTCGGGTCTGTACGGCATGCTGCTGTACGCGATCTTGGCTGCCTTCGTCGCTGCGCTGATGATCGGACGCGCGCCGGAGTACCTGGGCAAGAAAATCGACATCTTCGAGATGAAGATGGCGTCGCTCGCGATCCTCGTCACGCCGTTCTTAGTGCTCACCGGGACCGCACTCGGGGTGCTTTTGCCAGCCGGCCGTGCCGCCGTAGCAAACCCGGGTGCACACGGCTTCGCGGAGATCCTCTACGCCTTCTCATCCACCGCGAACAACAACGGCAGCGCCTTTGCCGGGCTGGCCGCCAACTCTCCTTTCTTCAACGTGACCACAGCCGTGGCGATGTGGTTCGGACGTTTCGTTCCGTTACTGGCGGTACTCGCCATCGCGGGCTCTCTGGCCGCCAAGCGCCGCCGCGCGCCTGGAACGGGAACGCTTTCCACGCATGGTGTTTTGTTCGTGGGCCTATTACTGGGCACGGTGCTGACCATCGGCGCACTGACCTATGTGCCCGCGCTTGCGCTGGGGCCTATCACAGAAGAACTGCAGCTGTCCGCCGCGACTGCGGTGCATCAATGAGTGCGACTCAATCATGCCGCTGTGTTGATCGGTACGGCAGTTGGCGTGCCGGAGTGCTTCCGTTCTGATCAGCAGCGAACGGATAGTTGCCCGAAGCGCGCAGTGTTATCGGCCTGTTAAGAATTCGAGTCTGTTGTTTTTCTGGCACTTTTGAGTCTAGCCAGGCCTACGGCTTTCGGTCACCCTGCCCGACTCGTTAGGAGAGAGCTTCAGAGGGGTGAACGATCATGTCGCTGCACAGGATTGCGATTCCAGTGGTGCTCGTGTGGCTCGGATGCGCAACGGCGGTCGCAGGCGTCGGCGCTATCGGCAGCAACGTGCAAGCTGAACCGTCGGCGCCTGCGTCGGGCAGCCCGAAGACAGCGCTGGGCGCGATCGTCGGAATCGTAACGGACTCGTCACAGCAGCCGGTCGCACATGCCACCGTGACGGCCGTGAGGGCGGATGGGGGCGGCATTCGCGCGACAGTGTCAGGGAGCGACGGCGTCTATTCCTTTGGTGACCTCTCCGCCGGCAGCTGGGCTCTCACGATCGAGGCCACGGGCTATCCGGCACTGAATCTGCCGGCGATTGAGGTGCTCGGCAGCAAGGCCACGCGCCGCGATGTGGTGATGAACGTTCCACCCGGCACTCCGGCCCGAGCCGCGGTGCCTGCGCTTGCCGCGCTCCCCAAAGCCGTCGCGCCGAGCGTGCCGCTCGCGCTACAGGCACCGGAGCCCGGCCCGGCCGTTGACACGCAGACGCCGTTTGCGGTGGGTGACCTGGGCTGGATGAATGGTACCAGCCGCGAAAAGGCGCCGATCTTCGACACGAAATTCTTCACGCCCGAAATCCGCCTGGATGTGAACTATCTGCAAGACTTCAACCACCCGGTCGATCACACGATCGTCGGCTCGACCGAGGAATTCCGTTCGGGCGAATTTCAGATCGAGCAGGTGAGCCTCGGTGGTGACTTCCACTGGGAAAACGTGCGGGCCCGCTTCCTGTCCATGTTCGGATTGTTTGCCGTCACCACGCCGCGCAATGATGCCAGCGCCGGGGTGGGGCAGTGGGACCTGCAGGGCGCTTACAAGTATTTCTCGGAAGCCAATGCCGGGTATCACTTCGACGTAAACCACGGTCTCAATGTCGACGCAGGCATCTTCGTGTCGTACATCGGCCTCTTCAGCTACTACAACTTTGACAATTGGACCTACCAGCCCTCGTTTGTCTCGTCCAACACACCTTGGTTCTTCAACGGCCTGCGGGTGCAGTGGTTTCCGACGCAGACTCTGAAGATCGAGCCCTGGCTCATAAACGGCTGGCAGTCGTACGCCAAGTTCAACAGCCATCCGGGCGTCGGCGGACAGATTCTGTGGATCCCGAACGACGCGTTCAAGTTGGTCTTTAACACCTATAGTGTCGGACAGGACAATCTGGCGAGCGGCAGTGGATACCCGAACAACGGAGGCAACCCGAACGCTGCGATCGGGTTGCCCAATCCGAACGCGGCCTATATCAACTACGCCAATGTTACGCGCGTACACGAGGACGACAGCGTCGAGTGGAAATACTACGACGCCAGGGGCAGCGGCGGCCCGGGCGTGTCGAAGATGGCGACCTCTGTCACCTGGGACATCGGCTGCGAATATGGTGGCGGGGTGCACTGTTCGCATGGTCCCAACAAGGCCAACTTCTTCGGCGTCATGGCCTACGACCGGACCTGGTTCGATCATGATCTGTATGCGGTGACCTTTGGTGGTGGCTTCATGAACAATCCTGGGCGCTACCTCGCCCTGCTGCCGCCGATCAACGGCGCGACTGCCCAGACTGGCACACCCTACTGGACGGAGAATCCTGGACAGAAGCTCTACCAGTGGGACATGCAGCTTAATTTCCAGTACATGCCGAAGGACTGGATCACCTGGTGGACGGAAGCCACGTTCCGCCACTCGGACGTGCCCTACTGGTCAGGCTCAGGCGGCGTTACGCCTCCGTTGGGCAACACCGGCGCGCCGGCGAGCTTCGTTTGCAACAATGGCAGCACGATCGGCGCCGACAACTGCGCAAACGCAGGTGGCATCTGGTATCCGGACCTACGTACCCGCGAAATTGTGTGGGGAGCCGGCATCCTGGTTAAGTTCTAGCGGCCTTGCAGCGGCTCACCGGAGACTTGGCTCGTCCAAGCAGGGGCAACCTCGCCCTCGCGCTTACGGTGCTATGTCCTGGCGGGCCGCCGGGAGCAAGAAGTTAACGTCTTACTAACGGCCTTCGGCCGTACGCTTGCGGACCGAGTATGCCGAAAGTCCTGTCAGTGCCATGACCGATACCAGTAGCGTTTTTGCCGTGCTCACCGTGCTGTTCTGCCTCTACGCCATCGCGGCGACCTGGCGGTCCCGTGGTGTGGACCCGCGCGCAAGGCACGAGCCTGGCGCGCGCAAGGTGCGTAACCCGCCCGCAGAGCGACGCATGCTCCACTGGCGATAGGTCAACGATCGTTCCCGATGCCACACACCGAGCCCGACGGGTGCGAGGCTGGCAAGGCGCAAGCCTAACCGACGGAGTGCAACGACTATGGATGCCGTCTTCATACTGACCATCATTGCTCTCTACGCGGCAACGCACTGGTTGGCAGCGGCCGTGTCCCGCCTCGGAGGTGTCGAATGAGCGGCCTGTACATTGTGAGCGGACTGCTCGCGCTCGGCCTCTTCGTGTACCTGCTGTACGCGATGTTCAAGCCGGAGAAGTTCTAAATGACTGCCGCCTCACTGGCGCTCATCGTCGTGTACCTCGCGGCGGCACTGTTGTGTGTCAAGCCGGTGGGCCTGTATATCACAAGTGTGGTGGAGGGTCGGCCCATTTGGCCGCTGCGTGTGGGTGCGCCCGCTGAAGCGCTGATTTATCGCCTCTGTGGCATCGATCCGGCCGCGGAAATGGGGTGGAAGCAGTACGCGGTTGCCCTCGTGCTATTCAACGGCCTGGGAGCGCTTGCAGTGTACGTATTGCAGCGCGTGCAGCTGTGGCTGCCCCTTAATCCGCAGGCGTTCCCGAACGTCTCACCCGACTCCTCGTTCAATACGGCCGTGAGTTTCGCCACCAACACCAACTGGCAAGGCTACTCCGGCGAATCGACGATGAGCTATCTCACGCAGATGGCCGGCCTCGCCGTGCAGAACTTCCTCTCGGCGGCGACTGGCATTGTCGTTGCCGTAGCACTGATCCGCGGTCTTTCGCGGCACAGCGCCAAGAGCATCGGTAACTTCTTTGTCGACTTGACCCGGACCACCTTGTACATCTTGCTGCCGCTCTCGGTCCTGCTGGCGCTGTTTCTCGTCTCGCAAGGTGTGGTGCAGAACTTCAGCGCCTACAAGGACGTGACGACTCTCGAGACCCTTGCATATCAAGAGCCGAAGGTGGACGCCAGCGGCAATCCCGTGAAGGATGCCTCGGGCAACCCGGCCCTCGAGAATCGCACGACGCACACGCAAACCTTGCCGATGGGTCCGATGGCATCGCAGGAAGCGATCAAGGAGCTCGGCACCAACGGCGGCGGGTTCGTGAACGCGAACTCCGCGCACCCTTTCGAGAACCCGACGGCGTTTTCGAACCTTCTCGAGATGCTGGCGATCATCATCATCCCGGCATCGCTGACCTATACCTTTGGACGAATGGTGGGCGACACACGCCAGGGGTGGGCGGTTCTTGCGGCGATGACGATTCTGTTCGTGGCGCTTGTTGCGATCGCGGTGCACAGCGAACAGGGGGGCAACCCGCTCGTCGCCAAACTCGGAGTTGATCAGGCGGCGAGCACGCTGCAACCCGGGGGCAACATGGAAGGCAAGGAGGCGCGCTTCGGAATCGCCGCTTCTGCGCTGTTCGCTACGATCACCACGGGTACCTCATGCGGGGCGGTGAACTCGGCGCATGACTCCTTTACGCCGCTCGGCGGTTTCGTGCCGTTGTTCAACATGCAATTGGGGGAGGTCGTCTACGGTGGCGTTGGAACGGGGCTCTACTCCATGCTCATCTTTGCGATCATCGGCGTTTTCATCGCCGGGCTCATGATCGGCCGTACACCCGAGTATGTCGGCAAGAAGATCGAGGCCTTCGAGATGAAGATGAGCTCCATCGCGATCCTCGTTATGCCCTTCATCGTACTTCTGGGCACGGCTGCTGCGGTGAGCCTGACGGCAGGGCAAGCCGGAGTCGCAAACCCCGGCGCACACGGCTTTTCGGAGATCCTGTACGCATTCACCTCCGCTAGCAACAACAACGGCAGCGCCTTCGGCGGGATCTCGGCGAATACGCTCTTTTACAACACAGCGCTCGGGCTCGTGATGTGGCTCGGACGGTTCTGGCCCATCGTTGCGGTTCTGGCCATCGCCGGGTCGCTTGCTGGCAAGAAGCGTGTGCCGGTCACGAGCGGCACGATGCTCACCTACGGCCCGACGTTCGTCGTGCTCTTGATCGGCACGGTACTGCTGGTAGGCGCGCTCACGTTCGTACCGGCGCTGGCGCTCGGCCCAATCGTCGAGCACCTGACACTCTGGGGCGGCTGAAATGGCTGAGCTGACGCACAAATCAACTACCGTGGTATTGCCGGGGGCGTCGACGCCGACGGCGCGACACAGAATGTCGATGTTCGATCGGACGCTGTTGTGGCCGGCGGTGCTTGATTCAGTCCGCAAACTCGATCCGCGCGCCCAGTGGCGCAATCCGGTGATGTTTGTCGTCTACATCGGTAGCATCCTGACGACGGTGTTGTGGGGACAGGCACTGGCAGGGCACGGTGAGGCGCCATCCTGGTTCATCGTGAATGTCGCCATCTGGTTGTGGTTTACGGTGTTATTCGCCAATTTCGCCGAGGCCCTGGCGGAGGGACGCAGCAAGGCGCAGGCCGCGACACTGCGTGGCCTGAAGCAAAGCGTAATGGCGAAGAAGCTGTCTGATGCCGCGGATCGCTCACGTCAGGTGCCCGCGCGGGCCAGCGAGTTACGCAAGGGCGACGTGGTGCTGGTGGAGGCGGGTGATTACATCCCCGGCGACGGCGAGGTTATCGAAGGTGCAGCGTCGGTAGACGAAAGCGCGATCACGGGCGAGTCGGCGCCGGTAATCCGCGAATCGGGTGGCGACTTTTCAGCCGTGACGGGCGGTACGCGGGTTCTGTCTGACTGGATCATCGTGCGCATCACCGCAAATCCCGGCGAAACCTTCATCGACCGCATGATCGCCATGGTCGAGAGCGCCAAGCGACAGAAAACGCCGAACGAGATTGCACTGACCATCCTGCTGGTCGCGCTCACGCTCGTCTTTCTTTTCGCCACGGCCACTCTGCTGCCATTTTCCTTATATAGCGTCGCGGTGGCGAAGCTGGGCACGCCGATCACCATTACGGCGCTGATCGCGCTCCTGGTGTGCCTGATTCCAACCACGATTGGCGCATTGCTGTCCGCGATCGGCGTGGCAGGCATGAGTCGCATGATGCAGGCCAATGTCATTGCGATGTCCGGGCGCGCGGTGGAGGCCGCGGGCGATGTGGATGTGCTGCTGCTCGATAAGACCGGGACCATCACGCTCGGCAACCGCCAGGCCGCCACCTTCATCCCGGCGAGCGGCGTGACCGAAGAGGAATTGGCGGATACCTCGCAGCTGGCCTCCCTGGCCGATGAGACGCCCGAGGGGCGCAGCATCGTCGTGCTCGCGAAGCAGCGGTTCAAGCTGCGCGAGCGCGATCTGCGTTCACTCGCCGCAACGTTCGTTCCGTTTTCGGCGCATACGCGCATGAGCGGCGTCAACATCGGCAACCGGCAGATCCGCAAAGGCGCCCCCACGGCCATTCAAAGCCAGGTGGAATCGCTGGGGCAGATTTTTCCGAAGGCGATCCTGAGCGCGGTGCACGAGGTGGCGCGCCGCGGCAGCACTCCGCTGCTAGTGAGCGACGGCGCACGCGTGCTCGGCATTATCGAGCTCAAGGACATTGTGAAGGGAGGCATCAGGGAGCGCTTCGGCGAACTGCGCCGCATGGGTATCAAGACGGTGATGATCACGGGCGACAATCCTCTTACGGCGGCCGCCATCGCCGCGGAAGCGGGAGTGGATGACTTCCTCGCCGAAGCAACGCCCGAGGCCAAGCTTCGACTGATTCGCCAGCATCAGGCCGAGGGGCGACTGGTCGCCATGACCGGGGATGGCACCAACGATGCGCCCGCGCTGGCGCAGGCGGATGTTGCCGTGGCCATGAACACGGGTACGCAGGCGGCGAAAGAAGCCGGCAACATGGTCGATCTGGACTCCAATCCGACCAAGCTCATCGAAGTGGTGGAGACCGGCAAGCAGATGCTGATGACCCGCGGTTCGCTCACGACCTTCAGCATCGCGAATGACGTGGCTAAGTATTTCGCGATCATTCCGGCCGCTTTCGCGACCACCTACCCGCAGCTTGAAGCCCTGAATGTCATGCGCCTGGCGAGCCCCTTTTCTGCCATTCTGTCGGCCGTCATCTTCAACGCGCTGATCATCGTGTTCCTGATCCCTCTGGCATTGAAGGGTGTGAAGTACCGCCCCCTGGGGGCTGCCATGCTCCTGCGGCGTAACCTGTTGATCTACGGCCTGGGAGGTATTCTCATACCGTTCGCGGGGATCAAGCTCATTGACTGGGGTCTGGTGCTGACGCATCTGGTTTGAAGAGGTTGCCCATATGCGCTCGCTGATTCGCCCCGCCCTTGTGCTGTTCCTGATCCTGACGGTGATCACCGGGGTCGTGTATCCGCTCGTGGTCACCGGAATCGCCCAGCTGGTTTTCCCGAAAGAGGCCGCCGGTAGCCTCATCACCAAGGATGGCAGGATCGTGGGCTCGCACCTCATCGGTCAGAGCTTCAGCGATCCGAAATATTTCTGGAGTCGCCCCTCGGCCACCTCGCCCCAGCCCTATAACGGGCTGGCGTCCACCGGCTCGAATCTCGGGCCGTTGAATCCGGCCCTAACTGATGCCGTGAAGTCCCGTATCGACGCGCTGCATGCCGCCGATCCGGCCAATACCGCCCCCGTTCCGGTTGATCTGGTCACCGCCTCCGGCAGTGGCCTGGATCCGGAGATCAGCATCGCCGCGGCGAACTATCAGGCCGGTCGCGTTGCCCGGGTGCGGGGCGTTGCCGTTGAAGGGGTACGAGGACTTATTGCCGCGCATTCTCGCGGGCGATTTCTGGGTCTGCTCGGTGAGCCTCGCGTCAACGTGCTCGAGTTGAATCTGGCACTGGACAGCCGTCGGTGATCCGCTGGCCTCAGGCGGGCTGACTGCATGGACGAAGTCCGGCCCGATCCGGATCAACTCCTGGCCCGCGTAGAGGCCGAAGAGGCGCGCGCCAAACGCGGGCGGCTGCGTATCTTCTTCGGCGCCAGCGCGGGCGTCGGTAAGACCTATGCGATGCTCGAGGCGGCGCGCAGCCTGCGCTCGAGCGGCACCGATGTGGTTGTCGGCTACGTCGAGCCTCACGGGCGGGTCGAGACAGAGCGCCTGCTCGAAGGCCTGGAGCGCCTGCCGACGCTTTCGATTAACTACCGCGGAATGGTACGGCAGGAGTTCGATCTGGATGCGGCGCTGCAACGGCGTCCAGCGATCCTGCTCGTCGATGAATTGGCGCATTCGAATCTGGTCGGCGGCGAGCCTGCACCACGCCATCCCAAGCGTTGGCAGGACGTCGAGGAACTGCTCGACGCCGGCATCACCGTCTGGACCACCGTCAACGTTCAGCATCTGGAAAGTCTGAATGATCTGGTGGCGCAGATTACCGGCGTGCGCCAGCGGGAAACTCTGCCGGACCGCTTCTTTAACGATGCCAACGACATCGAGTTGATCGATCTGCCGCCGGATGACCTGCTGGCGCGCCTGCGCGCCGGCAAGGTGTACATCCCGGGCGAAGCCGCCACCGCGGTCGAACGCTTTTTTCGTACCCCGAATCTCATGGCGCTGCGCGAGCTCGCGTTGCGCCGTGTTGCAGATCGGGTGGAAGCGGCAGCGCGCGCCTTCCCGGTGGATCGCACCCCCGCACGCTTGGCCGGCGATCGCGTCATGGTCGCCGTCGGACCGGATGAACAGGCAGAGCAGCTAGTGCGCGCCGGCAAGCGCCTGGCCGATGCGCTGGACTCGGAGTGGACGGTCGTGTACGTCGAGACCCCGGCGCTCCTGCGACTTTCCGACTCGGAGCGCAATCGCCGCATCGATGTGCTGCGGCTCGCGGAGTCCCTGGGCGCGGAAACGGTAACGCTCGACGGCCCGACGGCGGCGGCCACATTGCTCGAGTACGCAAGAACGCGCAATGCGACCCGAGTGATCGTCGGTGCGCCGAAGCGGCGCAGCTGGCGCGCGTGGCTGCGCGCATCGACCGCCACACAGTTGCTGCGTCACGCCCGCGGTTTCGACCTCACCGTGATCGCGCTTCCGGAGCGCATCGAGGCGCAGCGCGCGCCGGAGGTGCGAACGACGGTGGCTGACAGCTCCCCGATTCGCTGGGCGCGGTACGGCTGGGCGCTGGTCACAACGCTCGTCTGCTCCGCCGTGGCCTTCGCGCTGTATCCGCGTTTTGAGCTGGCCAATCTCGTCATGGTTTACCTTCTGGGCGTTACGGTGGCCGGGTTGCGCTTCGGTCGGGGTCCTGCGGTCGTCAGCGCCATCTTGAACGTCGCGGCCTTTGATTTCTTCTTCGTGCCGCCCCGGTTTTCGTTCGCGGTCTCGGACGTGCAGTATCTCCTGACGTTCAGTGTGATGCTGACCGTCGCCCTCGTGATTGCCAACCTCGTGGCAAGTGTGCGCCAGCAGACACGCGTGGCCGGCGCGCGCGAGCGACGCACAGCGCTCTTGTATGCCATGAGCCGGGAACTGGCCGCCACGCGTGGTATCTCGGGTATGGCGCGCGTGGCGGTCCGTCACCTCGCCGAGGTGTTCCAAAGCAAGGCCGTCGTTCTTCTTCCGGACGCTGACGGCAAGCTCCGTTATCCGCGCGACCGCCCGCTTGATCAATCCTTTCGGTCCGCGGACCTTGCCGTGGCGCAGTGGGTGGCCGATCACAGTCGGCAGGCGGGGCTGGGTACCGACACTCTACCCGCCGCCATCGGTCTTTATATGCCGCTGGGGGATGAGCGTCAGCGCCTCGGAGTGCTGGCGATACTGCCGTCGAATCAGCGGCGCGTGCTCCTCCCCGAGCAGCGGCATCTGCTGGAGACGTTTGCGGGCCAGATCGGTCTGGCACTCGAGCGCGCGCGCCTGGCGGAAGTGGCCGAGGCTGCCAGCCTGGCTGCCGAACGGGAGAGTTTGCGCAACACGCTGCTGGCCTCCATCTCCCACGATTTGCGTACACCGCTTGCGGTCATGGCCGGCGCCGGCAGCACGCTCGCGGAGCACGGCGCCAAGCTCGATGAGGGCACACGGTATTCGCTGGCGCGCTCGATCGAAACCAAGGCGCGCGAGATGTCGGAGCTGGTGTCCAATGTTCTGGATCTCATGCGCTTCGAGTCAGGTCAGGTGATTCTGCGGCGTGACTGGGAAACACTCGACGATCTGGTGGGGACCGCCTTGCAGAGAGTAGCGGCGCGACTCTCGGGGCATTTGGTAGAGCTGCGACTTGCTGCGGACCTTCCCCCCGTCTACGTCGATGCGACTCTCATTGCGCAGATGTTTGCAAACCTCTTTGACAACGCGGCCAAATACACGCCCGTCGGCACACACGTGTGGGTTTCGGCAGCGGTGGACGGACCTTTCGTGCGCGTGGTGGTCGAGGACGACGGGCCCGGCCTGCCGGCCGGGGATCCTGCCCGACTATTCGATAAGTTCCAGCGTGGTAACGGCGAGGGGACCGTAGTGGGTGTGGGTCTGGGACTGGCGATCTGTCAGGCGATCGTGCGCGCGCACGGCGGCGAGATCGAGGCGCAGCGGCGCGCGGGCGGGGGCGCACGCTTTGAAGTTACACTGCCCACGAGTGAGACCCGGCCGTGACACTGGCAACCCATCGCATTCTGGTGGTCGAGGACGAGCCTGCGATCCGCAATGTGCTGCGCGTGGTGCTCGGCAGCGAGGGATACATCGTCATCGAGGCCGATACGGGAGCGCGCGCGCAGATCGAGGCGCGCAGTCACAAGCCCGACCTGCTGCTCCTGGATCTAGGGCTCCCCGATATCGACGGCCTCGCCGTCATTCGCCAGGTGCGTACCTGGTCGCCCGTGCCGATCGTGGTTCTCTCGGCGCGCACCATGGAAGAACAGAAAATCGCAGCGTTGGATGCGGGCGCGGACGACTACGTCACGAAACCCTTTTCGGCGCCCGAGTTGCTCGCGCGGGTGAGGGCCGGACTGCGACGCAGCGCGCGCGGTGCAGAGCAGACGGCGATTCTGAAGCTGGGTCTGGTGCAGGTGGATCTCGCCCGCAGAGTGACTCAGGGACCTGCGGGCAGCATCCATTTGACCCCTCTTGAGTACCGCGTTCTGGAGTGTCTTGCGCGCCAGGCGGGCATGGTTGTGCGCCAGGGGCAGCTACTGCGTGAGGTCTGGGGACCCGATCGTCAGGACGATGCCCGCGGCTTGCGGGTATGCATCAAGTATCTGCGCGACAAGCTTGAGCCCGACCCACGCAGACCGCGATTCGTGGTCACTGAGACCGGACTTGGGTATCGGCTTTGCACCGATGAGGTCCCGCAGGCCGATCAGCTCCCGGACGAGGGTGGCGAAGCGGAACTGTCGGCTGATCGCTCGTGAACGGGGCGTGAGCCGGATAACCCGGTCAGCAACGCGGGCGGGAAGTCACTGATCGAACGGGCAGACTGCGTCTGCCTTGGCTGACGCTCACCAAGCCGAACTTGCCGACGGTGCCTCCGTCATCGATGCCCGCGTCGACGGGCAAGCGCGCTGATATTCTCGCGAGTACTCCCGGCTACGCTTACCGGTTGGACGTTTGATCATCCGCGAGATCCAGATTCTGCTGCTCCTGCTGGTCGCACTGGCTGCGGTTGGCGTCGTGGCGAAACGCGCGAACCTGCCGCCCGCAATTCTGCTGGTCCTGACGGGGGTGGTGCTCGCGCTTGTCCCGGGCCTGCCGGCCGTGCGGCTCGCACCGGAGCTGGTACTGCTTCTCGTGTTGCCCCCCCTCATTTACTCCTCTGCGGTGGCGATGAGTTGGCGGGAATTTCGCTTCAGTCTGCGCCCGATCGCCCTGCTGGCCATCGGCTGTGTCGTGTTCACCACCGTAGCTGCCGCTGCGGCGACGCATTGGCTCCTGGGTTTCTCCTGGCCGATAGGCTTCGTCCTGGGCGCGATAGTCTCGCCGCCGGACGCCGTGGCGCCCTTGTCCATAGCCCGCAGGATGCAACTGCCCAAGCGCATCCTCGTCATCCTCGAAGGGGAGGGCCTTGCCAATGATGCCACGGCGCTGATTCTCTACCGGTTCGCCATCGTGGCCGTGAGCGCCGGGGCGTTCTCCTTCGGCAAGGCGACCGGCGAGTTTGCCGTCATCCTCGGCGGTGAATTGCTCTGGGGAATCGCCGTGGGTTGGCTGATGCTGCGTCTGCGTCGCTGGGTGGCCGACGCGCAAATCGAGATCGTGCTCTCGCTCCTGACTCCCTACGTCGCTTATTGGCCACCGGAGCACCTCGGCGGCTCCGGCGTACTGGCCACGGTCGTTGCAGGGCTGTACGTGAGCTGGAATGGCTTTGGCATGATCAGCGCGGCTACGCGGCTTCAAGGCGTTTTCTTTTGGGATGTCCTCGTGTACCTCATCGAGGGCATCGTATTTCTCATGACCGGTCTTCAGGCGCGCACCTTGATCTCGGGCCTGGGCAGCTATTCGTTGTCCGTCCTCGTGGGCTCCGCTGCGGTGGTGAGTGTCGTGGTGATCCTGGCTCGTTTCATGTGGATTTTCCCGGCAACCTATCTGCCGCGCTGGCTGAGTCCCGCGCTCGCGCGAAGGGATCCCTCGCCGCCGTGGACCTATCCATTCGTGCTCGGATTCACCGGCGTTCGCGGTATTGTGTCTCTTGCGGCGGCACTTGCCATTCCGTTCGTACTGGATAGCGGTCAGCCCTTCCCCGATCGGGATCTGATTCTCTTCCTGACGTTTTCCGTGATCCTGGTGACCCTCGTAGGCCAGGGCCTGATGCTACCCGCGGTAATCCGGGTGCTCGGCCTTGCCAATTTAGGCGAGCGGGAGCTTCAGGCCGACCGCACAGAGGAACGGCTGGCGCGCCGACAGGCCATCGCGGCGGCGATCGAGCGTCTCGAGCAGCTGGGCACGGAACGTGGGCTGTCTGATGAAGTGATGCAGCGGTGTCGAACAGGGCTTCGGGAACGACTGGGGCATTTCGAGGAAGGCCCCGAGGGGAACGAGAATCATCAGGCCCCTCCCGACGAAATCGCTTTGCTCTTGATCGGCGCCGAGCGTGACCGGGTCAATGAGCTCTATCGTCAAGGGACCTTGAAAGACGAGGCGAGGCGCCGGCTGGAGCGGGAACTCGACCTGCGCGAGGCCACTCTGGCGAACCACCGGCACGAGGCGTGAGGGCTACGGCGCCGTCGCGGGCAGCGCCGTTCAGCCGGCCTTTTTCATCTCGCCTGCAATCTTGTCGCCCTTTTCCATGAACCGCTTGTAGGCGGGACGCTCTTGCAGTCGGTCCACGTACTCCTTGAAGACCGGCTGGGGTTCTAGAGCCTTCGTCATCATCCCAAAGGCAATCTGCGACCCGATGTAGACATCGACGGCGCTGAAGTGCGCACCGAGGATGTAAGGCCCCGGCGTGAGCGCCTTCGCCAGCGTTCCAATGGCGTCCTCATAGCTTCCGTAAGCGAGCGCTCCGGGCCGGGACGGCGCCGGACGCGACAGCATCCGATCAATCACAGCGGCTTCGACGCAGCTGCCACCGAAGAAGAGCCAGCGGTAGTAAGTCCCGCGCAGGGGACTGTCGGTGGGGGGCGCCAGACGCGCGGCCGGAAAAGCGTCCGCCAGGTACGCGCAAATCGCCCCGCACTCGGTCACCACGGTGCCGCGATGGAGGATCGCCGGAACCTTCCCCATGGGATTGATGGCGAGGAAGCCCGGTTTTTTCTGATCCTGGGTCTCCAGGTTCACGACCTCGAACCGGTAGGGCACGCCCACTTCCTCAAGCATCCAGTGGGCGATGCGTCCGCGGGACATGGGGCTGCTATAAAAAACCAGCTCTTCGCTCATGACGGAGTCCTTCTTTGCTTATCCCTGCCGGTGCTTGAGCGTCGCATGTGGGCCCGAACGTATCAACCCAGCGAACGAACGTTGTTCGCGAACTCTCCGGAACGGTATCGTCCAGGTCGAGTCCGTGGTGGGTGTGCATCCGGGCTCTGGGTTCGCGAGCTCCTTTACGGTTGGCCGGATGAGGAGCAGTGCTACGCTTCGCGCCGTGCCTGGAATCGTCGCGCCTTCATGCGGTTTCCGCACACCTTCATCTTGCACCACCGTCGCGTGTGATTCTTGCTCGTGTCCAGGAAGAGCCAACGGCAGCTGTCCGCGCCGCAAGCGCGAACTCGATCCATGGCGTCCGAGAGCATAAGCTGCGATGCGCTCTGCGACACGATCCACACGGGAAGTTCGGCATGGGTTTCGAAGCGACCCCAGTCCCACGCTAGCGCCGATCGTGCGCTCGAGTTTTCCGCCGGTTGCGTCCAAAGCAACTCCTGGTGCGCGCTCGCGGCGCGGAAATACCGCTCGAGCGTGCGAATATCCGCTGACGCAGGTGCGTGCGCATCTACGCGGCCGTAGAACGTCGCCGCCATCGCCTCACGCAATTCTCTCGCGGCTCGCAACGTCCGCGTGGCGGCTTCCGCGGTCACCGTGTTCCCAAGCCGGCGCACCTGCCGAGCCTGGAGCAGGGACGTCTGCTGCGTGAACCTCAGCAGATCAGCGTAATCACACAGCGATTCCACCGGCCCGCGCTCATCGAAGCGCTCATCCAGCGAATTGACGAAATCAAGCGCCGGGTGTCCGCCGCACAGATCGAAAGGCTGCTTTTCCTCAGGCTGGCTCACGATTGCGTAACCTCCAAATATCACTTTACAGGTTATCACGGCATTGTCTATGATAACCGCCTATGCAGCTTTCACAGGTTATTGGGCGGCCGCCTCAGGCGGGTCATCAGCAGCGGGACGTTCGCGTGCTGCTCGCTTTCGCTGCCATCTATCTTCTGTGGGGCGGAACGTTCCTGGCCATCCGAATTGCCGTATTGCAGTTGCCGCCGTTCTTTACCGCGGGTCTGCGGTTTTTTACCGCGGGCGCGTTGCTCTACGCGTTCATGCGTTTGCGCGGACAGCCGAGCCCCTCGGCGGCCCAGTGGCGCAGCATCGCGGTAACCGCGCTATGCATGTTTGTCGCCACCTATGGGGCTCTTTTCTGGGCCGAGCAGTATGTGCCGTCGGGCGTTACCTCGGTGCTCGAGGCGACGCTGCCCATTACGACGATCGCGTTCGAGGTTTTCATATTCCGCCAGCAGCCCTTTAGCTGGCGCATGCTGGCCGCCGTGGCAGTTGGGTTCCTCGGAGTGGCATGGCTGTTAATCAAAGACGACCAGCAGCCCTTTGCAGTAATTCCCTGTATCGCCATCCTCGCGGGCGGTGCGGCCTGGTCGCTCGGGGCCGTACTGACGCGTTCCATGCAACGCCCGAGCTCGCTACCGCTGGCCGCCGGCGCGCAGATGATGCTCGGTGGCGCGGTGCTGCTCGCGCTGGCGCAAGCCACGGGTGAACTGCAGGCGTTTCCCCAGATCACGCTGCGCGCGGGCATGGCGCTGTTATATTTGATCGTCGGCGGTTCACTGCTCGGCTTCACGGCGTACGTGTGGTTACTGGCGCGAATGCCGGCGACTCGGGTCGCCAGTCACGCGTACGTGAATCCGTTGGTCGCGGTTGCGCTCGGTTACTTCGTCGCCGGAGAGGTATTCACGGTGAGCATGCTGCTCGCATCGGCGCTCGTCGTGGCAAGCGTAGTTCTGATTCTCAGGACCCCGGGGGAGATGTCGCCTCGTGATTGGGAGCAAGTCAATGCCCGTGCTTAGAGAGTGGCGCGCCGAGATTCGACGTGGCCTCAAGGATGAGTATGTTCAGTACGTGAAAGCGACCGGATTGGCGGCCTACCTGCGCACGCCGGGAAATCTGGGAGCCGCAGTCGCCGTGCGCGATCTGGATTCGCAACGTTCCGAAATCGTCACCTTAAGTTGGTGGACGGACACTGAGGCCATCAAAGCGTTTTCGGGAGCAGACATCGGACGGGCACGCTATTACCCGGAAGATGACAGGTATCTGCTGACCCGCCCCGAGCAGGTTCACCACTACGAAGCCACTGTGCCGGGTGCCTGACGGCAGTCGATCGCGCTGTCCCGGCTGCACTTCGCATGGCGCGCTGTTGCCACCCTCGCGCCAGCTTAAGGCCCCCCGAGAGACCGGCTGTCTGCGATGCCAGGGATCTGGCGCCCGATCGTGCAGCGGCCTAAGGTGTGTGAGAGGCCGTAGCGTCTTTGCTCGAGGGTACTCGGTAATGAACATACGCGACAAAGTGATCGTGGTTACGGGGGGAGCAAACGGGATCGGCCGGGCACTGTGCGAGCGCTTCCACGCGCAAGGCGCGCACCAGATCGTCGTTGCGGACATCGATGCCCGGGGCGCGCAGGACGTGGCCGGAGCGATCGCGGGACTCGCAATGTCCTGTGACGTGTCAAAGGAACAAGACATCAAACGGGTTATCGAAGAGACCGAACGCAGCTGCGGTCCGATCGGGCTCTTCTGCTCAAATGCGGGGGTGTTCTTCAGGGATCCGGACCTTGAGAACGCGGCTTCGGCCCCGAATGAGACGTGGATGCGCGCATGGGCCGTGAACGTGATGGCACATGTGTACGCGGCCAGGGCGCTCGTGCCGCGCATGGCGGCTCGCGGGGGAGGGCACTTTCTTCACACCGTGTCCGCCGCCGGATTGTTAAGCCAGATTCACAGCGCCGTGTATTCAGTCACGAAACATGCTGCGCTGGGATTCGCAGAAAGTTTAGCCATCACCCACCGGGACCAGGGAATCAAGGTATCAGTGTTGTGTCCCCAAGGCGTGGAAACTGCAATGTTGCGCGGGGGCGAACGCTCCGCTGCAGCCGTGGACGGCGTTCTGACACCCGCTCAGGTCGCCGACGCGGTCATGGATGGACTGGCGCAGGATGCGTTTCTCATCCTTCCGCATCCGCAGGTCGCCCGCTACATGTCGAGCAAGATCGAAAACTACGATCGCTGGATAGGCGGGATGGCCAAGCTGAGGCGCTCGCTGGCACGGCCGCAACCTTGAGCTGCTGATTGCGTTGCGTCTCACAACCCGGTGAAATGTGCGCAAGCGGACCTCGGTACGCCTCGTGAATGCGGATGAGCCACGAACCTCAGATGTCACAGACAACCGCATCTTGGGCGGCTCATAAAGGCCAGCCCGTCTTGCTCGACGGGGGAACCGGACGCGAACTCATGCGAATCGGCGCCCCATTCCGACAGCCGGAGTGGTCAGCACTCGCCTTAATCGAGGCGCCCGAATACGTCACTCAGGTGCATCGGCGCTACATCCATGCCGGTGCCGAAGTCATTACCACCAACAGCTATGCCGTGGTGCCGTTTCACATCGGTATGCGGCGCTTTGGGCGCGATGGTGCCGCCCTGGCCGCGTTGGCGGGCAAGCTCGCGCGTGCGGCCGCAGACGAGGCACCGCACCGCGCGCAGGTGGCAGGCTCGCTGCCGCCGGTCTGTGGATCGTATCGCCCGGATCTTTTCGATGCGATCGTGGCGCGACCCGTACTGCAGCAACTGGTGCACGCGCTCGAGCCTTACGTAGATCTGTGGCTATCGGAAACCGTGAGCTCGGAGGCCGAGATGGTGCTGATGGCTGAGGTGCTGGCCGGTACGACGCAGCCGTGGTGGGTGTCGTACACGCTCGCTGATCAAGCCACGCGTTTACCCGGCGCGCGGCTGCGCTCGGGTGAGCCTGTAGGGGCAGCTGTCACACACGCGGCGCGCCGGGGTGCCCGGGCGGTGCTGTTCAACTGCTGCCAGCCCGAAGTGATCGGCGAGGCCCTCGTTGCCGCGAAGCGTACTTTGGATGCCGCTCGCGCGGCGCACGCGGCTGAGGGCGTGCGGGTGGGCGCTTACGCCAATGCATTTGAGTCGCAAACCGCGACGGCCAGCGCGAACGCTGAGCTGCACGAACTGCGCGCGGATCTGGGCCCCACCGAGTATCTGTCGTGGGCACAGCAATGGCTCGCGGAGGGCGCCGATATCATCGGGGGGTGCTGCGGCGTCGGACCGGAGCACATCGCCTTGATTCGCGATGTGCTTGGGCGCTGTCCGCCTCTGGTCAGCTAACTCCTTGATCGTGGAAGCAGAAGATGTGCGGGTTGCGACATTTAACTCGGAGAAGTGATCGCTCATGAGCATTGTTATTCGGCGTCAGCCGCAGCTTGCGGTGGGGTTTACCGTCCAGGTCCGCCAACACGAGTTTGTGGTAGACGTTGCGCCCGCCGACGGTGGTAACGACGCCGGCCCCAATCCCCATGATCTATACGATGCCGCACTGGGCACCTGCAAGGCGCTAACCGTGATGGGCTACGCGAGGAGGAAGGGCATTCCCATAGAGGACGTCGAGGTCGTGGTAGAACGCGATGCCTCCGGCGAGCGCTCGGGTACCTATGCACTCGACACGCGGCTTCGGATCGGCGGCGCTCTCTCGGACCAGCAATTGCGTGAACTTGAGGTGGTGGCGCACAAGTGCCCGGTTCACAAATTGATGACCGTCGTTACGACCGTCATCACCACCCGCGTCGAGCGTAAAGCTTAAGAGGTGCGGACCGGTGCGCTATTCCCGAGTCCTGCATCACGTCTGCCCGTTGGTGCGAGACCGCCTTCAGGCGGTGGCGAGCGCTGATACACGTGCCGGCCTGTAGTTCCATGGTCCGCGACAACGCCAGCGCAAGTCGGCTCGAGATTCAGCTCGGCGAGCAGGTGGCATTCGCCGAGTATCGCCTTGAGGCGAATACGATCACGTTCACGCACACTCGCGTTCCGGAAGCCCTGCGGGGACGGGGTACGGGCACGCATTTGATTGAGGCGGGACTGTCCCTCGCCCGGGAGTGCAACCTGAAGGTCGTTCCGCAGTGCCCGTTCTTTGCAGCCTACATGCGCGCTCACCCGGAAACAGAGGATCTCCTGGCACCCGCCGGCCGCGTTCAGCTCAACAAGTAGGACGGCGACTCCGGCGTAAATTCCGGGCGCTACTCGCCGAGTACTCGGTGGACGAAAGAAATGGCGATCGAACCTTCGCCGACCGCCGCTGCTACGCGTTTAAGATTACCGGCCCGCACATCGCCGACCGCAAATACGCCGGGTAAGCTGGATTCCAGAAGAAACGGCGCGCGCGGCAAGGGCCACTTGGCATCGGCGAGCGCCTCTTGCGACAGGTCGGCTCCGGTCTTGATGAAACCCTTCGCATCGAGCGCCACACAACTGCCCAGCCATTCGGTGGCGGGCGTCGCCCCGGCCATGACGAATACGTGCCGGATATCGTGGCTCTCGACTTGCGCGGTGTCACGGTTACGCCAACGTACACGCTCAAGGTGTGCGTCCCCTTCCAGAGCGACAATCTCGGTTCGAGCGCAGAGCACGATCGCCGGATTCTCTTCGATGCGCCGGATCAGGTAGCGCGACATGGTCTGAGCCAATCCGTCGGATCGCACGAGCATGTAGACCCGTTTGGCGGTCTGCGCCAAGAACACCGCCGCCTGGCCGGCCGAATTGCCCCCGCCGATGATGACGACCTCTGCATCGACGCACAGCTGGGCCTCCATGAAGGTCGCGCCGTAATACACGCCGATACCTTCGAAACGCGGCAAGCTCTCCAGCAGGGGCTTGCGATACTCCGCGCCCGTCGCGATGACAACGGCGCGCGCTTGCACGGATGAGTGGTCATCGATGTCGATGGCATAGCGCTTGCGATCGCAGTTAAAGCGCAGCGCGCTGCGCGCGATCTGGATGTGCGCACCAAACTTCTGCGCCTGCGCGAAGGCTCGCCCCGCAAGGGCCTGACCGGAGATGCCGGTCGGAAACCCCAGATAGTTCTCGATTTTTGAGCTCGAGCCGGCCTGTCCGCCAGGCGCAGTCGCCTCGAGTACCAGTACGTCCAGGCCCTCAGATGCTGCGTAGACAGACGCCGCCAGCCCCGCCGGGCCCGCCCCTACAACTATCAAATCATGGACTTGCGCGGGATCCACGGCTTCGTTGAAACCGAGGCAACCGGCGACCTGCCGATTCGTGGGGTTGCGCAATACGATTTCGCTGCGACACACCAAGACGGGCACGTCCTGCGCCGTAACGTGGAATCGGTCGAGCAACGACTGCACATCGGCGTCGCGGTCCAGGTCGATATACGTGTAAGGCTGAGCGTTGCGGGTCAAGAATTCTTTTACCCGGAGTGTCCCGGAACAGTGGGTCGAGCCGATGACGATCACATCGCCCACGTTTTGTGCAATCAATTCCACCCGTCGCACGATAAAGGCACGCATCAGGATCTCGCCGATCTCGGCATCGGTCTGAACCAGTGCCAGCAGGTGCTCGCGATCCATCTCGATCACCTCGCCGTCTCCGCGCGCCCGGGCCCGCACGAGCGAGGGACGGCCCGAGAGCAGGTTGAGTTCGCCGGTAAACTGACCCGGATCGTAGAGCGTGATGAGCTCCTCTGTGTCGCCAGCGCGACGAACCATTTCGACCTGACCGCCGGTAACGACAAAGAAGCCCGTCACGGCCTCCCCCTCTTCGAACAATACTTCGCCGTTGCGTATCGGACGTACGCGGCCGCGCGCTGCGACACGCGCAATTTGCGCGCGCGTGAGCGTGGGAAACATGCGCACGGCGTTTGATTTGGCCGACGTGGAAAATCGGGTCGATGGGGTCGCCATAACGTCTCTCGCGTTCCGGCCGGAGGATGCCGCCATATCAATCGACGGGGGTTACCCTGCCGGCTGTTGCACTGCCATGAGCGCCACTAGCAACGTGCATCGTAAACAAACTCCGGAAGCCCCGAACATCATTGAGGGGCGAAGCGTTGACGCTAGCGTGGCAGGACCGCCGTTGCAGCGGCATCGCTAAGTCGCAGCTCAGGTGGCGTCGCCTAGAGCGCCGCCAGCGGAGGAGCTTTCGCAGGCGAACCGGCCTGTTCATACTTCCTGCATGAAGAGCGATGAGATCAAAAGCCCGCCAGGTAAGCCGTCTCAGGAGGGCGCCGCACTGCACGGCGCACATCTTCGGACGCTCGAAGCCCTGCTCCGGCATCCGCCGGCGCACAATCTGCAATGGCGGGATGTGCTTGCGTTGATGGAGAAAATAGGGACGGTGCTGCGCCGGGACAGCGGCGAATTCGCCCTCGACGTGGGAGGAGAGCATTACGTGATGCATCAGCCGCACACCAAGGATCTCAGCAGTTCTGAGGTGGTCGATTTGCGGCACTTCCTGCAGCACGCCGGCTGGTCGCCTCAGGGGCGCTCTGCCGCGGCGACGCCTGCCCCGTCAGCCGAGCCCACCCTGATGGTGGTGGTGGATCATAACGGTGCCAAGATCTACCGCATCGATGCGGTTTCCGGCGAGGCTTCGAAGCGGCAAATCACCCCCTATGACCCGCATCATTTCCTGCATCACCTTACTCACAAGGATCAATCACGGCAGCAGGGCCAGCGGGCTCCGGAGGACCCTAGCTTCTACGAGCGGATCGGCGATGCGCTGGCTACGGGCGCCAAAATCATCGTGGTCGGGCATGGAACGGGCAAAAGCAATGCAGCACAGCACCTTACGGAGTACCTGCGCACACACCGCCATGAGACGTACCTGCGTATCGTGCGCGAGATAGGGGTCGATCTGTCGGCTACCACGATACCGCAACTGCTGGCCCTGGCGGAGCAGGGATTGGGTCAAGCGTCCTCACTGAAGACTCGCGCGAACGACGCGGAGCAGCTATGAACGACAAGACATCGGGTTCGGAAAAGGCTTTTCTCGATCGGCAGCACGCACGACTGTTGAAGCTGCATGCCGAAATATCGCGCACGATCGAAGCGGAGGAAGCCGAAGAGAGCGAAGTCCAGGAGCAATCACTCGGCGCCGCCCAGGAAGCCGAAGATGACGCGCAGAGGCTTTCATTGCTCGACGTCGAAGGCACAATAGTGCGACAAAATATGGAGCGCCTGCCGATGATCGAGCGTGCACTGGCGAAGATTGGGGACGGAACTTACGGCTATTCAGATTCCAGCGGCAAGCCGATACCACGGGAGCGGCTCGAAGCCATGCCTGAAGCGATTAACACGGCTGATGAAGACGCGAAGGCCGCGTCCGTACGATAGCCGGAGTCCGTGCCAGTCGCGCTCGTGTGATGGAAGTGGCGGGAACCCTGGCGTTGCAAAGGCTCTGCCGCCAAGAACGCGAAGCCGAAGAGCCTCCTGATCGCAACAGGGGCGGTCCGGTCGTGATGTGATGCTATGGGACCTTCGGCGCACTTGAAATCACACCGTTGGCCCCAAAAAAGTTTCGATGGCCGATAGTCTGCATATCGTGTGTCCGCACTGCGAGACTGTGAACCGCATTCCGGCCACGCGCCTTGATGCGGAACCGCGGTGCGGGCAGTGTCATCAATCCTTATTCACGGGCGATGTGTTGGAACTGACCCACGCCAATTTTGCAAGATACATCGAACGCAACGACGTACCCATTGTTGTGGATTTCTGGGCGCCGTGGTGCGGTCCCTGCCGCGCGATGGCCCCACAGTTCGCTGAAGCGGTCGCCGAGCTGGAACCCAGGGCGCGCTTGGCGAAGGTCAACACTGACGCCGAGCCGAGTCTCGCCAACCAATTCAACATTCGCAGCATTCCCACCTTGGCGTTGTTCAAATCGGGTCGCGAGGTCGCGCGCCAGTCTGGCGCCATGGGCAAGGCAGACCTGATCCGGTGGGTGCGCACCCACGCCTGACTGCGTGCGACATTCCTTCCGGGCGCGCACGGGCAAGCCGCGGGTAGCGAACGGTTGCAGTGTGATTGGAGGAACGAATGTCCCAAATCCCAGCTGAGGAGTGTGACCCGCATCTTTTCTGATCGGGGCCCCGGGTGTACGCTCGGGTGTGATGGCTCGTACCACCGGGAACCTCCTGATCGCGGCGCTGGTGATGTTTCAACTCACCATCGGTTTGCAATGGAACCTGGCCCGGGGCGTCGAGGCTCCAGGACAGAGGGGAACAGACTGCCCTGCCCACCCCCACCCGGACTTGGGGAATGACGCGCGGCACGCGGCTGGTGTTTCGACGAGTGCGTCGTTACCGCACCAAACTCCTGACAGCAAGCACGATTGTTGCCGCTCCGTGGGCTGCCAGTGCCATTGCGCGCAAAGCCCCGGGCCGCTTGCGCTGTCGGTGGCGCGCGCACCTTTTTCCGCCTCGGCTCTCCTGCCGGTCTTCGACGCGCCGCCTTCTGTTGCGCGTTCGAATGAGCTATTTCGACCTCCTATCGCCTGAATCTGAGGCACGACGCGGACGATTCGGGACGCTTACGCCAGCTTTGCGGCAGAGCGCTAACTCGTCGCCAAACGCCTTTCGTGTCGGAGGCGCGCCCGCGTTGACACAACTTTCGTCTGGCGCTCGTCGCGGCCTTCGGGCACCGGGGTTCCCGACCGCGTTAGATCGCTGGAGTCCTTACAGGATCACAAGGGTCAGTCACCGAGGAATTGTGATGCATCGACCTCTTTTAACGTCTGAGCCGTTAAAGCGCTCGCGACGGCATTTCGTCCAGGGACTTACAGGCGGCGCCCTGGCCATCGTCGCCGCGCGCGGTTTCGGTTGGGCCGCAGCCGCCGCAGCGGCGAGCGCAGGCGACCCGGGTGCCGTCCTCACGGGGAGTGAATTCGATTTGGAAATTGGCTCGTTGCCGGTGAATTTTACCGGCCAGCCGGGAATCGCGACGGTGGTGAATGGGCGGCTGCCTGCGCCGCTGCTGCGCTGGCGTGAGTCAGACGTCATCACGCTGCGAGTAGTCAATCGTTTGTCGGTGCCAAGCTCCATTCACTGGCACGGCGTCATTGTTCCAGCCGATATGGATGGCGTGCCAGGGCTGAGCTTCGACGGTATCGGCCCCGGGGAGACCTATACCTATCGCTTCAAAGCCAATCAGTCGGGCACTTACTGGTACCACAGCCATTCGCGGTTCCAGGAGCAGACCGGCCTGTATGGCCCCATCGTGATCGAGCCGCGACGCGGCGAAAGGCACGGCGCGGATCGCGAGCACGTCGTGTTGCTCTCGGATTGGACGGATCTCGATCCGGAGCACATTTACCGAACCCTGAAACGGCAAAGCAACTATTTCAACTTCGGGCAGCGCACGGTCGGGGATTTCTTCGATGATGCGCGCAGGCAAGGGTGGCACCAGACGATCGCCGACCGGCGCATGTGGGACGAGATGCGCATGGATCCGACCGACCTCGCCGATCTCTCCGGGCACGCCTACACGTACCTGATGAACGGCACCACTCCCGCCGGCAATTGGACCGGACTCTGTCGGCGCGGCGAGAGGGTTCGGCTGCGCTTCATTAACGGTTCCTCGATGAGCTTCTTCGATGTGCGCATTCCGGGCCTGAAGCTGATGGTCGTGGCCGCTGACGGACAGGACGTCGAGCCCGTTACGGTCGATGAGTTCCGCATCGGCGCCGCGGAAGTGTATGACGTGATCGTTGAGCCAAAGGATGATCGCGCCTACACGATTTTCGCCCAGTCACTCGATCGCTCCGGCTACGCCCGCGGCACACTCGCACCGCAACCTGGGATGCAGGCCGATGTGCCCCCGCTGGATGCGCGCCCACTGCTTACCATGATGGATATGGGCATGGGTCACGACATGGATCAAATGAAAGGAGCGCAGCGCAAAGGCACTCCTGCCATGGATCATGGTGCGGTGCCGGACATGGATTACGAGGCGATGGCTCACGGTTCCACGGCGAAGACAGGCGCGGCGGCGCAGCATCCGCCCGCCGACTACGGTCCCAATGTGGATTCAGTGGCCATGCAACCGCCGAGCCGCCTGGATGACCCGGGGGCAGGTCTGCGCAACAACGGGCGTCGCGTTCTGACTTACGCGGATCTGCGTACCCTCGGTGGGCCCATCGATCAGCGCCAAGCGGGCCGCGATATCGAACTGCATCTCACCGGTCACATGGAGCGCTTCGTGTGGTCATTCAACGGCCAGAAGTTCTCGGAAAGCCAACCCTTACGCTTCGAGTATGGCGAGCGTCTGCGGGTGGTACTCGTTAACGACAGCATGATGAATCACCCCATTCATTTGCACGGCATGTGGAGCGAGCTGACATCTGAGCAGGGACAGTTCCTGGTCCGCAAGCACACGATCATTGTTCAGCCGGGTCAGCGCGTCGCCTATGGCGTCACCGCCGACGCACTCGGTCGGTGGGCGTATCACTGTCATCTGCTTTATCACATGGAAGCCGGCATGTTTCGCGAAGTGCATGTCGAGCGCAGCTAAAAGAAGGCCGCTGCCGTGAGGGTTCGTGCCAACCTCGCTCCGTGGTACGGCGTTCTGGGGCTCATCGCAACTTCATGCGCGCTTGCTGACGGGCCTCCAGAGCCTTCCGCGCAATCCGCTGCAGGCGCGCCGCAGAGTCCCTCAGCTGCCGCGTCCGCCCCGGACGATACGGCGACAGCGAGCGAGGCGGCGCACGTTGCACCCGATCCCCCGCAGCATCAGATGGGCCCAATGCCCTATGGGGAAATGGCGGCCATGATGCAGATGGACGACACCACGCAGACGGGGAAAGTCCTCTTTGATCAGTTCGAATGGCGCAGCACCTCCGAGGGCAATGCCGCGGTATGGGATGCGGCAGGCTGGTATGGCGGGGATGACAACAAGGTCTGGCTCCGAACAGAGGGCGAACGTGTCGCCGGTGCCACCGAGGGTGCCCGTGCTGATTTGCTGTGGGACCACACCGTCGCGCGTTGGTGGAATGTGCAGGCCGGGGTTCGGGAGGACTTCGGTAATGGGCCGCCCCGCACCTGGGCGGCAGTCGGCGTTCAGGGCCTTGCGCCCTATTGGTTCAACACGGAAGCCACCTTCTACGCGGGGGAGCAAGGGCGAACGGCCGTCAGGTTCAAGACGGAATGTGAGCTCTTGTTCACCCAACGGCTGATCCTGCAGCCGGAAGGGGAGGCCAACATTTACGGGAAGGCGGATCCCGCGCGTCAACTGGGTTCAGGTCTGTCCGATCTTGAGATCGGCCTGCGCCTTCGTTACGAGATACGGCGCCAGTTTGCACCCTACGTCGGGGTCGTTTGGTCGCGCAACTTCGGGGGAACGGCGGATTACGTGCGCCAAGCGGGCGGGGACCCCAGCGATGTACAGTTCGTCGCAGGGCTGCGCGCGTGGTTCTAGCTCGGCACAGAATAGGCGAGTTCTCGCCATCTGCTCCTTGATCGACAGCACTCAGCGTTTCTCGACGCGCTCGCCTGGCGGGGCTGTGCTCGGCGCAGCGCGCGTGTCAGGTGCGGGGAGGCGCGGCCAGATAAGCGCCTGCCTCCCGCACCAGCAGCTCCTTCTCGCGCAGCCTGGCGCGCGCGGTTTCCAGGCCACGCTCGATCTGCGCGGACATTTCTGCCGGAAGCCGCCCGCGCACCCAGGCCTCGAGCTGACCGAGCGGGACGCTGTCCCAGAATGCCTCTGGCATTTGCGCGGTGATGAGCGGCGCGTACTTCGGGTAGGGGGCCAGCAGCCGGTCGATGTTCTCCGTGGTCGTCGTCCACGACAGCAGTGGATGATAGTAGCCCAGCTGCAGCACGAGTTGCAGGCGGCTGTCCTCGCTCTGCGGCGGAATTTCCTGCGAAAGCGCTATCTGGGCTGCCTGGCGCGCGAGCGCGGGATCACGCACGTTCATCAGCGCCAAGTAGTAGCGCCGTTGCGCGGTATCGTCGCTCTCACTTTGCGCGATCGCGTGCAGCTGATCGAACGTTGCCGCGTCCGCGTACTGAGCGACGACGGAGAGCACCAGAAGCTGATCGTCGGGTTTTATGGCGCTACGATCCTTGACGAACGCGTTGTAACGCTGCTGCGCCTCGCGGCGCACTCCGGCATCACCCCAGGTGCCAAGGCTGGCGAGCAACGTACGGCGCAACTGCTGGACGTCGGGAGTCTCACCGTCCTTGGTGTCCCAGCCGAGCCGGTCAGCCATGGGTCTGATGACCGAGCGCGCGAAGGCCGCAAACGCATCGTGCGCCGCAGCGCCGCGCTCGGCGTACTCAATGGTCCCGAGCGCGGCGGCAATCTGCGTCCACGCGCGCGTATCGGAGTCTCCTCCGATGGATGTGGCGAGCGACAAGTAAGCCGCCAGCTCCTCGTGCTCCGACAACACGAGCGCCCACTCATCGTCGAGGAGGGCAATCTTGTCACCGTCCGGCAGATTGCTAAAGGAGCGCGCGTTGGCGGCAAGCGTTGCGGGGTCGTAGGCGACCCGATAGAACCCGAGCGCATCGGCGTTGACGCTCAACGCTTCACCGCATTGACCCGCACGGTTACGTTGGCCGTCTGCGGTCAGGAGCAGCGCCTGCGGAGTGCCCGCGGCACCGCTGCGCACCCGCAGCGGCACATTCCAGTGCGCTGCGCTGGTATCGGCGCCGTGCAGCAGGAAGCGCCTTTGGGTAAGGGTGACGGTGCGCTCGCCCGCCGCAGCACAACTGGCAGTCACGGTAACCAGCGGAAAGCCGACCTGCTCGGTCCAATCCGCTGCGATCTTTCCGACGTCCCTGCCGCTGGCCGCGCTCAGTGCGTTCCATAGGTCAGTGGCCGTGGCGTTTGAGAAGGCATGTGCCTTTACGTAACGGCGGATGCCGTCGCGAAACACGTCCGGCCCGAGAAACGCTTCCAGCATGCGCAGCACCGCTTCGCCCTTGTTGTAGGTGATGTCATCGAACGCGTTGGCCGCTTGCAGCTCGTCGGCGACGTGCTGTTGGATTGGGTGGGAGGCAACGCGCGCATCAGAGCGCATGGCGCGCTCCTTGGAGCCGTCCTGCAGCTCGAGCCACTTCCAGTCCGGGTTGCGCAGGTCGGTCTCTTTCGCGCCCCGCCACGAGGCGAAGCTCTCGTTGAGCCACAGATCGTCCCACCAGCCCATCGTGACCAGGTCGCCGTTCCACTGATGCGCCATCTCGTGCGCCTGAACCGCGAACACGGTCTGGCGGTCCTGAATCGTGCTGAGCGCATGGATGAGTAGCAGCTGGTCGTTGTAGGTTATCGCTCCCCAATTCTCCATTGCGCCGGTGAATCCTCCGGGGACTGCAATGGAGTCGAGTTTGGGAAGCGGGTAGGGATAGGCGAAGTAGTCGTTGTAATCACGCAGGATCTGCTGCGCATTGACGAGCGCCGTCTGCCCATCCTGCTCGCGCCCACGGATCGCCCAGATTCCCAGCTCAGTGAGGCCGATCAGCGCGTTGATCTTTGCCAGCTCCCCGCCGGTGAACTCGACGAGGTAGGAGGGCATCCTGGGTGAACGCTCAAATGTGGTCGTGGCGGTGGGTTCATGCACCACACGCTTCGACACCGGCATGTTGGAAACTGTGTTCCAGTCGACCGGCACAGTAACGATCAACTGGAACGTGGCGCGAAACGCAGGCTCGTCCCAGCAAGGAAACATGCGGCGCGCGTCCGTGCTCTCCATTTTTGTCGACAGCAGCAGAGCTTTAGCGCCGGCGTGCGTGGTGTAGTGTTGGATGAAGAGTCCGTGGGGTTGCGTCTCCACCTTGCCGCGGTACCGAAAGCGCAGCGTGTGTACCCCACGGGCGGCGGGCCGTGACAGCGTGACGGTGGTCAGTTGCTGGCTGTCGTCTGACACCACCGAGGCGGCCGGCTGCCCGTCGAGCCGTACGTCGTCCAGAGTTTCGTTCAGGGAATTGAACACCAATCGGCGCACACTGGCGCGTACGCGCACCCTCACCGTTTCCACACCCGAGAAGGCGAGTGCGTCGACATCCGGGGTGATAGCAACCGTGTAGTCAAGCGGAACGACGTCTTTGGGCAAACGCCCGGGAGCAGCGTCGAACGAGAACGGCGCTCCTGCCAGCACTGGCATCGAAGCAAGCAGTGTCAGTGCCACCCAGTGGAGAGTGACGCGGACCAAGCGACGTGCAATCCGAATCACATGGGCACCCTCCTGCTGTCTCTGCCGTCTCCTAACCCGCTCCAACTGCGCATCTTGCCCGCAAGCTCGGATTCCGGAAGTTCCGGCGGTCAGCGGCCCAGAGTGCCGCGAATGTTGTGACACTCCCGTTAGAATACCATCGACATAGTTTAGCTTGCGATCTCGCTCGTACGACAGCGGAGTTGCGCGTCCCATTCAAAAGGATGCACGGTTGAGGACCGCGTGGCGCGTCACGACGAGAGGCTCTGCAGTTTCCATCGTGAGCGCGTCGCCTGGAGGCGCCTGGAGGACCTTGGCCATGACCGATGCATACTCTTCTATCCTGGCAACGGCGACTGACCCGCTTTTTCTTGCGGCGGTTGTGACCGTCGCCGGCTTCTTCGCCGCGCGCTACTGGCGCGGCCGGAGCTTGCTCGCATATTTCTTCATTCAGCTCCTGGTCCTGGTCACCCTCACCGGGCTACTGCTGGCTGCTGGCGTCGTTCCCTATCGTCCTGGCGCGGCGCTTGGGGCCTCCGAATCCAAACGTCTCTTTGTCGGCCTGCTCGAAATCATCTGGTGGCTGAGTACGGCGTGGGTCGGAGCGGGTTTCTTGCGTGCGTTCGTCGTACTCGGGCGCCAGCCGCGCGAGACGAAACTGGTTCAGGATTTGCTGGCCGCGCTGATTTACATGGCGGCGGCCTTCGCCATCGTCGCCGATGTATTCGACCTGCCGGTGAAAGGTCTGCTGGCGACATCCGGCGCATTGGCGATCATTATCGGCCTAGCGCTGCAAAGCTCGCTCGCGGATGTTTTCTCCGGCATCGTTCTCAATATCGAGCGTCCGTACCACGTGGGCGACTGGATTGTGCTGGACGGCACCGTCCAGGGTCAGGTAATCGAAACTAATTGGCGCGCGACGCACATCCTGACGGGAAACCAGGATGTGGCAATCGTCCCGAACAGCGTCATTGCGAAATCCAAGCTCGTGAACTGCAGCTCGCCAACCAAGATCCATGGCACGAGTATCCGGGTCAAATTGGAGCCCTCGCTGACACCCACTGCGGGCTGCAATCTGCTTAAGGAGGTTCTCCTCAGCAGCACCCATATCCTGCGAACGCCGGAGCCGAGCGTTACCATCAAGGATCTCAGCGCCGAGATGATTGACTTTGAGCTCTCGTACTCGGTCGCAGATGTCAGCGCGGCCGACCGGGCGCAAAATGAACTCTTCAATCGAATCTATCGGGCGGTGGCGGCGGCCGGAGCCAAATTTTCACCCCGTCTCGGTGGTTCACTCACCAGGACCGCTGCGGAGGGCGAGGCGGAGTGGGGAGTTCCTGAACGCCTGATCGCGGGGATCTCTCTTTTCGCGAACTTGACTACGGCAGAGAAGGCGACGCTGGCGTCGCAGATGCAGCGCAAGGATTACAAGCCCGGCGAGGTTATAGTACGAGCGGGTGCGATCCCGGAGACCCTGTGTATTGTTAGTGACGGGGTTCTTGTTGGCTCGGTGGAAAAAAACGGCCGCAAGGTTGAAGTGACCCGACTCGCGCCGGGGGATTATTTTGGGGAGGTCGCGTTGCTCACCGGTGGGCCAATGAGCGGCGAAGTCACGGCGCTCACTTCGGTGGTAATTTACGAGATATCCAAAACGGCGCTCGCGCCGCTCCTCAGGGCTCGTCCCGGGATGGCGGAGGAGTTAAGCGAAAGCCTCGCGATGCGTCAGCTCGCGAATCGCACTGTGCTCGACCACCATGAGCAGCAGGTGCAGCCCGATGAGGGATTGGCGAATCGCGTGGCAGCCAGCATCCGGCGCCTATTCTCACTGCACTGAGAGGTGTCCGCTGGAATGCAGTGGCGTTCGTAGCACTCGTGCGCATGTGGCAGGGCTTTGCGGTTCGATGCCGAGGGGTTCGTGGGAGGTTCCGTAAGCCGGAGCGGCCCTAATTCGTGGCCACGCAATCGCCGGATCCGGATGTATTCACTGTGGCAGCCCCATCTTGGAGAGCGGTGCCCATACCGGCGCCCATCGCTGCGGAAAGATGACGGTGTTCCGATGAGATGCTAGCGCGCCGTGCGCTCTAGCTTTCCCGTCCTAACTCTCGTCGCAGCGCCTCCTCGCGTGCATCCTCAACGGCCACCAGGACGCCCTCGGCATCGGCGGCCGCCTCGTCTCGTGCAAAGACACCCGTGAGTTTGCTGTCTCCGGTGAGTTCACCTTGCGCGAACTGCGCCCACATTTCTCGCGCAAACTCCGTTGCCAGCAGCTCGGGCGCGAAGCGGCCAAGGGTGCCGCGAATGTTGTTCACGTCCCGCTCGAGCAACGCGCGCGCGCCGTTGTTGCCCGCTGCATTCACGGCCTGGGGCAGGTCGATGATCACGGGGCCATCGGGCCCGACGAGCACGTTAAACCCCGAAAGATCGCCGTGGATGAGCCCGATGCTCAACATGCGTACGATCTGCTGGATGAGGAAGTGGTGATACTCGCGCGCCGTCCCGGGCGTCAGGTCGACTTCACTGAGTCGTGGGGCAGGATCCCCGGCGGCATCGGTCACCAGCTCCATGAGCAGCGTGTCATTGAAATACCCGTAGGGCTTGGGCACGCGCACGCCGGCAGCGACGAGTTTGTACAGCGCGTCGACCTCGGCATTCTTCCAGCTCGCCTCCTGCTCTTTGCGCCCGAAGCGTGTGCTCTTTCTGATGGCCCGTGCTTGGCGACTGCCGCGTACCTGGCGACCTTCCTGGTACTGCGCACGTCTTTGGAAGCTGCGCTGCGCCATGTTTCGATAGACCTTCGCGCAGCGTGTGTGCGCTCCCGAGCGCACCAGATAAACCGTCGCTTCCTTGCCGCTCTTGAGTGAGCGGATCACTTCGTCGATCACACCATCATCGATCAGCGGCTGCAGGGCACTAGGTATCTTCATGAGTCCTTATGGGCGCGTTGAGGAACTGTTCGCTGGGGGCGGCGATGAACAAGCCCACGCAGCCGGATGCGTAAGCGTGGGTCGAATCCCACCCGCGAACGCTGCGGCGAGTGCTGAGCGCCGCTTCACCCTGCACCAGTCCGCCGCCGCTAATGCGGAAATATACCTCCAAAGAGAGGATCAAATAAGCGCAAACCATTGTTTTTATTGGTGCCCGAGAGGACCGGACTTACCGAGCAAATCCGTAGGCAGTCAGAATTCTAACACGACGGGAGTTTTGAGCTACCCAAAAAATCCCAGAATCGAGGCGAACTTCAAGACCGACTGCCGGGTGCGAGTTCCCCTTCATCAGTCAATTCCTACGCAATAACAGGCCTAAGCCTAAATGGTCGGCTGCGTCTGTTCGATTATCGTAGTGCGCCTGAGCAGCGCAGTTGATTGGAATAACCTGCAAGACAAGGAGCGACTCATGAATGAAGACAAGCTCAAAGGAAAGTGGAAGCAAGTGGCGGGAAAGGCGAAGGCGAAGTGGGGAAAGCTTACTGACGATGATCTGAAAATTGCCGATGGCAACAGTGAGTATCTGGCAGGCAAAGTCCAAGAGCGTTACGGTATTGCCCGTGAGGAGGCGGAAAAGCAGGTAAAGGAATTCAGTTCGAGGCTTTAAGGGATGGCTCCCGCTTGCCAATCGCCCGTTAACACTCCAAAGGTTTATCGCGCGGCGGCAACGGTTTGGGATTGGCGCCGCCCGCGATGATCGCGGGCGGCGTCAGTTTGGTTTTGCTATGAAAAGAATACGTGTCGCCATTGCCACGTGGTGCCAATGAATGTCCATACTGACAATCGGACCGCTCGTGTCGCTGATCGCCGGTATCTTGATCCTCGTGATACCGCGACTGCTTAACTAGATCGTCGCGATTTACCTGATCGTCATGGGCCTCTTGGGACTGTTTGGCAGCATTCACTGACTTAGAATGAGACAGGATGTTAGCCGCTGATCGAAACATGATCGGTCTGTCCGCGCACATTGCCGGGGCGCAGCCGAGGCGCCGCCGCCCCGGGGAGGTCCAGTGGCATCACCCCCGCGGACGCGATGACGCGCCGGACACTCCTCGACAGCCGTTAAGAAATAGATTGACGGCGTCGTCAGCCCACGCATCGAGCTCGCGCTGCGTCATGGGCACCCCCAGACCGATTATGCGACGCTGCGGCAGAGCAACGAGCATGTGCAGAAACTGCTCGGCGGCGAAGCTTCGAAGCTCGACGGTCAGCGGCGGATCTTGAAGCTCGCGCGAGAGCAGATCGCCAATCAGCGCCGTCGCCTGCTGAGCCCAACCTTCCTCGTAAACCGCACGAACCAGATTGGGGAAGCGCGTTGATTCGGCCGTCACCAGACGGTGCAGTGCGATCGCCCGGGTGGAAAGCGCCGCGCGCAGAAGCAGTCCGGCGAGGCGCCGCAAGATCTCTTCCAGCGTTGCGCCTTCCAGGAGAGGCACTCCCGGCGGCGGACGAATCTGCTCAATGATCCGGTGGACGACCGCGGCGAACAGCGCCGCTTTGTCCTCGAAGCGGTGATAGAACGTGCGCTTGGAGATGCCTGCGCGGGTGGCCACCGCTTCGATGGATGTCGATCCGTAGCCCTCCGTCAGGAACAGTTCGGTCGCGACTTCTAAGATTCGATCGCGCAGCGCGAGGGCAGCTGCGCGCGATGGCCTTCCGCCTTGGCGTGTCTTGCGGGTCGGGGAGCGGCGACGAATCTTAGTGACGGCGATAAGTGAATCCGCCCGATCGGCGCATGAACTGGGCACCATAGGAACCCGAGTAAGGCGCGGGTGGTGCATAGTAACCACGCGGCTGGGCGTAGAACCGCTGCATTGGCGGAGCATACGCGAGCGCAGGCCGATAGTAAGCCTGAGGCGCAGGGTAATAGCCCGGGGCCTGCGCGTAATACGCCGGGGGCCGCGCATAATAATTAGGTGGCCCGTAGTAAGCACCCGGCGCTCCGTAGTACCCGGGACCGGCTGGGTATGAAGCTGCGGGTTGCTGCGGGTAGGTCGTCGCCGAGGCGATGGCCAGGGGCAGGGTGGCAAGTCTCGCCGCTGCACCGATCACGTGCCCGAGCGCCCATGGCGCGAAAATCCAAGGGCCGGCAGCGGCGGCCGGTGCGATCGGTAGCATGAGCGTGGCGGTGGCGGCCACGGCGAACGTCGCGTGCTTGAGTCCGGGCATGGCTTGCTCCTTGATCTGGGCTGGCTAATAGGAGGCGCTCGCGGACGGTACGCGCTCTGCTATCGAAACGCAACGGTACCGTTGCGTTATCGATTAAACCGTAGCCACTCCGTGGCGCGGGCGGATGCCAAGGCATCGCGCACTTCGTGCGCATCCGCCGCTGCCCCGCCGTTGCGGGGCGGGTCCACCCTGACTACCAAACCACCAGTGGCGCGCCGAAGAGTCGCCCGTGAAAGCAAAAAATCACCGCGTAGGCGAGCACCGCCAGCAGCGGCCGCGTGATTCCCAGCTCGCTCAAGGCCGAACCAAGACTGTTCCTGTCACTCAGAATCGCGACAAACGGGACATTGGAGGTCGTTTGCGCGAACCGTGCCCAGCCATCCCCGAAGCCGCGGCGCCGCTTGGCATCGATGGCAGTCGTGCCGCCGATCGCCAGCAGGAGCAACGAGCCGAAGAGAATCAGCGATGCGACGTCACCGTTCATGACCAGGTGTACCAGCGCCCAGAGCGCTACGCCCCACAAGAACGGATGGCGCGTGATGCGAACCATGCCACGGGCAATATCAGTCCCCGCCGCGAGCTTCGATTCCATGCCGACCTGCGTCGGGCTGGGCGTGGTAAGGCCGATTACCACGAAGAGGAACGCGATGAGCACCAGTGCGAACGCGATTGGTCGCAAGGCAGGTAGCTGGTCCCACAGATGCACCGTCGGGGCATGGCGGTAGGCATAGATCATCCAGAGCAGACCGATCAGTGAGGCGAAAGAGAATGCCCCCCGATAAGGGCCTTCTCCGAGGCGTGCCACCAGCGTGTCCCGCAATCGCGTTCCGGAAACGCCAAAATGGATGAGCAGAAAATAGGCGCTGGCTGCAACGAGATTTAACATGATTGGCCCGGTCGGTTGGCTGGCTGTGGCAGCGCACTACGGCGCGAACTCTCCCGCAGCGATCAAAATGGAAACGTGGAAGGTTCGCCAGCGGGTCGCTATCGTATAGCAGACCGCAGGCAGTTAGACACGGCGAGCTCTGAGCGCTGGCTTAAGCGGCTTCTGAACTCAGCGGCGCGAGCGCTTCAGTCCCGCCAGCTTGCTGTGTGTGCGCGCGGCCTCCTCGTCGGTCAGACCGGGCTGCTCGGCGCGCGCTTGCTTCACGAGAGCAACGAATTGCGCCGAGCTCAGTGCCGGGCTGAAGTAGAAGCCCTGGTATTGATCGCACCCCAGGTTCGCAAGCAAGGCGAGCTGCTCTGATGTTTCCACACCCTCCGCGATCACTTTGAGGTGCAGGCTGTGCGCGAGTGAGATTATCGCCCGCACGATCGAGGCGTCCTCCGTGCGCTGCGTCATCTCCTCGACAAAGCAGCGGTCGATTTTCAGCTTGTCGATCGGAAAGCGTCGCAGGTAGCTCATGCTCGAATAACCTGTGCCGAAGTCATCGACCGATACCAGGACCCCCATGCTGCTGATCGCTTCCAGAATGAGTATCGATTCCTCCGCGTCACTCATGACCGCGCTTTCGGTCAGTTCGACCTCCAGGAGCTCCGAGTCCAACGCCGCGGCTTCGAGCGCCCGGCGAATCTGGTCTACGAGCTTGGTAAGTCTGAACTGCGAGGGCGCCAGGTTTACGGCGACTCGTAACCGAGGTAGCCCGTCACACTGCCATGCCTTCGCCTGACGGCAGGCTTCGAACAACACCCACTCACCGATGTCATCGAGCAAGCCGCAATCGTCGGCGATCGCGATGAAGTCGCCCGGCAGCAAGAGGCCGCGCTGCGGATGGCGCCAGCGAATCAAAGCTTCGGCGCTGTTTATCCGCCCCGTGGACGTGTCAACCTTCGGTTGGTAGTGCAGTTCAAATTGTCCGGTCCGCAGCGCTTCATGCAGTTCGCTTTCGAGTTTGACGCGTTCCTGGGTAACCGTACTCATGCCCTCGGCATAGCACTGCACATTGTTGCGACCGCGTTCCTTGGCGCTGTACATGGCGGCGTCCGCTCGCGCGACCAGCGTGTCCGCCGTCTGGCCGTCCCGTGGGTAGAAGGCGATGCCGATGCTCGGGGAGATGTGGACGTCGATGCCGAGCAACCGTATGGACGGTTCCATCAGTTGAATCGCCCGTGTGCCAACCTCGATCGCCTCTGCCGACGTTACCGGTCCCCCGAGCAGGAGCACAAACTCATCGCCGCCTAAACGTGCGGTCGTGTCGACCGCGCGAACAGCGCTCTTTAGCCGCTGCGCCACCTCGCGCAGTAGATCATCCCCCGCCCGGTGCCCGAGCGAGTCATTGATAACTTTGAACCTGTCAAGGTCGATCACCAGCACTGCGAATTCGTGTGACTGCCGGTCCGCCTGGGCGATGGCCTGGGAGATGCGGTCATCGAGGAGCAGGCGATTCGGCACACCGGTGAGCACGTCATGTGACGCAAGATGCCTGAGCTGGCGGTTCGCCGCTTCGAGCCCCTTGGTGCGATCCGTTACGACTCGTTCGAGGCTCTCGACATGAGCCTTTAGTGCGCGGGCATTCTGCCACTTGCGGCTCAAGGCGCTCGCACACTGGAGGATTTCGATCGGCTCAAAGGGCTTCTTGACGACGATGAGCTTGTCAGAATGCCCCAGTCGCTCTAATAGCTCCAGCCAGTCATAGTCGGTGTAGGCGGAGCACACCACCACTTGTATCTCCGGGTCGATTGCCCACAGGTGTTCGATCGTCTCCAGTCCATCCCACCCGGGCGGCATGCGCATGTCAACAAAAGCAACCGAATACGGGCGGCCTTCGGCGAGCGCCACCCGGGCGCGCTCGACTCCGTCGCGCCCCTGCATCGCCGAATCGAGGTCGAAAGTCGGGCGTCCGATGGAGGGTTGTTGCTCGTGGAACAACGCGGCTTCCGCCGCTGACATCCGGCCGTCCTCGTGACCGGCGAGGATCTTTCGGTAGTCCTCGTGAATGGTCGGGTTGTCGTCGATCACGAGGATGCGATGCGTGAACAGATCTGGCTCAGTCGGCATCGATCGACTCCGGCGACGTGAGCGGCAGCGTTAAGGTGAAGGTGGCGCCCTGGCCCGGGCCGGCGCTTTCAGCCTGCAATGAACCACCCAGTTGTTTGGCCGCCAGCGCGCTGCTGTGAAGGCCAAACCCGTGTCCGTCGGCGCGCGTGGTGAAGCCGTGATTAAAAATTCTCTCGAGGTTTTCCTTGGGGATACCCACCCCGGTATCGCTTACCGAGAGCAGAATAGACCCGTGTGCCGCGCGGACCCGCACGGTGACGCACTTGGTGCCACCGGCTGCCTCGGCGCAGGCGTACTTGGCGTTGCGCACCACGTTCACCAGGATCTGCAGCACCTTGTGCTTGTCGACCTGCACGAGCGGCACGTCCTCAAACTCGCGAACGATCGTTACGCCGTGACGGCTGAACGCCCCCTCATTCATCCGCAGGCTGTCCTCGACGAGCATCCGTACATCTACCGTGTCGGTTATGCCACCGCGTTTGGCATACCCCTGTTGCATCGCCACGATTTCCTTGATGTGCTCGACGTTGCTGCGCACCGCCGTCAGCTCCGCAACGGCCGCATCGCGTTCGGAGATGAGCTGCGCCGCGAGCTCCTGCAGATAGACGGGTAGGTGTTTACCTTGAGCACCAGAGAGGAAGGTCGCCAGGTCGCCAGCGTGTTCGGTGAGAAGATCTGCGACGCGCGCGAGCCCCGCGCATTTCGATCTTTTGATGCGCTCTGAGACCATGCTGGCCGAGACGTTGACGCTGTTGAGCACGTTGCCCACATTGTGCAGAACATTAGTAGCGACTTCGGCCATGCCGGCCTGCCGTGAAGCTACGAGCAGTTGCTTGTGTACGCGCTCCAGCTCCTCCTCGGCGCGTCGCTGCTCCGTAATGTCCTCGACCACCGCGAGTGCGCCGAGTGGCTCGCCGGCCGGCCCGCTCAACCTCTGGGCGCTCGACAGCGCCGTGCGCACGGCGCCATTCGGGCGGACGATGATGAACTCGACGTCGCTGACCTTTTCACCACGCAAGGCGCGCGCCAGGGGACGATTCTCCCGGGGTACCGGGGTGGTGCCGTCCGGGAGATAGACTTGCGCGGTAATGGGGTAGGCACTGCGGGCTGAACCCGGGGTCTCCTCCGCAGGAATTCCAAAAAGCTTCACCGCGGCACGGTTGTAGTGGGTCACGTGGCCGTTGACGTCGCAGGCTACGAGCGCCAGCGGGAGTTCAGCGATCACGGTTGCCAGCAGCGTTCGATTTTGCAGTAGAGCGGCTGCCATTTCCTTGCGTGAGGAGATGTCGCGCAGGAACTCGACCGAGCACTCCGGCTCAGCGCCGCCGCCGCGAACCAAGGAGGTGGTTACGCGAACCCAGAGCGCGCTGCCGTCCTTGCGGAGGTAGCGTTTCTCGACATCTACGTGAGGCAGCTCGCCACGCCACAAACGTTCGAGGCTCACAGCGGTGGAGGCAAGGTCTTCGGCGTGCGTGAGGTTCGCGATGGATCTGCTGGCAAGCTCTTCAATGGCGAAGCCGAGCATCGAGCAGAACGCCACGTTACAGTGACGAAAGGTACCGTCGCGGTTCGCGAAGGCAATACCGACTGGCGCATGCTCGACGGTATTGCGCAGTAACGCCTCAACTGGCCGCAGGTCGCCGGCGATTTTGAATAGCCCCGTGACGTCGGAGCTCTCGCTGGCAGCGCTTGCGGTCTTCATCGAGAGGCTCGATCGCCGCAAGTGGCGAATCTCGGCCGTGACACCGTAATCACTGTAGGGAGCTCACGCGTTTTGCCTTTCGTCGCTGACCCGATTGTCGTGGCAACCACTTGACAAATCGGCGCAAATTGCACCACGGGACGCCTCCTTGCACAGCGAACTATGTCGCATGTGTGCTCGAGCTCTTGGTGCAATTCCCAACCGATCGTGGCCGGGTGCGTGCTGCAGTCGCCTCTAGTGTGAACGGTGTCGCATTTTAGGCCGTACAGGAGCGCTCGGGACGTTGGCGAGGCGGCGAGATCACTTCCGTCGTAACTATGCACCGATCCTGTGGTGCGTGTTGGCGCACGAGTAAGGCAGTCCGATGGCGGCGGCTTGACCTAAGTCCCGTGCGATGCGATATCAGGGTACCGGCCCCCGCCTGAGGCACGTAGTAAGCCGATAACCCGCCGTGTCGACGGCATCAATCTCCAGGAGAACTTCGATGCGTTTACAAACTCTTGCCCTGGCGCTCGCTGCGACCTGCTTGTGCGTCAGCTTTTCTGGTAACGCGCAGACCCCGCCCGCGGCTAATCCGCTCGACGCTGTCCCGGAGGCCATGCCTTTTGACATCCCATACGGGCCGGCGATCTCCCTCGAGCGAGCGCAAGCTGCCATCGCTGCCGCCGTCGCGGAAGCGAAGAAGCACAACTGGAAGCTCAATGTGGCAGTGGTCGATTCGGGAACTAACTTGGTCGCCTTCCAGCGTATGGACGGGGCGCAACTCGCATCAATCGTGGTTGCAGAGCACAAGGCCCGTGCCGCCGCCGCCTTCCGGCGCGAGACGCGGGTCTGGGAGGATGGCATTCAGCTAAAACAGAACTACTACACGCTCACACTCGATGGGGTAATAGCCTCGCGCGGCGGGATCCCGCTGGTTGTAGAGGGGAAATTAATCGGCGCGATCGGCTGCTCAGGCGGTACCGGGTCCCAGGATGAAGTGGTGTGCAAGGCCGCTGCAGCCACCGTCAAGTGATTCAGTCCTCTAAGGTGCGTTCCGAAAGTTGGTGTCCGCTGAACTCGATGCGACGCCCGCGGACTGCCGACACGGCGCGGTTCAAGAATCAGGATGCGGATCGCCCCCACCGGCACGCAGATTGAACGGAAATGCCAGCGCAGTCGCAGGGTGCTCGGTATCCGCATCGATGCGCAACACGTAACTGCCGGGTCGCAAACGGACCGCGTTGGCATAACAGTGGACGTAGCCGTCCGGGCTCAGGGCAAGTCCTGCCACAGTGCCAACGACCTGTGTCGAGCCGCCGTCCTCTTGCTGAAGAAGCGTCACGCGGTAGCGGAGACCCGGCGTGCGCGCGGCCGGCGCCGCACGCAATTCGATCAGACCCTCGGGCGGGACGTCGACGTTGGGCGTCGAGTTGTCGCGCCGGGAGACAAACGTGAAGCGCGCGATGACCCCTGGCGCGCCAGCGCCAGCTGGGCGAGATTCGGGCGATGCCATCAGGACCGGCGAGGGCATCGTACGCGGCACCCACAGGAACAGCGCAAGGCCGGCGAGTGCGGCCGCCACCAGTGCCGTCACCCAGACCCCCACGCTTTTTGCTCTCGAGGCGCCCGTCTCGAAATACCCCTGCGCCCGTATCTGCGCGAGTCCTTCGCGTAGCCTCAACGACTGCTCGAATTCGCGCACAAACTCCGGGTTCCGCAGGAGGCGCTCGTCAGAGGTCTGCCGCTTATCGTGCGACAAGCGTCCGACGAGATAGTCTCGCATCCGCTCGAAACCACGAACGACGTCGATCACTTCAAGTCTCGGAGGCCGCGATTGTCACGATAGACTGCGGCCAGATGTGAACTCGGATCCGCTACCGGCGGCGCGGCCACGGTGCGCGCAAGTGACGTTGCGGGCGCTGCCTGATCATCAACGCCAATCATGTGTCAAGTATAAGGCCCGGTCACAGTCGCGATACAGCTGCAGCTACGGAAGAATCGGTCAGTCGTTTGCCATTGGCTTGTCGCGTTCGTGCTCGCGGCGCGGCCGGTGCCAAGCACCGCGGAGAATATCTCTCGCGCCGGCGCGCTCGGCGCTCCTGAGTGACAGGAGCCACGGTCCCACGCGCGGCACTCCGAGCGAATTGCTGCGCTCGGCGATCGGCGACACATCGGGAAGTTACGGGTAGTGCCGCCAAAGATCAGGCGTGACACTGCCAAGGCAATGACGCTATCGTTGCCCTTGTGAGTACACGGCACAAATTTTCCGGCCCGCTCGAGCGGCTCGCAGCCCGAGCAGTGACGTCTGTCGCCACTTCAGTCGCGGCACACCCTCCGGCCCCGCTCGACCCCGATACGCTTGTGAAGGCACTCAATTTTGCGCTGCTGGGCAGCGGTAGCCGAGCCTTCCTGTGGAGATCCGCGGGGCAGTGCGTGGTCGTGTCGGATACCTATAGCGCAGATGGAAACTGTAGGTTTACCGAGGTGTTGCACCTGAACAACCTCGAAGGGCGTTCTCGCATTGACGTGCAGCAATACCAGCTGAAGTACACCGACCGCAGCGAGGAGTGCGTCGAGGCGCACTCGCCCGAGTCAGAGAGCGCGTTGCGCGAGTCCCCGAGCCTCGGTTAGGGGTCGACCCGGGTGGCCGCGCGCGAGCGGCGGCCCTTAAGCGGTGTAGGCGCGGATCAGGGCGCGGGCGGCGGCGGCGGCGTTCTGCGCGGGGCCATGTTTGCTGTGGAAGGTCAGCTGCGTGAGATAGATACCTTCAAACAGCAGCAGCAGCGCGTCCCCGAGTGCTTCCGGCTCGCGGGCCCGCATGTCCTTCGCCAGCTGCCGGAAGCGTCGGCGCAACTCTTCCTTGTACTCCTCGACTACGCGGCGGGCCGGGTGGGCTTCCTCGTCAATTTCTACGGCGGAGTTTGCGAGCGCGCAGCCACGGGCGCCGCTGGCACAACTGCGCATCGCATGCGCATCAAACAGCGCTTCGACTTGCGCCTGGGGATTGCCCGCGTGCGGCGCAATGAGCGCATCCCACCAGGCCCAGCCCTGGCGTTCCTGATCGCGCAGATACTCCGCCACCAGTTCGTCCTTGGACGCGAAGCTGCGATAGAAGCTCATCTTGTTGGTACCCGCCTCGGAGGCAATCGTGTCCACGCCCACCGCGCGAATGCCGTGGCGGTAGAACAGGTCGCAGGCGGTTCTGAAGATGCGGTCGCGTACGCGAGGCTTCGGCTCGGCAGCCTCGGGGGGCGTTCGGAGGATGGACTTGACGCTCACTGGAAATACCTCTTGACATGTGACTGACCGGTAACTAACATTCTAGCACGTTAGTTACTGACCGGTCACACCCCAAGCATCCGTGTGTTACCGCCCGCTGTCAAGGCAGCCGCTCCTTTTACTAGAGGGGGCTGGGACGCCGGGCAATCGCCGCACATTCAGGGAGATACTCGTGAGCCTCTTAAATTCACGCCCGACTCGCTCGCTCAAGGCCGCCCTTTATTCGGCACCGATCCTGCTTGGTGCCTTGCTCCTGGCGATCCATGGTCGCTCGCAGGCTCATCTGCCCAAGCCCGAGGCGGCGCCCCCGGAGGTCACGGTTGCCGAAGTGATTCACAAACCCCTGCGCGAATGGCAGGAGTTCTCCGGGCGGCTTCAGGCGGTCGACACCGTGGAAGTGCGGCCGCGGGTCAGCGGTTACGTGGATCGCGTCACCTTCATCGACGGGGCGCGCGTCAAGAAGGGTGATCTGCTGTTTCAGATCGACCCGCGCCCGTGGCAGGATGAAGTGGATCGTCTGAGCGCCGAGCGCACGCGCGCGGCCGCGGAACATGAACTGGCGCGCGCCAACCACGCTCGCGCGGAGGGGCTCATCACCGCGCACGCGATCTCCCGCGAGGAATACGAGCGGCTCGCCGCCGCGGAGACCTCCGCCAAGGGGTCCTTGGACTCCGTCAGCAGTTCACTGGCCGCCGCACGCCTTAACCGTGAATTCACCGAGGTGCGCGCGCCGATCGACGGCCACGTTTCGCGCGCCCTCATTACCGCCGGTAATCTGGTCACCAGCACAAGCGTGCTCACCACGGTCGTGTCTGATGATCCGGTGTACGCGTACTTTGACGCGGACGAGGCGACTTATCTGCGCTACCGGCAACTGAACGCGGCGCCCAGCCGCACGGACGCAAGCCATGTCGCCGCGGCCGGCGTATTCATGGGTCTGGTGGACGAGGAGGGGTACCCGCACCAAGGTTCCTTGAATTTCGTCGACAACCGCGTCGACCCGGCTACCGGAACAATTCGTGCGCGCGCGGTGTTCGCGAACCCCGACGGCCGCTTTACCCCGGGGCTCTTCGCCCGCATCCGCCTGGTTGGCGGCACTGAGGCGGACACCGTGCTCATTGAAGAACGTGCCATCGGCACCGATCTCGGACGCCAGTTTGTGCTCACCGTGAGCGCCGACAACCGCATCGAGCAGCGCTTCGTCGAAGTGGGTCCGGATGTCGATGGGTTGCGCGTCATCCGCCAGGGGCTGCGTGCCGGTGACACGGTGGTCGTCAACGGCCTGCAGCGCGTGCGGGCGGGTCAGACGGTCGCCGCCTCGCACGTGCCCATGGACGCGAACCGCGTCGGCTTGCGCCAGATCGGCGCACCGGCCGCGCCGGCGAAGGCGGCGGCACCACCCGCGCCCAAATCAGTGAGCAACGCGGTCGTCGCACGCGCCGGATAAACACGTCGATTGAAACGAGTTGCGTATGAAACTCTCCCAGTTCTTCATCTCCCGGCCGATATTCGCAGGCGTACTGTCGGCGCTGATATTTCTGGCGGGGCTCCTCGCGCTGCCGACGCTGCCGATCACCGAGTACCCGGAGGTGGTGCCGCCGACGGTTGTGGTGCGCGCGGCCTACCCCGGGGCGAACCCGAAGGTGATCGCCGAGACGGTGGCGAGCCCGCTCGAGCAGTCGATCAATGGCGTCGAAGGCATGCTCTACCAGTCCTCGCAGGCGACCACGGACGGCGCCATGACTCTCACCGTGACCTTTGCGCTCGGCACCGATGTCGACAAGGCGCAGGTGCAGGTTCAGAACCGCGTGGCGCAGGCGCTGCCGAAACTGCCGGACGTGGTGCAGCGCCTGGGCATCACGACCGAGAAGGCCTCGCCCGATCTGACGATGGTCGTGCACCTGGTCTCCCCTGATAACCGTTATGACACCCTTTACCTCGCCAACTACGCGATCTTGAGGGTCAAGGACGAGTTGGCGCGCCTGCCAGGTGTCGGGGATGCCCGGGTCTTTGGCGCCGGCAATTACTCGATGCGCGTCTGGCTCGACCCCGAGAAAGTCGCGAGCCGGGGCCTTACCGCGAGTGATGTGGTACGAGCGCTGCGTGAGCAGAACATCGACGTGGCCGCCGGACAGCTCGGTGCGCCATCCTCTGTCGCTTCGGCCGGAGCGGGCGGGCCAAATTTCCAAGTCGCCATCAACACCAAGGGACGCTTGAACAGCGAGGAGGACTTCCGCAGCATCGTCATCAAAACCGGCGAGCTCGGGCAGGTGACCCGCCTGCGCGATGTGGCGCGCGTCGAGCTGGGATCCGATTCCTACGCGCTGCGGGCGTTGCTCGACAACAAGCCCGCCGCCGCGATTCCGATCTTCCAGCGCCCCGGCAGCAACGCGATCCAGGTGTCGAAGAGCGTGCGCGCCAAGATGCAGGAGCTGAAGCGCGACTTTCCGCCCGGGGTCGACTACCGCATCGTCTATGACCCGACCGTGTTCGTGCGTGGCTCGATCCGTGCGGTGGTGCACACTCTGCTCGAGGCGACGCTGCTGGTCGTCGTCGTGGTCATCCTCTTCCTGCAGACCTGGCGTGCCTCCGTCATTCCGCTGATTGCCGTCCCCGTATCGCTCATCGGTACCTTTGCGGTAATGCGCCTGTTTGGCTTCTCGCTGAACGCGCTGTCGCTGTTTGGTTTGGTGCTGGCGATCGGTATTGTCGTTGACGATGCGATCGTTGTGGTGGAGAACGTCGAGCGCAATATCGCCCGGGGTCTTAAGCCGCTCGAGGCCACGCGCCAGGCGATGCGCGAGGTCACGGGCCCCATCGTCGCCACCGCCCTGGTGCTGTGCGCGGTGTTCGTGCCCACCGCCTTCATCAGCGGGCTCACCGGTGAGTTCTATAAGCAGTTCGCCCTCACTATCGCCATCAGTACGGTCATCTCCGCGTTCAACTCGCTCACCCTCTCGCCGGCGCTCTCGGCGTTGCTGCTCAAGGCGCACGGCGCGCCGCCGGATCGGCTGACGCGCTTGCTCAATGGGGCGTTGGGCTGGCTGTTCCGCCCATTCAACCGCTTCTTTGCCCGCGCCTCGCACGGGTACGTGCAGGGCGTGGGGCACGTACTGCGTGCCGGCGGCTTCGTGCTGCTGATCTATGGCGGCCTCATCGGGCTCACCTATCTGGGATTTGCCCGCACGCCCACCGGCTTCGTGCCGAGCCAGGACAAACAGTACCTCGTCGCGTTTGCCCAGCTGCCGCCGGCCGCTACGCTCGATCGCACCGAGGAGGTGATTCGGCGCATGGGAGATCTCGCCCTCAAGCACCCGGGTGTGGAAAGCGCGGTGGCCTTCCCCGGACTCAACATCAATGGCTTCACCAACAGTCCAAGCTCGGGCATCGTCTTCGTGACCCTCAAACCTTTCGAGGAGCGCCGGCTGAAGTCGCAGTCCGCCCCCGCCATCGCCCAGGCGCTCAATGGCGAGTACGGCAAGATCCAGGACGCCTTCATCGCCGTGTTTCCGCCGCCGCCGGTGCAGGGACTGGGCACCATCGGCGGCTTTCGCCTGCAGGTCGAGGATCGCAACAGCCTCGGCTTCGAGGAGCTCGCGCGGCAGACCGACAATCTCCTCGCCAAGAGTCGCGAAACGCCGCAGCTCGCGGGGCTCTTCAGCAGCTATCAGGTGAATGTGCCGCAGGTAGACGCCCAGGTGGATCGCGAGAAGGCGAAGTCTCAGGGCGTGGCGCTCGGGGACATCTTCGACACCATGCAGGTCTACCTCGGCTCGTTGTACGTCAATGACTTCAACCTCTTTGGGCGCACCTACCAGGTGAATGCACAGGCCGAGCCGCGCTTCCGGATGGACGCCGCGGACATCGCGCGTCTGAAGACCCGCAACGCCGCCGGTGACATGATTCCACTCGGCTCCTTCGTGACGGTGCGGCCCTCTTCGGGGCCCGATCGTGTCATGCATTACAACGGCTATCCGACCGCGGAAATCAACGGTGGCCCGGGCCCCGGGTACAGCAGTGGTCAGGCACAGGCGACGATGGAGGCGCTGGCACGGAAGGAGCTGCCGAACGGGATGAGCTTCGAGTGGACCGAGCTTACCTACCAGCAGATTCTTGCCGGCAACACGGCGGTGATCGTGTTCCCGCTGGTGGTGCTCCTGGTATTCCTGGTGCTCGCTGCTCAGTACGAGAGCCTGCGGCTGCCACTGGCGGTGATCCTCATCATGCCGATGGTGCTCTTCTCCGCCATCACCGGCGTGCAGCTTGCCGGCGGTGACAACAATATCTTCACGCAGATCGGCCTCATCGTGCTGGTGGGACTGGCGGGCAAGAACGCGATCCTGATCGTCGAGTTCGCGCGCGACCGCGAAGCGCGCGGCGAGCGCACGCTGCGCGCGGTGCTCGATGCGGCACGCCTGCGCCTGCGGCCGATCCTCATGACCTCGGTCGCCTTCATCATGGGCGTCGTGCCGCTCGTACTCTCGGAAGGGGCGGGCGCCGAAATGCGTCATGCCATGGGTGTGGCGGTGTTCTCCGGCATGCTGGGGGTCACCTTCTTCGGCCTCCTGTTGACGCCGCTCTTCTATCTGCTGGTCCGGCGACTGCGATTCACGGGCGCATCGCGCGCGCCTGCCGCTTCGCTCCTGCCACCGGCAGGCGAGGTGTCGGCATGAAGCGCTCGAGTTCTCGCGCCGCCTTCACCGCCCTGGTCGCCGCCTCACTGGCGGCCTGTGCGGTCGGGCCGAACTATCGCGCGCCGGAGGTGCCGCCCGCAGCGCTGATCAACGCGCAAGGCCCCGCGTTCAGCGCCAGCGACCCGGAGGCCGCGTGGTGGCAGGAGTTCGCCGATCCGGAGCTGAACCGCCTGGTGACACGCGCGCTCGGCGCCAACCTCGACCTGCAGGTAGCGGCGACGCGTGTCAAGGCGGCGCGCGCGCTCTTTACGCAGGCCCAGTACGACTTCGCGCCCCACGTCCCGCTGACCGCCGGCTATTCGAAGGGGAACGCGCAGGAGCCTGGATTCGGCACAGCACGCATACCGGTGGAAAGCGACACGTTGGGCTTTGATGCGCAGTGGGAGCTCGATCTTTTCGGTCATGTGCGCCGCTCGGTGCAGGCGGCCCGCGCAGATCTCGGCGAGCAGCAGGCGGACCTCAGAGGCGCTGAGGTAAGCGTTGCGGCTGAGGTCGCGCGCAACTACTTCGAACTGCGCGGTACGCAAACCCGCCTGGACGTGGCACGGCGCAACCTCGTCAGCCAGGCACAGACCGAGAGCCTGACGCGCGTGCGCTACACGAGCGGTCGGGCGGACGAGCTTGACGTCGAGCGGGCGTGGGCGCGCCTGAAGGCCACCGAAGCCACGGTGCCGCCGCTCGAGGCACTGGAGCAGCAGTCGATGTACCGGCTCGCGGTGCTCCTCGGGGAGCGACCGGGGTCGCTCGATGCAGAGCTCGCCCCGGTCGAGATCCAGCCCTACGCGCGAGCGTTGCCGATCGGAGACACCGCGGCGCTGCTGCGCCGTCGTCCGGACGTGCAGGCCGCCGAGCGGCGCCTGGCGGCGGCCTCGGCGCAGGTCGGTGTCGCGACCGCGGATCTGTTCCCGCGGGTCAGCGTCAGCGGTTTCGTCGGTTTCCTCTCCGGCGATGTCGGGCAGCTGTTCAGCACCAGCGGAGGCAATGACGCGCGCGCTTGGTCGGTAACGCCGACGGTGACCTGGGCGGCATTCGACATGGGGTCGGTGCGTGCGCGGCTGCGGGTGCGCCAGGCGGAGCTGGATGGGGCGAGCGCCGCTTACACACAAACGGTGCTACTGGCGCTGGAAGAAACGGAAAACAGTTTTACCGGTTATGCAAAGGAGCAGACGGCGCTCAAGAGCCTGAGCGAACAGGCGCGCGCTTCGGCGCATGCGGCGGAACTTGCGGATCTGCAGTATCGCGCCGGGGTGGCGGACTTCCTTACGCTCCTTGACGCACAGCGCACCCAGCTCGAGGCGGAGGACGAAATGGTGCAGGCCCAGACCGCGGTTAACTTGCGCGTAGTGGCAATCTACAAGGCCCTGGGCGGGGTCGGCCAGCCGCAGACGGGCGGCAGCTGGTCGCGGACAGCGACGACCACCGCGCCGCCTTAGGTATTGCGCGCTGATGAAATCGACGGGTCCGACGGCGCGCGTCGGGTTCGTGCCAGCCTCGGCGACTGACTTCGGCTTAACACCACGTGCCGCCAGGCTCCCGGGCGCGGCTGCGCCGGGCTTTTCGCCTGACTCGCCCGGCGTCTCAGCCCGCGGAAGCGTACACTGCGCCCCGTGCCGAACCATGCAACGCACCACGCCGACGCGCGCCTGACCGAGGTTGCACCGTGTGACTGCTGCGAATTCGCCCAGCGCTGCGCGGTCGAGCATCGAGCGTGTGCGGCATTCGGAATGTACTTAGCTGACGAGCCGGCGGTGCGCTGGCGCCTCGCACCCCGAACGCCGACGACCGCGCGGTACACGGCGCTGCTGGGTTAGTCAGGATCTTCGCTCAGCCAGGCGCGCGATGAGGCTCGCGAGTAAGCCACTGAGCTTCGTGCGGGGATATAGCCCGCGCACTCGCTCGTCTCCACGTGGGACCTCAGTTCGGCCAGGTGCAGGCTGGTTCACTGCCACTGAAGTGTGCAGACCGAATCACGTCCGACGCCACGTGCGTCTTCGGTTCACGCTAATAGTGCCAGTGCGGGCCATATCACCGGCGACTGCCGGCCCTGCGCCGCTGGCCGATGCAATCGTTGCCAGGCGATCGGGCGAGTCTCCACCGAGATCAAAAAAGAGAAGGCCCCGCGAACGGGACCTTCCCACGCACCCTAGGTGCTTCGCGCAAAGGCTATTGTCAGGCCGCAGCGGCGAGCAATTGCCAGTTCTTTGGCAGAATGACTGCATCAATGGCGTGAATGATTCCGTTCGTCGCTACGACGTCCGCGTTGCTCACACGGGCTCCGTTGATCCGAACCTCCGATGACGATACCACCGCCGTAAGCGGGCTGCCCTGCAGCGTCATCACTTCTGCTGACTTCAGGTCCCTGGTCGCGAGATAGCCCGAGACTACGTGGTAGTTGAGAATCGCCTTAAGCTTGCCCGCGTCCTTGAGCACGCTGTCATAGCTGCCTGCGGGAAGTCTCTTGAACGCCTCATCGGTCGGCGCGAAAACTGTGAACGGTCCCTTAGCAGCCAGCTCCTCGGTCAGACCCGCCGCCTTAACTGCGCTTGCGAAGGTGGTGAAATGACCCGCGGCGATCATCGTGTCGACGATGTTCTTCGTGGGTGTCGCGTTAGTGTTCCTGGCGGCCTCGCCGGCAGGAAGGCTCTTTGAATGATCCATAAATTGAACCTCGACGTATAGTCAGCGAGAATTCGCCAACCAACTCAACTCGTATACGGTTGAGGCGCGGAGTGTACGCGCTATGTCGAGCGTGTGCGGTGCATGAAGAAAAGAAACCCTGTCACGCGGGACCGCGGAGTCGACTTGTGATGGGTGTGGACCAACATAACGAGCTTCAGCGCCGGCCATACTGCGCACAGGGGAACGCGCGTCACGGCGGCGCATTTGAATTACGGTGCATCGCGACAACGCTGCGATGACGCTTCGCGTCACTCAGATCAGGTGAATAATTCGTCCAATTCCTCGGATCCGATGGGCTTGCTCAAGTAGCGCTCGATCCCGGACTCCCGCGCGAGTTCGCGACCCGGATGTTCGCTACTAGCCGTCAAGGCGATCAGTCTCAGGTTCTGAAGCCGCGGATGTTGAGAGAGATGTCGGGCGACGTCGTAACCGCTCATGTCCGGCAGATCGAGATCCACGAGCAGGACCGTAGGCTCGAACTCAACGGCGAGAGCAAGAGCGGTTGCGCCCGTGTACGCGACGCACGCAGCGCCGTGTCCCGTCGACTGCAGCAATGATGCGAGCGCGTCGGCCGCACGCGCGTCAGCATCGACTATTAACACCCGCGGCATATCTGCCCGGGCGTCACCTTTGCTCCGCGTCCTAGATTGTGTGGACGGAAGGGCACGCACGACAGCCTGCTCAGCGAAAGCTCACAGGACGCGGGTGCTGGTTGCGCGCTTCGAAGTTCTTAATCTGCCGTTCGGCTTCATCGCCGGTGACCGCGTACGCTTCCTTAATCGTGCTCGCAAGACGCGCACGTCTTCCCGCAATCACGTCGAGCTGAGCCGAGGTGAGTCTTCCCCAGTTTGCGCGCACTTCGCCGCTGAATCGCTGCCAGCTGGCTTCGACGAAATTCCAATCCATCCAGGTCTCCTGAATCCTCTCGGTCCCGTCGCGCCGTTTGTTGTCGTTCAATCTCGTGGGCCTTGCGCTGTGTTCACGCCGCCACGCAGACCGGCCCGAGTCCGTTCGACAATGGTCCTATCGACAGCTTAGTCCACTGAAACCCAACAGAGAGACGACCACTTTGTCGCCGCCACAGCGGAACATCCAGAGGCTAAGCGCGCTCGGCGCACTTCACTTGACAGTAACCGGAATTCTCTTGGCCTCGATTCGAGGCTGCTTGGGAATCTCGATCTCCAGCACGCCGTCGCTATAGCGCGCCTTGATCGCGTCGGCCTGTGCCGAATCTGGCAGGGTGAAACGGCGCAGAAAAGTACCCGCGGCGCGTTCAATGTGTTCGAATCCGTTGCTGCTGACGCGCTCCGTAGCCGGCCGTTCGCCACGAACAGTCAGCATGCCGTCGTCGGTCGAGACTTCGATGTCCTTGGCCGAGACGCCCGGCACATCCGCACGCAGGACGAAGCGGTCGCTTTCCTCCTGTAGATCGACGGACGGACTCCAAGCGGCGTTATTGGGGAGGGCAGACTGTGAGGCGTCCGAGCTTGTGCTGAACAGCTCGTCGATCTCGCGGTGCCAACGATTCAGGAGGGACCACGGTTGATAATACACAAGATTCGTCATTTCGCTCTCCAGTCAAATTACAAATCTGTTCTGTTCTAGCTCCACGATATTGGGGCGTTTCGCGTCGTTTAAAGATGCTCAACGGGCGCAGCGATGCACGAGGCACGCAAGCATCCAGGTGCGCAGGTCGGCTCGATGCGAGTGCGCGACGCCTGGTTCACCTCGGCGCCGGGGGATTGCCGCGGGCTCGGAGGGGGCGACTCATTCGCATGTACGCTGAGGCAGCTTCTGAGGGAATCAGTTCAGGCGGCGCTCGACATCCGGGAGCACTGAAAGTTTTTGGTGAATTGGGCTTCCGAAACCCAGTCCTGCCCGCCTGTGCACGGGCGGCGTGAGTGCCCCTTCGCGCCGTTTCGATGGTCGTCACCACCGCCGTGGCGCGCGTTATGCGGGATCGGGGGCGGCGCTCGTCCGCCCGGCCCGTGTTCATCGCCGCGCGGAGGCCCCACGCGATAGCCAGGCCCCCAGCGGCCGTACTCATAGCCGCCGGGCTCGTAGACCCCTCCCACATAGCCGACGCCGCCGCCTCCGTCGTAGCCCCCGACAAAGCAAGCCGTGAGACCCGTGAGCGCGAGCGCGCCGAGGGCCGCAACCGTCCAGGTTCGAGGCATGCGCTTCATTTGGGCTCCTGCTTGGTGTCGGCGTCGGACCATTCCATGACGCCGAACGGCGCTCCGCTCGGATCGGTGAATACAGCGAGGCGCCCGCCTTGGCGATCGATTCGCGGCTCGACCAACACGCGGCCGCCCAGCTGAAGGGCTTTCTTAGCCGCGTCCGCCACATCCGTGACGCGCACGAAATTGAGCCAGTGCGGGTAACGACGCATCGAATCGTGGTACAGGGCATTGAGCCCGGCGCGGGCGTAATTGTCGCCCGAAAGAATGTAGTGCTGGCCATCGCCCACGCTGCCGCCCTCGTCAGCCAGGTCGTAAACGTCGTAGCCGAACAGACTCTTGTAGAAAGTGGTCTCCCGCTTCGGATCCCTCACGAGCACGGCGCTCCAGATCCACTGACCCGGTGTGGCGAGGTAATCCGGCGGATCCCCGCCCTCTGCCGCCAAGACGGCAAACACAGCGCCATCGGGATCGGCCAGCACCGCCTGGCGGCCGCGCTTCGGGTAATAGTGCGATTTGTAAAGCACCTTGCCACCCTGCTGCAGAGCTACCTGCTGTGCGGCATCAACGTCTCGCACGGCTATGAAGGTCAACCAAGCCGGTTGCTTAGACTGCCCCGTGGGCAGTGCCCTCTGGAACAGGCCCGCAACCGGTTCGCCATCGAGCAGCGCCAGTGCGTAATTTCGATCGCCCGGCACATCGCGGAAGGTCCAGCCAAACAATGCACCATAGAAGCGCTTCGCGGCGTCGAGGTCCGGGGTCACCAGATCGGCCCAGACCACCTTACCGACGTGATGCTCGCCGCTGGCCGGTTGTGTGAGCGGCGGCAGGACCACGGCTGCATCCAGCGCGGCGTGGACCGCCGTGGTAGCGGCCGTGTACACCAGCGCGGCGCACAACATTTGATGTACAAGATTGCGGGTAGAGCGCTTCGAGTGAGTCATGGTTGCCTTTGCACGCACACAGGTCGTGACGAGCTTCGTCACGTGACGAATGTAGTATGCCGACGCATTGCTGGCGGTCGGTACGCTAGCGCACAGCGACTTCCAACCGGTAAACCCAGGCACCTGGCAACGCCTGCTAGAGGCGCTACTCAGACTGCGTACCGAGTGAGTGTAGCTGCACACCTCAGGCCTGCCGGCGGCAGGTTCGCTACCGAGCTGACTAAACTCATCCGATCGAGTTCCTAAGGTCTACGTTCACCCCCTGAGGCAGTAGATGCACAGGGGTCTAAGAGGACCGACCCTTCGGTTCATCACGTGTGCTAGCGCACAGACTGCCGAGGCACTCGGCGCATCCTTGGGCGGCCTTCTGGTGGTAGCTGGGCAGGTGCGCTATGACGCGGAACGTACTTCTTGTCCTGGCTGATCCGCCGGAAGCGAAGGCCATTCGTCGATCGCTTGCTGACTCAGGGAGCGGTCTCTTCAAATTCGAGTGGGTACGTCGCTGCGACGACGCAAGCAAACGACTGTGCACCGAAGGAGGGGAGCAAATCGCGGCGGTCGTCGTCGATCTCATCCTGCCGGATAGCCGCGGCATCGAGACCTTCGACACGCTGTTCCGCGCAGCGCCCCACATTCCAATCCTGATCTTGAGTCACTTGCGCGACGAGGCGGTCGCGCGACTGGCCGTCCAGCGCGGGGCGCAAGATTATTTGTTGCACGAGCGCCTCGACGGTTATTCGCTGCCGAAGGCTCTGAGCAACATGCTCGATCGGTGGGCGTACGCAGAAGCTCTGTTCTTGGAAACGGAGCGCGCAGAAGTCACGCTCAATTCTATCGGGGATGCTGTCATTAGCACCGATGTTACGGGCAATGTTACCTACCTTAATGCGGTCGCCGAGAGCATGACGGGCTGGTCGCGACAGGAAGCATGCGGCCGACGTCTCCACGAAGTGTTGCGCATCATCGACGGGGATAGCCGCGAGCCGGCGCTCGATCCTCTGTCGCTGGCGGTGCTGCACAACAAGACAGTGGGCCTGAGCGCAAACTGTGTCCTGGTCCGCCGCGACGGCTATGAGTCTGCGATCGAAGATACTGCAGCCCCAATCCACGATCGGCGCGGCCAGGTGACGGGGGCCGTAATCGTTTTCCACGACGTCGGTTCGGCTCGCGCAATGTCGCTCAAGATGTCGTATTTGGCCCAGCATGACTTTCTTACCGAACTGCCAAATCGCATGTTGCTGAATGATCGACTGACGCAGGCGATCACGTCCGCGCAGCGCCATGGTAAATCGCTAGCAGTCCTTTTCCTGGATGTGGATCATTTCAAGCACATCAACGACTCCTTGGGGCACGCGACGGGCGATCAGCTTCTGAAGTCGATCGCAAAACGCCTAGTGGGCTGCGTGCGAAGTTCAGACACTGTCAGCCGCCAAGGTGGGGATGAATTCGTCATTCTGCTTTCGGAAGTCACTCATGCGGAAGACGCAGGCGTCGCCGCCGACAAGATACTCACCGCAGTGAGCGAACAACACCGTATCGACGAGCAAGACGTGCACATCACGGTGAGTATTGGTATTGGCGTGTACCCCGAGGACGGTGTAGATGCCGAAACACTGTTAAATAATGCAGACGTTGCGCTGCTCCACGCCAAGACGCATGGGCGTAGCAGCCATCGGTTCTTCCAGGCGGGTATGAGTTCACGCGCGGTCGAGCGCGGGCGTGAAGCGCCGATGTGACGCTCGGTAGTACGGGATTTTCGTCGTAGCGTCGCTGGACGCTTATGCGGACCCGGGCGCGGTCTTAACCCAAAGGCAAAGTGAGGCGCACCGCGGCTCCAAGCGCGCACCATTGGCTGGTTGCACGGAAGAGCACATCGTTTCAGCGACTGCCGCAAACTGGAGCAGTATATGGCCCGCAAGCATCAACCGAACGCACGTTCAGACGTAGCGAGTATGAACCTGCCGGGCGCAGCCATGCACGTGGCACACGAGCATCCAGAGCTGTGGGAGGCGTTCCAGCGGTTGGGTGAGGAGGCGAGCCGCGCAGGCCCACTCGATGCGCGTACGCGACGCCTGATTCATCTCGCGCTAGCCATTGCCGCCGGCTCGGAGGGGGCGACGCATTCGCATGCGCGCAGAGGCAGCTCTGAGGGGATCAGTGCGGAGGAACTCGAGCACGTTGCCGTCCTCGCCATCACGACTGTCGGGTGGTCCCAGGCGATGAAGGGCCTAACTTGGGTGCGTGATGTAACTCGCGCGCCACCCGACCCCGTAGCTAGCGAGCCGCTCGAGCCCTGATGGAGGCGATCAGCGTTGGGGACCCTCCGGTCTGGGTAGGGCACGTCATCTTTGAGACAGACCGGCGGAGCCGCGGCGGACGCAGGTCGGGGAGGGCTGACTGGTGAGAGTTAAGAGTCTCCCGCAAGTGCCGCCCTCATTACATCGCGATTCTGAATAGTCGTCGCCGATGGCCTAAGGTGGGGTTATGGCGGATAAACAGACGTCGATGCCCTGCGACCGACCGCGCCCCTGACGATAGGAACATTCCCCGCAACACCCCTTGCAGTTGACTAGCTGTGCCGCGCCGCGTTGGCCTTTGCTTCGGGCTTCTTCTCTTGGGTCTCTTGTAGTGTTTTCTGCTCAATCGTGTGGCGTTGCGCAAGTGCCTGCGTCTGCGCCTGGTGCTGACGTTCAAGTTCCTGCACGTTGGCGGCGCTTGTAGACGGCTGCTTTGCGGCCTGTGCGTGATCAGCTGCTTGCTTCTGCTGAAGTGCTTGTCGTTGTTTTCCCTGGCTACTAAGCAAGTCATCGCGCTGCTGCTGGTTCGCTTTGTCGCGTTCTACATTTCCCGTAGTCGCTGTCGCTTGGTGGAGTACCGGGGGCAAGTCTGCCGCATGCACGGGAGCGCGCTTTTCCGCCGGTGTAGCCACGGCTGCTTTTGATGTGTCCTCCCGTAATGAAGCCGCCGTCCCGGTCACGACGCCCGTGCTTTTGGCTTCGGCTGGCTTTGACGTGACTGCACTCGCCGGCTTGCCGGCGTTGGACGATCCCGAGAGGGCGGGACTAACCCGCGCCGCTTGGCGATACTGCATTTGCGCCCCGGTCGCCGGCTGGTGGGGCGCGCGCGTGGCCGCCTGCTCCGCGGCAGTCGGCCGCGCCGCGACGCCGCCAGTCCCGCCGTTAAAGCTTACGCGGGTGACGGTGGTGTTATTGATAATTGTCTGCGTATACGTGTTGTGAATGTTGGTGACATTCACGTGACTCACCGCGGTGTTGTAATAAAATTGCCGACCTTGCCAATGCCCGCCTGTGTAGCCGTGGCCGGAATAACCAAACCCATAGACGATGCCGCCGTAGAAACCAACCGTCGGGCCCCAGTAGCCCTCATTCCAAGCATACCCTCCGTTGCGCCAGCCCCAGTATCCGGGCGTCCAGAGCAGCCCGGCTTCGGGTGGCTGCACCCAGGCGCCGGGAACCCAGAAGTACCCGTCTTCCTGATCGTACGCCCAATAGCCAGGCGCCCAGATTCCACCCTCTTCAACGAGCACCGGCTGTTCATACGCGGGCAGTGCGGGTGGCGCGAGGGTAATGGACACCGAGATCTGCGCGAGCGCCTGCTCGGGGACTGCAGTCAGGATCAGACCCAGCGACAACGCACACGCCGAGAGGATCAGAGATGAATTGAAAATCTGTCTCATGGGGCTTGCTTCCATCGGAGAGGCTTGCGCGCGGAATTGCGGCCGATCGTCGCCAACGAACAACAAGTACACTGACGCCACACCTATGTCGGGACGCTGCCGCACATAGCACGCGCCATCCGCAACGACGCCAGCGAATCCGAGGAAGCTACTGGGTGGGATGGCGCAGATGCATCGGACTTCCGCGCGCGCTCTGTCACCTCGAAAGAATCACCATTCGTGTGCCGACGTACAGACCAAGCAGCTCAATGCCAGGTAGCGTTGATGCACAGTAGACAGTCATAGGACATATTTATGAACGTCATCGTTTGGCTCGTGGTGGGTGGAGTGATCGGATGGGCGGCAAGCTCTATCATGCGAACGCAAGAGGGTCTGCTGCTCAACGTGGTAGTCGGAATCGTCGGCGCCGCGCTCGGCGGATGGTTCTTGAGCCCATTGGTTGGGGTATCGACCATCAATCAGAGTAACTTCAGCTTACCGAGCTTGCTCGTTTCGTTTCTGGGTGCGGTCATCCTGCTGGCCGTGGTCAACCTGGTGCGGCGAGGGGTACCGCGGTAATGCGACGCCGCGCGTATTGAACAGGCAGGGGCGTGGCGTATGCACCGACGGCCTGCTCTCCAGAACCAGGTCCACGCGTGAGTGGAGATCGGCAGCGTTGCGCGGCATCCCGCAACCGTCATGGTGTTTGATCACTGGCGGCCGTATCGATTGCCCGTACTAGCACGGCACGTTTTGGCCCCGTGACCCGAGCTGATCCGATTCCCGATAAGCGTTCGGACCTAGGCATAACAGCGGCACAACGGGTTATGTACGTCGGCGCACCGACTTACGCGCAGCGACAACACATACTTTCACTTCTGATGGACGGCCGGCGGCGCCGGTGTCCACCGTCACCCAGGTAGAGAACTGAAATGAATGCACCATCGAAAGCACACTGTAGCTCGCAGCTGCGAGCAGCAGCCGCCTTCACGGGCATGCTCATGCTCGCCGCGTGCGCATCCACACCTCCGCCCACAGCAAGCCTGCAGGCGGCACATCAGGCGATTTCTAATGCTGAGCGCGCAGAGGCCGGACACTACGCCGCCGCGGAGCTGGGCGAGGCACGTAGCAAGCTCGCGTCCGCTGACACCGCCGTTTCGCAGCAAAAAATGACGATGGCAGAGCAGTATGCAGACGAGTCGCGCGTCGAAGCTCAGCTCGCTTCCGCGAAGACCGCTGACCTGAAGGCCCGGGCCGTGAATGACGAAATGACGCGCAGCAACGGCACTCTGATCGAGGAAATGCAGCGCAACTCGGGAGCCAAGCCATGAACACAATCAACCCTAGGGGCGTGATGCGAAGCAAGACGCTGATCGCCACGAGCGTGGCTGCCTTGCTGCTGGCCGCCTGCGCGGCGGCACCTGTTAAACCGGATGGCGCCGCGGACGCGCGTAGCAAGCTGACGCAGTTGCAATCCGATCCAAGCTTGGCGGGCCGGGCGCCGCTGGCGGTTAAAGAGGCGGATACTGCCGTACAAGTGGCCGAGCAGCCGCAGGCCGATCAGGAGCTGGGGGCCTATCGAGTCTATATGGCGGACCGGAAGGTCGAGATCGCAAGAGCACAGGCTGAGACTAGCCTTGCAGAGGATCAGCGTACCGCGCTCAGCGCAAATCGCGAGGCGTCGCGTCTCGATGCTCGGACGCGCGAAGCAGACGCCGCACACGTGGCCACAGCGAACTCGGAGCAGCAGGCTGCGGAGTTGCAGCGGCAGATCGACGCGCTGCAGGCCAAGCCGACGGATCGCGGGCTGATAGTAACCCTGGGCGATGTGTTGTTCGATACCGGCAAAGCGAGCCTGAAGGCAGGCGCCACGAGCAATCTGAACAAACTTGTCGCCTTCCTGAATGAATATTCGGACCGCACCGTCCTTATCGAGGGCTATACGGACAGCGTCGGCAGCGAAGACTACAACCAGGGGCTGTCCGAGCGACGCGCCGACTCCGTGAAGTCGTATCTGGCTGGACAGGGTATCGGCTCACTACGTCTTTCCGCAGCAGGAAAGGGCGAGAGCGATCCAGTCGCAAGCAACGATTCTGCAGCCGGCCGGCAGCAGAACCGCCGCGTCGAGGTGATCATCAGCAATCCGCCGGCGGCGTTGAGGTAACCGAGGCCCTACCGCAACCGTGCTTGATCCGACTCGACCCCGCGCGGCGGCAAGGTGCGCGGGGTCGCCTGGTGTAGGCTGCCTGGGCGGCTTATGTGCTCCAACGTACGGACGTCACCACGAAGGCGCGCCATAGTCTTGGGCGGTCGGGCACAGGTCCACTTGTTGTCGGCTGTCCGGGCCAGAGCCGCCCCTGGTGGTTCGGATGCATGCCGGCGCCCTTGAGACGCGGTCCCCCCCTTCACGGTTGTCCTCTCCGCCTGGCAGCGACCTCCACGATCGGCCTTCGACTCTCTAAAGGGTGCACATGGGATCGGACATGTTCAAGAATACGAGGGGGCTATTGTTCCTCGGCGATCATGGCATTGCCGATGGTGCTGCCGCGCTCTCATCTGAGAATGGATTGCTACTCAAGTCCAGTGCCTTGCAGACTGCCATTCTTTCGAGTGCAACCTTTTCCATAATCGCCACAGATACCCAGGGCATCATTCAATTATTTAACGTCGGCGCAGAGCGCATGCTGGGCTTTAGAGCCGTCGATGTCATAAACAAGATCTGCCCGAGCGACATCCATGATCCACAGGAAGTGGCGGCGCGTGCTCAGGCGCTCAGCCTGGAGCTTGGGACCACCATCGCGCCGGGGTTTGAAGCCCTCGCCTTCAAGGCATCACGCGGGATCGAAGATATCTATGAACTAACCTATATCTGCAAGGACGGTGGGCGGTTTCCGGCCATCGTATCCATCACGGCGTTGCGCGATCCGCACGACTCGATCATCGGCTATCTATTGATCGGGACGCATAATTCCGTGCGCACGCGCGTGGAACTCGAGCTGAACAGCGCGAAAGCTGTCGCGGAGCAAGCGAACCTGGCGAAATCAGAGTTCCTGTCGAGTATGAGCCACGAGTTACGCACTCCACTAAGTGCGATCCTGGGGTTCACTCAACTCATCGAATCCGGGTCACCGGCGCCGACGACTTCCCAGAAGCGAAGTCTTGAGCAGATTCTAAAGGCCGGTTGGTACCTGCTTGACCTCATAAACGAAATCCTCGATCTCGCGCTGATCGAATCGGGGAAACTGTCACTATCCCTGGAGCCGATAGCGCTGAGCGAAGTCATGCGCGAGAGTCAGGCGATGATAGAGCCGCAGGCGCAGAAGCTGGGCATCAGTGTGAGCTTTCCCCAGTTCGACACTCCGTACATTATCAAGGCCGATCGCACCCGGGTTAAGCAAGTCCTCATCAACCTGCTTTCGAACGCCGTCAAGTACAACAAACAGGGCGGAGCGGTCCTCGTGGATTGCGCCGCCGGCGAAAGTGGGCGCGTACGCATTCGCGTCAAGGACACTGGCGAGGGTTTAACGGCGGATGAGCTGGCGCAGCTGTTTCAGTCATTCAATCGCCTCGGACAAGAAGGCAGCGCTGAGAAAGGCACAGGCATGGGTCTTGTGGTGTGTAAGAGGCTGGTGGAATTGATGGGGGGCACTATCGACGTTGCCAGCACGGTCGGGGTGGGCAGTGTGTTCTCGATTGAGCTCAACCTGACTGCTGAGCGACAACCTACCTCGGCGGCGCAGTCAACCACCGATGCCGGACTGAGAATGCTGGCTGATGAACACTTGCGCACGTTGCTCTATGTCGAGGACAACCCCGCCAATATGATGCTGGTCGAGGATCTCATCGCGCGCCGACCTGATGTCCGTCTGCTGAGCGCCAGGGACGGCAACCGCGGCGTCGAGATTGCACGAGCCTCCCAGCCCGATGTCATCCTGATGGACATCAATCTGCCGGGCATCAGCGGTGTCGAGGCGCTCAAAATCCTAGCTCTAGACCCTGCAACGGCGCACATTCCGGTCATCGCGCTCAGTGCGAATGCGGCACCCCGGGATGTCGCAAAAGGACTGGAAGCCGGGTTCTTCCGTTATCTCACGAAACCCATCAAGGTTCCCGAGTTCCTCGAGACACTGGATGTCGCACTCAAGGTGGCACCGACAGAGTCAGGCCGCACGAATAAGAAGGAATCAGCACCGTGATCACTGAGTCCGACATTTTAAAGTCCAACATCCTGATCGTTGACGATCAGGAGGCCAACGTTACTCTGCTCAAGCGATTGCTGCGCGAAGCCGGTTATGCGTCCGTGGCCTCCACCATGAAGCCGCACGAAGTGTGCGCGTTGCATCGGAAGAGACGTTACGATCTGATTCTCTTGGACCTACAGATGCCGGAGGTGGATGGGTTTGAGGTGATGGAGGGCCTGAAGGTAAACGACGCCGACCCGTACCTGCCGGTCCTCGTAATCACGGCCCAGCCCGGCCACAAGCTGCGTGCCTTGCAGGCTGGAGCCAGGGACTTCATAAGCAAGCCGTTCGATTTGGTCGAGGTCAAGACGCGCATTCGAAATATGCTGGAGGTGCGTCTCCTCTATAAGCAGCTCGAGAGCTACAACAAGGTGCTGGAGGACAGGGTGCAGGAACGCACCGCCGAACTGCGCGAAAGCGAGGCGCGTTACCGCAGCTTGACCGAGCTGGCGTCCGATTGGTACTGGGAGCAGGACGAGACTGGAGCCTTCACGCGAGTTTCGGGGCCGGTCCTGGAGATGCTGGGAATCCGGGTCAATGCTCTTGTGGGTGAAAGCAAGAATGACGACATGGCTGACTGGAATGAGACGGAGCGCGCGGTGCTGCAGGCAAAGATTTCAGCGCGCGAGCCTTTCCTGGACTTCGTATTTAGTCGCGCCAACGCCGACGGTTCGCGTCAGCAGTTTCAAGTCAGCGGGGAGCCTATGTTTGATCGATCTTGCCGGTACATCGGCTACCGCGGGATCGGTATAGAACTCATCGCAAAAAAAGTCAGTGCCTCATCTCAGTAGGGCGCCATGTCGTCGCCACATAGATCGGATCATAATCATCTGCTCGCTGCCCTGCCGAGAGCGGAGTTCGAACGGATCGCGCCCCGTCTGCAACTCGTTCCTCTGCAGCTCGGCGCTATGCTCTACGAACCGGACGGGCAGTTGCAACACGCCTATTTCCCGACCACCGCAGTCGTGTCGCTGCATTACGTGATGGAGACTGGCGCCTCGGCAGAAACCGCCGGGGTGGGCAATGAAGGTGTAGTGGGGATTTCGTTGTTCATGGGGGGCACCACTACGCCAAGTTCTGCCGTCGTCCAAATAGCGGGCGACGCCTTCCGGCTGGAAGCCCGCTTGCTAAACCAGGAATTTGAACGCGCCGGCGAAATGCAACGCATTCTGCTGCGCTATACCCAAGCTCTGATCACACAGATGACCCAGACTGCGGTCTGCAATCGGCATCATTCAATTGAGCAGCAGGTCTGCCGCTGGCTGTTGTCAACCCTCGATCGCGTGCCTTCGCGCGAATTCGTTGTGACGCAGGAGCAGATCGCCGGCACGCTCGGCGTGCGTCGGGAAAGCGTTACCGAGGCGGCCGGCAAGTTGCAGAGTGCCGGTGTCATTCGCTACCGTCGCGGGCACATAGCGGTGCTTGAGCGGTCAGGATTGGCAAGCCGCGCTTGTGAGTGCTACTCGGTCGTCGCGAAGGAGATGGACCGTCTGCTGTCCGCGGTCCAGTACCGTCAAGGCACTCCCGCCGTCGCTGCTGTCGCGATGTAACACACCTCGCGCGCAAGCTGTCGTGTTGCGCGCAAACGGAACGAGCCAACCGAAGGGTTCCATTGGGTCAATGGCACCGATGACGTCACCGACTCCAGCGTGCGCTGGACAAAAGAAAGCCCGACGCATGCGGCGCCGGGCCCAATCAAGTGGATCCTCAGTCAACCTTAGGGTTGATCTTTGAGATCTTCGAACCTTCGAATGACAGATCGGCGATCAAGCCTTTCTCGGCGAAAGCAAACCCGAGAATCGGCTTGTGCTGCGTCTGCGTGTCGTAGCCGCCGCTGGCGCCACCAGAAACCACGGTAATTCCCGCGTCCGCGCCAATCGACCAACCCCCGCCGGAAGTGAATTTATCAAGGGAGTCTTGGGTCATAAACATGATGATTTCACTGTGCTTGGCAAGACCGAGCGTCAGCCCTACCGAGGCGGAACCTACGCTATAGTAACCAACAGTCTTACCATTTACCTGCAGTGCACCTTCGCCAAATTCACCAGCGACCCCTACGCCGCCCTTCGTGACGCGGGGAAACACCAGTACCCCCGCGGCTTTGTCACCCAACGCTTTGTTAGCAGGGTTGATCGCATTGAAAGTTAGCAATGTCTCGGACACTTGGCTGTTGATCTGAGTCTCCGTGCCCGAGAATGAAGTGGCGCTCGCTGCCAAGGCGACAACGGCGAGGCCAGTTGTCACTAGGCCAGTCTTGATATCCATAATTATCTCTAATAGTTAATGAACCTGGATGATAAGGCCGAATAGCGTGTGGGTCTGTGCGCGGACGTACGCAGTCAACGGACGGGCCGCGTTGGGGGTTCGAGGAATTAGCGCACCGCCACACCTATAGGTATCGGGAGGGCCACGGAACGTGGTCGGCAGTAACACTCCAGCTGCACAACGCTGATTGTGCGCGCGGGAATGCGTAGAGTGACGGGTCTCCGGGCACCGGTAGAATCCGTTATAGGCGAGTGCATGGATGTCCTGTTGCGGCCAAATGGGCTCGATGACATGCCGCGGCACTATTTGCAGATCCGCTTGGATGTCGACGCGTGCAAACACTTTTCCCTCGCACGACGTGCAATGCGGTAGGGCTCACCCGACCGTACGCCAGCGTACCGACCGATCCATCGCACACGAGCACGCTGAGAATGTTGACCTACGGAGACGCATGATGGGTAACGATGCGATTAAAGATGGGTGGCGGCGCTTCCTGGATAGGCTGAAGAGGCTCTGGGGAAAGCCGCGCGACGGTGAGACGCTCAAGGCGACGTTGCTCAATGCCCGCGGATAACCGAATTTCCGCCCCGGCAACGATCGAGCTGCCTGGCATAGCGGGAAGTTAATCGGCGTGCGCTGGCCACCGCTCTTGGAAGGGCAAGCGGCGCAGCGGGCGAGGGCGTTGGGCGTCTGGGAAGATGAAGGCGGCGCGCTGGCGCGGCTTTATGTGCCCGGTAACGCAACTCAGCGAGTGGTAGATGGTCATTGGGTACTTTCGCAGGCAACGAATTTGCGATGGCCGCGAGCATTGCGATTGATCTAGCACCGTTCGCCGTTGCCTCCAGCAGTAGATCGCACGCGCGAGACTGAATTGCTGTCCTGCGCATGACATCAGTATGCGCCGCGGGTAATGGCGCGGGGAAACTGGTCTGGCAGCGAACAGACCGGCAAGGCGGTTAGCCCCGAACATGGGGGTTGTACCTTTTGGCGAGGCGCCGATGAGCTCACTTTCCGAACGCGGCAGGGAAACTGCCAGAAACGAGCGCGTGATCGGTTCGCTGCGAGACCGTACAGGCGCTCCGCTGGCAGTAGTGCGGAGTCTGTTTGCGCAAGAATTTTCGCGGCTCGAACTTGGCGCCAAGGTTCGGTCTTACCTGGCGGTGCTTACCGCGTCGAACGTGCGCGCAATATTACGTCAGAAGCGCGGCATGCTTCTGTGAGCGACGCGGCGATTTGCTCGGCGAGCTGCCGTCAAGGCACACCGTTTCGCTCAATCGCCGAAGCGCTCGACAGCTCCTAACTTGGCAACCCCCGCGCTCGCGGATGTAAACCGTGGGCCTCTGGGGCCTGCATCGACATTTCACAAACTGTCTAAGTGGCGCGTGATGGCGGGCTTCAAGCGTGCACCGCCACTTGCTTAGCTTCGCGTATCTCAAGCATTTCATCGAAAAGGACGCGGTAATGCACGACTGCTTTTCGGAGCTCCTCGGTGTCGGCTTCGCCGCGTTCATCGCGCGCCGCGATCGCCTGCGCTGCCCGGTAATTCTCAACGACCGCAGGGTGGTCGACCGAGATATCGGCGGCACGGCGTTCGAAATCGGCCATGGGGTAGCCGCGCTTAAGCATCAACTCGCGAACCAATGCGTCTGCCTGGACGACAACCCCGGTGGGGCTATCGATGAAGCGGCCCTGCAAAGCGTTCCAAGCGTGGCTGAACCTAGCGGCGTCAGCAGGCGCCAATGGTGTGATACTGAGGTGCTCCACGCGCTTCTCGCGAGCCTTGAGTTCCGTTTCGGCCTTCGTTCGCCCGCCCAGCTCGCCGACAGTTCGGTCGTATTCCGGGCCGAACCGCTGCTGAAGCCTGTCGGACTGATTTCGCCTCCGAAAGAAATGCCAGGCGCCTAGCACAAGCATTGCAACGACCACAACACCGGCAACAATGATCCACAGAGGAATGGTATTCATCGGTAAGTCCTAGGATGATCGATCGGTTAGAGATGAAGGCTGCCGCTGCCGAACAGGCCCAAGAGACCCATAACGATCAGATAGATCGCCACGATATAGTTCAGCAGTCGCGGGATCACAAGAATCAAAATGCCGGCGATCAGGGATACAACCGGTCCGATTGTCAGATGGAGATTCATTGGCGCCTCACGACTGGATCTTACTGCCGACGCCGTTAGCAGAGCGTCGGCACCCGTCAACGAAACACGATGTTAGGGCCTCGTCAAAACGTGATCTGTACGGCCGCGCACATTGCCGAGGTGCCGAATATGCAGAAGTCGGTTGTCGGCGAATCCGAGATTGCGGAGCCGCTTGCGCATCCTGTCGCCAGCCGACACGCGCGGTCTGAATTGTCGAATGCCAGCTGCAGGCGGCCCGTAGGGGACGGTGTCGCGCTCCTCGCATAAAGAATTTACGTGTGCGCGCGGCGGTACGGACCGAAACGGCTGGATGCTCCCCTGTCCCGTCGGCGACGAATCCCCTACGGCGCTTCAAGCCGAAGCGGCGGTCCGCAGCGCGGGACAAATGATGAACTCACGCGAACAACACGCGGGGCCTGCGTGAAGACGGTGTCGGGGGGCAATGCGTGAGGGCACGCCAGACGGATCGTCGATACCGATGGAAGAACGGGTTGATCTTCCAAATTCAGCAATGCGGCGCTGGAACGACCTCTTGAGCAGTAGATTCGCGTCCGAGGACGCTCCATCCTAATGAGGTCCTGCCTGACAACCATCACCTTGACGGTCTGAGTTGCAGTTCTTATCCCCCTCATCGTGTCTGCCATTGTCGTGTTCGCCAGACGCTTCAACCTGCCGCGCACCATGGTCGTCGTGGCCGGGGGGGCCGCCAGGACCAGCGAACACACATGCAGAAAGACTAAAGATTCCTGCGATCAGGAAGCAAGCGGCAACGGGAGTAAAATGTTTCATGGCACTGTCTCCAAGGGGTCGAGAATGCGAACGAAAACGCGCAGCGTATCCTTACTGTCAACCCTGTGAGCCAGTCACTGGCCGTACGTCGGAACCGCTACGCAAATCGCTGAGCTTCACTGTAGACCTACAGTGCGATGCGGTCGGTGTGATGGCACACACGGACACGGTGGCGTGAAATAACTCATGCGTCACTTACCAGATAAGGTGGGCCGCACCGGTGAAGGCACTGTCAAGGGAGCTGGGGCATGAGCGGAGTCGGTGTGCGTCGGTGCATCAGGCGGGTCTGTGGCTGGCATTCCCAGCAACCAGATCGTCCAGATCACAAACAAGATTGCGGTCATCAGGACGCGGGGATGGACCACGCCACGGATGCGTGGCGCTCCAAGTGATCCGAGGTCGGCAGCAGGCCGGCCTGGCAACTGCGCTATCAACCGAATGGCCATCCTGCCTGCGTCCGCCGGCTTTAAGGACGGATCGGACAGCGCCGCGAGCAGAGTCACCAGTTTCTGAGCCGCGATTTCGGCGGGCAGGCCAGCAAGTTTGGCAGCCTCCTGCCAAGGGTCGAGGTCCATCCGCCCGAGCAACGACACAACGCTGAGCGTCAATCCGTTCCTGTCCTGCCCGATCGGCCCGAACAGAAAGGCGTCGAACTCCGCTCCAAGTCGAGATCTCGAAGCAGGAGGGCTCATGATCTCGGAGTCTGCTGGGAGTAGCGCCGTCCCGGGTAGTGCCGGTAGGGATTCACTCTGCATATGCGTGAGAAATCCATGGCCGCGTGGCGCTCGGGCGCGGCTCGCACAGTGCCGCGCGCGCGAACCTTAGTTACTGCGCTTCTCCGAGCGATCAAACAAAGCATGATCCCTCCCGCTTACCGTGCCCGAACCGAAGCGTTGCAAGCGTCCTCGAACAACGCCCGCTCGTCGCTGCGCTTACGCACCGGCAGGCGTCAATGGTGGGTGCCATGCGGGTACGGCGGTGGCTACCTGTTGGCGGCGAACGAGACGGAGGACCAGGAGGTTGGTCGGTGCCGAGTTTGGCAAGACGGATTCGCAGCAATCGCGCGCGACCGCCAGGGCGCAGCAGACATGTCGTCTGACAATTCAGTCTCCCAAAAGTTCTGCCATCGCGTGTAATTGCTCCACATGTCGCGACACAACCTTGATGATGACGATGATCGGAACGCTGAGCAGCACTCCCCAGACGCCCCACAGCCAACCCCAGAATAACAGCGATACGAATACAGCCGCGGGATTCATGTGGGCGATTCGTCCAGTCATCCAGGTGGTCACTATCGTTCCGACAAATGTAGCGATTACCAGCGAAGACCCCGCAACCAGCAGTGCAAGCGGTAACGATTGGAACTGCATGAAAGCGGCCATGCCGGTTGCGACGGCTGTTACACCGGGACCCAGGTAGGGAACGATGTGCAGCAGTCCTGCGGCCGCGGCCCAAGCTCCCGCATTCTCCAGACCGATCCAACGAAACGCTATCCAGGTGAGCAACGCAACCATCAGGTTTGTCGTCAGCAACATGAGCATGTATTTCTGAATAGATTCGTTGATGTCATCGAGAATGCGCACAGCAATTTTTCTTTTCGACAGTGAGGGACCAGTCAGACGCACGAGCTTACGTTTGAATGTGTCGCCACCCAGCAGCAGAAAAAAAACGAGGAAGGCAACCATCGCCGCCTGACTTAGGACTCCGACGGCACCCATTGAATTTTTCCACAGAAAGTCATCGAGCTTGAACGCGGGCTGGTCTACGATGACGTGAGTCACATGCTGACGTACAGCTACGGCGCCAGCGGGCTCTTGAGTTGTCGCCCGCTCCACCTCGGCCGCTGCTTTTTGCATTGTGCGCAGATTCCCGATCTCGCTGATTCGCAAGCGCGCAACCCCCGTCGCAAGTGTTGACGCTGCTTCGGGTAACTGGGCGAGAATGGTTTGCACTTGTCCCCGAAGCGAATACGTGCCCAAAACAAACGCACCGATAATGCTGGTCATCACCAGTACGGTTGCGAAAGCGCGCGGGACTCTGATCGCCTCCAGCCAGTTCACGAGCGGATTCACCGTGTACGAAATCACGATGCCGAGCAACAGCGGTATGAGAAACGTCTGTGCCCAGGACAACGCAAATACAGTCGCAAGTGCCGCCAGCACGCCCAACGCCAAGCCCCGCGCATTGACCTGCATCCGTACGGGGGGCAGGGTAGCAAGCGACGAGTCGCCGGCGGAGTCGAGTGGCTCTAGAGCAGCTGTCGAATCACTCAAGACAGTAGAGGCTGAGTCGGCGAGTCGGCTCAAAGCACGCAGACCCACTGCAGTCTGAGCGTGATGTAATTCTCCGCGCTCGTTGCGCGGCCGTGCACGTTCGGTCTGCGTATTGTCGCCTAAGGGCGGGGCGATCACACTCTGCGCAGCAGCCAAATAATGAGAACTACGAATAGAATAGCTCCGAGGAGTCCGCCACCGATATACATACAATTCTCCTGGAATGGATCAGGCTCTATTGAACGCCCAAGGATCGGTGTTGTCGGGGCGCTACCGCACCTATCGCGGTAACAAGGAATGACACGACGCCACTACGCCACATCTTGCGCGGATCGCTGTCACGCAACGTGTCTTCGCCTAAGGCCGTCGAGGGGCGAGGCGGATCAATCTCGCAGGACAATGGGGTCATTGCGCCGCGGCAGTCCTCAGCGGCAGCTCACGGTCTCGGGCGCTCCGGCGTTACGAGGCTCGCCGCTTGGGTGTCGACTTCTAAAGACGGCGTCGAAACTATTCCGCGGTGATCGGCAGCCGAACGGTGAACTCGCTGCCCTTCCCGCGGCCCGGGCTTGTCGCGCCGACGCGACCACCGTGACGTTCGACCAGACTGCGCACCAATGCGAGTCCGATGCCGGAGCCGGGATCGGCGCGTCGCGATGACGGATCAGCCTGAACGAAGAGCTCGAACACGTGTGGTAGAGCATTGGGAGCGATACCGATGCCGGTGTCGCGTATGCGAACGACTGCTTCGCCTTGTTCGCGCTCAGCGGACAGCCAGATACGACCACCCGGGTTAGTGTACTTCGCCGCGTTGGAAAGCAGATTCACGAATACTTGCTCGAGCCTGCCGGGGTCGGCCTGCAGCAACAAGGGAGCGTCGGGAAGGGAAGCACTCATGCGATGGTTGCGTTCTTGCATCGTGAATGCGACGGTCTGTGCCGCGTGAGTTACGACGACGCACAGATCGACTCGCTTGCGTTGCAGAGTCAACTGGCCGTGACGGAGACGTGAGACGTCGAGAAGGTCATCCACCAGACGCGTCATCTGAGCAACTTGGCGTTCAATCAGCATTCGGGCTTTCAGGGCGGCGGGCCGAGCGGACTTCTCCATGCGCAGAATGCCGACCGCAAAGCGCACGGCACAAAGAGAATTGCGCAGCTCGTGAGATAATACAGTCATGAACTCGTTGTTCTGACCGTTTTGCGCGCCAAGCTCTTGACCACGCAACCACAGTGGCCAGAGGCGAAGGTGATCGGTGAATTCGCGGATCCCGTGCTCGAACATTTCAAGCGGGGCAATGTTGTCTCGGGCGTCGACAGTGTCCGCAGGGAGCGCGTGGCCGTTAATTTCCCCAACGCTAGGGTAAGCGGCGCGAGCGGATCCGGATTGGTCGTTCATACCTAGCCTTGATTTGTCAACATGCCCCAGACCCAGGCCAACCGCCTACCCGAGCCATTGCCGTGATCGCTAAGCTAAGCAGCAGGGCCGGTCCGGTCTGTTCGACACCGCACGAACCTTAAACGCGGGTGACGGCACTGTCTTTCCTCTGTGCAGCGGCTCGGTGCGGTATCGCCGAATTATTTTCAGGCGGTCTGGCTCATGGCAAGCGTGTACGGGCGCTCCTTGCCACGCTGCATTGCCGCCCGTGCTTTACCGACGAGGCATCTTGCCGCGTGGGTGCAGCGAGCACGTTCTTGTGCGGCCATTTGCAGATCATCCGCTCGCGTGGACCCAATCCGCTCAAGGCGGCTAGGCGGTTTGTCCCAAGGTTGCTGAATGTCATTTTGATGTTCACCACGAAGAGCTACATTCCTGCGCTGGTGACCCCTTGATCTCGCTGGTCTACCTGCAGGACGGCCTTTTACTGTCAATCCCCTTACTGTATTGACATTCGCGTTGGCGGCCGTGTGTCAGACAGTGCCCGCGGCCGCGCCGAGCATCTCCCATGTTCGACAGCGAACAGACTGATCTGGCGGGGGTGGGCCAGCATTACCGCATGCGGACCCGCGGCCCTCGCGTAGCACCTTGGCCGCGTGTGCTGCGCTCCCTACCCGGTGGTTACGATGAATTCCGAAGTAATGACAGATCCGAAAGGTCGGAAGAACCGGGTACTGGCCAGCCTCTCCCAGAAGCAGTTCGCGCGGCTCCAGGGCGCGCTTGAGCCGGCGACTTTGAAGTTCGGGCAGGAGCTGTACGAACCAGGGAAACCGATCCGGCATATCTACTTCCCTGTCAACTGCCTCATTTCCCTTCTCACCGCCGTCGACGAACGCAGATCGCTGGAGGTGGGGATGGTGGGCAATGAGGGAATGGCCGGCATGCCCTTCATCCTTGGGATGGGTGTTTCCGGTGTCCGCGCCCTTGTGCAGGGTGGCGGTGAAGCGCTGCGCATGGCCGCCGGGCCCTTTCGCGTCGAATTCGACCGCAATCCAGCGCTGCAGGAGGCGCTATATCGCTACATGTACGCACTCATGGCACAAATCTCGCAGACCGCGGCGTGTAACCGCTTCCACGAAGCGCAACCGCGCTTGGCGCGTTGGCTCCTGATGACCCGCGAGCGGGTAATGTCCGACGAATTTCTTCTCACACACGAATTTCTCGCGCACATGTTAGGCATGCGCCGTGAGGGCGTTACGGAAGCCGCCAGGGGGCTCAAGCAGCGGAAGCTCATCGCATATCGACGCGGCAAAATCCAGATCCTCGACTTGAAGGGGCTCAACGCGGCGTCTTGCTCGTGCTATCAGATTGTGCAAACGGCATTCAAGCGAGTGCAGGGCTAGTCGTCGAAGGGTAAACGTCACGCCGTGATCTAAATATCGGAAGCCCTAAGTGCTGGGTGGCGGTAATTGGATCGGTGGCCACGGCCGCCTTTGGTTCGTGACGGTGCCGCCTGAGGTGCCCCGCAGTTTGTGGATTATCTGTTCACGTCGAGGCGATTGCACGTTGCCCAGCAGCCAAAGAACGAGCAGCACGACGAGAATCGTTCCAAGAGTGCCGCCACCGATATACATGTAATTCTCCGGGGATACATGCGGCGGTATCGGATAGCGGATACCTGGTTGATCGGCGCGGACGGGGGCTACCTCACCTATCCGGACACCAGCGGGATGACAGGACCGCATCTTGCGCCCCTGATCGTATGCGCCGTTTCATCGTCTAAGGGCGGGACCTTCACGGCGCGCAGCCGGGAGTGCCCTGCTTGGACGTGCTGGGCGAGGCGATCACGTGACGCCCGCGCTTACGGGATCCTTCGTACATTCAGAGACTTAGCTCCGTGAGGAACCGATGCGGTGTTTATGTACGCTGCGGTACATAGCCGCCCGCGAATGGTCTAGACTCAAACGACGTATCGTCTCCAATCGAGACCCGGAGTATGGCGGGGACATCCTACCCACGGCAAAATCACGTTCTGGATGCGTTACCGCAGCTGGAACGCGAGCGGCTATTTCCCCATCTGAAGCTTGTAACGTTGCCGCTTGGCGACGTTCTGTACGAGTCGGGGGATACGCTGCGCCACATTTACTTTCCGACCGACTCCATCGTCTCGCTTCTCTACGTGCTCAAGGATGGTGCATCGGCGGAGATCGCCGTGGTAGGGAATGATGGCGCGATTGGCGTCGCGCTGTTCATGGGCGGGGAAACGACGACGAACCGTGCCATCGTGCAAAGCGCTGGTTCCGCGTACCAACTGACACGCGTCAGACTCAAGGAAGAGTTCGAGCGCCACGGGGAGATGTTGCACATCCTGCTGCGCTATACACAGGCGTTAATCACGCAAATGGCCCAGACCGCGGTGTGCAACCGGCATCATTCAGTGGATCAGCAATTGTGCCGTTGGCTGTTGCTGTCCCTCGACCGACTGCCGTCAACCGAATTAACCATGACCCAAGAGCTCATCGCCAACATGCTCGGCGTACGCCGCGAAGGGGTGACGGAGGCCGCCGGCAAGCTGCAAAAGCTCGGCGTAATCACGTACCGTCGTGGGCAGATCACCGTCCTGGATCGGCCGCGTCTGGAACAGCTTTCCTGTGAGTGCTACGCGGTGGTCAAGAAAGAAACGGATCGCCTTCTACCGCTGCATCCGCCACACCGACTCGGTGAACGGGCGTTAGTGGTTAGTGGACCGCAGTGACTGAGCATTACATAAAGACTAGTTCCCGGTTTCTTCGCATATTGATCCGCTATGTATCGAAGCTTCGCTAACCCTGTGTACGTTTGCGCACAGAGTCCATCGTCCTGAGGGCGTAGCGTAGGTTTACCTCATTGAGCACTAAGTTGCTCGCCGGGGTTTTGGATGCTTCGAGGCAAGGCGCTCACGGATGAGCGCGTTGCCTCGAAGCGCTAATTACTGCCACCGATTCACTTTGGCGCGCTCGAAATTCCCGCACTTGCTGCTGTTGCCCGCGCAGGCCGGTGACAGCATGGTGCTGGACACCTTACTTGATTACCTTGCGCGCGCGAGCGTTGTGACCCGATCGCGGTGTGTGCTGAGTTGCGGCGGCCCCGTGCCCAGACACTCCGACGCGCATTGGAGCCATCCCAACTAGGGCTGCGGCACTGTTGGGTTTTGGAAACGCCAAAGCGCTCTCGCGCAACCATTCGAGCAGCTGCTGCACCTTCGGCAGCGCCAGATAACTTTCCGGGCAAACGAAATAATACGCACGGGGGCAGGGGACGACCTCCTCACTCGCGCGGACAATGCGGCCGGTGGCTAGATCCTCTGCAGCCAGGGTCCAGCGTGTGAGCGCGAGACCCTGACCCTGTTCGGCCGCTGCAAGAACGGTCAGCGAATCGTCAAAAGCGGCGCCGCGCTCCCGCCAGTCTGCTTTAGCTCCCGGACGCAACCATAAACTCCAGGATTCATCGGAAGAGCGCAGCAGCGGGTAACGCTTCAGGTCGGCCGGCGTGCGCAGGGGGCCGTGACGGGCAAGCAGTCCTGGGCTACACACGGGCAGGAACCATTCATCGAGCACCTTTTCGTTGTATACCCCTGGCGTAGGCGCGTCGGTCATGCGCACAGCGGCATGAAAATCGCCTTGCGCGAAATCCACTGGTGCGCGAGAGGTGTGAATGCTGAGCTCGATGTTTGGATATCGGTCATGAAAGTGCGGCAGGCGTGGCAGCAGCCACTTCTGCAGGAACGAGGCCAAAGTGCTGATGTTGAGTGCACCGCCACTACGGTCTTGCCGCAGCTGCCGCGTGGCCTGCTGCAGCTCGCTGAGCCCGCGACGAACGCCCGGTAGCAGCAGCGCGCCCTCGGCACTCAGCGCGATCGCCCGAGCGCTGCGCCGGAACAGCGGCACGCGCAGGTACGCTTCCAGCGTGCGGATCTGCATGCTCACTGCGGCTGGCGTTACGTGCAGCGCGTCGGCAGCGTCGGCGAAGCTCAGGTGGGCGGCAACCGCCTCGAATACGCGCAGCGCGTTCAGTGGCAGCTTATCGAAGCTGCGCGCCGCTTCAGCTTTTCTTGTGCGTCGTTCAGGCATTGCGTTTGCTGGCCAGCCGCGGAAAGCGAAAACTGCATCTCATGGATTACATGAGGAGCCGTTCGATGAACACCATCAAAGTCTTTGCGATTCTTGCCGCTCTGCTGCTAACCAGTGCGGAGTTTCTGGTCATGGACTACGACGCACGCCAGCGGGCTGCGCACTACTCCCTCGAAGCCGTCCAGGCGGTGCAGCACGGGTAGTGTGCCACGGCCGGGGCCGTGGCGTCAGGGACCGCGCCGGGCAGACCGCCGGACATGCCTCCGATTTGACCGGCGCGATCGATCACGCTTGAGGATCATCGACATGGCATCAATCGGTTTGAGATTAAAATGACGATAACGGCGCGTTTTCCGGGCATGCTCGGCGCTGACTGCCCTGCCCATAGGTACTTGACCGTGGGCATGAGCGATTCCTTGCGGCCATCTGCGCTGTACTTGACCATCGCATGCATATGCATGTATGGTTGGTGCATGGCGAATTCCATGAAACTGCAGTCGCTCCCGTGCTATTGCGCAACACTGCGCCAGGCCGCAAGAGCAGCGACTGCGATGTATGAGGGGATTCTCGGGGACAGCGGACTCCGGGCGACCCAATACACTGCGTTGCAGGTGCTCAAGCTTGTCCCGAATATCACAACCACGGAACTTGCCGAAGCGATCGGGATCGACCAAACGACCGCCACGCGAACCCTGGCCCTGATTAAGAAGAATGGTCTGGCGCTGAATGTCCCCGGCAGTGACCGCCGCGAACGACGCTGGGCATTAACAGCTGCGGGCGAGGCGACTTTCCGAAGTCTCAGACCGAAATGGGAGGCAGCGCAGGCAGCACTCGAGAAACGGCTGGGCCGTGTCGAGGCTGCAGCGCTCAAGAAGGCAGCCTATGTCGCTGCCAGCAAACTTGCAGCGGACTAAAGACGTATTTCGATCGATGGAGTTTTAAATGCGACGAAAGATGTATATACATGCATGTGACAACAGCGCGAACTTCCTCGCCACTGGGCGCAGGGCGGGCTCCGGAACGGGGGTGATCGTTGCCCCAACACATGTAGATACATGGACATTCTTCAACTTGACCTCAGGAGAAAGCATCATGTCACTGCACTTCGGGAAGTTTTTTCGTCCGTCGGCACTCATTGCGACGGCCCTTCTTATTCCTACCTGCACCGCGCTGGCAGCGGACGCGGCGGGCGACCTGCAGCAGCAGATGAGGGAGTTGCTCGCTGGGAGAATCACGGCTCAAACAGCGCAGCCATCGCAACGGCGCGATGACAGAACCGTGAGCCGCACTGCTGATGTGCTGGAACTCGAAAGGCGGCTGCTGCTGGGTGCGACCGACTCCCGTGCCCAGGGCGCGCAGGCAATGGCAGGGTCCGACAGTGCGGCAGGCGTGGCCACCGTCAATAAGGACCTGCTTGCCCATGACGACGCACAGTCGAGTGCGCGGCGCTTACTTCTGGGGCGGTGAAAAGCCGTTGCGGCGTGAGTTTGTGCGACCGGCGGCCAGTGCTTACCCGGGCGCCGATGAGCTACACCAGCGCGCATCCGGCAAAACGAACTCGAGGAAGTTGAACTATTTGCGCCCTTCAGTGGGTTAGGAGAGCCATCATGCTGGATCTTATTGGAGCCATCGTCGGAATGACTGCGGTCGCGCTAAACCTCGTAGCACTTACGAGTGTCGTGCCTGGCTCGCTGGCGCGTCGCCTGAGCGTGGCCGCAATTGCAGGTGCTTGGGTAGGTTTGGCATCAGGGTTGGGAGCGGCCGGAAAGTTGGCTTTCGCTCCCAATCAGCCCGTACCGCTTGTGGCAGTGCTGTTCGCCACCCCCTTGCTCATCGTAGGCGCGCTCGCGCTCAGGTCTGCAAGGATGCGATCCGCATTGATGGCCATTCCGATGGCGCTATTGATTGGCGTCAACGCGTTGCGCGTTCTCGGGGTGCTGTTCTTGTTGTTGGCAGCGGTAGGACGTCTGAGCGGACCCTTCCCGTATTCTGCCGGCTTAGGAGATATCATCACGGGCGCGCTCGCAGTTCCGCTCGCGCTGAGCGTGGCTCGCTCTCGGAAGCTACCGTCGAGGGCGATCGCGCGTTGGAACATTTTTGGGACACTCGACCTGGTTGCCGCCGTCGCGCTCGGTATCACCTCGGCAGCGGGAAGCCCACTACAGCTAATTCATGCTGGCGTGGGGTCGGAGGCAATGCAGTATTTGCCATTTTGCCTCGTACCAACTGTATTGGTGCCGTTTTATCTGATCACGCACGCGATCGTTGCGGCCCAACTCCGTGTGCAACGCACATCGGCTGCCTCGTCTCGAGTCGGGCTCGAGGTCGTGAAGCTCTCTTAGGGTTCTGACCCGGCCTCCTTTGGGAGGCCGGGTCGCCGCGCCCCGAGAGAAGCGCTGCGGTCTGGGATCGAGTTTGAAGATGTGGAGCCGCGCTTACGCTCCGCGCTCATACTTAAACGAGACGCTGATCCGCGATCTGTAAGCTTCGATCTTTCCATTCTTGAGCTGCACATCAAGCTTTACGACTTCTGCAACTCTGAGGTCTCGGAGGGTCTTGGCTGCGCGATTGATCGCGGCAGCGGTCGCTTTCTCCCAAGACTCGGAGCTAGTTCCGACAAGTTCGATTACCTTGTAAACAGCTTCGGCCATAGTGGATTCCCCTTTTTCTTGAACATGACGCTCGACCACCCGACGGGCCCAGCCTGCCGCTGAGGCTCGTGACTTTCTTTTAAACATCAAACTCACCGCGGCTCCGCCACGGTTAAGCTATCGCTCGATTGCCGAACCACGGGCGCTCGCTGGTTGCCCAGGCGGAGCCACATCGAGACCCAAGAGAATAACGCCGCAACCGGCCCGCGCGCCAAATCTCCGCGAGGAGTAGGAGGCGCGTCGGATCCCAACGTCAACACCATGCCGAGAATTGGATGGGCCGCGTCGATGCTGCAGACAATTGCAGATACGGGATAGCTCCACCACGTCCATCAGTCGCAACTTTCGGATGTCCCGTGACTCGACCGAGCGACGTTGGACTAGGTGACGTGGCCTGTGCAGCCGCGTAGGCCTTTTCCCACAGCATTCGGCATCGCCGCCTACGAGGCGCGTTGCGAGCGCTGGCAGGCCGCAGATTGGGGCGTGCGTAGAATCCGCGGGGGCAGGGATGGCCAACACGCGATGACGGACACCGATCCGGGTACCCCCGGCCAAGCTCACCGCTATCGCGAGATCGCAAGCTCCGTGCGCGCTCTCATTCCGCAGATGCAACAGCCAGAGGTGCGCCAGCAGCTGCGCCTGCTCGCGCTTGAGTACGAGCGGCTCGCCCAGGGCATCGAGGCGATGTCCGAATGGTTACGAACCCCGACAGACCGCTGGTCCGGGCCCGACAGCTGATCGACGCAGCCAAGCGCGCGAACTATCGTTTGACCGCGCGCCCCGGGGTTGAGTCGAGCGGAACTGGCTCGTCCCCAGCACGAGGATCAGCATCTGCAGACATAAGAACCCTGCGCTCCAGGTCGGACGCCGACAAGGGTCGCGACAGCAGAAATCCCTGCGCCTCGTGACATCCGCGCGAGCGCAGCCACTCCAGTTGACCGGGACGTTCGATTCCTTCCGCCGTGACGACAAGGTCCAGGCTCTGCCCTATGGACAGGATCGCGTTGGCGACTGCGGCGTCGCTTGCCGAGCGATCCACCTCGCGCACGAATGCCTTGTCGATCTTAATCCGATCGAGCGGGAAGCGAGTGATGTAGGCAAGCGAAGAGTAACCGGTTCCGAAGTCATCGAGTGCAATGCGGCAGCCGAGCTGGCGCAGCTTCTTCAGCGCAGTGCGCACGGCGACCGAATCCTTAACCAGCAAGGACTCGGTGATCTCGACTTCAATCAGCGAGGCGGGCACACCGGCCGCCGCGGCCTCGGTCTCTATGACCCGCGCCGGATTTCCATGCAATAGCTCCTTGCCTGACACGTTGAGGGCCATGGGAATCGCGAAGCCGCGATCTAGCCAGGCGCGCAACTGCCGGCATGCGGTGCGCACGACGCAGCTGCCCATCTCGAGGATGAGGCCGCTGTCTTCGGCGATCTCGATGAAGCGCGTAGGCGGGATCTCGCCGTGCTCTGCATCGTGCCAGCGCACGAGGGCCTCAACCCCGGTAAGCTGATTGTCGCGCAGACGGAATTTCGGCTGATAGACCAGGTGCAACCGCTCATCTTGGACGGCGCGCCGCAAGCGCGCCTCCAGATCAAGCCAGTCGCGTAGACGACTGCTCATGGCGGGGGTATAGACCGCGAGAGATTCAGCGGCGCCCGTCTTGGCTTGGTACATCGCGATGTCCGCGTGCTTGAGCACCGTGGCCACATCTCTGCCGTCGTCTGGAAAGAGGGCAAGCCCGATGCTCGCCGCGGAATAGAACTCCATGCCGTCGTAGGCAATGGGCTCCTTGAATGCAGCGGCGCACTGCTCCGCAATGCACACGGCGAGTTCCCGCGCGGCCGCGTGCCGCAGCAGGATGACGAATTCATCTCCGCCGAAGCGGGCCACGGAAACATGTCGGTGTTCGGCCTTGAAGGGCCGCAACGTGCTCGTTAGTTTGCCGGCGACGGTGCGCAACACGGCATCACCGACGGAGTGTCCGAAGGTGTCGTTCACTCTTTTGAAGCTGTTGAGGTCCAGGTAAATGATCGCAACCGATTCCTGCAACTGCGTGGCCTCGCGCACCAATCGTTCCGCCGTCTCGATGCAGCGTTGCCGATTCGGAAGAGCGGTTAGCGGGTCAAAATAGGCAAGTCGCTCGACGCGCTCGGCCGCAGCAGCATTACGCAGGATGTACTCCAGCCGTCGCGGCAACAGCGCCCAGTTGACCGGCTTGGAAATAAAGTCCGTCGCGCCCGCCTCAAACGCGCGGCTGATCGCGGCCGAATCCTCGTGTCCGGTCACCATGACAATCGGCACGGTGGCGAGGCGCGAGTCGGCGCGCAGGCCGCGACACACCTCGAAGCCGTCCATGCCCGGCATCTCTACGTCGAGCAGCACGATGGCGGCGTCGTGGGATGCAGCCGCCTCGAGCGCCGCGGTGCCGTTGTTAAAGCATAGCGGCACCAATCCGCTTGCCTGAGCGGCCTCGGCCAGCAGCAGGCGGCCAAGATCCTCGTCGTCGGCGATGATCGCGATCGGCCTGGCTTCCGTTTCGTCGCTCATGCGCTGGCCCGCAGGCGCTGATTGAGCAGCGCCTCGATGAGCGCCGGATGCGCCGCCGCAAGCTGCCGGTACAGTTGCCGCGCCTCACCTGTTTCGCCCGCGACGCAGAGGCGTTCCAGTGCGCGCACGTCGCGTGCGAAGGCCATGGCACCGACATTGGCGGCGCTGGGGGCGAGCTTATGACAGAGCGCCGCCGCTGCGACCCAGTCGCTCTTCTGCAGAGCGACCGCGAGTTGCTTCAGTGTCTGCGCGGAACCGACCTGAAAGAGATCGACAAGCTTTGAGTACAGATCGTCTCGTCCAGCCGCGCGCAGGCGGCGCAATCCTTCCACGACCTCCGCGTCGACGATTGCTGGTGAATCGGACACCGAATGCAGCGGTGCACCGTCGCGCTTCGCCGCCCAGCGGCGCACAACTTGCGCACAGGCCTCCAGGGTATAGGGTTTGCAAAGGAGGTCGTCCATCCCGGCGTTCAGGCACGCATCCTTGTATGTGGGGGCATCGTGGGCGGTCAATGCGACAATTGGTACGCGGCCGCCAGCTCCGCCACGCTGGCGAATCAGGCTCGCGGTCGCGAAGCCGTCCATGACCGGCATGCTCAGGTCCATGAGGATCAAATCGAAGCGTTCGGCTGCGTTCCGGGCTACCGCTTCGGCGCCGTCCTTGACCCAGACCGATGTGCATCCCAGTACGGCGAGGTAGCCTTCGGCGACGGCGGCATTGACAGGCTCATCTTCCACGAGCAGCACATGCGCGCCGAGAGCTGCGGCGCTCTCCGCCTCGCTCGCGTGATCGGACGCCGTCGGCGCCGCCAGACCGCAGGCGGTGGCCAGCACCTCGTAGAGCGCGCCGCGTTGCACGGGCTTAAGTAGGACCGCGTGCATTTCAAGGTCAACGAGATCCGCTTGCTCAAGCTCAGCCCCCGTGGCCACGATAATGATCCGCGCGGACGCTCCTTCGGGCGAGGCAACACGTGACAGCATGAGCTCCCGATACCCGCGGATATCCGCGAGAATGAGATCGGGCGGGGGCGAGTATCCCAAGGCGTCGTCCTCGAGGACGGTTAGACCCAGAGCCCGGACGTGGCGCGTCAGGGACTCGGCCAGGGCAGGGCGCCGCGTGAGAATGCGAACGCGTCTCGGCGGCAGCGCCGGCTCGCTGCGCGCGGGCATAGATGCGGTCTTCAGCGCCAGGCGTAGGTGAAACGTTGAACCGGCCTGCGGCTGGCTTTCGGCCGAAATACTGCCACCCATGAGTTCGGCGAGCTCACGGCAGATCGCAAGCCCGAGCCCGCTTCCGCCAAAGCGACGTGTGGTCGATTCGTCGGCCTGCGTAAAGGGCTCGAAGATCTTCGCGACGGTCGGGGCGTCCATGCCTATGCCGGTATCGCTCACCACGATATCCACTCGCGCCCGTTCCACCCCCGCCTGCACATCCGCGCGCACGATGACCTCACCTTGGGAGGTGAATTTCACCGCATTGCCGATCAGATTCATAAGAATCTGTCGCACGCGCAGCACATCACCCAGAAGCCAACTGTGCTCATGTGTGGGCGGCCACACGATCAACTCGATGCCCTTGGCCTGTGCGGCGCCCGCGAAGAGAGTCGTACACTCCTCCGTCACCTGACCCAGGTCGAACGGCAGCTCCTCGAGTGTCACCTTACCGGCGCCAATCCTTGACAGGTCGAGCAGGTCATTGACGATCTGCAGCAGCACCCTTGAAGAGGAGCGGATTGTCTGGGTCAGCCGAGCCTGTGTTGAGGACAGGGGCGTGCGCGCGAGCAGCTCCGTCATGCCAACCACGCCATTCATGGGGGTGCGTAATTCGTGGCTCATGCGATCCAGGAAGTTGCTCTTTGCCTTCACAGCCTCCGCCAGCTGCCGGTTGCTTTCGGTGAGTTCGCGCGTGCGTATCTCGACCTCCGATTCCAGGCGTTGCCGTGCGTGCACGACGCGCAGGAACTTCTGGCGGTGCAGGTGCGCGCGGTAGAGGATGAGACCGAGCGCGGCGAGCGCGTAAGCGAGGTAGGCCCACGGGGACTTCCACGGGGCAGCCTCGCGGCGAATCGTCAACTGCAGCGGAGTCTCACTCCACACCCCATCAGAATTTGCGGCACGCACCTCGAGTACGTGTTCGCCCGCCTCCAGGTTGGTAAGCGTGATCCGCCGCTGCGTGCCCAGATCGAGCCAGCGATCCGTCAGCCCTACCATGCGGTAGGCGAGGCGGTTGCGCTTGGGGCTGGCGAAGTCGAGCGTGCCAAAGTCCAGCGACACGATGTTGGCCCGATAGGACAGCTCGATGTGGTCTAGCAACCAGTAGGGCGTGGGACCTGGTGCGGGGACACCCAACACCTCGACGCGGGTGAGTGCCACGTGCGGGGGCCGATGGTTCTCGGTAAGTCGCGAAGGATCGAAGATATTGAACCCGCCGGGGCCGCCGAAGCACAGCCGTCCGTTGTGTAGGCGATAGTAGGCGCCGAAGTTGAACTCCTCGCCCTGCAGGCCGTGCTCGCGGTGGTAGTTCTTGATGCTGCCGCTCTCCGGGTCGTAGCGTGTCAGTCCCGCGTCGCTGCTGAGCCAGACACGGCCGGCGGCGTCCGCCACGACGCCGTAGACCGTATCGCTCGCAAGACCTTCCTCGCGAGAAACGACCTTAAAGCGGATCGCCTCCGGGGCTGCAGCGGATCCCACTACCAGCGCGAGTCCGCCTCCATCCGTTGCCACCCAGACGCGATCGCGAGCATCGACCGCGAGCGCATAGACGGTATTGGCAGGCAGGGAGGTAAGGTCAGTCGGATCATGGCGGAAGACCTTGATGACGTTGCCATCTGGGCGTGCGAGGTCGAGCCCGCCGCTCTCCGTTCCCATCCACACATTGCCCTGCGCGTCCTCGGCGAGCGCGGTGACGTGAGGCGAGCTGACCGCGCCGGCCTCGCTGCCATAGGGGAGCTGGCGGATGCGGCCGCTCGCTGGATCGAGAACGTTTGCGCCTCCACCATGGGTCCCGATCCAGATCTCGCCGTTGCGTGCCTCAAAAATCGTCATGATGCCCGGGGCGCTCACGCTGCGCGGATCGCCGGCTCGCGCAGCGATCGACTCGAGCTGCCCGTCGGGGGAGAGCTTGCGAAGTCCGCTCTCGCGCGTTCCGATCCATAGCGCGCCGTTGTGATCTTGACGAAGCGACATCACGCGCGGGTCCCCGATGGCATTGTGTCGACCGACGATCGCGTCAATATCGGTAGTCTTGCCCGTCGCGTCGTCGTATCGAACCAACCCGCCGCCAAGGGAGGCGATCCAGACCTTGTTGTCGGCCGCGTCGGCGAACGCCGTGACGAGCTTATCCCCGAGCCACTCCGGTCGATGGCCGCCGAGCTCCCAGCTGCGGGGGTTCCAGCGACTCACCCCGCCTGCACGCGTGCCAATCCAGAGCAGGCCCGCGGCATCCTGGTACAGTGACATGATGAATGAGTCACGCAATGAGTCCGCATCGCTCGCATCGTGACCGTAGTGCGTGAACTGCCCGGTGGCGCGGTTCAGCAGCTCCAGTCCGCCCGCGGTTCCGACCCAAAGGTGGCCCGACTGGTCTGTGAGGATCGCGCGCACGTCGTCGCTAACGAGCGAGCCCGCGTTGCCCGGGTCGTGATTAAACACTCTGAACACGTGGCCTTCGCGGTCCATGCCGTTAAGGCCGGCATCGAACGTGCCGACCCACAACTCGCCGCTCTGGTCCTCGAGCACTCGAGAGATGCGGTTGCCGCTAAGCGTGCCGAGATCTGTGGCCTTGTGATGAAAATGAGTGAACGCGCGGCCCTCCGGCTGCCAGCGGTCCAGCCCCGCTTCGGTACCGACCCACAACGCTCCTGTACGGTCGAGTGTCAGAGTGTTGATGCGGTCATCCGTCAAGGAAGCCGGGTCCGTTGGATTGTGGCGCAGATGCTCGATGTGTCCGGAGGCAGGATCGAGGACGTCGAGGCCCGCGTTGGAAGTTCCGATCCACACGCGCTGGCGCGCGTCCACCAGTACCACGTGCACCGCATCGCTGGCGAGGGAGCTGGGATTGGCGGGGTCGTGGCGGTAGACGCTGAAGCTGTCGGTTGCGCGGTCCCAGCGTGCGAGCCCGCCATCCTTGATCGCGAGCCACAGGTCGTGGTGTGCGTCCTCGACTATGGTTTGGATGTAGTTGCCCGGCAGACCCCCATGGGCACTGCGTGAGTAGGCGTAGCGGAAGAGTTCATGGCCGTCGTACCGAATTAATCCATCCTCGGTCGCCAGCCACACGAAGCCCTGGGAGTCCTGCAGCGTTACGAAAACCGTCCCCTGCGGCAGCCCCTCGGCGGTCGTAAGGTGCTCCAGAACCAGCGGCGCGGTATCTGTTGCGCAGGCGGCACGGCAGGCCATGAGAAGCCATACGACAGCGAGGATCACTGTGGCAGGGCCGCGGCCGTGGTGGTGGTTTGTGCTCATCCGCCTAGGATGCATGCGGCCCGGCCTTACGTGCGTTGACCGACTTCAGGGCTGTAGCTGCCGCTGCCGCTTTACGCGATTCGCGTCACAGTCTGCCTATTGGTTCGGCACCCAATCCTCGATCGATGCTGGCGAGGTTGCGGAGCTACCGGAGCGCGTGCTGCCCCACCATGGAACTGACGTACTCCAGGTGTAACCGGTGCTCCACGTGTAGCCCGTGCTCCACGTGTAGCCGGTACTCCAGGTGTAACCGGTGCTCCACGTGTAGCCTTGGCTCCACACATAACCTTCGCTCCAGCTGAAACCCTGATTCCAGGGGTAGCCTTGGGACCACGTGAGACCGTCGCCCGGGAGGGGAGTACCCCAGGAGGAGCTGGCGAGATTCATGATGTAGTAGTTGCCCTTCGCGTCCTCATTCGCCGGACCGCCGAAGTGCTCAGTGCCCGCAAGGTCGGCGGCGATGTTAAGGCCCCGATTGGCGCAACCGGTCGCGGAACTGTTGACGGCGGCGACGGCGTTGATCAGACCGGCACCCTGCTGAAAGACGCTGTACGCGAGCGTGCCGGCGGAGGTGATGGCCGGCCGCGCCGAGGCGAGCAGACGACACTTGACCGTATCGGGCGTCAGCGCTGGCTCCGACTGTAGCATCAGCGCTATGACTCCTGAGGTCACGGCCGCCGCTTGCGAGGTACCGGACATCGTGAACAGCTGCTCGCCGGGGCTCATAGAGTTCGGATCGATGTTCGCCAGATAGCTGCTGCTCGACATCGAGGCAACCATGTGCCCGCCCGGCGCAACCATCTCAGGCTTTACAAAGCCCTCGTAGGTCGGCCCGGTGGAGGAAAAGGAAGCGAGACGATCGTCGTTGGGATTGTAGGGCGTGTAATTGTCGGTCAATGCGCCGACCGTAATTACGTAAGGCACGTTGCCCGGCACGTCGATCGTCATTGCGGCCGGGCCTTCGTTACCCGCCGCGGCCACGACGACGATGCCGGCGCGCCAGGCCGCCATGACGGCCCGATCGAGCGGATCATTCCAGTAGTACGACTGCGGCGGCGCGCCGAACGACAGGTTCAGTACCCGGATGTTGTATTTCTTTTGATTGGCGACGATCCAGTTTAGGCCTGCAATCACATCGACATACCGGCCAGCGCCCGTCCCGTTGAAGGCGCGCACGATGACGAGGTTGGCCTGGGGCGCGATGCTGAGGTAGCCGCCACCCAGGTTCAGCGCGCCACCGGCGGCGATGGAGGTAATGTGCGTACCGTGTCCATAAGGATCGCCCGTGACCGGGCCGGAACCGCCGTTCAGCACGTCGATCGTCGCAAGCACGCGTGCTCCGTAGTTCTGGCTCACGTCCTGCCACAGTCCGGTATCCAGCACCGCAATCGTCACACCTTTGCCGGTGATTCCGGCCTGCTGCAGGGTATCGGCGCCGACGAGCATCGGATAGCTCGTCTGGTACAGAAGCGTCGAGGTGGCGACGCCCGAGCCATCCTGTGTCGTGCTGTTCCCACTCGCACTGGTGACGAGCGGAGAGGTCACCGCGTCGATAGCTGGCGTCTGCACCACCGTCGTAGCGATCGGCGTGACGACGCTGCTGGCCGCCGCGGTAACCGGGCTGGTCGCGAGCGCTGAATTGACTGAAGTGCTCAGAGAATTCACGGTCGTGGTCACGGCACCCAACAGCGAGGCGCGAGTTGTAACCGCGCGATCCTCAAAGAGGCGCACGCCGGGAATGACGCGCAGCCGCTCGACCTGCCACGGATCCAAGTACGCGGATACGCCTTGGATAACGTTGAATTCCTGCTCAATCCGGGCGTTGACGCGAGTGACGTCGTGGCGGGCTGCGCTCAAACTCGCCGCCTGCACGATCCACAGCGCCGGCGCAGCAGGGGCCGCCGTCGCGGCGCGCTGGGGCGCGGGCGGGGGGACGGGCGCTGCAGCGGCGATGGCCACCATCGATGACAGCACAATGAAGATCGAGCCGATCGCGGAGGTGCGCATCGCGAAGTTCCCTTTAACCAACGGATCCACCTGAAACGCATTGTCGGGAGGGTGCGACGCGCGTCACAGTCGGCGATGCTCACTCAGGGCTCCGTCCCCTGTGACGTACGTCTCATAAGAGACCGTCAAATCGGGCGTCGGCGACGGATGTTGCGGCTTGGCGATGCCTCAGGCTGAGGTCGTCTGGATGGGGCTGAGGTTATGTCCGCTGCTGCGTTACGAAAAAGGTCGCCGCTGCCGTGATTGCAACCTAGCGTCAGCAGCGCGTCGCACTGTCGTTGGTCGTCCACCCCCGTCGCAATCGGAGTAAGACCGAGCGCTGCCGCCATGCCAATTCCCGCTCGACACACCTTGTGCGCCAGCGCATCGCTGCGCAGTGCCGTGACCCAGGCCCGATCGAGCTGCAAGCCCCACAGCGGTGCACGCGCCAGCAGGTCCAGTGAGCCCATACCGCGCGCGACTTCGTCGACAACCAGGCGTATACCGAGCTGTGCGAGACCGCGAAGATCAGCGGGATCGCGCGCGATGAGTGCGCGCTCGGCGACGCGCAGCTCGAGGCGCTCTGCGGGCACGCCGCCGTCGGCGAGAAATCTCCTGATGTCGTCTGCAAAGTCCTCGTGCAGCACGTGGTGTCGCAGTGCTCCGAACGACACGCGCACCTGTGCGTCCGCCGCGGCCGCGAGGCCGGCGAAATCCTCGTTCAGGCCGGCGAGCACCGCGCGCGAGAGATCCGTCGCAAGCCCGGTGGCCTCGGCGACCTTGAGAAATTCCGCGGGGCGAATCTCCCCACGCAGCGGATGCAGCCAGCGCAGGTAGCCCACCCAGGTTACCAGGCGCTTGCTCGCCAGCTCATGACGGCCGACGTAGCGCAAACGGATGTCGCGGTTCGCGATTGCCTCGCGTAGTTCGCGGGCGATGTCCAGTCGCGCCAGTGACTTCAGTCGTAGCGTGTCGGTAAAGAAGCGGACCTCCGACGCGCCACTGCACCGCGCCTCGCTGGCAGCGGCGCGCGCATGGTCGAGGAGCAGCTTGGGGGAGGAGGCGTCCTGGCCCAAGACCGCGACACCCGCATAGGGCGTAAGATGAAACTGAGCGCCCCCAATGGCGACTGGTTCACGCAGGCTGGAACAGAGTCCGGCAAGACAGCCCTCGATCGCCGCACGGTCAGAGCTGTGCAGAACGAGTGCCAGTAGGCTCTCGCTCAGCTGGCCGAGGTACCACCAGGGTTCAGCACCGGGGATGTCATCGGAGGAATGAATCGGCAGACGCCGGACGGCAGCGCTCATTAGCTGCTCGGAGACAGTGGGGCCGATGACTTGCGCGACATCGGCGATGCCATCGACTTCGATTAGTGCGATGGCGAGGGGTTTCTCGCGCAGCGCGGCAAATGACAACGATTCCTTGAAGCGCCGCAGGAAACCTCGACGATCGAGCTGTGGCCGGAGGCGCTCGTCGGTGCTTTCCACGTCGTCCGGTGCAGGGGCCGCGGCTGCGCGAAGTAAACAGATGGCGCGCTCGGGACCCTGGGCGCTGACCCGTGCCTCATAGACGCGGCCGCTCTGGTCAAATCGGCCCTCGACTGTTGTGCGCAACGCAATCGCCTTGCGTGTGAGTTGCTTCAGTAGCTGAGCCACGGGCGGCAACCAGACAGCTTCGAGGTGCTCACCGGTGACGTCCCTGGCTGGCTGCAGGCCCGGGACTGCATGACCGCCGCCGCAGTCCAGGACGATGCCGTCTCGTCGGACCAGTACGACAAGGTCCGGCAGTGCCTTGATCAAGACATCGGCAGTCATGACGCGGGCCCCTCAGCCAGCAATCTGTGCTTGCGATCGCGTCAATGCTAATGGGCCGCACACCGGAAAGTCCTCGACGCAGGTCGCGGCGGCGCGCAATGCCGCGGGTACATCTAAATAATTGATTTGTCGAGATAATTTACGCACCCGTCCCCATCACTTCGAGTGAGCGCGCGCTTCCCCTCTCATGCCAGCCAGGCGTTCATGGGTCAATCTCTACTGAGGCAATCTTGCCGTACCTGACCTCGGAGGATCGGCGCGCAACCGGCGGGCAGGGGCCGGATCGACGATCGCATAGGTCACGTGTAAAACGGACCTCGCTTTGGCGCTGGCGCAACGGTTGCTCCGGAGCGCACCGGGAGCGCACGGCGTTAGCCGTTAAGACAAAGAGCGGCACGTGAGCCACGAACGCAAGCGCGGCAACCCTTCAGCGAGGGATCAAGATGAGAAACGGGATGAACATGAGCAGGGGAAGGTTTTCGCGCTGGCTACGGCGGTCCATGCCGTGCCTTCTAGCCGTCCTGGGGTTCAGCGCGTACAGCGGCAGGGCTGCTGAAGAACCGGAGAAAGCGCAGCAGCGCGATGGCGTGTGGCTGCGGAACGGAATCAGCCACTATGAGCGTCTTAATGCGCGCGAGGGCTTGTCGGACAATGACGCTAGCGACGCCCTCATCGTAAGGTCCTACGTCTGCGCAATTGTTGACCTGGAAGAATACTTGGTGCTGAGGGCCGATCTGCTGGCCGGGGCCGTGGGTGACGCAAGGAAACGGCGCCACATAAATCCGCAAAAGCTCAATGGGATGGCCGAGGCTCTGCCGATACTTGTCCCACTGATGCAGACCAAATTCTCAACGGATAGCCCGCCCTGTGACAGGATTGTTCTCATTGTTCGCGACTATCTAGGAAAGTACCCCGAGATGCTCACCAAAGACGCGGATGTAGTCATTGAAAGAGCACTGCTCGACGCGTATTCGAACATAAACGAGCCCTAGGTTCGTCCAGATGGGGGCTACATGCGCGGTTCGGGATTCTCGCTTTTTTGCTGAGCACACCTCGGTGGTGCTCTGTTGAAGCAGATCGGCGCCACGGCCATCTGCCGCTACGTGCTCAGAGCACGATAGTCCCGAACAGCGCTCCGCGCCCGCGAGAGGAAGCTATATGGCTGATGTGGACCGCGCGAGGCTATTGGCGCGCAGCATAGCTCAACACGCCTCCCACGATTCGTGCGGGAGATGTCATCGGATGCACGACGCTGTGTTTGGCATCAAGGATGTGCACGACCTTGATGCCGCGCACGCAGAGCGCGTCTGCGATCATCGAGCGGTGGCAGCGCCACCAGAGCGCTTCCGAGCACATGATCGTCGTCCGCGCTTTGTTCGACACCTCCGACAGCTCGGCTAGGCCCTGCGCGAATTCCGCACTCGACATATAGTCGGCGTAGCCGCGAAACGAGGCATTGCGCCAGGCTGTGTTCGGGGAATCGGGTGAAGCCCTCCGACGACCGCCCAGCGCGGGCAACCAGTGGTAGCCGATCGCGTGTGCGGCGAGCGTCGCTGCGAGTGCTTCTCTGCCGTACTGCGGATATCTGCGTGAACCGGGAAAACTGCGCACGTCGGCGATGGCCTCGATGCCGGATCCAGCGAGTAGGCCGAGAAACTCCTCGATAGCGCGCGTAGAGTGACCGATCGTCCAGATCGTCGTGGGCGCTGCTGAAGGCGCTGAACTCGACATAGGTTAATCAATTTTATGCAAGGCCGTGCCTTTGTGCATCGCCACGTGATCACTTTTGTCACTCTGAATCTCATACTGCGGGTCGTCAACGCTCGCGTGATGCGTGTACCCTTTGTAGTTGGTGTTTCTCGTGTGCACCTTAACGATCGTGCCGCTCACGTAACCTGCCTCGGAGTTCCAGCGCACGTGATCACCTACTTCAAATTTCGTGGTCATGTGAGGAATCCTCTCGCCAGCGGAGAATCAGGCCCGGTGTCTTCGGTGTCGCGCATGCATTAGCAACAAGACGTCGAGCCTCGGGTGCGTGGGTTCGGGGATGTTCCCAGTATCCTGCGAAATCGCGAAGAGTTGTCCCGTAGAAGTTAGCGCGCGCGTCGGGCACTTGCTCAAAGATTGCACTGCATAAACCCACGTCTGATGGCTGCATGATGTTCAATCAATGCTACTCCTCGCGCACATCAATGTTGGTGTCATCTCACCTATCGACGCGCTTGAGCTTCGGATACCCAACCGATCGCATTCAGCCGAGTTTGGACTCGCGCTCCGTGCCGGAGCGCTCCGGAAGCAGCCGGCGGAAGAGGAACCGGCTGCACAAATCTATCCGGCCTGTGAGTCCGTCTTTTTGCTGGCGCTCGCCCTGATGCCAGTCGCTCGCAGAAGCATCCTGGTTACTCGCTATCGGGCACTAGTCGTTCATCCGGAGCTGGCTGCTACAAGAGGCACGTTGACGTGCGTCACAGATCCCCATGGTTGTGCTCCAGACGCTCGGGTCGCGTCACAGAGTCAGCATCCGTCCGTTGCCGTTATGTCCAATGCCGGGAAAGCTCCAGGTATCGTCCCACGGGGGCGCTATGCCGTCTGCCTATGGCCGCGTTTACTCAGTCAACGCCCGAGTTGCTTGCCTCGCTGCGAGTCGACGTCCCGTCGCGGCGCCCGTGGATCGCGGCCGCGTTGATGGTGCTCTTGGTCGTCGCACATGTCAGCACGGCCAGCGCCCAGTTCAAACTGCAGCAGACGTTCACCGACACGACTGCACCCGGATGGACGCTGTCCGGTTCCGCGTTTCTCACCGCACCGTCGATCGATAGCACCGGACTGGGATGGCTGCGCCTCACTGATACCGGCAATAACGAAAAGGGCTTGGCGCTCGATACCTCCGAGTCATTCGCCGGTAACGTGCCGGTGACGCTGCGCTTCAGCTTCGTGTCCTGGGGTGGCACGGGAGCCGATGGCATCACTGTGTTTCTCTATGACTCGACGCAGAACATGGGTGGGGCGCTCACCGGCGGCGGCCTAGGTTACTGTGGCGGCGCCGGCGGCTACCTTGCCGTCGGGGTGGACGAGTACGGCAACTTTTCCAATCCGGGCGACAAGTGTGGTGCCGCCAGTGGCGGTCCTGGTCGTGTGCCCGAGTCACTGGTATTGCGCGGGCCGCTGAGCGCCCAGGATCAATACATCACGGGCGTGCCGGTCACCGGTGGGATAGACAACCCTGGTGTTGTAACGCGGCCTGAGCCCAAGACAATCCTGCTGACCCTCACGCCGGCCACGCTCGGCTACACCGCCACCGCACTGTTCCAGGCGGCCACCGGTGCGCCTTACCAGACACTATTTTCCAACGTTTCCGTACCCTATGTCGCTCCGGCGAGCCTCAGTGTGGGCATCAGCGGCAGCACCGGCGGTTCGACCAACAATCATGAGCTGCGCGGGCTGGTGGCCGCCTCCCCGGACGATCTGCAGGTGATGATGACTGGTCCGGCCACGATCCTGGCGGGCACGCCGGTCACCTACACGCTGACCGTGACCAACAACGGTTCCTACCCGATCGGCTTGGCGGACGCGCCGCTGGTGACGGACACGCTGCCCGCCTCGATCACGGGGAGCACCTGGACCTGCGCTCCCTCGGCAGGGGCGACCTGCACGGCCTCCGGGGCGGGTAATCTCAACACATCCGGACTGACGCTGCCCAGTAACGCATCAGTAACCTACTCCATCACCGGCACCCTGGATCCGGCCGCCGCCTGCGGCGCGACCGTCAGCAACTCCGCGAATGCCGACTTCGGCAGCACCTCAGTGTTCATCGACCCGGACCCGACCAACAACGACGCTTCGGTCAGTTCCACGGTCTCGTGCGCGGTCACACTGGTCGCTAATCCCGGCACCCTTTCGTTTGGTCCGCACACGGTCGGCGTGCCGAGCGCAGTGCAGGCCATTACGGTCACCGGCACCAACGGCGCGCTCATCAGCAATATCGTCACTACCGGGGATTTCACGCAGACCAACAACTGCAGTGCGGCGCTCATCGCCGGCACCAGCTGCACCATCGAGGTAGTGTTCACGCCGGGAAGCGAGAAGAGCTTGAACGGCACGCTGGTGATAACCAGTAGCGCGTCCGCTTCGCCAACGGTCGTCACGCTGAGCGGCACGGGCACCAATGCCGTGCCGAACCCCTTCAGCTTCGTTCCGCTCAACAATGTCGATCCTTCGACCGCGCAGGTCTCCACCGCAATCACGGTCACCGGCACGAACGTGCCGACAACCATCAGCGTCAGCAGCGGTGCCGAGTACAGCATCAATGGTGGCGCCTATACGTCCACGCCCGGGGTCGTTTCTCCGGGCGCTGTGCTCACCGTGCGCGTGACGTCCTCGTCTTCCTACGACACGCCCGTATCCGCCGTGCTGACGATCGGCGGCGTGAGTGCGACCTTCACCGTGACCACCGCGCCACAGCCGCAACTGCAGAACGTGACTGTCACCTCCGGCGGCGGCAGCCTGTCACTCTGGTTTGTGCTCGCGCTGGTGATCGCGCTGGGACTGCGGCTGGGCCGTCGGCCCATTAACATCACCGTCGTGCCGCTTGTCCTCTTCGGGGCTGCGGCGGGTCACACTTCCGCCGCTGCCGATTGGGAGGGCGTGCGATCGAGCCTGTACTTCGGCGGCGCACTGGGCGAAGTCACCAGCACGCTGACCCCGAGCAAGGTCACCAGCCGGCTTGAGGCCGATGGGTACCAAGTCGTGGCCGATAATGTACAGCGCAACAGCCTGAGCGGCAGCTTGTACGTCGGCTACGAGCTGCCCAGGCAGTTCGCCGTCGAGGCGGGCTGGAGCTACCTCGGGCGCACACGAACCGAACTGCAGGGCGTTGCGCCCCCGGACTTGAATCAACTGCTGTACGACGCCTCGCGCGTGACGCGCGGCAGCGGCGATGCCTGGTTCCTCGTCGGTCGCTACCGCTGGGTACTGCAGCCAAGACTCTCGCTGGACCTGCGTGCGGGACCCTACCGCTGGATTACGCACTCGGATCTATGGATCGGATCGGCGGAACAGTTGAACCGCAACGATCGCGGGTGGGGCTATGTGCTCGGTCTCGGTCCGCGCTATGTGCTCACCGAGCACTGGGCGGTCGCGCTGAATGCAAACTACTTCGCCTCGACCACGGACAATCGATTTGTGCAGGTCATGGCCAGCATCGAATATCGGCCGCGCTGAGTGATGCGACCGCCGCCGCGGCGTGGCACTTGCTCAAAATCCCGAGGGCCTCAGAAATAATAGAAATGCCGTGCCATGAAAGCACTGGAACCTTGGCAGTAAATCAAAGTCTCAGCGTGGTGGGACTTCTGGGTCGGCCGAACCGCTCCCCCGGGGTTTTGGGGCGGGGATGATACGGGGCTCGGCTCAAGGCTCAGCATGCTCACGATGTTTTTTGCGCTGGGTAGCGTAAGGGATATATTCCGGACCCAGGTTGAAGCACGGAAGCGCATATATGCCGTATCGACTGAATATCAATGGTGCGGTTCGGCGAGTGGATGTTCCCCCGGAAATGCCGCTGCTGTGGGTGCTGCGCGGCGAGCTGGGATTGGTCGGCACGAAGTTTGGATGTGGTAAGGGACTCTGCGGCGCTTGCACCGTCCATGTAGACGGCGCCGCTCGGCTTTCCTGCCAACTGCCGGTCGGCAGTGTCGGCGACTCGAAGGTTCATACGATCGAGCACATCGGCGCGACACCGATCGGAGCCCGGCTGCAGCAGGCTTGGCTGAAAATCGATGTGATGCAGTGCGGCTACTGTCAGGCCGGGCAAATCATGTCAGCGTGCGCGCTGCTCGGGCAGATCGCCCAGCCCACTACCGACCAGATTAACTCGGCCATGGCTGGCAACATCTGCCGCTGCGGGTGCTACAACCGTATTCGAAGTGCGATCCAGATCGCCGCGGGCATGAAAGAGGAGAGCACCCGTGACGCGTGAACAAACGCGCACCGGCCTCAACCGGCGGACCGTGCTTAAGGCGTCCTTGCTTGCGGGTGGTGGCTTGGCGCTTGACGCGCTGATCCCACTCCCGGCTGCCTTGGCGGGCGCGATGGAAGGAAAGCGCTCTGTCGCGGCACAACTTTCGGCCTTCGTCGCCATCGCACCCGATGGGACTGTCACGATCGTATCCAAGAATCCGGAAATCGGCCAAGGCGTAAAGACGTCGCTGCCGATGATGGTGGCCGACGAGCTGGATTGTGACTGGAGCCAGGTACGCATCGCACAGGCAGACGTCGATCAGAAACGTTATGGGGAGCAATCGGCCGGAGGCAGTACCGCGACTCCCAAGAACTGGTTGCCGATGCGTCAGATGGGTGCGGCGGCGCGCGCCATGCTCGTGCAGGCAGCCGCGATGAGGTGGCGCGTCGACGCCAACCAGTTAACCACCGCCCGGGGACGTATCTTCGATCCTGCAACGGGCCGCTCGATCGGCTACGGTGAGGTCGCGTCCGCGGCCGCCACATTGGTGCCTCCGGACCTGAACACCGTGCGGCTTAAGGAACCCGGACAGTTCACCATTATCGGTCGGCCGCTGGTGGGGATCGACAGTGCCAGGATCCTAGAGGGTCGGCCGATCTTCGGCATGGACACGCGCTTGCCCGGCATGCTGTATGCGGTCTACGAGGTGGCGCCAGCGCATGGCGGGCGACTCGTCAAAGCCGACATCGAAGCAGCGAAACGTTCGTCAGGTGTCAAACACGTCGTGCCGATCGTGGGCAACGGCGATCCCGACGCAGGCTTGGCCGATGGCGTTGCGATTGTCGCCTCCAACTGGTGGCTCGCCAATCAGGCCCGATCAAGGCTCGGGGTCGAATGGGACCTGAGCGCCGCCAAGGGCCATAGCTCCACCGAATATCAAGCCAAAGCCGAGGCCGCCATTGCGGCAGGCGCGGGCACTGAGTTGCGCCTGGACGGGGATCCGGAGGCGAAGCTTGCCTCCGCAGCAAAGCGAATCGCGGCGCGCTACGACTATCCCTTCATTGCGCACGCGCTGATGGAACCGCAAAACTGTGCGGCGCTCTACCAAGGAGGCAGAATCGAAATCTGGGCGCCGAGCCAGGCGCCACAGCGCGGACTGCAGGCGCTCCACACGGCGCTTGGGATCGAACCGGACGCCGTTACCCTACATCTGACGCGTGCCGGCGGCGGCTTCGGTCGCAGGCTCTTGAACGACTACATGGTACAGGTCGCGGCGATCGCGAAGTCTGTTCCTGGAGTGCCGATTCACCTTATCTGGTCGCGCGAGGACGATATCCGCCGGGATTACTTCCGTCCCGCAGGCTGGCACAGCTTCGAAGCAGGCATCGGCGCGGACGGCGAGCTCATCGCTTTCAGCGATCACTTCGTGACCTTTGGAGATGGCAAGACCCCGGCGAGAGCTGCCGGCTTCAACGTGTCGATGCCTCCGGCGGGACTCGTCCCGCACCTGCGCTACAGCCAATCGATGCTACCGACGGTGGTGACTACGGGTTGGTTACGCGCGCCCGGCTCCAACGCGCTGTGCTTCGCATCGCAATCCTTCCTCGATGAAATCGCGCTGGCCGCTGGAACTGATCTTCCGACGCTTATGCTCAGGCTGCTCGGGGAGCCTCGCGAGATCGCGGCACCGGACAACGGTTCACCCTTCGACACTGCCCGTGCGCGGGCGGTGATCGAGACAGCTTTACAGACCTCAAGCTGGACGCGGAAGCCCCCGCAGCCCGGCCGAGCCAAGGGATTCGCTTTCTATTTTTCGCATCGAGGCTATTTTGCGGAGGTCGTCGATGCCAGTGTTGCAGGCGCCGATGTGCGGGTGCACACGGTGTGGGTCGCGGGAGACGTCGGCAGCCAGATCATCAATCCCATGGGCGCAGAGAATCAAGTGCGCGGAGCGGTCATCGACGGGCTGGCGCAGGCTCTTACAGGTCAGGCGATCGAGTTCATTGACGGTGTAGTGCAGCAGAGTAACTTTCACGATTTTCCCCTCGCGCGAATGCCGATAACGCCGGAGATAGACATCGCCTGGGTCAAATCTCAAAAGCCGCCGACCGGCCTGGGCGAGCCGGCATTACCGCCCGTTCTACCGGCGTTGACCAACGCGATCTTCGCCGCCACCGGCACGCGCATCCGCTCATTGCCGGTGCGGCTGAAGACCGCTTAGCGTGTTAGGCGCCTAACGCGGATTTGCGCGCTGCGCTGCAAGGCGGGGCCGCACAGCGGTCACGGTTCGCTGGCTGCACCCCCCCGCTACTTCTTTAGCATCGGATGACCTTCGTGATCCACCAAAAGGTCATGCATATCGTTGGCGTGCTCTTCTTCCTGAGCCAGAATTCTTTCGAGTAACGTGCGCGTGGTCGGATCTTTGTCAGCGAAATGGCGAATCATGTCCCGATACGTCTCGATCGCAACACGTTCGGCTATGAGGTTCTCTTTGATCATATCGACCAGGTTTTCTCCCTCAACGTATTGGGAGGCCGCGCGCGACAGGAGCCCGTTAGGGTTCATATTCGGCTTACCACCGAGCTGATTAATCCGCTCGGTGAGCAGATCGAGATGTTCTTCCTCCTCTTTGGCGTGCTGCGCGAACTCAGCTTTGACGGCTTCGCTCGAGATACCAGTCGCAGCAACTGCGTGGTATTTATACCGAAGAACACAGACGATTTCGGTTGCCACAGCGTGGTTCAGAAGAGCAACGGTCTGCTCAACCGTCCCCTGATAGTTGTTTGTCACCGCGCCGGAATCCAGGTGTTCTCGAGCCTTGCGACGAATCGCTTCAACATCGCTTAGAAAGTTTCCGGAGGACATAAATATTCTCCTACGCGCATGTGGTGGGGGTCATAAAGGATCAACCGAATTCGTGTCATGCGACAGAGGTCTACCGAAGCGACGAGGCGCGTTGCCCCTAGTGGGGACGCGACTGAGCCGCTTCTCCCTCGCCGATCACTTCGCCACGGGGACCTTTGCGTCAGCGTGCGCCGCTTCTGGCTGAGCCTCCATGATACCTTTTGGTTGATTTTTTGCGGCGGACACCGTGCGCGCAAGGGCGTCAGGTCGTGCCCCGCAGGTACCTGAAATGCCAGCGGCTGCCAGGCTTAAGCTCGCGCGCCAATGGCCATCGAACGATCAAGCGGGGTGACGAAGCAACGCGTATGGCAGATCGCACAGCCGGCGGATTTCACGAGTTTCCGAGCACGCTCAGCGCTGCTTCGACGCGATCATCCGGAACGAGCAATTGCACGCCGGCTCCTCCGCCTTCCATTCCCAAGCTTATGCCGACGACGACTGAGGGTATGCCGACGGCGTCCAATGCGATCCTCGCCAGATCAGCTTCGACGCTCGTCGGGTAGGTCTTGATGGTTTTCATCGATAAGTACTCGGTGTATGGCGAACGTCCTCGCACCTGCCGCATGCGTTTACCGCTTAGGAGAACTGACTAACAGCAAACACGCAGCTTCTGCCGTCGAATTCTACGTCAGGGGTCGCTTGTCACCTTCTCCCATACAAGTGCGTAATGAGCCTCTGTGTCACTTGCTGGGTCTCTGACGTGCGTGGTGAGGGTGAGGGTGTTCCCGTTCACCTCAAACACTCGTATTTGATCGGTACCAGTCCACACTTCGTTCCACGAGATATCGACGTGGTGGATCACCTTGCCGGCCTGTACCGAGTACCTGCCCGCGTACGCGAACATCGTGTCGTGAAGCGCTACTCGCTCATGGTCCGGTGGAGTGGGGGCGGCCGGCACTATCCGACCGCTTGCGGCGCCGATCGCCTGCATACGACCATCGGCTGAGTAGCTGAGGTAACCCGTGGGGTTTTGTCCGTATGGAGTTAGCCGCCGGCCTGCTGCCGTCGTTACGACGCAGGACTTCAATTTCCAGGTGCCTAGCAAGACGCTCCCGTCCACCATGCGCGCCAGCTTACTCGCAGGCATTTTCACGTGTCCAACGTCGCTCGAGGACGCCAAGTTGGCGGACGCGACTCTCCGCTATACGGCATCGAAACCAGGCGCTGCTGACCCAGAGCGACGCTCCTGGTCCACGGAGCTCGCTCGGCGCTGCTCGCTGGCCACCGGGCGTAGCAGCCGGCGCCACCGGCGAGCGCCGTCAGTCGTGCGCTCGAGCAAGCATTTCTGCGGCTTTCCGTTCGTCCTCAGCCGACAGCTGCGAGGGCCCGAGCTTGAAGGTGAGCTTGTTGATGGTACCGGTGAACCGGAACGGCAGCTTATAGCCGTCATCCACGCCCGACCGAGTATCAACGCCGACGTCGAAGGTCTCGTCGATGGCATGAGGAGCGGAATCGTGTGCTCGAGGGTCTTGCGGGCCATCTCCTTGCCATCGACCGTAAATACACCTAGGCCACCCTAGCCGGGCCCGGGGTCGTCGTATTTGAAATCGAAGACGAGCGTGTGTTTGCCCGGCGCGAGTGCGCGCGCGAATAACTCCTCGCCAACCCTGAGGGGTAGCGAATTGATCAGGAAAGTGATTTCGCTTGAATCTCGCGCGGCCGCGACCCGCTCAGCAACTAGAGCGAGGCTCGATAGAGCTGGCGAACGAGGTCGATGTGTACGCGCAGGTTGTAGCGTGTTTCGGTTAGCCCGCGCGGAAACGGTTGGGCTGCCACGCGCTTGTCCAGCATGTTTAGCCGATCCAGCAGTGCGGGGTGCTGCGCGGCCGGGGCACGACGCAGTTCGTTCTCGAGGTAGGCGAGTTCCCCGTAGGTCAGGTACAGGCGCCGCTGCGCGCGCCATTGCAGTGCTTGCGGGAGCATCGACCACACCGGGTAGATGATGCCCGCGAGTGGCAGCGCGATGAACAGCAACCGCTGTACCAGCGGGGCGAGCCAGAACGGCAGATAGCGCTGCAGAGCGGACGGGCCTGAAGTGTAGTACTGCCGGGCTTCCCGGCTGAGCGGCAGGTCGAGCACACGTGCGGCCGGAAACTCGCCGCTGCGCTGAAACACCCCCGGCGCGGAGTGCACTTCGTTCGCAGCCTCGAGCAGAAGGTACTGCAGCGCCGGGTGCAGACTGGCGCGAACGGCGATGCTCGCCTCCGGCGCGAGCAGCACCGTATCCGTTGGCGGCCGGTTCGCCGCCAGGTTACCGACGCCCATCGGGACCGTGACCTTGTTCAGGAACGGCAACAGGGCGAGGTAGGCATCGGCGTGGCGAAAACTGATCAGGCCGATGTCCGGATTCGCGAGTAGGCGCTGCACGTTGGCCGATTCCCAGCCGGAGAGCATGAGCGCGCCGTCGAGCTCACCGCGCTCGAGGCGGCTGGCGGCCTCGGCAGGTGAGTAGCTGTGCAACTCCAGCTTGCTGGATTCGACCTTGTTGAGCGCGAGCAGCTTAAGCGCGAGCGCACGCGTGCCGCTACCCTCCGGCCCGATCGACAATCGCGCCCCTGTCAGGTCCTGCACCCCCAGTCCGCGCGACGTGCAGCGGCAAAAGAACCACAACGGCTCGTAAAACACCGTGCCGAGTGACTCGATACCCGGTGACTCGTCGCTCGTCGTGGTCCCAGCCTGGACGAATCCTGCATTGACGTGGCTGGTCGGGTCCTTGAGGCGCAAGAGATTGTCGACCGCGCCGGCTGTCGGGACGAGCACCAGAGTCACGCCGTGTCGAGCAAGTGATGCGCGGTAACGCTCGGCGACGATCGCGAACGCATTGCCTTCGGGGCCGGTCGCGAATACCACAGTGCGACCCGGCAGCGCACGCAGCAGGAAGAACGCAGCCCAAAGCGTGACCGCTAACGTCAGCAGCGCCGCGAGCAGCCACCGCCAGTCCCAGAGAGGACTCGGGGGGGCAAAGTCAGGAAAGTCACCGGCGGCCATGACCGGCCGGCGCCTTATACAGACACCCAGGAAGGTAGAACAAAGCTCGCTCCGAACGGAAGCGGCCCCGAACCTGAACTCCCGGTCCTCGCCTGCCTGTCAGGGGTGTACTGGCGGCCCGAAAACAAATAAGCCTCCGGCTACCTGAGAGAATCACACTTCTGCGCTTACTGAGGAGCGTTCGCTAGGCGATGCCACAGGTCGACTTGATTCGGGTGATGGCCTGATCGAGAGCCTTATTGTAATCGCCGGTCGCAATCTGCCCCTTTTCGCCCTCGGTTCCCGTTAGTAGCCCTGCCACAGCGCCGACCGGGGCGATCGCGCCAACCCCTGCTGCGGCCTGCTTCGCCGCGCTTACCTTCTCAGCCTGAAGCGTGGCGATGTCGCCTTGTGCAGTGGCGCAGTTTACCGGCATGGTCTTCGCCTGCTGTTCCTGTTTGGCTTCCTGTTTGTATTGGCTGGCGCAGCCGATAAGGCCGATGGTGAGACCGGCGGCGGCAATGACGATCACGCATTTCATGTATGTTTCCCCTGATGAGCCGAGTGATGGCGTAGTCATTACGCGATACAACCAGAAGACACTTGAGCTTCTACATGCTGCTTTATTCGGTGAGTCTCTCTTGATCACTTCAGGAACCACCAGGAATCTGGTAGTTCGAGTTGGTTGTGACCACGAGGAGGTTCTTAGCGGTCGTGTTGAGAATCGTCTGCTGGGCGTAGTTGGTACCATCCGGCAGGCCGGCCATCTGGACCTGCAGTGTCACCGCGTCGTGTGCGTCGCCCATGAACGTATTGATGTTCACTGAGCTGACCTTCTTGGCTGCGGTGTCGAAGGTGAGAGTCAACTGATCACCTGACTGCACATAGTTCTTGAAAATCAAATTCACGCTGTTCGCAACAGGGTTGATGGAGAGGCTTCCCGCCTGTTTTGACTGTTGCATCCTTTGCGGATCGGGTGGTATGTACTGAGCCAATAGGCTCTTCACCTCGCCCATGTACTGCCTCATCTCGGCCTGCTTCTTCTCGATCATCCTCTTCATCAATGGGCCGCCGCTCGGCGGTTGCGGCGGAGGCCCGAGAGGAGTCTTCTGAACCTGGCCGTCGGGTCCGTACTGACAGCTGTTCTGCGTAGGCGCCTTCTGCTCACCCTTTAAGGTGACCTGCGTCGTTTCGATCCATTGGTACTTCCGCAGTTGCTGCGCGTTCGCCGCCATTGCCTGCTTAACGGCGGACAGCCTCTCCTGAGCGGCGCTATCCTGCGCCGCAAACAGGGGAAACGCTGCGCCAAGCGCAGCTATGCCAATGATCATCACCCATGTGGCCGTTCCCTTCGGCGGCCCTGCGTTCGGTTGTCTGTATGGCATAGTCCTTAAAGCTCCCATTCAGGAAGTTCACTTCTGCCGTCCACTGCCTGGCGGGACGCAAGAATCGGGCGCCGGTTTACCTGCCGTCGACAACATCTGAGCGAGCGACGGCCACGCATTCACCCGCATGCTAGCGAAGCTGCAACAGGGCAGGCATCGGGACTAGTACCTAGGAACCTCGCGTGTCCGCTACTTCTGCGGGGCGAGCGAGGTGGATCCGTCACCGCCGGGGTGATTTCGAGTTGCGGCTGTCTGCTTTCGGCAGGTGGTTCACGCTTCAAAATGGCGTTTTCGGTGCAGAACATGCCGCGGGATGTAGGGATCGCCCTGGGCCGCGAGCAGCCACGTCGCCATGCTCTCTAACCCCGCCCTCGTACTCGAAGTCATCCGCGAGGCGGCAAACGCCGTTCAAAAAGCCTCAACGCAGGCGTGAGAGCGCATTGGAAGGCCACAGCGACAAGTGAGTAATCGGTGTTGATCGACTCCGTCCTGGCCTGCTCCGCCATCATGTGGGAGGCGGAGCAGGCGGGCTAGTTCTCGTCGCCGTGGGCCGCCTCAGCGTACCGAAGCGCGCTCGCCGGCTCAGCCGGGCATGCCAGTGCCTTATCAGATTCGGCCGGGGAGCCGCGTCGTAACCTCCTGAACCAGCCACGCATTGCCGTCGGGATCTTTGAAGGAGAAGAACGATCCGTAGCTCGTGTGCTTGGGGTCAGGACCACTGAGCCGAGCTTCCGGGGGGAACGGCGCGCCGTGCCACATGTCACTTGCGTCGATGCCACGGCGAACAACTTCGTCGTGGGCTGCTTTGATGTCTGCGACGATCAGCCCACCCGCGGCTGAGCCAGGCGCGGCTCCGGTTATTCCCTTACCGAACGTGACCGAGCATGCTGAGCCCGGGGGCGTGAACTGCACGATGCGAACGTCCTTTGCCGGGGCGACATCGTCGTCGAGCCTCCAACCCAAGCGTCCGTAGAACTGCTTGGAGCGCTCGACGTCGGATACGGGGATGATGTGAACCTCAAGCTTCAAGTCGACTCTAGCTACCTTTACGTTGGTGGCTGTTTGACTCATGTGATTTTCCTTTCACTAATCGAGCTTACCTGCGCTGCGGGCGGGCGCCGGTGCCCGTTTGCCCGCGGCGCGGGGTAAAGAGCTAGGCCGCCTTCTCGGCGGAGCCGGTCTTGGCGCCCAAGAACTTCAACAGTTCGGCGTTGACTTCTTGTGCATGCGTCCACGGGATGCAATGTGGACCACCCTCGATGACCACGAGGCGCGCGCCCGAGATGAGTTTCGCTGTGCGCGGCCCGCTCGTTGAAATCGGCAGAATACGATCGGCGTCGCCGTGCATGACGAGCGTTGGGACATCGATTCGGGCAAGGTCAGTGCGAAAGTCCTCATGCCAGGCCGGAACACACGCAAGGCTCGCAGTCGCAGAGCTGCTGGCGGCAATATTCCAACTCGCCTGAACGGCTTGTTCACTGACGCGCTTTCCGAGTAACACGTCCGTGTTGTAGAAATTCTGGAAAAATCCCGTGAAGAAGGCATAGCGGTCGGCCATCACCGCCTGCTGGATCCCGTCGAACACACTCTGATCCACGCCCTCGAGATTAGCGGCCGTCTTCAGCAGATACGGCGTCACGCCTGAAATAATCACAGCCTTGCTAATGCCCTTGGAACCGTATTTTCCAAGATACCGCGCTACCTCACCCGCGCCCATGGAGAAGCCCACTAAGGTGGCATCACGCAGCTTAAGCTGCGTGATCAGCGTGTGCAGATCACCCGCAAACGTGTCGTAGTTATAGCCGACGCTGGGCTGGCTTGACTTGCCGAAACCTCTGCGGTCATAGGTGATCACTCGAAATCCCGCATTCAAAAGCGCGGGGACCTGTCTTTCCCAGGATGCGCCGCTCAACGGGTAGCCGTGGATCAGGACCACCGGATTGCCCGAGCCGTGATCCTCGTAGTGAAGAATGATGTCGCTTGAATTTTCCTTGCCGGCTGAAATGTAGGACATTTCGCAAACTCCTTGAATTTTCACCGTGATGAATTGTGATCGTTCGTCCTTCGAGACTATCGATCCACTTGCGCGTTACGTGCGTCGAAGGGTGCGCCACGGCATGAGAAATCGTCTATTGCACTTTGGTACCGGGCTGGGCTCCACAGTGCTTCTCGCAACGGTTAGCGTGAGGGATACCTTTGTGCAAATAACACTCGGGCGCTCGAAGCGAGGCTGTGGGAAACTTGGTGTTCGAGTTCCCCTGCCTTAGGGCGCTACTCTTCCGGCCGGGAAAGCGAGTGTCGTGTGACTAAAAGGTCGGTTCCAGCGACCTCTCATGAAGTAGCGGCGGCTTGGTTGGTTAACTGTCAGCTTTCGAAGTGGACGCGAGTTGTAGCCGCGCAGCCATATTCACCAGGTCGGGGAGAGAGTCAGCCTTCATCTTGCGCATCACCTTGCCTCGGTGTGCCTTCACCGTGATCTCGCTGATGTCGAGTTCAACACCGACTTGCTTATTTAACCGGCCGCTCACTACCAAAGCCATGACCTGCCGCTCGCGACGGCTAAGGGAGGCGTAAGAGTCCAGGAGAGATCGCATCCCCGCCTCACGACGCAGCGCGGCGTGGCTGAACCCGATCGCTTGCTGGATCGCTCTCAACAACACCTCATCAGCGTATGGCTTGGTCAAAAACTCCACAGCTCCAGCCTTCATCGCACGTACCGTCATCGGCACATCGCCATGGCCGGTAATGAATATGATCGGCATATCCTTGCGATGAGTAGCGATGCGCTTCTGCAGCTCGAGACCATTGAGGTCCGGAAGCGTAACGTCTAGTACCAGGCAACTCGGGACGAAGACGCGTGGGTGAGAGAGGAATTCTTGCGCGGACGCGAATGTCTGCGGCTGCCAGCCTGCGAAGCGGATCAGCGATTCCAGCGATTCGCGCACCGAGATGTCGTCGTCAACGACGAACACGACCGCTGTGCCGCGCGACATGAGGGATGATCGCGATTCATGAAAGGGTGCGCTCGCTGAATTCATTTCAGGTGTCCCTGCTGTTGGATCGCTCAGCGCACTCGAAATACGGCATTGAGCGCCTCAAACAGCGCTGTGTCGCTGAATGGTTTGAACAGGCACTCCACGGCACCTTGTTCGAGCGAGCGCGGACGGAGGGTCTCATCTGCTTGGGCGGTGATGAAGACGATCGGAATCTCGCGCGCGCTAAGCGTCAGCTCCCGTTGCAGATCGGGTCCGGACATGCTGGGCATGGCGATGTCGAGGATCAGACACCGGGTCTCGCCGACGCAATCGGACGCGAGGAACTCTTCAGCGGACGAAAACGCCCGAACCGCATAGCCTAACTCTCGCAACAGGTCGGGTAGCGACTCGCGCACGGACTCGTCGTCATCAACCACCGACACGAGCGGACGTTCGACCATCACAGTCACAGACTCCTCACATGACGTTCTTCAGCAGACGTCCGAATAACGCCACAACTGCGGACGCCGGTTACGCGGGCTGGCACATCCTGGGGAGCGCAAGGGATTGAAAATGAGAACGTGGCTCCCGGACCATCATTCGGAGTTGCCCATAGGCGGCCTTTGTGACTCTCGATAATGGAGCGACTGACGGATAGGCCGATCCCCATACCGCTGCTCTTTGTGGTGTAGAACGCATCGAATAGTCTGTCCACTCCTTGAGGCTCGAAACCCACCCCCGTATCTCGCACGCTCAGTCGCACACGATCCTGTTCGGCTCGTTCGGTTCTGATCACCAGCTGCCTCGGGCGATCATCGACACCGCTCATCGCATCTGAGGCGTTCAGTAATAAGTTCAGGATGACCTGCTGCAGCTGAACCCGATCCCCCCGAACCGGCGGTAGTTCGCCTGCCAGCTCTGTTCGCACAATCACGTTATTCCTCTCAAATTCATTTACCGATAGCGCAACTACCTCCCGTGTTGCCTCGTTCAGGTCAAGTGATTCGCTGGTAGCGCCTTTCTTGCAAAAAAGCGCGCGCAACCGCTTAATTACCTCCGACGCTCTCTCTGCATCGCGAATCGTGCGTCTCGCGGTCTCCCGCGCTCCCTCGACGTCTGGAGGATCTACCGCGAGCATCCGCCTACACGTGCTGGCATTTGTAACGATTCCCGCCAGGGGCTGGTTGACCTCGTGGGCGATCGCTGCCGTTAGTACTCCAAGGCTCGTAACCCTTGCCGCTCGCGCGAGTTCGGCTCGCAGTGTGGCGAGTGCCTCTTCGGTGTGTCGGCGATGTGTCACATCCTGGACCGCGCCGATGTATTCCAATTGGCCCTCCTGATCGCAAGTTCGGTGCGCAACGACGCGCAGGTACTTGACGGAGTTATCGGGCAGGCGTAGCCGGTGCTCGAACTCAAAGTCGCTCACCCCATTTCGGGCCCGTTCGATCATTTCATGGAATGACGGCAGGTCTTCGCAATGGATGCGAGCGCCGATGAGCTCAAGTGACAGCGCCACATCTGTCCGGTCAACCTCGAAGAGCTGGCACAGCTCTTTTGACCCACTGATTTCGTCTGTCTCGACGCGCCAGGAAAAGCAGCACGTGGAACTGAGTTGTTGCGTTCTTTCGAGAAGTGCGGCACTGCGCTTGAGCGCTTCGTCGCTTCGCATTCGCTCAATGACGGCGCCCGCGACGTGAGCGAACCGCGGGATGAGTGCGGAGTGACAACGGGTGACGGCGGGATCGCTCTCGTGCTGATACATGGCAAAGATTCCGAGCGGCTCCCCGGTTAGCGATAGAATCGGCGAAACTTCATGGAACCTGAGGCCGGGCGCTGTGGCCGGGGCCGCCTCCCGGCCCTCAGGATCCGAGACGGGGTCCGATACGATCACCGGTGTCTTTGCATTGATCGTGGCCCCGATAGGAGTCTCAATCCAGCTGACCCGCCGGCCCTCAAGCTGCTTCAGGTAACTGGCGGGCAAACTGGATGCAGCGGCGTTTCGCACGCGCGCACCGGTGCGGTCAAGAAGTAGGACAGTGCTCGCGTATCCCTTGACGGTAGCGTCGAAAAGCTGACACAGGGCGGTGAGAACGACGGGCAGTGGACGTCCCTGCCGAATCAGTCCGCCGACCATTGCACCGATTTCGGCGATGCCGAGCCCCAGCCACGGCGCCGCTCGGTCCTCCGCGCTGCTATTTCTGGGTTCGCGATGACGAGGGACCACTAACCCAATATGCCGCTCCGGTGAGAGAGCGGCCACAGTCGGGGACTTCATGACAGATTCGCCGACCTACCGTCAAACCAGCTTCGCGTCCAGAGTGACCCCGGCGCTGAGCACCCTGGAAACCCGGCGATGCTGCTCGGCGTCCGCCGCCAACCGATCGAACGTGTCCTGATCCAGATCAGGTACGCTCGCCGCGCACAGCCGCCATCCCGGCCCCGACGAGCTTGAGCCCATCTCGGCGGCTGATGTGACGTTCGGAACTGCTTGCTGGAGCCCCTGCAACAGCTTTCGCGTTCATACATGTGTTTCCCGTTTCGGACCGTGGACCCTTTGACTGGCGGAACGTATTGAATCACCGTGAAATGAACCGCTCAGTCACCAATCTCAAAGATGCTCTCCAGCGCGACACAGGCGCCTAGTGGGAGACTGCCCATGCCGAAGACCAGACGCGTCGATGTCTTGTCAACTCCGAATACACTGACCAGTAATTCCGATGCGGCATCCGCGACCTTCGGGTGCTCACGGAACTCGGGAGTCGTGACGAGTGACACCCCGAGACGGACTACGCGCGTCACTCTGTCCAGCGACCCCAAATGCTCCTTGACGAGCGCGAGCGCGTTCAACGCGGCTAGGCGCGTCGCGCGCCGTCCGTCTTCGACGCTCAACTCAGCTCCGATGCGTCCCCAGAACTTGGGAGCTCCCCCCTCCACCGGCAACGTGCCGCTCAAAAAGAGCAAATTCCCGGCCTGTACTGCTTCAACATAGGCGCCGAGCGGCGTTGGTGCACGCGGCAGGCTAATACCAAGTTCCCTCAGCCGTCGTTCGGCACTGGGGTTCGTGGTGTTGGTGGACATTGCGGGTTCTCCTCGGACATCAGTCGAGGCCGACTCCGGATACCGACCGGAGCGGCGAGCGTATCAAGTCGATTGCACAAGAAGCCGACCGGAAGGGGTGGACCCTTCCGGTCGGGGGAGTAAACGAACGCCGCTGCGGGGGGCAATGCGCTCGTTTATGGCCAACACGTTGCGGAAGATGAGCAACGAGATCGTCCACGCGGCGACTGTATTTGTCGTCCGCAGTGGCAACAACGCGCGTCTGATTCATGCAGCGTTTCATCGCGGTAAACGTTGGTGTCAGATAGAGCATCGATTGGGGGCCGATGCCGCTTGCGACGGCGTTCGCTACACCGAGCATCGAAAACGCCTGCACTCCTTTGTTGCAAGGGCCGCCCTTCATCTGTGAACCCGTCACCACCGACCTAAATGTGCGCCACCGTCAACGTGCAGCACCTCGCCGGTGACCTGGCTCGCCTGGGTGAGGTAGAACACGGCCTCTGCAATGTCCCTGGGGCTCGAAATCTGCCCAAGGGGTGACAGTGTGCGCAGGAACTCCTTGGGGTTATTCTTGTGCAGCGGGGTATCCACGACGCCTGGAGCCACCACGTTCACGCGAATGCCGTGCGGCGCGTATTCCATCGCGAGACTCCGGGATATCGCATCGATACCGCCCTTGGTGATCATCGCGACGGACGCGGTCACCGCCGCAAGTGGATGATCCACGATAGAGGTCGTGATGCTCACCACACTGCCGCCGCTCTTCTGCGAGAGCATCTGTTTCACGGCCAGTTGCGTCGCATGGATAAAGCCATCCAGGTTGGTGGACGACAACGCCCGGAAGTCCTCGGGCGTGTACTCGGTGAACGGCTTCGCAAAGAAAATACCCGCGTTGTTCACCAGAGCATCGACCGAGCCGAACCGCTCCACCGCGGTACCGACGATCATCGCGGCTGTCGAGGCCAGACCGATGTCGCCGTCCACCAGAGCCAGGTTGTCCGATTGCTGCAGCTCGTTTTTGTGACTGATTTTGCGCGAGTTACCCACGACGTTGTAGCCGCGATCGAGGAACAGGTTGGCAACGGCCGCGCCGATTCCCTGAGAGGCTCCCGTGACAATGAGGGTCTTCTGTTTCGTAGCCATATGAATCCTGCGGCCTCCGCGTGTCTGTCGGTCCTGCGTTCCAATTACCCTTCTGTTGGCAGGTATTGTCGGGCTGCGCACCGCGAGTGATTAGATGGGAAACTCTGGAATCTAATTTCCAAAAATGGCAGAGTGACTCTCATCATGGCGAACTTCGACGACGTCCTGATATTCGTCAAAGTGGCCCAGTTCGAGAGCATCAGCCGGGCAGCCCGCTCGTTGGGTATGCCGATCTCGACGGTGAGCCGGCGCTTATCGGTGCTGGAGTCGAAGCTCGGCGTCTCGCTCCTGCGGCGCTCAACGCGACGGGTGACCCTAACTGCGCAGGGACGTGAGTACTGCAATCAATGCAGGGAGCCGCTGACCCTCCTAGAGGAAGCTGAGCGGGTTCTGACCCTGGGACAGAAGATGCCCGAAGGCACGTTGAGGATGTCCGTTCCGGTCATTCTGGGTCAGAAGTCGTTCCTGGATTTCCTTTCGGGGTTCCTGAAAGCTCAGCCGCGGATCCGGATCGATCTCTTCATCACGAATATCTTCCTCGATCTGATAGCGGAGAATATTGACGTCGCGATCCGCTTCGGAGAGTTGGAGGACTCGAGCGTGGTCGCCACCCGCATAGGTAAGAGCATTCGCTATGTCGTGGCAGCCCCGGAATACCTGAAAGGCCGCAAGCTTCCTGTCGAGCCTACGGACCTCAAGCTTCACGACTGTGTGATGCTAAACGCCAGGAACAACGAGACTGACTGGGACCTGGTGTCCGGCAGAAAAAAGGCGCGCATCCGTGTCTCAGGGCCGGTATCGAGTCGCGACTTCAATTCGGTCAGCAGCTTCGTGTACCGGGGCCACGGGATCGGACTACTGCCGTCAACCTACTGTGACGAAGCACTCGCGAGCGGTGCACTCATACGGCTGTTACCGAAGTGGGCGTCCGCGGAAATTCCCGTGTTCGCCGTTTACTCGAATCGGAAATTCCTGCCTTTGCGGTTGAACGTCTTCCTGAATGCGTTGGCAACCTGGAAGAGTCCGCTGTGGATCAAGGAATGAAGGGCGGGGCGAGTCACGGCGCATCAGCTGGTTCAAAGTCGACCGCTGCTTCAGGCAGGTCGGGTGGCAGGCGGGGAGCCTCCGAGAGTCCCCTCAGGCCAATGTCCCGCTCGGGAGCGCTTGCCACAAAGTTAGCGGCCGCCAATATGGTGCTGGCGGCATGGGAACGTCTGCTTTTTTAAAAGGTAAATCGCCGCTTTATGCAAGATTCGCAATGGGTTCGCGCTCATGCTGCGTCCCAAGCTATGCAAAAGAGAGCGCCAGCTTGGCCAGCGATCCTCGGCAGCGCGAAGCCGCCGCGTGCCATGGGCAGATTCCGAAATCACCCAAACAAAGGGCTATATAAAAGAGGAGAGAGCCCCATGAAACACCTTCTGGTTGCCTCCACACTCGTCTTTGCAGGCCTGCTGAGCCACCCGCTGGCCGCGGTTGCAGGTGCCACAGAGGGTAAGGCGGTTTTCGGTAACCAATGCGCGAGCTGTCATACGACTGTGGTCGGCAAGAACGGCTTTGGTCCCTCGCTGGCAGAAGTATTTGGTCGCTCCTCGGGTGGTCTGGCCGATTACCACTATTCGACCGCAATGGCCAGCGCAGGACTCACCTGGAACGAAACCACGCTCGATCAGTTCCTGACTTCGAGTACGACCAAGGTCCCCGGAACGCTCATGCAGGTGTCGATCGCCGACGCGAAGACGCGGGCGGATGTCATTGCGTACCTGAAGACTCTGGGCGCGGCGCCCGCGGTAACCGAAGCGGCACAGTCAAAAAGCATGACGCCACTGGGCACCGGTCCTACGGGCGAGGAGTTGCTCGGAGCCGCCAACGACCGCGAAGGTTGGCTGTATGCGAGTAAGGATTACATGGGGCAGCGGTACGCAGCCTCAAATCAGATCACCGCGGCGAACGCCGCGCATCTGCGACCCGTGTGTCTTTATCGTTCAACCAGTGTCGGAGCGACTCAGTCGACCCCCCTGGTCTATCGGGGCACGATGTACTTCACGATCGATGAGGCCACTGTCGCCATCGATGCCGCAACATGCCAGCAGCGCTGGGTCTACACCTGGAAACTCAAGGACGGCGTGCTCTCAAAGGCGAATCGCGGGGTTGCGCTGAAGGATGGGCGCCTCGTTCGCGGCACGCCGGACGGGTATCTGATCGCACTGAATATGGCCGACGGCTCGCTTCTGTGGAGCCGGAAAATCGCCGATTCAAAGGCGGCACAGTACCTGAGCATGCCACCGCTGATCTTCGAGGACAGCGTCATTTATGGACCGGCTGGGGCGGACTGGGGCGCGAAGAACTGGATCGGCGCATTTCACCTGGATACCGGCGAGCCGACCTGGCGCTTCAATCTCATCCCCGACCCCGGCGAACCCGGAGCCGACAGCTGGCAGAATCCTGAGGCTCTCAAGCACGGAGGAGGCAGCCTGTGGACGCCCCTCGCGCTCGATGCGTCCAAAGGCGTCCTCTATGTGCCCGTAGGTAATCCCTCCCCGGATTTCTTCGGCGCGGCAAGGCCCGGGGACAACCTGTATACGAACTCGGCGGTCGCCCTCGACGTCCGCACCGGAAAGCTGCTCTGGTACCGGCAGTTTGGACCGGCGGACGTTCACGATCGGGACCTAAGCCAGGTGAGCCCGTTGTTCAGCGCCGCAGTGAATGGAACGACGCGCAACCTCATCGCCATCAGCGGCAAGGATGGACTGCTGCGCGTTCTCGATCGCGACAGCCATCAGCAGCTTTACGAGATTCCGATCACCAGCCGTACCAATTGGGACGCCGCACCGACCGTTGAAGGCGTGCACTCCTGCCCGGGCCTTTTGGGCGGCATGGAGTGGAATGGGCCTGCCTATGAGCGCAGCACCAATACACTCTATGTGGCGACCGTTGACTGGTGCGGCGTATTCACAAAGACGCCTGAGCCGCCACAATTCACGCTCGATGCACACTACTACGGAGGGGCAGTGGCGCCTGATCCTCGGGATCAGGCACGGGGTTGGCTGCAGGCTGTCGATGCCTCCACCGGAAAGGAGCTCTGGAAGCGTCAGTGGCCCACACCCTTGGTAGCCGGCGTCACGGTGACCGGTGGCGGCGTACTGTTTACCGGAGACCTTGACGACAATTTCGTCGCTGTGGACACAAAGAGCGGCAAGACGCTCTACAGCTTCAACACCGGCGGATCGGTAGGGGGCGGTGTGACTACTTACGAAGTGAACGGCAAGCAGTACGTTGCGGCGCTGTCGGGAGCCGTCTCCGGATTCTTCGGCGGTAGCGGTCCGGCGGCGGTGGTAATTTTCGCCCTTCCGTGAGGTTGACTAATTTGATCACGCTCTGAGCAATCGAGACGCCGAGTTGTAACGCCTCGAAACGTTGCAACTGGCACGCAGCCACGCGCGGCGCACGGGTGCGATTTCCCGGCGGGGGATGGTGCGGTGACCCTTTCGGGAGAAGACAAGGAATGTGCGTTTGCTTCAGTCTCGTGCTTACAGACGCGGCGGCACCATTGAGCCGTTTGCGATGACGATCATATTTTTTTCGTGGAGGTGTTATTCGATGCGCAACGTGATCATCGCTTTGGCGGCGTGCACTCTGCTCGGCGCCGCCGCCTACGGGCACCAGGCTGGTTCGTCCGCCCCGGTTGCAGACAATGCGACACCCGACGGCGCCGTGTCCCTGAAGGGCGGCAGCGTGGCTGCCGGGATTGGCTATACCTGGGGTCACGGTGAGCTCAAGTACCGCGACGGGTTGCACCAGTTCTCGATCAAGGGAGTTTCCATCGTCGATGTCGGCGCGACCAATTACACGGCGGCGGGGAGTGTCTATAACCTGAGGGAGCTTTCCGACTTCGCCGGGAACTATGTCGCCGCGAGTGCGGGCATCACCGTGGCTGGAGGCGGCACTGCCGTCTACCTCAAAAATGAGCACGGCGTGGTCATCAAGCTCGTTTCGACCGAGGTAGGGCTGAAGTTCAATCTATCCGCTGACGGCGTGCATGTCGCACTGAAAAGCTGAAAGTGACAGCAGGGCGCAGGGCATAGCGCCGGCACCCGGCCCGCTTCTTCGGTGTGGCGGGAAATCGGACGCGGGCGGGAGTCAAGAATCAGACAGTTCCGCGCGGCGACGGCGAACCGGACTGCGATTCACCCGGGTGTTGGTTCGAGAGTGCCATGGCGATTGCGCGTGCATTCACGATCAGGGTGCCGAGGAGCGACGCCGCGGCAGCGGCCAAGGCGCCGTACGAGGTCACGCCGAGAGCGCAGATCAGCACCACCGCCAGGGCGCCGGACCCGAGCGTGACACCGATGCGCCGCGCATCCCAATCCACGACGGCCTGCCGCACCGCGGGGCGGCCCACACCGTTGGCCCATTGCACGCCCAGCAGGAGCGCGTAGATCGTCACCTGCGCATCGTAAGGCGTCCCATACAACCTCAAAGTCTCCGGTGCCAGCAGCAATAGCGGCAACACCAGCACCGAACTGTAAACCAGCGCTGCCGCGAGTTGCCCGATGAGCAGACGTCGTGACGTCAGCTCAGGCTGCCGAGCCAAGAGCGTCTCGCGACAGCCGGTCAGGTTCAACGCTGGCAGGAAGAAATCGACGACGAGCGCCGTACGCGCGGCCACGGCAAAGCGCGCCATCTCCAGCGGCGGAGCCCAGATAGACAGGATGCACAGCGGTCCCCAGAGCAGGACGCCCCGCGCCAGGCCGACCAGTTCGCGCGAGTCCACCGCCTGCAGCACTTCACGCGAGATCGGCCCGGCAGCCGCCTCGGCCCGCGTCGCCGGGAAGGCCTGCCAGGCGAGCGCCGCCGCTATGGCCGCAGCGACCACACTGCCGAGGAAGAACGCCCAGGAGTAAAGAACGAGCGATGCGTCCGGAGGTGCCAGCAGTACCGCAAGGAGGATGGATAAGTTCACGGCGTACGCCGCGACGACAACGCCCAGGGTGCGGTTGGCTGCCCGCAGCGCCTCGCCCATCAGGCTGGCGAGGCTCACGAAGGGGAGGGCGAGGACGAACGGCAGATAGGTCTGCAGCACCGTCTGGAGTTGCGGCGCCTGGATGTCCAGATCGGCGGTCAGGACCAGCAGCACAGCGCACAGCAGAGTTGATCGCAGCAGCATGCGCCGCGCCAGCTGCATCAGCAGCACCCCTGTGGCGAAGCCGGTCGGCCTGGCGCACCGGCCGATGATGTGCTGCGCCAGGTAGATCTCGTACTTGCCCCGCAACAGGGTGCTGAGCCCCAGCGCAATGACAAAGCCGCGAAAGTAGATACCGGCATCGTCCGGCGTGAGCGCACGCACCAGGGCCCAGGTCGCCACGATCTGCAGCGCCGCCCCGAGTAGTCGCAGTAAGAGCTCCCACACCCACGAGTGCGCCTCGGTGGTGGGTCTCGCTGCCGGGGCTGCCGCAGACTTCGTCATGCCAGTTCGCTTGCCTCGATCTGCAACATACACCCGCGTGCCCCTAGTTCGCAGCAGAGCGCAGGGACTCCCCAGGTACGCGTCCGGTGGTCGGAGGCTGGGGCGCGAGCTGCGCAGTGGCGTCGCGCTCCCGCAGGCCCCCACCGAGGGCCTTGTACAGCGTCACGAGGTTCTGCAGGCGCAGCAGGCGCACCGTTTGCAACTGCTGCTGGGCGCTGTAGAGCTGCACCTGCGCAACGAGCGCGCTCAGGTAGCTGTCGACGCCGCCGCGGTAGCGCATGTCGGACAGCCGATATGTCGCAGCCGAGGCCGTCACGAGAGCCTGCTGAGCCGCGAGCTGCTCATCGAGCGTGCCACGGGCGACCAGCGCATCGGCGACCTCGCGGAAGGCGGTCTGAATCGCCTTCTCGTACTGCGCGACCGCGGTATCGCGAGCGAGCTTGGTCGCCTGGAGGTTGGCGACGTTGGCGCCGCCCGCGAAGATCGGCAGACTGATCTGCGGGGAGAAGGTCCACGCGCGCGAACCGCTCTTAAAGAGGCCTGAGAGCTGGGGGCTTTCGGTACCGAAACTGCCGGTGAGCGAGATGGCCGGCAGGAATGCCGCACGCGCCGCGCCGATCTGCGCGTTGGCCGCCATGAGCTGATGCTCGGCGGCGAGTATGTCCGGACGGCGCACCAGCACGTCTGACGGAATGCCCTCCTCGAGCTCGGCTACCGTGTTTGGGCGGTCCAGGCCGCCGGAAAAATCGATACCGTCCGGAATCGGCGCGCCGAGCAAGAGCTGCAGCGCATCGCGGTCCTGAGCCAGCTGCCGCTTATACAGAGCGAGGTTCGCGCGTGCCGTGTCGACCGTGGTCTCGGCCTGGCGCAGCGCGAGCTCCGTGCCCGTGCCGCCGGTGAACGTCTTCTGCGTCAGCTCGTAGGACGCCTCCTGGCTCTTCAACGTGTCGCGAGTGATGTCGAGCAGGGTCTGATCGGCGAGCACCGTGAGATAGGCGGTGGCGACTTCGGCCACCAGGGTGAGCTGCACACTGCGCCTCGTTTCGCCGGAGCTGAAGTACTGCTGCAGGGCTGCATGGCTCAAGCTACGGATGCGGCCGAAAAGGTCCAGCTCGTAATTCGTGAAGCCGACTCCGACGTTATACGTATGCACGGTAATCCCACCGCTCGGCGGAGCGCCTCCCCCGGATGCGCCACTGGGAAATTCAGCCTCCAGCACACTGAGGGGAATTCCCTGAGCCTGCTCGACAGCGCTCGCGTTGATGGTCGGAAACAGCTCGGCGCGCTGGATGCGGTATTGCGCCTGAGCGCTTTGCACATTCAGAACCGCGACGCGCAAGTCGCGATTCTCGGCAAGCGCCAGCGCGATCAGCTGCTGAAGCTGCGGATCGGGAAAGAACTCGCTCCAGCCGATGTCGGCGGCGGCAATGCCCTCCGTCGTGCCGCCCGGGAGCGCCGGCACGGGCGCGGGCGGGCGGTGATAGGGCGGCTCCAGGGTACAGGCGCCAGGGATAAGGGCGACGGAGGTGACGAGGAGCGAAGCGATGCGTCGAGCCATCCTCAGCTCTCCGGTACCGGCTGCGCTGGCTGCGGGGACTGCGGCGGCTGTTCGCTCCTGCGACCCCGGAACACGGAGCGGACGCTGATGAAGAATACCGGCACGAGGAAGATGGCGAGCACTGTGGCCGTGAGCATGCCGCCGATCACGCCGGTGCCAATGGCGACGCGCCCGCCGGCCCCGGCTCCGGTCGCGATCGCCAGCGGCATCACTCCGAAGATGAACGCCATCGAGGTCATGAGGATCGGTCGCAGGCGCTGGCGCGCGGCTGCGATGGTCGCCTCGATCAGGTTCATGCCCTTCTCGTAGTTCTCGATGGCGAACTCGACGATCAGGATGGCGTTCTTGGCCGAGAGGCCGACGGTGGTGAGCAGACCCACCTGAAAGAAGACGTCGTTCGCGAGTCCGCGGAACAAGGTCGCCGCGATCGTACCGATGATGCCGAGCGGCACCACGAGCATCACCGCGAAGGGAATCGACCAGCTTTCGTAGAGTGCCGCCAGGCACAGGAAGACAACGGTCAGCGAGATTACGTACAGCGCCGGCGCCTGCGAGCCTGAGCGCTTCTCCTCGAAGGAGAGACCGGTCCACTCGTAGCCCACGCCTTTCGGCAGCTTCGCCACCGCCGCTTCCATGGCCGCCAGTGCGTCCCCGGTACTTCTGCCTGGCGCCGGGCCGCCTAAGAACTCAAGTGAAGGCGTGCCGTTGTAGCGCTCGAGCTTCGGCGAGCCGACGGTCCAGTGCGCCGTGGCGAAAGTCGATACCGGCACCATCTGACCAGCGCCGTTGCGTACGAACCAGCGCTCCATATCCTGCGGCAGCATGCGCGAGGGCGCGTTGCCCTGCAGGAATACCCGCTTGACGCGGCTGCGATCCACGAACTGGTTGACGAAGGACGAGCCCCAGCCGGCACCGAGCGTGTCGTTGATGTCGCCGATCGAAAGACCGAGTGCGCTGGCCTTTTCCCAGTCGATATCGAGCTTATACTGCGGCTCATCGTCGAGCCCGTTGGGCCGTATCAGGCCGATCGACGGCTCCTTGCTGGCGATGCCCATCAGCTGGCCACGCGCCTGCATCAGCGCCAGATGGCCGATGTTCCCGCGGTCCTCCAGCTCGAAGTCGAAGCCGGTGGCATTGCCCAGCTCGAGCGCGGCTGGCGGTGCGAAGGCGATTACGAGCGCCTCGCGCAGCTGGTGGAACCGTTGGTTGGCCCGCGCCACCAGGGCGAACACGGAGTTCTTCTTCCCCGGGCGCTCCGACCAGTCCTTGAGACGCACGAACACCAGACCGGCATTCTGTCCGTGGCCGCCAAAGCTGAAGCCGTTGACCGTGAACACGCCGCTCACCAGCGCCTGTTCGTCCTTCAAAAAGAAGTCACGTGCCTCGTTCAGCGCCCGCTGCGTCTGCTCGCTGGCCGAGCCGGGCGGCGCGGACACCTGCACGAACAGAAAGCCCTGGTCTTCATCGGGCAGGAACGAGCGCGGCACGCGCGCGAACAAAAAGACCATCGCCACCACGATGGCCAGATATACCAAGAGGTAGCGTCCGGTGCGGCTCGAGACGTGAGTGAGCCCGCGGGCGTAACCGCGGTTCATGCGGGCGAAACCGCGGTTGAACCAGCCGAAGAAACCGCGGTCGCGTTCGTGCGCTTCCGCCACGCGCGGGCGCAGAATCGTCGCGCACAACGAAGGGGTGAAGATCAACGCCACTAGCACCGAGAGGGTCATGGCCGAGACGATGGTGATGGAGAACTGCCGGTAGATGACGCCCGTGGAGCCGCTGAAGAAAGCCATGGGCAGGAACACGGCCGTGAGCACCAGGGCTATGCCCACCAGAGCGCCGGTGATCTCCGTCATCGAGCGGCGGGTCGCCTCCTTGGGGGGGAGCTTGTCCTCCTCCATCACGCGCTCGACGTTTTCCACGACCACAATCGCATCGTCCACCAGGAGGCCGATGGCAAGCACCATGCCGAACATGGTCAGCGTGTTGATCGAGTAGCCGGCGGCGGACAGTATGCCGAAGGTGCCCAGGAGCACCACCGGCACTGCGATCGTCGGGATCAGGGTGGCGCGGAAATTCTGCAGGAACAGATACATCACCAGGAACACCAGCACGATCGCTTCGAACAGCGTCTTCACCACCTCGTCGATCGAAACGCGCACGAACGGGGTGGTGTCATAGGGGTAAATGAGCTGCAGACCCGGGGGAAAGAACGGTGCCAGCTTGTCCATGGTGGCGCGTACAGCGCGGGCGGTCTCGAGCGCGTTCGCGCCCGTGGCCAGCTTGATGGCGAGGCCCGCGGCCGGATAGCCGTTGTACTCGGTGTAGACGGAGTAGCTTTCGGCGCCCAGACCGATGCGAGCCACGTCCTTGAGCCGCACCTGCGAGCCGTCAGGATTGACTTTGAGCAGCACGCGGCCGAACTGATCGGCGTTGGTGAGGCGCTCCGGGCCGATGATGGTGGCGTGCAGGCGTTGACCCTTCACCGCGGGGAGCCCGCCGAGCTCACCGACCGGGACCTGCAGGTTCTGGTCCTGAAGCGCGTTGTTGACGTCAGCAGGCGTCAGCCCATAGTTATTGAGCTTGGCCGGGTCCAGCCAAATGCGCATGGCGTACTGGGTACCGAACAGCTGATAGTCGCCGACCCCGGGTGTGCGGCTGATCGGATCCTGAACATTGGAGGCGATGTAGTCGCTGACGTCCTCGCTGCTGAGTGAGCCGTCGCTCGAGTAGAAGCCGATCACCAGGAGGAAATTGCGCGTGGCCTTGGCGACGCGCAGCCCCTCCTGCTGCACCTCGAGCGGCAGGAGCGGTGTGGCCAGCTGCAGTTTGTTCTGCACCTGCACCTGGGCGATGTCGGGATTGGTGCCCTGCTCGAAGTAGAGCGTGATGGTCATGCTCCCGTCCGCATCGCTCTCGGAGCCGAAATACAGCAGGTGATCGATGCCGCTCAGCTGCTGCTCGATGACCTGTGTGACCGAGCTTTGCACCGTGTCTGCCGAGGCGCCCGGGTAAGTCACCTGGATGGAGATGGCGGGCGGGGCGATACTCGGATATTGCGCGATGGGGAGCGTCGTGATGGCGAGTGCGCCGGCGAGCATGATCACGATGGCCAGCACCCAGGCGAAAATGGGGCGGTTGATGAAGAAATTGACCATGGCCGCGGCTTACTCCGTGGCGGTCTGGGCAGCTGCGGCTGCCTGGCGGGGGCTCTTCTCCTCCGGCGGCGGCCGATATTCCTGTGCCATCACCTTGGTGCCGGGCCTGGCCGACTGCAGCCCTTCAACGATCACGCGGTCGCCGGCCTTGAGCCCCGAGGTCACCAACCACTGATCACCGACAGCGCGGTCGGTCTGCAGAGGCCGTAGCTCGACGATATTGTCCGGCCCCACGACCAGCGCATACGGCTCGCCCTTCTGATTGTGGGTAACGCCCTGCTGCGGCGCCAGCACGGCACCCTGACGAACGCCTTCCTCGATCCGCTCGCGGACGAACATGCCGGGCAACAACAGACGCTCGGGATTGGGCATCAGCGCCCGCAGAGTCACGGAGCCGGTACCGAGATCAACCGTCACTTCGGAAAATTCCAGCGTGCCCGCGTGCGGATAATCGCTGCCATCTTCCAACTGCACGCGTACCTGCGTCTGCCCCGCCGCGTTTTTCTTCAGCAGACCGGCATCCGCCTCACGCCGCAGGCGCAGCAGCGTGGTGGTCGGCTGCGTGACGTCCACGTACATCGGGTCAAGCTGCTGTACCGTGGCCAATGCCGCGGACTGGTTGGCAGTGACCAGCGCACCTTCGGTGATCAGGGAGCGCCCAATACGGCCCGTGATCGGTGACAGCACGCGCGTATAGATCAGGTTGATCCGCGCCGTCTCCACCGCCGCCTGTGCCTGCAGAGACGAGGCAACAGCATTGTCGTAGTCCTGTTTGCTGACCGCGTTGGCTTCGGCCAGGGGCTTGTAGCGCTCCGCGAGCGCCCGAGCCGAAGCTTCGGCCGCCACGGCGCTGTCGTAAGCGGCTTTGTAGGGCGCCGCATCGATCTGATACAGCTGCTGGCCAGCCTTGACCTCGCCGCCCTCGACGAACAGCCGCTTCAAGATGATGCCGTTCACCTGCGGTCGCACGTCGGCCGTGCGCAAAGCGTTTGCTCGTCCGGGCAGCTCAGTCGTGATTGGCACCGCTTGGGTTTGCACGGTGACGACAGAGACTTTCGGCGGTGGCGGGGCGGGCGGCGGCCCATGACGGCCACAGCCGGCCAGGAGCACCGCGACCCCAGTGAATAGGCGACCCAACAGGCGGTGAGGGCCACCGCCGCGTCGCAACGCTCTCGCTCCCGCCGTCGCTGCAGGCATAGGTCGCCTCCCCTGGCGATTACAGGGCCATTATCATCCGAACGTCGCTGTTAGGACAGTTTCCGAAGTAGCAGCGTGGGGTTGCAACGAGTACCGGACCCCGTTAATGGACGTGTAAACAGATCGACCGTTCTCTACAGCGCCACCGACCCAGGGAACCGATTGTGGATTTTTGCTACACCGCGGTTGGCACACGTTAAGGTCGGTCTCTGAACCCAACAAGTGGGGTAGGGAGCAACACGCTGTTCCATCGGGGGAACGTAGCGGTGCGGTTAACTCTGGCGTTGCGAATACGGTGGGCACAACGTCGGCCCGGGAGGCCACACCGCTTGACGACAATCCCGGCTGCAGTTGGATTCTGGCCCGTGCCCACCTGGACAACACCGGCTGCGCCCGCGCAGCACTACACAGGGGCAGTTGACGACGTAACTTGACGCCAAAGACCGCGCCGGTTGCTTCCGTCATGCCTACGATGATTCGTCTCATGCGAGTCAGAAGATATCGATGGGAAGCGCACACTCCTTGGCAAAAGCCCGCGACTCCTTGTAGAAAGCTGCTGCCAACGATGTCCCGCGCGTCGGGGAGGCGGGGAGTGCACGCAGCGCTTTACTAGTTTGATGCCTGCTTCCGCGCCTGAAGGGGTCAAGCGGCCCCAAGTCGCTCTGCCGTGCTATTCAGTCACTCGGGACGTGTGCCCCGCGGTGACAAAGCGTTGGCTATCACGATCGCGGTCGGCGCACGTCGGCGCAGGTTTTCGTGCGCTGATGCAGCGGCCTCGGTTGCGAAGGGAAGGGTCGACCTTCAATCTCGCAGTGACCGCTACACCATGGATGCTCGATGCGCCGCCTCGTAGTGCTCAACCACGTAATCGATGAACGCGCGCACGGCGGCTGGAAGTCCGCGTCGACTGCCGAACACGATGTGCAGAGTAACTTCGGTGGAATGCCAGGAGGGTAAGAGTCGTACCAGGCGCCCTTGTGCGATGGAGCGACTCACAATCTCAACGGGCAGGAGGGCGACTCCCAAGCCCGCACTCGCAGCCTCAATAAGGATACTGAACTCGCTGGTCGAAAGGACGGGGTTAAGCGTCACCTGTTTTTTGGCGCCGTGCGGTCCCGACAACTGCCAGGACCGAGGGCCGGGCTCGTCGTGGAAACTCAAGAAGGGGAGGTGCTGAATATCGTTCGGCTCGTCCAGGCGTTCATGCTCAACGACCAGTCCAGGCTTTGCGACGAATATAAAGTGACTCGAGGTCAACCGCCGCATGGTAAGTGACTCATCCGGAATACGAAGCCGGGCGCGCAAGGCGACGTCGAACCTATCTGCGATTAGATCCACCGCCCGATTTGTCGCGACCACGTTAAGGCGCACCAGGGGATAGCGGGACATAAACCCGGGGATGAGACGTGCCAGTGCGGATTGCGCGAGACCGAGCGGGCAGCTGACGCGAACAACTCCCGTCGGAGTAGTCTTTTTCATGACAACGTCCTGCTCCGCCTCCCGCAGGTCTGCGAGTGCTACCCGGCACCGAGAGTAGAACGCATTGCCCACGTCAGTGAGTCGCATATGCCGAGTGGATCTCTCGAGCACGCGCACACCGAGTCGCGCCTCCAGTCTGTGGACGTGCCGGCTGACACTGGATTTCGGCACCTTTAAGTAGCGCGCAGCCGCTGAAAAGCCCGCGTGCTCAACCACTGCTGCAAAGAATGCGACGTCGTTCAGATCGTTCACGGTAGTTCACCTTTCTCTGACTCATTTCCTGGGTTGTTGACAGATCGTCCCCGCAACTGTTCCCCAGATGGAACAGTCCGTTGGCATTTTACTGGCTACTTCCATCGCGCGCGCACCCTTACCCTTCGTGGTACCGCGCTGGTTGTTGTGCTGGGGAATTCAAAGTTAGGCAGCGGACGAAGTAGCTATTGCGCGTTGACTCGGGAATTCCCGGCGACCAGTCCCTTTCGCGTCGGCTTTGGAACGCCGTGGTGGCCGCTTGGAGCGCTTCGCGCTCCGAGACGATTTTGGAGACTGATCCATTCCAGCCACAAAGGCGCCATCGCGCGCGAATCCTGGCCCAGGCTCCCACCCGCTCACCGCTCACGATCCGCGCCGTCGTAGCTGCAGTGCGTCGCAGTTGAGCCCAACCAAGGAAGACTGCGCGGTCTGGCCGTTCCCGGCTGCGGTCTCGGTGAGCGAGGCAGACAGAGGCGCCGCGTGGAATCAAGCAACCCCTCGGCGTCACTTGGTTTGCATTTCGGCTTGCTTCGTGCGCGAATCATCTATAGTTCGCGCGCAAGGTCGAGTCGATTCGTGACTCGCAATGACGGCACGAAAGAGCTGTTTAGTATTGAAAAATAAGGAAAATATGGTGCCCTGGGAAGAATCCGAACCTTGGCCATAAATTCCCCCGCAATCATTGGCTTATCGTGGTGGGACTTTTTGACCTACCCCAGGAACTGGCGTGACATTCACCGATACCGCGCGCTATCCCTTGATCGTGGTCGGTGAGCACGCTGGAGTCACGAAAACCTCATGTCGACCCTGACGCTTTGGCTCGAGCATATCGGTGTGCTGGCGGTTTTTGCGCTGGTCCTGGTAGAGCAGATCGGCTTGCCTCTGCCGACCTACCCGCTGTTGATTGTGGCAGGTGCATGGTCGGCACAGGGCGGGGCGTCATTTGCTCGAATTGCCGCGGCAGCAGTCGCGGCTTGTCTCCTGGCAGACCTAACCTGGTACGCCGCCGGTCGACGCTTCGGCAGCCGCGTTCTGCGCGCGATGTGCAGGCTGAGTCTGGAGCCGGATTCATGTGTGTCAGACACCGAGCACTTGTTCGCACGCTTCGGAACACGGGTGCTTGTGCTGGCAAAGTTCATTCCCGGCCTCGGCGCGGTGGCGACGGCAATGTCAGGCGTGGTGAGCGCGCCGTTGCTCGGCTTTGTAGTTTACGACGCAATCGGCGCGACGATCTGGGCGACAACGGGAGTCGCTATCGGGGTAATGTTTCATGATGCCATCGACGATGTATTCGCCGAGCTCTCGGGTCTCGGACGTGTAGGAGGGCTTTTAATTCTTGGATTCTTGATTGGTTTCCTGGCACTTAAGGCTTGGCGGCGACACGAGTTCTTTCAGCAGTTGCGCATGAGCCGCATCACGGTCCAGGAACTCTTTCGGCTTCGCCAGCAGGGCGCGGCCGTGATTCTCATCGATGCGCGTCCCGGCGCAAGCCGTCAACGCGATGGAATCATTCCGGGAGCGATTGCATTTGAGACACTTCTCCAGAGTGTCGAGCAGAGCCATCGCGGGGGTGAGGCCGTGGTCTACTGTGCATGCCCGAATGAAGCTACTGCCGCGAGGATTGCCCGAAAACTCATGAACATGGGCTTTCATCCGGTACGACCACTCGCCGGCGGAATACACGCCTGGCAGGACGCGGGTTTTGACATTGCGCGGCCTTAGGGCGCCTCGTCTCCGCGCTTGTCCTGAAGAGCGGCTCTACCTCAGGGTTGATCATCAAGCATTCCGGGCGAATGATTGCGAGCGCCTCAGTCCATCCGCGGGAGGTCGTCCGTCTGCCCTGGCGCGCAACGCACATCGGTGGGGTCGCCCGTAGGCACTTACCGCCCCGCACTGCACAGAGGAGGCCGAGACCGCATCGGCGGCGTAAGGTGTCCTTGGCAGCACGCACTCAGATCAGAGAATTCCGAGGTCTTTGGCGCGAGAAATCGCGCCGGAGCGATTCTTAACGTCAAGCTTGCTGTAAACATTGTGGAGGTGCCACTTGAGCGTGCCCTCCGAGACAAAGATCGCTTCGGCGATCTCCTTATTGCTCAGGCCAGATTCCAGGCGCTTGAGGACCGAGACCTCACGCCGGGTAAGTTGATTACTCACACTCCCCGAGGTCTGGGGCAGGGGACCTTCGGGCTTGCCCAGCATCTGTTGTTGCAGGCGACGCGCGAGGGGTGCGGCTTGCGAGCCGCGGAGCCGTTCCAAGTCTAGCCGCCCAATGAGCGGGCCGAGTTCACGCGCTTCGTCAAGGAACACGCGCAGGTACCTTCGTGGCGCCGCTATGACCAGTGCCTCAATGAAGTCAGTCTCGGCGCCCGCCGAATCGCTCGCCTGCTGGCGTGCCAGGGCGCGAATGAGCAACAGCTCCACAGAACGGTGAGCAAAATCAAGTCGGCGGCAGGATTCTATCGCAGGGTCCAAGGCACCAATGACAACAGTCGGCGCTTGCGGAAGCAGGTAGCGCGATGCCGCGCGTAAAGCCTTGTCGTGAATCAGACCTGAAGGACCGCCTGCTGCGTGCAGTTCGTGGAAGCCGAAGCGTGCTGCAACAAGCCGGGCTTCCTCATGACGCCCGGCGCGCACCAGTCCGCTGCACTCTTCCGCCGCAAGCGAGAGAGTCACCCGCCGCAGTCCGCGTCGCTCCCCAAGTTCCTGGCCTTCCCGGAGAATTGCGAGCGCGCCGTCTTCGTCGCGACGCAGGCGCTGAATGCGAGCTTGTGTTATGTAGGCAACGATGATGGCGTCGGCGTGACTGCATTCACTTACGCAGCTCATGGCCTGCTCGACGTGCATGACCGCAGCGTCGATCTCGTCGAATTCGTAAGCGATGCCGGCGAGCATTGCGTGCAACATGCTCGCCTGACCGCGGTGTCCCTGCAGTTCGCGCTCGACGAGCTCGAGTCCCAGCTCGCACGCAAGCCTTGCTTCGAGAAAGCTGCCGCGCTTCATATGTAGCACGGCCTCAAGATAGGCGGTCCAGGAGAGTGCGTAATAGCCCTCGGCTTGCTCGAGCCACCGACGCGATTCAGTGATTACCTCTAGCCCTCGGTCGATCGTACCCGCGGTCTTGTGCCCGAACGCCAAGACATTCCCCATGACTCCCTTGCGACGCATCGATTCCTGGGGCCAGTGCGCGAGCCATTCCGCGGCCAATTCGCCGCCCAGCGTTCCTTCATCCCGAAGGCCGGTTGACATCGCCGTTAGCAATTCGACCGCACAACGCAACTCGTTGATCTTCCCGTCATCGCGCTGCGGGTGACTCTCGAGCCTTTGCAGCAATTGCTGCAGAGCGTGAATCTGTGCCTCGTATTTCTGATAGCGAGCATAGAACGAGAGCGCGAATGCGTATTGGATGCGTATGACTGGATACCGATCGACCCAGGTCTCGGGAAGGGCGTTCATCCATCGCAGAATGGTCTGATGATAGCCGCGCCGAAAGACGAGTTCCTCCAGGCTCTCCGCGACCCAGCGGGTAGCTTGTTCCCAGTCTTCGGCCCGGATCATGCAGTTCACCGCGTCCTCAATGTAGCCATTTGCGTGCATCCAGCGCGCGCCGCGGACAAGGCACTCCTTGGCGTGTTGGGGCGCGGTCCGACGATAGCGCTCCCGGAAAAAATCCCCGACCAGATGATGAAACCGGAACCACGTGCCACTATCGTCCAGGGGAATCAGAAAGAGATTGCGCACCCGCAACGCCTCGATCATCTCTTCGGCATCGTCAATTGCGCCAAGTGCCTGAGCGAGTGGTGCGCATACGCGGTCTAACATCGAAATCCGAAACACCGCGCTGCGAGTTCGTTCCTCCAGCCGTGACAGGACAGCCTCTCCGAGATAATCCACAAGCGTGCTGTGGGTACCGGCGAAGCCCTCAATGAAGCGGCCCGGGTCCCCTAGACCGGTGAGTGCCAGGGCCGCCAGCTCAAGGGCCGCGGGCCATCCTTCGGTCTTAACCAGCAGACGCTCTAAGTCCGCCGTCGGTAGATCATGTCCCAGACGATTTCTATAAAACTGCGCAGCCTCCGCGGAATCGAATTGCAATTGCCGCAGATCGATCTCCAGGAGTTGGCGCCGCACCCGCAGTCCGCCCAGCCGAAGGCCGTGCTTGTCTCGCGTACCGATAACATACTGAACAGTTCGCGGCGCATAGTTGGCGAGCCAATCCACGATCTGGATAGACTCGGGATCTTGAACAAAATGCAGGTCATCCAGGAACAGAACAATTCGCCCTTGAATGGTCGACAGCTCGGCAGCGAGAGCCTCGATTTGTGGCTTTGTGTCGCCTGAAAAATCAGCGGGGAGCTTGGCAGCAACTGCGCGGCCGACGCGCGGGTCCGCCTTCCGCAACGCAGCAACCAAGTGCCGCAGGAGTCGAGTCTTGTCGTTATCGTCCTCATCGAGGGACAGCCAGGCGCACGGAATACGCCGGCTCGCGAAGTGGGCGTGCCAATGCGCCATGAGGGTTGATTTGCCGTATCCGGCAGGGGCGGCTACCAGGACAACCGCGTAGCGGCCATCCAGCACATCGCACGAGGAGTCAAGTCTGGGGCGCGGCAGCGGGTTTCTCGCCCCGGCAGCCGGGTAGAGCTTGCTTTCGACAATGAGCGCCTCGTCTGGATTATCAGTCATGGACCCCCGCCCCCGCGGGGATGCTACTGCCTCCGGGTGCTGGCAGCGAGGCGGATGGCCAGAGGCACCTCGAAAGTATTTACCGTGCGGGCGCTCCGGGTCCCGGGAACGTCGCCCAACCGGGGCCGCACTTAGTTACAACTGGTGCCCCACCGCGAGCGCCGCCGCGGGTCCGCAGCGGTACCCCTCGTGAGACCGCAGCGCCAGAGGTCTGGCGATCCCTCGGAGCCATGAGGCGGCTTGGCCTATCTAAGTCCTTACTTTGGTTAGGGGCCCTCTCGGACGGATGCGCTTATACCTACACCACTTGATACCGTCTATGGGAAACGAGCGTGGACACAGTGTACTTAGGGGCCAATTCGGCGCCAGATTCGATGCCATCTGATTTGTGGGTGCAACGCGTCCTTACCCTGTTAGAGAAGGCCATCGGCGAGCTCAACTACGAAGCGGACGCCGCAGACGCATTGGTGGAAGCAGCATCGTTGTTGCGCGAGCGGATCGACGCGGGAGCGGAAGCTGCGGGTATAGACGGAAGGGGGCACCTACTGGCATGGCAGGCGCGCAAGGTTCGGGACTACATCGACGCTCACATCGCAGAGCCGCTGCTGGTGGCCGATCTCTGCGCACTCATTCAGCGCAGTGAAGCGCACTTTTCACGCTCGTTCAAGCGAACTTTTGGTGAGGCACCGCACGCGTTCTTAATCCGACGACGATTGCAACGGGCCGAGCAACACATGCTACAGACGGATGCGACCTTGAGCGACATCGCGCTGCAATGTGGCTTTACCGACCAAGCTCACCTCTGCAAGCACTTTCGCCAACTCACGGGTCGGACACCGGCAGCGTGGAGACGTGCCCGGCGGGCGTCGACGGCTATCAGCTCGATGGAGTCTGATCTCACGATTGAATACCGGATCGGCGGCAATCCTGGTCGGGCTGCCAATGGTGCGCTACGGTCGAGCGGACGTTTCGCCGAGCCCCTGAGCTAGAGGAAGCCAACCGCCTCTGCACGGGCGACAGCCTGAGCGCGAGTATGGCTCGCGAGCTTGACGAAGATGCTCTTCGCGTGCGACTTCACCGTCTCCGGCGTGATCCCCAGGGACTGGGCGATCCGCTTATTCGACATTCCAAGTGCGATCATCTGGAGGATGCCAGTCTCGCGACGTGACAATGAGCGGTAGGTAACCAGAGAGGAGTCTTCACAGGTCGACTGGAGCGTGGATCTCAGGAGCGTCGCGATATACGGTCGCAGATCAGCGAGTTGGGGATCACTCGTTGGGAGCGCGTAGTAAAGACGTTCAAGCAACTCCAAAAGCGGGCGTCCGGCATCCGCAAAAGTCATACACAAGCCCCGCGCAGCGCCAATTCGCAAGCAAGTAACCAGGAGCTCGTAGCTGTCTTGAATCGAACCCAAAGAAGCGGCAGCGGATGCACGGCGCAATGTACTTTCAACTGTCGCAAACGTCACTGCCTCATCGCGTGACATGCTGTCAGTGCTCGCGCGTGCGAATGGCTGGGGCGCGCGGCCACTATTCACTGGAGTAAAGGCAGCTCTCCTCTTGATCAGCGTGCGAATCTCCGCGCGTTGCTCCTGGTCGTAACGAAGAGCCTCCAGCGTGCGCGTGTACTCCGTCGATGCGATGGAGATCAGCCGTGGCCAGCCTCGGGCGCGGCCGATTGCCTCCGTTTCGCGCAGCAACGCCAAGGCGGCGCGGTGTCGACCCCGATGCAGCGCAAGTCTGGCAAGGAGGACACTTGCGCGCGCCACGCACTCCAGAAGTCCCGAGGAGCGAATGACCGAAATCCGCGGCCGCAACAGAGCCTCTGCTTCATCGCGCCGGCCCTGTTCATAGGCTACTTGCGCCAGTAATACAGCGGGGAGGGTACTCATCGGCGAGTTATTGCCGTAGCGGGTGCGCGCCAACTGGAGCGCTTCTGTGGCTAGGTTGGCAGAGACAGAAAGCTGTAAACGATCAAAGGCAACCGCGGCACTTACACAAAGACTCAGTATGCGGCACACAGCCCTGCCACCAACCGGAGCGGCCAGGTAGTCCGAAGTGTCGGGGGCGCAGGGTTTTTCGCTTTCACCGTCCTTCCAGTCAACGTACCGCAGAATGGTTGCTGCAAGCGTGTCTTCTGCTTTTAAATCAAGACTCCTGAGCACACCGCGGGCGGCTGAAAGGTCATCCTGCGCGGCAAGGATCGAGGCCTCAAGCATCCGCAGGACGCGCGCGTAGCGGGTGTAGTGTGACTTGCCACGGCTGCTGAGCAGCCGTCTGACGAGGGCCGTCGATTTCGAGGCCTCATGCAGCTGCATACTCATGAGGGCGCGGCGGGCCCGAACGATCTCCCGGCGGATACTCCAGGCGTTGCGTGGAGAATGTCCTCGAGTCGCGAGGTAAGTCCACGCGGTGTTATCCGAAGTGTACGCAAAGCTCAGGTGGCTGGACGGCGCGATGGCTTCGTCGGCACTCGACATGGCAGCTTCGTCTGCACTCGACATAGCCGCAGCGTAGAGTACAAGCCGCGGGCGTGCTTGTAAGGAGAACTCGCCCGTTTGTGTAATTCTGCGCACGGCGTGGACCCCGCAGGGCACATGGTGCGCTTTGCCGGGCCGCGCAGCGTCAAGACAGGTCAAGCGGGCGAGAGGCGTCGCGCGCCCGAATCGCCGTGCAACCTCACCGTGACCTCGCGGGCCGCTTCATCTCCAGCTGCCTTGGTACGACCCTGCCCACCGCCACCACTCCCCGCGTAGGGGGGATAGGGTTGCGATCGCCCATCGAAGAGGATCCAGCGATGGCGCTTTCCACCAACACGGACCCGAGCCCGGCGATGCCAATACCAGGTCGGACTTGTTTAGCCGCGCGACTCAAGAGTGACGGAGGCGAGCCGCGGCGCAAATGGACACTCCTCACCAGCATCCTGTGGGGCAGCGCGTTCCTTACGTCGTGTCAAGAAGGCCCGCTCGATCCCCACGGTCCAATAGGCCAAGCGGAGCGCGTCATTCTCTACGACGCGACCGGCATCATGCTGGCCGTGGTCATTCCGGTCATCGTCCTGACCCTGCTGTTCGCCTGGTGGTTTCGGTCAGGTAACCGACGCGCTACCTATCGCTCCGAATGGGAATACTCCGGACGCATCGAGCTGATCATTTGGGCCATTCCGGCGCTGGTCATCCTCTTTTTGGGCGGTATCGCCTGGATCGGCTCGCATGACCTCGATCCTCCGAAGCCCCTGACGTCCGCCGCTGCCCCGCTCGAGGTCGAAGTGGTCTCACTGGATTGGCGCTGGTTGTTCATCTACCCGCACGAGCGCGTTGCCACCGTCAACTATCTCGTCATCCCCACGGACGTACCGGTTCACTTTCGACTGACATCGACGAGCGTCATGAACAGCTTTTTCATTCCCGAGCTCGGCAGCCAGATCTACACCATGCCGGGCATGACCACTCAGCTCAACCTGCAAGCTGACAAACCCGGGGCTTATTCCGGAATCTCCGCACAATTCAGCGGACCGGGATTCTCCGACATGCGCTTCGGCGTTCGCGCTGAGTCAGGCGAGGGGTTTGCGACCTGGGTTGCTCACACGCGCGAGCAAGGCGGAGTGCTCGACGGTCCGACTTTTGCAGAGTTACTGCGGCCCACCCGGGCTGGTGGCGAGCTGACCTACGGTTCCGTACCGGATGACCCGTTCGAGTCGGTGGCTGAGGGGCGCACCAGGACTCGTTGGTCGACCAAAGAGGCGCTCTGACATGTTTGGAAGACTCAGCTGGTCCGCAATTCCCTTCGACCAACCCATCGTCATGGGGACGTGCGCTACGGTAGGCATCGTGCTAGCGACCGTGTTTGGTCTTGTGACTCTCAAGGGTGGGTGGCCGTACCTGTGGCGTGAGTGGATCACCAGCGTCGATCACAAGCGCATCGGGGTCATGTACATGATTCTCGGGCTGGTGATGCTCGTTCGCGGATTCTCCGATGCCATCATGATGCGGACCCAGTTGGCCCTCGCCGCGGGCCACGCCCAGGGCTACCTGCCGCCCGAGCACTACGACCAGATATTCTCCGCGCACGGCACCATCATGATCTTCTTTGTGGCGATGCCGTTTGTCGTCGGGTTGATGAATTTCGCCGTGCCCCTCCAGCTGGGCGTGCGCGATGTGGCGTTTCCAAAGCTCAACTCCGTGAGTTTCTGGCTCACCGCCTCCGGCGTGCTGCTCGTTAACCTTTCGCTCTTCGTCGGCGAATTCGCCCGCACAGGTTGGCTGGCGTATCCACCCCTGAGCGAGCTGGCTTATTCCCCTGGCGTCGGCGTGGACTACTACCTCTGGTCGCTGCAGCTTTCGGGCATGGGGACGCTGCTTGCAGGCATCAATCTGACGACAACGATATTGAAGATGCGCGCGCCCGGCATGGGTTATTCGCGCATGCCCATCTTTTGCTGGACCGCCTTGGCTTCGAACCTGCTCATCGTCGCAGCGTTCCCGGTGCTGACGGCAACTTTCGCCATGCTGCTGCTGGATCGTTATGGCGGCTTCCACTTCTTTACGAACGAGCTCGGCGGCAACCCCATGATGTATATCAATCTGATCTGGATCTGGGGTCATCCGGAGGTCTACATCCTGATATTGCCGGCTTTCGGTGTGTTTTCCGAAGTCGTGGCAACATTTTCGGGAAAACCGCTCTTCGGCTACCGCTCGATGGTGCTCGCGACCATGGCCATCTGCATGCTGTCGTTCATGGTGTGGTTGCACCATTTTTTTACCATGGGCGCGGGCGCGGACGTTAATGGTTTCTTTGGCATCATGACCATGATCATTGCCGTGCCGACCGGCGTAAAGGTATTCAATTGGCTGTTCACTCTTTACGGCGGCCGCATCCAGTACAGCGTGCCGATCTATTGGACGGTCGGGTTCATCGTGACGTTCGTCATCGGCGGCATGACGGGCGTGCTCATGGCGATCCCCCCTGCAGATTTTGTCCTTCACAACAGCCTGTTCCTCATCGCGCACTTCCATAACGTGGCGATCGGGGGTGTCGTCTTTGGCGCGATGGCGGGATACACGTACTGGTTCCCCAAGGCGTTCGGATTCAAACTGAATGAACCTCTGGGCAAGGCGGTCTTCTGGTGCTGGTTCATCGGCTTTTACCTGGCGTTCATGCCGCTCTATGCGCTGGGTCTAATGGGCGCAACGCGGCGGATGCAGCATTATCCGGACACTCATTGGCAGCCGTTGATGCTGGTAGCGCTCGCCGGCGCCGTCGTCATCCTGCTCGGGATTGCGCTGACCGCGGTGCAACTGGCGGTGAGCATCCGGCAGCGTCATGTGGAACGCGACCGAACGGGCGACCCATGGAATGGGCGAACACTAGAGTGGTCCACGCCCTCGCCGCCGCCGGCTTGGAATTTCACTCACATGTCAAATGTCCAGCAGAGCGATGCCTACTGGCAGATGAAGGAGGAGGGCGTCGCACCAACTGCATCGCCAGGCGCGTTCGTCGACATGTACTTGCCACGCAATTCGCCTGTGGGCGTGTTCCTCGCGTTTTTTGCAGTGATATTGGGTTTCGCCCTGATCTGGCGGATCGACTGGCTCGCTGCAGTGGGCCTCATCGGCGCAGTTGTGGTCGTCCTGAGAGAGGCTTGGAAAACGGACCTTGAGGTTCGAGTCCCGGCGGAGGAGGTGGCGGCCTTCGAGCGTACCTATGCCACTCGCGGACCGGGGACGAGCGGCGCTGTCCTCGACCGTAAGGCTGCGAGATCGGGAGAGCGGTCGTGAGTGTCGGAGAACAGACTCTCTTGGCGGAGTCCGGGGTACCGCTCTCGTTGCGGGGGCCGGCGCCAGTCCGCGTTGTGGCCGGGTTCGGCTTCTGGCTCTTTCTGTTGTCCGACATCATCCTCTTTGCGGTGCTGTTCGCTACGTATTCCGTGCTCTCGGGTTCGACAGCGGGAGGGCCAACGGCGACAGAGTTGTTTGATAAGAAGCACGTGTTCCTGGAGACCGTGTGCCTGCTGGCATCCAGTGTGACGTGCGGCTTCGGTTCACTGGCGGTTCAACGCACCGACGCTCGCGCAATGTATTTCTGGATGGGCGTGACCTTTCTCCTGGGTGTCACCTTCCTGAGCTTGGAAGGCAGGGAGTTCGCAGGCATGGTCGCAGCCGGTGCCGGCCCGTCTCACAGCGCCTTTCTGTCGGCCTTCTTCACGCTCGTCGGCACGCATGGTCTGCATGTCAGCCTGGGACTTGTGTGGCTCCTCATCATGCTGCTGCAGGTGACGACGCTCGGCTTTCAACCCATGGTTGGCCGGCGCTTCTTTGCCTTCGGCTTGTTCTGGCACGCGCTCGACATCGTCTGGATTGGCGTATTCACGATCGTATATCTGGGGGCGAGATAATGGACCCGCACCTACAAGCACAAGGCGCTGCACCGGGTGTTGATGCCCGCGATCGGCATAACGCGCGCAGCTACTTAATCGGCTTGCTGTACGCGGTGCCGCTGACCGCTGCATCCTTCTGGGCCGCGACGACGTCATTTGTGTATGCGCCCGCGGTTCCCGTGCTCCTTGCAACGCTCGCAATCGCGCAGATGGGCGTGCACGTCGCGTTCTTTCTGCATATCTCGAGCGCGCCCGATCAGACGAACAACTTTCTCGCGCTGGCCTTCGGAGTGTTCGTGACTGGTTTGATCGTGTTTGGCTCGATGATGATCATGTCTCATCTCAACCACAATATGATGTCGATGGATCAGCTGATGAAGATGCAGCGCTAGCCCAGCCATTCCGATGGCGACTAAGTGATCGACCGCGGGAAAACCACTCGTGGGAGGGATACTTTCCGGCGCCCCTGCGCACCGTACGTAGTCGATCCATTGGTCAGCCGTGGCTCCCGACCCGGTATCAAAAATTGATACCGTATTGTGGGCGCTTCCCTCAATACCTTTGCCACCGCACTCTCGAGGAGCGGAATCGAGTCGTTCAGATGCGCCACGGGGAGGCGGGCCCTTTCGTGGCTGAGGACAGGCGCTGCTTATGAACCGCCTTGCCGTCGTTGCGGAGAGCTTTGGTCCACCCGGGTTTAGTCGGTCACCGATACATCTGCTTCCGCGGTGCCTCGGTTCCCCGTCGATCGTCTTGCTGATCGCCTTCTCGCCTCAGGCGCTTAGAGATGACAACTCCACTCTGCAGCAGAGAAACCAGCTCTCTGCAGGAAAAGTTGGCCCGGCGTGCTTGCCCGGTCGGACGATTAGGTCTCCCTGGCGCTGGGAGCGGGTTGGGAACGATGCAGAACTGAACGAAGCAGTCCAAAGGCGACCAGGCTGGCGAGTAGGAATACTATTGCCAGCATGAGCGACGCTCCGATCGCGCCAACGAAACCCTTTAAGTCCGTCCACGCCGCCATCAGCCCGAAGACTATCCCTACGAGCGCCAGCACGCCGCAGCCGATCAGCAGCCCCAGCATAAGCGCCACTCGGCGCAGCTCGTGCTTCAAATCCTCCACCACGCGAGTCTTGACCGTTTCTAGGCGCGCTTGAATCTCTGCGACCCGGCCACGAATCGCACGCTTGAAATCTTCCTCGAGCCGATGCTCCGCGCCCGCGACGGTCTCTTCGACCGCAACGACGCCTGTGTCGACCTCGGTCTCAAGATTGCCTACGAGTCGCGCCTCGAGGACCCTGAGGCGCCCCTCGAGCGCAGTCAAGTGATCCTCGAAGGTTGCCGCCGGATGCTGCAGAAACGACCAGAGCGCCGACAGCAACCCTCTCATCGCACCGTCTCGCGCACTCCGATCGCGGCCCAACAGCCACCTCGACAAACGTTCATCCGGCATCGCCGCACCTGCAACTCGCACGAGCTACTTAGGGAAGTTCTCCTGGATCATTTCGAACACGTCGCCGCCCTGACCGTGCAGCACCGCTCGAACGGAGTACATGGCCATACCGTAAGCGGCCTCTGGAGCAATGAACGGTGGCATCACGAGCTCCGACGGTGCCACTTTGACATTCAGCAGCGCGGGACCGCTCGCGGCCAACCATTCGTCGACCGCCGATTCGAGTTCGGCTGCGTCGGTGACCGTGCGGCCCCAGAGGCCCATCGCTTGTGCGACTTTGCCGAAGTCCGGATTCTTGAGATCGGTGTACGCCGGCAGTAGCCCTTCGCTTTTCTGCTCCAGCTCCACAAAGCCCAGCTTGCCGTTGTCGTAGACCGCGATCTTGATCGGTAGCTTCTCTGCGACGGTGGTGATCAGATCCCCGAATAACATCGTTATTCCGCCGTCGCCAGCGACACACACGACCTGCCGACCCGGCTGAGAGGTCTGCAGTCCGATCGCCGTACCTAGCCCGCTCGCCATAGTCCCATGCAGCAGACTGGCAAACATCCGCCGCTTCCCGTTCGCTGCGATCATGCGCAGCATCCACACCCCGCAGGTACCGTCATCGGCCGCAAACAGCGCATCCTGCGCCGCCTTGCGATTGATGATCGACGTCAGATACTGGCCGAAAATCAAACCGTTCCGACCCGGAGTCGCCCGCGCCGCCTGAGCTTTGAGCGACTTCTCGTGTCGCTGGACATAGGCGTCACGAAAAGTCGAGTCTGTCCGCTGTGACAATCGCGGCAGCAGCGCCTGTATCGTGTCCTTGATGTTGCCGACCACGCCGAGCTCGACCGGATGGCGATGTCCGACGCGCATCGGATCAATGTCCACCTGAATGATCGTGGCGCGCTTCGGATAGAACTGTGACCAGGCAAAGTTGGTCCCCAACAGCAGCAGCGTGTCGCAATTGAGGATGGCGCGATAACCTGATTCCAGCCCGAGGACGCCTGTCATGCCGACATTGTTCGGGTTGTCGTACTCGAGCGCGTCCTTCCCGCGCGAAGTGTGCGCCACGGGTGCCTGCAAACGTGCAGCGAGCTGCACGATCTCATCGTGCGCACCGGCGCATCCGGCGCCCGCATAGATCGTGATGTTGGACCCCTTCGCCAGGAGGCTTGCCATCTCGTCCAGATCGGCGTCGCTCGGGCGAATAACGGGGACGTTCGTGTGGACACGATACGGCAACTCGTCGGCCGCTGCGGAATCGGCCACGTCGACGGGCAGAATCAATACCGCCACGCCGCGGCGCGTGATCGCGGCTTGGCATGCCATCACGGTCAAACGTCGAGCCTGCTCGGGCAACAAGACCATTTCGCAAAACACACTGCAGCCCTTGTAGACCGCCTTGAAATCTACCTCCTGAATGAAATCAAAGCCAAGCTCACGTCGGACCACCTGGCTTGCGATCAGTATCACCGGCGCGCGGTTTCGATTCGCTTCGTACAGGCCATTGATGAAGTGCAGGCTCCCCGGACCACAACTGCCCGCCACGGCCGTGAGTCGATTGAGCAGCAACGCTTCACCCTGCGCGGCGAACGCGCCGGCTTCCTCGTGCCGCATGTGAACGAACTTGATGCCGCCCGGTGCCAGGCCTGAGGCAAAGGCGTTCAGCGTGTCGCCGACGATGCCGTAGCAGTGCTCGACGCCGGCCTCCTTCAGTGTCTCAATGATGACTTGCGCTACTTTCTTACTCATTTGGAACTCCGTCAGGTCCACCGGCTGGCTACGCGCAGCCTCCGCGATGGACCCACCGGCGAATATCCCCCCGATGGGTGGTAGTCGTGCACTGAAGCTATGAGCCGGATTTGGGGAAGAGCAATCGTGCGGTGCTCGTTTTCAAACCGCACACAGGTACTAATCGCCTGTTACCGAGGCGCACGCTTGGCCCCGCGCGGGCGGCGGGCTCCTGAACTGATAACAAAGGGATTCCCGTGGCGAGGGGGCCTGATTCAAGGTTCGGTTTGCCGTTTCGCATTCGCGGGCCTTCCACCGCGTTCTTATACAAGACTGCGGCGCTTTTTTTGGTCTAGTTTTTGAGGTCCTCGGAAGGACCCGTCCGCCCTATACGGTCTCTTGGTCGGCACGCGTGGATTGGCATCGAAGTTGAATGTCGATCCCCGCGGGTCCCATCCCCCCGGTCGGGGGATGGGACCCTACGAATTCGCGCCTCACGATCAGTCTCTGGGCCCCGAAAGAGCGGACGTAGTCTGTGGATAGACGCAAATTCCTCATTGGTTCGATGCCTGCTGTGGGACTCGCAGCTCTACCGTCCACTGGTTGCAATGGCACCGCACAGACTCAAGGCCGTGCATATGTGCCGACGTACTTTCGTGCCGCCGAGTGGGAGTTCCTAGTTGCCGCAGTGTCGCGACTCATTCCGACAGAAGGTCAGGGGCCTGGAGCCATTGAGGCAGGCGTCCCCGAGTTTGTGGATCGCCAGATGGAACTGCCCTACGGTCATGGAGCATTTTTCTACCTGCAGGGGCCATTTCATCCGGAGAGTCCTGCAACACTGGGATATCAGCTTCGGTACACGCCACGGGAGATCTATCGCTTGGGGATCGAAGATGCCAATGCGGCATCCAGGGAGAATCACGGTCGCGAGTTCGCTCGTCTGGACCCGTCGTCTCAAGAGCAGTTCCTGGCGTCGATGGAGGAAGGTGCCCTCAAGTTTCCGACCATTCCGGCCGCGCTGCTCTTCGCCCAGCTGCTGGAGAACACCAGGGAAGGTTACTTTTCCGACCCGATCCACGGCGGCAATCGCAATATGGTCGCGTGGAATTGGATCGGCTTCCCAGGGGCGAGAGCGGACTTTACTGACTGGATCGATCAGGCTGGCACCGAGTATCCGTATGGGCCCGTCTCCATAGGCGGTACAAAAGCATGACGACGCCACGCAGGCTCAAGCCCGTCGATGCGGTCATCATCGGCTATGGATGGACCGGTGCGATCCTCGCGAAGACCCTGACTGACGCGGGCTTGCATGTCGTCGCATTGGAACGGGGTCCCGCCAGAGACACCTCACCGGATTTTGAGTATCCGCGAATCGCCGATGAGCTTCGCCATGGAATCCGCGGGGAGCTCTGGCAACCGTTGGCCGCCGAAACGGTGACGGTTCGACACTCGGTGAATGACACGGCGGTACCGTATCGAAAGTACGGCTCTTTTGTGCTCGGCAATGGCGTGGGTGGCGCTGGCGTGCACTGGAACGGCATGCTCTGGCGCGCATCGCCTGAGGACTTCCGGTTCCGCTCCCATATCGAGGAGCGCTACGACAAGCACTTCATCCCCTCGGAGATGACCATCCAGGATTATCCGGTCTCATTCGAGGAGCTCGAACCGCACTTCGACCACTTTGAAAAGGTCTGCGGGGTTTCGGGCACGGCGGGGAATCTTCGCGGAACCATCCGACCGCATGGCAATCCCTTTGAAGGCCCGCGCAGCGACGACTACCCGACACCACCGTTGCCCGCCATCTACGCGGCTCAGCTCTTTGAGAAAGCGTCGGCGCAACTGGGCTACCGGTCGTTCCCGGTACCGGCGGCAAACAGTTCTGTCGCCTTCACCAATCCCTACGGTGTTCGGCTGGGACCGTGCAATCTGTGCGGGTATTGCGAGCGCTTTGGCTGCTTCCTCTACTCCAAGGCCTCGCCACAGACGACCATCCTGCCGATCCTGGCCAATCGCTCGAGTCTCTCCGTGCGCACCGGCGCCTATGTGACTCGGATCCAACAGGATGCCTCGAAGAAGCGGGCGACCGGGGTCCTTTATATCGATGAGAACGGGCAGGAGCTGGAGCAGCCAGCCGACCTGGTGATTCTCTCGGCTTTTCAGATGCACAACGTGCGCTTGTTACTACTCTCCGGGATCGGCGCACCCTATGACCCGAGCTCGGGTCAGGGCGTTGTAGGCAAGAACTACGCGTATCAGATGGTCGCGGCCACGTCCGCCTTCTTCGGGGAGGATGTGCACATCAATCCCTTCATCGGCGCCGGTGCCGCGGGAATGCGCGCCATCGACGAGTTCAACTCCGATCACTACGATCATTCCAAGCTGGGCTTCGTGGGTGGCGCCGTCATCATGGCCGGTGCGACCGGCGGTCGACCGATAGAGCAAATGCTACTGCCGCCGGATACTTCGCGATGGGGTCGGTCCTGGAAGGAAGCAGTTCGCAAGCACTATCGCCACTCGGCGCCGGTGACGGTCCAGGGCTCCGTCATGTCCTATCGGGACCGCTATCTGTCCCTCGATCCCACGTACAAGGATAAGCATGGAGTTCCTCTGTTGCGGATCACCTTCGATTGGCACGACAACGAATACCGCATGGCCGCTTACGCGGCGTCGAAGATGGAGGAGATCGTTCGCGAAATGCATCCGCAGAGTCAGGCCACACTGATGTTTAAGCCCGGCAATCACTACGACACCCGCATCTATCAGAGCACCCACACCACCGGTGGCGCGATCATGGGGTCAAGTCCTTCCAGCAGCGTCATTAACCGCTACTCTCAAAGCTGGGATCTGCCGAACCTCTTCGTCTACGGGGCATCGGCGTTTCCTCAGAATGTGGGCTACAACCCCACCGGGCTCTTGGCGGGACTAGCCTATTTCTCCGCGGAGAAACTGAAGAGCACGTATCTGCGATCTCCCGGGCCGCTGGTGTCATGAAGCGCAAATCGCTCTTCCTGCTGCTGGCGGGAGGTGCCATCGTGGCGCTGGTCGGGGCGGTGGTCATCGCCGCCGTGGGTGATCGACTGGCTGGGGAGCATGCTCTTGCGATGCCGACGCGATCTGCCGGCCTCATCGAGCGCGGGGCGTATCTCGCCAGGCTGGGCGATTGCGAGGCCTGCCATAGCGTTCCGGGACAACCGGTATTCTCCGGGGGCCTACGGATGCAGACCCCTATCGGGTCCATCTATACCACCAACATTACGCCCGATGAGACCGAGGGCATCGGACGCTTCAGCCTTGCCGACTTTGACAGGGCATTGCGCTACGGTGTGGCCAATGGGCACAGCTTGTATCCGGCCATGCCATTTACCTCCTACTACAACACCAAGCCTGAGGACGTGCGGGCGCTGTATGCCTACTTTCGGTACGCCGTAGCGCCAGCCCACGTCCCGAATCGATCCAGCGAGATTCCATTTCCCCTGTCGATGCGCTGGCCGCTGACGTACTGGCGTTGGTTTTTCGCCTCAAGACCGGTGCCCTTCAACGCGCCCGCTGACGAGGATGCGGCGCTCGCGCAAGGGGCTTACTTTGTGGATGGACTGGGCCACTGCGGAGAGTGCCACACCCCTCGCAATGCCTTCATGCAACTGACCGCGGTCACGCGGAATGCCGGGCCGCGGTACCTTAGGGGCGCAGTCATCGAAACCTACTTCGCGCCAAGCCTTCGCAGCGATGGACCGGGCAGCCTTCAGGACTGGAGCGAAGAGGAACTGACGCAGTTTCTGCGCACCGGTGCAAATTCCCGGGGAATCGCCTTCGGATCCATGTCGGACGTCATCATTCACAGCACGCAACACATGACCGAGACCGATGCCAATGCCACCGCGCACTACTTGAAGTCTCTGGATACAGCGGGCACGAGTCAGCGTCCCTATGCCTATAATTCGAGCACGGAGCAATCGCTCAGAAAGGGCGACGCGAGCCAGGAGGGCGCCCTGGTGTACCTCGACAGTTGTGCCGCCTGTCATCGGCCGGATGGGCGCGGATATGAGCGTGTCTTTCCGGCGCTGGCGGGTAATCCAGTCCTCGAAGCTCAAAACGCAGCCTCCGTGGTTTCGATCATCTTGCAGGGCTCTCAGACCCCGCGTACTGCCCAGACACCGGCTCAATTCACGATGCCGGGATTCGGTTGGCGGCTCTCTGACGTTCAGGTGATGCAGGTGACGAACTTCGTCCGCTCCAGCTGGGGCAATCGCGGGCCTGAGGTTGCCCTGGATGAGGTGACGCGCCTCCGGTCACAGGCACATTAGCCGGCGGCCCGAAGGATCGCGTGCCGCCCCGCGTTCGCTGGCCGGTAGCGGAAGGGCTTGCGATGTCGTTCGCGGACGGACGACGACCCGGGGGACCGCACAGCAGATTCGCGTTGAGCGGCCACCGCTGGTACGCCGTCATCGCAAAGGCCGATGCGCACCTATCCCTCCTGAGAGAGCAGCCACTTCCTACAAACGCATAGGTTCGCGGTTATCCGTTGTTTCCATGACTCGCAGACTCCATGTAGGGAGCAACATGAGGATCAGGACACTCCAATGAACGGGAGCAAGAGATTGTTGGCCAGCATCGTGACCCTGGGTATCTTGGCCGTCGCGATCGCACCGGTGGGTCGAACGGAACCTACACCGGGGGATGCGCGTGGCTGTGCAGCGGCCACTCCGGAACAAGCCAAATGGCTGGCGGATCAGTTATATCGACAAGGGCAGTATCAGCGCGCCGGCGATTGCTACCAGGCGGCCGGGGACCTGGCCGATGCCAATGAGGCGTTCGTCAGGGCCGTCCAAGCCAAGAGCGATGCGACGGCGAAGGACTTACAACGTCAAGGCCAGACCGCGAAGACGCTCTTCACAGGCGTGGGGCAGGCCTTCCGGTCCAATCACTGACGCTCAGCGAGGCGTTGGATGTGCTGCGGTGTCGCGGCTGCGGGCAATTCAGGAGCCTTCCACCTCGGGCATGATCTGGCCCATCTCCATAGCCTGGCTGGGCGGTACTTCGTGAACTCCGATGACGATCTGATCGTCCGGGGCGCGTGTGGCGCCCTGGAAGAGTTCCCATAGGCGCTTGGTGAGCCCCCGTTTGTACTCCACCGACCGACCCGTTCGGATCAGTAACGTGAGTGCTGCCGCGGGCGCCGCCTTTCCGGCCGTGTAGCCATTGCCCGGCGCGTACTCCTGAAAGATGACGTGTACCCAGGTTCGCGGTACACCCGAATAAGCGCAGTGAAAGGCGGTTAACTCTTCGGCGAGTGCGGCTTTAGCCTCGAGCGCGAGCACGCCGCTTTGCGTGCTTATTGTATAGAGGGGAATTACTGAACTCCTTTATTTGGGGCCCGCACGGCCACCTCTTGCATCCTCGGCAGATGCTTTACTGGCGCGTCAGGTTCACCTTGGCCAGGTCGATGAGCTCGCCGGCACGTCCGTCCAGGACTGCTTTCAGCATGAACAAGCCAAACTTGTGGGCTTCATCCAAGGTGGTCGTCGGAGGCATGACCAGCTCCTGCCGGGCGCTAACGACGTCGAGAAGTGCAGGTCCCTTGTGCTGAAGCATCTCACCCACGGCGGCGCGAAGGTCCTGAGGCTTCTCGACGCGAATGCCCCTGATCCCCATGGCCTGAGCCATGGCGGCGAAGTTGGGGTTCTTGAGATCGCAACCGCTGTCAGGGAAGCCGGATGCCTTCATTTCCAGTTCGACGAATCCCAAAGTACCGTTATTGAGCACGACGATTTTGACCGGCAGCCCCGTCTGCAGAAGCGTGACGAACTCTCCCATCATCATCGTGAAGCCGCCATCGCCGGAGAACGAGATGACCTGCCTTTGTGGGAATGTCGCCTGAGCGCCCAAAGCCTGAAGCATCGCATTGGCCATGGAGCCGTGGTTGAACGACCCCACGAGGCGTCTCCGCCCATTCATCTTCAGGTAGCGCGCGGTCCACGCGATGGGCGTGCCGACATCGCACGAGAAAATCGCATCGTGCTCGGCGAGCTCGCTCACGACGCGAGTCACGTACTGCGGGTGGATGAGCTTGCTGTTGGGGCCGGTTTCCGCCAGAGAATCCAGATCCGCGCGCGCCTTGCGGTAGTCCTGGAGGGCTTCATTCAAATGGGCGGAATCTGTTTTTTCCTCGATGAGCGGCAGTAGGGCCCGCAGAGTGGGCTTCACTGACCCCAGGATGCCAAGATCGAGCGGGCACCGGTTGCCGAGCGCGGCCGGACGCAGGTCGATCTGCGCGATCCTGGCTTTTTCCGGGAAGAATTGCCGGTAAGGAAAGTCCGTGCCCAACATCAGCAGGGCATCGCATTTCTTCATGGCCCAGTAGCCGGAGGCGAAGCCGACGAGCCCGGTCATGCCGACGTCAAACGGGTTGTCGTACTCGATATGCTCCTTGCCTCGGAGTGAGTGAACCACCGGGGACTTCAGCTTTTGGGCGAGCTCGACAACCTCATCATGGGCTCCGGCACAACCGGCGCCGCAGAAGAGTGTCACGCGCGTACTGCTGTTCAGGAGTTCCGACAGCGCGTGGAGCTGAGCCTCTTCGGGATGCACTACTGGCAAGGAGGGCAATAACCAGTTGGGCGGCGACTTCTCGAGGGGCTGAAGCGCGACGTCTCCGGGGATCACCACGACCGCGACCCCGCGCTGCGCGACCGCGACGCGCATGGCGCGTAGGAGTATCTGCGGCAGCTGCTCAGCGCGGGTTACGAGCTCAACATAGTGGCTGCATTCCTTGAACAGGTTTTCCGGGTGTGTCGCCTGGAAATAGTCGATGCCGATCTCGCTGCTCGGGATATGGGCCGCGATGGCGAGCACGGGCACGTTGCTGCGGTGAGCGTCGTAGAGGCCGTTTATGAGGTGCAGGTTGCCGGGGCCACAGCTGCCGGCGCAGACCGCCAACTGGCCGGTAAGGTAGGCCTCGGCTCCGGCTGCGAAGGCAGCGCCTTCCTCGTGTCGTACATGGATCCACTCGATGGACTTCAGACGTCGCAGCGAGTCGGTAAAGCCGTTCAGGGAATCTCCGACCACGCCGTAAATGCGCTTCACGCCGGCACGAGACAGCGCTTCGGCCATGAAGTCTGCGGCAGTCCGGCTCATCAGGCGATGTCCTGGCGAAGTGGAAATGAGAACATCACGGATTCGTCACGGCGGCGGCTCTGAAGCTCTCCGACCTATCTAGCTGGCGTAGTTCTTCAGAATGCGCAGGTCGGTAACCGAGTACGCCATCCCCAGCCGGAAGCCCCGGCCGACGCGAAGCGGTGCGATCAGGTGTAGGTCCTCGCCCCGCACTTCAGGTATCTGAAGTTCTGCAGTGCCAGCCCACACATCCACAACGGCCAGATCGTCCGTCAGCGACATGGTGAGCTCGTCCACCGGCGGTTTGTTCTGGCGGTCGGCCGCCAGTTGCGGGAAATACCGGCGCATCACAGTGGGGCGGTTAAAGACGGTTGAGGGGTCCGCAACCTTCTCCTCGAGCTGGATCCGCGCCGTGGCAAGACGCTCGCCGTGCACGGCGACGCTGGCCCCGAAGCGGCTGCCTCGCGCCAACGGTGCCGCAGCAGCACTGGGTGCGGAGAAAGTGCGGGTCTGGTAAATGCTCCCCAGTTTCTTCGGGAATCCCTGGGCCCACCCGCGCGCCAGCGCGGCGTCGTTGTCGACGAAAATGAACGGGCAGTAATCGACCGGCTTGCCCTCGAAGGTCGCCTCGACCAAGGCGAAGGCCTCGCGGTATTGATACCGGGCAGGATCGGTCAGTTCATCGTTGGAGCCGGTGAACTGCCAGTCAAGAAACCAGAAGAAGGCACGTCCCTTGGATTTCTGATCTAGCGCAAGTCCGGGCGGAAGTAGCGCTTGGATGGCATCGGGGTTGGCCCAGTATTCGATTGCAATGCAATCACTGGAGTAATGCCACGGCGGAAGCGTGACCAGTGCGGACTTTCCCTGTGGAGTCAGCGGAACTGTAAATCCTTTGAGCGTCATGGCAGGTCCTCACTCATTGAGTCGCCCAAGCGGCAGTCACCCGCATTTTGCAGACGGCTCCGAGCCTTCCTATCCCCTCCTTGGGGGGTGCTGAAACAGCGTCGCCCCTGCTCGTCGGTTGTGAGGCTCAGGACACGTCCCCCTCGGCGAGCATGCCCGCGATCGGCGTGAAGAAACGGTGCTTCGCCGAGAGCCAGCACCGGCGGTGCCATCGGTTAGCTAAGCGCTTGTCGGGGCTTTGACCGGATCGTCAGTGCGCAGAGGCCCGTCGGGAAGGCGAGTGGTATTCCACTGGAGCAGAGTTCGACAAGACATCCGACTGGCGTTGCTGCGTTCGTGCAGTGTCGCTGCTTGAAGTTGGGTGAACCTGAGTGATCGTTATCTCTGCGCTGTTAGTGCCATACGCCTCGCTACTGCGAGATGTCTCGCGCTTGCGGGGTAATGCTTCCTATGGCGAAGGCGAGCCTGGCCGCGGCAGTATGGGAGGCAGCCCGCGCATCCTCCATCTGATTCTCGGCCTGTGCGACGGCGTTCTCTTCGGTCGCAAGGTCCGTATAGGTCCCCACGCCGGCCTTGTATGAGCGTAGAGCCGCCTCGTAGGCGGTGTGCGCAGCCTCGCTCACCGCGGAGGCGGCATCGTACTGCGCAAGACTCGTGATCAGAGTGTTGTACGCCTGGACGACTTGCGTTGCGGCCGCGTCGCGCGTCGCGTTCAGCTGGGCTTCGAGCGCGCGCATGTTTGCCTGTGCCGCAGACACCCGGCTCGATCGCTCGCCTCCGTCGAAGATCGGCACGCTGAAGGACAGAAGCACGCCCGCTCCGGTCTTGTCGATGTTCGAGTAAGGCTCTCCATCCGAGCTCAGGGTGCCGATGTTCTGAAACACCTGTGCCCCGAGCGCAATGGTCGGGTAGTAAGAGCGTCGCTCGGCTTTGAGCTTGGCCTCCGCCGCATCGACCGCGCCCAGAGCCGCGATGATATCTGGCCGACGTGTCATCGCCTCGCGAATGGCGGCCGATACGCTTTCGGAAGGTCTCGCGGGCATCTCGATTTCGGAACTGTCGGCGACGTCGAGTTCGGTATCGGGCGGTATCCCCAGAGTAGCGATGAGGTTGGCGTGCGCGATTGTGAGTGTACCGTCGGCTTGGGCGAGCGCGTAGCGCGCCTGGGCTGTTTGTCGCTCGGCTTGCGCTACCGCCACGACGGTGGCGAGTCCTTGTGCTCGCTGAGTGGTCGCAGCGTCCTGACTGACCAGTGCGGCGCGCAGTGCGGCCTGGGCCGCCCGCAGGCGGCCGTGTGCGGCGCCGAGCTCGTAATAGGCCTGCGAGACCGAAAAAATGATCTTCTGGTGGGTGCCGGTAAAGGCGACGTTGGCCACGAACGAGTCGGCGCGCGCGGCTTCGCGTTTCGCATCGCGTTGTCCGAAGTCGAACAGCAGCCACTTGAGGGCAAGCGTCGGAATGACTTCACGCGTATTGGAAACGAAGTAGCCTTGCGGAACCAGGTTCTTCGGGAGCGGGAGCGGCGTTCGCTGAAAACCGCCAATGGCTTCCAGCGAGAGCTGCGGCAGGTAGCTGCTTTCAACGAGCCCCACGGCGGCCGCGGCGGCGCGCGCGGCCTCCCAAGCGGCCCGCGTGTCGGGATTGCTGCGTTCCGCCAAGTCAATCAGAGCCGGCAGATCATAGCGCTGGCGCGGGACGGGGGGCCGGACGGAGGATTCGCTGAGCGCTCGCTCGCCGGCGCTGGCCGGAATCGGCCAGGGTGTTTCCGGTCGCGGCGGCGCTTGTGCGTGCGCAATACTCGAGAGCGCCGCGAGCGCAACCCAAAGCGCGGCGGCCCCCGTGTCACGAGTACGGCGTCGTGGCGACATGGCCGATCTCCGCTTCCAGCTGCGTTAAGGCTCGGCCTGCCGCTTGTTCCCGTGCCGACTCCTGCGGGTACGTCGGCTTTGGTGGCGGGGGCTCACCCGCGGCCACGCAAGAGGCCGCCGCCTCAAGCCACGCGGCAGAGCGTGGCCAGATCTCTTGGCGACGTGCGGCAGGCCCGGCCTCGGCGACCGCTACGAGCGCCGCGCCGGCCAATCGTCGGAGATTGGCGAGCGCGGGAAGGGGCATCTGCGGGCGCTCGCGCGAGCGGAGCATCCGAAGCTCGAGCGTGCTCAAGGTCTGATAATGCTCGGCCTGGGTGAGATCTTGGACCGTCTGCATTCGTACCGCCCGCGTGTCTTCGCGCACCAGCGCGGCCAACGCCCGCAACAGGCGCGCGACGGCGGTTCGTACCTCGGACCTGGCAGACTCTGGCCACAGCGTACTGAACACGATGGTGATGACGATATTGCCCAGGAGAATGCCGACGACTCGATCGCGCAGGACGGTCAGATCGTTCGCCGGAGCGTACGATTGCAGCACGCCGAGGAAGAAGGCAAAGGCAATCTGCAGGCCCGCGTACGAGAGCAGCTCGCTGCTGGTTGCGATCCACGCCGCTCCCAGAGAAACAATCCCGACCAGGATGCAGAGCTGCCCGATATCCGTCAGATGCGGAAGGACGTAAACGATGCTCAAACCGGCCAGAGCACCGCCGATGAGAGCACCCGAGAGTCGCAGCAGGAGTTTGTGAACAGACTCCCCGAGACTTGTGAGCGCAACAAAGAAGCAGGTCACGATAGATGTGCGCAGTCCAGGCCAGTCAAGCAGGGTATAAATGGCGTAGCAGGCCATTACCGCGATCGTAGTCTTCAGCGCGAATTGCCAGTACGCGGGATTGGAGAAGGCATCGGCCACAAAGAGCGCCCGCTTGGGCTCCTTGTCGCGAGTTTTGCTGTTGACTTCCCCATGGGCGATAAGCTGCTCCAGGGCGGTGAAGCGCTCGGACACGGCACTTTCGGCCGGCGAGCCGCCCAGTGCCCCGCTAGCCGCGGGTGCGAGCTCGAGGCTGCTTTGCTCGGTGTCATCGAGGCTGCGCAGACAACTCTCCAGGCGCCGCACCCACTCGTCCTGCACCGTATGCGACACTGGAATGCGGACCGCTTCGAGCATCGTCAGCGTCTCAAGAAAGACGGCGATTGCATCCGTACCGACCTGTCCTGGCGCTGCCGGCGCTTTCTTCCCGTGTTGGAGGGCCTCCCAAAGCGGAAGCAATTCGGCGCGCCATTGCGGCACCCAGCGCAAAAAGTCGTCTCGTGGGATGGCGTCCCGGAGTTCCCCCAGAACCCGGTACACGGCGCGGCGAGCGGAGAGCCGCACGTCATGGCCAAAGACGATGTTCATCACCAGTGTGAGGAGGACGGGCACCGTGACGACAACCCACGCCCACAGCGTCGCGCGCGTGAAAGCCTCCGGGGAGGGGACGTCATCGATCAGGGTGTGCAGCAGAACAACCACAAAACCCACGAGGTAGGTGAGCGGTCCCAGAGCGAAGGTGCGCGTGGTGTACATGGCACAAAAAGTAATCGCTGCCATGAGCGGGAGCCTGAGCGCCGGTTCGGCGAGGTCGACGAGCGAGACTAGCAGCGTGATGAGAATGGCGAGCGTTGCGGCAGCGATCCCTCCCACGCCGGTGGTCAGCGTCGCGTTCAGATCGTCGTGGCTGACCAGAAATACCATGTACGCCATGTAGGTCGGCTGGGGAATTTGGAATGTCATCGCGATGGCGACCGTGATGGCGCAGGCCACGGCCATGCGCGTGACGGTGGCCCAGCGTCCCTCGCGCGGTGCAAGCTCCGCCCGAAGGACGTCCCGGAATCGGAGCGGGGAGTCGGCGGGGCTAGCGAGCGCCGACATGATGCACTTTGACCGAGGCGGTCATCCCCACGTGCATCGCGGCGGCGGGCGGGTGATCGAGCCGCACCCACACCGGGAAGCGCTGCGCCACCACCACCCAGTTCAGATCGCGGCCGACCTGTGGCAGTCCCGGTCCGTCCTGTTCGGAGGACTGCACACCGGCGCCGATGCTCTCCACGCGACCATCAAAGGGAACCGTGCTCTCGGCCATCGTCCAGATCGTGGCCAGATCCCCGACCGCGATGCGAGGCAGCTCAGTCTCACGAAAATCCGCAATGGCGTACCAGGCATCCGATTTGATCAGACTGAACAGGGGATGCGCCGCCACTGCGAACGTGCCTTCCGCGATCTGCAGTCCCACGACGCGACCGGAAAATGGCGCACGCAGCGTAGTGAGATCGAGGTTGCGGGCGGCGTTGGCCTCGGTGGCTTCGGCACCCTGAAGTTGGGCTTCCAGGCTCGCGGTATCACCGACCGCTTCGCGCGCCTGGGCTGCGCTGTTAAGCAGCGCGTTGAGGGACGCCTGGGCAGATGCTTCGTTCGTACGGGCCTCATCCAGTTGTTGTTGGGTGATGTACCCCGGGTCTACCAGAGGCTCGAGTCGCTTGAGCGTTGATTGTGCCAGGCGGAGCTGGTCGCGTGCTCGCTGCACCTGCTTCTCGGCGGCATCCGCCCCCGAGCCCTGCGACGTCACCTGGCGGCCGGTAAGCGCGATCTGGGCTTTGAGTGCGGCCACCTGCGCGCGGGCTTCCCGCAGCGCCAGCTCGTAAGGCACGGGATCGATCACGATGAGTGGCGCGCCTTTCTCCACTTGCTGATCGTTGGCGATGAGCACTCGGACGATGCGCCCACTGATCTCCGGCGCCATGGCTGCGCTAAAAGCGAAGATCCGCGCGTCGTGGGTCCGGGGACGGCGGTCGATGGCAAAGAGTACGAGCACGCCCAAAATCACCGCGACGAGGATCGATGCCGCTGCGATCAACTTGCCACGCAGTGTCTGCCGGGTAGTCAAACGCGCACGCGCTTACGCCAGCCAGATGAGCCAGAGAGCGAAGGTGGTGGCACACGCAATCGAGAGCATCACCACAAACGGAACGGGGAGCTCATCCAGGAGTCCTGTGACTCGAAATAGCACGCGGGCAAGCAGCGCGACCCCGAGGCCGACGAGCGCGCAGACCATCCATGAGGGAAAGTACGAGCCCAGAATATTGCGAGACGGCGCGCCGTTGCAGCCAGCAAGCAGGCCAACGGCGGGTGCGAGAACGACTCGCCAGCTCAGGTCGTGCGAACCCGAAACGCGGGTGCCTCCGTTACCTTTGATCACGCGACTATCGATCATGGCTATTAGGGTGTACGAATGAGGGCGAAGGACTGGTGAACACCGCGGCAGTGTCTTTGCCGCCTGGGACCGGCGGGAGTCCCCCCGCTTTCGGGGATCGTTTCTAATCGTCGTAGCATCACTCACTGATGTGTAGAACTGTGGCATTGACGGAATCTGTATCACCGGGTCCATCGGGTAATGAGCCCTAAGGTGAAGAGCCTCGACCTTCTCCGCACCCCCCTGTCAGGCTAAGGCAGCCGGATCAGTGCACCGATCCCCCAGTTGGGGGGTGATGTGAAGCGGAGCCCGGTTCCAGAAGAGATCATCAAACAGAGACATCGAAACGCACCGCGCTCGACGCGAGTCCGACTCGATTGAACATTCGGCCGCAGGCGAGCTGCTAGCGCCACAGCAGCGACAGCGCTAGTCCCGCAACACTACGAGCTGGCCGCGATGGCAGCCGCCGAAAGTCTCTGACGGTGCGAAAGCGAACGCTATCCCCCGCATGGGGGGCGATGAGACCCGGTCATTTCAGCTCAACGGTCAGATCAGGCGACGCATGCCGGTCGCACCAGAAAGATCTACTGCAGGACGTGTCCGGCGTATTTCATCGCGTGTGTGTCCGAACAGGACGTCAGTCGCCACACGCGCTGCAGCCTCCTGGGACCGGGATCCCTGTTGCCCATCCCGCAGCGCGAATCAACAAACGACGTCCCGAACCGCCAAGCCCTGACGTCGCGGTCTGCCGAATATAAAGTCCGCCACAGGTCAAAGCGCGCCTCCAGTGCGGCGCGGCAGCGGAGGGCACAGTGCCATGGAGTCGCAGTAGCATCGGGCGTATTCCTTGCAAGTTCGCACGCAGATACAGTTCTTCTTCCCCAAGTAGTTAGGGTCTTCAACCGATGTCGGGTACCGAGATCTCGAGGGCGAGCACTGATGAAGGAGACCTATGAGAGGCGTAATCCTAGGCATGTGCGCGGTTGTTGCGGCGGGGGTATTCCTGGCGATGTACCTTTCCGTGTGGAGCACACGCGACCACCCGGAACGAGCAGCTACCTTTCGGCAGCACATCGTCTCTGAGCTGGTGTGGGTGACGATCCCTATTCTGATGTTGATCGCAGCCGCGTTTCCAGCAGCGATTGCCGTCATGTCTGCCGGCGCACACTAGAAGAAGCCACCGCCCCGGGGGCCAAAGGCGCTGCGGCTTGGTGACACCGCGGCATAAAGCCAGAGCAGCTCTGCACAAGATCCGTGCGGTGCTTACAAGCAGTTCAAGTGTCGCTGTGCAACGCTAGCGTTGACGGATGCTTCATCCTCCGTTAATGAGCAGCGCGCCCACTCCCCCAGCTGCGCGTGCTCGACCCTGGGGTTGGCAGGTCGGTTCGCGACCTGCCAACCCGCTTCTGATATGGCCCCCTCGTGTCAGCGGCACGAAGGGGATTCTCGCGAGTCGAGCGCGCTGCACTCTGGGGCCGGCGCTGCACATTTCCTGCGGCTGGCGATGCGGTGGCCCCCCCAATCGGGGGACGGTCATGCGAATCAAGTTTCCCCAATATTGAGTTTACGAATGGCACCGGCCATGCCGCGGCGTGGTTGAGGCGCTCGGGCCGCAAGCACTGAGGGCGTAATCGAGGCGCGAATTGATGGCCTCTGCCGAAAACCTCACCCTCTGCCTGGAGGGGCGAATTACCGCGCACACCGCGACGTCGATCTGGCGGTCTGCCCTGGACACACTCGCCTCGCATCCTGATCGACCGATCGTGATTGACACTTCGCGACTGGAGTACGTCGATACCGTCGGGGTGGCGATGCTATTTGATCTGGGTCATCAAAGGCGCGCCGCCGGTGCGGCGGTGGTCTTTCAGGCACTCCCAGCCAATCTTGCGTCCCTGCTTCACCGCTATGACGCGGCTGAGTTCGCCATCCCTGTTCGGGCCCGCCGGCATGTTGGGGTGTTTGAGCAGGTCGGTCGCTCGACAGTTGCGCAACTCCGAGTGCTCGGAGAACTGCTGGGCTTCCTGAGACTGTGCGGGCGTGCGCTCATGCGGGCCGTTACCCACCCGGGTACGGTGGCCTGGGCAGACGTGCTCGATGTCGCCACGGAGGTCGGAGCTCACGCAGTCCCAATCGTTCTTCTGATGGGTTTCCTCATGGGAGTGATCATTGCCTTCGAAGTCGGCCTGGTGGCTCGGCAGTTTGGGGCGATCATCTTTGTGGTGAACGGCGTCGGGGTGGCGATGCTGCGAGAGCTCGGGCCACTGATGACCGCTATCGTTCTTGCGGGCCGCACCGGCGCCGCATTCGCCGCCCAGATTGCGACGCAGCGAGTCAATGAGGAGCTCAACGCGATCTCTACCTTCGGGCTGGACCCAATTGAGTTTCTGGTGCTGCCGCGGCTCCTAGCCGCCATCTTTGTCGTCCCGTTGCTGGCCGTGTTGGCCGACGTCGTGGGTCTGTTCGGTGGCGCGTTGGTCATGGCGAGCACGTTCGACGTCAGCTATCTGCAGTTCTACTCGCAACTGCTGAAGGCCGTCACGGCGCAGGATTTCATACTCGGAATCGTGAAAGCAGCCGTGTTCGGGCTGACCATCGCGGCGATCGGCTGCCACCGCGGTTTCCGCGCCGGGGCAGGGCCTGCCTCCGTGGGCCTCTCCGCCACCGGCGCCGTAGTCGCGAGCATCGTTATGGTCGTCGTCATCGACGGCCTCTTTGCGGTGGTGACCAGCTGAATGGACCGTGCAGGCAATGTTCAGCCAGTCATGGGCGGCGCAGACACGGCCTCTGGATCGCAAGCGGCGGTGAGCGTGCGTAACCTGCGGATGGGGTATGGCACACGAGTGCTGCTCGAGGACGCATCGTTTGACGTCCATCCCGGCGAAATCGTGGTGATCCTTGGCGGATCCGGAAGCGGAAAGTCTAGTCTGATGAAAAACCTCATCGGGCTCTATCCGCCGCTGGCCGGTGATGTCCTGATCCGCGGCGTGAGTCTGGTGCGGGCGAAGGCCGACGAGAGAGCGGCTCTCCAACGTCAACTCGGTGTTATGTACCAAAGTGGCGCGCTCTTCGGATCGTTGACGGTACTGGAGAACATCCGCTTCCCGCTGGATAGATTCACAGATCTGTCGCTTGAGGAGAAGAATCTCGCCGCCCGCATGCTTCTGCAAACACTCGAGATGAAGCAGGCCGAGTCGCTCATGCCCGGGGAACTCTCGGGAGGCATGCTCAAGCGGGTGGCGATCGCGCGGGCGATGGCTCTCGGGTGCGACATCCTGCTGCTGGATGAGCCCTCGGCCGGTCTAGATCCTGTGACGGCGGCAAATCTGGATCTCACGCTCTTGTCTCTGCGTAAAAATCTGGCGGTCACCCTGATTGTCGTAACCCACGAGCTCGAGAGCATATTTGCAATTGCAGACCGGGCTATCATGCTTGACCCGATCTCGCGCGCCATCATCGCCGACGACAAGCCCACGACGCTGCGCGATCGCAGCACAGATGCGCGCGTCCATCAGTTCTTCAATCGTCAGCCTGACGAGCAGCGTGCGACCGAGGTTCGGTAGGGTATGGAAGAAGCCAAGCGTTACGGGAGGCTGGGCGCGTTTGTCGTCGTGAGCCTGTTCATCCTGGCAACGGGACTATTTCTGCTGGGTGGACGAAAGTGGTTTCAGCCGACCTTCATGTTCGAGACGTACTTCGACCAATCCGTCGCGGGCCTTGATGTGGGTGCGCCGGTACGGTTTCGCGGCGTACCGCTGGGTCACGTGGCCGCAATTCTGACCTCGGCCGCGACCTACGAGCAATCCGTCCCACTCGACAAGCGGCGCGAGTACATCGTGGTGCGCGTGGAGGTCAACCTCTCGGGACAGGAGGCGGCACAGATGAGGCGAGACGCCGAATCCCTGGCCGCAAAAGGGCTGCGCGCCCAGACACAGCTCGCCGGCATCACCGGCCAGCAGTACCTAGCTTTGGACTTCCTCGACCCCAAAAAGTACGCGCCGCTGCCGTTCGACTGGACACCCCAGTATCTGTATCTCCCGTCGGCTCCGAGTTCGGCCGGGGAGATCATCGCTAAGGCCCAGAGCTTTCTCGCCAGCCTCAACGAGGCGGACATCCAGAGGCTCGGCCAAAATCTCAACACGCTGGTAAGGGACCTGGATACGAAGCTCGGAGAGATTCCGGTCACTGATCTTGCCACCCACCTGCAGGGCGCGCTCAAGACAGCTAACAGCACGCTCTCGCGAATGGACCGCCTCCTGGCCGATCCGTCGCTGAAGCAGACGCTTGACAATGCGGCGGTCATCTCCGCGCGTGTACGCCAGATGACTGATGACGGTGAGCTGGACCGGCTCGTCAAGGATCTCGATGACACGTCCGAGCGCTTGGATGCCCTCGTTGGGGATAATCAGTACGACGTACGCGCGACCGTCGAGGACCTGCGCACCACCGCCGGTAACCTTCGCGCTTTGTCTGAAAGCGTCAAGAGGTATCCGGCGGGTGTCCTCGTCGCCGGACCGCCCGAGAAGGTCCAGCTTCCGAGACATTCGCCATGAGGTTCAAGCCCGTGGCTGTCGTCGGCGTCGCTCTGATCGTCTCGGCGTGTTCGATCGGTCGACCGATTCCCACCGCCACGACCTACAGCATCGAGTCGCCACCGGCTGCCCCGGATGCTGCGAAGCCTCCGCATCCGGAACGATTGCGAGTGGAGCGCGTTCGCGTTGCTGCGCCCTATGACGGGACCGCGCTCGTGTATCGGATGAGCGCGGTGCGCTATATATCCGACCCCTACCACGCCTTCCTTGCCGATCCCGGGCCAATGCTGAGCAACCGGATTGCCGAATGGTTGGCGGCTGCGGGACTGTTCAAGGCAGTCGACGGTCCCGGGAGCGCTGCGCCGGCGCCTTGGGTGCTCGAGGCGATCGTGACGGAGCTGTATGGGGATTTCGAGGCGGGTGGCGACAATCCCGCCGCCGTCATGTCCATCCGCTTTACCATCATCGATCAGGGCAGCGCCCGTCCGAAGGCGGCGTACGAGCGCACGATTACCCGGCGCGTCTCACTGTCGAGCACATCGCCAGAGGCTCTCGTGCGCGGTTACGGCACCGCGTTGGCTGAAATCCTCTCTCAACTCTCGGTCGACCTTTCGGGTCCGACCGCGCATTGAGGCGCGTTCTGCACTCGGAGAGAAGGCAATGGATGTCGCGTACATATCCGCACTCTCGGCGCTCGCCGGCTCGGCCGTCGGCGGATTCACGTCAACTGTCACGACGTGGCTGACGCAGCGCGCGCAGGCACGGGCTGGGCAACTAGCCCACGAATTCACACGACGCGAGGACCTCTACCGCGACTTCATCATCGCGGCGTCCAAGACTTATGGTGATGCGCTCGTGAGCAGCGAGCCGCAGCTGCCAGAGCTCGTTGCTCTTTATGCAATGATCAGCCGGATGCGAGTGCTGTCCCGGCCGCGCACGGTTGTATGTGCAGACAAGATCATGCTGGCCATCATCGATACGTACTTCTCTCCGAACCGTTCCGTCCGCGAGCTGCGAGACATGATGAAGGCCGGAACCGGTATCGACCCGCTGAAGGACTTCAGCGAAGCTGCGCGTGAAGAGGTGGGCGTGTTTAGACTTGACTAACCGCAGCAACCCGCCAGCCTACGTTGAGCTGGGACTGCCATAAAGGCGCGGGTACCTACAAGACATACGCGGGCGTTTTGCGCCACGATCCGTCTTCAGGACGCGCGCTTCTACCATCTGAGCAGGAGAACTACGTGGCACGCTCGATGCGCAATCATGCGAACCGACGGTCGGCACCCAACGTTGAGCAGAGCCTCGACTTTCTAGTGGAGCTTGTAGTACGCGAAGAGGATGCGTTCGTTGAGCCAGGACTCGCCCTGGACACTCTGGACCTCGGGCATGTCGACCGTCGGAACGAGTGCTGGTCCGGCACGAGCGCGATCGTGTCGAGCACCTTTCGCACCGGACTGGCGGCGTCGCGCCACGCCGCGCCTCCGACGCCCGCCGCGGAAGCGTACGCCGTTACATCAGTCGAGACCGTCACAACGGGCGGATGCGCGATTCATCCTGGATAACGGGTGAAATCCCGCCCGATGGAAATCTTGTGTGCAGGCCGGAGAGTGAGACGGAGACGATCGTCCTCTCTCGTGGGGGCTAATTCTCTACGCCCTGGTGCTCAGCTTCCGCGTGAAAACCAAGGACTCGCACACACGGCGTCCGGGTCCCAAGCCATCATAGGCTTTCAGAGCGCGCATCGATCCGGCCACTTGGGTAATTTCGTCGCGGGCCTCGGCCAGCGTAAACTCATAGTCTGTGCGAGTGGTCGGGCGGATCGGCGTCCACGACCTGGACTGTGGGTCCACTTGTTTGCGGGTACAGGGGTTCATTGGTCACGAACAACGTCGCTCCCGGCGTCAATATCCCGTTAAGCCGAGCGACGAAGCCCGTAGGCAGTTTGATTCTGGCAACCGCCATCGGGTCTACCTGGCTACCCTGCTCGCCTATGTGGCCCGGCACGCCGACTCTCAACCACCGGAATTTCGTGGGATCGGGAACGTAGGGATCGGGCACGCTGCTCGGGCCCTCTGTGAGCACCAGTGCGTGATCGAGGAGCGGCGCATCGCCGGTGACCATCATTCGGGCTCGACCAATCTCTACACCGTTGCGATAAACAACGACGCGCTGACTACCTTGACTTAGCACGATGCTAACTGGGCCGCTGGGAGACAACTCAGGTTGCCAACGCTCATCTTCAGTGGGCGTCAAGGGGTCGGGCTCGACCGGTTGGCCGCCGACGAACTGTACCGGAGCGAGATACCCCGGATGCGCGACACGCTCTGGCTCAGTTGCCGCGGTGCCGATCACGACCGTCATGCCGTTGGGCGAAATCTCGAAGAGCCGCTGTGCAAACTCGCTGGGCAAGTGAATGCAGCCGTGCGATTCGGGATAGCCGGGCAGTCCGCCGGCATGCAGCGCGATGCCACCCCAGGTAAGTCGCTCCATGTACGGCATCGGCGCACCGTCATAGATCGTTGACCGATGCTCCTTCTGCTTTTGCAGGACCGTGAATACCCCAGTAGGCGTCGGGTGACCTGGGCGGCCGGTGCTTACGGTGGTGGCCCCGATCAGAACACCGTTGCGATAGACATAGGCTCTCTGCTCAGTGATGCTCACGACCATGACCACGGGACCGGTGGGTACGGCTTCTGCCATCCACAGAAACTCGCCTTTCTTGAGCTGATTGATGGGCGTGTCGATGGGTAGGGAGGCTTTTGCGCCCCAAAAAGGTACTGAGTCGGCTAGCGCCGGAGTCAGTAGCGCCACACCCATCACGCTCAGCACCATCCAAAGCGAATGAATCGTCCGACGCATGGCAGACATATGAACTTCCCGGACTGAGACGAGTCTACGTGAGCTTATCTGGGCTGGAGCTCAACGTCTTGGTATTTTCCCGTCGTTTTTTTCTCGGACTCTCTTTAGCCGGGGTGGCTGCTGGATCGACAGGCGCCCGGTCCGCTCTTGGGCAAACGCAAGGAGTCAGCGGTCCGATAGCTCCCAGTTTGCTGCGGCGCGCGCTCGATGCTCTGGAGCGACATCACGACAGCATCACTTACCGAGACTTTATCGGCGTTGCTGACTTTTCCCTTCCCTCACGTGCACCGAGGTTCCACTTAGTTAAGCTCGCCGACGGGAGCGTGCAGTCGCATTTGGTCGCACACGGAAGGGGTTCCGACCCCTCCCGTACGGGCTGGCTTGAGCGCTTCTCCAACGAGCCTCGCTCGAACGCAACCGCCGCCGGAGCCTATAGAACGGCTTCCTTCTATGTCGGTGCCCATGGTCACTCAATCCGACTCGAGGGACTCGACCCGACCAACAGCAACGCCCTCTCTAGGGCGATCGTGGTGCATGGCGCCTGGTACGTGAGTGAGGAAATGCTCAGCTTCTCCGGTATCCTCGGTCGCAGCCAAGGCTGCTTTGCCGTCGCAAGCTCCAGTTTGCCCGCGATCATGACGCGGCTCGGGCCCGGCCGCCTGATCTACGCGGACAAAGCTTAGGAAACTGTCTAGCTAACGCTCGCGGGGCTTACTAGCTGGAACGTTGCTTTTCGTGCTATCTGTTTTCTCAATAAAACCTGATGGCGCGCGTTGAACTCTGAGCCGCCGACGGGGGATTCGCGCCCCCGCAGAGGTTGATCAACCTTGGGCAGAGCAAACGGACCAGGCATGAGTACCCGCTCAATAGACCTTGGCTCTGCTGAAAGCGACCAACCGCCGCCGCGGGAGGGCGTGCCCAATTTGGCGCGTTACAGGCTGCGGCGGCTGCACAGAGATACTGAGTTCGAACTCTTGCGCGGCTCTCTCAGCAGATCTGAGGATGCGAGCGCACCGTCTATTCTGGTGCGGACTCCGATCGCCGACCATCCCGCGCCAGCGAGCCTGCGGAGAATGCGGGAAGAGTACGCCTTGCGGTCGGAGCTGGATCGTGCGTATGTGGTCCGCCCCCTGGCGCTAATCCATGCCGGCGGCCACCCCATGCTCGTGCTGGAGGATCCGGGCGGCACGCCGCTTGATCTCCTGCTGGACGGGCCGATGGAAATTGCCAGGTTTTTGCGCTTGGCTATCCGCATCGTCGCTGCACTTGGCCACGTTCACAGCCGCCGTCTGGTCCACAAGGACGTCAAGCCGGCCAACATCCTGGTGAACACGGCCCGCGACCAGGCCCGGCTGATGGGCCTCGGGATCGCTTCGAGTGTTCCGCGCGAGCGCCAATCGCTCCAGCCTCCCGAATTCGTGGCCGGGACACTCGCTTACATGGCCCCGGAACAAACCGGGCGAATGAATCGCTCGGTCGATTCGCGCAGCGACCTCTACGCTCTTGGCGTCACGTTTTACGAGATGCTGACGGGAACACTTCCGTTCATGGCATCCGATCCGATGGAACTGGTGCACTGCCATATCGCAAGGCAGCCAACACCACCGGGCGTGAAGTTGAAAGGTATACCAGCCCCGGTTTCGGCAATCATCATGAAGTTGCTCGCCAAGACGGCCGAGGAGCGCTATCAGACAGCGTCCGGCGCGGCAAGTGATCTTCGGCGCTGTCTTTCTGAATGGGAAACGCAGAATCGGATCGACGAGTTCCAGCTTGGCGAACAAGACAAGCCAGATCGGCTGCTGATTCCCGAGAAATTGTACGGGCGAGAACCGGAAATCGCCGCCCTGCTCACTGCCTTTAACCGCGTCGTAGTCGGAGGCAGGCCGGAGCTGATACTTGTCTCCGGATACTCCGGTATCGGCAAATCCTCCATCGTCCATGAGCTTCACAAACAGCTGGTTCCGCCGCACGGTCTTTTCGCATCGGGTAAGTTTGATCAACAAAAGCGCGACATTCCTTATGCCACTTTGGCACAGGCCTTCCAGGGCCTTCTGCGCCCGCTTTTGACCACGAGCGAGGCAGAGCTGAGCAAATGGCGCGACGCCCTTCGTGAGGCGGTAGGTCTGAACGGCCAGCTCATTGTGGATCTCGTTCCCGAATTGAAGCTCATCATAGGAGAACAGCCACCGGTCCCTGAACTTCCGCTGCAGGACGCGCAAGGCCGGTTCCAGTTGGTGTTCCGTCGGTTCATCAGCGTATTCGCGCGGGCGGAGCATCCGCTGGCCCTATTTTTCGACGATTTGCAGTGGCTCGACGCGGCGACGCTCGATTTGATTGAAGATATGTTGATCCAGCCAGACATGCAGCACTTGCTGTTGATCGGCGCCTATCGAGACAACGAAGTTGATCCCGGCCACCCGCTGACGTGGAAGCTCGAAGCCATTCGGAGAACCGGGGCAGTCGTTAGTGAGATCACTCTTGCGCCCCTCGCAGCGAAGGACGTGACGCAATTGACCGCCGACGCTCTCCACTGCGAGCCCGACCGTGTCACTTCACTGGTGCAAATGATTTACGACAAGACCGCGGGCAGTCCGTTTTTCACGATCCAATTCATCTCCTCCCTCGCTGACGAAGGCCTGCTTACTTTCGATCATGTCGATGCACACTGGTCATGGGATGTCGATCGCATTCGCGCCAAAGGGTACACGGATAACGTGGTAGACCTCATGGTCGGGAAGCTGGCCCGTCTCCCGGCCAAAACGCAGGAGGCGCTCAAGCATCTGGCGTGCCTCGGAAATGCCGCAAGCGTCAAGACACTGTCTCTGGTGTACGGAGCGACGGAAGAGCAGTTTCATGCGGATTTCCACGAAGCTCTCTGCGCGGAGTTGATCGAGCGGAAGGGGGACTCGTACAGGTTCATCCACGATCGCGTTCAGGAGGCAGCCGACTCGATGATCCCGGAAGGCTTGCGCCCCCAGGAGCACCTCCGCATTGGAAGGTCCCTTGCTGCGCATACGCCTGAAGACAGGCGGCACGAGGGAATCTTTGAAATTGTCAACCAGCTAAACCGCGGCGCAGATCTGATCAGTGCGGTGGAGGAGCGCGAGCAGGCTGCGGAGCTGAACCTGATCGCAGGCAGGCGCGCCAAGGCGTCGACGGCCTACGCATCCGCGTGCGGCTACCTGCGTAGCGGGACGGCTATGCTCGGCCGCGACGCCTGGACGAACCGGTATCCGCTCGCCTTCGACTTGTGGCGCGAACGCGCGGAATGCGAATACCTGAGCGGTCACTTCGATGAGGCCGAGCGGCTCATCTCCGATCTGCTGTTGAGAGCTGCCTCGAAGATCGACAAGGCGGCCCTCTACCGCCTCAACGTGGATCTCTGTGCGATGAAGTCGGAAAGCCCCAAGGCCGTCGAGAGTGCGCTCGAGTGCCTTCGCCTCTTCGGCATCGAGATGCCGCCGCACCCGACGCGCGAGCGGGTCGAGGCCGAGTACGAGAAGATCTGGACTAACCTCGGGGGGCGCTCCATCGAGAGCCTGATCGACCTGCCGCGCATGAGTGATCCGGAGATGCAGGCTGCCATGTGGGTGCTGTCGGTCCTCTTCGCACCGGCGTTGTCTACCGACGTAAACTTGGCTTACCTGCTGGTCTGCCACATGGTGAACCTCACGCTAAGGTACGGAACAACAGGTGCATCAACACAGGCCTACGCGTTCTTCGGAATCATTCTCAGGCCGGCCTTCCACCGCTATGGTGACGACTACCGATTCGGTAGGCTCGCCTGCGACCTCGTCGAGAAGCACAAACTGCTCGCTGATAAAGCGAAGAGCTATCTCGCGATGGAAATGATTGCGGTTTGGGCGCAACCGCTGCAGGCCGCCCTCGACTACGCCCAAAAGGCGTTCCGCTCCGGCATCGAAACTGGCGACCTGACTATCGCCTGCTACGGCTGCAGCCACACGGTGACGGCCCTGCTCTTGCGAGGCGATCACCTCGAGCAGGTATGGCGGGAATCACAGCGCGGTCTCGAGTTCGCGCACAACGTCAAGTTCCGCGACGCGATTGACGCGATCATGATCCAGCAGCGGTTTATTGCGAACATGCGGGGACGGACTGCCCACTTCTCCACGTTTAGCGATCCGACGTTCGATGAGGACGCGTACGAGGCGCAACTCATGGAGGACCGGTCGGCCACGATGGTGTCCCGGTACTGGATGTACTGGATCATTAAGATCCAAGCGCGCTTCCTGTCCGGGGACTACAAGACGGCGCTTGACGCGGCGCGCAAGGCGAAGGCGCTTGTCTGGGTAGCCGATACCCACGTCCGCTCGCTCGATTACTACTACTACACGGCGCTGGCGATCGCTGCGGCCTACGAGACTCTTCCGGCCGGCGCGCAGCGCGAATGGCGCGAGCTCCTCGACGCGCACACCCGTCAGCTTCGGGAGTGGGCTGAGAACTGCTCGCCGACCTTCCGCGACAAGCACGCCCTGGTGGCAGCAGAGACCGCGCGGCTCGACTGCCGCGCGCTCGACGCCGAGCGCCTCTACGAGGAGGCCATCCGCTCAGCCCGCGCAAATGGCTTCGTCCAAAACGAAGCGCTGGCCTGCGAGCTTGCTGCGCGCTTCTACGCGGCGCGGGGCCTCGAGGAGATTGCGCGTTTATACATGCGGCACGCGCGCGAGGGTTATCTCCGCTGGGGAGCCACCGGAAAAGTGCGGCAACTCGAGGCGTTGCATCCGCACCTCACTGAGCCGGAGCGCGCACCTGCGCCGACCAGCACGATCGGCGCGCCCGTTGAGCATCTCGACCTCGCGACCGTGATCAAGGTCTCGGAGGCCCTCTCGGGCGAGATGGTTCTGGAAAAACTGATCTTTAAACTCATGCAGACAGCCATCAAGCACGCAGGGGCCGCCCGCGGTCTCTTGATTGTTCCGCGAGGCCGTGAGCTGCAGGTGGAGGCTGAAGCGACCGCAGGAGATGATGTAACGGTGCGTCTGCGCGATGACGCCGAAACCGAAGCCGCGCTGCCGGAATCGGTTGTTCGCAGCGTTGTGCGCACCAAGGAGAGCGTGATTCTCGATGACGCCTCGGCGCAGAATCCTTATTCCTCCGATCCATATGTCGTTCGGCACCGGGCTCGTTCGGTTCTTTGTCTGCCACTCATGAGCCGCAGCAAGCTCATCGCGGTGCTCTATCTCGAGAACAACCTCGCTCCTCGCGTCTTCGGGCCGGCCCGTATCGTGGTGTTAAAGCTGCTCGCGTCGCAGGCCGCAATGTCGCTCGAGAATACTCGCCTGTACCGCGACCTTGCCCAACGCGAGGCGAAGATCCGGCGGCTGGTAGACGCGAATGTCGTGGGGATTCAGATTTGGGACTTCAATGGCACCATTCTCGAGGCCAATGACGCGTTTCTTCGCATGGTGGGATACGAGCGTGAGGATCTCCTCTCGGGACGCCTGCGCTGGACCGAGTTGACGGCCGCCCAATACGGTGACCACCATCGTCAGGAAGTCACGACAGAGATCCAGCGCACCGGGACCGCGCAACCGTTCGAATGGGAGTGCGTCCGTAAGGACGGCAGCCGGGTGCCGGTACTGGCTGGTGCTGCGAGCTTCGAAGGTGAGAACCAGGGTGTTGGCTTCGTGCTCGACCTGACGGAGCACAAGCGCGTAGAACAGGCTTTGCGGCAAAGTGAAGCGTATCTGGCCGAGGCGCAGCGGCTGGCGCACACGGGGAGTTGGGCCTACGATCACGTCCTCGGGAAAGTGAAGCACTACTCGGATGAGGCGTTCCGGCTGTTTGGCCTCAATCCCCGCCGCCCCAGCGGCCCGCCCCAGCTCGAAGAGACCCGCCAACTGATTCACCCGCGGGACCGCGAGCGCGTGTTCGAACAGCTCGCGCGGATATTTCGTGACAAAGCTGAATACGACCAGCAGTACAGGATCGTGCTGTCAGATGGAGCCGTCCGGCACCTACACTCGATTGGGCATCCGGTTTTCAACCAGGCTGGAGAGCTGGTCGAATACTTGGGAACCGTAATGGATGTAACCGAGCGCAGGCGCGCCGAACACCGCCTGCTCGTGCAACACCGCGTCACGCACATCCTGGCTGACGCTGCCACGCTCGAGCAAGCCGTACGAAAAATCCTCGAGATGATGGGCCAGTGGCCGGGATGGGATCTCGGTGTTTTCTGGCAAAACGATCGGGAGGCAGGCGTGCTCCGCTGCGGCGAGCTGTGGCCGACACCCTCCCTCGAGGCCGCGCGGTTCGAGGCTGTCACTCGGGCAAGCACCTTCTCGAAGGGCAGCGGGCTGCCGGGCCGAGTCTGGGCGAGCGCTGCGCCGGCGTACATTCCGGATGTCATCCGTGACGTGGAGTTTGACCACGCGGACATCGCCGCACGCGAAGGCTTGCACGGGGCCTGTGCATTTCCGATCCTGCTGGGCGGTGAGGTCCTAGGCGTCATAGGTTTCTTCAGCCGTGACGTCTGGCAAGCAGACCAGAACCTGCTCGACATGTTGGCAACCATCGGCAGACAGATCGGGGAGTTTACGAAACGCGCCGCAGCGGTCGATGAGCTGCACCTGCGCGTGAACATGTTGCAGCAAATTCCCGGCGGGGCCTGGTCGGCAAAACCAGATGGGACCCCCGACTTGGTGAATCAGCTGTGGTTCGAGTACACCGGCCAGACACGGGAGTACGTAAATTCGCATCCCGAGGCGTGGATGGCCTCTGTTCACCCCGAGGATCGAGAACGAGTATCGCAGACCTACTGGGAGGGGATACGCTCCGGGCGCGGCTTTACGATGGAATCGCGGTATCTGCGCGCGTCCGACGGGACATACCGGTGGCACCTGGATCGTGCAGTGGCGGTACGCGATCCGGAAGGAAATATCCTGAGATTCGTTGGCACGTCCACGGACGTGCACGATTTTCGCCAGGTGCAGGAAGAACTGCGCAACACACAGGCCGAGCTCGCGCACATTACACGCGTGATGACGATGGGGGAGCTCACTGCGTCGATCGCGCACGAAGTGAATCAGCCCTTGGGCGCGATCGTTACGAGCGCAGCCGCCTGCGAGCGCTGGCTGGCAGCAAGTCCTCCGCAAATGGAAAAAGCGCGGCGAGCGCTCGAACGCATCGTCAACGACGGGAGGAAAGCGGGCGAGGTCATCAAGCGAATCCGGGCCCTCATGAAGCGCCAGGCACCTCGCAAGGACTGGCTGCAGATCAATGAAGCCATCCTCGAGGTCATCGCGATTGCACAATATCAGGTCGGTCGCAACGACATACTGCTCGAGACACAACTTGGTGAGGGTCTGCCGCCCGTGCGGGGGGACCGGGTGCAGCTGCAGCAGGTGCTTCTCAACCTGATCGTCAACGCGATCGAGGCGATGAGTGAAGTCGACCGGCGGCGCCGGGAATTAACGATTGTGTCCGCTACAGACGGGCCGGATGCCGTGCGGGTTGAAGTGCGCGACACCGGAACAGGCTTGGACCCTGAAAGCGCAGCTCAGTTGTTTGAGCCCTTTTACACGACCAAGGCCGAGGGGCTTGGCATTGGGTTGTCCATCAGCCGTTCGATCGTCGATGCGCATGGCGGCCAATTAACGGCTGGCGCAAACGCACCGATCGGAGCCGTGTTCTGCATTTGGCTACCGATCGAAGGACGGATGTCGTAGCTACGTGCAATTGGCGTAGCATAAAGAGAGAGTTGGCGGTCGCGCCACCTGCCCAAGCTAGAGGAACCGTCATCATGGCCGACGCATCGGGTGCCGTCTTCGTCATCGACGATGACCCATCAATGCGCGCGGCACTCGGGGATCTCATCAGCTCCGTCGGGCTGCAGGCGCGGCTATTTGCCTCTCCTCAGGTGTTCCTGCAGAGCAACCCGCCGGACATCCTGGGCTGTCTCGTGCTCGACGTGAGATTGCCGGGCATGAGCGGTTTGACGTTTCAGACTCAGCTCGCGAAAGCGGGACTCGCCTTTCCGGTCATCTTCATAACCGGTCACGGGGATATTCCGATGAGCGTTCGGGCAATGAAGGCCGGAGCGGTAGAGTTCCTGACCAAGCCATTCCACGAGCAGGAGCTGCTCGATGCGATTCACACGGCGATCGAGCGTGACAAGGAACGGCGCCGCGGGGCGCTGATCGCCGGCGAACTGCAGGAGCGCTATGCCACGCTGACGGAGCGCGAGCGCCAGATCATGGCGTTCGTTGTCACGGGGCAGGCGAACAAGCAGATCGCGGCCGAGCTCAACCTCAGCGAGATGACGGTGAAGGTTCACCGCGGGCAGGTCATGCGCAAGATGAAAGCGGCGTCTCTGCCCGAACTCGTGCGGATGGCCGACCGGCTCGGCGCGCCGAACAAAACGTCGTAGGCGAGTAGTACCAAAGTCGTAGCGACGACATCTCTCCACAGCCGATATTTGCGCTCGGAGCCGGACGGACGCTACCGCCGTGCAATGGCATTGGGCAGTCCGGTCAGACTAGTCTCCTCCCTCAACCGCTGGACGGGAGATTCGGGTGCCGAGAAGGCCGCTGGTCGCGATCGTCGACGATGACAAGTCGATCCGGGACACGACGAAGGACTTGCTCGAATCGGCCGGCTTTGCAGCCGTTGCATTCGCGAGCGGCTCACGGCTCTTGAAGTCCCGGCGCATGAAAAGCATCTCCTGCCTGGTCACTGACATGCGTATGCCAGAGATGACCGGGCTTGAGCTTCAGGAGCATCTGGTCGGATCGAACCACGCGATCCCCACGATTCTCATGACTGCTTACCCGGACGAGCGCGTGCGAGCGCAGGCGATCAAGAGCAACGTCGTCTGTTATCTCGCTAAGCCATTCGCAGCGAATGAGTTACTTGCCTGCATCCGCCGCGCAATCCGACCTCGCGCCGGGGCGACGGAGTGAATATGCATAGGGCTGAGCAACCATCATCGGGTGCGGCGCAGTTGCGAAAAGCGCCGTCGACGCCTGAGAGGGCTACCGCTGTCATCGCGTTCGGACCGTATCGCCTCTTCCCGAGCCTGCGACGCCTGGAGAGGGCAGGGCGGGCCATCGAGTTGGGGAGTCGCGCTTTCGACATCCTGTGCGTCTTGGTTGAGCACGCTGGTGAGATTGTGACGAACCGTGAGCTGATGGCGCGCGTCTGGGGCAAGGTTCTGGTGGGGGAAGGGAGCCTACGGTTTCATATCAATGCATTGCGTAACACGCTCGCGCAGGACAATTTGGGCGCCGAGTACGTGAAGAACGTAGCCCGGCGCGGCTATTATTTCGTTGCCCCGGTCCAAAGAACCGCTGTTGAGCCACCGGTAAGCACCGATCCCTCCCGAGTTGAACTTGGGAAACTTCCGCGGCGGCCCGGCAAGATCGTCGGGCGAACGACCGAAATTCAGGACCTCGTAGCGCTCCTCGGTGAGACGCGCTTTATCACCATTGTCGGCTCCGGCGGTGTCGGTAAGAGCACCGTGGCCGTTGAAGTGGCTTACCGACTGCACGAGCAGTTCGACCTGGTCAGATTCGTGGATCTCGAGACGATCGAGGATGCGTCCTTGGTTGCAAGTGCTGTGGCCTCTGCGTTAGGTCTGATCGTGGCCTCGGCAAATCCGGTTTCGAGTCTCATCGCGTATCTGCGTGAAAAGCGCGCTTTGTTAATCTTCGATTCCTGCGAACGTGCTCTCGAAGGGGCCGCAATGCTCGCGGAGCAGATCTTCGATGGCAGCGCGCGCACCAGCATTCTGGCGACAAGCCAGGAAGCGCTGCGCGCGGCAGGCGAGCGAACGTACCTTCTGAATCCGCTGGCCGCTCCCGCCGAAGAAACGCAGTTGACGCCTGAAGACGCTATACGCTACCCGGCTGTCGAACTCTTTGTGTCCCGAGCGCGCGAGACGGTTACGCAGTTTGAGCTGACCGTCTCCAATGTCGCGGCGATTGGCGCGATCTGTCATCGGGTGGACGGCATTCCCCTGGCGATCGAGCTGGCCGCCGGGCGCGCCGGCACACTGGCTTTGCCGACCATCTTGGCTCTGCTGAACAGTCAATTTTCCCTGACCTGGCCGGGCCGCCGGACCGCAGCGCAGCGACACCGGACCTTGGGTGCCGCGATCGCGTGGACGGTCGAGCTTCTCGATGAGCGTGAGCGGGTGCTGCTGCGTAGGCTTGCGATATTTTCCGGTCCGTTCACCCTCGAGGCGGCACAACAGGTCACCTCGGGAAGCGCACTGCCCGTCGGTGCCATCGCAGAAGCGTTGTCTAATCTCGTTGCTAAGTCCCTCGTCAGCTCTTCGAGCCTCGACCAAATCACGCAACCTGGCAGTCTCGAGCAATCGACGCATTTTTGGCTTCTGGGCGGAACACGTGCGTTTGCGCGCCAGATGATGGAGGACGGCGGTGAAGCGGATGAGGTTGCGAGACGACACGCGATCTATCTGTGCGAGTTCCTCGAGCGCACCTATGCGGGTTCGAGTGAGTTCGCGCACGCCGAGGAGTGGCGCTCGCACGCCGCCTACCTGACGAACGTGCGTGCGGCGCTTGACTGGGGGCACAGACGGCGCAGCGAAACGGAGCTGCTGTCCCGATTGGCTGCAGCCACGGGCCCCTTCTTGCTGGACTTGTCGCTCTTGAGCGAATGCGTTCAGTGGGCGTCAATCGGACTGGGAGCTCTCGGCAGCGAACGCGGGTCGCGCCTGGAGCTGGAACTGCAGGCTTCGCTGGGGCTGGCGTTGTTGTTTAGTCGCGGAAGCGTCGAAGAGGCACGAGTCGCCCTGACTCGTGCATTGGAATTGGCGGGCAAACAACGTGACCATTACGACCAGATGCGAATGCTGGGTGCACTCAACAGCTATCTCCAGCGCCCCGGAGACCTGCACCGCGCACTGAACCTTGCGGAACAGGCAAAAGAGGTTGCCGCATCACTCAATGATCCGGCGTTTTCTGCGTTGGCAGATTGGCTGCAGGGCGCTACCGCGGACCTGGTAGGCGATCACGCCACCGCACGTCGGTTGGGCGAACGCGCTTGGTCCGGTCCACCACTGACAAGCTTGGTAAAGCGCGTGAGATTCGGCTTCGACGATCACCGCATCCGTGCGCTCTGCGGATGGGCTCGAAGTTTGTGGCTGCTGGGGCTCGCCGATGAGGCCCGCACTGCGATTCCTCGGGTCGCGCGGGAAGCGGAGCGGTCCGGACATCCGATTCCGTCCGCTCGCGCCCTTTGTATGCTTACGCATATCTGGTTGTGGACCGGAGACTGGGACGCGGCTGAAGAGTACTCGCGAAGGCTGATCGCGCACGCGGAAGAGCACTCGCTGCGGGGAGCCTACGCAAGTGCTCGGGGACTTCAAGGGCAACTGAGCCTAGAACGCGGCGACGCGCACGCGGGACTACAGGCCTTGCTAGAGGCTACGGAGTTTGTAGCGCTTCGGGCGCATTTTTCTGAGCCTTTGGCGCGGGCGTACGCACAGCTGGGAAGAATCGACGAGGCGCTGGTGGCCATTGATTGCGCACTGGAGGCGACTGAAGGGGCGGGAGGCTCGTGGAGTTCCTCGGAGTTTCTGCGGGTGAAAGGCAGTCTCCTGGCCGAGCACGTTGAGAGCCGACAGGTTGAGGCGCAGGCGCTATTTCGTCAGTCGCGCGAGCGGGCGCGGCAGCACGGTGCTTTGGCTTGGGAGTTGCGGAGTGCGATGAGTCTCGTACGGTGCGACTCATCGTCGCAATCGACGCTTGCCTTGCTCAAGGATTGTTACTCGAAGTTTTCCCAGGGTTTCCAGACCCGGGATCTCATCCTGGCCCGTCAACTGCTCGCGGAGTCCGCACAGCAAACCTGCCAGGCACCGACGGTGCATACCGCTCGCTCTAACACGATTACCATGATGTGAAGTTCCATATCGCGCTCTCCGGAGCCTGCGGAATGGAGTCTCTCGCGCACCAGCGTGCGCTGGGACGCCGTCGGCTTGACGTGATCCACACCCCGGGGGATTCATCTTTCGCCGGGGTACTACAGCCCGGGCTTTTCTAAGCCGATCTAACGTTGGCTAACATTTCGTAGAGGTAGTCTCTGGCCATTACTCGAGGAAGGTGCCAAGACATGGAAACTCAGGTCGGCGACAGGCTAATCGTTTCAAAGGTGGCAGCGAGTCCCTCGCGCGAGTGGGTCGATCATGTGATTACGCTGCTTGATACAGCCGCCAGTCAGCTCCCGCGCGAACGTGCAGCGCGGCATTTCATACTTGAGGCGACTTCGCTGTTGCGAAAGCGGATTGACTCGGATGCCTCGCGGGAGGTTCCGGACGGCAGAGGTCGATTGCTGGCATGGCAGGCACGCATTGTGCGTGACTATATTGATGCTCATATCACTAGTTCGGTACTCGTCGCAGATCTCAGCGCGCTCATCCAGCGCAGCGAAGCGCACTTCTCGCGCTCCTTTAAACGTAGCTTCGGGGAGACACCCCACGCATTCGTGATCCGCCGTCGCGTAGAACTGGCCGCCCAATACATGCTGCAGTCGGATGCCTCCTTGAGCGACATTGCGCTGAAATGTGGATTCACAGACCAGGCGCATCTGTGCAAGCACTTTCGACAGTCAACGGGGCAGCCGCCGGGCGCCTGGAGACGGGCACGCAGAACGCAAGACCTTGTGGAACCAGTGTGGCGAGCTGAGGAGGCGCGGGCATGCGCGTGAGCATCAGGCGGCGTCTCGTGGGGGGACGATCTTGCGACAGCGGGCTGAGCTAGCCGAACAGCGCCCAGCGGAGCGCCGCAGCCAGCAGCTCGTGCCAGGGCGGTACGTGACCTCATCGGAACGCCCGTTACTCGAACGGCAGAAATCTTCTTAGCAATCGGTTTTTTTACAAGAACGGCACCGCCAACTCTCACATCATGCGGGGAGATTGGCCGAAAAGTGGTAATCGAAGCCATGGTGCACTTCTCGAGGAACCGATCTGCCTGGGAGCTACACATGCCAGTAGTGAACGCGGAAATCCCGACCGCCCTCAAGATCGCACTCGACAAAGAGGCGGCATGGCTAGGAGCGGAAACCTCGGATGTCGTAACTGCTGCGCTGTCCGAGTATCTAGGTGTACCCGCGCACACACTCTTCCAGGTGTCAACCTCGGGCGCGCTGGTGGCTGGCGTCTCCGATAGGGAAGTTAGCGTCAGGTCCATTCTGCAGCACGGCGATTTCGGCCTTGGCACCTTTGCCGATTTTGGCGGCGAAATGCTGGTGCTCGACGGACGGGTCTACCGGGTACGCGGCGGTGGCAGCGTATCGGAGGCGAGTCGCGAGACGGGTGCACCATTTGCCGTGGTGACGCGCTTCTCTCCTGAAGTCGACACCGCTGTGTCGCCTGTCCGGAGCTTCAAGGATCTGGGCGAGCGATGCGACGCGTATCGCACCTCAGGAAATATCTTCTATGCAATTCGGTTGGACGGACGCTTCAAGCGGGTCCGCACCCGAGCCGTCAAACCTTCGTCGCCTGGCAGTGGTCTTGTCGAGGCGGCCGACGCCCAGAGCGAGTTTAGCTTCACTGACATCGACGGTACCCTGGTCGGGGTGTGGTCGCCGGCCTTTTCGAGCGCCTTTAGTGTCGCCGGCTACCATTTTCATTTCATTTCGGGTGACCGCCGCCACGGCGGACACCTACTCGACGTTGAGACCGCGGGACTTCGTCTCAGGGTCGAGGCCCTCACTGACTTCCATCTTGCGTTGCCTTCGTCGGAAGCATTTCTGAAAGCAGAACTGAGCAAGACCACGGCTGAAGAGCAGGCACGCTAGCTGTCGACCCTCAACCCTCAACCCCAGGACCTTTTTGCCCGACACTCGGTCAACGAGTTTACGCGACCCCGTAAGCAGCAGCGACGAAAATCGCAGTAAGTACCCGACTGCACGCGAATCGCTAGCGATCGTCGCTGTAGAAGTGATGGCCAATTGCCGCGTGGTTGGTACTGGCGGGCGCCAGCGGCTATTTTGAGATCAACGGCTGCAAGCCGCTGGTCATCTTCAACAGCGCGCAGTCTGCGACGATGGTGACAAATGGCTGCGTCAATTTCAGCAGCCGCGCGCTGGCGGGTAGCGGTGGGCGCATTCAGGCGACGCGCCCACCGGGGAACGTTAGCCCTTGATAAAGGCGAGGAGGTCCGGATTGATCACTTCAGGGTGAGTGGTGCACATGCCATGCGGGTAGCCCTTATAGATCTTCAGAGTACCGTTCTTCACAAGTTTCGCTGAAAGGAGGGCCGAGTCAGCAATGGGTACTATCTGGTCATCATCGCCGTGCATGATCAGGACGGAAACGCTAATAGCCTTGAGGTCCTCGGTGAAGTCCGTCTCAGAGAAGGCCTTGATGCAGTCGTAGTGCGCCTTGGCCCCACCCATCATCCCTTGGCGCCACCAGTTGTCGATGACCCCCTGATAAACCTTAGCGCCCGGACGATTGAAGCCATAGAACGGTCCCGCCGGCACATCGCGGAAGAATTGAGCTCGGTTCTCCGCTAGGGCGGACCGAAAGCTGTCAAAGACCGACAATGGCAGTCCGCCGGGATTGGCGTCGGTTTTCACCATGATCGGCGGTACTGCGCCGATCAGTACAGCGCTGGCCACGCGCCCCTGCCCGTGACGCGCCACATAGCGAGCTACCTCACCGCCGCCGGTTGAATGGCCGATGTGAACCGCGTTCCGTAGGTCCAGGTGCGCGGCGAGTTGGGCGACATCTGCCGCATAGGTATCCATGTCATTTCCGTTCGCCGTTTGCGTCGAGCGTCCGTGGCCACGCCGATCATGCGCAATGACACGGTAGCCCCGCAGAACGAAGTACATCATCTGCGCGTCCCAATCGTCCGCGGACAAAGGCCAACCGTGGTGAAAGACGATGGGCTGCCCGGTGCCCCAGTCCTTGTAGAAGATCTCTATACCGTCTTTAGTTCTGAAGCTGGTCATCGCGGCTAATCCTCGTGCAGTGTCTGTGGCGGGCGCGGCAGGCGGACTCGAGGCAACGGAGCGTATGGCAGCTGCCACGGCCACGCTGCTCACGCCAAACCGAATTGCGGTGCGCCTGTTGATCGTGCTCGGCCCGTCTGAGGCGGTGATCTTCATCGGGTGTTTCTTCGCATAACAGCGCAACGGGGCGCGCTTCCGCTTGGCCCATTATGTAGCGCTTTACGCGAAATGGATCTGCGTCAACCGGCACGATCGCACAGACATACAAGAATGATTGAATCCTACTCGGGAGTCGATCGCGACTTGAGGTTGCGAGGACAGGCGTCCTAATCTCACGGTGCCGTAGGATAAAAGATCGCGATGCGGGGCAGGGGATACGATCTCCGGACAGCGAAAATACGCTCTCAAAGCATAGAGCGTGTCATACCACTCGCTGCTTTAGTCAAGCTTCGCGCGTACCGATACCTTAGCGCCGGCCTTGGAATGCCGGACAACGGTTGCAATGATGGGGTGGAGACGCCGCTCTGCCAATGTCGCAAAGTCTCGTTCCAATTCGCGATAGTTTTTGATCAACGCGTCGCCAAATTCGGTAACCAGCATCCCGCCTCCATCCGTGCCCCCCCTGCTTGCCACCGTCACGGGCTCCCGGAAAGATTGCTTCAGGCTCTCGACCAAGAGCCAAGCACGGCGATAACTCATCCCAATCTTGCGCGCCCCTTCTGACAAAGAACCGGCATCTCGAATGGCTTCGAGAAGACAGATTTTCCCCGGCCCAACACTGGAGTGTTCCGTGAAATCGATCCTGAACCGCACAACAGGAGCAGCCATAGACAGTCCTCCTGACGACATCATAGCGAAGGCGAGTCTTTGCAGATCACCTTGCAAGCGGCCCCTGTTGTCATGACGTCTATGCGCTGGCTCGCCCCGATCGGGGCTTTGCGATTTACGAGGTAGCTGTGTTATATATGGTGAAATATAACGCCTTCTGATAGCGATGGCAGTTAGCACTTCATAAGCGCAATCGCAGGCGTCGCACGGGCGGTGACGGGCTCGATCGACCATCGCGATCGTCAGATTGAGCTGTTGTGACGGGGTATTCGGGGAGAAAGTACCATGCGGTCTGTCTGGTGGTGCGCCCTTGCGGCGCTTGCATCAACTTTCGTTTTGAACCCTGCGGCACATGCCGCCGAGCTTCCGGCCGCCGGTCCTCCAACCGCCGCAGCGGCTCCGGCTGCTCCACCGAGCTCCGCGGGCTGCGCGAGCGTCGAGCAGTTCTTCGCCAGCGATTGCCCGCTGACGTGGCACGGCATCACTTTGTACGGCACGTATGACGTCGGCGTGAGCTATATCAGCCACGGCTTACCGGAGAGTCCCTATAACTATGAAGGCGAATCGCTGGTCAACCGGAACGGCAATCACTCTCAATTCCTCATTGCGCCGAACAACCTGTCGCAGACGGGTCTGGGCATCAAGATCAGGGAAGAGTTTCTGCCCGGTTGGTCCGTTGTGGGCAACGCTTCAACCGGTATCAATCCGCAGTCCGGTCAGCTCGCCAACCTAGGAGCCACCAACGTCGCCAACAACGGCCTTCCCAGGGGCAGCTATTCGTTCGCCGGCGACGGCTCGCGCGCGGGTCAAACTTTCAACGACGAATTCTACGGAGGTATATCGTCCAGCCAACTCGGCACACTGACCTTTGGTCGTCAGCGCGCTCTCGGTACCGACGCGATGCTCGCTTACGATCCGGCCGGCGGCGCCTATTCCTTTTCGTTTATCGGCTATAACGGCCTGATGGCCGGCGGCGGCGACACCCAGGACGCCCGTTGGGACAACGCCGTGAAGTATCGCCTCACCTATGGCCCGGTCCATTTCGGCGCGATGTATAAATTCGTCGACGGTTCTGGCGGCTGCTACTCCGCCTCCCCAACCTGGACTGCCGCCACCTGTACGCCAGAAGAGCCGCATAACTCCGCCTATGGATTCGACCTCGGCGGCGACTACGGCAAGTTGTCCGCCGACGTCGTTTTCCAACATTACAATCAGGCGATCAGCGTGCTCAACCCATTGCTGGGGCCTCAGAGTCCGACGCAGCCATATCAGTCGACCACCAACAGCATCAATACAAACCCCATCAACGGCGCCAACGTGATCGGAACCACCAACACCGAATATGGCATCGTGACCGACAACAACGCTATTATGGCCGCTGCCAAATATACCTGGGACCCGTTCAAGTTCTTTGGCGGCTACGAACACATCCAGTACAAGAACCCGTCGAACCCGTTGGGAGTTGGCGCCACGGCCCAGGGCGGTTATCTCTTGAGCGGCGTCGAAGACAACAATCTCGATTCTACCAAGATCGTGCAGGTCGCCTGGACGGGTGTGAAATACGCCTTCGACAGCAAAACCGACATCACTTTGTCTTACTACCGTGAGTGGCAGAACAACTTCCGTGTTCCGTCGACCTGCTCACCCACCGCCGGTTTCCGCGCTTCCTGCGCGGGCTACCTCAACGAGGTTTCGCTCTATGCGGATCATCACTTCACCAAGCGTTTCGACGCTTATGCCGGCATAGCATATTCCAACGTCTCCGGTGGTCTGGCCATCGCTATTCCTCACGGCCCCGGTGTTCCTTACTACTCCAAGAACAACGTTGCTCCGACAATCGGTGGTCGCTTCACTTTCTGAGCATTTTCAGCGGCGCGCTCACGTTCGACGCTGCCCGCTGTTTTGGAGTGTCGGCCTCGTTGCGGGTAATCACTGTGGGCTGGTGGAACCAGCGGAATTCGTGTAGCGAGCCCGTAGCAACGGGCCGCTTAGTTGGCGTTGGCCGCCAATCGGGTCACGAAGATCTCAGCTTGCGCGTGTGCCACGTCCGGAACGCGATGCCCCATGCTCGCGTGCTTAGGCCCTGCTGTCTGAGCTAATCGGCTCCGCGCACGCTGCAGCAGCAGATCTGCTACTGCCTCGCGGGCCTCGCTTTCGGTGGTCTCGGCAGGTAGCTCGAATACTTCTGTCGGATCGAACGGGTTCAGTACTTGTAAAGGAGACGGTCTGGGTGCCTCGGCGGGTGCTGGCGGGGCGTTTGCGGACGCGGATGGAGTCGCAGCGGATGGAGTCGCGGCGGCGGTTGTTCGTGCATCGAAGCCCGTCGTGTGCCATAGCGACGCTCCGGCGACGGCCAAGACAAGGGCTGCAAACGTAGCGGTAGAGATAAAGTCGATGCGCGCCGTACGCTCCCACAGGCAATTGTCACCGGCAGGGCCCGGTGGGTCATTTGTCGGCGCAGCGTCAGACGCTAGCGCTCGAGGCGCTTCCGCGGCCTCAGACAGCGCAAGTTGTTCCTGGTCAGTTAGTTCAATCTCGACCGTGTCTTCGCCGGACGCTTGGGTGCGCTCTGCTGTCGGCTCTTCGTTTCGCGGCTGCATCGTAGTGCCGGTCTAAGATCATTCGTGTGCTGCCTAATCTACTCGACTTGCTTATACCTGCGTTTAACGTCTCGATGTCGGCTCTTGCTGACAGCACAGTCGGCGGTCGCCAGCACGGAGCAGAATCTATAAGCCGGCACACTGGGGACGTCCGTACTGGGACGCCGCAGAAGATTGGTGAGAGTACCTGGATGGCGGGCGGACAGTCACGTGCCACGGGATCGCGCTATCGGGCACATGTGGGCCGGCGACGCGGGCGCGCCTCTGGCGTCCTATCAGCGGGGAAGCGTGGGGAGGCATCGCCCGTGACCGTGCGTGAGATTCGCAGCGTTCGGTGCGGCTCTTGGCACGAAATGCTAACACAATCAAAGTCTTAGCCATTCCGGTGGACTAGCTGGCGCCAGTCTGTTTCGCGTATCTCGACGCCATAGTATTTGGCCGCCTTTTGAATATTGGTAAATGCGAGGTCACGTTCCGCATCGCTGACGTCCATGACCTGATCGAATCGCGCAAGCGCGTTGCGAACGTGCGATGCATCCGTCATCGGCTCCTTGCGCAATCGCGGAAACGCGAAGGCACTCTCCGGCAACGCGCTCAGCTGCGCGGCCTCCAACCGGCCGTGTTCCGCAGGGTGTATGGGTTCCCAGGTTGAGTTTTCCGCTGATGTGCTCACTTACCATATCCTCCAAACGGTGGGTATCAGTCGCAGGTGAGGGCGAGAAGCGCTTCTTTGACCTTGGCCACGGCGACGTGCCCGACGAGGTCCAACTCAAGATGCGGCAAGTTCGGCAGCTCATTAGCAGCGACGACGGCGTCGATGATCGTCGGGCCTTCGATCGCTAAGGCCGCGCTGAGGGCCTCCTTGAGCTCACCGGGCCTTCTGGCGGTAAAGCCATGACCGCCGCAGGCTCGCGCCAGGGCCGCAAAGTCAGGATTGGGGAACTCGATGCCCTTACGATAGGCAGGCAGGCCCACGCTCTCCGCCTCGAGCGTTATCAATCCGAATCCGGAATTGTTGTAAATCACCACCTTGACCGGCAGCCGGTGATGCACGGCGGTGAGAAATTCACACATCAGCATGTTGAAGCCGCCATCACCACACAGCGCAATCACTTGGCGCGAGCGATCCAGCGTCTGTATCCCGTTGGCCTGACCCAGCGCCGTTCCCACGGCGGCGTTGTTTGAAAGAGCCGATGATTCGCTGACAACCGCTTTGCCGGATCCAGTTGGCTGACCAGAGCGTGTTCAGACCGGTGTCGAAGACGAACACTGCATCGGGCCTGGCCAGATCGCTCACCGTTCGGGCGACCGCCTGCGGATGGATGCGGTCGGTACTTCGTGCCAGGTCAGCCTGCTTGTCCAACAAGGCATCCCATTTGCGACGCTCTTGGGTCACCTTGTCCCAAAAGGTACCGTCACTCTTTGACGCGACCTGGTCGAGCAACAGCGTAAGGGTAGGGCGTGCCGAACCGGTGACACCAAGCATCGTCGGCGCGCGCCGCCCCAGCACCTGTGGCCGCTCGTCGATCTGAATCACGTTGCCCGAGCGCGGCAGGAAATCAGAGTACGGATAGTCGGTGCCGACCATCAGGAGAAGGTCGCAGTGCATGATCGCGTTGTACACGGCTTTGGTTCCGATCATGCCGATGCCGCCCATCCAATGCGGGTCGTCGTAAGGCATGATGTCCTTGCCTTTGACCGAATGGATCAGCGGAGCCTTGAGCCGGTCGGAAAGAGCGCGCAGTAGAGCGCCGGCGCCGTGGCATCCGTTGCCGCACATGATCAGCACGGTGCCCGCCTGGTCGATTCGGCGGGCGATTTCCGCCACATCCTCGGCGCTCGCGGCAAACTCCTGACGATGCCTGAGCGTTGCGACGCTCGTAAGAGCGCCGTCCGCCTTGGCCGCGATTACGTCCTGGGGCAGCGTTAGATGGGCGACGCCGCGGCCAGCGTAGGCCGCGGCGATCGCCTGGTGAATGAGATTCGGCGCCTGCTCGGGTGAATTGATGGTTTCCGTGTAAACACTGACGTCGCGAAAAAGAAGGTCGGGCTTGGTCGTTTGGATGTAGTCGATCCCCTGAAATCTGCGCGGCATGTCGCCGGAGAGTGCCAGAACCGGAGCGTGGTCCCGGGCGGCTTCGTACAGGCCGGCAACCAAATGCGTGCTTCCAGGACCTGTCGTCCCGGCACATACCGCGAGGTTGCCCGTGAGCTTGGCCTGGCCGGCGGCGGCGAGTGCCGCGCCTTCCTCGTGGCGCACGCCGATCCATTCAATTTGGCTTCCGCGCACCGCATCGGCGAGCGGGTTCAACGAGTCGCCGATCAGTCCGAATATCTGTTTGACGCCCGTTTTTTCGAGCGCGCCCACCAGGAGCTCAGCAACTGTTTGGGACATTTTTTGCTCCTCAAGCTATCGCAACATGGGCTTACCTTTAAGAGCTACCCGTAGATCGCGCACGCCGTTCGCATGCTCTTCGCCGAGCACGAATATACCCTCTGGCATTGGTATGCGTCCCGCTGTCTTAGTCGCCAAGGTGTCGGATTAGCTCGCGGCGTAGGCATCGCGCCGGTGGAAGCGATCTGGGACAGCCACGCCGCCGAGAGCGCAGCGGACCTTTGACCACGCCCCAATGCGATGAGCTCGATCGCCGGCTCGCTGATCACGCTGCGCATTCGAATGAGGTGCTCTCCTGGGACGAGGTCAAGGCCTCGCTGGACGAACGCCTCAAGAAATCGCGGGGCGCAGTCGCGTTTCAGCGCGCAGCGCGTCATGATTTTAGGGACGCAGCTCCGTGGTGCGCAGCGCGGCTTAGGCCTTCGTGCCGAATTTAGAGCCGAGGTGGACGCTGCGGGACTTGAGCAACCAGGTGCGTTGGCCAGAACGAGTAGATTTCCGCACCGCGTCCTGCGTTACAAATCCTGACGCTACAAGTTACGCTTAAGGACGCGCGGAGGGCTTGCACTGGCGGCCGCCGGGCGCCTACATCATCCAGGGAGAAGTCCGTGACGTCGAACTCCAGCGCGCCGGTGGCGGCCGGTCCAGCCACCGACGCGCCCGAGCAGGCCGCACGCCTGCGGCTGTTCGTGTTCGCGCTGTTCTTCATCTTCGGCGGCATTACCAGTCTTAACGACGTGATCATCCCGAAGCTCAAGGCGCTCTTCACCCTGAGCTATGGCGAGGTCATGCTGGTGCAGTCGGCCTTCTTCGTGGCCTACTTTGTAGTATCCGCGCCGGCAGCGGGCATCGTGCGACGCGTGGGCTATATGCGCGCCGCCGTTGTCGGGCTTCTCACCATGACGCTCGGATGCCTGCTTTTTGTGCCGGCCTCATCATCCGGGCAGTTCCCGACCTTTCTGGCCGCGCTTTTCGTGCTCGCTGCTGGCATCACCATCGTGCAGGTGGTTGCCAATCCCCTGATCTCGCTTCTGGGTCCGCCACAGACCGCGCCCAGCCGGCTCACCTTCGCACAGGCATTCAATTCGCTTGGCACTACGATATTTCCATACGTCGGCTCGATCCTGATTCTCGGTCCCGTTGTGCGCGCACAGCCGGCAGAGCTTTCCGGGGCGGCGCTCACGGTTTTCCGAGCCACCGAGACCCATGTGATCGTGCGCACGTATTTGGCGCTGGCTGCGATGCTATTCACCGTCGCGGCTCTGGTGTGGCGCCGGCGCCGCTACCTGTCCGACCGCGTGGTCGACGACACCAGCGGCCACAGGGCGAGTGAGCTCCTGCGGCAGCCACGCTTCAGCTACGGTGTGTTGTGCATCTTCCTCTACGTGGGGGCCGAGGTCGCGATCGGCTCACTCATGGTGAGCTACCTCATGCAGTCCTCGGTGATGGGCATTGGACAGGATGCCGCCGGTAGGCACGTCTCCTTCTACTGGGGCGGAGCTATGATCGGTCGCTTTATCGGCGCGTACGTGCTGCGGCTGTTTTCCCCCGGGAAAGTACTGGCGGCGGTTGCGGCGGTGGCCATCACACTGCTCGTGCTCTCGGCAAATAGCACCGGGAGTTTCTCCGGTTGGGCGTTGCTTGCCATCGGGCTCTTCAACTCCATCATGTTTCCAACTATCTTCTCTTTGGCTTGCGAAGGTCTGGGCCCGCGTGCCGCACAGGGCTCGGGTATCATCGGCATGGCGATCGTCGGTGGTGCGGTAGTGCCGTGGATCACCGGGCATGCGGCCGATGCTTTCGGCAGTCTGAAGCTCGCGCTCCTGGTGCCCGCAATCTGCTACGCCGGCATCGTCGGCTTTGGAATCTTCGCGCGCCGACCGCGCGCCGCCGCGGACGCAACGCGTGTCTGAGACCCGAGCCCATGGCTGGCGGACGGTGGCCGTCCTGTTTCTGCTGTTGCTCGGCGCTGCGCAGGGGCGAGCCCCGCCTGGGAGCGCGCCTCCCGAGCCTCCTGAAACGCTCTTCGGCGATCTCTTCGTCGCCGTGCAGAGCGCGGCGGTCTTCTCCGACGGTAAGACTTTCGTGGACGCTGTGCCAAAATTCCCGCCCGCGCAGATCCTGGCGAGCTACCGTGAAGCCGCGCCGCGTTCACCCGCCGAGCTGAGAAACTTCGTCGATGTGAACTTCGGCCTACCGCCACCGCCACCGACGGTCGTCGCGCTTCCGGAGGGTATCTCCATCACCGCACATATCGACGCGCTCTGGTCGCATCTGACGCGCACGAGCAAGACAGCTCCGCCGTACTCGTCCCTGCTGCCCCTGCCTGCGCCTTACGTCGTGCCGGGCGGGCGCTTCCGCGAGATCTATTATTGGGATTCGTATTTCACCATGCTGGGCCTGGCCGACAGCGGCCGGCAGGACTTGGTTCTGGACATGGTTGGCGATTTTGCCTACCTGATCGATGCCTATGGGCACGTGCCCAACGGCACGCGTACCTACTACCTCAGCCGTTCACAGCCGCCGTTCTTCTATGCGATGACGGGACTTGCCGCGCCGGAAGCGCCCGTGAAAGGCTTTGCACGTTACCTGCGCGAACTTGAGCGCGAGCATGAGTTCTGGATGGACGGCGCGGCGCAACTTAGGCCCGGAGAGGCCCACCGGCGTGCGCTGGCGCTGCGGGATGGGGCGCTCTTCAACCGCTACTGGGATGATCGCGATACACCGCGCGATGAGTCGTACCGGGAGGATACCGAGCTAGCATTTGTGAGCGGCAGAGCGCCGGGCGAGCTGTACCGCGACATCCGTGCTGCCGCCGAGAGTGGCTGGGACTTCAGCACGCGCTGGTTCGCCGACCCGAAGTCTCGCAGCAGTATCATCACGACGGATATCGTGCCGGTCGATCTCAACAGCCTGCTCTTTGGTCTCGAGCAGGCGATCGCCGCCGGCTGCCGCGAGGGCGGCGACAGCGTCTGCGGCCGAAATTTCAGCGCGGCGAGCGAAGCACGCCGCACGGCGGTAACACGCTACCTATGGGACGAGCGGCGTGGAGTGTTCCTCGACTACCACCGCTCGGCGGGGAAGCGCCTGCCGGGACTGTCCGCGGCGACGCTGTATCCGCTATTCGTGGGCCTCGCCACTCCCGCACAGGCGCACCGGGTCGCTGCGGCGGTGCGCAGAGAGCTGCTGCGGCCAGGTGGTCTGGTCACGACACCGGTCACCTCCGGGCACGAGCAGTGGGACGCACCGAACGGCTGGGCGCCACTGCAGTGGATCGCAATCGCCGGCCTGCGGCGCTACGGTGAAGAGAACCTGGCCGCGGTCATTGCCTGTCGCTTCATGGCAAGTGTCGAAGGCGTTTATCGTTCGGCCGGCAAACTGGTGGAGAAATATGATGTCGTGAACATTGGCCGCGGCGGCGGCGGCGGCGAATACCCGCTGCAGGATGGCTTTGGCTGGACAAACGGAGTGATGCGCCATCTGCTGACGCTCTATCCGAAGTTCGCGGACGTGAAGTATTCGGACTGCCCGCAATAGTCTGCGAACCCAGAAACGTGTGGAGTTGCTGCTTGCGGCCGCGAGGTGACATCGAGATCGACCTTCAAGGACAGACTGAGGATGGTCACCGATCATGAAAAAGAGCTTTGATGTAATCGTCATCGGTACTGGGCAGTCGGGACCATCTCTGGCGGTGCGGATGGCGGCCTCCGGCCAACGGGTCGCCATCATCGAGCGCGGGCGCTTCGGGGGAACGTGTGTCAATACCGGCTGCATCCCGACCAAAACGCTAGTGGCCTCGGCCTATGCTGCGCACATGAGCCGCCGCGGGCTGGAATTCGGTGTCCAGTTGGCCGGGCCAGTATCTACTGATATGAGGCGAGTGAAAGCACGCAAAGATGAAATTACGGGGCAATCAAGAAGCGCATTGGAATCATTGCTCAAGAGTACGCCCAATTGCACGGTGTACCAGGGGCATGCGTGCTTCGAATCGCCGAACGAGGTGCGGGTGGGCGAGGAGTTACTGACGGCGCCGCAGATTTTCATCAACGTGGGAGCACGTGCGGCAATACCGCCCATGCCCGGCGTGACGGACACGCCTTATTTGACCAATTCCACGTTGCTGGATCTCGACATTCTACCGCGACATCTCGTCATCGTCGGCGGTGGTTACGTGGGGCTGGAATTCGGGCAGATTTTCAGGCGCTTTGGCAGCGAGGTGACCATCATCGACAGGACATCGCGGCTGATCGCTCACGAAGATGAGGACGTCTCCAAGGAAGTCCAGGCGATCCTCGAGCGCGAGAGCATCGAGGTGCGACTCAACGCGACGTGCATCGAGCTGATGAGTCACGGCGAAGAGGTCGGTGCACGCGTGGATTGCGCTGAAGGCGTCGTGGGAGTGAGCGGGTCGCACTTGTTGCTGGCAATGGGTCGGACGCCGAACACCGGTGACCTCGGACTGGAAAAGGCGGGGGTCACGCGCGATCCCCACGGATACATCGTAGTGGACAATCAACTGCGTACCAATGTTGCTGGCATCTGGGCACTCGGCGATTGCAACGGACGGGGAGGGTTCACGCACACCTCCTATAATGACTTCAAGATCGTCGCAGCCAACCTATTGGATCACGATACGCGTAGCGTCGCAGATCGCATCAGGGCTTACGGTCTTTATATCGATCCGCCGCTCGGGCGATGTGGAATGACCGAGCGTGAAGCGCTCGTCTCCGGACGGCGTGTGCTGATCGGGCGCCGGCCCATGACAGAGGTCGGCCGGGCGGTCGAGAAGGGCGAGACCCAGGGGTTCATGAAAGTGCTTGTGGATGCAGACTCGAAAGAGTTCCTGGGAGCCGCCATTCTCGGCACCGGTGGCGATGAGGTGATTCACTGTGTGCTGGATCTGATGTACGCGCGGGCGCCGTACACGGTCATGCAATGGGCGATGCACATTCATCCGACGGTCTCTGAACTACTTCCCACCGTGCTTGACCAATTACAGCCTCTTGAGGCATGAGCGGGCAGTCCCCTTTCCGTTGATGGTTAGAGTCGGTGGGAATTGCCTCGACAGCAACCGCAAAGATCCCTTACCCAGCAGCGGCACGCACTGGTGCGATATGGTCGATCACCGACAGGTTCGCGATGACCCGGTCAAGCGCCTTAACCAGAATCGTCATCTCGTCCGTGGAGAGGCCTCGGAGAGCCTCGCGGAGCGATTCGCCGACGATGTTCCGGAGCAACGGCAGCATGGCCCGGGCGTCCGCGGTAATCGCAAGAGACCGCGCCCGGCGATCGGCGAGGCGAGGGCGCCGCTCGGCAAGTCCCATGGTTTCCAGCCGATCAAGGATGCGGACGAGCCACGGGGATGCGATGGCGGTCAATTCCGAAAGGCGTTGCTGAGTGACTCCTTCATTCTCGGCCAGCACGAGCAACGCTCTGCACTGCGCAAAATCGAGCGCCAGATTCCGGGAACGCCTCTCGAAGCTTCGCACATACAGCCGAGCCGCTTCGCTCAGACTGAAGCCAGGATAGAGCATTCTGTCCATCTATACCTTAATGGTGATCTTGCCGAAATGGCGGCCGGATCTGAGATATTCAAACGCCCCCGCAATGTCCTGCATCTCGAACGCCTCGTCGATCACCGGTCTGATTCCGAGGTGATCGATCATCCCGATCATGCGCTCGAACATTTCCACTGATCCAACAACGACGCCCTGAATGCGCAGAGTTTTGGCGAGTATCGGCAGCATATCGAGGCGCCCGCCGGCGCCCGTCAGCAAGCCGACCAAACTGATTGAGCCACCGATGGCGGTGGCTTTGATCGACTCATCTATCGTGCCAGCACCGCCGGTTTCGACAACATGGTCCACGCCGACGCCGCCCGTGACCTCCAGAACAGCCCGGCTCCACTCAGGCTCCCGGTCACAGCGGATCACGTGCTCCGCACCCAATCGCTCGAGCCTCCCAATCTTTGCTTCGCTTCCGGTGATCGCGAAGACTCGAGCACCCGCGGCGGTTGCGAACTGTAGCGCGAAGATACTCACTCCGCCGGAGCCCTGCACCAGCACCGTCTTCCCGGGCTTGAGGTCGCCAACCTCGAAGAGGGCATTCCACGCGGTCAAGGCCGCAGTCGGGAGCGTTGCCGCTTCCTCGAATGACAGCGCATCCGGAATCTTGACGAAGCCGCGCTGATTGCCCCTGAAGTATTTGGCAAGGACCCCATCGACCGCGCCACCGAGCGCCGAGTGGACGTTCTCGGGTTTGAACGGACCTGCCGTCCAATCCGGCATCTGTGCCGAAGAGACACGGTCGCCGACCTGAAAGCGATCCACCGAGCGGCCGACCTCGATCACCTCACCTGCGCAGTCGGACAGTGGCACGAGCGGCAGGGGGATGTCGCTCACGCGACTGGAGATTCGTCCCAGTGCGACCAGGAGGTCGCGGTGGTTCAACGATGCCGCGTGCACGCGAATGCGAATCTCGTGCTGTCGAAGCGGTACGAGCGCACGCTCTACGATCCTCAAGTGTTCCAATCCGAAAGCGTCGATCTGTGCGACGAGATTTACTCTCTTTTCAGGCGCACTCATCTGCCTCTCCATGCAGCAGCTGCAAACAGCTGATGGACTCTACGTCGGCGCTCGTGCGGGAAAAACCTGCCGGGCGTTGATGCAACGTTTCGTGAGTGGAAATTGCGCGCCGGGAGGGCGCCGCGTCACATTTCCTCCGGCGAAACGGTGCATTCCAAGGCCGATGATTGTTCCAGGAGGTGGCTGACCCTAGGCTGTCGTCGTGAGGTTCACCAGGCGATGCGAATTCCTGTCAAGGCGCGACGGCGCGGGAGGCTCACATGAAGGAGCAAATGGTTTTGTTGAGAGCGGCGCATGGAACCTGGGAAGGCTGGCGGTGCATGGCGCTGGACGAATTCCTACATCGGGTTGATCTGAGGGCGTGGAAGGTTGGGCAGCTGCTGGTAGGAATGGTCCTGCCGCCCGCTCGGCAACACATGCCGAACTACTTGAGTTCCAGAGTCCGGCTCGGATCCGAGTTATGTTGGTGCACGAGCTCAAAGCCCGCCACCCGAGCGGTGGTGGGATCCAAGGGCGCCGGTGACCTCCGGCGGCGCGGCGTTCAGCAGTCGTGAATCAACGGGCCACGGCCAGTTTGGGCACCGGAGTTGTGGCGCTCGCTTCCACCAGAAAATCGATGAAGGCGCGGATCTTGAGGGGCAGGTGCCGGCGGCTGACGTAAACCGCATACAGCGTCGGCTCCGCTAGCGGATAGTCCCTGAGGATGGGCGTCAAGACCCCTTGGAATGTCGGTTCTTCGAACAGGATGTCCGGTAACGGCGCAAGACCGATACCGGCGGCGGCGGCGTGTGCCACACCGCCCACCGAGCGGTAGCGCATGACGACGCGAAGGGGAACCTCAATCGCTCCCGCCGGGCCCGTGAATGAGAGGGAATCGATGTTACCGACCGCCACGAAGTCGTGGTGGGCGAGCTCCTCGGGGGACTTGGGGGTGCCATGACGCTTCAGGTATTCGAGTGACGCGCCGACGAAGAAGGGTACTGACCGCAGCGGCCGCGCGATGAGACCCGCCGTAAGCGAGCTCTCACGCGTCACCCGCAGGGCAAGATCGTAGCCTTCCTCCACAAGATCGACGCGCCGGTCTTCGAACGACACATCGACTACGATCTCCGGGTAGCGGCGACGGAACTCAGCAAGACTATCTGCCAGGCGTTGCCGCGCGAACCAGCTCGGACACGTAACGCGCACGGTGCCGCGCGGCGCGGTACCGAGGGACCCCAGTTCCAGCTCCGTGGCTTCCAGGTCCTCCAGGATGGTCTTGCAGCGGTCAAAGTACACGCTGCCTGCTTCCGTCAGGCTGAGCGTGCGGCTGTTGCGATTCAGCAGTCGGACCCCGAGTCGCTTCTCCACGTACGCCACGTGCTTGCTGACCATCGCGGTGGAGAGGTCCATGCGATCAGCCGCAGCAACGAAGCTTCCCGACTCGACGACCTGCCGGAACACCTTAATGCTGGTCAGCGTGTCCACCGGCATAGTGTACGTCAGGAGGATGCTTTGTGGGCCTCGGGCGGCTGCTCAGGCAGCCAGCACCGCGGCGGCAGCCACTGCGATCACTACAACCACGATCCCTAACGCGCCGCTGAAGCTGCGGTTCCGGTCAGTCATGGTCGCACCAGACCAGGTTCGTTGGTTGATTCGAACACAAATGAAAGCGTAGCGAGGCACGAGGCAGCAGAACCAGCCGCCAGGAGGCGATGAAGCATTTCCCGATGGTGAAGGATCAGGTGGCCCCGGCAGAGGAGTGGACAGCGGGGTGTTCGATCCGTATCGCCGCATCTCAACGGGCGGCCACCGTATGCTGCTCCCAGCCACCGCCGAGCGCCTTGTAGAGCGTGACCTGATTGGCGAGCTCCGCCTGGCGGACCGTAACCAGCTCCTGCTGAGCGGCGTAGAGCGAACGCTGGGCGTCGAGGGTAGCCAGGTAGTTGTCGACTCCGGATCGGAAGCGCATCTGCGCGAGCCGGTAGGCGTCGGCGTCGGCCGCCGCCAGGGCTTCCTGTGCGCGGCGCTGGTCGATGTAGGTCCCGCGGGCGCTCAGCGCGTCCGAGACCTCGCGGAAGGCCGTCTGAATGGTGAGCTCGTATTGCGCGACGGCCACATTCTTCTCGATGTGCGCCAGGTCGAGATTCGCGCGGTTCTGACCTCCCGTGAAGATAGGCAGAGTGATCGTTGGCGCGAAGCTCCACGCTCCCGTGCTGCTGCCGAACAGATCCTTCAACCGGTTGCTCGCCGTGCCGCCGGATGCAGTCAGCTGGATGCTGGGGAAGAACGCCGCGCGCGCCGCGCCGATGTTGGCGTTCGCGGCGCGCAGGCTGTGCTCGGCGCTGAGGATATCCGGTCGATGTGTGAGCAGGTTCGAGGGCAGGCCTTCCGGCACCTGCGCGAGCAGTCCCTCGGTGCTCATGTCCTCGGCGGGCGGAAGATCCGCCGGAATCTGCTGCCCGAGCACGAGGGTGAGTGCGTGGGTGGCGAGCGCGAGCTGCCGCTGGTATTGCGCGAGGCTCGCGCGTGCGGCCTCGACCGCGCTCTCCGCCTGGCGCAGGCTCAGGAGCGTCGTAGTGTCGCGCTGGTACATCGCCATGGTGAGCTCGTACGACTCGATTTCGTTCTCGAGCGTCTGCTGCGTGAGCTTCACGAGTGCGTCGTCGGCGAGTACTGTGAAATAGTCCGTTGCCACCTCGGCAACGAGGCTGATCTGCGTGCTGCGTTGGGCCTCGCTTTGCGCGAGATACTGTTCGAACGATTGCGTCGTAAGGCTACGCTGGCGACCAAACAGGTCGAGCTCGTAATTGGTGAACCCGATTCCGGCGGTGTAGTAGTGAAAGGTGGTGGCTGCGCTCCCGCTGGGCACCGCGGTGCTGCTGCCGCCCGAGCCGCCGACGCCCCCGAGCGGCAGCGCGCCATTCGCCGGCAGCCGCTCGGCAAGTCCCGAGCCGGTGGCGGAAATCGCTGGGAAGAGATTGCCACGCTGTATGCGGAACTGTGCCTCCGAGGCCGATACGTTCAGCACGGCGATGCGCAGATTGCGGTTGTTCTCGAGCGCGATCTCCGCGAGGCGCTGAAGGCGTGGATCGGTGAAGAAGTCCCGCCAGCCGATCTGATCGGCGGCGACGCTGGCGGGGGCAGCTGCAGCTGCGTCGCCGGCGTGGGCCGGCCATCGGTCCGGCACCGGCGACTGCGGCCGTTGGTAGTGGGGCATAAGCGTGCAGGCGCTGAGCGCCGCGGCGGCGAAGCACACAGTGACGACATGCTTCATGGGCTTACTCCCCTGCGGCCTGCGCCGCCGGCAGATCGGGCACCTCGCCGCCGCGCCGCAGGGATTCGACCAGGCGCAGCACCGCGACGAAGAACGCCGGGACCAGGAAGATCGCGAGCACCGTGGCGGTGATCATTCCGCCCGCGACGCCCGTGCCGATGGCGTTCTGGCCGCCCGATCCGGCACCGGAAGCGATCACGAGCGGCGCGACGCCGAGGATGAAGGCAAAGGAGGTCATGAGAATCGGCCGCAGCCGTTGCCGCGCGGCTTCCGTCGCCGCATCGATCAGATTGCGACCCGCTTCGTGATTCTGCTTGGCGAACTCCACGATGAGGATCGCGTTCTTGACCGCGAGGCCCATCGTGGTAAGCATGCCCACTTGGAAGTAGATGTCGTTGTCGAGTCCGCGCAGGAAAGTTGCCAGCACGGCGCCCACGATTCCGAGCGGAATGACGAGGAGCACCGCCGCAGGGATTGCCCAGCTCTCATAGAGCGCCGCGAGGCAGAGAAACACGACCGCAAGAGAAAGCGCGTACAGGAAAAGCGCCTTAGAGCCGGCCTGCTTCTCCTCGTAGGAGAGCCCCGTCCAGTCGTAGCCGATGCCGTGGGGGAGCTTCGCCGCCAGGTGCTCCATCTCGGCCATCGCCTCTCCGGTGCTTCGCCGGGGCGCCGGTTCGCCCTGGATTTCGACTGAGGAGAGGCCGTTGTAACGCTCAAGCTTCGGCGAGCCGTATGTCCACACCCCGTTTGCGAAGGCCGAGAAGGGCACCATCTGCCCGGTGCCGTTGCGCATGTACCAACTGCCTAAGTCCTGGGGCAGCATGCGCGAGGGCGCATCGCCCTGGACGTACACGCGCTTCAGGCGCCCGCGGTCGATGAAGTCGTTGACGTAGGAGGAGCCCCACGCGCTCTGAATCGTGTCGTTGATGTCGGAGAGCGTGAGCCCCTGCGCGCTCGCCTTCTCGCGATCGACCGAGATTCGGTACTGGGGCTCGTCGTCGAGCCCGTTGGCGCGCACTTGGGCGAGGAGCGGATCCTTCGCCGCGAGGGCGAGCAGCTGGGTGCGCGCCTGCATGAGGACCTCGTGGCCGAGGCCGGTCTTGTCGATGAGCTCGAAGTCGAAGCCCGTCGCATTACCGAGCTCGAGCGCCGCCGGCGGGGGAAAACCGAAGACCATCGCTTCCTGCGTGCCGGCAAAGTGATGGTTGAAGCGCGCGGCGATTTGCTGAACGCGGTTGCGCTTACCCGGCCGTTCCTCCCAGGGTTTCAGCGGCACGAACGCGAGACCCGCGGTCTGTCCATGGCCGCCATAGCTGTAGCCGCTCACCACGAAGACCCCCTCGACGGCCTGCTTCTCCTCGGTCAGAAAATAGCGGGTGACGTCATCAAGCACGCTGAGCGCGTGAGAGTCGCTCGCGCCCGGGGGAGCCGTCACCTGCACGAACATGAACCCCTGGTCCTCCTCCGGCAGGTATCCGCCGGGGAGGCGCAGATAACCGAACGCTGCGAGGCCGGCCACGATGAGTAGCGCGAGAAGCGCCCGTGCGGGGCGCCGGGTGATTCTCGACACCTGCTGGCCATAACGTGTCTGGCTGCGCGTGAACCAGGTGTTGAACCAGCCGAAGAAGCCGCGCCGCTGCGTCGTTCCATGCTCGGGACGCTTGAGGAGCGTGGAGGTGAGGGCGGGTGTGAATATCAGGGCGACCAGTACCGACAGGATCATCGAGGAGACGATCGTGATGGAGAACTGCCGATAAATCACTCCGGCCGATCCACCGAAGAAGGCCATCGGCACGAACACCGCCGAGAGGACGAGCGCAATGCCGACGAGTGCGCCAGTGATCTGCTCCATCGACCGCTTCGTCGCCTCTTTCGGCGAGAGATGCTCCTCCTCCATGACGCGCTCGACGTTCTCCACCACGACGATCGCATCATCGACTAGCAGCCCGATTGCGAGCACCATGCCGAAGAGCGTCAGACTGTTGATCGAGTAGCCAAAGGCTGCGAGCACCGCCGTGGTGCCGAGCAGCACGACCGGGATCGCGATCGTCGGAATGAGTGTCGCACGCACGTTCTGCAGGAACAGCAACATCACGAGGAAAACGAGCCCGATCGCCTCGGCGAGCGTCTGCATCACGTCCTTCACCGAGTGCCTGACGAAGGGCGTGGTGTCGAGCGGATACACCACCTCGAGCCCTGGCGGGAAGGTCGGCGCGAGCCCCGTGATCACAGCCTTCACCCCTGCGACAGTTGCGAGCGCGTTCGCGCCGCTCGCCATCTTGATTACGAATCCTGCCGCCGGATCCCCGTTCCATTTGGGGATCGTCTGGTAGTTCTCGCCGCCGAAGTTGATGCGCGCCACATCGCGCAGCCGCACCTGACTACCGTTGGACTCGACGCGCAGCAGGATCTCCCCAAACTGCTCCGGCCTCTGAAGGTAGGTGGGACCGATGATCGTGGCATCCAGCTGCTGCCCGGCGATCGCCGGCTCCCCGCCGAGCTCGCCGGAAGCGACCTGGATGTTCTGCGCCTTGATGGCATTCGCGACATCGACCGAGGTCAGCCCGTAGTTGTCGAGCTTCGCCGGGTCGAGCCAAATGCGCATGGCGTACTGCGCGCCGAACAGCTGGAAGTTGCCTACTCCCGGCGCGCGGCTCACCGGATCCTGCACGTGCGAGGCGACGAAGTCGGCAATGTCGGCCGCATTCATGCTGCGGTCGGTCGAGACGAAGGCGACCGCCAGGAGGAAGTTCTTGGCCGACTTTGCGACCTGCACACCCTGCTGCTGTACCGCGGGAGGCAGGCGCGGCAGCGCGAGCTGCAGCTTGTTCTGCACCTGGACTTGCGCGATGTCGGCATTCGTGCCCTGCGCAAAGCTCAGCGTGATGGTAATACTGCCGTCCTTGTCGCTCTCCGAGGACATGTACAGCAACCCATCGAGGCCGCTCATCTGCTGCTCGATCGGCTGCACCACGGTGCCCTCGACCGTCTCGGCGGAGGCGCCAGGGTAGGTGACGGTGATTGCCACCGAGGGTGGGGCGAGCGGCGGAAACTGCGCGACCGGGAGGTTCAGGAGCGCCAGTACTCCCGCCATCACCATGAGGATGGCGAGCACCCACGCAAAGATCGGTCGGTCGATGAAGAAACGGGCCATGAGACTCTCTAAGGTTGAAACTTTGATCTAGGGTGCTTCAGCGCGCGGCGAGCTCGTGCTTCGAGTGCTCGGCGGCGCCCTCGTGCGCGGTGACCTGAGGGCGCGCGGACACCTCCATTCCGGGTTTGACTTTTTGCAGGCCGGCGACGATCAGGCGGTCGCCTGCGGCGAGTCCTTTGGTGACGACCCACTCATCGCCGAGCGCCCGATCGAGCTCGACGCTGCGTCTTTCCACTTTGCTGTCGGCGCCGACGATGAGCGCCGTAGCGGTGCCATCGGGGGCGTGAGTAATGCCCTGCTGTGGAGCCAGAATCGCGCCCTCACGCACGCCTTCCTCGATGGTTGCGCGCACGAACATGCCCGGCAGCAGGAGACCCTGAGAGTTGGGGAAGATCGCGCGCAAGGTCACAGAGCCTGTGCCCTCATCGACCGTCACCTCGGAGAACTCCAGCGTCCCCGCAGACTCATACGCACTGCCATCTTCGAGGAGCAGCTTCGCCGGCGCCTGGTTGCCATCGGCGCGGCGGATCTGCCCGGCGGCCAGCTCGCGCTTGAACCGCACGAGTGTCGTGCTCGGCTGGGTGAGGTCCACGTACACCGGATCGAGCTGCGTAACGCTGAGGAGACTGGTCGCCTGGTTGGCGGTGACGAGCGCCCCTTCGGTCACTGACGAGCGCCCGGTGCGGCCGCTGATCGGTGAATACACGTTCGTGTAGGCGAGATTGATCTCGGCCACTCGCACGGCCGCCTCGCCCGACGCGACATCTGCCTCATCCTGCCCCAACGTCGCGACTGCGTTGTCGTAGTCCTGACGACTCACCGCATGCGCTTCGGAGAGCGCGCGGTAGCGCTCTGCGGTCAGCCTCGCTGCGATGACCGAGGCCCGCGCATGTGCCAGTGTTGCCCGGGCGCTCGCGAGCGCTGCCTGGTAGGGTGCCGGATCGATCTGATAGAGCTGCTGACCGGCGGCGACGAGATCGCCTTCCTTGAACAGGCGCTTCAAAATCACCCCGTTCACCTGCGGACGCACCTCGGCGATGCGGTACGCCGATACACGGCCCGGCAGCTCCGTGGTCAGTGACACGGGCCTCGCGTGGAGATCGACAACGGTGACCGCCGGCTTCGGTGGCGGTGGCGCCGCGTGTCGGACGCAGCCGGCCGCGAGCAACCCGACTGCTCCGAGGAGCAAGCCCTGCAGGATGCGATTTTCCGCTGTGAAGACCATATATCGAAACTCCTGAGCAACCCAACTGCGGTTGCCGTTACGGATCACTGTCAATTCAGATCAGTTGGCCCCGACACTCGAGTAGCGTGCGGGGACGCGTCCTTCTTACGGCGCGAGGTAGGGTATGAGCCCGACGCGCGTGGAACAATCGGCGACGCGAAGATGCTGCGTTTCCCGCGAGTGAATCTGGCTGTGCGCAACCGCGCACCACTTCAGTTCCGCAGTCCGGGAACAACGTGCGCGATGGCGCCTCGAATGTGTGGAATTTCCTGGGCGTCGGCAAGAAGTTATTTTCAGCGCGGAATGAGCCCTACGCAAAACGCCAGTATTGCCGCAAGGCCCCGCCGTGTACGGGCAGCGAACCACGTGTGATGCCGCCACATCCACAAAGTGAGTGCAATCAGGCTGCCGCCGGGAACTATGAGCACAATCGCGGCGTACGACCCGAGTTCGCGTATTGGACGGGCGAGGCGCGCCCTCCAACTTGTACCCTTAGCCGTCATCGCATCTTCCTGGGTGCCCATGCCGCTTCGGCCCCCGCCAGATCGAGCGTCCCCAGCCGGCGCTCGATCTGAGTGCGCGAGATAAGTCCGCGCACGGCTGTGTTCCTTTGATCTGTATGCTCGACCAACACGACATGAGTCGCAGCCGTGCACCTGAAAAACGCGGTCAGATCCGAGACCCGCGCGCGGTCGAGCGCCTGCCAGTCGAGTGTTGGAACTCTCTTCCACGGGGTCGTGATGTGACCGACCTCGATCTCGTCGTGACGCCGGTAGCCTGATTCTGTTAGGAACTGCAAGGGGCGCTCACCTTGAATGTCGTACGAGGTGATGAGCCCGGTGACCCTTTCATCGCGCACGACCAGCAGAGCGCGCACTCCGGAGCGGATCATCTCCCGCAGGGCGTTGTCGATGGGAAATTCCTCGGACACCGTCGCCGGTTGCTGAAAGAGAAAATCGGTTACGACGTGCACGGCCGGATCGGTGAGCGCGAGACGCCTCTCGGCGGCCTCTGGAGATCGTGCCCGGATGCTGCTGGGATTCTTAGCCGGCGCGCGAATCGATTCGCCCGGACTTTCCGCACTTTTAAAGGGACATGCATGCATGGATTGACTGTAGGAACGTCGGGCGACGCGAACAATCGCTCATCCGTAGATGCTGCGTTTCACGAGCGCGCTGACGCGCAAGGGACAGGAATTGAGCGCGGCACTGCGCCGCGCCACCGCGGTTGTCGCGGTTCTGGCACTGCGCATATAGCGACTCTCAACGACGGTTCAGTTTTTGAGCGCGGCAAGATGCCCCATAAAGGAGTCATCGGCCGGGCACGTCCGGCCCCGGGAGGCTGACGGTTGCTCGCTCACAGCTGCGCCGCTCCCCGCGGGAGCACGTATCCAGAGCCGTTCGGCCGCCGCACAGCTCGCGGCGAATTCAAAGAGCGAGCGCTGCGCGGCCGGACCGAAGTCGAAGGCGCCCCGCAAAGGATAGGAAGCCGGTATCGCCGCATACTCGAGTGAGATCCCCTGTTGGCGGACCGCCTCTACCGTCGATTCAAGCTGGGTGCGCGTCACGTAGCTGAGCCCCGCAGAAAGGCTGCGGCTGAAGATCGATAAGGCGTTGGCGTGGGTCCGGTGGGGGAGATTGCGCAGTGGTCCATCGATGATGACGCGCACGATCGCTGACTGCCGTCCTCCGGCAGCCACCTGCGGCAGTTCTTCCGGTGCTGGCGCGATGAAGAACGGCAACGTGACGCCGCCATCTACATGGGTCTCAGTTCGCACCTTGCCCTGACTGCGAAACCTCACCGTCACGGGCGGGAGCATTCCGGGAACACTCGCGGAGGCAAGCAGCAGGGTCTGGATCAGCAGCTTCGCGTTCTTATCTCCATGCAGTGCGATGGAGCTGAGATCCCAGATGACCGGCTCGCCGCTGTCAAAATCAGTCGTGGCCACAAGCAGCATACGACCCTTGGCCGCCTCCGCGGCTATGGCGGCAATCATCGCATCGTCGGCGTAGCGCTCGATCAGCCGCTGCAGCGGCTCACCGCTGTAGACACTCGAGCCGAATACCGCGCCGAGGCCGCGCGATTGCAACAGTCCGTCCGTTTCCCCGCTGGTGAAGATCCCCGTCATCTCCTCATCCCATGAGGGGCCGAGGAATGCGAAGGGAGCCACGAGTGCGCCCGTGCTGACTCCAGTCACAACGGTGAACTGCGGCCGCGTCCCGCCCGACGTCAAGCCCGCCAGAGCGCCCGCACCGAAGGCACCGCTCGCGCCACCGCTCGAGAGGGCGAGTATGCTCAGCGGTCGCTCGCCGAGGGCTGCATGCAGTCTCCGGGCGACTTCAACCGAAGAAAGGAGCTCGAACTCGCCGTCCGCGCCCAGTGTGCGGACGCCAAATACGAGGCTCTCGGATTCGACTTCATCCGTCGCCGAGATTGGAAGCTGCGGTCCGAGTGAGGCGCAGCCCGCTACAAGCGCGATTGCGCACCAGACTGCAAGACGTGACCCACGATGATTCTTGCCAGGCATCGTCATGTCGCGCAGCGCTCGGGACTGCAGGCCTCACTTTGCGACCCAGAGCGGGCCGTGCTCCTGGAGGAATTCAGTTAAGTGCGGGACGGCCTCGGGTTTTGCCGGCTCCCGGTTCAACTCCCGCTCGAGCTGTCGGACCCGCTCTCGTGCGCAGCGCAGCGCTCTGAGCTTCTGCAGCTTATCGACGAGCTTCTGCACTTCATCGTCAACCATGGCAGGGCCTTCTTCCCCGGCGTCCTTCACAAAACTAAAGGCGCCAGCGCCGGCCGGATAGTGGTCTCCGGAGATAGCGTCCTTCGTTACTAATGGGATAGCTCGACAAGCACGTGGCTCGCGCGAATAGCAGGACCAACCGCGGCTCCTCTCTCCAACGAGCGGGAGATACCGCTCTCGAGTGGGGGAGAAGCGCGGCGCCTTCCCGCCAGCGCAAAGACCATCACAAGGGCGACGAGGAGGGGAACCGCGATCAGCAAAGCCGCCGCGACGCGAAGCAGGACGCGCATGATGAGTCTCCCGAGCCCCGTGTCCTGGCTCGCTGCCCGAGGCTTGCAGACCAGACACGGGGAACTGATGTTGGTGCAGCTTCATGGGCAGCAGACTAGGCCTGGCGCAGCGAGTGAACAATCCGCGCGCGATGGATGCAGCGTTTCGCTGCAGGAAACAAGCACTCGCGAGGCTGGGCGGCGTTTACCGACGTGAAACGTCGCGTCAACTGTTCAGGCGTTGTTACGCGGTGCCGCCACCCAAAACATCGGTGGAATGTGGAGAGGTGTTCGCACCACCGCCGATAAGCGCGGCAAGACTCACTTGGACCTCTCGCCGCTCAGGCGCGTTCTGCTCTCAGTGGTGCTCGCTGGCTGCGCGCTGATCTTGTCTTCTGCTGCTGCCTTCGGAGAATCGGACAGGGTCCGGACGCTACCCGGCGGGGTGCGACAGCTCGGCGGTGTGCCGCAACCGAATGGCGCCCCCAGGGAGCCTCACGCGGTGCTCTTCGATCCGTTCCTCGCCGATCTCGAGGAGCGCACTTTTCGCTTCTTCTGGGAGACCGCGAGCCCCAAGAACGGGCTGGTTCCAGACCGCTACCCGACACCGTCCTTCGCCAGCATTGCAGCGGTCGGCTTTGCGCTCACCGCATATCCCATCGGTGTAGAGCGCGGCTACATCACGCGTGCGCAAGCCGCACAGCGCGTGCTCGCAACCTTGAGTTTCTTCATGCGCGCGCCGAATCAGCACGGGTTCTTCTATCACTTCCTGGACATGAAGACTGGCGCGCGTGCGAACGACAGCGAGATCTCAACCGTGGATACCTCGCTCCTGCTCGCCGGGGTGCTCTTCTGCGAGAGCTACTTCGACCGGCAGGACCCGCGCGAGAAGCAGATACGCAAGCTGGCGGATCAGCTCTACCGCCGGGTGGACTGGACCTGGGCGCAACCGCGCCCGCCGGCGGTTGCGCTCGCGTGGACGCCCCAAGGAGGGTTCACTCAGCTCGACTGGAACGGCTACAACGAGGCGATGCTCGTTTATCTGCTCGCGCTTGGCTCGCCAACACACCCGGTGAGTAGCGCGGCGTGGGCGCTGTGGACCAGCACCTACGACAAGCAGTGGGGAACGCTCTATGGTGAGACGTACCTCGGCTTCGCGCCATTGTTTGGTCATCAATACACCCACGTGTGGGTTGACTTTCGCGGCATTCGCGACCCTTACATGCGCGAGCACGGACTCGACTACTTCGAGAACAGCCGCCGTGCGACTTATACGCAGCGGCGCTACGCCATCGCCAATCCGCAGCACTGGCAGGGCTACGGCAGGAACGTCTGGGGTATGAGCGCCTCAGACGGTCCGGGGCCCGCGACCGAGCCGTATCTGGGCAAGGAGGCGTTTTTCCTCAGGTACGCCGCCCGCGGCGTGGGCGTCGCCCGAATCGTGGACGATGGCACTCTCGCTCCGACGGCCGCAATCAGCTCACTGCCCTTCGCGCCGGAGATCGTCGTGCCTGCGACACTCGAGATGTACCATCGCTTCGGAGTGTCGATCTATTCATCCTACGGGTTCCTCGATGCGTTCAACCCGAGCTTCCCGGTATCAACCGAGGACTCGCGAGGTGTGAGGCGCGCAGGCTGGGTTGATCCAGACTACGTCAGCATCGATCAAGGACCGATCCTCGCGATGATCGAGAATTATCGGAGCGAGCTCATCTGGCGCGTCATGCGAGGCGATCCGTACCTGCGTCAGGGCTTGGAGCGCGCCGGGTTCTCGGGCGGTTGGCTCGAGGCTCGCCGACCATCGACATCTGCAGGTGTCTCGTGCCTCTGCGCGACTCGGGTGTCTTCGCCCTGAACGCCAGGCTCACCACAAACACAGTGAGTGACACCACGACGAGCAACGCAGCGGTTGAGACTGCGGCGGCGATCAGGGCGAGCGCGTGAGGCACTCATGCCTCCTTCGAACGGGACCAGTGCAGCGGCTCTGCGTGCCGCGCGTTATCGAGCCGTGCGGCGAGCGCATCGAGTCGATTACACAAGAAGCCGGCCGGAAGGCGTAGGCTCTTCCGGCCGGGGGAGTGAACGAACGCCGCTGTGGGGGGAGGAGCAATGCGATCGTTCATGGCCAACAGCGTTGCGGAAGATAAGGCAACGAGATCGTCCACGCAGCCACTGTATTTGCCGTTTGCGGCTGGAACAACGTAGATCTGATTCATGCAGCGTTTCATTGCGGTAAACGTTGGTGCTACATGCGCAGACACAGTCGGTGTTGATGAGACCCAGCCCGCAGCCGAGGCACGCTGCAATGGAAGCCGGCACTTGAGAGGGCGCTCACCGGTGAACGGCGAGGGCAAGTGGGTGGGGCTCCGGCGTCTGCGAAATGCGTTCCACCAAAAAGTCGCGGAAGGTGAGGAGCTTGAGTGGCAGGTACTTACGGCTGACGTACACCAGATAGAGCATCGATTGGCGCAGCGGATAGTCCGTCAAGACTGGCGTCAAGCGGGTCTTGAACACCGGGTCCTCGAACAGAATGGCTGGGAGCGGTGCAAGACCGATGCCGCTCGCGACAGCGTTCGCTACACCGAGCATCGATCGGTAGCGCAACACAACCCGCATGGAGACCTCGATCTTCCCCCTTGCGCCGATGAGGTGCAGGGAGTTCGCGTTGCCGACCGCCACGAAGTCATGGCGCGCGAGCTCCTCGGGGGACTTGGGCGCTCCATTGCGTTTGATGTACTCGGTGGAGGCAGCCAGGAAGTAGGAAACAGGACGCACGGGCCGGGCGATGAGGCCCGGCGAGAGCGCGTCCGAGGAGGTCACGCGGACGGCGAGGTCATAGCCTTCCTCCACAAGATCCACCATGCGGTCCTCAAAGGAGACATCGACCACCACCTCCGGGTAGCGCCGGCGGTACTCAGCAAGGTGCTCTGCAAGCCGCCGCCCGGGCGACCAGCTCGGGCAGCTGATTCGTAACGTTCCGCGTGGCGCGCTGTTCAACGACCCGAGTTCAAGCTCCGTATCCTCCAGGTCGTCCAGGATTGTCTTGCAGCGTTCGAAATACACGCGCCCGGGCTCAGTGAGGCTCAAGGTTCGGCTGTTGCGATTGAGAAGTCGGAGCCCCAGCCGCTGTTCGACGTTCATCACATGCTTGCTGACCATCGCGGTCGAGATGTCCAGGCGGTCGCCCGCCGCGACGAAGCTGCCCGACTCGACAACCTGTCGGAACACCTTGATGCTCGTCAACGTATCCACTTGCGGAGTCTACCGCTGGGCTAGTCACAAAAGCCTCTCCCGAATGGCCGGGAAATCTGCTCACGAGCGAGGGAGACGCGTGTGTCCTACAGGCGATGCGCTTACCCGGGCGCCCAATTTCTTGAGAAACTCCTTCTGGTGTCCTCCTGCGTGAGACTCCTTGCAGATCCCAGCACGAACGAAGTCTCGCCGTCTGCCTGTACCTCGATGACGCCGGCGGACTCCCCGAAGACCGCGACTTGTTCCCACAGAACCCGCGCGCCCTCCTGCAGCTGCAGGCCCCCACGGTCGACCGCGAGCCAGGTGACGTTGTGCCCATCGGGAGCCGCGTAGCGGAAGTCCTCCCGGTCCTTGAGGCGCACGTGAAGAAAGTTGAGGTCAGTCGGAGCTTGACGGATGCGGCTGCGCGCCCGGCCGAACTCTCCCAGCAGTGCCCGCACGGGCCCGTCCTCTGCGACTTCATCCGCGGCGATGTATTCGCTCGTCGCCGCGCGGTCTGCCTGCGCAACGGGCTGCCCAACCCACAGGTGAAATACGCGCAGTGGCTCGGACGCGGCGTCTTCGCCTTCGTGCCAGATGACACTTCCCGATTTCATCCATGCGAAGCCCGCTGCGGCGAGTTCGCCCCGCTTCCCGGTCTCATCCTCGAATGACAGCTTACCGTTCAGCACGAAGGTCAGAGTCCTGATGCTGGAGGGTGCATGAATGCCGAAGAGGGGCCGCGATCGGCGCGCGACTTCCGCGTAATTGAGCAGGACGAACGGCCTCGTGAGCTCGCCGATGTCCCATGGAGTGATGAGGCGTGTGATCGGACCGTGCCTGCGACCGTTGGCCAGCAATGCGACCCGGCGGCTGCCGGCGGTCACAGAGGAACGTGCGTCAGGCGGATGCGCAGGGGCGCGGAAGGTAGACCGGAATTCACTGCCGAACATCTCTGAGAACTCCCTGAGAACCGAGCCTCGTGCTCACCATCACTGCATGAACCAGCCGTGGCTCACGATCAGCGATTGACCCGTGAGCGCATTCGACTCGAAGGACGCGAAGAACAACGCCGCCTCAGCGACATCGCGCACGGTGGTGAATTCCCCATCGACCGTTTCCTTCAGCATGATGTCCTTGATCACGGCGTCCTCGGTGATGCCGAGCTTCTGCGCCTGCTCCGGAATCTGCTTATCGACGAGTGGCGTGCGCACGAAGCCCGGACAGATGACATTGGCACGTACGCCGTGCTCGGCGCCTTCCTTGGCGACTACCTTGGCAAGTCCGATCAGGCCGTGCTTGGCGGTGACGTAGGGTGCCTTCAAGAGAGACGCCTCCTTTGAATGCACCGATCCCATGTAGATGATGCTGCCGCCCCCTTGGCGATACATGTGCTTGAGCGCTGCACGCGTGGTGAGGAAAGCGCCATCCAGATGGATGGCCAGCAGGCGTTTCCAGTCTGCGAAGGGCAGCTGATCGAGCGGCGCGACGATCTGTATCCCGGCGTTGCTGACTAGCACGTCGATGCGTCCGCAAGTCGCGATGACATCCGCCATGCCGGACTCGACGTCCGACTCACTCGTGACATCCATCGCAAGGGCGAGGGTGCGCTGGCCGGAGCTGCCGAGCTCGTCGGCCGCATCGCGCGCGGCTGCGGCGTTGCGGTCGGCAATCACCACCGTGGCGCCGGCCTGAGCAAAGGTTCGGGCGATTTCCTTGCCGATGCCACTCGCGGCACCGGTGATGACGGCGACTTTGCTCTCAAGTTGCATTCATGTAGCTCCGTGTCCGCTTGAATGACGCATGGCTAGGGAGATTCGCTTGCGAGGATCGTGGTTAGCGGGACGCGGCTCATTCACGCCCGTTCTGCGCCAAATCGAACGCCATGACGCCCTCGACGTTGGCGGGCCGCTCGAGGACTTCGGGATGGCGCAAGGTGCGGACCGTGTCGTGATAGCCCGCGCGCCAGTGGTCCTCCATGCTGAGACGTGAGAATTCGTAGTCCTTGGAGTCGCCTTCGTACTGCTTGGCGCGGTAGATGAGCTGGATGAGGTTGTACGCCTTGGCCTGCGTGTGCGGTTTCAATATCGCAAGCTCCGGGCTCTCTCGGAGCTCCTGCGGAAGCTTCTGCAGCAGGCTCGCCAAGGCGTTGCGCAGCCTTTGCGTGGACTTGAACCGGTCAGAGCTATTTCGCGTGCGACTCGAATACTGGATTTCCTTCTGCCGCGTCATCACCTCTGGCATGGTGCGCGGCAGCGTGCCACGCGCGCTCCACAGGTCCACCTGAAAGGCGAGGGTGTCGCGACGCGGCTCGCTCTCGAGCACCCACTGGAGCGGCGTGTTCGACACGAGACCTCCGTCCCAGTAGAACTCACCCTCGATCTCGACTGCCGGGAATCCCGGCGGCAGTGCGCCGCTGGCCATCACGTGCTCGGGCCCAATGGTGTGAGTTGTGTTGTCGAAGTAAAGGAAGTTACCGGTGGTCACGTTCACGGCGCCGATGCTGAAGCGCGTCTCGCTGGCATTGATCCGCTCGAAGTCGACCAGGCGCTCGAGAGTCGCCTTGAGCGCCGCGGTGTCGTAGTAGCTCGTCGCTTCAATGCTGCCCGGTGGCTGCAGCCAGGCGCTTGGGACTCGAGGGGCAAAGAAGCCCGCCGCTCCGGCGACCAAAGCCGTTCCGGCGCTCAGCTGATTCAAGAGTACGCGCGTGAATTCGCCGCGCACCATCGAGGGCGCCAGGGCGGACCGTGCGATGCTATCCCACGGACCACCCGCGGTGATGAGCTTCCAGAACTCGCGAAGCTTCTCGACCCGTGCGCTGGGGGGATTTCCGGCAATTAGCGCAGCATTCACGGCTCCAATCGAGATGCCCGCAACCCAGTCAGGCGCGAGATGAGCTTCCGCGAGTGCCTCGTAGACACCCGCCTGGTAGGCCCCGAGTGCACCGCCGCCCTGCAGCAGCAGCGCGATGCATTCGAAGGGAGGCCGGGCAAGCTGCCTGTGGCTCTTGCGGGCGGTTCTATTGGGTGTCACACGAGCAGACATGGTCGGGATTCTGGTTTCGGTTCGCTCACGGTGCGCTCACGGTACGAGTTGTATGCGAGCGGAACAATTCGCTGAGCGGAAATGCTGCGTTTCGCAGTGGTGCTTGCCTCGGAATCTTTCAACCAGCGTATCACTCACATCGCTTATGCAGCCGCGCCGTACGGCCGAGCCAGCGGCCTCCCTGATGAAAGAGGATCTCGACCGCCGACGGGGTAGAGTTCGCTACCCCTGGCGCACAATGCAGCGTTGTGCCGTTTACTGTAACGGCTCATCGGCGCTCCCGGCGCCGGAGCGCGCGAACACCGCCAACCGCATGCGGGCAATCTTTCGAGACGCCCGCACGCCAAACAGTGCTCACGTTGTTGCGGAAGCGCCGCGGGGCTGGAGGAAGTCACTCCTTCCGAGCCTGCCGGCGTCTGAGACGGACTCGTGCGCGGCCGGCCTGGTGCTGTTTACGCCGGCCGATCTACGCGCACAGCAGGTCGTCACCGGGGGCCGTTGTCAGGCGAGCACGTTCTTCCTCAGAGCGGGCCGGCGATACTTCTCGGCGAATGCTGATGTTGCGTACGAATTCCGCCCTCACGGTAGTCATGATGGGCCTGGCTGTCGCAGGTTCCGCGCAGCACGCGCTGCACACTCACTGGGAGCGGTCAGCCGCAAGGCTGGTCCTGTGAAGTTGTGCAGTCATTTCGCCGACGAGCTTCGCGGGCATCAACGCCGAAGAAACGCAGCATGCACAGAAGGTCTGTTGTTCGGTGCGAGAAGGGCTTCTACATTCATCGGGTGAACGAGCACGAGATCCGAGACCGAGCCTTTGCGATGCCCCTGACCCAGCCCGCATATCCGCGCGGCCCTTATCGGTTCGTCAATCGCGAGTACTTCATCATTACGTATCGAACTGATCCAGAGAAACTGCGCGCGCTGGTGCCGGCGCCGCTCGAGATGGAAGCACCTCTGGTGAAATACGAGTTCGTTCGCATGCCGGATTCCACGGGCTTCGGAGACTACACCGAAAGCGGACAGGTCATTCCGGTCTCTTTTGGCGGACACAAGGGCAATTACACCCTCTGCATGTTTCTCAATGACCACCCGCCCATTGCCGCGGGCCGCGAAGTCTGGGGCTTCCCCAAGAAGCTCGGCAGTCCGACGCTGCGCGCCGAAACCGACACATTGATCGGCACGCTCGACTACGGCCCAGTCCGGGTCGCGACCGGGACGATGGGGTACAAGCATCGTGCTGTGGATGTCGCACGCACCAAGGCTGCCTTCGCGGCGCCGAACTATCTGCTCAAGATCATCCCGCACGTCGATGGTAGTGCGCGGATCTGCGAGCTTGTCGAGTACTACATGGAAGATATCGAGGTAAAGGGGGCGTGGACTGGCCCCGCTGCGCTATCACTGACAGCGCACGCGCTGGCGCCGGTCGCGGAGTTGCCAGTCCTGGAAGTGGTCGCGGCGGTGCACAGCGTGGCGGACCTGACGCTCGGGCTGGGGAAAGTGGTGCATGACTACCTGCGTTGAACAGTTTGCGGCCTGCAGCAAATGCTTCCACAGTGCGTATCGTCCGCGGCGGGCGTCAGCAAGTGGGAAGGAGTACCGACACGAACATGAACCCTCGAATCATACGCAGCCTGTTCGCTAGGGTTATGGTGGCAGTCGGCGAGCTCGCACGCCCATAGGGAAATCGGCGTTACCCGTTCTGAGGAGCCGAGCTGTTCGGTGTCTCGCTTCTCGGCTCGAGCGCTCGCCTCCGGAGCGGGAACCAAGCATCTGTTCTCGACCGGCCGCTCGCGCGTGGCAAAGGCGATGATGCCGCGCTTCGCGCGAGCTGTCGGTCGAACCTCTAAGAGCGCGCAACTGTGCATCAAGACTTCCGGCATCACTCCGCACTCGTGGTGGCGCTCTCGTGTGAGGAGGACGCCGCGAGCTTCTGCCTGGGCGCGTGTGCCGGGGAGTGCCGGAGGCGCGACGCGTGCCAGGACTCTCAAGCCGATCGTGCGTTCGTGTTAAATGCTGCATCTACCGCCAATCGCTTGTTCCCTGCGCATCCCGCTCATAACCTGCCTCCATAGGATGAATGTCCGCTTTTTGAGGAGTGCCGAGAGATGTTCGGCATCGATTTCCTGACGGCTCCCCCCAAGCGCGAGCGCGCACCTGCCGCACCCGCATTGGCCGAAGTGACGACGCGCGCGCGGCGCATCGCGTTGCTCCGAAGCGGTCGCCGGCGCGGCCCTATCACACGGCTCATCACACCGTGGGACATCGGTGAGCTCACCCAGCCCTTCCTGTTCCTCGGTTACTCCGAATTCGCGCCGGGGTGGCAACCCCTTCTTGCGGTCCATCCGCAACCGGGCATCGCGACTCTGACGCTCGTGCTGAGTGGTACGCTGGGGTATCAGGATGCAGCCGGCACTGACAGGGCCCTCATCGCTGGCGGCTTCAAATGGACGACCCCGGGTGAGCGTGTGCCGCATGACAGTGGCCGCGCGACCGGCGAGCCGCTACGCGCGTTTCAGCTCTGGATGGGGCTACCCGCGGCGCCGGAGAGCTCTGCTGCCGAGACCCGCTACTTCGCGCCACACGAAGTGCAGGAGGAGGGACCGGCGTTGGTTATCCTCGGGCAATTCGGCCGGGCCCGCAGCGCCCTTGCCCATGCTGCACCCGATATCAACTACTTCCATGTACGGCTGAGGGACGGCGAGCACTGGCGCTACGTAGCGCCCGAGCGGCACAACGTCACCTGGCTGGCAGTCGACCGTGGCGGTGTACGCTTGCGGGAGGGCGAGCGCGTCTACTGCGAGCAGATCGCGCTCTTCGGCGACTCACGAGGTGTGATCGAGTTGCAGGCGGATGGTGAGACCTCGTTCGTGCTGGGCTCGGCGAGACGCCGTGCCCACCCCCTGCTGCAGGGCAGCGGTGCCGCCCTCGCAGCGTGGAACGTTTCAAGCGGGTCGGAACTGGGACCACGCTAAATTACTCGTATGTGTCCGTGTGAAATGCTGCATTTACTTCTTAAGGATTGTTGCCTTCACGCTGTGCCTCATAACGTGTTTCCACAGGACGCGTCCTCCGCAGCGGACCTGAGCGAATCTGGAAAAAGGAGCGCTGGCACCAACCGTCGCATCATGTTGAGTCGTGTGGCTGCGGTCATAGTCACAAGCGGCGCTTCCGCCGCAGACCTCGTGACAGCGACACTCGCAGGTCGCGAGGTGCGAACAAATGTCGAGCGCTCGTTGGAGCACTACTAAATGCCGATATTCAAAGTCGCCGTCTTGGTTGTGTGGCTGAACAACGCGGACGGCTCTATCGTGGCCCATGCTTCGGGCATCGCAGTTGACGTGCCGGCTTGTGAACGGCTGGCCGTTAAGGAAATCGCCGAACAATCCGGGAACCCGGATCTTGGCGACGCGACAGCAACGTTCTCGTGCTGGAGCGCAGGCAAGAGGATTCATCAACGGCAGCAGAAGCCGGCGCCGGGGTCCGCTGAACTGTAGCGCGAGAGCGAACATGAGCGCAGCTCATGCAGCCTGTCGTCAGGCGCACCCATGGTCCGCGAGCGTGAGTTCCAGCGTTTGGCGGCAGGGAACCACGCGCTCTGGAACAACGACAGGCGCGCGCAAGTGCCGAAAACTCGGGACGACGCTGCGCTCTGTGCACCGTTCAGTGTCGGGACGTTTACTGCGATGACACGGTTCGTCAACCCGGTGAGCGTTGCTTGGCATGCCGGCGTCGCAAAGGATTGCCGGCATGCGGTTGCCTCTCCAGCACAACGCCGCTGTTATCGCGCTCACTCTCCGGATCGGGTTGCCGACGCTGGGTGCGTGTCTCGGCTGTGCGCCGCGGCTGGCACAAGCGCAAGAGTTCTGTCAAAGCTGTGAAGTGCAGGTGGGAGTCGGCGGAACGTACCACTACTGGGGCACCACCGGCAGCCTGGTCCTGCCAGTGTCCTTGACCTGGAGCGACAACCGTTACGAGTTGGCAGCCTTTCGCTTTACTGACCAACAGGTGCTTCCCTTGCCCGGAACACACCGAGAGCGGCCTGTGGCCGACCCATACTGGGGGGCATCCCTCTCGCGCCGCTGGCGGCTCTTCGAGCAAGGTCCCGTGCAGGGTTACTTCGGCTTCGGGTTGGCGGGAAGATCCGAGTCGGATGTGCTGAGTGTCACGCGATGGGACTTTGCTGAGCAGCTGGGACTGCGCTTTCGCCTGCCCGGTGACCGGGTGATCGGTGAGGTAACGATGCGGCATTGGTCCAATGCGGGGATTCGGCTGCCTAACCACGGCCAGGACTTTGCGACTGTGACGTTTAGGCTCAATTCGGGAATATTTGGCATCGGCAAGAAGGACCAATCCACCCTACATCAGCCATTCAAGATCGATCGGCCACTGGTGGCCAACCCCTTGGAAAGGGAGCCCTTGCCGTGAGAGACACAGTGAAGCCCAGCGACCAGTTTTCCGTTGTAGTTTGCAGGAATCAACAGACCTTCAGCGATGCACCGTTTCACCGCAGTAAACGAGCGCTGCGCGCCGCGCTCGACTAAAGCACCCTGTTTCGCTCCGCGCAATGCTCCGTCAACTGATCGGCCGTTCCGCTGACCGCGGTGGCTGCGTAATGTGTCAGTCAGCACAGCGTAACGAGTTGGAGATGCATATGAATGCAGTTGCGCCTGCGGCAGGAATCGCCGCAAGACACCCCGAAAGACTACTCGAGCTTGGCGACCGCGCCACTGGCAGGACGACGCAGCTTCCGGTCCGCAAAGGCACTCTGGGACCTGGGGTGATCGACGTCACCTCCATCTACCGCGAGCACGAGGTCTTCGCGTTCGACCCTGGATTCGCGGTAACCGCTTCGTGCGAAAGCAGCATCACGTACATCGATGGTGACGCAGGACTGCTGCTGTACCGCGGTTACCCTGTGGAGCAGCTCGCCGCCAAGAGCAACTTCATGGAGGTGTGCTACCTCGTCCTGCACGGCGAGCTGCCGAGCCGCTGGCAGCTGGAGGAGTTCGCCGCCAGCATCCGTCATCACACGATGATCAATGAGAGCCTGTTGCGCTTCTTCAACGGCTTCCACCACAACGCTCATCCTATGGCTATGGTGGCTAGCGCAGTGGCGTCGCTCGCCGCGTTCTACGACTCCGTGGATAGCCACGACCCGCGCCATAGGGAGACCTTCGCCCACCGCATTGTCGCGAAGATGCCAACGATCGCGGCGGCCGCCCACAAGTACTCGCTCGGCCAACCGTTCATCTATCCGCGCAATGACCTCGATTACTGCGAAAACCTGCTGCACATGTTATTCGCAGTTCCGTGCGAGCCGTGCCGCCTAGATCCCGTTGCCACACAGGCGCTCGAGCTTCTCTTCATACTTCACGCCGACCACGAGCAGAATGCGAGCACCTCCACAGTGCGTCTGGCGGGCAGCACCGGCGCAAATCCCTACGCCGCGATCTCGGCGGGCGTCTCGGCGCTGTGGGGGCCGGCGCACGGTGGTGCCAACGAGGCGGTGCTCGCGATGCTCGAGCAAATCGGCTCGGCTGCGAGGATTCCAAAGTTCCTCGCTATGGCGAAGGACAAGTCGAGCCGTTTCCGGCTGATGGGCTTCGGCCACCGCGTCTACAAGAATTTCGACCCACGCGCGCAGCTCGTGCGCGATATGTGCCACAAAGTGCTCGCGACGCTCGGCCGATCTGACGACCCGTTGTTCGAGCTCGCGCTGCGGCTGGAGGAGATCGCGCTCAAGGACGAGTATTTCATCGAGCGAAAACTGTATCCGAACGTCGATTTCTACTCGGGCATCATCTACAGCGCGATTGGCATTCCGCGTTCGATGTTCACCGTGTTGTTCGCGATCGCGCGCACCGTGGGCTGGGTCGCGCACTGGCAGGAAATGGTGTCCGAGCCGGACATGCGGATCGGACGGCCGCGCCAGCTGTACACCGGACCCACGCGGCGCAATTACACCGATGTCGCGAAGCGCGAGTGACACTGAGCGCTCGCTGCAGGCACGCCTTCTGCGCACATTGTCATACGGGTGCAATTTGGAGCACCAAGCTGACTCTTTAGGAGAAGAGACCATGGAACTTGAGGAATTGATGACGCTGAGAAAGAAACTCGTCTCGAGACGGCGCGCGCTTGTCGAGCATTTGCATAAGGTGGCCGCGGAGCAGTTGAGCGGCGACTCCATCGCCAGGATCCAGAGTGCGATTGAAGCGGTGGACAGAGCGATCGAAGATGAAAGCCACAGCTCGTCTGGGCGTGCTGTGCCGCGGCCGGCCCTCTCCGCTGAACCGAGGGGCTTGTGAGCGAGCAAATTGCACGGAGAGGAGATTCACTAGGCGAAGCGGTTTCCTGTCGAGTCACGACGACGCGCGAGGCGCGCACGATCAAAGAAATGGACCTGCTGCGAGCAGTCGGTGGAGCCTGGCGAGCTGGCGGTGCGTGGCGCTGGAAGAATTCCTGTAGCGGCTTGATCTAGACGCATGGAAAGAGCGACAGCTGTTGATAGGCACTGTGCTGCCGCGTCCGCGCGAGTCTCAGGCGGATCCGAGTCATGGTAGCGAACGAACTGCAGAGCGATGCGCTGGTGTTCTTCGGCGCGACCGGGGATCTTGCTTATAAGAAGATCTTTCCGGCACTCCAGGAGATGATCAAGCGCGGTACGCTCGGGGTGCCGGTCATCGGCGTTGCCAAGAGCGGCTGGAATCTGTCGCGGCTGCAGGAGCGTGCTCGCCACAGCCTCGAGCAGCACGGCGGAGTCGACCCGGTGGCTTTCCCGAGACTCCTCTCGCTCCTGAGGTACGTCGACGGCGACTACTCCGATCCAGCCACTTTCCACGCCTTGCGCGCTGCGCTTGGGGCGGCGCGTCAACCGGCGCACTATCTGGCCATTCCTCCGTCACTCTTCGGAACCGTCGTCGAGCAGCTCGTGAGCTCCGGCGGTGCGTCGGCCGGCACGCGCGTCATCCTGGAGAAGCCCTTCGGCCGGGATCTCAGCTCGGCCCGCGCCCTCAACGCGGTCCTCCTCAGGACGTTCGATGAGACGCGCGTCTTCCGCATCGATCACTATCTCGGCAAGCGGCCGGTCCGCAACGTGCTGTTCGTTCGTTTCAGTAACGCGTTCCTCGAGCCGTTCTGGAATCGCGAGCACATCGAGAGCGTGCAGATCACGATGGCCGAAGACTTCGGTGTTCTAGGTCGCGGCGTGTTCTACGAGCAGACGGGGACGATCCGAGACGTGGTGCAGAATCATCTGTTCCAGGTGCTCACCCATCTCACGATGGAGCCGCCCGCGCGCACCGACAGCGAGTCCGTTCGGGACGAGAAGGTAAAGGTTCTGAAGGCCATCGCTGCGCTGCGCCCCGAGGACACCATCCGCGGTCAGTTCCGTGGCTACCGCGAGGAGCGTGGGGTCGCTCCGCAGTCTCAGGTGGAGACCTTCGTTGCTGTACGGCTCTTGGTGGACAACTGGCGTTGGCAGGGCGTGCCGTTCTTCATTCGTGCCGGCAAGTCACTTGCCGTGACCTGCACGGAGGTCACGGTGCGGCTGCGACGCCCACCACGCATCGTTTCCATGGAGCCCCGCGCGAACTTCGTGCGAATCCGCCTAAGTCCGCAGACTGAGGTCGCCATCGGCCTGAACGTCATGGACCGCCAGGAGACGGGAGAGGGTCAGATGGTAGAGCTCCTGGCGAGCCGCCATCCGGGCGCCAGCGAGAGTAATGGCTACGTGCGGGTGCTGAGCGACGCGCTCGCAGGAGATCGCACGCTCTTCGCGCGCGAGGACTACGTCGAGGAGGCCTGGCGGATCGTCGATCCGGTGGTGAGGGGGAGCACGCCGCTCCACACGTACCAGCCAGGCAGTTGGGGTCCCGCAGAGGCGGCTGCCATCGCGCCGCCTGGCGGGTGGCGCGACCCAAGGCCCGTGACCTCGAGCAGCGTGGCGTTCAGCAGTCGCGAATCAACGGCCGTCGGAACTGTTCGCAGCGACGCACAACGTGGCGCAATTCATGCTCGGTCTGGCAGAGGTGGTGCATGACTGCGCGCGTCGAATGAGTAGACACGCGATCACCTGCCGGAAATGGAATCGTGATTCGCAAAGCGCAAGTGGTCTGCGGCGCTGTTGCCAGGGGCAATTTTCGCCACAGCGATCTGCGCTACGGGAAAGCGATTTGAACCGCACGCTCGGCGAGGCCTGGCTGCGCCCTGAGATGCGAACCTCCTCAGGCTGGGCGCTGCAGTATCTGGCGCGCCGGAGTCGCCGGAGCTGAGGAGTGAGCCGTCAGGTATGCCCAGGCAGGATGAGGGCGCCAGCCATTGCAGCCACGATGACCAATAGTCGCCGCAGAGGGGCGGCGACCATAGCACGGCGCTGGAAAATCCACGCCGCGAGCGCTATCAGGCTGCCGCCCGGAAGAACCAGCGCGATCGCGGCATAGGGTCCGAGCTCGCGTATGGCATTGGGGAGGCGCTTCATTTCAAGAGTCTCGCCGGTGCAAGAGCCTCGCACAGCCATCTCGAGTTGCTAGCCCTTCGAATTCGACCAGCGGCTCGCGCGCAGCGCGGGGGCATGTCATCGTGCGCGACCTGTCGGCCGAGATGAATCAAGAGGTCTGCCCCGGGGGCGCAGCGGTGACCACTGCCGAGTGAAGAAGCGTCCGCGTCGCCTGGCGCAAGGCGTTCTCGCTGACGTTGATGGGCCTCGCAAGGAGATAGCGGTCGCCGAGCCACTTGATCGCTCGCGCGCGGGCGGCACTGTAGTCGACCACCCATGTCTCGACCTGTTCGCGATGGGTTCTCGGTTTCATTACATCACCCTTTCGTGCTGTCCTAGGGTTACGGGTCGCGCGAGGCGGTCCACTTCCATGCTTCCTTGCCGCACTCGCCAACCATCCCACGGAAAATTGTGGAGGCGACCGCAGCCCTTTCCAATCCCGAATCAGTAAATGCAGCGCTTCCCCGCAGTGATCGACGGTGTTCTCGCCCCTGCGGGGCACCGGCGCCTATCTCCAAAGGCATTGGCGACCATGTCTCTCCTCACTGTCGGATCGTTTCCTCCAGAGAAATGCGGCATATGCTCACCGCAGCTCGTACTCTGCCGCTCAAGTAAGTAGATTTTGGCCAACGGACAAATGAGGCACTCAGGATGTTCGTACATACAGGGTTAAAGCATTTTTGGCCGGCGATTTTCGTACTGCCGTGGATCTTCCTCGGGATCGCATATCTTGCGGAGTCGGTGCTTCATCGGCGCCCCGGAGCGGATGCGAGCGGGCGCTTTCACCGCAAGGCCGTGGTGGCAAGAGACACTACCGTCCGCGGTGCGCTCGCGGGCTTGAGAAAGCACGAGAAGGGAACATGAACGGGAAGGATCGGGCGCCCCGTTCAGGCGGCGAAGTCAAACGAAGAACAACCGAGGTTCCGGGCTCCTCTAATACAGGCCTAGACTGCCGGCGCCGCTCCGGCGGGACGAGGATCCTGGGATGGGCTCTTCTGGCAGCCACTCGGCTGGTCCTTGCTGATCCGGCGCACGAGTCGCGTGCTTGTGAGGCCGCGAGTCCAAAAACGCAAGAAGCAAGATCACAGGCCGACGTGCTCTATGAGAGAGGGGAGTACCAGCGCGCTGGTGAGTGTTACCAGGCCGCAGGGGACGCATCTCGTGCCCAGCTCGCCTTCTTGAAGGCGGTTGGACCCAACAGTGACGCGACCGCGCGAGCGTTCAGACAACAGCAGCATGTGGCGAAGTCATTATTAACCAAAGTCCAACAAGCGTTCCGGAGCGATCATTGATTTGCATTTGAGCCTCCCGCCTACGGAGCCGCTGTTTCAGACGTGCGGCCCCTTCGAGAGTGACGAGTTCGGTACGAGGGCGCAAATCGCTGCACTGCGGATCCTTTCACGACGGTCGTTTGGGCCGCAGCATCTGTTGATTCTCGTGACCGTCCATACCTTTCGGCACCGCGACTACCGTCGGCGTTCGCGCGTGTGCGTCGACAAAAACGATATGGGGCCGTAACGCTACTCCGCTGGAGCCGGTGTCGATCGATACCATCGTCCAATGGCGCCCTACTGGGGCTTTTGGCGTAATCCCCAGTGAGTGTTCAGGCTAAAAGGAGCCACCATGAAACGCTTGGCTTTGACTGCGGTAACGGGAGTCTTGTGCACGGCCGCGCTCGCCGCTCCCATAGATCAGCACGTTCGGGGCCAGATCGTCTCCGTCACGTCCGATACTTTGATCGTCCGCTCTTCGACTGGAGCCGATGTCTCCTTTGCTCTGAACGGCGGGACGCACTACTTGCGTGTGGCGGCAGCGAGTCTGGATAAGGTGGAGCGGGGCAGTTACATCGGTACGCCGACGAAGGAAATTGGCTCTACTCAGGTCGCACTCGCAGTGATGATTTTCCCTGAGGCGATGCGAGGTCTGAATGCCGGTCACTTCCCCTACGACCGGCTCCCCGACACGACCGTTTCCAGTAAAACGGCCGTTACGAGCATGATGACTGATGGCAACGTGTCCGCGGTTGCGTCGCCTGCGGCAGGGAATGTTGACACCGCGATGACCAACGGTAATGTCTCAGCGAGTGCTTCGAGCAACGGCGTTAAGCAGTTGACGATCACCTACGCCGGGGGGCAACAGACGGTCCTGGTACCCCCGACGACACCGATCGTCAACATTCTCCCGGCAGCGGTGTCGGATCTTTCAAACGGGGCGTACGTATTTGTAGATGCCACGCAGAACGGCAGCGCTCTGACCGCAGGATTGGTTATGGCCGGTGTCGGCGGATTGAAGCCGCCCTTTTGACTCCGGCGCTAGAGACATGTCGCTGCAGCATCAGCCGAACGGTTCTGCCGCGCACCCGGCCACAATCCGCTTCCTGCATTGGGTGTGGGTCTACGCGATCGGCTGTATGGTGTTCAGCGGGTTGCAGATCTACAACGCATCACCAAACCTGCCGTTCACCTTTCCGGGATGGAGCGGGCTCGGGGGCTGGCTGGGGGGAGCGCTTGCCTGGCACTTCAGCGCGATGTGGCTGCTGGCAGTGACCGGAATGGTCTATCTCGCGTACGGGCTTATATCTGGGCACTTCCAGCGGGATTTCGGCGTCCCCAGACCGCGAGCGGTGGGCCGCGACCTTTGGGCGGCGCTGACGTTTCGCCTCGGCCACCGGCTTGGTCACTACAACGCCGTTCAGCGTCTGCTGTACATCGGCGTGATCGCTGCGCTCCTTTTACAGGTAGTTACTGGCCTTGCGATCTGGAAACCGGTGCAGTTTGGCGCGCTGGTGAATCTTTTGGGGGGATATCCGATCGCGCGAAATATTCATCTGGCGAACATGTTCCTCATCGTTGCTTTCGTGATCGTTCACGTCGTGCTGGTGGCGATCTTTCCACGCACGCTCGTGTCCATGATCGTCGGCATACCCGCCGAACCGGAATGCGAACCATGAACGGACCGCGGCGCTCCCCGGTCGTCAAATTCCAGGATATCAGGCCAGAGCTGCGGCAGTTTCAGCGTCGGACAATCTTGCGCAACGCACTTTCATTGGGTGGCCTAGCGCTGCTTACCGGATGCGACCTATCCACGAACTCCGGTGTCGATGCCGCGCTAAGGTCAATCCTGCGCTTCGACGACAAAGTGCAGGCGGCGCTCTTCAGCGGTCGCCGCTTGGCGCAAACCTATCCCGTGAGCGCCGTAACAAAACCCTTTCGCTTCAACGCCTACTACCCGGAGTGGCAGGTACGCGGGGTTCCAGATGGCTGGCGTCTGGAGGTCGCAGGTTCCGTGTCAGTGAAGGCTCCCTGGACGATTGAGGCGCTGCGCAAATTGCCGCAAGTGGAGCAGATCACGCGACACATCTGCATTGAGGGATGGAGTCAGATCGGACGTTGGAGCGGGGTACCGCTGCGAGCGTTCCTACAACGCATCGGGGCCGATCTTCGCGCGCCCTATGTGAGTTTCAAGTGTTTCGATGGGTACTCGACCAGCATCGACATGCCCAGCGCGCTGCACCCACAAACGATTCTGGCGCTCGACTTCCTTGGCCAGCCGCTCGCGCCTGAGTGGGGTGCACCGGTACGGCTGCGTATCCCCACTAAGCTCGGTTTCAAGAGCGCGAAGAACTTGCAGGCGATCGAGGTGACTCACATGTTTCCGGGAGGATTCTGGGAGAATCAGGGCTACGACTGGTTTTCCGGCGCCTGACGACCTAGGGGAGCAGGCCCCTCCGCGAGAGGGTGCGCATTCTTGATCCTCGGGCTCGGCGAGGGCCGCCCATGCTTGCATTATGATGTTGCCGGAGGTGGTCGCGGGTGTGACTTTTTGAATCACCCGAGTGTTGGTCACGCGTGGTAGGTGCCGTGATCATCACCACGTACCGCGGACGAAGATGACGTCGAGCTCAGGCACGCCGCAGCGATTGCGCATCAGCGGACTTTTTGTGACACGCGAGCAATCAGATCATCCGCCCTTGAAAGGAACAGTTTCAGAATCGGAGAGGGGTTCAAATTGCTGTAGCCCATGACAAGATCGATCGTGGGCACCTCGCCTTTCAGGGGGCGGCTCATGACGGACCAAGGAAGGAAATTCTGCGCGTAGGCAGGTAACAGCGCGACGCCGCGCGTTGATGCCCAAGTGGACCTTTTATAGTTTCGCTGTGGGCCTGGGACTCACCTGGCTGGCCACAGTGCCACCCACCGCCACCATCGTAGGCAAGCTGTTCGGTAACCGGTACCTGTCTATGCCGTTCGGCCTTACACTGCTCTCACACCAGATCGGTGGTTTTCTTGGCGCTTTTCTCGGCGGTTTCGCGCTTGCTCGATTCGGTGACTATCAGTGGATGTGGTACGCACATATGGCCCTGGCGGCTGCCGCCGCGCTCATAATTTGCCCATTCGAGAGGAGCGGATTGGGCAAGTAGCCTTATCTGCTTGAACGAGGAAAGCTGGTCGACGCCGCCGGCACGTGATCGCGCAGAGTTGTGCCGGAGGCGTTGGATTGGAGGTAGTCATGGATTCGAAGCTGAGAGAAGCGTCGCAGTCGAGCGTACTGATTGTGGGCGTGGGCGCGTCGCGCGGCCTGGGGGCGGCCATCGCGCGCCGCTTCGCAAGGGGCGGACATCCGGTGGCGATTGCCGGGCGCAATGCGCAGAAGCTCGAGGCCACCGCCAGAGTATTGCAGGATGCGGGCGCGATAGTGACCTATATCGTTGGCGACGCCGCGCGCGCCGAGGACGCCAAGCAGTTCGTCGCTCAGGCGGAGCGGCTCGCTCCGCTCGCGGTGGCGGTACACAATGCGGGCGGCAATGAGCCCGCGCCCTTCCTGCAAGTGACCGAAGAGCGTTTCACACGGCATTGGCGCGAGCACGCGCTTGGCGGATTCCAACTGGCGCAGGCGGCAATCCCAGTTCTGGTCGAGCATGGTGGCGGATCCCTGTTCTTTACCGGGGCCTCGGCGAGCTTGCGCGGCAAGGCCAATTTCGCGCCCTTTGCCTCCGCTAAGGCGGCGCTACGCAATCTGGCGCAAAGCATTGCGCGTGAATATGGGCCGCAGAACATCCACGTTGCTCATGTGGTGGTGGACGGCGGAATCGAGGGCGATCGCCTGCTATCCCGCGTTCCGCAACTAAAAGAGCAGCGCGGGCCGGATGGATTGCTGCATCCCGATGCGATCGCCGACGCTTATTGGGACTTGCATCACCAGAACCGTAGCGCCTGGACGCTCGAGTTAGACGTCCGTCCCTGGAGCGAAAACTTCTGAGTTCATCACGTGTCGATGACGGGGAGTCGGCACGTCGTGAACGGTGCCTTTAGTAAGGATACATGCGCTCATTTCCAGCTGCCTTGCGTGCCCATTGGTAGCCGAGAATTAGGGTCGGTTGCCCGGGTGAGCAGAGCGCACACCGGTAAGCCGCGGGAAGACGCTTTTGATAAGGAAGAAAACGCTTGCGGCAGTGGCTCCGGCTGAGATCGCTCCAACCAGTCTATGTGATACCCGTTCATCTACTGCCTGCGCTAGAGGTTAGTTGATCATGCCGTCACTCTACGCGAAGGTACGAGTGGTGGCGGAGGCGGATTCATGCAGTGAATCGCCGGCCCGGTGAAGTAAGCGGTCTGGGCCAATCCGATCATTGCCGCTAATCTGAGATTGTGGATCTAGGTGCTGTCGGCTCCATACACGTTGCCCTTGGACCCGGGCTCCTTGTGTCTCTGAACAGAACAGGAGGGACCATCTGCGCACTATGCGTCCACCTGCAGGAACGAGGCACCAACGCTCTGGCTGCGGACACACCGGCGCCAATCAAACCCACGAGGAATGGTTCCGGAACATGCCTGCAGCAGATCTAAGATTGCCGCACCACTAGGAGAGCATGCAATGTGCGTATCAAGGCGCATCGTTACAGGTCTGATTGCCTTGCTGCCTGTTGTGTCGGCTCACGCGCAGCCGCAAGATTCATGCGAGCCGCAGTCGCTGATGCAACAACAGCGCGACGAAGCGACCATCCAACGGCTCGAGGCTTTATGGAATGTCGCCATATCGCAAGGCGACACCAGCTTCGAGCGTTGTCTACTCACTGCCGATTTCGTGGAAATTCTATCAACCGGCGAATTGAAAACGCGTGCCGACGAACTGGGGTATACCGCAAAGAACAAGGGGCGGAAGCAGCGCACTCCGGAGCTACCGGCAATCACAATCTTGATACACGGTAACGTTGCCGTGGCGCGCGCGATATGGAAACCGACGGGCGCCACACGCGAGTCGGAACAGGTCGCAGACTGTTTCGTATGGGAAAATGGAGTCTGGCATGTCGTTTTTTCACAATTGACACCGGTCGAAGACAGTGATCGCGGCCGGTTCCTCCGGGGTCGGCTGCCGCTCTGAGATTCCGAAGACGCCTTGGGGCTTTTGCGGAAGCAGTCGTCGCCAACAAGCTTATCGCGTGGGGGGGGGATCCATAGCGGCGGTAGCGTATCCACCTCCGGCAGTCCAAAAGTCGCAAAAACCTGAATTCCCCCATAAAATGGATGGCGTCGCTCCGCAGGCCACATTAAATTCGGCCCCATGAATACAGGCACTGACGACCTGCTTTCGAATGGACCGAGCACGTTCCTCGTGACAGCCATCTTGCTGGGCGCGTAATCAGTGGACCTTCTGAGACTGCCGACGACGACGCCTGCCAGGTCTGGTCCGCGCCCCTGGCGCACTACTTTCGCCACCTGCCTTCTCTTTCTGGTGGCGGGACCCCTACTGGCCGATCAGGTCGCAGCGATTGATCCTGACGCACGCTATCCCGAGGGTCCGCTCTGGCGCGATGGCAAGCTCTTCTATGTGGAGTATTCCGCGAGCAACATCAAGAGTTGGGATGGCAAGCGTACTCAGATTTATTGGCACAAAGATGGCTGCGGTGCAAACAGTCTCTTCCCCTTGAACGGTCATCTTCTGGTCGCGTGTTACGACAGCAATTCTCTGGTGGAGCTCGATAGCAGCGGCAAGGAGGTTCGCGAGATTCGTGCGGACAGCGGTGGCAAGTCCTTTATCGGCCCCAACGACTTTTGCTCCGACGGCCATGGCGGTATTTACTTCTCCGCTTCGGGCGTCTACGACATCAAGGCACCGATCAGCGGCGCCGTGCTACACATGACGGCCGATGGCAAGACGATCACCGAAGTCGCCAATACCATTCACTATTCGAACGGACTGACCCTCGCGAGGGATCAACAGCATCTGCTGGTCGCCGAGATGCTCGCAGGGCGTGTGCTGTCATTTCCGATCGAGGCGGACGGCAAGCTGGGGTCCCGGACGGTATGGGCACGCCTCGAGGATCTCGCGCCGCCGACGCCCAAGGAGGATGCCTACAACGGTCCAGACGGTGTGAAGCTCGGCCCGGATGGCAACTATTACATCGCGCAGAACGGATCCGGTCGGGTACTGGTAGTAAGCGAGGAAAAGCGGCTGGTGCGTACGATCGATGTGCCGACGCCGTATGTCACGAATTTAGCGTTTGGACCCGACGGAGCAAATATCGTGTTCGTGACGGGCGCTTTCGAACAATGGAAGGCGCCGTTTCCTGGTGCGGTCTATCGCTGGTCACGCTGACCGATCTGGCCCGCGATCGGTGCTGAAGTTCTGCATTGGCACGGGTCGGTGAGCAGCAGCGGCTGCGTGGAGAAGAAGCAGGTCCGCAACTACGTTCGCAGGGGGAGGTCTTGTGAGGGATGCGCGTTGCGAGAGAGAGAGGGCGCATATCATTGCCCGCGGGCTACCGGCGACCACCAGTATCGCAGCCGCGGTGTTCTTCGCACTTTACGGGATGCCGCGCACCGCGTTCGGCGATCAGTCAGACGTTAGCAGCACCGCTTTGTCCGAAGTCACCGTGACGGCGACCCGGCGCCAGGAGACGCTCGAATCGGTCCCTTACAGTCTCTCCGTTGTCACTCCGGAGCAGCTCGCCGCGAGTGGCGTTACGGACCTGATGTCTCTGTCGACGCAGGTGCCGGGCCTAAGCATGTACGATTACGGCGCCCGCTTTGCGGGCGCGGTGACGCCGATTATCCGCGGCATCAACGCCACCGGGAGTCCAGCTCGCGGCTTTCGCTCTTTCGAGCAAGCCCCGGTAGGCACCTACATCGGCAATTCTCCGATCGACGGCTATTTCCAGCTGGACGATCTGAATCGCATCGAGGTTCTGCGCGGACCGCAAGGGACCCTCTACGGAGCGGGTGCGCTCGGGGGCGCGTTGCGTTTGATCCCCAATTCACCCGAACTGAATAAGTTCGACGGACTGTTGGAGGCAGGCGGCTCGCGGGTAGCTCACTCGGACGGGACTGGCTACTCCTTGAAGAGTATGTTTAATGTCCCGCTGGGTGACGTGCTGGCTTTTCGAGCTGCCGCAAGATACGACTATGATCCGGGCTGGATCAATGTCTTTGGAATCCTGGACCGCACCAACAACAGCGTGTACGGAACCCCGCTGCTCGCAAACCCCAATGATGTGGTAAACAGCTCTCCGATCTACAACAGTCGCAGCGACTGGAACTGGCAGAAGACCTTTACCGGCCGGGCGAGTCTGCTGTGGAAGCCGAATGATGTGTTCAGCGCGGAAGCGGCAATTCTGCATTCGAAGGTTAAGGGCGATGCCGGACCGCAGGTCAATCCTACTTACGCTGGTGGCGTGTCCCCGATCGACCCGAACACTATCTACCCCGCCGGGGGTAACTACCAGGAGTTGGCGCTGGTGGATGAGCCGTTTGAGCGCACCACCAACCTATCGAGTCTCGATCTGAGCTACGACGTGGGTTTTGCCACAATCTCGACGACAAGTTCTTACTACACGACCGACGGGTCCTTGATTCAGGACTCGACGTTCGACTATGGCGGTTTTGCCGGCGGGTACTACGTGCCGTACTACGCTGGAATTCCAACCAACCCGCGCTGGATCTATCCTTTTCTCTTTACCGACTCGGCCCACACCTTCACGCAGGAAGTGCGGTTGGTGTCCAAAACCAGCCCCGCGAACATGTTCGACTACGTGGTGGGCGCCTTTTACGAAAATCAGACGAACTTCGGCAACTGGTACGTCACCACACCGGGTTCGCCGGAACGATCGATCGCCCAGGGATGCACGGGGCCGGTTTTCTATACTCCCGCGGGTACTCCCTCGAGCTTTCCGGATTGCCTGGTTGTCACCGGTCCTAACGACACCACCTTCCAGCAGCTCGACAAGCAGACCTTCACCGATAAATCGGTATTCGGGGAGCTGACCTGGCATTTCATGACGCACGGACAAATCACCGGCGGTGTGCGGCATTTTAAACAGGATTTCACTGACGCGCAGTTGTATCAAGATTACACGTTCAACATCGTGGTGCCGCCCACGCCTCATGAGGCGCCCGCGAGCAAGACGGTGGGAAAGCTCGATCTGTCTTACGAATACGCCGCGCATCAATACGTTTATGCACTTTGGTCACAGGGCTTCCGACGCGGCGGGGCAAACTCGCTTCCGCCCCCAGGGAATATATTGGCGGAAAGCCCGCTCTTACACACCTATCAACCTGACAGTACGAATAACTACGAGGCAGGCTTCAAAGGGCGCCTCGATAATGGCCTCTCCTATGCGTTTGCAGGCTTCCTCATCCATTGGGACAGGCCGCAGATCTCTTCGAGCCTGCCGTCGGGAAACTTGGCCGTTTACAATGCCAACACGGCCGAGTCGTGGGGCTTCGAGTTCGAATCCACTGGTCCCTTATTCGTGCCACACCTGACTTACTCGGTCGGTTTCGCCTACGCCGATGCCTACTTGACCAGGGGCTTTTCTTATCCGGCAAATAACGGCTTGGGCCAAATTGTGCCCGGTCTTCTCGCGGGTACTGCGGGCGAGCAGCTACCGGGAAGTCCCAAGACGAGCGTGAGCGCTGCCCTCATTTACGACATCAACCTGAGGCCCGGATACGTTCTTACGCTCGCGCCCAATGGGGTGTATCGCAGCGCCACGGCGCTACAAGTCGCACCGAGCGTGGGCACTACCACCGTCCAGCATTCGTCGACTTACCAAATCATGAACTTCAGCGCCGCCCTGACGCACGCGGCGTGGCGCGCGACCGCGTATGTGACTAATGTGTTCGACAAGCAGGAGATTTTGGCTCCTCCTTCGCAGCCCAATCAGTTCGACAACCTGACCAATGACTACCTGGTGAATCAGCCGCGGACCATCGGCCTTCGAGTGGCTTATTCTTTCGGACGGTAGAAAGGAAGCTGACGCGGCGGCAAGCACACGCGCTCGAGCTGCGGCTACTTTCAGGTGGGTAATGCGCCCGAGTGCGTGCCGAGCGTGTCGATCAGCACCTGCAGGTGCCGGCGATAGTGACGCCAGCGTCCGGAGGAGCTGCCGTAAATCGGGCGTCGCACCTGGGCGGCGCTCGCGGTCAGGGACACCGACTGGTTCTTCTGGATATCGATGGCGGCGTCGCTCCATGTGAGGCCGCAGTAAGCTGCGATGCTCGCACCGCTGCGCTGGGGCTCGCTCACGAGCTCCTCGTAGGCAATCTCGTATAAGCGGCTGCCGATGGTCGAGCGCCAGTGCTGCATCAGTTGCTCGTAGGCAGCGTAGTAGCGGCCCAGCTCCTTGAGATCGTAGCTGAAGGGGTACCCGGCGGCGAAGAGCGTGCGATACATCGCAAAGCAGCTATCAAGTGGCGATCTTCTGAGTAGCAGGACTTTCGCCTGCGGCAAGGCGCGCCGAATGGCGCCGACGTAGAGGTAGTTGCTGGGCAGTTTTTCGATGATGCGCTCAGCGCCAGTGCCTGGCTCGGCAAGGCGCGCGTAGCGCTCTCCCACGGCTCCGGGGTCGGCTGCGGCGGCTCGCTGGAATACATCGCCAACGCCGTGCGCTGCGGCGAGCAGCGCGCGTGAGAAATTCTCAGTCTCCCCGTTCGATCGCACGCCCGCCAACCCCGTGAGAATGCGCTCCACCAGTGTGGTCCCCGAGCGGGGTAGGCCCACGATGAAGATAAAGCGCGAGGAGTCCACGGGTCGAGTTGAAGTGGGCGCGGTGTCTGCTGAGCAAGCCTCCCGCGGATAAGCTTCCGCAATGCGCGAAAGCTTGCGCTCATCTGTCGTGACGTCGTAGGAGAGCCGACTCCTACGCGCTTTGGCTGCGGCAGCAAACCAGTGAAACGCCTCATCGAAATGCGCCATATCGTCCAGCTCTTTGGCAAGCGCGTAGCCAAGGAAGAGGCGTGCGCGGTAATCGACGCTCGGGCGAGAGAGCAGGGCTTTGAGTTCGCCGACGTGGTTGGCTTCACCGGACTGGACGCGCAGTTCCGATCGCAGCAGATACGTGGGATATTGTGTCGTGTCGACGGCGATGGCCCGATCGCAGGCCGTCTCTGCCTCAGCCAATCGGCCAAGACTTCGCTCGCTACACGCCAGGTTGTACCAGAAGCGCGGATTGCGAGGTGCCACTTGGGTGGCGCGCCGGTACAAGACATTCGCGGCCTCGTGTCGGCCGAGTGTCATCGAGACAAATGCGAGACCGTCGTAAGCATCGGCAACGCCGGTGGCAAGTTCCGCTGCGTCGCCAATCACCTGTTCCGCATCCTCGACTCGCCCGAGCTTCAGCAGCACCGAGGCCAGGAAACCATGCGCGGGAAGGCAGACCGTCGCGCCGGCGACTGCACGCTGAGCGAGAGTCAAAGCCTCTTCGAGGCTGCCGGCCCGCATCAAGTGGTCGGCATCACTCGGAGGTACAGGAGCGGAGCCGTTCATGTTGTGGTGCGTGCTTGAGGGTGGCCCAACTTGCGTGTATCTCCTCGGGTAGTCGGGTGTCTCCAGAATTCGCCAGGTTTGATCGCCGCTCGCAAGCTAGGGATTCGGGGCCTGGGCAACGTCTGCTTCCGGCAACGGAACTTTGGCAGTGCGCATGACGGATCTTAGCCGCCTACGGCTTGATTGGGGTCTACCCCCGCTACCCCCGCCCTTACCCGAAGCCGACCGTCGTGACTGGGAGACTCGAACCGCGGCCGTAAATTCCGCGGCAATCAAAGTCTTAGCACGGTGGGACTTTTTCAGTTACCCAAAACCTTACCCAGCAATTATTTGCACTGCTGCGATATCCGCTGGTACCGGTGCTGGCAATTCCAACTGCGACCTTCAGGATTGCGGCAAGGCAGTCTAAATCTGCACTGTCCGGCCGCCGGTCAGAGGAAGCCGTCGGTACATTTCCGCTGCCATCCGAAAGATTGCTGCATGCGTCAGGCCTCGTGGCCAGGCAGACGCTCGCCTCTCGCCGAGGTGTGCTGCGTACCGCAAGAATGTGTTTCTTGACGGCCTGAGGCTCGACCACGACGTTGGGCCATACGGCTTCCAGCAGCCCATCGTGCGTCACCAGACGGCCGGCGTGTTCAACCAGATAAGCGAGAACCGCAAAGGCCTTCGGCGACATCAGGACGCGCTCCTCGCGTCCAGTGCTCGCGAGCCGCCAGAGACACTGATTCACAGTGTCAGGTCGGAAAGGATGAAAAACCTGCATTCGACAATTCTAGGGCAAACCCGTCGGGAAACCGCTCCGGAACTAAATCGGAACTTCGAGAGAACGACCGTGCGCGCCAGCGAGCTTAGGCTTTGGAGCGTCGAGCGCTCCACTTACTTGCGGCACAGCCAACTGGCGAGGAAAATGACATGTTGATTGGAGGAGGCGCTCTGCCGCGCTCACGTTAGAGCAACGGCTGGCCGCGATGCTCGGGTGGTGTCCTCCGATGGCGCTCTCGATTTGAAAGTGTCGATGCCTCGCGAGTTGGGCGGCACAAACGGCCGCGGGACCAATCGCCCGTATTCCAACGCCACGCGCGATAACATCGCGGTTCGGACGGTCTTCGCCTTAGGACACTGTCGATGTGCAAAGCCCTGCGCGATATAAGTTTCGTGAGTCAAGCTTATCCGGAGTTGTCCCACCACCGACAAATAGCCGATCCGGAGAATATTTATGGTTAGTCGTAGAACATTTAACGCTTTGCTCGCTGCTGGGGCGGTGACGACCCTGGCACCCGAACTGATCAGAGCCCAGAACGTGACACAGGCGAAGAACGTAGTCTTGGTTCACGGTCTTTACGCAGATGGATCGAGTTGGCTCGAAGTAATCCCGCGGTTGCAAGGCGCCGGTCTAAAGGTGACGGCCGTGCAGAATCCCCTCATGTCGATAGCGGAGGACGCCGCAGCGACTCGCCGCATCCTGGCGTTGCAGGATGGCCCCACCGTTCTTGTGGGCCACTCGTTTGCGGGCACCATCATCAGCGAGGCAGGAACGGATCCGAGTGTCTCGGCGCTGGTCTACGTGGCGGCTCGTGCGCCGGATGCGGGCGAAGACTTCGGCGCACTTGCGGCGAAATTTCCCAAGCCACCGGCTAGCGATGGAGTGGTAAGGGCCAACGGATTCTTTTGGCTGAGCGAAGAAGCCTTTCTCAGGGATTTTGCCGGCGACCTCGAGCCAGCCCGGGCACGGGCACTGTACGCGGTTCAGGGACCGGGGGCCGACGCGCTTCCCACTGGAAGAACCACCGCTGCCGCATGGAGGACGAAGCCGTGCTGGTACCAACTTTCCACCGAGGACCGCACCATCAATCCCGAGCTTCAGCGATTTCTGGCAAAACGAATGAAGGCGACGACCATCGAACTTAACTCGAGCCACGTTTCGCTTGTATCACACTCGCGTGAAGTCGCCGATTTGATTCTGGCCGCCGCGGGTCACAAGGGGTAGGCGTTGGATTCGGTTTCAATCGGGGAATCCGCTTCTCATGTGTCGGCGCCGGCGTTCGTCGCATCGCGCAGCCACGCGAAAAGCTGCGCCAGTCGCTGGGACTTTGAGGGTGACGACTTCGACAGGGCTCTGATCGCCTCAATTGCTCACGGGGATCAGACAGCCTTCCGGGAATTGCATGCGCGCTACTACCACCGCATTACACACTTCGTGCTGGCGGTGACTCAGCGCTCCGACCTCGTTGGTGAGGTTGCCAATGACACGCTTTGGGTGGTTTGGCGGTGCGCAGTACGCTTCAGGGGTGAATCGAAGGTCTCCACCTGGATCATGGGCATCACCCGAAATCTCAGCGTCAAGGCAATGCGTGCGATGGGACGCTGCTATAACAACGTTTCAGACGCAATTGAGGAGCAGGCCTACGAACCGTCGTCACAGTCCGAGCTCACGGACTGGGTCGACGAAGCGCTCGCGCAACTTCCGTTCGAGCAGCGGACAGTGCTTGAGATGTTTTACGGCCTTGACCGGTCCTGTGCGGAGATCTCACAGGTGCTCAATTGCCCGGTCAACACTGTGAAGACCCGCATGTTTCACGGCAGACGTAAATTGCGCGAGCTTCTCCCTCGCCTTGCCGGCGTCTCTCAATGCGCGTAACTCGCCTGTCAATACGATCGAGACAAATATACCCTCTCGATCGAACAGCCGACCTTTGTGTACTCGTAAATCCACCCGAGCGGAAGGGAATGCGCGAGGAGGACATTATGAAAGAGAGCTCCCTTCTACGGAGACTGCGCATTTCGCCGCTCCGGCTTCCTCCGAGCTGGTATGCGCTGCCGCTGCGGCTGATCCTTGGCTTCGGGTTCATCGAGCACGGCTATGCGAAGCTTGCGCGCGGCGCGGACGGCTTCATCGCTATCTTGCACGCGATCGGCACCCCGTTTGCCGACCTGCTCGGTTGGGCCACAATCGTCGTTGAGATTGTGGGCGGATCGATGATCCTGCTCGGCGCCTTCGTGCCTGTCGCCACAGTGCCCATGATCATTGTGCTGCTGGTCGCCACCTTCACCGTTCATGTCTCGAATGGATTCAGCTCGATCAAGCTGTTGTCTTACGATTCAATGGGTGCTCACTTTGGGCAACCGGGCTACGAGACCGACCTGCTCTACATGGCTGGGCTCCTGGCACTCTGTGTCGGCGGAGCTGGCCCGCTGTCGTTGGACGGCTATCTGACTGCACGGAAAAAAGCGGTTGCGCCCCGCGAAAGTCATTCACTTGAGGCATTCCGCTGAGCGCCCGCTTCGACCCTCGCGCGACCTTTTGACCCGTCAGCCGCCAGTGTCTGGTTTCTGACAGGGGCAAGGGCCTCCACCCCGCCGTCGTAGTAAATCGCGCGTAACGGGCGGGCCCTTTAATCATCAGAGCTTGCTCGTTGCGATGGAGGCCCCTTATCCTGGGCGCCCAGCTCGCCGCGTAGGCGGCGGGGGTCTATCCGCAGAAGGTTCAGCCGCAGCGATTCATAGATTGGTGCGTCGCCCAGGATGAACGGCACCAACATTGCTGCAAAACAAGCTCCAAGCATCGGCAGCAGCATAGCGACGCTGGCTGTCATCTCGGCGACGAGGACGATCCCAGTGATTGGGGCTCGTACCACGCCGGTGAACAACGCCGCCATACCGACCACGGCAAATCCCTCCGGCTCAATGTCAAGATGTGGAAAGGCGAATTGACAGAGCGATCCGTAGAGCAGGCCGAGTTGTGCGCCAAGCACTAACAGGGGAGCGAACAAACCGCCGGGCGTGCGCGCGGCGTACGAAACGATGCTCAGCACAAAGCGCAGTAGGAGCACCACCGCGACGATGTGCAAGGCGTGGGAGCCGGTAAGGGTCCATTGGGTGATCGCGTCACCGCCGCCGACTACTCCCGGTGCGAACCAGGCCAGTAGACTAACCGCCCCACCGATCAAGGCAGCCCGCAAAACCGGCGGACACCGATCAAGGCGGTCGACCGCCGCTATGGTCGCAAGCAGCGCGCGATTGTAAAGGATCGCACACAGTCCGATGACGGCGCCCATTAGAAGATAAAGCGGCCGGGTCTGCGCGCTTGCGTAGTGCAGAGCATCGACATGGAAGTCGGGGGCATCGCCGAGCAGCATGCGCGCCACGGCGATAGCGACGGCAGAAGCGCCAAGTGCGGCAATTGCAATGCGATGTTCAAACCGACCAACCAGTTCTTCCAACACAAAAATAGAACCGGCAATGGGTGCGTTGAATGCGGTGGCCAGGCCGGCACCCGCACCGGCGGCAAGCAGCACACGACAGTCTGGCCAGCCGCGTCTAAACGCCTGACCTACGAAGCTGCCGATACTGGCGCCCATCTGCACGGTGGGTCCCTCGCGGCCAAGCGCCAGGCCGGCACCGATGGCTAGCAATCCGCCAAAGAACTTTACAGGGATCAGGCGCAACGGAACTTGTTGAGTCTCACCACGAAGGGCTGCCTCGACGTGCGGGATGCCACTCCCGGATGCAGCCGGAGCAAAACGTGTGACCAGCCACGCTGCCAGTGCAACGGCGGCTGAAATCACGGTCACAACAAGTAGCAGCCCTAACCACTGCGAGCCGTGCGCCCAAGAGATAAGCGTATTGCGCGCACGGTCCGCCCCTCCCAGCGCCATCCGAAACGCGGCTCCGACGAGGCCAGCACCAACCCCCACAATTGGCGATAGCAAGCCAAGCACCAGCAGGCTCCCATGACCGTCCGTGGCTGTTTTGTGGTGAGAGGAGGTTGCGATCATCGGTGACATCCTCAGCCTGGACGATCTCGCGGTCACCTTATCTAGCGGAGTCTTCAGCGTGCAAGTCCGTGCGACTCCGACTCGAAATGCGGCCGTTCGCCGTCTCCATCGAGTCGTCGCTCCCCGGAACCGCGGATAAGCGCAGTATCATCACGCGCTTTTTTGTCTCGGGTTTCCTTTTTACGCTATTCCAATGCCGTGTGATGCTCCCGCCGAACAAAAACAAATGACAGCATTGCCATGATGAGCGCAACCGCTGCGGCTCCGTCTTACACGGTCGACGGGTGCGAACCCGCCGCGTTTTCCAACGGTCCCGCGCCGAAGACGGCGATGCCCTACCCAACCTGGGAGATACAGATCAGGCCACCGGCAACCGAGGCGGCGATACCGGTCGATTCTAACTGTGCGAAACTAATTACCAGTGGGAGGAGCGCCGAGCATCCCAGTCCAGCCACGGTGACAGTGGCAAAGAAAACGGTCAGTGCAAGCGATGCGAGAGCCATACTTGCTCCAAGCTGCGCCCTCGCATAAGCGATTGATATAAGAAGAGAACTGAATATGGTGCCCCCATGTGATCTTGCGCGGTGCGCTCATGTACTGCTGCTTCCGGTTCCCATGAGCACCTAGACACCAGGGCAGACGACAAGGCCGGGCACCAGCGGATGGCGTCATCGGCCAAGGACCGCTATGGCATCGCGCAGGGGCGCATCGGAGAGCTGCATGATGCCGGAGAACGGCTGATCGAGCTCGAGCACCAGGAACAGTGCCCCCGCGACCGATATCGCACTCACCAGCAGCGCGGTCACTGCGGTGGCGTTGCGCGGTGCAAACAGGCCGAAGCTCACGAACAGCGCCGTAAGCCAGAAAACCACCACTACCAGAAACGGCGTGGAAATGGAGGTGCCGCGCTGCGCAAATAGCAGCCAGCGCGTCTGCCCAAGCGCAACGGAGAGGGAAACCGCCTGTGCCTGTAATGCGTGCTGTGCGTCGCTGCGCGGCACCAGCTCCTGGATTTTGTCGAACATGACTTCCCGGCCGACGCGCGCAGCGACTCCTCCTCGCGCCTGATCGCTTTGCGACCAAGTGCTCTGTCGCATGGCCTCCGCCGTCTCCCGCAGTGCCGCGCGCGCATCGGCGGCCTCCGGTCCGAAATGTGCCAGTGCGCGATCCAGCAGGATCGCAGTGGCCGCGATCTGCGTGAGCTCGGTGCGACGGGCGTCGTAGGAAGCCTTGGTGGACGACACCAGCAAGCCCAGCAGCAAGGCCGACATGGTACCGATGAGTCCGACACCGAGCTTCACCAGATCCCGGGTATCGGCATCCAGGTGGTGCTTCGGCAACAGCGTTCGCAAGGCCATCCCGGCGAACGCACCCGCCAACACGCAGCAGAAAATCACGCTGGACATCTCGATGGGCGTCATGTGTTAGCTCTCGCGGGCGCGCACCGTCGACGCTCCGGGTTAGAGGTTATCGACCTCGGCCCACGATCGAGCCTGGCACGCAGTGCCGCGCTGCCCCCAGCCCCAGCCGGTGATCTCGGGCATGTCGTCGCCATGCTCGGCGATGTACTAAGCCTTCTACTACTGGGCCGCGGTGCCTGACATGACCGCAATCACGGCCGGAAACGCGGCTGCGATCAGCATCAGAATCGGGATTGTCACCCACACCAACTCAGAGACGATGTGCTGCCGAAAGGCGGCCGCTCTTGCCGGGTCGTCGCGTGTGCTCCACACGCAAAGATACATCGCCAGAAATACCCCTGCGGCAACAACCGCGCACATGCCTAGGATTACGCCTCTCATAAGCTTCCTTTCTCAGCGCTCGCCTTCGAAGCGCTGGGCATCTGTTGGGCTCACATGAGCCGACTTGTCACCGTAGGGAGGCACGCGGATGCCAGCTCTGTCAGAGAACTCGGGACAGTTCAACTTTGACGGTTAGACCGGGCACGCTGCGCAATCGCCGCATTTGCCGGCGGGACCGTTGAATATTTCGCATTTGCCTTCTCCTCGGACCTAACGCGGGTTTAACGAGAAGGCGTCATGCAGGGACTGCATCTTCGCTTCGGCTGCAATGTAGAGAAAACCACCGGCCAGCCCGAAATTCTTCAGAAATTCCCAAAAATGCAGATTCCACACGTCGCCGTTGAATGAAAAACTCCAAAAGTTGTGGAACAGAACCGCCGTGACGATGACATAGAATATAAACAGCAGGGCCGCCTGCCGGCGATAGAAGTTGAGCAGAATGCAAATAGGTCCGATCGCCTCAAGCATGCCGCCGAGCACCAACAACAGCGCCGCAGCCAAGGGCGGTAGCGGTATCCAACCCTGGGCGGCTTGCGCCATCGCTGCATGGGGGTCGAGGATCTTCTGGAGCGCACTGAATGGGAAGAGCAGGACCAGACAAAAGCGGGCGATCAAAGCCGGTAATTGGTTCTGTTGTGTCATCAGTCGCTCCGCGGCAGCAAACAAACTTCGGGCCGCGCTCTTGTTGGTTATTCCTCGATCAGGCGTATCGCGTGGCCATTCGGATCGCGGACCAACACCGCTTTCTTAAAGCCAAGTTGAGCCTGCGCCTCAGCGGGAATCGACACCACGTCCGGAGTGATAAACTGGACGCCCGCCTTGCGCAATCGATCGGTGAGCGCCTGAATATCCTTGGTAACTAGCGACGTCTGCCAATGCCAGAGATCGTTGGCCTTGGTGTCGGCGGGGATCGGCCGCCCGCCCGCCGGCGTGTTGTAGTCGAGGAACTCGATGTGGGGAGGCGCTGAGATCGCCACAATCTCCGTTACGCGGCACGTGTCATTGAAGAGGTTGTCAAGCACTTCCTGCGTAGCTCCGGTGTTGAGCGTAAAGCCGCCGACCTCGAGCCCTAGCAAATCCCGGTAGAACGTCAGCCCTTTCTCCGTGCTGCCCACGGTCATTGCCGTGTGGCTAAGTCCGAGAAACAGCTTGTCTGTCGGCTTGTGGAAGGCCGGCTCTCCCTTGCCGGGCGGGTAGTACAGCAATTCCAGATCATGACGTTCTGGATCGTGGAACTTGATCGCCTTGATACCCGCGGCCCCGGGATTCGTTTGAGGGATGGTGATGGGATACGCGGAAATCTGTTGGACATTGTTTTCTTGCAGGATCTTGTACGCCGCGTCCATGTCGCTGACAACGATGGCCATATGCTCGAACCACTCATCGTTGCTGTACGAAGGCACCGGGATTGGTCGCCCGGTCGGCGGCGAGACGTACTGGGTGAGCTCAACCATCTGATCACCTAGTTTCAGATGGACGATCCGCATGTTTGCGTTGAAAACGCCTTCCATCTTGCTGTACTCATTGCCAACAACGCGAAAGTCGGCGACCTTCGCGAATTGCAGAACTCTTGTGAAGAAGTCTGCCTCCCGGTCGGCATCCGCGACTGTGAAGCCGATCATTTTTACCCGCTGCACGTCGCCGGCCAAACGCTCCCGCGCATGAGCTGACGAGGCCGCTAGTAAAGCTAGGACGCCGGCAGCCAACAGGGCCCGCGACAGGTCCGCGATCCGCGCAGTTGCGCCGGCGCTCGCGCGGCGCGGCTCATGCGTGTTCTGCGGGATGCACCTGTCCATTACAAAAAACCGATTCGAGTAGCCCGAGCAGGCCGCGGTGCCGATCCGCTTTGAGTACGCAGCTCGTCGCGACTGTGCCTGTGCGATGACGAGAACCCAACGAAAGTTAGCCTACCCGCGGCGTATCGAGGCGTGACCCCGAAAAACTACCAGTGTGGAGCGCGGAATTTACGGGGGGCCGCCGGGTCACGGACCGACGATGCCCTGCTGAATCGGAAAGTAAATCAGCTCGGCGTTGCCCTTGAGTCCGAGCGACTTCATCGTCCGATATTTGTGGAACTCGATCGTCCGGGGCGAGATGCTGAGCCGGCGCGATTTGCTTCAAGGTGAGCCCGCCGACCAGCAATCGCAGAAATTCGTGTTGTGCAGAGTCGACGTCGCGACCGGCTCCTCCGCGGCACTTCGCTGTAGCCTATGGCGGTGACCGCCGCGACCGGACAAGAACAAATGACAGCATCGCCAGCACGAGCGCAACCGCTGCGGCTCCGCGATAGATGGTCGCAAGGTGCAAACCTGCTGCGTTTTCCAGCGGCCCAACGCCAAAGGCGGCGATGCCGTAGCCAACCTGGTAGACACAGATCAGGCCACCGGCGACCGAAGCGGCGATGCCCGTCAATTCTAACTGTGCGAAACTGATTAAAAGTGGAAGGAGCGCTGAGCATCCCAGTCCTGCCACGGCAAATGCCGCTATCCCAAGGCGAGGATGGTCGTTCTGAAGGCACGCGGTAACGATGAATGCTGTGGCGACGACCAAGGGCAGTATGCGAAAGACAGATTTCGCGGGCCACCACTTATCGAGTGCGGCGAATAACACCCTTCCAACGGTGACGCTAGCCCAGAAAACGGTCAATGCGAGCGATGCTAGAGCCGTGGTCGCTCCGAGGCGCGTCTCCATATAGACCGAAGCCCAGTTGCCATTCAGCGTTTCACAAATGCCGTACAGCAACGCAAATGTGGCAAAAGCCCAGAACCTTGCGGGAAATTTCAGGTCGCCCTGGCGTGTTCCCGTATCGCTTGTCTGTTGTGCCGCGTTGAGGGGTAGCGCGGCACTGAATATCAGCAAAGCGAGAATTGCCGCGCCCACGAATATGGGCATGCCCCACCACATTCCCACGCCGAGGAACAATAGTAAGAAGATCGGTGCCAACATGGTGCCCAGCCCGAGCAAAGCGTTCAACCCGAGGACGGCCTTCTCGACCTTGTGAGGGTAGAACGCTGCGGCAAACGTATTAAGTGCCGGCACGGTAAAGCCGAATCCCACGCCCATTGAGGCGGTAGCGGAGAGCAGGAGGTCGTAGGCGAGCGCATGCGCGCTCATCACGAATCGACTGCAAACCAGCAACGCCATCGCCAACAGATTTGCACACAGCCCCAGCAGATAAATGCGTTTGGCGCCGAGGCGACGCGTCAGGCCCGCGCCAAGCAATGACGACGCGACCGCCGTTATCGCTTGCGGCACGAACATTCCACCATATTGCTGACTGGTCAGGCCATAGTCAGCGGCGCTCGTGAACACCACACTCGCCGCGGGAAACGCTACCAGGGCCACGCCTTGGATCATGGCGGCCGTGTAAATTGCGACGATTTCCCGGCGTGTAGCCATTCGTTCGCCGATCGCTACCGCGTGCCGTGCCGATTCATTGCACCCTTTCGACCAGATGCTTACCTACGCAAAGGGAGTTTGCAGTTTGCCGTCGGCGCCGCATTTGGTCATAGAGTAGGAACGAACATCGTGTCCACCACGGAGAGTCTGTCCCGCTCGTGCCCCTTGCTATTGACGTCGACAATCGATGTCCTTGGGTCTGTTCCAAACGATAGGTGCCGCTCTGGCGACACTGGCAAGGGGATATTCTTTCCAGGACGTGCGTCGTCTGGAACCGGCACGGATGAACGCGGGGTGAACGAGGGCCGGTCCTACCCCCGCACTCTAGAAGGCACCGGAAATCGATCGCTCGTGTTGCAGCGAATGCAGCGACTGTTCGTGATGCCCTCGGCGATTTGGTGTGCATTGAGATCTTGCTGACGCGCGCCCGAATTGCGCACGCCGTAAGACACCCAGCGACGCGGCGCGAGCCGCTTACCGCTGCATTTCCATCACCGCGGATTCGGGCATCATGTTTGCGTTGAGGTTAGCCATGATCCAGAGTGATCCGCCGACAACCAACGTTACGATCAATAGGCCAAAGGCGAGCGCGAGTACGTTATTGTGGCTGTCGGGTCCGCTGTTGAGGTGCAGGAAGAAGACCAAATGCACTCCCATTTGAGCGATCGCCAGCACCGCCAGCCCCACCGACAAACCAGGCTGCCACAGGAGGTGCGCCTGAGACACCATGAACGATGCTGCGGTGAGCAGCAACGCAAATACCAGGCCGACAGTATAGGTTACAGCACTGCGGGAGGCTTCCTCGTCAGTATCCCCAGGACCCGGAGCAGTCGCCGATGCATGTTCCAGCGAATCACTCATACGCGCGCTCCCATGAGGTAAACCAAGGACATAACCGCGACCCAGATAATGTCCAACGCGTGCCAGAACAGGCTGAAGCAGAGAATCCGGCGCAGCACGAACGGGCGTGGGCCCTTCGCTTTAAGCTGCGCCATCATGAACGTGAGCCAAAGCAATCCCGCAGTCACGTGCGCGCCGTGCAAACCCACCAGACTGAAGAAAGCCGAAAGAAAGGCACTCCGTGAGGGGCCGGCACCCTGCGCAACCATTGCGGCAAACTCGGAGAATTCCAAGCTGACAAAGATCACGCCGAGGACGAAGGTCAGTCCGAAGAGGATAGAAGCATCCTTGAGACGTCGCCGCGCAAGAAACAGTATGGCTAGGCCGCATGTGTAGCTCGAGAAAAGCAGGCAGACCGTTTCCACCCCCACATGGCGCAATTGGAACAGGCTGTGGGCCGAGGGGCCTCCGGCGGTCTGCCCGGAGAGAACCGCATAAGCCGCGAACAACGCGGAGAACATGATGATATCGCTGAGCAGGAATATCCAGAATCCGTACGAGACGACAATTCGCACTGGTGGAGGACCGCCTCCGCCAAATGCGGCTATCGGCTGCGGAACTCCGTCATAAGCTGCAGCTGCTGAAGGAGAACTCATGCGACACTCATCCTCGACAGCCGCGCGCGATCATCTTTCGCCAGTTGCTCGGCTGAAATCTTAAGTTCGACACGCTCGAACCAGCCAAACATCAAGAGCGTCACGCCGGCGCCTGCGAGCGCCCCGATCGCCATCCACCAGATGTGCCAAATTAGCGCGAACCCCGTGATCACCGCGAAGAACGCGGTGACAAATCCATTGGGGCTATTGCTCGGCAGTTCGATCGGCTCATATTCGCCCGGCGGCACCGCCGCCGTACCGTTCTGTTTCATATAGGCAAAGGCGTCCTGGGACTCAACGCGCGGCATGACGGCGAAGTTGTACCTCGGCGGCGGCGAAGCAGTGGACCACTCCAGGGTTCTGCCGTTCCAAGGATCACCGGTCAGGTCGCGGTGGCGCGCGCGCGTGCGAATGCTGACCGTGAGCTGGGCGATCGTGGCTAAAATGCCGACGAGAATCACGATCGCGCCGACCTCCGCGACGACTAAGTACGGCTGCCAAGCGGTATTGGCGTAATGCTGCATGCGCCGCGTCATGCCGAATAGCCCCAGGATGTAGAGCGGCATAAAAGCAAGATAGAACCCAATGAGCCAGCACCAAAAGCTGAGCTGGCCGAGACGCTTGTTCAGCGTGAAGCCGAATACCTTTGGGAACCAATAGTTGTAGCCTGCCATTGCGCCGAATAGCACGCCCCCAATAATCACATTGTGGAAGTGGGCTACTAAAAATACGCTGTTATGCAACACGAAATCTGCCGGGGGCACGGCCATCAAGACGCCCGTCAATCCGCCGATGACAAAGGTCACCATGAAGCCGATGGACCAAAGCACGGGCACTTCAAAGCGGATGCGGCCCCCGTACAAGGTGAATAACCAATTGAAGACCTTTACGCCGGTGGGAATGGCGATGATCATGGTCATCATGCCGAAAAAGGCATTCACATTGGCGCCGGCGCCCATGGTGAAGAAGTGATGCAGCCAGACCATGAAGGATAAGATACAGATCGCCATCGTCGCCATTACCATGGAGCGATAACCGAAGAGGTTCTTTCCGGAGAAGGTGGCGATGACTTCCGAGAAGATGCCAAATGCCGGCAAGATCAGAATGTAGACTTCGGGATGGCCCCACGCCCAGATGAGATTGAAATACAGCATGGCGTTGCCGCCGGCGTCGTTGGTAAAAAAATGCGCGCCGATGTAACGGTCTAACAGCAACATTCCGAGTGTCGCAGTCAGGATGGGAAAGGCAGCCACGATCAGCAGGTTCGCGGCAAGTGCGGTCCAGCAAAATACCGGCATCCGCATGTACCCCATCCCGGGGGCACGCAACTTCAAGATGGTCGTGACGAAGTTGATGCCCGCCAACAGCGTGCCGACGCCAGCGATCTGCAAGGACCATAAGTAGTAATCGACGCCGACGCCGGGGGAAAACTGCAGCTCAGATAGCGGCGGATAGGCGAGCCAGCCCGTACGAGCAAATTCGCCGACCACAAGAGACACGTTCACCAACAGGGCGCCGGTTGCGGTGAGCCACAGGCTCACTGCGTTGAGCACGGGAAAGGCGACGTCGCGCACCCCAAGTTGCAGGGGAACCACGAAATTCATGAGGCCCACCATGAAGGGCATCGCCATGAAGAAAATCATGATCGTGCCATGGGCGGAGAAAATCTGGTCGTAGTGCTCGGGCGGCAGGTAGCCTTGCGCGCCGCCCGCAGCGATGGCTAGCTGGGAACGCATCATGATCGCGTCGATGAAGCCGCGCAAAAGCATCAGCAGCGCCAGCAGCACATACATCACGCCGATGCGTTTATGGTCAGTGCTCGTCAGCCACTCGCTCCACAGATAGCGCCACCATCCCTTCCACGTGACAATCGCAAGAATGGAGCCGATGAAGAGGACGACAAACAGTGATGCCCCCATTTGGATGGGGTTATCAAGTGGAATCGCCGCCCAGGTGAGCTTGCCCAATTTACTTGGCCTCCGAAGACGCGGCAGCCATTGGAGCCGCTTGGCGCAAGATGTACTTGTACAGCGTTGGATCGACGTCAGCGTAGGCTTGCGGCGCGAGATTTTTACTCGGCCGGGTCAACTCGAGGTAGGCCGAAGTACTCAGCACTGCGGTGCCGCGGCGCACCTGCGCGCGCCAGCTGTCGAAATCCGAAGCGGGCACTGCATGCACCACGAAGTGCATATCGGAGAATCCGTCCCCGCTGAAGTGCGACGACAGGCCAGGGTAATCGCCCGGATGCGCTGCCAGCAGATTGAGGTGAGTCGACATCCCGGGCATCGTATAAATTTGAGTGCCAAGCTGCGGTACGAAGAATGCATTCATCACGGATGCCGAGGTCAGCGTGAATGCGATCGGCGCGCCGACGGGCACGACAAGTTGATTGACGGTGGCAACCCTCAGGTCCGGGTAAATGAACAGCCACTTCCAGTCGAGGGACACGACCTCGATCCGGACGGGGGCGACATCGGAGTTCAGCTTGGCTGCAGGATCAAGATCGTGAGCGCCAATCCACGCAACGCCTGCGAGCAGCATAACGACCATGGCCGGTATCGACCAGACGACCAGCTCGATGCTGCCCGAATAGACCAACTCCGGACGAAATGTCGCCCGCTTGTTGGATGCGCGATACCACCATGCGGAGGCAAGCGTGAGCACAATGACCGGGGCGACCACGACCAGCATGATGCCGGTGGCGTTAAGAAGAATCATTTTTTCAGCCGCCGAAACTGGACCTTGTGGATCTAGCACACCCGCACGCTGGCAAGACGTGAGCAACAAGGCGGTAGAAATGCCCATAACGGCGCGCCAGCAGGGCGTCCACCCGCTCTCCGGTAGCAAGTGGGCGCCGTGTCCCTTCCCGGTAGACGTGCGTCCTGATGCCGATCCGCTGTGAGTACGCGGGTTGCCGTGACCAGACATGGAGTGCTCACTCGATGGCGAAAGGCCAACGAAGGCAGCTTACGCCGCGGCGTAGGTAGTCCTGACCCCGAAAAATTACCAGTATCGAGCGCGGAATTTACGGGGCGGTCGGCCGGTCACGGACCCACAATGCCGTGCTGAATCGCGAAGTGAATCAGGTCGGTGTTACCCTTGAGTCCGAGCGACTCGAGCAGCCGATATTTATGGAACTCGACGGTCCGAGGTGAGATGTCGAGCCGAGACGCGATTTCCTTCGCGGTGAGCCCATCAACAAGTAACCGGAGTATCTCGCGCTGCCGCAGAGTCAACGTCGCGACCGGATCCTGCGTCTGCGAAGGATTCCGCTTTAGCGTCTGTATTACCTCGGCCGCAAGCGTAGGTGTAATGAAAGTGCGTCCTTGCATCGCCGCGCGCACCGCGAACACCAGTTCCTCTGGCGCCGAATGCTTGAGTACGAATCCGGCGGCTCCCGCGTGGAGAGCCCGGCGCGCGTAGGCGGCGTCACGGTGCATAGTGAGGAAAATGACGCGCACATCGGGATCGAATTTCTCTATCTCTTCGAGCGCCTCGATGCCGTTCAGGTGCGGCATCGTGATGTCAGCAACAATGACGTCGGGCTTGAGCGCCTTGGCGGCGTCGACCATCGCACGGCCGTCCTCTACCACCCCGATGAGGTCGAATTCGACGGCGAGCAGGCTTTTTAACCCCTCGGCAACCATCCTGTGATCGTCGGCAAGCAAGACGCGCACCTGGCTCACGACGACACCCTCGGAAGTGGCACCCACGCAACGACGGTTGTGCCTGCGCCGGGAGTGCTTCGGATATCCAGCGTCCCGTCCAACAGGCGAACTCGCTCCCGCATGCTTGCATGACCGAGGCTCGGCCGATGAGGTTGCACCTCGGGCGCAAATCCGCTGCCATTATCGCTCACCGCGAGTCGCAGACCACCATCACTGAACGCGAGTGATAGTTCGACGATACTCGCTTTGGCATGACGGCCAATGTTGCGCAAAGCCTCCTGAGCGACACGATAGATTCCCAGTGTCACCCCATTGGGCAGACCCTTAGGGAGTTCGTCCGCCCTAACGTCTACGCGAATGGACTCAGTACGCGCGATACGCTCACACTCGGCTCTTAGCGCCTCGACCAAGCCAAGATCCTCAATCACCGAGGGATGCAGCCGGTACGATAGATTGTGCACGTCCTCGCTCAGTCCTATCAGTTCGGCGCGGATCGAACAATGCGCTTCGATATCGGAATGCGTCGAGTCGCTTCCAGTAAGCTTGGCGGCGGCGATGGCCAAGCCGGCGAGTCGCTGGGTGATATCGTCGTGCAGTTCGCGTGCCAGCCAGCGCCGCTCATCTTCATGTGCGGTGATCAGGCGTCCGCTCAAGGTCTGCGCCTCTCCTTCGGCGCGCCGCCGGCGGATACGCTGCCACACGAGTCCCATCAACAAAGCAGCCTGCAAGACAAAGATCGATAGGGTCGCAATGATCAAGGAGCGATGCTCGTCCCATAACGACGGTGGCCGAAAGCGAATCTCACTTCCCCTTGGCAGGCGCGCGGGATCTATGCCCCAGCGCTTGATCTCGCGCCAATCATAGACCGGAGCTTCGTACTCAATGAGCTGAATCGCGGGGGCCGGGAACGCTTGGCCGCTCAAAGCGCGCAATACCGCAGCCGCCGTGAGCACACCCCGGCGCTGTTGCGACATATACGGACCGCCGACGACACCGTGTCCAAGGTCGCTCTCGTAGATACTAAACACCGGGGCGGTCGAAGTCGCAACCAAGCTTGCAAGCGCAGCCCCGCCTTCGTGCGGCACGCCGGCGGCATCTGAAATCAGCAGTGTGTACAGCACGGCGGAATGTGGCGGAAGAGCGGCAACCCGTTGGCGCATCTGCTCCAAAGAACGTTTGTTGAGCCACTCGAAACGTACCCGGTGCCCGAATTGCTCGTACTCCTTGTGGAATTCGCCGAACCAATACCGTTCGAGTGGCGAGTCGCCAAGCACCACGACAATCCGTTGCGTGTCAGGCAGCACCTGTAAAATGTTATCGACCAAAGCGGGCAGATTATGATGACTTGCGACTACAGTATCTCCGGCACGCAATCCCGACGTGGGGACGACCCGCTGGTCCAATGCTGCAATGACTACGGGTTTCCCGGGAAACACGTAGTCCCGATTCTGCAGATAGAAGGACGCAGCGGGCGGCGCAATCGTTACCACCACGTCCGGCGGCGCGTCAGCAAAGCGCTGCCGCAGAAGTTCCACGACCGACTCCTGGTCATCGCGTCCGCTTGCATGACCTGCGTCGAGCGAAACGTCATAGATGGCAAGGGACTCGTTTGAAGCCCGCATCAATTCCGCACGAATCGCGGCCCCGGTCGCATCGTACGGGGAGACATCGCGCCCGAACGAATGCAAGAGCAACACCCGCTTGGCCTCCCCGGACACCGCGCCGTGCGATGTACACAAGCTGACAAACATCAGCAGCAGAGCAACAGTCCAAGGCCTAGATGGAGCCACGGCAGTCATTTTCGCAAACCGCCCTGGTCGCATCCAAGGTTTGGCTCACCACTACACCACCGGACGAGCATCTGAATTTGTGTACTGTCTTCAGTGACCCATCAATTCAAATTTGATCACCGGCCGCTTCCGACCGGAGGAAGGCTGCCCCCCGGCAGCATGGTTCGCACGGCCGAGCAAATGTTGTCAGCCTAAAATGGGCGTGTGCATGACTCGTGTCAAGGCGTCGCCGGCACAAATCGCGGCTGCCGTCCTTTGCGGCGTCTCCTCAGCGGTTGGCGCACGCTCAATCAGAGACTCTCCGGGAGCGCATTTCTGCCGGATACAGGCGCCTCGGGCCTCTCTAGGATGCATTCGTCCACATTTGGTGGCGGCGACTTGCTTGCGCGCCTGGCAAGAGAACTCACGCAGCGATATCGCCCTGTATGGCCTCAGGCCGACTAGCGACGCGCGCTGTGCGGCGCGACTGAGAGCGTTTCGGTCGAAAAGTTGCCTCGCAGTCGGGCAACGAGGCGTTTTCGTTACACCTACGCTTGCGGCCGAGGTGCTGGCGACGCTAAAGCCGAGTCTTTCGCAAGAGCGGGGTTCGGTCGCGGAGCTGATATCGGCGCCTCCGCGCGATTCTCCGGTTGTCTCTCAGTGAGCTCACTCCGAAGCAAGTCGCGCCCCAACCCGACACTGCGTCCCAGAGCGTCGAGCTCCACAAATATCGGATGCCGGAGTCATTCCGAGTCAAAGGTAACACCGACGTGCCTCACTTCGCACTTCAGCACGGCATGGCGGGTCCGTGACCCGGCCGCCGCCCCGTAAATTCCGCGCTCGCCACTGGTAGTTTTTCGGGGTCACGACTAGTTGCGGCGCGGATAGGCTCGCCTCGTTGACTTTTCGCCATCGAACAGGCGCGTCATGTCCTCGGTCACGACAAGCTGCGTACTGATTGCCGATCGGCATCATGTGCTATTTGCGGGGATCCGCGGACTACTCGAAACAACTTTCGACAAGGTATTTCTTGTTACGGACAAAGCATCGTTGATCGAAGGCGCTCTGCGCCTTCAACCCACGATCATTGTTATGGATCTCTCTTACGCTGCGGGCAACCTGCCTGATTTGGTGCGCGAGCTTCGGCACCAGGCACCAATGGCGAAGCTTTTATTGCTGAGTGTGCACGATGAACCGGCGGTAATTACTTCCGCGATGACGGCAGGGGCGGATGGGCTTGTCGTGAAGCGAGCATTGGCCAGCGATCTGATACCTGCGATCGACGCGGTGCTTGCCGGTCAGCGCTACTTCTTTTCAAGCGTGGCTTACTAAGGGATGACGATCATGCCAATCTCGCTCGACAACCTATTCAGCTTGCCGTTTCAGACTCATCGTAACGTGCAGGGAGAGAACATATGAAACAGATAACCCGTTCCGCGGCGCTCATGGCGTTGACCGCAATCGCCGGCGCCGCCTCGGCAGCGCCTCCGGATGTGATTGCCACCTCGGGGGGCGATCACCAGTGGGGTGGTTTTTACGCGGGCGTTAACGCCGGCGCCGGAATCAATACGACGTGTAATACCTGGAATGCGAACGGCCCTCTGGCCAATACCGCGGCTTTTAACAATCGAGACTGTCCCAACCGAACCGCATTCGTCGGCGGTGTGCAGATCGGCTACAACTTCCAGTACCAGCAACTGGTGTGGGGGTTCGGACTCGATTATGACTTCTACAGTGCCAGCTCGAAGAACCGCTCATTGGTGTATACCGGGCCGAACTTCCCAGATGGCACCTATAGTTTTAACGGCAAGAACAGCCCGAACGGTTTCGCCATCTTAGGTCCGCGCATCGGCTACGCGGTCCAAGATTGGCTACCCTACTTCAGAGTGGGTGGTGTTTTCACGAGCGGCTCGAGTAACAGCAGCGTAAGTTACACGCCGACCGGAGCTTCAGCGCCAACCGCCACCTTCAACGGGGGCAGAAACTACAAATCGAGCGGCTGGGGAGTGGGTGCGGGTGTGGAGTATGCGCTGCAGGATTCCTGGTCGGTGCGAGCCGAGTACACGTATGTGAATCTCGGCAAGGGAAGCAACACCACGACCACCTGCACAGGCATCAGCGCCTCAGGTTGCGCTGCCTTCGCTGGGTTCTCGCTTGACAGCATCCATAACAGCCTGACCTTTAGCGTGATCCGGATCGGTGTCAACTACACGTTCTGAGCTGCCCCTTGGCGTCTAAGGGAGCGAGGCCTGAGCTAGGGAATATCGGCACCGATCTGCGGGGAATGTGGGGACAACTCAAAACGCGCGTTGCGCCGTAGAACCATTCAGGAGAAGCCGAAATGAAAGGCATTACCGTAGAACCGCGCAAGCCGCAGAGCGCACGCCTGGAAGAGATCCCCGAGCCAGACGCACGTGGCGGCTCTGTCCTCCTGGAAGCCATCGCGGTCGGGGTTTGCGGGACCGACGCGGAGATCGTGGAGGGCAAGTATGGTTGGGCGCCTCCGGGAAAGACGCGCCTTGTGCTCGGCCACGAATCCCTCGGTCGCGTGGTGGACCCGGGTTCGAGCAGCGCGCTGCACGCGGGGGATCTCGTCGTCGGAATTGTGCGGCGTCCAGACCCGGTTCCTTGCCCGAACTGCGCGGTGGGTGAGTGGGACATGTGCCGCAATGGGCAGTACACCGAGCGCGGCATCAAGGAGATCGACGGCTTCATGTCCGAGCGTTGGCGGATCGAGCCCGACTACGCGATGAAGATCGACCGCTCGCTCGGCCTTCTGGGAGTGCTACTCGAGCCGACGACCGTTGTCACCAAGGCGTGGGAGCAGGTCATCGCAATTGGCCACCGCGCCTACTGGGAGCCGCGTCGCGTGCTCGTGACGGGTGCTGGTCCCATCGGTCTGCTTGCCGCGCTCATCGGCAAACAGCGCGGACTGGAGGTCCACGTCCTCGACCTCGCCACGTCAGGACCGAAGCCTGACCTAGTACGCGCTTTGGGGGCGCACTACCACACCGGTAGTGTCTCGAGCGTGGGGTGCGAGCCGGACGTGATCATCGAATGCACTGGTGTCGGGCAGGTCATCAAAGATGCGATCACAGGAGTCGATTCAGGCGGCATCGTTTGTCTCACAGGTGTGGGCACCGGCGGATCCGCGGTGGGCTCTGCGACCGCTGACATCGCCGCTGCGGCGGTGCTCAAAAATAACGTCGTAGTCGGCAGCGTCAATGCCAACAAACGGCATTGGTACAAGGCGGGCCAGATTCTGGCACGCGCGGACCGGGAGTGGCTTGCACACCTCATTACTCGCAGTGAGCCGCCGGAGGCATTCGCGCGTGCGCTCCAGCGACAGCCGGGAGACATCAAGGTAGTCATTCAGTTTGCGGAGGCATGATCACGGGTGGTGCACCGATCCGATTCCGTGTGTCGCCGGCGCACCACTACTGAGGCGCGGTTGAATTAAGGACGACTATTGATGTCTAGAAGACCGCCGGATAAGCCTACGAAATCGACCGAGATTCCCTAGACAGGCCCGCAAAAACGGGAGCGAATCGGATGCGTTGCATATTGGTTGCAGTTACAGCGTCGGCTTTGCTGACGGCTTGTGGAAAACACGGCACGCCAGCAGAAGGGTCGCAGCCGGCAGAAGTCGCGGTTATTGTGGTGTCGCCGCGCACCACGCCTGTCACATTCGAATACGTGGGCCAGACGCAGAGCTCGCACCAGGTGCAGATCGTCGCGCGCGTTAACGGCTTTCTCCAGCAGCGCGTATACACCGAAGGCAGCCTTGTCAAAGCCGGCGAGGTGATGTTTCGGCAGGACCCAAAGCCGTTCCAGGCTGCGCTCGATGCGTATAACGGTGCGCTTGCCGAACAACGAGCGCGACTGCAGGTCGCGGACGACAATCTTGCGGAGGTAAAGCCACTTGCTGCTTTGAACGCGCTTTCCCAGAGAGACCTGAACGATGCCACCGGACAGCAACAGGCGGCCGCCGCAGCCGTGCAGACTGCCAAAGCCAATGTCGAACAAGCTCAACTGAATCTTGGCTATACAACGATCACCACACCGGTGTCGGGATACTCAAGCTACGCCCGGGCACAGGAGGGTCAGTATCTCAATGGGCAGAGCAGCTTGCTGACGTACGTCGAGCAGGTAGATCCCATCTGGGTCAACTTCAGCTTGTCCGAGAACGACATGCTGAATTTCCGCACGCAACAGGCAAGCGGTCACCTGGTCATGCCGAAGGCCGATAGTTACGAGGTCGAAGTGGTACTCGCTAACGGGTCCGTGTTCCCTAGCAAGGGTCGCATCACCTTTGCCAATGCCGAATACAATCAACAGACGGGCACGTTTCTGCTGCGAGCCACGCTCCCAAACCCGGACGGGGTCTTGCGCCCTGGCCAGTTTGTGCGCACGCGCGTGTCCGGTGCTACACGGCCCGACGCGATTGTCGTGCCGCAGGAGGCGGTGCTGCAAGGTGCGCAAGGGCACTTTGTCGTCATTGTCGATAAGGAAGGTAAGGCACAGATTCGTCCGGTGGAAGTGGGGCCCTGGGACGGCAGCGGTAACTGGTTCATTAACCGCGGCCTCGTCGCCGGCGAGACGGTCGTCACCGATGGAGTCATGAGGCTTGCGCCCGGGGCACCGGTAAAGATCATCGAGGCGGGCGTGAAGTCGGCGCCCGCCGACACCAAGCCCGCGCCGGCCGCGACGAAGCGATAAGGGGAGACCATTCATGCTCTCCCACTTTTTCATCGATCGCCCCATCTTCTCGGCGGTGATTGCGCTGGTTATCACCATCACCGGCCTGATCGCGATGGTCAAGCTGCCGATCGCGCAGTATCCGCAGGTCACGCCCATCCAGATTCAGGTGTCGGCGAACTATCCAGGCGCAAACGGCACGCTTGTCGCACAGAACGTCGGCGCACCGATCGAACAGCAAGTGAACGGCGCCAACAACATGATTTACATGTCGTCGACCAGTTCCTCGACCGGTAACTACACGCTCACAGTTTACTTCACGCTCGACACCGATCCCGCGCTCGCACAGGTGGATGTGCAGAATCGGGTGAACCAGGCGATGGCGCAGCTTCCCAAGGCTGTCCAGTCTCAGGGCGTCGACGTGCAGCAGAAGACCTCCACGTTCCTCATGGTACTCGCGTTCTTCTCTCCCGATGGGAGGTACGACACCGACTTCATCTCAAACTATACGAACGTGGAGATTCTCGGCGCCATCAACCGGATCAATGGCGCCAACCAGGCGTCGATCTTCGGCGTGCCCGAGTATGCAATGCGGATCTGGCTCAAGCCCGACCGCATGGCGCAACTGGGCATCGATACGAGCGACATCGCCAACGCCGTCACGCAGCAGAATCAGCAATTCGCGGTGGGTCGCATCGGCAATCCGCCCACGCCTTACGCGATCAAACAGACCTTTCCGATCACTACCGATACCATCACCGAGGCAGCGCAATTCGACGACATGATCTTGCGCGCCGACAACAACGGCGCGGCAATCGTACGAGTGAAGGATGTCGGCTACGCAGCACTCGGCGCGCAGAGTTACACGTTGCGCACCAGCTATCAGGGCAAGCCGGCGACTTTGATCGCGGTCTATCAGCAGCCTGGCGCGAACGCTATCCAGGTGTCGAAGGACGTTCGGGCGACGTTGGCGAAGTTGTCGAAGAGCTTTCCGACCGGTCTTCGATACGAAGTCGCTCTCGACACCACCTTGTTTGTGAAGGCGTCGATTCAGGAAGTAATCAAGACCTTCTTCGAGGCGGTCGTGCTGGTAGTGCTGGTGGTATTTGTTTTTCTACACAGCTTGCGTCTCACGATTATCCCCACGCTGGCAGTCCCCGTATCGATACTTGGAGCCCTCCTTGGCATGTTGGTGTTCGGCTTTTCGATCAATATGCTGACTCTGTTCGGAATCATTCTCGCGATTGGGCTCGTTGTGGACGACGCGATCGTCGTCGTCGAGAATACCGAACGCAACATGGTGGAATTCGGCCTGACGCCCAAAGCCGCGGCGAAGCGTGCGATGGACGAAGTGACCGGTCCCGTCGTTGCCGTGGTGTTGGTGCTCAACGCCGTATTTGTTCCCGTCGCCTTTCTCGGTGGCATCACGGGGGCGCTCTATAAGCAGTTCGCGGTCACCATCGCGATCTCGGTCGTCTTCTCGGGCATCGTCGCACTTACGCTTTCGCCCGCACTCGCGGCGATCCTAGTCCAAGCCAAGCACGGAGCAAAGAAAGGATTTTTCAAGTGGTTCGACGACACGTTCGATCGCCTGAACAGGGGCTACGTGCTCGGCGTGAAGCGAGTCATGGGCAGATGGACCGCGGCCTTGATTGTCCTCGGACTCGTCATTGTTGGGATTGTCTTGCTGTTCCGCGGGCTGCCGACCGCGTTCGTACCACAGGAGGATCAGGGCTACCTCTTCGTGGCGTACTTTCTTCCTGATTCGGCGAGTCTTGATCGGACTGGGGATGTGGGCAGCCAGGCGGCGGCAATTATGCGGCAAAACCCTGCGGTCGCAAACGTCGCCCAGGTTGACGGCTACAGCCTCATCGACTCTCAGAACAAGACCAACTACGGCGTTCTTTTCGTATCGCTCAAGGATTACGAGGAGCGTAAGACGACGGCACTCTCGGCCGACGCAGTGATCGGGGAAGCGAGAAGGCGTTACGCAGGCATATTGGGTGGTCTCGTCATTCCCGTCAATCCGCCGGCGATACCGGGTCTTGGCATTACGGCGGGCTTCCAGATCTGGATCGAACAGCAGGGCGGCGGCAACTACACGCAGCTAAGCGGTGTGGTCGACCGGATCATTGCCAAGGCGCGCAAACGACCGGAGCTCGCCGGGGTTAACACCACCATCCACACCAACGGCCAACAACTTCTGGCCGAGGTCGACCGCGAGAAGGCGGAAGTGTTGGGCGTCCCCGTCCAGAATGTCTATTCGACGCTGCAAACTATGTTTGGCTCGACTTACGTCAGCCAGTTCCCGAAGGACTCGCGACTTTATCAAGTCATTCTGCAGGCGGAGCCTACGTATCGGATGACCCCGGAGGACACCGGGAAATTCTACGTCAAGAACCGCGATGGCAAGATGATTCCGCTGTCGGCGCTGGTGACGACGCGCTACGTCGCCGGCCCCGATCTGGTGACGAGATTCAACAACTATCCGGCCATCGCCATCAACGGTGCGCCCGCGCCAGGCGTTAGCTCCGGTCAGGCGCTCGCGGCAATACGGGAGGTTGCGGAGGAAGTCATGCCCGCCAGTTACGGCTACGAATGGGCAGGAGAGGCGCGCGAAGAGGTGTCGTCGGGCTCCACGTCCGCCATCGCCTTTGTCTTCGGCCTCATCTTCGTGTTCATGATCCTCGCTGCGCAATACGAGAGCTGGTCGCTGCCCGTCGGCGTGATGATGGCGGTGCCGTTTGCGATCCTCGGCGCGCTGGTCGCGATCGCGCTACGCGGCCTCGATAACGACCTATACTTTCAAATCGGGCTGTTGACCCTTGTGGGCCTTGCCGCGAAGAACGCGATCTTGATCGTCGAGTTCGCGGTGGAGAAAAACCGCAAGGAAGGCTTGAATTTCTTCGATGCGGCTGCCGAAGCGGCAAAGCTCCGACTGCGGCCCATTATCATGACATCGTTCGCGTTCGTGCTCGGGACCGTGCCGCTGGCCATCGCCACCGGTGCTTCCTCCAACAGCCGGCACTCGATCGGCACAGGCGTGATTGGCGGAACGCTGGCGGCGACGCTCATCGCGATCTTCTTCATTCCGATGTTTTATTGGGCGCTCGAGACACTGAGCACCCGGTCTTCGGGAGCTCGCAAGAGCGAGGCCTCGCCCACGCCTGACGCGAACAGCGCGGCGGCGCCCGCCGCGCAGGCGCCGGAGGGCGAGTAACGTGCGCCGCGCATATGTTGCCAGTGTGGCGGGCGTGGCCGCCGTGCTCCTCGCGGCGTGCAAGGTGGGTCCCGACTACCACCGCCCCGCTGTCACCGTCCCCAAGGCATACCTGTATGAGCCAGCCCAAGCAGCCGCGACCGCTAACGTTGATTGGTGGACGCAGTTCAACGATCCCGTGCTCGACCAGTTGATTGGGGAAGGGCTGGCGAACAACAAGAGCATCAAAATCGCCGCTGCCAACGTCGAGCAGGCCGCGGGCGTTGTTACCAGCACCCGATCGCCGCTGTTTCCGCAACTCAGCTACCAGGCTACGGCGGGTCGCTACAAGTTTTCACAGAACAGCACCACCGCGCTGCCGAGCAATCTCTCGAATCCGACCAACTACTACCAGGTACTTGCGGGTGCCAGTTGGGAGCTCGATCTATGGGGGCGCATCCGTCGTCTCACCGAGTCCGCACAAGCGAACCTGCTTGCAACCGAAGAGGCTCGTCGCGGCGTGATCCTCAGCTTGACGGCCTCCGTGGCGAGTGACTATCTGAGCCTACGCGGCCTCGACGAGCAGCTCGCGACGGCAGAGCGTACCCTCGGAGCCTACAGTGAGTCGTTGCGGTTGATGGAGCTGAAGCATCAGTACGGTCGTGTCTCGGACATGAATGTTGATCAGGCGCGCGCGCGTTACGAAACTGCCGCGGCGGAGATTCCGCAGATCAAAACGAATATCGCGGTTCTGGAAAACGCGCTGTCAATTCTGCTCGGCAAAAATCCCGGAACCATTCCACGCGGCAGGACGATCTTCGAGCTGGCGTTGCCGGCAATACCTGCTGGCGTACCCTCGCAGCTGCTGGAGCGTCGGCCCGATCTATTGCAAAGCGAGCAGCAGCTCATTGCAGCGAACGCGCAGATCGGCGCCGCAAAGGCGCAGTATTTCCCGACGATCTCGCTGACGGGCGCAAGCGGCTATTCAAGCACCGATCTCAGCAATCTGTTCAAGGGACCCGCGCATGTCTGGAGCTATGCAGGCGGGTTCGCCGGTCCTATTTTTACAGGCGGAGCGATTTACGGCCAGGTGAAGCAGGCGGAAGCCGCTCAGAAGGCGGCGCTGATCGGCTACCAGGCGGCTATCCAAAGCGCCTTCGCCGACGTCGATAACGCTCTGGTGTCACAGCAAGAGCTCAGCGAACAGCTTGCGGCCCAGGAGCGGTTGGTAACCGCGCTGCGCGGATACGCGCAGCTGTCGCAGCATTTGTTCGACGGCGGCCGGGAACCGTACTCAACGGTGTTGCAGGCAGAGGAGGATCTCTTTCCGGCGGAACTCAATTGGGCCGCCGCGCGCGCCAGCCTTTGTATTGCCTTTGTCAACATCTACAAGGCTATGGGGGGTGGCTGGGTCGACGATGCCGATAAACTCACGGCGGGTGTTCCTGCGAACGCGAGGCAGGACAGCGACTCGAAGATGCCGGCCACGGAAAAGTAGATGGTCGCGAGTGCTGCCTATGCCACCAATGCCTATCGATGTTAGTGCGAGCCGGGAATGGCTTGAGACGGACGGGCTCGGCGGCTTCGCCTCCGGCACCGTCGCCGGAATACGCACTCGTCGCTATCACGCGCTTCTGCTTACTGCGACGACGCCACCGACCGGGAGGCTAGTCCTGGTCAATGGTTTCGATGCGTGGCTCCAGACCAGCGGCGGTCGGTTCGATCTCAGCTCTCAGTGGTATATGCCGGGCGTCATGGGCGGCAACGGTGCGCAAAATATCGAGAGTTTCGCGTCCGCCCCATGGCCCACGTGGGTGTTCAAATTCGCCGACGGCACGCGAATCCGGCAGGAGATTTTCCTCATGCAGGATGCACCGGTCACCTGCGTCGCGTGGAAGTTGCTCTCGACCGGAGGCGCGATGCTCACCGCGCGGCCGTTTCTCTCGGGTCGAGACTACCATGCGCTACACCACAGCAACCCGGCCTTCCGCTTTGGCGCGGAGGTGCGCGCCGGTTACGTTGCCTGGCAACCGTACCACGACGTGCCTGGGGTTACCGCACTCAGCAACGGCGACTACGTTCAGGACCCGCACTGGTACAACAATTTCTTATACGAGGCAGAGCGGGCGCGGGGCCTCGATTGCGAAGAGGACCTTGCGACACCGGGCACCTTTTCGTGGCAACTCGACAGCAAAGATGCCGCCTTGATTTTCACGACAAGCGATCATGCAATGGCCACCTTTGCTGGAGCACAGGCGCTTGAGCTACTCGCGCGCACCCGCCAGCGCGAACAGGAGCGCCGCGCGAAGTTCGATTCCCGTCTTCACGCGTCCGCTCACGCATACGTGGTACAACGATCTTCGCAAAGGGGTGCGTCTGGCAAGACGATCATCGCGGGCTATCCTTGGTTTACCGACTGGGGGCGCGACACCTTCATCGCGCTGCGCGGATTGTGCATCGCGACCGGGCGGCTGGACGACGCGCGCGAGATTCTAATCGCGTGGGCTGGGACGGTGTCTGAAGGCATGCTGCCGAATCGCTTCCCCGATCACGGTGAGCAGCCCGAATTCAATTCGGTGGACGCTTCACTCTGGTTCGTCAATGCCGTGCGTGAGTACCTCGAGGCGCGCGGTGGCGGAAAGCGCGGGGCATCCGCAGCCGAGGAAGCATCGAGCCTGCATGAGGCTGTGACAAAAATCCTCAAAGGGTATCTGCTGGGGACGCGTTTTGGGATTCGCGTGGACACGGATGGCCTGCTCGCGGCGGGCGAAGCGGGCGTACAGCTGACCTGGATGGACGCGAAGGTTGGCGATTGGGTCGTCACGCCTCGAATGGGCAAACCGGTGGAGATTCAGGCGCTCTGGCTCAACGCGCTGGCGTTCGCGGTGCAATTCGATCCGCAATGGCAGAAACCCCTGGAGCAGGGCTTACTCTCATTTCGCGAGCGATTCTGGAACCCGGAGCGAAATTACCTGTTTGACGTGGTGGACGTGAACCATCAGTCCGGTTTGAACGATCCCGCGTTGAGACCGAATCAGATATTTGCGATCGGCGGCTTGCCTCTGGCGATCATCGACGGCCCTCGCGCACTCAAGGTTGTCGACGAGGTGGAGCAGCATCTGTGGACTCCGGCAGGGCTGCGCTCACTCGCACCTGCTGAAGCGGGGTATGCCGGGCGTTATGAGGGCGGCGTTCATCAACGGGATGGCAGTTACCATCAGGGCACCGTCTGGCCATGGTTGATAGGGCCGTTTGTCGAAGCATGGTTGCGCACTCATGGCAACACTGAGCAAGCGCGCAAAGAGGCGCGCACGCGATTTCTCGACCCGGTGCTGGCGGGATTGGGCACGGCAGGTCTGGAACACATCAGCGAGATTGCCGATGGCGATCTGCCACATACGGCGCGTGGCTGTCCGTTTCAGGCATGGTCGGTCGGGGAGGCATTGCGGCTGGACCGCGTTGTTCTGCTCCGGGAAGCAGCAGGAGGCACACACGACCTTGCTCGGCCGCGCGAGCCGAAGTTGCGCCGCGGCAGTGGATGAGGAAGCAGGAAACTCGCATGTCGCCAACACGACCGAAAAAAACCAGCGCGAGAATCTCCGCGGAGAAGCGTCGCTTGGCGAACGACAAGGCGGGCAAGGAACCCTGGCGCGCGTGGGGTCCGTATCTCTCCGAGCGCCAGTGGGGCACGGTTCGCGAGGACTACAGCGCTTGGGGAGGCGCGTGGGATTACCTGCCGCACGACCATGCGCGCAGTCGCGCCTATCGTTGGGGCGAGGATGGCATCGCCGGATTTAGCGACGACCATCAGTATGTTTGCCTGTCACTGGCATTGTGGAATGGCAAGGACCCGATCCTCAAGGAACGGCTTTTCGGACTGACCAACTCGGAAGGCAATCACGGCGAAGACGTTAAGGAGTTGTACTACTACCTCGATGCCACCCCGAGCCACTCATATCTGAAGATGCTCTACAAGTATCCGCAGGCGGCTTTCCCCTATTTGCGGCTCCTTGAGGAAAACCGAAGGCGCGGCGCCGAACAAACGGAGTTCGAGCTGCTGGATACCGGCCTGTTCGATGAAGATCGTTACTTCGATGTATTTGTCGAATACGCGAAAGCCGCACCCGACGATGTCCTGATGCGGATTACGGCGCACAATCGCGGCCCTGAGGCAGCGCCGCTGACGCTTTTGCCACAACTGTGCTGTCGCAACACCTGGTCGTGGAACCGGGAGGTAGCGAAGCCGACGTTGGTCGGCCGGACCGGCGTCGTTGCAGTTCAACACCCGGAACTGGGCACATTCCGACTGGATTTCGATGCCGCACCGACGCTGCTGTTCTGCGACAACGAGACCAACCCGCGCCGGCTATTCGGCCAGAATGCGGCGAGCGGGTATTTCAAAGATGCCTTTCACGAATACGTCGTGCAAGGTAAGCACGATGCGGTGAATCCAGAACAGACCGGCACCAAGATCGGCGCGCTTTATGAGATGAACGTGCCGCCCGGGGGCGCGATGACGGTGCGCCTGCGACTGTCCGCGGACAAGAGGGCGAATGCCAAACATCGGCCGTTCCACGACTTCGACGCTATTCTTACTCATCGCCGCCGGGAAGCCGACGAGTTTTACGCCGACCTGCAACGCCGGATCGCCGACCCGGATGCAAAGCTAGTGCAACGCCAGGCTTTCGCCGGAATGATCTGGAGCAAGATGTTTTTCCACTACAGCGTTGAGGAGTGGCTCGACGGCGATCCGCAGCAGCCGTCGCCGCCGCCGGAGCGCAGGCGGGGGCGCAATCGCGACTGGAGGCATCTCGATACCGCCGAGGTGATCTCGATGCCCGACAAGTGGGAATATCCGTGGTTCGCCGCGTGGGACCTCGGCTTTCACTGCATCACCTTTGCGGTGATCGATAGCGAGTTCGCCAAGTCGCAGCTCCTACTGTTGGTGCGTGAGTCATACATGCACGCCAACGGCCAGTTGCCTGCGTACGAATGGGCATTCGGAGATGTCAATCCTCCGGTGCACGCATGGGCAGCGTGGCGTGTGTTCCAAATCGACCGCAGGCAACGTCAGGAATCAGATTCGGCATATCCTGGCGATCTCGAATTCCTGAAGCGCATGTTCAACAAGCTAATGCTCAATTTCACCTGGTGGGTGAATCGTAAGGACGAGCAAGGGCGCAACATTTTCCAGGGTGGCTTCCTCGGCCTTGACAACATTGGGGTATTCGATCGTAGCAGTCCACTGCCGACCGGCGGCTTCATTAACCAGGCGGACGGTACCAGCTGGATGGCGATGTACTGCCTGAACCTGTTGCGGATGGCGCTCGAATTGGCGCTGCACGATCCAGCGTATGAAGACATCGCTTCGAAGTTCTTCGAGCACTTCCTCTCGATCGCTGGCGCCATCAATGGTGTCGGAGAGGATAGGTTAGGTCTGTGGGATGACTCCGACGAGTTTTATTACGATCAGCTCGTCTTCCCGGATAACAGTCACGTTGCATTGAAAGTCTTTTCAGTTGTCGGGCTGATTCCGCTGTTTGCCAATCAGGTCTTGGAACCCGAAGTGCTGAAACTCCTGCCCGAGTTTTCCGCGCGAATGGAATGGTTCCTGAAGCACCGTCCGAATCTGGCCAATCTGGTCTCCAATTGGCGCGTGGCTGGTGAGGGTGACCGGCGCTTGCTTTCATTGCTGCGCGGTCACCGCATGACGGCGCTGCTCCGCCGAATGCTTGACGAAAAAAGCTTTCTGTCGGACTACGGCGTGCGCGCCTTGTCAAAAGTTCACGAGCAGGAACCGTTCCGTTTTGCAGCCGGCGGCATGAACCACGAAGTGGGTTACTGGCCGGGTGAGTCTCGCAGTGGACTGTTCGGCGGCAACTCGAATTGGCGCGGTCCCGTTTGGATGCCAATCAACTATCTCATCATCGAGGCCCTGCAGCGATTTCACTACTACTACGGTGATGACTTCAAAGTCGAGTGTCCGACTGGATCGGGCAAATTTCTTACCCTGTACGAGGTGGCCGAGGAACTGGGGCGTCGTTTGTCGCGCCTCTTCTTGAAGGGGGCTGATGGCCGGCGGCCGGTGCTCAACTATCATCCCAAGCTCGTCGACGATCCGCACTTCCGCGATTATGTTCTGTTCCATGAGTACTTTCACGGTGACTCTGGTCGTGGCGCTGGGGCGCCACACCAGACGGGCTGGACCGGATTGATTGCCAAGCTGCTGCAACCGCATACGACCGTAGTAAGTACGGCGCGCGCTGCCTTCGTAGGCGCGGCGCTGTCGGCGCTGTCCAAGCGCAAAGGGTAGGTGTCATGAGTCGTCGTTTCGACATCATTATTATCGGCAGCGGTGCGGGCGGCGGTACGCTTGCGTTGAAGCTTGCGGCGTCCGGGAGGCGCATTCTCATCCTGGAGCGCGGCACGTTTCTGCCGCGCGAGAAGCAGAATTGGGACGCGACCGAGGTGTTCGTCAAGAGCCGCTACGTGTCAAAGGACACCTGGTATGACAGGGACGACCACGCATTTCAGCCCGACGTTCACTATTTCGTCGGTGGAGCGACCAAGATGTTCGGCGCAGCGCTTTTTCGGTTGCGTCAGCAAGATTTCATTGCCCACCAAACCACCGACGGAATGAGTACGAATTGGCCGATCCGCTACGAGGATCTGGAGCCGTATTACTCGCAAGCAGAACAGCTCTACAACGTCCATGGCCGGCGCGGCGATGATCCCACCGATCCACCCGCGAGCGCACCGTATCCCTTCCCGCCCGTAAGCCATGAACCGCGTATTCAGGAAATCGCCGACGCCCTGACGCGGAGCGGCTACCACCCCGCGTACGCGCCCTGCGCCGTCCTTCTCGATGAGGCAGATCCGAGCAACAGTCGCTGCATTCGCTGTAGTACGTGCGACGGATTCCCTTGCCTCGTTCACGCCAAGGCTGACGCGGAGACCATTGCGGTGCGGCCAGCGCTCCGCCATCCGAACGTAGAGATGCTTACCCATGCTCACGTCCGGCGCCTCGAGAGCAGCGCAAACGGACGCGAGGTCACGGGTGTGATCGTTGATCACAATGGTCAGCAGGAAACGTACACAGGCGATATCGTCGTGGCGTCCTGTGGAGCAGCCAACACCGCGCGCTTACTATTGATGTCTGCCAGCGAAGCGCACCCTTCGGGGCTTGCCAACGGTTCCGACATGGTCGGCCGTCACTACATGTTCCACAACGCTATGGCTCTGGTCGCGCTTTCGCGGCGCGAAAATCCCACCGTATTCCAGAAGACACTCTCCATTAACGACTTTTACTTTTCAGCCCCCGACTACCCGTTTCCGCTCGGAAATATTCAGATGATTGGAAAGTCGTTGGGACCGATGTTTCGCAACGACGCGCCGCGGTTCGCCCCCGGCTTTACCCTCGACGAAATGGCCCGCCACGCGGTGGACTTCTGGCTGACCGCCGAAGATCTCGCGCTTCCGCAGAACCGAATTACTCTGAATGCGCAGAATGAGATTCAGGTGCACTACGAATTCACCAATGTTGAAGCGATCAAACGCCTTCGATTGAAACTGCAGGCCATGCTCGAGCAAATGGACATGCATCCACATCTGATTCCAAACCGCCTGTATCTTGCGAAGCATATTCCGATTGCTGGCGTTGCCCACCAGGCGGGCACTTGTCGTTTTGGAATCGACCCAAAGACATCGGTTCTCGACGTCAACTGCAAGGCGCACGAACTCGATAACCTGTATGTGGTCGACACGAGTTTCTTTCCGAGTATTGGCGCGGTGAACCCATCACTGACGGCAATGGCCAACGCGCTTCGCGTCGGTGACCACCTGCTGGAGCGACTGCGATGAATCGCAATGCGGTGGTCACTAGCAACCCGGACCAGGAGGATCGCTCTTACGAAAGCACCGCGTGCACAAAGATGCAACGGACGTATGGCCCGGTCGCTGAAAAATCCCTGGTGTCCTGATAGATACTCCCATGGCTCCGGCGGCACCTACTATGGCGAATCCGGGCGACCGGCCGAGCGGGACCAGACGCATTCTGATTCTCGGCGGCGGCTTCGCCGGCGCGTACGTCGCCAGGCATCTTGAGAAGAGCCTGGCCGGCGCGCCGGATATAGAAATAGTGTTGATCTCCAAGGAAAACTTTGTGCTGTTTACGCCGATGCTGCACGAAGTGGCCGGCAGCGACGTGGCGGTTACTGATATCGTCCAGCCCCTGCGTAAGATGCTCCATCGTGCGCGAGTGGGGGTTGCCGAGGTCGAAGCGATTGATCTCGGCAAGAAGCTGGTGCGCATCCGGCACAAGGATCTGCCGAGTGCGTACGAGGTGACCTACGAGCAGCTCGTGTTGGCGCTCGGGGCCGTAACCAACTTTTATCATACGCCTGGGCTCGAGCGGCATGCCCTGACGATGAAGAGCCTGGGAGATGCCATTCTCCTTCGCAATTGCGTGATCGATGCCCTTGAGCTGGCGGACAATCAGACTGCTGAAGCCGAACGCGCCAAGACGCTGACGGTGGTAGTGGCGGGCGGAGGTTTCGCCGGCGTCGAAACCGCCGGCTCCGTTACAGATTTTCTGCGGGAAGCGATGCGGTTCTATCCCCGCTTGAAAAAGGACATGATCCGGGTTGTCGTGGTGCACGGTGGGGACTATATCCTCCCGGAGTTGGGAACAAGTCTCGGCCTCTACGCCCAGGAAAAACTCCGCAAGCGCGGGGTGGACGTTAGGTTGAATACAAGGGTTTCCGGGTACGATGGCGAAGAGGTGACGCTCGACGACGGCACGAAGATTCCCACCCGTATGTTGGTCTGGACTGCCGGCACCACTCCAACGCAAGTGCTATCGCAGTTGCCCTGTGTGATGGAACGAGGCCACGTCGTTGCGGACGAGTGCATGCAAGTCCCAAATTTCCCTGGCGTTTGGGCACTGGGTGACTGCGCGCTGGTGCCCGACCCGTATAACCAGGGCAAGTTTTATCCACCCACGGCCCAGCACGCCATTCGTATGGCCGCCGTGGTTGCGAGAAATGTCGCGGCAGCAGCCCGTGGGCTTCCGCCACAACCGTTCAGATTTAAGACCCTGGGCCTGCTAGCCACCATTGGACGACGCGCCGGCGTCGCCGAAATTCTCGGCATAAAATTCTCCGGGATCGTCGCCTGGTGGATGTGGCGCGCGATTTATCTTGGCTTAATGCCCGGCTGGCAAAAGAAAGTGCGGGTCGCGCTTGACTGGACACTCGATCTGTTTTTCTCGAAAGACATCGTTCAGTTGCCGACCCTGCAGAGGGCCACGATGTCAGAGGCGGAAGACTTAGGGTTGCCGACTGCCATAATTGGCAAAAACGAGGGGAGCAAGCTAGCCGGCGACTATCACTGACGGGAGCCTGGCATGCGTAAAACCGATCCACCAGCATCTGAGGAGTGAAGTGATGCACTTACGGCTTGTGCTCGCTACCTGTGTTTTTGCGGTCGGAACAGTGCAGTCACAGCACGCGGACTGACTCGTGGTGTACGTCCACAATGTTGCGCAAATGGGGGAGGCTAACATGTCGTATTCGCTTGAACGGTTGCTGCGCCTCCGATCGGACCTCGAAGCGCAGGTTGAGGATTTGGAGAGCGGGCGGGTGAAGGTGCTGCGATTGTATGACGGCGGCAGTTCGGATGAAGATTGCTCCAAGGAACAGTTGGAGATTTTGTACGGGCACTTAGACGAAATCGAGATCATACTCCGCGAGAGCCGCATCCGAAGGAATTCACAATTGGAGCCCAGAGCAAGCCATACGATGTCACCGATGGCGGACAGATTCAGCTGGTGACCGGGCGAGTACGGTTGAGAGGTCGGGGCCAGCGAACGAGAAGGGACAGATTCAATGAAGAGCGCAATGAAAAGTGGGGAAGTGGTCGTATTCATGGGATTGTTCGCTACCATGGTCATGTTCGCGCCGCTCGGCAGCGCGCGGGCTGAGACGCAGATAGGTTCGATCGACTACACTAAGATCTCACCGGTGGATCTCGTGAAGAGCACGCCGAAGGGTAAGCTGGTGAATCCTTATAAGGACACTCAATCTGACATCGTCGCGCAAGGTGGACGCCTGTTTCAGAGTTACTCTTGCAGCGGCTGCCACGGTGGCGGTGGCGGCGGCGGCATGGGCCCACCACTGACCAACGACATTTGGATCTACGGTGGTGACGATGACACGCTGTTTCGGTTAGTTACCCTCGGCAGCGACGAACTGCTAAAAAGCGGCTATCGGCGTGTAGGCCGTGAAAGCGTCGTTGGGCCGATGGCGCCATTCGGTGCGATCATCAAAAATTCGGACGATCTTTGGAAGATATTGACGTTTGTGCGCTCCAAATACAGTGGCGATCCCGCTCACAAGTTTGGGACCCCGCCCGAAGGGCACTAGAACCTTTTGCGGCGGCGGGCGCCTGTTTTCATGCATTTGTGGAGCACCGAGGGCGGTAGCGTTTCCAACCAGATGGCGCGGGACTGGACTTCACCTCCTGTGACCGGAGGCGTCCGCTGCCTCACAACCACCTGGAGCTACGCGTCGGAACCGCGGCGCACAGCAATTGAGTCAATGCATCCTCGAGGCAGCGTGAGTAGTAACCGGTGAATCCGCAAACGCCCAACGATCTCACGCGCATCATTTTGGTTGTGCTGATCATTGCTGTATTGATTGGTGGCAGCCTCTGGACCGTGCTCCCGTTCCTCGGTGCGTTTATCTGGGCGGCCACGATCGTCGTAGCTACGTGGCCGCTGCTGCTTCGTGTCCAACGTGTCGCTGGCGGCAGCCGAAGCGTGGCCACGGTGATTATGACGGGTGCAATGCTGGTTGTTTTCATCGTGCCCTTTTGGCTGGCGATCGGCGTGCTGCTCGATGCGACGGCTCAGGGGGTTGAGTTAGTTCGTACGTTTTCAACGAAGGGCCTCGGGCCGCCGCCGACTTGGTTGCCTGATGTGCCGTGGGTTGGCCGGCGAATGGCCGAGGAATGGCAGAAATTCGCCGCGGCTGGGCCCCAAGCGTTGGCCGAAACCAGCCGGCCGTACGTTCGTTCGGCGGCGACCTGGGTACTCTCGATCACCGGGGGACTGGGGATTGTGATCGTGCATTTCCTGCTGACTGCAATCATCACTCCAATTCTCTATGCGAGGGGTGAGCGGGTCGCGCAGGGTACATTGATGCTTGCGCGACGCATCGGCCAGGATCGGGGTGAGCAGGCGGTGCGTCTGGCGGGCCAAGCCGTTCGGGGAGTCGCGTTGGGCGTGATCGTTACAGCGCTCGTGCAGGCGATTCTCGCCGGTTTGGGCCTGTGGATCAGCGGCGTGCCGCGTCCCGGATTCTTGCTCGCAGTTGTCTTCGTTCTCTGCATTACGCAGATAGGACCGCTGCCGGTGCTTTTGCCAGCGACGATTTGGCTTTACTGGTCAGGGAGTATTGGCTGGGCCACCGTGTTACTCGTGTGGACGGTGGTGGTGGGAGGACTGGACAACATTCTGCGTCCGATCTTGATCCGCCGCGGCGTAGATTTGCCGCTGCTGCTCATCATCCCCGGAGTCATCGGTGGTCTAATCGGTTTCGGTCTAGTCGGTTTGTTCATTGGCCCCGTGATCCTAGCTGTGACCTACACGCTGCTGCGATCATGGATAATCGATCGGGAACCAGGTTCGCAGTGACCGTGAAAGCGAGGATGGCTAAACGGAGCTGCTGGATCATCACCGCTTGAATGCGGCCGGGCCGATTGGCTTCTAGGCATAGGGCCGATGGCGAGGTTACGAGCAAGGCGACCGAGCGCTCCGGCAAGCACCGGCGGGAGCCGTTGCGAAAGATCAACTTGACCAGGTGCGCGTTGCCGACATAGTTACTCGTACAGCGCTTGACACCGATCGAGAATTCCACAATTCTAGACACATGGAATCGGTAACTGCCATCGAGGCGCTAGGCGCACTCGCTCAGAATAGTCGTCTGCAGGTCTATCGGCTTCTCGTTCAGGCCGGCCCTGACGGCCTTGCGGCGAGTGAGCTTGCAGAACGTCTGGACATCCCGGCGAATACGCTGTCGTTTCACCTCAAGACCTTGAGCCATGCTGACCTTGTCCTGGCGCGCCAAGAAGGTCGTTTCATTTATTACTCGGCGAACTACGAGCAGATGAATGCGTTGCTTGCATTTCTCACCGAGAACTGTTGCGGCGGACGGAGCTGCGAGCCGAAGCTTGCGGCTCCGCGAAAAAGGAGAGCGTAAAGCTGCATGGCGAAGAGCCTGCCGGATGCGACTTAGAACGACCGATGGCCGAGCACCCCTATAACGTCCTGTTTCTTTGCACCGGCAATTCCGCGCGCAGCATTATCGCGGAGGCCCTGATCGACCAATGGGGGCGCGGCAAATTCAAGGGCTTCAGTGCCGGCAGTCACCCCAAGGGCGCCGTGCACCCGATCGCGGTCGAACTCTTGAAACGCATGAAGCTCTCGATCGAGGGCCTGCGCAGCAAGAGCTGGGACGAATTTGCAGCACCTCACGGGCCCCCGCTCGATTTCGTCTTCACTGTCTGTGACAACGCCGCAGGTGAGGTCTGTCCCTACTGGCCTGGACAACCGATGACGGCCCATTGGGGTTTGCCGGACCCAGCGACCGTCGAAGGGCCCGAGACCGACAAGTGGGTGGCGTTCCGCGCCACGTTCAAGGCGCTCGACAACCGCATCAAGATCTTCACGAGCCTGCCGCTCGCCTCGCTCGATCGGATCAAGCTCCAGAAGGCACTGGACGCGATCGGTAAGACGCCGCCTGCTCCTGGTGCTTCATGAACTTGTCGCGACGCTTGGCCGCCGAGGGGATCGGCTCGCTGCTCCTCACGGCGACGGTCGTGGGCTCGGGCGTCATGGCAGAGCGCCTTGCGGCCGGTAATACGGCGGTCGCACTGCTGGCGAACACGGGGGCTAGCGTCGCCGTTCTCGCAGTCCTGATTGCACTCTTTGCCCCGGTGAGCGGAGCCCATTTCAACCCAGCAGTGACGCTGGTGCAGGCGATCCGCCGCGACTTGACGTGGCAGGAGGCCATCGCCTACGGATCAATCCAGATCGTGGGCTGTTGCGCAGGCGCGCTCCTGGCGCATGCTATGTTCGAACTGCCACTCATCCAGCACTCGCTACACGCCCGAGCGGGGCCAGCACAGTGTCTTTCTGAAGGCGTCGCGACATTCGGGTTGCTGCTGGTAGTCCTCGGCCGCGGGTGCAGTGAAGATGCGCCGTGGATGATCGCGGCGTGGATTGGAGCCGCGTATTGGTTCACGGCTTCTACCTCCTTCGCAAACCCCGCAATCACCATTGCGCGTTCCCTCTCAGATACGTTCGCCGGTATCCGGTCGCAGGATGCCCCTGCGTTCATCCTGTGTCAGCTTATCGGCGGCTTGTTGGCGTATGTCGTTGCATCTCATCTCTTTTCCCTGCAGCAAGTCGCACTCTTCCCCGGCACTGCCCCGCCTGAATCGTTCGAGGAGAAACTGTGACCACCGACATCAAACAGATCGTCAAGGATAAGTACGGCGAAGCCGCGCGCAGCGTGACCGCAGGCAAGTCGGAGTCGTCGTGTTGCCCCTCAGCTGCGTCCTGCTGCGACCCGATCACGTCGAATCTTTACGATACCGCGCAGACGAAGGACCTCCCCGAAACCGCCTTGCTCGCATCCCTCGGCTGCGGGAACCCGACGGCACTCGCGGACTTGAGGGTCGGCGATGTGGTTCTGGACCTCGGCTCGGGCGGCGGCATCGACGTGCTGCTCTCGGCTAAGCGGGTCGGGCCAACGGGCAAGGCGTACGGCCTCGACATGACTGACGACATGCTCGCACTCGCCAACGAGAACAAGCGCAAGGCGGGGGTCGCAAACGTCGAGTTCTTGAAGGGCGAGATTGAGCACATCCCGCTTCCCGACAACGCGGTCGACGTAATTATCTCGAACTGCGTCATCAATCTGTCGGCCGACAAGGACCAGGTGCTGCGTGAGGCGTTGCGGGTTTTAAAGCCAGGCGGCCGATTTGCCGTATCGGACGTAGTGACGCGCGGGGAGATAGAGCCCGAGATCCGCCAGAATGTGCTGGCGTGGATAGGTTGCGTGGCCGGTGCGCTCGATGAGGACGTCTATCGCGAGAAGCTCATCAATATCGGCTTCACGAATGTAGAAGTCGAACCGACTCGGATCTATCGTGCGGAAGATGCCAAAGACTTCTTGGCGGGCCGCGGGCTTGACGCGATGATCCTTGCGCCCGAGGTCAATGGCAGATTCATCAGCGCCTTTATCAGGGCGCAGAAACCGATCGGCTAAGACCTCGTCGCGGTCGTTCTTATGCTGCCCGGGAGACTCGAACCTTGAACGTAAAATCCTTACGGAATCCACGGTCGCACTTTCCGAGTTACCCATCTCAATCGCGCGCAGTGGGGTGACCGCTTGCTCGCATGAGCCCACCCTGGGGACTAACTTCTCTGACAGTCGGCGCGAAAACGGCGTACCGCGTACGATCACCCGCAACAGCGATTCTTCACCGGCAACGCCGCGAGTGAAGCGAGCGCAAATGCAGAGAACGGGCGAGGCGATAACCGCCTCGGGCACATCCGTTTCAGGACAGCGACACCCCCAGAACCGCCCCCACGGCGTACGTCACCGCTGCCGCCGCGCAACCGAAGATCGCCTGGCGGGCGGCTGAGAACCACGGACTTCGGCCGTTGAAGAGGGATGTCAGCACGCCGATTGCGCACAGGGCTGCGGCGCTGACAGCGCTGCTGGTGACGATGGCCCGGGCACCGTGTATCCACACGAAGGGCAGAATGGGAAAGACGGCGCCACAGGAAAACAGCGCAAACGAAGTCGCTGCCGCGCTGACCGGATTCCCGCCCAGTTCTGCCGGGTCGATGCCTAGCTCTTCACGGGCGAGTGTGTCGAGAGCAGCTTTCTTGTCCCGCATGAGCTCACGCGCGACGCGCTCGGCATCCGGCTTCGGCAGACCTTTGGCCTGGTAGATCAGCGCCAGCTCGTGCTGCTCTGCCTGGGGCGTCTGCTCGATCTCCTCCGCTTCCTTCGCGAGCTGTGTGCTCGCAAGCTCGCGCGCGTTCGTAACCGAAAGCCACTCCCCCAGTGCCATGGAGCATGCACCGGCAATCAGACCGGCGAGCCCGGTCAGCAGAATGACCCTGTTTCCCGTGCCGGCTCCGGCTACCCCCATGATCAGACAGAAGTTGGATACGAGGCCGTCGTTGGCTCCCAACACGGCCGCCCGGAGATTGTTGCCTGAGGCGCCGCGGTGCCACGGCTCAGCACGGGCGATGTCCGCGCCCGTTGTGGTGCTGCCACCTGAGCCTCGGGCCAACTCCTGCACTACAGCTGCGTGCCCGCGTTCTTCGGCGGAGATCGCCTGTGCGTCGGCCTGGCGCGCGTACTTGTCGCGGTCCGAAAATTCCGCGGCCGCAATCGTCGGCATGACAAAAGCCGGCCCAAAGCGCTGCGCGAGCTTGCCGAGGAGTCGGGTCCGAAAGCCCGGTACGTACAGCTTCTCTTTCATCCCGGCAGCCGTAAGTTTCTCGCGCCACACGCGCGCATGGTTCGATTCTGCCTGTGCGAGCTGCAGGAATAGATCCTTGCGGATCGGGTCCGGCTCTGCAGCGGCGATCGCCGTGTACAGAGCCGCGCCCTCCAGCTCATCGCGCAGGTTGTCCTGGTAGCGCTTGATGTCGTCGGTGGCCATGTTCGCTGCGTAGTCTCCCCGTTGGTGCCCGGCATTAAATTAAAATGTCTCCGAGCGTTGGCAGATGAAACTGCTGGTGGAGCGGTCCGGAGCGATTTGGTGCGAGCTTACACCACCCTCGTAGATTCAGTAGCGTGCTGTTTCGTGTCCCTCGAGCGCCTGCTCGCGAGGAGCCGTTCCGCATCGCCGTTGAATTTGATTGCCGCTCGCGTTATCGCGTTAGCGGCGCAACTTACGCGGACGATTTCAGCGCATGGCGGTAGCTTTCTTCCGGCGCACCATTTCTGGCGAGGCAGCAACATTGTCCGGGTTGCTATTGTGAGTCAGCGTCGGCGAGCGCTCTACGCATAGGAAGAGTAATAAGCACAAGAATTGGCGGTATCCAGAAGCACCAGACGCTAAACAACGCGTACAGAAGAGCTCCCAGTGCACAGCCCGTGGCAAAGGCCAAAACACTCACCGTCATCCGCCCGAGTCGCTCGTGGGTCGCTTTGGCCTTGTCAGGCGCCAAACCGTGTATGACGTCTGCGAGATCCATCATGAGCTGCGTGGTCGTACCGGTCATGATCGTCGAGGGAGGCGCGTTGGCGAAGTGGACTCGATGGGCGGCATTTTGAATCGCCATTGCCGCGACTAGAGTCATTCCGGTACCTAACGCCGCGTACCCGTCCGCGTTGATGAAGGGACCGAATGACGTCGCAAGGAGCGCGCCAAGAACCGTCAGTGCGAGTTGCGCTCCCAGCAATGTGCCTGCTACCGGGAGCGACCTGGCGCGAAGGCCATTTGAGAATAAGCGCACGCCTATCACGACGACGCAGAAAACCGGTAACGCGAGAAGCTTCGCGAGCGTACCGGATGTTCCGGAAACGAGCGCTGCACCCAGCGTGACGAAATTACCGGTCACATGAGCCGTAAACAGGCCTTTCAGGGCAAGATAGGCCGCCGTATCCATGAAGCCCGCATTGACACTCAGAACACGGGGCAGGGCCATGTGCATAGGTCACTCCTGATCATTAATCACAATGACGGCATGTATGAACAGCATCTGGGCCGGAATTTGGCGAAGGCGCGTTGCGGACGGCCGCTAGACGGTGCATTTCGCTTGTCGGAGACCACGTTTCGCTTAACATCTATCGGTTGGTTGCGCGCGGTTTGAATTGGAGTCGCCTGATGTTGCGATCACTGTGCCAGTGGTGGAAGACCCCCTTGTCGTGATCTCATCCCGGGCGCCCTGGGGGTTTGTTTCTGCGGCATCGATGCTCACCGTGAGCGGTGCAGTGTCGGTCCCGCTTCAGCATCCCGAGACGAATTCTCCCGCTCCGTGGCACACTACGGACGATCATCAGAAAGCCACCTGGCGGGCGGCCGATTGGTGGCACGGCTTTGGCTCAAGCCAACTGGACGAGTTAACCTTAGTCCAGTTCTAAATCGACCCCAAAATCCGGACTCAGGTCAATCGTACTTGAACCACAGGTCGCCGGGTATTTCTCCAAACAATCAGCGACGTCTCCGATCGTCTTGTGGGCAAAGACTTCCGGATGTGCATTCGCTTCTGCGACCGTGTCTGAGTCGTCCGGCCAACCTGGCGTTAACGCTAAATAAACCAGCCTCTTCGAACATCTTTGCCCAGCGATCCCAACTACTGGGCAGCAGCCAAAGACCGTGGACAAATGCAACGGCGGGGCGGTCTGCGCGCTCGACCCGCTGCTATTTCGCGTTCTCTAACGGTCGTCGCATCGAGTGCATTCATCTTAAGCTCTGCTGCCGCAGGAGCCAGCCATGACCGCGGATAATGCTCCGAGACGTTCTTTGCCAGATCCACCGCGACAGTCGTAGCATTCATCTCCCACTCCTTCTGGTTGGGTGTTCGCTCGACCACGCAGACTCAGCTTGACACATCGATGCCGTACTGCCATCCAGAAGGAGTCCATCTCAACATGGGTCGGGCACGCCTCCGAGCAGTTGGGAATCTCAACCATCAAGGTGTCACACGTGACCACAGAAACATTAAAAATAGGTTCGACGATGCTGATGGCTGCGGCGATTGGCACCACCTTGGCAGGAGACGCCTTGGCGCAAGACAAGCCGGGAGACTGGCCTTCGTACAATCGAATGCTGTCGGGAGAGCGATACGCGCCGCAAGCAGCGGTGACGCCGGCGACGGCGAGGCAACTTCACCAGGTCTGCAGCTACGACCTGGGCCGACAAACCAGCTTTCAGACGGGTCCAGTTGTAATCGAAGACGTAATTTTCGTCACGACTGACTTCGATACGATCGCGATCGACGGAGCTACGTGCGCGGAGAAATGGCGCACCACCGAAACCTACACGGCGGCGGGGCCGCTCAAGGTCAACCGTGGCGCCGCGGTCGCCGATGGTCGCGTCTTTCGCGGCACGCAGGACGGACGTGTTCTCGCGTACGACGCTTCAAGCGGCAAGCGCATTTGGGAGGTCAGAATCGCCAATCCGACGTTGGGGGAGACGGTCCCGGCCGCATTGATCGCGTGGCAGGGACTCGTGTTTGCAGGCAACGCGGGCGGCGACAACAAAGGCGGCAAGGGACGCATGTACGCACTGAACGCGACGACGGGCGAGGTCGTGTGGGAACAGTATCTCGTGCCACGCCAAAGCGGGGATCAGAGCTATGGCCCGCACGCGCCCGCTCCGGCGATGCCCTCCGTTGGCTGGGGCAATGCCGCAGACGTGCCCATTACAGGCGGCGCCACATGGACCAGCTATTCGCTGGATTCCGCATCTGGCACGCTCTATGTACCCGCTGGAAATCCGGCGCCTGACTTCGCGCGCGAACTGCGCCCGGGGGTCAACCCGTACGCGGGCACGCTCATCGCGCTCGATGCCAAGACCGGCGCAGTGAGGATGACCTATCCTCTGGTGCAACGTGACTATCACGATTGGGACGTGTCCGCAGCGCCAGCCGTGTTTACCACGCGGGGTGGGGTCAAGATTGCGGCAGAGGCGATTAAGAACGGGCACGTCTACGGTATCGACACCGTGACGGGAAGACACCTCTGGAGCGTACCCACAACGACCATCGAGAATGTGCAAGCGCCACTGTCCACGAACAGCAGCACGCGCTTCTGCCCCGGTGCTCAAGGCGGGACTGAGTGGAACGGCGCGAGCTACTCCCCGCAAACGAACTTGGTGTATGTAGGTGCGGTGGATTGGTGCACCACTGTGAAACTCGCGTCCGATGATGCGATCAAGGCAGGCAAGTCCGGGCAGCCATGGGGCGGAGCTGACGGAAAGGAGCCGTTTGGCGAGTTTGATCCACCTGCCCGATGGGCCGGTTGGATAACAGCCATCGACGCTGATCTTGGCAAAGTCGTCTGGAAGCGCAAGCTGCCTGCGCCAGTACTCGGTGGCGTTACTCCCACTGCAGGCGGCGTGGTGTTCGCGGCTGACATGCTGGGGAATGTCTACGCGTTCGACGCTTTAACCGGTGCAACCGTGTGGCACACCCAGGCCAGCGGCGCGGTGGGCGGGGGAATTGTCAGCTATGCGACGCCGTCAGGGGCACAGCGCATTGCAGTCGCGGCAGGTATGACCTCTCCGATCTGGCCAACAGCAAAGGTTAACGCGGAAATAGTCGTCTACGGACTCAAGTGACTGCGATGCTCGGCCCTACTCAGCAGAGCCGCCGGGACGAGCGGGCAGCGTCGGCAATAGCCTATAATTGAGTCGAGTTTCCATGACCCCGCGGCCCCAGCTATTCTCGGCTTGCGAGGTCATTGATGGGGATGTCGTTGGTGTCGGAGCTACTTGCACCTTCCTCGAGCCTAAGCAGATCCCATATACCGCCGTGGGTCGTTGAGCTGCGCCCCCACCATTGGCTGAAGAACGTCCTCGTCATCGTTCCACTTGCGGCAGCCCACCAGCTCCAGGACGTGCCATCCCTGGCGCGCGTTGCGGCAGCTTTTGTGGCTTTCAGTTTATGCGCCTCGGGGCAGTACGTGTTGAATGACCTGCTGGATCTCGCGGCCGATCGCGCGCACTCCACCAAGTCCAAGCGTCCATTGGCCGCGGGAACTCTCTCCCGCCGTGCGGGCGTGATCTTGATGGTGCTGAGCTGGACGGGTGCCGTTCTCGCCGCCACGACGCTCGGTGTCGCCTTCTGCGGCGTGCTCACTGCGTATCTTGCGCTGATGTTGGCCTATTCCTGGCGCTTAAAGCACGTGGCGATCCTGGATGCCATCGTGCTTGGCGCAGGGTACGCGGCGCGCGTGGCGGCCGGTGGGGTGGCAGTGGCGATTCGTCCTTCAGCGTGGCTGATCGCCTTTTGCGTGTGCCTGTTCTACAGCCTTGCCCTTGTAAAACGATACGCAGAGTTGGCGCAAAACCGCGAGCGCGACGGTCCATGCGCGCACGCGCGGGGGTACCTGGGGGTCGATCTGCCGTTAGTGGCAATGTTTGGGATCGGGAGCGGATACCTCGCGGTCTGGGTGCTCGCCATGTACCTGACGACCGAGCACCCCGCGCGCGTTCTCTATGACCGACCGCTCTTTATCGGCTTAACCGGAATTCTGCTCGCATACTGGATCAGTCATCTCTGGCTTGTGGCAAACCGTGGGACGCTCACGGATGACCCGGTCGTGTTTGCGATCCGCGACCCGCTTAGCCGGGTTTTAGTCGCGCTGATGGGAATCTGCGCGTGGCTCGCAGTCTAGGCATCGGCCGAGCAGCGCACTTCAAGCGACCGTTGCTGTCGCTCGCAGTGGCAATGGCGGCCGGTTTGTCCGTCATCGCGGCATCCCCAGGGGATGCACCCATCACGATCGTTGACCTGCAGCCGGATCGAGTGGCGGTGCGAGCGGAGATTCGACGCGGGCCGGACGAGATAGGTTCGGCGAGTCTCACGAATTTGAATCCGCATATCAACAGTTGGTTCTTACTCATGCTTGACTGGCCGGCGAGTGGTGAGCATCAGAGCTTTCATCTGGAAAATTTAGATTCGCAGAAGTCGCTGACCCTATCGGCGAACTCCGATGGGTCACTGCAACTCGAAGTCGGCGGTCCATCGAACCCGTGCCAGTTCAAGCTCGGGCGCGGCAGTGCCCCCGGTACGCTTGAGGAGGCTCGCAAGTCGGGGCTGCCCTATGTGCCGCTGTGTGACGGACGGGTGTATCTGCGAAACCCAGTCGTGGGGCGGGCGACTAAACTTGAGAAGGTGACCGATTTCCTTCGCTCTCATGTTTGGGGGGGCGAGAGGTTTGTCTCGCTGGTCAAGAAGGAAGCCTACAGGGACAAATTTCTCGAACAAGCAGCGCCGCAGAGCAACGGCCGCTCAGTGGCAGCCTCCGACGAGGCGCCCGCGCCGGCTGTCCGCGATGCGGCGCGAACATCTCTTGCCATCATGCCGCCGGATCTTGGCATTGAGATCGATGGACAGACCCAGTCGATGGTGGAGGGCGAATGGTATGCCGTCCGCGATCTGGCAGATGTGTTCGTGAGCGTCATGGCACCGGGCACAGTCGCGCCGACGATTTTGCATGACCGCAATCCGAACGTGAGTGACTTGGGCTCAGTGGAGTCGGCAGCGCTCGTCTATCTCGTCGCTTTCGAGCTGGAACGCTTTGATCTGCGCTACGAACTCGGGACGGAGCATCCAAGACTGGGGTGGTCGCCGCGGCCGCCGGCTTCAGCTCAAGACCCGCGCATAGCCGGTCCAGACGGCATCGATACGGCCGCGCCGCTCGCGCGAACGGGCATGGTCAGTCCCGCACTGGCCTCGCGTACCGTTGCCACGTTTGCGGGTGGCTTTAAGCGCGACCATGGTGCGTTTCGTTACGGCCCCCTCGCCGAGCGCAATCACGGTAGCCACTACGGGTTTGTCGAGGAGGGTGTCATATTCAGCACGCTCCAGCCGGGGCTGGCCACGGTTTGGACAACCCCAACGGGTGGGGTACAGCTGCAAACCTGGACGTCGCCGGATGGCGCGCTTGTCTCGGGGATTCGCGACGCTCGCCAGAACGGTGTGCCGCTTATCGAGTACGACGCGTCCCAACAAAAAAGTAGCCCCGGCGCCTGGGTGAATCGCTGGGGTGAAGGGAATTGGTCCGGATCGGCGAACGAGGATCTGCGCACCGTCCGGGCAGGGCTTTGTCTGCAGGAGGCCCACGGACACCGTTTTCTTATATACGGGTACTTTTCCGATGCCACGCCTTCCGCGATGGCGCGCGTCTTTCAGGCATACGGGTGTCGCTACGCGATGCAGCTCGACATGAATGCGCTGGAACACACTTATCTCGCGATCTACGTGGTGCGCGGGGAAGAGCGCGTGGTCGAGCACCTTATCGAGGGTATGGCGGTCCTCGATCAGCAGTCGAACGGGGAGCTTGCGCCCCGATTTCTCAGCTTCCCGGATGATCGGGACTTCTTTTACTTGACCCGTGGGGGCTCATCATGATGTTGCGACGGACTCTTGCGGTTCTCGTGCTTCAGGGCCTGCTGTGGAGCGCTGTGGCACAGGCGCAGAGTACACTCGACGAACAGAACCAAAGGCTGTTGCGCGAGCTCCAGCAGGTGCATGGACTGAGTGATGCGCAGATGAGCAAGATCCGTTCGATCTTCGCTGGGTCCCGGGTCATCGGGCAAGGCAACCCTGCGATTACGCGTCATCCGATGACGCCCGAACAGTGCCGCGCGCGGGTGCAGGAAAGCGGTGCCTCCTATACCAACCCACCTTTCGAGCGTATCTGCGGCGCGAAATTCATGGCGCCACTTTATGATCCGTCACATGAGAGTGCCGAGAGCAGCAAGGCCTGCATTGATCAATTTGAGTTCCCAGATATTCCCTGTGAATACCCGGTGGTATGGGTGAAGGCCAAGGAAGCCGCCGAACTGTGTGAGGCCGAGGGCAAGCGGCTGTGCGACGCGCATGAATGGGAGGGTGCATGCGATGGGCGCTTGGAACCGCCCGACTATCCTTTTGAGCTCGCTAAGGGTGTGGCTCCCGAGGTTGCGATACGCAGCATGCGACTGGCTCACAATCGTCAATATGCGCCGTCGCAGCGTTGGAGCTACGGACCAACGTACCAGCGAGGCATTTGCGCGACGGGTAGCACGAAGAGCGCGGATTGTAATGGCGGAAGCTGGACCCAGTGCGGATCCAACACCTACCCTGTGGGATCATTTCCGGCCTGCCACAGCCCGCTCGATGTATACGATCTCAACGGCAATGCGGCCGAGCATATGAACCTGCCGATAGCACCGGATCAGATGTCAAGCCTGGGCAGCAAGACACTCGGGTACACGGAGATGAAGGGCAGTTGGTTCATTTTTGATACGTATCGCGCCCATGAGGACTGGTGCCGGTGGCGCGCCCCATTTTGGCACGGTACGCGCGTGTTGGCGTCCGACAGCCATGCCAATTATCACTTGGGGTTTCGTTGCTGCAGCACACTCACTAAATCCCCGTGAAGCTGGCGCCCGAGGCGGGCACCGTCCCCGCCCAGTAGAAAAGTCACGGCGGGATCTCTCAGGGCGTCAAAAAATTCGCGCGCAGCACCGTTCACATAGATGATCCGGCTCACAAGCCGCACGCCGTGGCTGTAGTCGGCATACTGGGCGCCGTGCACCGTGCTCAGGGGCTGGATCGGGTGCTGCGCGGCCCAATGCCAACCGTAGATCGCGACGCGCCCTGGTAAGTCCAGGAGCCGATCGGAGAGTACAAGATCTTTCTTATGACCGGCGGTGAGTGCATCCCCTGGCGCAGCGCGCAACGCCCGCTGTTCCGCGATCAGCGTGTCGTGTCTCACGAGGTATGCGGTGCTTCGCATCTCATCGCTTGCGGGCAACGGTTGTGGGGCAAGCTTGAGGTTGGCCGCCTCGTAAATCGCATCGACCAGGCGCGGAGTGGGCAGCACGGAATCAAACTCGGCGGCGACGTTCAGGGCTGTGGGCAGTCCCATGGGCACGATCAATGAATCACTATCAGAGCCCACCGCCAGATAGTCTGGCATGACGCAGAAAGTCACTGTTAGCGGGGCCCCGTCTCGGCCGCGGCCTTCCAGGGTGACGGCGGTCAGATGCCGCAGGTGTTCGGGCAGATTGCCGGCGAGTAACGCCCTGCGCACTTCGGCATCGCGCGCGGATCCCTCAAGATCTCCCACGCGGCGCGCGAACTCCTGACCTCCCATCGAGCCCGGGGCTGTCCTCGGAATAGGCAGTGCGGCGTTATGGCAAGCCTCGCCCGGCGGTGCTGCAGGGGCCTGAGTGCTGATGAGCACACTGGCGGCGATCGCAGAGACCGTCCATTTTGCTCGCACGCGCATTCTCATCCGCAGTCTCATCCAATAGGGCCTGAATTGGGCCAATTCTACCCGAATGGCCACCAAATAGAGCCCTGGCGAAGGTCAGGGGACGGGGAGGGCTGACGATCTATCGGGATACGAGCTGAGCCAAGCTTGGACCGAACAACGAAGCGCACGGCCTGACATAAAGTTTGCCGCGAGCGGATTCTTGGATTGCCGCGCCTAGTGTCAGTGCACTGTCGGTCACCAGAACTTGGCTGAGATGTGGACTTGCACAGAGGGCACGCAGGCCTTCGGCGCTCGCAACATGCGTGATGAGGGCTGATACCCGCAACGCACCCGCATCGTGAAATGACCCCGCAGCCCTCAGAAGGGTCTCGCCCGTCGCGCACAGATCATCGATCATGAGCACGTGTAGGCCCGCGGCCTGCCCCACAATCTGCTGGCCCGAGACCTGTCCCGCGGCCCGACGCTTTTCCATGAACAGGAACTGTACGGCCCGCCCGAGCCGCTTCTCGAGCTGCTCGCGAAACAACTGCGCCCGTTTGATTCCGCCGATGTCCGGTGAGGCGACCGCAACTGGGTCGCTGAGGGGTTGCTGTGCGAGCCAATCGACAAAAATCGACCGTGCCGTGAGGTGATCGATTGGAACGCGAAATGAATTGTCGAGTGCGCCAAGGTCGTGCACATCCAGTGCAATGAGATGTGTCATCCCGGCGGCCTCCAACAGCTCGGCCACATAGCGCGTGTGCACCGGCTCACCGCTTTCGGTGCGTCGTTCCTGGCGCGCATAGGCAAGATAAGGGATGAGAGCTATCCGCGACCGCGCTCCCGCGTCGCGCAGTGAGCCGAGCAAAAACAGCAGACGCACTAAGCGATCCGCTATCGGAGCCTCCGCTGTTGGCGCTAGCGTTTGCACGACGCATACGTCCCGATTCCCGAGCGCCGCCATGGGACGCAGGGTGAACTCCCCGCCGGCGAAGCGCCGTTCCTCGATGGCCACCCACTCCCAATTCGCCGCCTGCGCGATGGCGCGCCCGAGGGCCTCGCTTTCCGGCGGGGCTATGAGGCAAGGAGGCATGACGGGCGAGGACTCCGTGGTAACCGTTCACCCTGCATGAGCCTTCTCGTGCATTCGGGGAGATTGAAACCTGGATTGTATGAGATGTGGCTGAAAGACGCCGAACCCAATTGCTTTGATGACGTGCAAGGCTAAAGCGGCAGGCGGATAAAGATGCTCTCGGGCAGAGCCCGCACGACGAACATGATCGGCCGCCAGAACCACGGCAGGTATACCGTGCTGCGTTTACGTTCGAGGGCACGAACAATGCCACGCGCGACGCGCTCGGGCTTCGCCCATAGCACGCCTTTGCGAAAGGCCGCAGTCATCGGCGTATCGACGAACCCGGGTTTGATCGTGACGACCGCAACGCCGCAAGGGCGCAGTCGTTGGCGCAAGCCGGAAAGGAAAGCCGTCACCAGTGCCTTGGCGCTTCCATAGACATAGTTGCTCCCGCGGCCGCGATCTCCGGCTACGGATGAGATGACCGCGATGATGCCGGCACGGCGCTGCTCCATGCGATTCGCGAGGCGAGTGAGCAGAGCAACGATTGAGATCGCGTTTGTGTGCAGCTCGCGCACCGTCAATTCCACGGAGCTCTCGCACCGCTTCTGATTGGGAAGGGTCCCGTAGGCAAGCAGGGCGATGTCGATACCGCCGAGAAAACCTTCGGCCCGCTCCAGCATGGCCTCATGGGCAGACAGATCGTTCGCATCCAGCGAGTCCGTCGCGATGCGCGGGCAACCGCGCACAACGAGGTCCGCAGCGATCTCCGCGAGCATATTTTCGTTACGCCCGACCAGGTAGAGCGCATCGCCCCGGGCCGCGAGCAAACGTGCGGTCGCCTCGGCAATCGCGGAGGTGGCACCGATGATGAGCGTTTGGTTCATGCGCGCTCCGTCGCGTGTCCGCCGCCATTTGGCACAACTTCGCCCTCAGTCACCCGCCGCCAGAAGCCCGAGGAGAACACGGGATCGACGTAGCGCTCGAGTTCGCCCCAACGCGGATAGGTGTTGCGAAAGAGCTCACCCGGCATGCGGGCATCCTTCGCCGGATATAGCCGGCCGCCAGCCGCGACGACGATTTCATCCAGCTCTCTGAACAGGCGCTCGATCCGGGCTCCCGTATTGGGAAAATCAAGCGCCAGAGTCACACCGCACCGCGGAAAAGACAGCATCCCAGGTGAGCTCAGGCTGCCGAACTGCTTGAGCACGGCAAGAAATGAGCCCTGGCCGCTGCGTGCAATCCTCTCGAGGAGCCGCGCAGTCATCTCCGGTCCTGCCTGCCCGGGCATCACGCACTGATATTGATAGAACCCGCGCGCACCGTAGAGTCGATTCCAGTGAGCCACACTGTCCAGCGGAAAAAAGAAGCTCTGAAAGGACTCGCGCCGTCGCCGCGTGGCACCCGCGCGGTGATAGTACAAGAAGTTGAACAGCCGCAGGGTCGCGGTGTTGACGAGTGAGAAGGGGGCCGTGAACGGCACGGCGACGTGCCCCGTTCGGATCCTTGGATGCTCCATGGGGCTTGCCGAATGATTGGCCCGCTGGAATAGGCCCCGTCCCAGACTTCTTCCGCGAGAGAGGCAGTCTACCCACGCCACGGTGTACTCGAAGCTCTGGTCGGAGGCCTCACTGAGGCGGAAGAACTCATCGAGATTCGCGAACCTGATGACCTCCAGATCCATCGCCGCCCCCGGGGTGCGTCGCAACTGCAACTCCGCGTAGGTGATGAGGCCCGTCAACCCGAGTCCTCCGATGGTGGCCCCAAACCAATCCGCGTTCGTCGTGGGTGAACAAGTCAGCCGCTGACCATCCGAGCGCAGCAGCTGGAACTGTATGACGTGACGTCCAAAGGTCCCCGCCCGGTGATGATTCTTGCCGTGGACGTCATTCGCGATGGCCCCCCCGACCGTGACAGCGGATGTCCCCGGGACCACCGCAAGAAACCAACCCGCGGGCACCGCTAACTGCAGGATATCCGCCAGCAGCACCCCGGCTTCGCAAGTGATACGGCCCGCGTCGCGATCGAAGGCGATGAAGCGATCCAGGGATCGCGTCAGCAGCAGCGCGCCGCCGGGGTTGAGGCAGCTGTCGCCATAACTGCGGCCGTTTCCGTAGGGCAGGATCGTTGAATCGACGGGAATGGCTGGAAACGCATCGTAACGGCTGCGCAGCCCATACACCGCGGATGACGAGCGGATCAGGTTTCCCCACGAGGAAACGCTTTGCGAGACCATCGAAGCTACCTTGCCACGAGGACCGTGATCGTGGCCAGCACTTCTCCGTTGGCTGACCGGATGGCGAGCCCGGTTGAGCGCGTTTGCTCAGGGACTGGATACAGCCGCTGGGTATTTAACCGGGTCTAGCGACTTCCGCCTCTAGACCACACCACTACTCAAGGCCGAAAGGACGTCGTACCTGGATTGATTCCCAAGTCGCGATCAAGCGGTCGCGGTTAGGGCCATGCCGTTCCGCATTACTGCTCGGCAGGTGCGATGGCCCGGTCTTCCCTCCGTTCACGACGGCAGGGCGTCCGTTCGGCAAGGACGCCAGTGTGTTCGCATGCTGCACCTTCGTTGTCCCGATTATCCCGTGTGATCGATCGGATTCGTGATCCGCGAAATCCTGCGAAACTCGAGGACGGTCAGCAGAAGGCCAAGCAGGGTCAGAGAGACGCAGGCCATGACAAACGGAAGGTCATTCACTGAGTTGTCCTTTCAGAGCGGGTAGGTGGAAATACAAACTGGCCTCAAGCATCAAAGCCAGTATTCGATCGGCGAACGACCCGCCTCCTGCCGGCCGCTCGTTTTGTGATGGGCTGTCTGTGTGGAAGACTGTTGAACTGCCGTTTTCATTCCCACTGTTTGCTCCCTGAGGTATCGGAACGGCGAACTCCGAGAGAGCTTGTAACTGTCAGATTGGAGGTTTGGCGTTAGCTAATTGATGTGCCACCAGAATTTAGTTATGCCTGAAGTCCTTCCTGATCTGCAGTGGACGCGCTACGTCGGAGGACCTAAAGACGGCGTGGTCTTGGCTTCATGATAGAGGGAATCTATCAAGACAATTCGTAGGATCGATTGGATCTACCCGTGCCGAGGCGTTAAGTTCACGCCGGCAGCGAGGAAATACAGAACTCAATCGGAGGGAACATGGAGACCGAAAGCAAATGTCCGTTCGCGGGTGACGCTCGCAAGCACGCGGCAGCTGGTGCCCTGTCGAACGCACACTGGTGGCCCGATCAGCTGAGTCTTCAGGGACTCAATCAGCACGCCCCCCAGTCCAACCCGATGGGCCAGGCGTTCGACTACGCCACTGAGTTTAAGAGTCTCGATCTAAACGCCGTGATCAGGGATCTGCGAGCCCTGATGACCGACTCGCAGGACTGGTGGCCGGCGGACTTTGGCCACTACGGCGGCCTCTTCATTCGCCTGGCGTGGCACAGCGCGGGCACGTACCGCGTCGCCGACGGTCGCGGTGGCGCTGGCGGCGGCCAGCAGCGCTTTGCGCCGCTGAACAGCTGGCCGGACAACGCCAACCTCGACAAGGCCCGACGGCTGCTGTGGCCCATCAAGCAGAAATGGGGCCGGAAGATTTCCTGGGCTGACCTCTTTGTGCTCGCCGGCAACGTCGCACTCGAATCGATGGGCTTCAAGACCTTCGGTTTTGGCGGAGGGCGGGTCGATACGTGGGAGCCCGAAGAGCTCTACTGGGGTCCGGAAAGGACCTGGCTGGGCGATGAGCGCTACAGTGGTGAACGCATGCTGGAGCGGCCGCTCGGCGCGGTGCAGATGGGCCTCATCTACGTCAATCCGGAAGGTCCCAACGGCAAGCCCGATCCGGTGGCCGCCGCCCGCGACATTCGCGAGACCTTTGCGCGCATGGCGATGAATGACGAGGAGACCGTCGCGCTCATTGCCGGCGGCCACAGTTTCGGTAAGACCCACGGTGCCGGTGATCCGTCGCTGATCGGTCCGGAGCCGGAAGGCGCTGAGCTCGAGGATCAAGGTCTGGGCTGGAAGAGCAAGCACGGTACCGGCTTCGGGGCTGACGCCATCACCGGCGGTCCGGAGGTGACCTGGACACAGACACCGACGAAGTGGAGCAATTACTTCTTCGAGAACCTGTTCAAGTACGAGTGGGAGCTGACGAAGAGTCCGGCCGGGGCTCAGCAGTGGAAGGCCAAGAACGCCCGGGCGGACATCCCCGACGCGCACGACAATTCGAAGAAGCATGTACCGACCATGCTCACCACTGACCTGTCGCTGCGGTTTGACCCGGCGTACGAGAAGATCTCGCGCCGCTTCCTGGAACATCCCGATCAGTTCGCCGACGCCTTTGCGCGTGCGTGGTTCAAGCTTACCCACCGCGACATGGGCCCGATTGCCCGCTATCTGGGGCCGTTGGTGCCGAAAGAGGCGCTGATCTGGCAGGACCCGATCCCGGCGACCGATCACCCGCTCATCAGCGACTCAGACATCATAGCTTTGAAGGCCAAGATCCTGGCCGCTGATTTGTCGGTGCCTGCGCTCGTATCGACCGCCTGGGCGTCCGCATCGACGTACCGCGGTTCGGACAAGCGTGGTGGCGCTAACGGGGCGCGGATTCGCCTCGCACCGCAGAAAGATTGGGAGGTGAACCAGCCGGCACAGCTTAAGGCGGTGCTGCGGAAGCTCGAAGCGATCCAGAAGGACTTTAATGCATCAGCGGCCGGCAAAAAGGTTTCCCTGGCCGACCTGATCGTCCTCTCGGGCGGCGCGGCCATCGAGAAGGCTGCCAAAGACGCCGGTGTCGACATACGGGTCCCTTTCCAGCCTGGGCGCATGGATGCTTCGCCGGAGCAGACTGACGCCGATTCCTTTGCGCCGCTCGAGCCGATCGCTGATGGCTTCCGCAACTACCTGCGCGGACCCCAGCTCATGGCGCCGGAGGAGGCTTTGGTCGATCGCGCACAGTTGCTGAGGCTCACCGGGCCAGAGATGACTGTGCTGGTTGGAGGCCTGCGAGTCCTCGGCGCGAACGCCGAGGATTCCAAGCACGGCGTATTCACCAAGCAGCCTGGGAAGCTGACTAACGACTTCTTCGTCAACCTGCTCGACATGCGCACGGAATGGCAGCCCGCCGGGTCTGACGGCAGCTACGAGGGGCGCGATCGCAAGAGCAAGGAATTGAAATGGACCGGGACGCGGGTCGACCTGATCTTCGGTTCACACTCGCAGCTTCGCGCGCTAGCCGAGGTCTATGCCAGTGCGGACTCGAGGGAGAAGTTCGTGAAAGACTTCGTCGCCGCGTGGGCGAAGGTCATGAACGCTGATCGCTTTGACTTGAGGTGAGGACACGGTGCTGATTGTGAGCGCGTCCGCTTCGCAGCGGACGCGCTCACGCACATAGGTTCGTGAGTGCCGCCGTGGCCGGGCATCGTTTATGCCCAGGATCAACGCGCTGTTTGTCCCCCGCTCTTAACTCCGAGCTGCCGGTCGAGAGCGCCTTGCAGGTGTGGAGTATGAACGCGCTTAAAGGGTTTGCTGGCAGCTCTCCCGTTAGCGCTTCGGATCACGTGCGACGCAGTTGCCAAGTACGCGTTCGAGCTGGCTTTGGCTACCTCCTGTGCGCCCGTGCAACGCGCTTGATTCCTTACGTTCGATCCTGCAGATTGCTCGCCGGAAACGCTGAAGAGACGTAGCGTCGTTGTGCTACGAGACGCCGCTATCCACGTGGCTGTTCCTGCCGCACAGGTGCCTCGCCGCCGGATCAGTCGAAGCACTATCGACACCCTTGCGGTGGTGGCTGATCTACGCCGTCCATCTATGCTCGGTCGTTTCGAATGTGTGACGGTTCCGATGGCCGTCCGTGACCCCCCGAGGTGAGGGCACGCCGTGAGTGTTGTCGGGTATTTTTGAAGGAGGGCTGGCCATGATTAGGAACATAGTTCTCGTCCATGGTGGTTTCGTGGATGGGTCCGGTTGGCAACCCGTTTACAAAATCCTGACCGGGGAGGGTTTCAATGTCCGTATCGTGCAGAACCCCACGCTGACGCTAGCGGATGATGTAGCAGTCACCAAGAGGGCGATCGCTGCTGCAGATGGACCGGTGATTTTGGTGGGCCATTCCTATGGTGGTGTTGTGATTTCTGAAGCGGGAACGGACCCGAAAGTGGAAGGCTTGGTCTATGTCGCGGCCTTCGCACCGGACCAGGGGGAGTCCGTCTCGTCCCTGATCGCAAATCCCGCCCCGGGCGCTCCGGTACCCCCGATTCTCCCGCCGCAGGATGGCTTTCTGTTCCTCGATCGCTCGAAATTTGCGGCTTCGTTCGCCGCGGATGTTGAACCTGAACTTGCGACATTCATGGCAGATTCGCAGGTGCCGTGGGGGGTCGAGGCATTGGCAGGCGCGGTCAGTAAGCCGGCTTGGCGCGTCAAGCCGAGCTGGTACCTTGTCGCTACCGACGACAGGATGATCCCGCCGCCGGCCCAGCGTTCTATGGCGCAGCGCGCAGAGTCAAAGGTTGTCGAAACCGCCGGTAGTCATTCCGTCTATGTGTCAAAGCCAAAGGTTGTGGCCGCTCTCATTGCGCAGGCGGCTCGCGAAGCCAAGTAGGTCGGCGCTGGCGAGGCGGAAGGCTTGGACGTCACGGTAGGTCGATTTACTCACTAGAGTCAATCGATCCCCGGCGCGCGAGGGGTGTTGTTATCGCTGCTCAGTTGGACTTGGGCCGACCCGAGCATTTCACGGATTCATGCGGGGATTCAATCACCCGCTCGGTGGTCGCGGGTCATCACCCGAGAAACTCTGCCTTAGAGCGCTACCCGACGCACGTTGAGCGGGTTGTCAAACCAAACACACGCACAGCAGATCGGCCTCGAGCAACCACTCGATCGCCACCCGTCGCAACTCGATATCCTCAAGCGCCGCCACGAGTAAGTCCGCATCATAACCAGCGGTGGCCTCTGACCTGCCGCCTGGTTTCGCGCCGGGGGCGATGCCAGGTTCTGTCGTCTCCCGCATTGACGATGGCCGGAGCACGCCCTGCGCGGGCGAACCAGGGACGGTAATGCTGTACATCGGGACCTCTCCTTGGTCAATGCAATGCTCATGCCATCGAGGCGGTCGGAAGGGGTCAGAGACGACTTCACCACGTTGCTCGGGAAATAGCGCCGGTAGATCGCCGGCCCCTCACTTTTAACTCCAAATACCTTGGACTCCGTTTGCGCAGCCCAGTTCGACGGTCGGCGTGCGCCGCACAGCTTCGGTGCGCGGACAGCAGACCTTGCACCACAGCTGAACAGCGCTCGGCGGGTAGGAGTCCAGCGGTCACGAGCGCTGGTAAAGACATCCACTGCTGCGCGTTGCCATGCGCTTATGGCGTCCCCAACCGACTGCCGTCAGCTACGGCGATTTGAGGGTTTATCTCGTCTTGCCCGCCTGTAACGCGTTACGAGTGCAGGTGGCGCTCGGTCACGACACAAGCACCGACCGTAGGAAGGACCTGACCACCGCCTCAAAGCTCTCAGGTTGGTCATAGGGAATCCCGTGGCCAACGTTTTGTATCTGTTCGATCCGAAGGCGCGGGTTAAGATTCTGCAGCTCCTGTGCCATTTCAAGGGAAACAACGCCGTTATCCCCGATGACTAGCAGGATTGGGACGTCAGTTGTGCTCACTAACTGGTGATACTCTGGGTTGGGCGGCGTGAGAACATCAAACGCACCTATTCGGGTTTTCAGCCTTGCTTCGGTTACGAGTTCGACGAACTGCGGCCTACGATGCGGGTGTCGGACGCGTGCCTGAGCAAGCACGTCTCGCTTATCTAAACTGAGAAGTCGGCGGTGTTGCTCGACCGCATCACTCTCGTGTACCTCGCGTTGACGCTGAGGACTCAAAAATGTGGGGTCCGCCAGGATGACGCCGCGAATGGCCGTGGCGCGTTGACTCGCGACCACGGCCGCAGTCATACCTCCCATCGAATGGCCCAACAGAATTGGAGCGGTAAGTCCGAGCCCTTGGATGAGCCCAACGACATCGCCTGCGTAATCCTCGTATCGATACCCATCAAGCGGCGCGCTCGAATTCCCGTGCCCTCGAGCGTCGGGCATAACTACATCGTATTCACCTTCGAGAGCGCGTGCCAAAGGTGTCCAGCAGCCTCCGCTGCCTGTCAAACCGTGAAGCAGAACCAATGGAGGTTTGCACCCGCCGGTTCTCAGATAATGGATGTTGATGCCGTTTGCTTCGCAGACTCCGGTCATACAGTTCGTCATCGAATTCAATTCACGCTCCGTCTGTTCTCGTGGCGCCCCAGGGCTCCAACCACGTAAAGTTATTTGCGAGGCCCAGAGACGCTTGTTCAAGTCGCACGAAGGTTAAGTTTTGTGACCAGTACCGATCCACGTCAAATTTGAGGCTTACGAGTCGCAAAAGTCTGCGCCAAATTGCGAGGCAGGCTTCCCCGTGAAGGACAGTTTGAAACTAGACTCTCGGGTCAATCCCGCTGATACCGCGTGCTGTCCGTTGATACGAAGTTCCAGGACGCGATGCTGGTAGATTTCTGTAAGCGGCACGCAGTCGGCGGACATCGTGGAAAGTCCTCAGCGAGGGTTCGACGCCCCTGACGCGCAAGTCAGCTCGGCAGCGGCGCGTGCCAGGACTGATTCCTCGTCGACGGCGACCACGTGTACGCGCACTTCGCGATCCGTGCCGCCGATCCGTTGCGGGCCGCTCCGGGCCTGGGCGTTGAGGCTCGGATCGAGCGTGATTCCAGCCCACGCGAGCCCGGCGAGCGCCCGTGCGCGCACCTCGGGAACGTGCTCGCCCACGCCGCCGCCAAAGACGATGCCGTCACAGCCTTCGAGCACCGCAAGGTAGGCTCCCAGGTACTTGCGGATGCGGTAGCAATAGAGTTCGACGGCAAACTGCGCCTGTGGCGCGGGGTCGACGAGCAGCGTCGCAGGGTTGCCGTCTGTCGCAGACATTCCGGCCAGGCCGCATTCGCTGTTCAGGAGCGCGACGATCTCGTCACCCGACAAGGCCAGCTGGCGCTCGAGGTAGGGGACGATCGCCGGATCGACGTCGCCGGAGCGCGTGGCCATGACGAGTCCCTCGAGCGGCGAGAATCCCATGGAGGTATCTAGCGGCTGTCCGCGTCGGATGGCGGCGATCGAACAGCCTCCGCCGAGCTGCAGCGTGATCAGGCGCCCTCCCTGCGGCAGATGTGGATACAGATCGCACCAGGCTTGCCACATCGTCTGATGCGCCAGGCCGTGGAAGCCGTAGCGCCGCACACCGAGCCCGACACCGAAGCGCTCAGGCACTGCGTACTCGGCCGCGACGCGCGGAAGGTTTGCGAAGAACGCCGTGTCGAACACGGCCACCTGGGGTGTACGTGGTCCCCATATCTCTCGCGCCGCCGCCACCCAGCGAAGTGCCTCAGGATTGTGCAGCGGAGCAAGAGGGGAGAGCCGCTCGATCGCGGCGATGACATCAGGTTCAAGGCGTGTCGGCCGCACGAATCGCGTGCCGCCGTGAACGACGCGATGCGCAATGGCTTGCGGGTCGGAGCCGAGCTTTGCGGCAAGAGTGCCCAGCGTGGTGCGCGGCTCGACCTCGCCACCTGAATGGTGCTCCATGGCAACACGGGTCAGCGAGCCGGCCGGATCCGTATCGTAGAGCGCAAGCTTGACCGAGGTGCTGCCGCTGTTGACGGTCAGGAGCGTCATGCCGCCCGAGCATATCAAGCCCGGATTGCCGGAGATGCGCCTCGAGCAGAAACTGCAATCCCCGCTGACTAAGCTCAGGGTGCGATCGTTTGGATCGCCGAATGTCGCCGGGAGCCATCTGTGAGGTCGACTGGCCCCGCACATCCTGAACACAGGAGTCTTGCATCATGCCGACGAGCACTCTTTCCCCGGAACTGCTGCAAAGGATCGATGCCTACTGGCGCGCCGCCAATTACCTGTCGGTCGGGCAGATCTATCTGTACGACAACCCGCTATTGAAGGAACCCCTGAGGCTCGAGCACGTCAAGCACATGCTACTCGGACACTGGGGTACGACGCCGGGCCAGAACTTTATCTACGTTCACCTGAATCGGGTCATCAAGAAGTTCGATCTGGACATGATCTACATGTCCGGGCCTGGACATGGCGGGCCGGCCGTCGTCGCTAACACCTACCTCGAAGGCACTTACAGCGAGATCTATCCCAATATCAGCCTGGATGAGCCCGGGCTCAGGAAGCTCTTTGTTCAGTTCTCGTTTCCCGGCGGCATTCCCAGCCACGCATCCCCGGAGTGCCCAGGCTCAATCCACGAGGGCGGTGAACTGGGATACTCGCTCAGCCATGCGTTTGGCGCGGTGTTAGACAATCCCGAGCTGATCGTCGCTTGCGTCGTGGGCGACGGCGAGGCGGAGACCGGGCCGCTGGCTACGGCCTGGCATTCCAACAAGTTTCTGAACGCGGCGAGCGACGGGGCGGTCCTCCCCATTCTTCATCTCAACGGCTATAAGATCTCCAATCCGACCATTCTCGCGCGCATCACTCGTGAGGAGTTGGAACAGCTGCTTCGAGGTTACGGCTGGTCGCCACACTTCGTCGAAGGGCACGAGCCGGCGCTGATGCATGAGGCCATGGCCGCGACGCTCGATACTGTCGTGGGACAGATCAAACAGCTTCAGCGGGACGCGCGCAGTCATGGCAACAGCGTCCGTCCGCGCTGGCCGATGATCGTGCTCGTGTCACCGAAGGGCTGGACCGGTCCGAAGATGGTCGATGGACGGCAGATCGAAGGTACGTTCCGTGCGCACCAGGTGCCACTGTCCGATCCGGCCACACATCCCGGACACCTCAAGCTGCTGGAAGCGTGGCTGAGAAGCTACGAACCGCAGGAACTCTTCGACAACACGGGCCGTCTGAGGGCGGATTTGGCGGAATTGGCGCCGGCTGGCGAGCGGCGCATGGGCGCGAATCCCCACGCCAACGGCGGGCTGCTGCTGCGGGATTTGCGCATGCCGGATTTCCAAGAGTATGCCATCGAGGTGCCCCAACCGGGTGCACCGGGCATCGGCGACACGCACGTGCTCGGGAACTTTCTGCGCGACGTGGTCAAGCTGAACAGCGCGCAGTGCAATTTTCGGGTGTTTGGCCCCGACGAGACGCTGTCCAACGGTCTGGAAGCGCTCTTTGATGCGACCAAGCGTCAGTGGGAAGGCGCGACGGTGCCGAACGACGAGTTCCTTGCGTACTCCGGACGGGTGGTGGAGATGCTCAGCGAGCACCAGTGCGAGGGCTGGCTCGAGGGGTACCTGCTCACGGGGCGGCACGGGTTGTTCAATTGCTACGAGGCCTTCATCCATATCGTCGACTCGATGTTCAATCAGCACGCCAAATGGCTGAAGGTCACCGCGCACCTGCCGTGGCGGCAGAAGATCGCCTCGCTTAACTACCTGTTGACCTCACACGTCTGGCGCCAGGATCACAACGGCTTTACGCATCAGGATCCCGGCTTTATCGACCACGTGGTGAACAAGAAGGCCGAAATCGTGCGCGTCTACCTGCCACCTGATGCCAACTGCCTATTATCGGTGATGGACCACTGTCTGCGCAGCCGCCACTACGTCAACGTCGTAGTCGCCGGCAAGCACCCAGCGCCCCAGTGGCTGACGATGGACGCGGCCGTCAAGCACTGCACACGCGGCATCGGCGTCTGGCAGTGGGCCAGCAACGATCAGGAGGCCGAGCCGGACGTTGTCATGGCCTGCTGTGGTGACGTGCCCACGCTGGAGACCCTTGCCGCTGTCTCGATCCTACGTGAGCATCTGCCTGAGCTGAAAATCCGAGTGGTCAACGTCGTTGACCTGATGAAACTGCAGCCACAATCCGAGCACCCGCACGGCCTCAGCGAGCGAGAGTTCGACGACTTGTTCACCGCAAACAAGCCCGTCATCTTCGCCTTCCATGCCTATCCCTGGCTGATCCACCGCCTGACTTACCGTCGCAGCAACCACGACAACTTTCATGTTCGCGGTTACAAGGAGGAGGGCACCATCACCACGCCCTTCGACATGACGGTGCTGAACGATCTGGACCGTTTTCACCTCGTGATGGACTGCATCGACCGGCTGCCGAAAACCGGCGACAAGGGGCTCTATCTGAAGCGGCGGCTCGAGGACAAGCTGATCGAGCACAAACAGTACATCTGCCGACACGGACAAGACATGCCGGAAGTGCGCAACTGGAGCTGGGGAAAATCGCAATGAATTCGCCAGCGCCTGCGACGTGATGGGACTCATTCCAATCCAATGGGTTCACTGTCGGGCTGATGATGGGCGTGTGATTTGCTGAGAGGCCGCGGAGGTTGCCGTTGGTATGGGTACGACTAAGCCGCAGCTCGGATCGGACCGCAGTCGTATTCAGCGACGTCCGAGTCTAGATCACGGCGCTACTCCATACCCGGAGGACGTCGCTCGGCAGGATCTCGTTTTATGCAAGTTGACGATTCTTATTTTCTTCATGATGCTTAGTGACGCCCATCCGAGGCCGCAGCCTAAGAGCCCTTGGCGGCAGCCCTCGCGCAACGGTGAGGAGCGGATCCGACAGGATGCCGTTTGCAATAGGAGGAAGACATGAATCGGCCTGCGAGCTTCGCTTTGCACATCCAGCCGCTATTCACCTCGGATCAGCGGACCTGCATGATTAAGAGCTTCGACTTGGCGAAATACGAAGATGTGAAGAAATGGAGCGCCAAGATTGCTCACAGCCTAACCGCCAAAACGATGCCCGCTGACGCGAGTAATCCGTGGCCGGACGAATGGATCGCGCTTTTCAATAGGTGGGTGGCCGAAGGGTGCAACCGTTAGAGAACTCGCTCTTGCCAGACTCGATACGTCGTGCCGCGCGCCGAGCCGATGCCTGGAGCGCTCCGTGTGGTAAATCACCTATTGGGCTGATAGCCGACTACCGTCGTAGATCCAGTTAACCTCCCACGTCTTGCCACCGTCAGAGGAGAACGCCTGCTCAAAGTGGGTGTGCTAGTCGGGGTTCCGTCAAGTTCCAGCACAAGCTGGTGCGCTTGTGAGGTGGGACGGCGCCCACCGGCGTAACGAGTGAAGGCCTACATCGCCGCTGCTCTAGCGCGCTCAGTCTACGCCGCGAATCCGAAACGATCTGGAGCTCCAAATGGTGTAGCGCGCTTTTTGGGGTGCCGGGCTGGGCAGAGGAACCATATGAGTGCTGTAATGCTCGCGATATTTAACAGGTTCAGCGACGCAGAGAGCGTGCGCACCGAGCTCGTGAGAGATGGGTTTCCGACCGACCGCGTGAAACTCACTGCCCGCCGTGAGAAGAGCCGTGCGGGTCTTCAGCCGGCGGACTCCTCGCACGGTCAGTTCGTACAATACTTCGGGACCTTGTTCGACCAAGCGGGCGAACGGGTGTTCGTCGAAGAACTCGCAAAGCGCGTCGCCAGCGGTAGCGTGGCGACTATCGCCGTGCATCCCCGCGGGGACATCGAGACGTCGCGAGCCACGGAGATTCTTGAGAAGCAAGGTGCCCTCCAGGTCGTGCCGCACAACCTGGAGAATCAGGCGTTCGAGAGCGCCGCTTTTTCGGAAGCTAGTCCTTGGCTCGATTACTTACTGCCGGAACACGTAGGGGACGCGGGGCGATTCTATCTGCGTTTGCTCCCTGAGGGCGAAGATCAGGAGCAATTAAGTACGGACACGACGCGTCCGATTTGCTAAACCCGACAGACGGATGAGAGCCGGGGCCTCGGGCTAAGGACGCATATCGCGCACGCGGCCACCCAGCGCAGCTGACACGCAGGCGATGAACGATTGCAAGCGCGGCAAAGATTGCCGTCATTTCGGACGAGATCTATTCGAGTACGTTCTCAGTGGTGCGAGCACAGCGCCAAGAGCAGGATGACTGGAATTGGCACCCCGAGAAACCACAATAGAATTCCGCGTCCCATAAACAGATCCTTCGTTAAAAATCAGGTGATGTAGCGAAATAAACGTGGGTGCCATCTAAGCCAGCTGCGACTCCCGCTAGGACAATACCGAGTAGGATCGCCTCCGTGGCGCCGAATGTGGTGTCCATATTGCCGCTTAAGCTCGTGCGCCTGCCCATGCGTGGGGGAGCGTTGCGCCCACCAAGGCACGCTACCCTCCCACGCATTTTTGGCTCAGTCGTCCTGCTTGACCGTCAGGGAACTTTTTACACCCCTGACGCCTTCTGTTGCCTTCGCGACTGACACCGCATGGTCAATCGCCTCTTGGCTGCGGGCGCTTCCCGTGAGCCACACGACTCCATTCGCATCCGTGTCGACGTGGATGCGTCCGACACTGGTGATGTGATCCGCCGCAAGCTTCGACTTGATCTTGGTCGTAATGACCGAATCCTTAACGAACGACGTCGGATGCGTGCGATCCACGTCGGCGTCCTGCGCCATAGCGAGCGGTGCCACTAATGTGGCGGCCAACAACAGAACTGTGACTACATTCTTCATGCTTGTGACTTCCTTAGCATCGCGATCGTGCGAGGGCCATTTTTGCTTTGTTCGAGGCCGGGCGGATATCGGTGCTCGCTGTTAGTTACGTAGGCGCAGGGTGCAGCAAGTGTCAGCATGCTCCGGCAAGTTGTGTTTATCTCGTCAGCGGACGAATGGATACGAGCGCCCGCCTCGCGGCATCACAATTCGTGGTCCAAGGCGAATAGGGAAAGCGTGCGCACTTGCACGCGCTGCCAGGTGTTGCGGGAAGGCTCGGTGTCATAGGTAATCGGCTTGCCATGATCGACCGCACTCCACTGGAGTCGCGGAGCGTCTTGGGAATCGGGGCTTCGTAGTGTTACCTCATAAGCGCTCGCTGGCTGCGTCATCGCCACAAAGCGCCGGGCCCCCTCGGTGGCAAGCTCAGAGCTATGGATGACAAGGCCGATTTCCGTGTTAAGCCAGCGCGAACGAGCGTCGTAATTCATAGATCCCACAAAGATAGCGCTGCGATCAAAGATCAACAATTTCGCGTGTAGCCCGTAAGTGCCGTAGCGCGTCATCTTGGCTGACTGACCGCTGCCGCGAGTGCTCTCAGGTCGCGTACGAAGCTCATAGAGTTCGATGCCGGACTTAAGCAGAGTTACGCGATGATGGTCGTAGCCGGCTTCGGCGAGCGGATCGTTCGTTGCCTCAAGGGAGGTCGTCAGAATCCGCACGCGGCGTTGGGACGGGCCGCGCTCAGTCAGCAGCGTAAGTTCGTCCGGGGTCGGAACCAAATACGGCGTCACCATCAGCAGTTCGGTTTGTGTCCCGCGGATCGCCTTCGCCACCATGCCGAACATAAGGCTCCCCACGCGCTCAGCACCGGCGACAGGCTTTTTATCGGGACTGTCACATGCGAGCTCCGCATTCGCCCAGCTCACTGGGGCGGCGCCGGAAAGGAGGCTCTGGAGTGGCTCGCCCCCAGCCAGTTTTTCTCCAAAGTGCGCATCGGCCGCCGCGGCCTTCAGTGCCTGCGTGCGCCGCGCTGCAAGCTCGGCCGCGCGGGCTGTGTCGTACTGTCGGGGAGGCGCGACCGCCTGGACCGCGACAGCAAGTTTACTATCCCAGTACTTTTCAAAGGTTTCGGTCAGCCTCGAAACCAGCGGCCCGGTGACCAGCACGTCGTCATCGGCGAACTGAGACTCCGGGTCAACCTGGAAGTATTGATCCCCGATGTTGCGCCCACCAATGAGGGCGATAGTGCCGTCCACAACGAAGAGCTTGTTGTGCATCCGATAGTCCAGACGCGATTTGTTGAAGACAAACTCCGTGCCGCGGACGATCCGGCTATGTCCGCGATAGCGCCATGGATTGAAGATTCGGATCGCAACGCTTGGCCTAGCCGCCAGCGCAAACAATTGCTCATCGCCGGCGATAGTTTCCCCATCATCGACGACAATGCGGATCCGAACGCCGCGTTCCGCAGCCTGCATGAGGGCGTCAGTAATCAAGCGCCCGGATTCGTCGCCGCGGAAGATGTAGTACTGCAGATCGAGGGAACTCTTGGCCTGGGAGATCAGCTCAAGCCTTAACAGCAGCCCATCGATGCCGAGCGAGTACAGTCGAAAACCGGACTCTCCGCTATGCAGCCGGGCTCCCGAGGCGAATGGCTCCGTGAGCTTGGGGTTCGGCGCGCTGTTGGCGGCCACTGGGTCCGGTCGAGCGAGTTCCCGTCCCGGAAGGCTCGAGCAGCCGGCGTTCAGGGCTATACCGAGAATTAGCACTGCGCCGTAGAGTCTAAGTAGTGATTCGAGTGGGAAGATAGACGCCCCTTGCTCTTTACGTATCCGCGGTCAGGGCTTGCGTCGGGTAAGCGGATTCTCCCCGGTCTAGCTGTCCGAGGTCTGCCCTCGCAGCGTTTGTAGGCTGATGCGTAGCGGCTGTTCGTGAAGCCGGCGGGAGGCCCGCCGACATGTAGTCCGTGTCCGTCGCCCGGGTGGCAGCTGTGGATCAGGTCGCATTGACCCGGATGCCAAACTCGCTCCCACCGGTCGAACTGGTCGCGCATCACAAACTCAGCTGACATCGAAACGCTGCCTTCTGCATCGACGGTCTCGAACGCGTACGCATCTCTGGGCCGCTACTAGAGACGGGACGTCGATGCTAATCAGCGCCTAGAGTCAGTGCCAGCGGCGTTTGATCAGCGTGGGAGGCGGCCGGTACCTGGGTTTGGGAAAAAACTGGGGTAGGGAAGTGCTAACGGCGCCGCGACGGAGCGCTCTGGCGGGCGGGACCGATCCGCGGGACTGTCATGAATGCTTTTCTATCTGGTCGAGTTTGTCCTCGTTGCCATGGCATGGACTGACACCGGACCCATTATGTAAAGCAAGGCGCGCGATGAGAACCGCCGACCCGACAGAGATATTCTCAACCCGATCACTGGTTTCATGCGCTGCCAACTGCCGAGATAAGTGTTGGGTACAGCTTGATTTCTGGACGGGTCGTCCGCGGTCATTCGGCAACCGGGTGTACTTTGATGCTTCCGCCGTCGTCATATTTGAATGCAGGTGACGTCCGATGGACCCAAGTCCGGGATAGCGCTAGGCTGCCTCCTTATAAGAACAGACGGTTTCTGTAAACCGAAGGGAAAATATCATGGTGCGCTTTACGCTGATCTTCGGTGCCACGTGGATGTGCGCGGCACTCATGCCGGCAGTGGCGCAAATCAGCTACTCCCCGGATGCACAGTCCAGTATCTTCAATTCCGCCATCGAGGTCCAAAGCTCAATCGACAACGGCGTGGTCGACGTGCAAGGCCCGCAAGATTCAGCCGGACCATTCAATGTACCTATGAACGGCGGCACGACAGACTTAATGAGGAACGTAACTTCCGCCATCAGCTACGCGGATGCGTCTTCGACCGGACAGGGCAGCCTCAGCATGACCGCGACGCTGGGCAGCGGTGGTATCTTCGGCCAGGGGACTATCACCGCCAGTGCGCTGCTCACGAACGGAAAAACCGGGGGCGCTTCCATGCTCACGGACGGCAGCGCGGACTTTGACATTTACTTCACGCTGGCGACGGCGACCGACGTCACGTTGGACTTCCATGCGGCCACGACAGATACGCTCGCTAATCCTAACAATCTTGCAGTTGTGTTTCTGCAGTCAGAGCAAGACTTCGGCCTCGTGCTCCGCGCAGAAGCCAGCGGTACGCAGAGCCAAGATGCTACGTGGACCGGAATTCTGCCGGCCGGACTGTATTTTCTGCGCGGGAACGGGAGCTTCGATGAGCTCGCGACCACTCAATTCAACGGCGGTGCACCAGGCTATCTCAACGATGAGACCTTTTCGTTCAGCCTGACGACCGCGCCGACTGGAGTTCCCGAACCGACATCTTTGGCGCTGGCAGGGCTCGGATTTGCGGCGCTCGCGATCAGCCGACGCCGGCGAGAGCGTGCCGCATAGCGGCATGGTTGCCCATCCGGTCGTCTGGATCAATATCACTATAAAGTAATGAGACCAAGTCGCAGCTACCCGGTCGACAACACTTGATCTTGCGCGACTAACACCATTCCGAGGAAGGATGGCCGCTGGTCGATCCTTGCTGAATCGCTAAGAAGCTTACTGCAGCAGGCTGAGCAATCCGCTCTATTCGACTATGCATATGACCTGGACCGTGGATCTGAGCCCTTGGCTGGCGACAGCCTCCGTCGACAGGGCCCGGCGATGTCTGGTCATGAGTACTTTGATTCCGCGTGCCGTAAGAAAGATCTGCGCGACTTCACCCCGGATGGCGAAATTGACGTTCTGAGGAAGAGCCCCCGTCGTCGCGAGCACGGCAAGCGATGCCTCGCCGACGCCGCCGCCGATCACCTCGCCATAGCCATCGAATACCGGTCCGCCGCTGTTTCCTGGCTGCAGCGGTGCCGAAATCTGTAGTAGCGTGTAGTCATTATTAATGCCGGCGATCGAGTTGACCTGACCGAACGTCACTTTGGGCTCGGACCGACGGCGCACAACAACACATCGGCGTTGTCGCCGGGCGTGGAGTCGGGAGCGACAAGAAACAAGCGGTAGTTCAGCACGTCATCTGAAGCTGCCTGCACCTGCGCATATAACTCGGAAAGTTTCATCCAATGCCCGGGTGACGATTGCGCTCAGCCGTGCCGATGGATGCGATCGATCGAAGATCCGTTGGCAGAGGCTTCATGGCTTCTGGTTCGGCCCCACGAGTTCGTCGAGCCGCGACAGGAACAGTTTGAGACTGGGCGAGGCGTTCGATTTGCTATAGCCCACGGCTACCTCGATCGTGGGCGCCTCACCTTCCAGCGGTCGGCTGACCACGGACGCCGGCAGGAGGTTCTTGGCATAGGCGGGCATCAGCGCCAGCCCGCGCGTGGAGGCCACGAGGGAAATGGCCATCGCCATGTTGTCCACGCCGTGGTCGAGCTTGATGTCCACTCCCGAACGTCGCAGGTAATCCTCGGTCACGGCGCGCAACACCGCGGCCTTCTTGAAGCCGCCGATGAAGATCTCGCCGACGAATTCATGTGGATGGATTGCTTGCTTGGCAGTGAGACGATGATCGCTCGGCATCAGGACGATGAGCGGCTCGCGGTCCACCACGTGGTATCCGAGGTCGTAGCCTGGCTCCACGCGCATGAAGGCAAGGTCCAGGCGGCCGCGCACCAGCGCCTCGGCGAGATCCGGCGAATAGTCACTGGAGATCTTGACCTCGATCTTCTTCAGTTCGTCCCGCAGCACATGCATCGCTCGCGGCAGCCAGTTCGTCTCGTACCCAGTTTGGAAGCCGATAGCAAGCGTCTTCCTCGCCGGTTGCGCCGCCCTGCGCGCCGCTTCGACCGCAGCATCGACCTGCATCAGCGCCAGACGAGCGTGGTCGAGAAAGGCCCGGCCGGCGGCGGTCAGCTCGACTCCCTGAACGCTGCGTGAAAGCAGCTCGGCCCCGACCTGGTACTCCAGATCGCGAATTTGACGGCTTAGCGAGGGCTGGGAGGTGTGCAGCCGGCGCTCGGCGGCGGTCGTGAGGGTGCCCTCCTCAACCACGGCCACGAAATAACGCAGGTGCCTTAACTCCATCGCCGTCCCATGCCTGAGAGGTATGCCACGAGCTTACAAAGTCTTTTTCACGGGCGCTATGGAGGCCTAGGGTGGCAGGCATCGATGCAGGGTAAGTGGCTATATAAGTCCCTGTTACTAAAGAAGTGATCGGCATAAATCTGTCATGAGGAGTAGGGCGATGAACACACCAGTCGTTTTGATTACTGGAGCCCTCACAGGAATCGGACGCGCGGCCGCCGTCGCGTTCGCCGGTAAGGGAGCAAAGGTCGTGGTCGCCGGTCGGCGCGATGAGGTGGGTAAGGCTTTGGTTAAGGAACTGCGGTCTCTGGGTTCGGAGGCCGAGTTCACCAACGCTGACGTGCGCAGGGATGATGACGTTCGTGCTCTGGTCGATAAGACCGTCGCGCGGTTTGGCCGTCTTGATGTCGCGGTGAACAACGCGGGCACGGAAGGCCAGGTAGGCCCGATTACTGAGCAGACCGCGGAAAGCTATGCCGCGACGTTTGACACGAATGTTCTCGGCGTGATCCTGAGCATGAAGCACGAAGTGCGCGTCATGCGTGAGCAGGGCCACGGCAGCATCATCAACATCTCCTCGACCTACGGGCACGAGGGGGCGGCGGGGGCCTCCGTCTATGTCGGCAGCAAGCACGCCGTCGAAGGCATCACCAAGTCCGTCGCACTTGAGGTTGCCAAGGCGGGGATCCGTGTGAACGCGGTGGCGCCGGGTCCTACGGACACGGGCATGTTGACTCGTTTCACCGGTACGCCGGAGAACAAGGCGGCGCTGGTCACAGGTGTTCCGATGGGACGCCTCGGCCTCTCGGAGGAGCTCGCCAACGCGATCGTCTTCATCGCGTCGGACGAAGCTTCATTCATCACCGGCCATATCCTCAACGTCGACGGCGGTCACACCGCTAACTGATACGACGGCTTCGCCTGTCGGCCTGAGCAGCATCGCCGGAGTGAATCTCGATGAGCCAGCACACTCACCAGACCGCGCCGACGCAGTTCGTCGACGCCGCCGGTATTCGGTTCGCTTACCGACGTTTCGGCAAGTCCGGCGCCGTGCCGCTGGTTTTCAACCAGCACTTCACCGGCACGATGGACCACTGGGACCCGCTGGTGAGCGACGGCCTGGCAGCGACGCGGGAGGTAATCCTGTTCGACAACGCGGGCATTTCCAGCAGTTCGGGTGAGGTGCCTACCACGTTCGAGGCAATGGGCGCCAATGCCATCGCCTTCATCAAGGCGCTGGGACTGAAACAAGTTGATGTCCTCGGCTTCTCGATCGGGGGCTTCGTCGCTCAGGAGATGACGCTGCAGGCCCCCGATCTGGTCCGGCGCCTGGTGCTGGTGGGCACCGGCCCGCGCGGCGGCCAGAACATGGCCACCCTCACGCCGGAAGCACAGCAGATCTTCGGCGCCACCTACAATGTGCCGGAGGAGCTTTGGTTGAAGGTCCACTTTGCCGACTCCGAAGCCAGCCAAGCCGCCGGCCGCGCATTCCTGGAGCGCTTCCTGCGCCGCACTGCGAACCGTGATCCCGAGGTCAACGAGAAGGTGGCGCCCGCCCAGCTCGAGGCCATTGGCAAGTGGGGTGTGCAGCGTGAGGGTTCCTATGCGTACCTGAAGACCATCCTGCAACCGACGCTGGTAGTCAACGGCGACAACGACGTCATTATCTATTCCATCAATTCTTGGATTTTGCAGCAGAATATCCCCGACGCTCAGTTGATCATCTACCCGGACGCAAACCACGGCTCGCAGTATCAGTATCCGGAGCGCTTTGTCGGGCACGTCTCGATGTTCCTGGCGGAGTAAGGCACATCGGTCGCGTTGCGTTTCCGAATTCACGAGCAATCTGGTGATACGATCATGACCGATCTTCATGGAAAGACCACCAAGCCGAACAAAACCGAGGCGGCCCACACACGGGGCAACAACACCATGGAAACCAAATCGATAACGCTGCCGGGACCCAACCACCCAATTGAGATTGAGCGGAGTACGGCGCGAGTCACCGTGTCGGTAGCCGGCCGCATCATCGCGGACACAGCAAATGCACTCAGGTTGCGCGAGGCGTCTTACGCGGCGGTCCAATACATTCCGCAAGAGGATGTCGACATGACGCTGTTGCAACGAACAGACCATCAAACGTATTGTCCCTACAAGGGCGATTGCTCGTACTACAGCATTCCGCTCGGTGGAGAGCGATCAGTGAATGCGGTGTGGACCTATGAAGCGCCGCATGCAGCAGTCGCCGCGATCAAGGGTCACGTCGCTTTCTATCCGGAGCGCGTCGACGCGATAGAGGAGCAGTTCGCGGGCGGAACGCGCTGATTCTGTACCCGGCGGCCAGTGACGGCTGGCGGTACCAATTTGCCGCGCGCTGTGCCGTCCACGCGTTCCTTTCGCTCCGAGACGACGAGCGGTTTTGAAGAGCGCATCCCATTCGTTGGCCTAACCAGGTACTCCGCCAGGCTCCTGTTGCCCAGCGCGCTATGTGGTGTGACTTACCACGGCGATGGGCACTGCTTACCCTGGTTAACGTCGGACTGGAGCACTGCATTCCAGAAGATCGCCGGGGGATTGCTGTCGACGTCGTTAGCGGAAGCCCAGATGCCCCCGCCCTCGCCGCCTACCGTTTGGCCCGGTTGAATGGTTACGCCGCCGGTCTCGGGCGGATAAGGTTTGCCAGCGCGCCCGAACGTATAGCGTACGTAGACGGTTTGGTTCGATTTGTTCGTGAGCCATCCGACGACGAATCCATCCGGTGCAAGAACGACCTTGTAGCCGATGAATGAGGTCAGCTCGGTGCAACTGCTTGAGGCGGACGGCGTACCGTTACCCGCAGATCCGTACGATGACCCGCCGCTCGTGCCGCCGGCGGGACCCACACCCGGATTGCTGCCGGTTTGTGTGACGCCCACTCCCGCTCCACCCACCACTCCACCCCCCAGCGCTGTGGGACCGCCGGTTGAGCCCGACGGGCCATTTGCCGACATACCCGGCGCACTCGAATCCGAACCGTTGACCCGGATGATCGTTCGACCGCCACGCGCCGCCACGAGTCCCGGCCATCCGCACGCCATGGAGTTCCCGGGCAGGCGCTGCGTGGTGGGGCCCGCGGTCCATGCGTAGCACTCCACGACTTCAATGACAGAACTGGAGTCCGCCGTCGCCTGGATCGTCACATTAATTCCCTGTCCGAAGGAGGCTGAGCAGGTCGGCGGACAGTCAATTCCGGGCGGCGCGGAGACCACATGCGCGTAGCCGGGCGCACGGTTCGACGAATGCTCGAAATCAATCCAGATCGGCCCCGGAGCGGCATTGATTGGCAGCAAGGGCGGGGGCGGCGGAGGGGCGGGGACGGCAGTGATTGCGCTGGGCGCGACTACGCCCTTGACGCTGCCCTCAATCAAACCCGGTAGCACGGTACCGACCAGCGCCTGTGTCCGGGCCGCATCAATTTGATCAGAGCTGTGTTGGTATTCGTGCTCGGCGTTATTTAGCTGCTCCCGCGCGTCCTGCCCGGCGCCGTTCAGACGCTGCGTCAGCGCCGATCGCCCCTGATCGAGCAGTGCGTTCGCCGCCGCGTCGTCGGCATCGGTGGACGCACTTGCGCTTGATGACGACGGTTGCGGTGCGCCAGCGGGGGTCTGCGCTGCCGATGTCTGCCCTGCGGCCGTCGTCCCGGTAGGCGTGTCGGCCGAGGCGCGCCAGAGCGTCAGTCCCAGACACAGGGCGCCAGCGAGGAGAGCTCTCGTGACTGGGTGGGCTCTCATCGGCCGACGCCTCGCAGCAACTTGTCTGAACCGCGCTCAGCGATGACGGCAGGTCACTTACGGGGATTGATATCTGTTGAGGCGGTCGGCGGAGCCGCGACAGGCGGCTGAGGTGCTACCGCATCTTGAATATGCTGAAGCGCGTCGGGCGAGACGAAGGAGAAATGATGAATGTAGTCACCAGTGCTCACTGCGAGTGCGAGCTGCGAAGACGGCATTGCATGGCGCAGAAACACCATCCCGCCGATCTGCTGATGGGGTCCAACGGTCGTCTGCTCGAGAACCACGGCACGGTAGTGATCGACGAGCGTTGCCTCGTCCTGTTCGAACTTCTGATTCTGCGCGTTGTTGTCGGCGATGTCCGTGACGGCAAGCGTCGCATAGCCTTGCGCAAGTGCGCTCGCCTGCATCTGAGTCACAGCCCCGGTCTGCGCGAGCTGCGACGCCTGCGCCGCCCCGGCTATTGCGAAGAGCGCGTCGAAGAGGCTGCTCGTGTTGTTGCTGGACTGCTCGTCTTCCTTGATCTTCTGGATGTCGCGCGCCGAGAGCAGGGGAATCCCTCCATCACCCGTCGAGATGTTGTCGGGACCGAACGAGACCGGTTCGGCGGAGAGATTCGCAAAGATCACCATCACCGGAAGACCGTGTTCGGCAAGGTCGCTCATGCTGCGGTCGCCGTGGTTCATCTTCGTGACCATGACTGCATAGGGCGCGTGCACGGAGCGGATCTCGCCATTGGCGGCCACGTGTTGGCCCGGCGCTGCAAGCGGAACGCTCGCGGGTCGGGAAGGCGCGGGAGGATCCGTTTCGCAGCCGGCAACAGAAAGCGCAAGCAACACGAATGCATAACGATACATGGCGGAATCCTTATGTAAACCGAACCCAAGCGTGACCTTCAATGACGCGGGCGCAGTCTGGCAGCACGCACGATCGCTCCGCATCGAGTGCCGTCACACTCTCATGTCTTGCTTCACGTGATGGAGGTCCCATCAGACGCAGTCTGCATCCCCGCTGTTTCTGTCCATCCGTACGCACTTAGCGTTGCGATCGCTGTGGCGGTCACGTCGGGTTGTCCGGGAGCAGCCAAGGGCTGATTTCTCCTGGCGGTTGTCTCTGGTGGTTGCGAATTTTCGCGGACTGCTCGTGTCGACAGTTCGATTCTGTTCGACGACTTCAAAGGTATGCGCGTTCGTTGCACGTTTTTCTTTGCGTTCGGCACTCGAACCAATGTCTTGTGCGAGGAGCCCCCGGGTATCGGCGTGCAACGGACGGGCCGTGGCGAGATCAACGTGTGGGTACACGCCGAGGCAGATCACCCTTCCGGTGCGCTCAAAGTGATAACGGAAGCGGCCACCACTTCGAACCTCGAGGCATCACATGAAGACTCACGCCGTGTTCATCCGCGAGAACACAACGGCGCTCGTGAGGTCTTGGCGTCGCATACGCAAAGTCGGGAGGGGAGGCCAGCCTACGAGCAGTGCTTCTAAGCGAGATAGAGGACGGAGACTCACGTACGAAAGCGGGCCCGAAAGTTACCCACACTCGACACACATGACTCGAGTTCGCTCAGAAGGAGGGAATTCGGATTCGGCTGGCCGTGCAGTGGCTTACGTACGCTTCGTACAAATCCCCTATCTAATAGTGCGAATTGCACGTCGGGTCTCTCAGACCCAAGATAGAGGGCGCGTAAGTGATTGATATAACGAGAGAATAGAATATGGTGCCCGGGAGATCAAACCCCAGCCGTGAATTGACCCGCACTCAGAGTCTTAGCCCGGTGGGACTTTTTGGGTTACCCGCAAACTTAACCAGCGGTCACGAGCACCGGTAAAAACATCTGCTGCTATGCGCTGGTCACGGCAGCTTTCGATCTGTTCACACTGCAATGGGCGGTGACAGGTCTGGAACCAGTTCGAAGGTTAGTCCGGAGCGGTCCGACAGACGCTCGATCAGGCGATCGCCGAAGATCGTGGCGGGCGTCCAGAAGCCGCCGGCCGTGGCGGCCTTGTCGATGTCGAGCGCGAGGCACGCGGTGGCCTGGCCGAGCATTTTGCCGGTCGAGCCGTAGCCGGGGTCGCGGTCGCCCGTAACCTTGGTGCGTATCTGGCGGCCGTCCGCCGTGGTACCGAGGAAGCGAAGATCGAAAAAGCCCTTGCGCCGCGCCTCGGGGCTCGGCCCCTCGCCGGGCTTAGGTAGCACGAAGCGCTCGAGTGCCGCGCGCGCCGGCTGGATGGCACCCGCGAGCATGAAGCCGGCGAGGCCGGCGGCCAGGGCGGTGGCAGCGAACCGACCCTTCAGTCCACGGCCCATGAGCATAGCCTCATCGTAGGTGAAGTCGGCGCCATAAGCCTGTCCCGAGAGCGCGTTCGTGCGCTGGACGATGCGCGTGTTGATGCCACTCATCACGAACGGCGCAACCCAGGCGCCGAAGTCGCGATCGAATTCGGCCCATCTGACGTCGGGTTGCCGCACCTTGGGCGCACTACCGGGCGGGCACAGCGAATAGGGGTTGGCGAGCTCTTTGCGAAGCGCCGGGTCCGCGGCAGTCTCCTTGACGACGTTCATCAGGCTGGCGACGGTGCCGCCGGATCACTCGCCCCGCATCGCCTTAACGCGCATCTTCACCCGCGTGCAGGGCGCGCCGAGTCGTTTCATTGCCTGGCGCTGCAGGAAGTGCACGCCTAGGTCCGACGGGATGGAGTCGAACCCACAACAATGCACGATGCGCGCACCGGACGTTTGAGCCATGGCCTCGTAACGTTGCACCATGCGACGGATCCACTGCACCTCGCCGCTGAGGTCGCAGTAGTCGGTCCCGGATTGTGCGCACGCTTTGACCAGCGGCTCGCCATACAGCGCGTACGGGCCGACCGTCGACACGACGACGCGCGTCGACGCGCAGAGCTTGCCTAACGAGGCCTCGTCAGCCGCGTCGGCGATGACGAGCGGGAGCGTCCCAGAGTTGACCCCAAGCGAACTGCGCAGCTCCTCGAGTTTCGCGTTCGAGCGCCCGGCCGCGGCCCACTTCATCTCGCCTTGCGCGCCGAACTCGTCCCATAGGTAGCGGCACAGGATCTTGCCCACGAAGCTCGTGGCACCGAAGGCGACTAGGTCATGGGACGGAGCGCTCATGATCGAACCATTCTGCACCATTCACATCTGTGCGATCGGAAGTCTCAGGTGTATGTGCGTACTGCCCAACTTCAGCGCGTGTGCAAAAAGCCCACGATAAGAACGCGAACTGGCTGCTCGCACCGGGATGCGAATCTGCCGGTGTTCGAGATCCTTTCCGGCGCACACAAAGATCAAAAAATCTAGACGTCAGCTTGCAGACATTCCGGTGCAGGCTTCCTCGAGACTGGAACTCCCAGAACTTGCTCAGCTCTCACACGAGCGCGGCGGCTTCCTTGGCCGTCACGAGCTTGCCGAGCCCGCCAAGCTCGTGCAGGTCGCCGAACGCCTCGACGCGGATCGATTCGTTGGCACCGCCGATGCGCACCGGCGCGAACCCGCTCGCTTTGATCAGGTCCGCCACCGAATTGCCGGCATCGCGGTCGTCGCTGGCATAGAAGAGCACGTAGGGCTCGGGCGTGTGGCGCGCGCCGCTCTGCAGCGAGTGCGCCGTAAGGCTGCCGAAGGCCTTGACGAACCTTGCTCCCGGGGGAATAAGTCCCGCGAGGATCTGCCCGGAGGATTGATCCTGGGGGATGATCTTTTTGAATCCGCCCGAGCCATCGGGCGCGATGGGGTTCGATGGATCCACCACGATCTTGCCGGCGAGCTTATTTCGGTGCTCACCGAGCAGTTCCTGTATGGCGTTGAAATAGACGGCAAACACGATGATGTTGGCGTCCTCGATGGCGTCTGCGACCGAGGCCGCGCGCGCCTTGCCGCCCGACGCTTTGGCGAAATCCGCAGCCTTGTTCGGGCCGTGATCGGCGACGGTCACGCTCTGGCCGCCCGCGACGAGGTTAGCTGCCACCACCTTACCGATGTTTCCCAGTCCGATGATTGCGGTTTTCATTTCGATCCATTCCTGCCGGTTAGGCGCTGCCACGGCAGCGCGGAAGGTACGATCTTGAGCCCTTCGACGTCACAGGCCGTCACCAGACCTTTATGCCGCCATCCCGGGCGCTCGCGCGCCGTTCTGCAGCTTGTAAAGCGCCTTGGCGTTATCGTAAGACATGGTGGTAGAAGTCCTCTAAGTGGCTCAGTTTCCTGGGAGGCGGAAGACCGTGACGGTGGTATTGCCACCGCCGATTTCGGGAGCCACCAGGTTGTAGATTCCCACGAAGCCTGAGACGATCGCGACGCTCTGAACGCCGCGGGCCGTGTAGGTGACGACGCCGCCGCCGGCCGGGCCACCCAGGGCGCTTCGCAGCAGTACCTTGCCGGTCTTGGCGTCCAACGCCAGCAGATCACCGGTCAATTCACCGGCGAAAACCACATCGCCTGCGGTCGCCGTCACACCGGCCACCATCGGTTTCGCGGCGTCGTAGCGCCATTTCTCATGACCTGTGGAAGCATCGAAAGCGGTGAGCCGTCCCCGGGCAGCGGACCAGGGATCGAACTTGGTTTGGCCGCCGAAGTAAAAGGCGTGGGTGTGTTCCTTCTGCGGGTCCGGTGCGGTCGTATCCTTGTTGAACTCGGCACACCAGTCGGTAGCGGGGACAATCAACAGGTTTTGCTTGGCGTAGTACGCGGAGCCGTTCCACTCCTGTCCGCCGAGAGTTCCCGGGCAAACGCGCACGGGCGTCGTGGTTACGGGGGCTTTGACGTTCAGCCGGTTAGTGAACGGAACGCTATAGATGATCTCCTTCGAATCACGATCCAAGAGCCGCAGCAGTCCGTCCTTGCCGGTGCTGGCGATCACATTGCGGGTCGACCCATCGATTGTTGTCTTGAACAGGGGCGCAACGTGCGAGACATCGTAGTCGTGCACGTCGTGGGGTACGAATTGGCGATACCAAGCGAGGTGACCCGTCGTGGCATCCAACGCGATCAGCGAATTCGTATATAGATTGTCGCCGGGGCGGTCGTCATCGTAGATATCCGGCGCGGGGTTTCCGCCGGGCACATAGAGCAAATTCTTCTCCACATCAAAAGACATAGGAGTCCAGAGATTGCCGCCGCCGTGCTTGCGGGCGGCTGAATCTGGCCCCCAAGTGCCGGCGCCCGGCTCGCCATCGTCGGGCACGATGTTGAAACGCCACACTTGCTCGCCGTCCCTTATTCGGAACGCACCCACCCAACCGTGCGCAGCGGTCTCAGAGCCTGCCGGCCCGATGTAGATCAGATGGCCGTGAACCAGAGGCGGCATGCTGATGAAAAAGCCTTCCTTCGGATCGGCGATCTGCTTGGCCCAAAGGGTATGCCCGTCCTTGGCGTCGAGCGCCAACAGAAAGCCATCATCGGTACCGCGAATGATCTTTCCGTCGGCGAGCGCCACGCCGCGATGCGTGTTCGCCGGCTCGTGCTCGCGTGGCGTCCATGTGCTCGACCAGATCACGTGGCAATCAGCGCCATCGATAGCAACGGTGTAGTGGGCAGTCGTCAGGTACATCCTGCCCGCCGACACGATCGGACCGGTTTGCGATGGCTCTTTGTCGGGGAATGAGTACGCGCAGGCCTTGACGAGCTGCGATACATTTGTCGCAGTGATCTGCTCTAGACGGGAGTAGCGGGTTCCCGCCAGGTCGTGGTCGACGTACACCCAGTCGCCAACGCTTGAGTCGCTGGCGATGGCTTGGGGGGACGCACGAACGTGCGACGTGCCCAAGACGAGGACAAATGCGACAACGATTGCCGTGAGGCTCCTCGTCCAGAGCGTCAACTGGCGGAGCGCCTTGGCGTCGGCATGGGTGAACATGCGATGGTCGTGCAGCAACTGAATCGTTTCACTGTAATTACTCATCTTGGGTGCCTCGCTAGAACGGAAACTCGCGTTTTCCACTACCGTTCTCTACAGCGCCACCGACCCAGGCAACCGATTGTGGTTCTGGGTGACCCGCGCTTCGCAGACGGTAAGGTTGCTCTCTGAACCCAACAAGCGGGTAGGGAGCAACACTCTGTTCCATCGGGGGAACGTAGCGGTCCGGATGGCTCCGGCCTTGCGAATAGGGCGGGCGAGCTCTGGGCGCGGGCGCTCCGCAGAGGCGCTGGCAACCGGGGCGCCGCCGCGGGCACAGGTGGCGCGAAACCGGACGTTTATCAACTCCTGGGAAGACGAACGGATCGTTGATGCCGTGAAGAAAACAGGTCGAAAGAAGGTCATTATGGCCGCCCTTTGGACCGAAATCTGCCTGGCGATGCCTGCCATTACAAGCGTGCGGTGAAGGCTATGACGTTTTTGTGGTGACGGATGCCTCCGGCGGGGTCTCTATCGAAGCTCATGACGACATGAGGCCGACACGCACCGCTGACAACCGCGAATAGCTTCAACTAACCGACTACTGACCAGCGCCGGAGCGATTGGGTTACGCTTGACCTGTACTTACCCTGCGCGCCGAGGCGTAGCGCTCCACATCGGCGACGAAACGCGCGAGCAAAGGGGACCTATTGTCCTTTCTCCAGGCGAGAGACAGTTCTTGCGGCAAGTCCATATCGAGCACCGACAGAATGACGACGCTTTTGGGACGGTGCCAACGCGCGGTTCCAAGGACCCATCCTATGCCCAGGCCAGTCGCAACCAGACTGAGGATCGTCGCCTCGTCTTGTCCCTCCTGAACGATCCTGGGGGACTTCAGACCGCCGCGAAAACATTCGCGCATCAGGCGGTCGTAGAGCGCGGGGGCTTCGCGCCTTGGAAACCAGACAAACGGCGCACCCGCTAGCTCGCGCAGGCGAACCGGCTTGAGCTTCGCCACAGGGTGGCTCGTGGGAACGGCCAGTTCGATTCGCTCTATCGCGACCGGACGTGCGTCCAATTCCGGATCGGTTTTCGGCATGTTGAACACGAAACCGGCATCCAGTCGGCCGGACCGGAGGGCGTCTAGCTGCACCAGACTCGGCGATGGCTGAAGTTGCAGTTCGGCATCCGGTTGCATGTCCCGGAACCGCCGGAAGGACTCTGGGACCACACCCCGCCACGACGCACTCTCGGTGAACCCTACGCGCAGCGTTCCTGATTGACCGCGAGCGACGCGTACGGCGCGCGCCGCCGCTTCGTTTACCTCCTGAAGGATTCGACGCGCATCTTCGAGGAATAGCCGTCCAGCTGCACTCAACTTGACACCGCGTGGGAGACGTTCGAACAGTTTGAAACCGAGTTCCCCCTCCAGGTCCTGAATTTGGCGCGACAGCGCAGGCTGCGCCACGCGCAGCCTGCCCGCCGCACGCCCGTAATGCTGCTCCTCCCCGACGGCAAGGAAATATCTTAGATGCCGCAGTTCCATTTCGATACTTTATCGCGATTGATCCGATAGTAAAGATATGTTGGACGTATTGGCGGCCCGCTGGCAGATTCCAGCTGCGAGGCGGAGGCCGCAAAGATTTCTCGAAACCGGCAAAGCGACGTGTCCGCAAACGGCGTCCGTAAGGAGGCCAGACGTGAAGGCTCTCGTCCTTGACGCGCTCGGCTAGCTAGTCGAGATGGCGAAGCCGGAACTAGAGATTGCCGTGAACATCGTCATTGCCATCGAAGGCCTGAAGCGCATCCAAGGCCTGAATTTCGGCTCGGCCAACTTCGAGCGCGACACCCCGATGTACGCCGAGCTGTATCTGCAGGGCCGGATGAATCTGAGCGCTCTGGTGTCAAGAACGATTGCGTTGCGTGACGTCAGTGACGGTTAGGCGGCACTGAGGGGCGGTTCACTCAATCGTGTCGCTGTCACTTCGTTCGAGTGAGTACTTATATGGAGATATGCCGATGAGTGCGCTCCCACACAAAGACACGATAAAGACGATCACCACGCACTACATCGACGGCGCGTTTGTGGAGTCTCATGGCAAAGATATGATAGACATCATCAGGCCTACCGACGGCCGGGTCATTGCCCGTGTCACGCTGGGCGACGAGGAGGACACACGACGCGCCATAGCGGCGGCCAAGCGCGCGTTCGCATCTTACGGCCGCACGACCAAAGAGGAGCGATCGAAGATGCTGCGCAGACTGCACGAGGCCGCCGCGGCACGCATCGACGATTTGACGGCCGCGATGATCGAAGAGTACGGTGGCGTTGCTCAGTTCGCTAGGCTCATCGTGGAATCCGGTGTCAACGCGTTCCTGGCAGCGGAGAAGGCGCTCCAGGAGCTACCGTTGGCGCGCAGCTGGGACAAGACGACAGTGACCCTTGAGCCGGTCGGCGTAGCAGGTCTCATTACGGCATGGAACGCGAACGCGCTGTTCATTTGCCTGAAGCTGGCGTCTGCCGTCGCGGCCGGCTGTACGGTCGTCATCAAGCCCAGCGAGTTGAGCTCGCTGCAGACGCGGGTGTTGCTCGAGGGTCTGCACGAGGCGCAGCTTCCGAAGGGTCTGCTAAACGTCGTCACGGGTCTCGGTAACGTCGTCGGCGCCGAGCTCGTACGCAACCCTGCCGTGGCCAAGATTTCGTTCACGGGCTCCGTAGCTGTAGGCGAGCAGATCATGCGCGACGGTGCGGCGACGATGAAGCGCGTAACTCTCGAGCTGGGGGGCAAGTCGCCCACCATTCTGCTGGATGACGCTGCGCTCGATCAGGCGATCCCGACGGCCCTCACCATCGCGTTCCTAAATAGCGGTCAAGCCTGCGCCGCCGGGACGCGGCTTCTCGTGCCCAGGACCCGGCTCGATGCAGCGAAGCGGGCCCTACGAGAGGCGATGCGCTCAATCACCGTCGGCGATCCGGCCGATCCCAAAACCGCCATCGGGCCGATGGTGTCGCAGAAACAGTACGAGCGCATTCAGTCCTACATCCGCAAGGGCATCGAAGAAGGTGCGGAAGTGCTGGCCGGCGGTGAAGGGCGTCCCGAAGGCCTTGAGGCGGGTTACTACGTCAAGCCCACGGTATTCATCAACGTGAAGAACGACATGACGATTGCCCAGGAAGAGATTTTCGGTCCCGTCCTCAGTGTCATCGCCTACGACACCGAGGAAGACGCGATCCGGATCGCCAACGACTCCCGATATGGCCTCCACGCCTGCGTCATCGGCAAAGACCTCCAGCGTGCGCACCGCGTAGCCTCGCAGATTCGAGCCGGCCGTGTCCTGATCAACGGAATGACCGACGATGCGCAGGCGCCCTGGGGCGGGTTCAAATGCTCCGGGGTCGGCCGCGAGTACGGTAGGTATGGGATCGAGGCGTTTCTCGAAACTCGGGCCATCATTGAGGCCTAAGGATCTTTCGTGATCAAGCACGTGGCTATCTCTGCCGCGGAAGCCGCAGATCGCCTTGCAATCCGCGAGCTCATTGAGGCCTACGCCCACCGCGCCGATCGTCGCGATGCGAAGGGTCAGATGGCGCTCTTTACCCCAGACGCCCACTTCGTGGTGTACATGGATGCCAAGGATCCAAAGCCCTCGCAGGAGCTACACTCGCGCGAGGCGCTCGCTCCGGTCTTCGCCGAGTTGAATCAATACCAAGCCACCACGCACTTCGTCGGTCAAAGCACGGTCTTCGCGTTGACACCCGACCGGGCCACCGGGGAAACCTACTGCCTGGCGCATCACGTGACCGTTAACGGCGCAAAGCGAAGCTTGATGGTCGCCTCGCTCCGCTACAACGATACGTTCGCGAAGATGGACGGAGCCTGGCTGTTTGCGGAGCGCCTGCTCTACGTGGACTGGGTGGACGAGCGCGTCCTGTCATGAAGCGACTGGTCATTGTAGGCGCCACGGGCATGGTCGGCGGCTACGCCCTTCGCTACGCGCTCCAGCAGCCTGACGTCGAACATGTGACGTCCGTAGGGCGCAGGAAGCTCGGTATTTCGCACTCCAAGCTGACAGAGGTTCTGCACCCAGACTTCGCGGACTGCTCGGCGCTGGCGGAGACGCTTACGGGGCGAGACGCAGCAATATTTTGCCTGGGAACCTATACCGGGGTGGTGACGAACACGGAACTCCGCAGAATCACGGTTGATTATACGGTCGAGTTTGCCCGAATTCTTCGAGCCAGCAGCCCCGATGCGGCGTTCTCATTCCTAAGCGGGAGTGGCGCGGACCCGACGGGGCGGAGTCGGATTGCGTTCGCGCGCTACAAAGGCGAGGCCGAAAAGGCGCTTCTCGCAGCCGGTTTTCCTCGCGTTTATATCTTCCGGCCCGCCTATATTTATCCCGTCGAGCCGCGGAAGGAACCGAATTTCACCTACCGCCTCTTGCGCGCGATCTACCCCGTGTTTCGGGTGCTGTTCCCCAACCAAGTGATTCGCGCCGACGACTTGGCGCGGGCGATGGTGGAAGTCGCCGTGCAGCCAACAGGGGAGGGCGAAGTCTTCGTTTTCGAGAACCGTGACATTAGGGCCATGGTCGAGGCGTGAGTGAAGTTCCTGGGGCGATTGTGCCGAGACAGCGCTCGACTCCAATCCGGCCTCCATCCAGGGCTCAGACATACTGATCTACGCCCGGCAGTCTGATTGGAACTCGGAGAGGTCAAATGGACGTCGCGTACGTTTCCGCGATGGCGGCGCTGGTTGGTTCGGTTGTCGGCGGCCTGACCTCAACTGGCACGACCTGGCTGTCGCAACGGGCGCAGGCACGAGCCGGACAAATGGCCCACGAAATGGAGCTGCGCGAAGACTTATACAGGGACTTCATTATCGCGGCTTCCAAGGCGTACGGCGATGCTCTTCTGAACAGCGAGCCGCAGATAGCGGAACTCGTATCTCTCCACGCGATGATTAGCCGGATGCGCATTGTCTCTCTGCCAGGCACTATCGCGTGTGCCGACAAGATCATGCTGACGATAATAGACACGTACTTCTCACCGAATCAATCTGTGCGCGAGCTGCGCGATCTGATCAAGGTCGGGGCCGGTATTGATCCGCTCAGGGACTTCAGCGAGGTGGCTCGCGAAGAAATGCGCCTGTTCAAGTACCGGTAGGCAACGCAAGACGGGACCGACCGCGACGCGCTTAGTTACGGGTCGCAGTTCCAACAGCCTCTCCAGCCGAGTTCTACCTACCCGGCACGCCGGGGCTTCTTGGGTGCTCCGCATGGCATGGCGCGAGCCGGCCCGCTGCTTCGATAATGGTTTGGAGGATAGTTTCCGCCGGTTGAGCTCCGACCATCGTGGTCCCACCAATGTCCAAATACGGAACGCCCCGGACGCCCCTCTCCAGAGCGGTGCGCTCCAGAGCGCGGACGCTCGTCGCGCCGTCGTCGGAGCTGAGGAATGCCGCGACTGCGTCTCGATCGAGACCTGTCTCACCAGCGACTTCAGCCAGGACGCTCTCTGACCCTATATCGCGCCCGTGGGCGAAATACGCTTGAAAGGCCGCTTCGACGAAGGCGCGCTGCTTGCCCTCGCGTTGTGCGAACCACGAAACGCGATGTGCGAGGAAGGTATTCGGGGTGCGCTTGATAGCCTCATAGTCGAAGGTGGCTCCGTCGTCCCGTCCCGCCAGCACGGTCTGGGCATCCATCGCCTGGGAACGTTCCCAGCTTCCGAACTTCCGCGAGCGGTAGCTTCTGCGCTCCATGCCCTCCAGGGGCATGTCCGGGTTGAGTTCAAACGGCAGCCACTGGAGCTGGACGTCGATCCCAGTTGGGAGGCTCTCGATAGAGCGGGCCAGGCGCTTTTCGCCGATGTAACACCAGGGGCACACGAAGTCAGAGGTGACGCTGAGCCGGATCTGCATGGCTCGATCTCCTAGTTCGTCCTCGGTGTGACCCGTCGCGCTAGTCATGATAAGCGTCTGTGCTGATCTGACAAACGCCACGCAAGTCATCCCGCAGGAATCGAGCGGCGTTGAGGCCCGCGAGTTTACGGACTTGTCAGGCTCTCGTTGTGCCAGCCGCCTCCAAGTGCTTTGAACAGATCGATTTGAAGCTGGATCAGGCTGGTATCGGAGGAGGCGACCGCCGCGTCTAAGGCCACGAGGGACTCTTCCGTGGTGAGTAGGTCAAGGTTGCTCACGGACCCTGCCGCATACTCGTCATGCGCAATGTCGTATGCGCGATGGATCCTGCCCTGCGCATCAGCGAGTGCCTGCCGACGGTCGAGCGCGGCGCTGTATTCCGCTAGTGCCTGTTCGGTTTCCTTGAGGGCCGTGAGGACAATCGAATCGAACGCCGCGAGAGCCGCAGCCTGCGAGGCTTTGGCTTGGCGTACGCGGGCGCGCGGCCCCGCCTGGTTCGGAAACGTCCAGCTGATTGAAGGTCCAAGGCCCCACACGAGTCCGAGACTGTTCGTCAGCTGTGCCGGCTCAGTCGCCGCAGCTCCGTAGAAGCCGGTGAGGTGAATGGTGGGGAACAGATCAGCCGTCGCGACGCCGATTTGCGCAGTTGCCGCAGCGAGTCGACGCTCGGCCTGGCGTACATCAGGACGACGGTTGATCAAGGCTTGGCCGTCGCCGACCGGAATGAGGGATGCCACTCGTGGCGGAGTGACACAGTTTTCGACTTCTCGGGGCGCATTCGCGGGAGTTCGGCCCAGGACCGCCGTCAGCTCAAAGAGCGCTGCCTTGCGCTCTCCTTCGAGCTGGGGAACGCTCGAACGAACTTGGCCGACCAGCGCCTGCGCGCGTGCCACGTCGAACTGCGACCCCGCTCCGGCTTCGTAACGCCGCTCGGTGATGGCAGCTTCGCGGCTCACGATGTCGAGTGAATGCCGCGCGACGTCGAGCTCCTCTCCAAGCGCACAGACTGCAGCGTACGAGCGCGTGGCACTCGCCGCGACCACTACGCGCACGCTGTCGCGAGCGGCGGCAATCGATCCGGCGCTGGCATTTGCTGCTTCGATGGCGCGGTGGATACGACCAAAAAGATCGACCTCGTAAGCCACCTGAAACAGGTCCTCGTACAACCAAATCGTCTGCGGCGGCCGAGAGGTGAGTTCGAGAATCTCGTCTGTGGTCGGATCGCGACCGCGCACGGCGGCTGCAGACACGTCGGTGGACGGATAGCGCCGGGCATGCACCTCCGCCACTACAGCGCGAGCGGCGGCTAGGTTAGCGTCAGCGACGGCGAGGTCACGGTTCGCTTGGAGCGCTTCCTCTACCAAAGCGTCGAGATGCGGATCGGAGTAGAGGTGCCACCAGGCATCGGGTGGCGGCATCGGGGTCTCAACCGCAGCATTCACGCCGACCAGTGCGGCCGGTGCGCCCTCGGGCAGTGCTGGGGGCCGATAGTTCGGCCCGACATGACATGACACGAGGGAAAGGACGGCCACTCCCGCCATGGCACCGGCGCGCAACGAGCTGTTCGTCAAGCCAGTCATTGAGGTTCTCCTCCCGGCACGCGAAAGAGCGGCGTCGGGGACGCCGGGCCTTCGGGAGCTGCGCTTCGATAGAGCACGAAGAGCAGCGCGACCGCGGAAAGAAACGCAACCACAACGAAGCAATCCATCACAGCTTGCGTGGTAGCGGCAGCGCGCACTGCGTTCCCCAGCACCAGCGCACCACGATCGGCTGCACCGGCCGGGTCCGCTACACGCGTGGTCACGGCACCGTAGCTGCGGATGCGCTGAATGGCCTGTGCATCACCGATCTGAACATGCAGCCCAATCAGGTTCGAAGCAACCTGCTCACGTACCCGGGCCAGAGTCGTCACGAATGCCGAGCCAATCTCTCCGCCGAACAGTCGTGCCGTTTGCAGCACCGCGCCGAAAGTCAGGGCATCCTGGGGCTTGAGGTGCAGGATGCCGAAGAAGATCACGCCGGAAAGCGCAAAGCTTTGCCCAAGGGCTTGCAACAGCTGTGAGGGCAGGAATTGGTAAGAGCCCCAGAGGGGCGTGAGATTGTACGCCACCATTAAACAGGCGATGCTGATGAAAATGAATCCGATAGAGGTAACGAGCCTCGCATCCGATCGCCGCAGCATGAGGGCCGCGAGGGGACAGAAAATGAGCTGCGGGATCGCGATCCAGATCAGGGTATCGCCTACTTCAAGGTCGCGATAGCCGCGCACCGATCCGAGGTACAGAGGGATGAGATAGCTGGTGGATAGAATCGTCAGGCGAAGAAATGAGATCAACAGAAACTGGCTCGGCATAGGTGCGCCGAATACGACGTGCAGGTTGAGCAGCGGGCGCGCAGTACGGGCTTCGTGCACGAAGAAGGCCACCAGAACGAGCGCGCCGGAGGCAAGTAGTCCCCACACCAATCCCGAGTTAAGCCAGTCGAGCCGATTGCCCTGGTCTAGAGCCGCATAGATCAACGCGAGCCCGGCGCCACCGGCCACCAGACCAAACAGGTCGGGCGGTGGCCTAACCGTGATCGGCTTGATGGCGATGCCTTGCCGCAAACACAGTGACATGAGCAAGGCGAGCGGGACGTTTTGCCAAAAGATCCATCGCCAGGAGTGGTGCTCGACGTAATATCCCTCGAGCGAGGCTGAAATGTTGAGCGAGAGCTCGAGATTGAGCGCATAGATTGCGATGCCGACGGCCCAATATCTCGGGGGCACATTGAGCAAAATGAAGCTCAAGGTCAGGGGAATGAAGAATCCGCTGGCCAAGCCACCGAGGAACTGCAGCGTCAGCAGCACGTTTAAGCTCGCCGAGTACGGGATGATGAGCGAGATCACCGCAAACGAGAGCGCGGCCCAGATCAATACCCGCCGAGGGCCATAGGCGGCGCCCATCCATACTGCGATGAGCGTGACGAACATCTGAGCCACGGTTTGTGCGGTCGTGATCCACGCACCTTCGTCGAACCCAGCGCCCACTGCGCCCCGTATATCGGCGAGACCGAAGGTCGACAGTCGGGCATTCAGAGTCGATATGAACGTCCCCATGAGCACAGCCACGAGCCCGAGCCATGGAATCGATGTCGGCGGTGAGGGGAGCGTTGGGGCGAGCAGCCCTGGGTGCGACGTCGGCGCGGACGTGTTCATCTTCGCCCCCCATCCCGCGCGTTGACGCTTGCTTCTACCGACATGCCCGGAACCAATCGATCGGCGAGTCCGTCCGCATCGTCGATGAGGATCTTTACCGAGATGCGCTGCACGACTTTGGTGAAGTTGCCGGTCGCATTATCAGGCGGAAGCAGAGCGAATTCTGCACCCGAGGCAGGCGCGAATGCCTGAACATGTCCGTGTAACGTATGTCCGGGAAACGTATCCACGATAATTCGTGCCGCTTGCCCAACCGCCATGTGGGTGAGTTGCGTCTCCTTATAGTTGGCAATGACCCACACGTTAGGCAGCGGAGTAAGGGTTGTGATCTGGCTCCCAACGCCCACCAACTGGCCGGGCTTGACCTGGCGCTGTCCGATGACACCGTCCTGAGGTGCGATGATCGTCGTGTATTCGAGGTTGAGCCTGGCCACGACGAGCGCGGCCTGCGCGGCGCCGATGGCTGCCTCGCTCTGTTTGATTTGTGCTTCCAGGACAGCGAGCTCGCGCTGCGCGGCCTCCGCCTGAGCTCGAGTCTGCGCGAGTTGCGCCTCCAGTTGCGCGTGGGTGGTTTCAAGCCTTTCCCTTGCCTCGGTGGAGGAGGAACCGGTCTGCAGCAGGCGCTGCTGCCGCGCGAGATCGCGCTGATTCTGCTCTCGCGAGGCAATGGTCGATGCGACAACTGCGTGCGCGGCCTGGACATTGGCGAGTTGCAACTCGTGCTGCGCTTGCAGCGAGGCGTGCTGCGCTGTGGCGCTGAGGATGTTCGCTTCCGCCTGGGCAACGGCGGCCCGGTAGTCATCGTCGACCAAGCGCGCCAGCACTTGTCCGCTGCGCACTCTTTCATAGTCGCGGACGGGAAGCTCGCGAATGTAGCCGGTTACTTTTGCGGATATGGGCGTTAGATCGGACTGGAGGTAAGCATCGTTGGTGCGTTGCCAACCTTCCCCGCCTTCCCAACGGGTCCAGTTGGTCGATACGATCACGATGATCGCGATGGCTACAAGGAACACCAGAATGCGCCATGTGAATTCGAAGACCTTATTCCACTCCACCTCATGGATAAGACTCATGTTTCAATCTTCCTGCTTTCCCCGGTTGTGACTTGCAAGTGCCGCCTTGCACCTCGCTTGCATCGAGCGGGCTGGCTGGGATCGTAGCGCGTGCGAGCTATATTGTAGACAACTCTGCGCAGAAGTCGCTCTTACCGACAAGCGGGGACTCGTGAGCCCGCCTTTATAATCAGCATGAGCCCCAACATGTAAGGCGGCACTCAGAGCAGAGGCATGTGGATCGCACGATCGGTCTTGTGGATAGACCTGTTGATATGCAGTGAGAGCACTCAGGCGCTGAGGTATTGAGTCGCCATGAATTACACCTTGTGATCGCGGCCTCAACCACTAAGGCCGGCGTGGCTGGAGACAGCGCCATGATGACCCTCTCCGGCGAACAGCGCCGTCAGCGCCCCCGGATCGAGCGAGAACGAGCCAAGAATCAATGCCCTGCAGGCACTCTGATACCATCCGGTCGAAACGACGCCTAGGAGAAGAGGATGTCCAACGACAGCTATAGCGCGTTTCGCGCCCTTGATCCGTTCTTCTGCGTGGTTATGGAAGGACTCTCGAAATACACGGACGGCGAACACTATTTCGACACGCTAGCCGACGGCGTCCTATTTGAGTTTCGTTACCACATGCCAGGTTGGCCGGAGGCGGTGCGAGGTCGGGCGGAACTCATGTCGCTCTATTCCGGGTACGGCAACAATATCTTCCTTGAGCGCGGCGATGCGCTGGCTGTGCATCCTTCAAAAGATGGTCAAGTCGTGACCCTCGAATACGAGGTTCACGGCAAAATACTCAAGACCGGCGTTTCCTACGATAACAGTTTCGTCTCGATTGCTTTTATCGAGAACCGCAAGATCGCGCGCTGGCGCGATTACATGGATTCTCTGGCGGCGTGGACGGCGCTGACTGTCGGCGCGTGATGCTCTGGGCTTAGGACTGCGCCTTCACAGTGCGCACGCAAGTCAGCACGTTTTTACCAAACATGCTCCTGAGGTTTGACTCTTAATCACGCCGCTACTCACGACCGGGGGCGACGTTGGTGCCATGGCGAAATCGTTGGCGGGGTGGGTGTGGCCGGCTCGCCCGGTGGCGATAAGGACGAAGCTTGCGCACAGGCTGGTGTCGTGAAAATGAAGAATCAGCTGCCTCAGTAGGTGCTGACAGTTCGCGAACGACTGCCGTTAAGATGGCCGCTCTCGTGCGTGGTCGTTCCCACGAATTCGCTGATAGCAGCCCCTCACCGTGTTTTGCTCCGCTTTCTCAGGGTTTCCCATCAAGCATCGCTACGCCGCGTTTGGTGCTGCCGTCCGGCAGCGGAACAGAAATCGGGGCGACGGTGACTGTTGCGATACCCATGTCTTGCGTGATTCCGATCTTTCGTGCAGTCGATACTGAGAGATCTACGATGCGGCCTACTACATAGGGTCCCCGGTCTTGGATGGTCACTTGTGCGCTTTGACCGGTCTCGGTGTTTGTTACCATCGCCGTGGTACCCAGTGGAAGCGTCTTGCTCGCGGCGTTGTCGCTGTGTTGGTCCATTTTAGTGCCGTCCGCCATTTCTTTGCCTGCAAACTTCTCCGCGTAGAACGATGCAATTCCGAAGCGTGTGCGGCCTGACAAGTCAGGTTGCGGCTTGGCTGATCCTGTGGCGGACCGCGACGGCTCCACCACGGTGGGTACGCCCCCAGCCTCTGCGTCAGCGTAGGGTTTGCACCCGGTAGGACCGACGACAACGACGCTGAGCAGCAATATCGCTGCAAGTCGACTCACGTTGAGAATGGCCGACGTTGGAACCGACGCTATCTTAGTGAGCGACCGAGGGGGCATCCGAGATCGGAATGACTGCCGCGGGAACGATGGGAGTGGGAGCGACCGCGACGGCAGCGTCGGCGCTCGGAGCGACCGCGGCGGCAGCGTCAGGGGTCGACGCGACGACGACGGGCGGCGGCGATTGGGGCATCTGAGCAGCCGGCGTACGGTGGTGGGAACTCAGTGCGAACGCAACGACGCCGATGCCGAGGACCGCGGCCATACTACTGGCGACGATGATCTTGCGAGACGTTTGGGATTCCATGTCGGGATACTCAGTTGATTTAGGGAAGCCTTCTGCCTGTGGCGGCGGGGTGCAATCTCCGCCGCCAACGGCTATACGGAAGAGCGAACGGTACGCGTCGAAGGGCTGGCTTGTCGGTTACCTAGCGCGCTTAGCGCTGTCCTCTACCGTCAGGCGCTCAAATGGTGAGTGGGTTCGCTAGTTTTGGTAACCTCCCGTCCAAGTGCTCGGGCCGGTATCTGACCGGCAACCTGCGGCCTGTCTGCCGCACTTCCCGCGACTCGGGGGTCTCAATTTTGCCGGAGCGGTATGTCGGGAATGGCCGCTTATCGGCAGCAAGTTGTGCTTCCGCTCTTGGCCGCTCAGGGACCGTCGATTGCAACCGACCCCCGACGGTCGCTTGTTGACCCGCGGTCAGTTGCGACCGGCCGCTTTCGGGTATCAGAATCCGCCGTCCGCGCCGGTTACCCGTGGATCTCCGAGCCGAACGCGGGCACCGAGCAGGAGGATGGACCGTGGCGACAGTCGCATTTGCAAGACCACCGCATTTCTATGCGCGGGTTACAGGGTTCATATATCTATTTGCGATGGCCCTTGGGATCTTCTCGCAGGTGTTTGTTCTCGGCAGGATAGTCGTGCCCGGCGATGCTGCGGCGACCGCGAACAATATATTGGCTTCCGAAGGCCTTTTTCGGCTTGGGATTGCGGTCGACGTCATCACGTTTGTGAGCGATGTAGTCATAGCCTGGGCGTTTTACGAATTACTCAACCCCGTGGACAACAGTCTTGCATTGCTTGGCGCGTTTTTGAGGATTGCGGATGGGGCCATTCTTGCCGTCACCACATTCAGCGGGCTCATTACTCTGCGGTTGTTGAGTGGCATTGACTACCTGCGCGCATTTGATCCGACTCAACTGCAAAGCCTAGCGAGGCTGTTCGTAAGCGCCCGAGGACTTGGCTTCGACGTGGGGTTTGTGTTCCTGGGGCTAGGGTCCACGGTCTTCGCCCATCTGTTGTTCAAGTCGCGCTATGTACCAAGAGCTTTGGCCGGCTGGGGGATCTTTGCGTCGTTGGCGTTGGCAATTGGCTCGCTCGCCACAATTCTCTTCCCATGGTTCGGGGCTAATGTCTCGATGACTTATATGGTACCCATGTTCTTCTACGAAGTGCCGCTTGGCTTGTGGCTCCTGGTTAAAGGCGTGAGAGTGCCAACGACGACGGGAGCATTCACCGCACGCTAGACAGTTCGTTGTAGCCCCGGTGTGGCTGGCTGTTTCAGCTGCCCGGCAGCGGTAATCCGAGTAGGTCGATGAGACCGTCAGGAAGGGCCGTCCACACCAACGCGCGCAGCGCACCGACCACCAACAAATGCTGACCGAGCCCGGAATGGACGAGTCGCATTAGGCCCGTCGCCCGCGTCCACCAGCGCGCTTTACTCGCCTCTTTTTCTCGACGGACCTGCGCTGAACAGGATTCCGGCGGGCGCCGCGGCTCGTTGACGGCTGCAACAACAAGGATCTCTCACGCATGCGACCAATTTCCAATTGTCTCGCAATGCAGCTATGAGCCGGTCGCGCGCAACTAAAATAGTGGATCCGCGCTATGAGGCCGCCTGAATGCAGGGCCGGGTGAACGGACCCCACCCCACCGTGGGTGGCCCTACGCCCACCTGGCCCTGATCGTTTCAAGGCATATGGCAGGTCTGCTTGATCTCGGCGATCTTTTTGTCAAGCGCTGCGTTGTAGTCCCCGGTAGTCACCCGCCATTTGGTGCCCTGAGTACCCTGCACAAGGCCGACGACCAGACCAATTGGAAAGACCATGCTTACGCCTGCGGCCGCCTGCTGAGCGACATTCGTCTTTTCATTCTGCAGCACCCGGATATCGCCTTCCGCCGTGTCGCAGTTTACGGGTTGCTCCGCGACGCGGTTCTCCGTCTTCTTGTACTGGGCCGCGCAACCGCCCACTAACACCGCCACACCGAGGACGCAGAGACTCGTCGCCAGTACCGTCTTACTCATTTTTCGCTCCTAAATTATGCAGCGAGTAAGTTGGTGCCGTCCAACTCTCGCCGAGTTTGTTCTCAGTTTGCCTCAAAACTTACCGGGCTCCCGATCCATTTTTTCGCGCTCCCTTCTCATTCCCCTCGCTGAAGAAATGCGGCTCGAGGGTTCGTGGTTCTCATTTCACCAACTGGAACTCCCCAGGCTTCCACGTCTTGTCGAACCACGCCTGCTGCGGACCGTAGAGACGCAGGACGACGTTCCAGCCCTTGCCAGGAACGGTCTGCACCCAATTCGTCTCGTGCCCCTGCGGCGCGGTCGGACCGAACCAGACGTCCACGGATGTGTCCGGGTTGGTGACGAGGTCCTTCGTCTGGCTGCCGATACTTGGTAACCGGGCGTCCGTCTGTAGTTCCGAGCGCGTCTGGTTGTCGTAAAGCACGAAGGACCAGAAGTTCTTGGCCGGGATGCCGGGTGGCAAATGGATCTTGTAGGTCCTGCTGCCATCGAGTGGCTTGCCCTCCGAATCCACGAACGCGCCGGCGTATTGCGAGCCCACGCCAACCATCTTCAGCGCCATCGCGGGGGTAACCCCGGTGGCATAGTAGAAGAAAAAGGTGCGGGCGTCGAAATTGCGTACGCCGGGCTGCGTTAGAAATTCGTAACTCCCCCCAACGAACGGAGTACACCACGCGCTGTTGGGATAGAAATAGGCATCCTTCATGCGGCTCCTAAACACAATTGCCCGCGCCGTGGCGTTGCCGACTGCGGCCGCCTCTGTGAGGATCTTTTTCATCCGCTCATCCGGCGCGAAGGCTTTGCCTTTTTCGATGCCGATAGCGGCCAGCAGGCCCAACGTCTCAGGGTCCATCGCATCCGTCGGCTCCTCCTGCACGAGCGTGTTCACTTCCTCAAAGAAGTGATAGTTGTTTGCGTGAATCGTGTTGAATTCCCGGCCAGAGACATCCACGAACTTCATCGGTGGCGGATTCTTAGCCTGCGCCAGCGGATACACCTTCGCGAACTTCTTCGTGTTCTCCACGGCGGTCTTAGTGCTGCCGTTCTCCACAAAGCCACGCCAGAAATACACGTTACCGAATGTCTTTGAGCGGAACACAAAGTAGCCTTTCGGCACTTCACCTGTGTAGCCGGGGGGCAGAAGCAGGAATTTGCCGCCTTTGCCCTTGTCCGGGCCCGCGTTGCCCACATCGCCAACATAGTGGAACCAGAAGTCATCAATGATCCCGAGCACATTCGGCGGCGTCTCTAGCACCAGCGGGCCGTCCTTCAGATCCAGCCACATGAGGTTGTAAACTGTCTCGGTGTTCGGCGTCAGGAACAGAGATTTCGAATCCATCAGGTCTTCCGTGATGAGTACGGTCTGGTTGTCCGCACCCTGGCTTCTAAAGCCCTCCCGCAACGCATAGACCGACGCGCCTGGCATGGCGGTCAGGAACGCCTGCACGCCGCGCTCGAAGTCGAGATTGTCGTAGACTTTCTGGACGGTGGCCTCGTCCGGGAAGCCATCGAGAAATTTCAACGTGCCGAGACGCGTCTCGACCGAGTCCGGAGTGGTGATAGCCGCCGGAATGTCCGTGGTCATCTTCATCCTTGGAGGTTGTGCTACGGTCGCGGCCGGTGTCAGCGCGCCAGCCGGCGGCGCCGCTTGCTTGCCGCAGCCGGCGATCGTCATTAGCGCGAGCGTCATGCCGCAAGAGAGGGCGAGGGGGATTAACTTGGTCTTCATGGTTGTGCTCGCCTAAGAAGATAGATTGGTTGAATCTCACTCTGCCTTGGCCGCCCATTTTATAGACAGTATCCCGCGACCGTCTGCTTAGAGAGATCATTTTGCTTCACCGTATGACCGGATTTGAGGCGGCGCTACACCTCCGTCTGCTCCGCCATTTCGAGAGCGTCGTTGACCTCGATCCGAAGGCAGCGGATTGTGCTTTCCAACTTGGAGTGTCCGAGCGGCAAGTGGACCGCTCGAAGATTCTTCGTGCGACGGTAGATCGGCGTGGCTTTGGTGCGCCGCAGCGGGCGGCCTGTCAGGTCTCGAATTACAGCACTCTGCTCAACACCTCCGAGTGCATCGTCTAGCGTCCCGCTAGAAGCCACTATAACCGAGCAGCACCGGCCAGTTCGCTCTGGAAAGGCCATGTTCCGCGCAGCGCGTTTCGATAACGTTGTGTCGCATTTGAATCCGACGTCAAGGGTCAAGATCAGGTATTGTTAATTTGCTGAAGGTGCCTGCCCGTCATTTCACGGGCAGGAGAATTGGGAAGCCGGTGAAGTCCGGCGCTGCCCCCGCAACGGTATTGGAGTGTCGAACTCGGCAATCGCCACCGAACCCGCATCAGGGCTTGGGAAGGCGCCGAGTCGGTCCGAGGCTCGAACTCGGCCTGCTCCGAAGCCCGGAAACCAGCCTTGCAGCGGATAGGCCGTCGGGTCGCGGTGGGCGATCGCAGGGCGCGATCGGCAGTACAGCGGCGTTGGCCCGCTCCGCCATCCCCTCTGCTCCTTCCCTCGTCGCGGCTCACGGTCGCTGGCCTCAGCGATGTCACGGGGAGTGGGTATGACGACCGCAATGAATGTTTTGCGCCGCTTACAAGGGCGCACGCCGACCACAGGGCTTGGTCGTGAGTTCTATACAGATGATGCGATTTTCGAGCTCGATCTGGAGCTGATTTTTTACCGGGAATGGCTGTTCGCCGGTCACACTTGCGAGCTGCCAAAAACCGGCAGCTACCTGACGCTGCAGATAGGGGCCTATCCCGTGCTTCTCGTGCGTGCCGGTGATGGTGTCATCCGGGCGTTCGTCAACAGTTGTCGGCATCGTGGTGCCAGGGTATGCCCGGACGCACGTGGCGCGGCCGCAAAGCTCGTCTGCCCGTATCATCAATGGACCTACGAACTCGATGGACGACTGTTTGCAGCGCGCCAGATGGGACCTGGGTTCGATCGAGCTCAGTTTGGTCTCAAACGCTTACATTGCGAGACGGTCGGTGGATACATCTTCGTCTGCGTCGGCGCGGAGGCGCCGGACTTCGCGCCGACCCGTAGACAGCTCGAACCCTATCTCGCGCCGCATCGTCTGGCTGATGCCCGGGTCGCATTCGAATCCACGATCATCGAGGAGGGAAACTGGAAACTGGTGTGGGAGAACAACCGGGAGTGCTACCACTGCGCGGTGAATCATCCGGAGCTGGCGCGGGTCTATTCGGATACTCCAACGATAACCAGTGTAAGCGGCGCTGCCGACGATCCGAAGATCGTAGAGCACTGGCACCGCTGCGAGGCAGTTGGCCTGTCGGGGCGCTTTCAGCTTTCCGCGGATGGACAGATGCGCGCCGCGCGCATGCCCTTGTTGGGCGCTGCTGTCAGCTACACGAGTTCGGGAGAGGCTGCCGTTAAGAGGCCTCTTAGCGATGGTATTCCTCGCGAGGCGAACATTGGGACGCTCCTCGTGTTCCATTACCCAACGACGTGGAATCACTTCCTCGGTGACCATGCCATCACTTTCCGTGTGCTGCCGATCGGTCCCACGCGAACGCAAGTTACCACGAAGTGGCTTGTCCACCGCGGTGCCGTAGAAGGCGTCGACTACGACATTGAAGAGCTGACGCGCGTTTGGCTCGCTACGAACGAGCAGGATCGCCGGATCGTCCACGAAAATCAGATCGGCATGAATTCGCCAACCTACGAGCCCGGCCCGTTCTCGCACACCCACGAAAGCGGTGTCAGTCAATTCGTGGACTGGTACTGCAGCAGTCTTCAGTTGAGATTGGGTACAGGGGAGCTTACCGATGTCGCTTGAATGGGCACGTGCCCGCACGGTTCAGAATGAAGTGCGGCTGCATGCATTTGTGAAGTCAGGCGATCGGAAAGGCTGGGTCGATTTCACAGTGACGGCTCCGGTACGGGTGACCATCTGGGTCGAGCGCGCGAGTGCGGAGGGACGCGCGCCCGTCAAGTGCCGCGGAGCGATGCCAGCCGAAGATTTGCAAATCAAGTTCCACCGGGGGCGCCGAATATCTCTGCTACTCCTTCAGAACCGATAGCCGAGACTCAAGCTGGTCTCGGCGGTGTTGAGGCCCTGGCCGTAATCGCCGACGAGCTTGCTGAGATAGCGATAGCGGGCATCGAAATCGATGAACAGGTTGTGGCGCAGGTAGTACCTGGCGCCGAACCCTACGTTGGCCGTGAAGCCATCACCGTCGGTGATCATCACCGCCCTGCTGCCCGTGAGGCCGTATTTCGCCTGGTCCACGTTGGCCCAGGCGTAACCCACCCCGACGACCGTGTAGGGGACTAGCGGGCGGCTGAGAAGCTCGAAGCCCGGAACGATGTCCCACTCGAGATCGAAGTCGACGGTCGTCAACGCGACATCACTGGCGCCGTTCGGCGCGCGGCCGGCGCGGCTCGGGCTATAAGCGGCGGAGAGCTGCAGGCCCCAGCCATCCGTAATGTGGTAGGTGTAGCGGCCGCCGAATGTAGCGTTGTCGTCGAGGTGCGGGTGGCTGCCCGAGAGCGGTTGTCCCGTCAGGCGGTCACCGAATAACTCGCCGACGTAGACCTGCACGTCCTGTGAGCGCGAGCTCGACTGCGCTCGAGTAGGCTCGCCGCACGTTGCGGCTATCAGCAAACCAACAACACGCAGCAGAGTAATTCGACTCCTCATGCACCGATTCCTGTCCCGGCCGCCTGGCGGCGATCACCTTGCTGAGGAACGAAGTTATGAGACGAGCGTGAGGGGAACAATCGGTCGGCGGTAAATGCTGCGTTTCGTGCCGCCTGCGGAGGCCCGATTTCCCATTGCGAAACGACGCATCAACCAAAGCGCGGTTCATCCTTCTTGAATACGCACGTAAAGTGCGGGGCCATGTTTACGGCGAGCGCGCTGCAGTGGCCGAAAGGGATGCCGGGGAGGGCGGCTTGAGCCGCCGCCACTGCATCGCGGCGTGCCTGCTCGTGGCCGTGCTCGCGGCCGCAGGCCTTGCCGCTTGCGCGGTCGGGCCGGACTTCAAGCGGCCGGCGAGCGCGGCGCCCGCCGCCTATCGTGTGCCGGAGGATTCCTCGGCGGACGCCGTAGCGCTATCGGCGCCCGAGTCGGCAGCGAGCGCGTACGCGCAGCGCTTCATCAGCGGCGCCAATCCCGCTGAGGAATGGTGGACCGTTTTTGCCTCCCCCGACCTCGACGCGATGGTCCGCGAGGCGATCGCGCGCAATCACACGCTTACCGCCGCGCAGTCGAGCGTCGCTGAGGCTCGCGAGCTGGTGAAGGCCGCGGCCGGAAACCTCTATCCGCAGCTGAGCCTCGAGGGCGGAGCCGGGCGGCAGAAGTACGGCGCGCAATTCCTCGGGCCGCTCGTCAACAACTTGCCGACCTTCAGCTATGCCAGCGCGGGCGTTGCGGTTCAATACCGGGTCGACTACGCGGGAGGCATCGCACGCTCAGTGGAGCAGCGCGAGGCGCTCGCGCAGTATCAGCGCAGCGAGGCGGACGCTACGTACCTCTCGCTCACGGGCAGCGTGGTCGCCGAGGCGACGCAGGTCGCCGCGGCGCGCGCCCAGCTGCAGGCGCTCGGAGAGCTCCTCGCCGAGGACCGCAGCAACCTCGGTCTTGTGCGCACCGCGTTCGCGAACGGGTCCGTTACTCGGGTCGACGTGCTCACCGCCGAGAGCCAGCTCGCCACCGACGAGGCATTGCTTCCGCCGCTGCGCCAACAGCTCGCGCTGGCACGCCACGCACTCGCCGTTCTCACCGCGCACCCGCCAGGGGAATGGACGCCACCCGACTTTTCCCTGAGCGCTTTGACGCTCCCGAAGCAGCTCCCCGTGAGCCTGCCTTCCGAGCTCGCGCACCGCCGGCCGGACATCCTCGCCGCGGAAGCGCAGCTGCACGCCGCAACCGCCGCCGTCGGGGTGGCCACTGCGAACCTGTATCCCCAGATCACCCTGACTGCTACCGGTGGGTGGCAGTCGGTGCCGGACCAGACGCTGTTTACGCGCTCGAATACCGTCTGGTCGCTGATCTCGGGAATCACGGCACCGCTGTTCGACGGCGGCACACTGCGCGCCGAACGCCGCGCAGCGGTGGATGAGCTGCGCTCGAGCGCGGCGCGCTATCAGGAGGTCGTGCTCGAGTCATTCGGCCAGGTCGCGGACGCGCTCGATGCGCTGACGCACGATGGGCAGCTCCTTGCCGCGCAGTCGAATGCGCTGGCCAGCGCGACCAGCAACGTCGACCTCGCCCGCGAGAGCTACGCGGTCGGCAACAGCGGCATTCTGCAGGTGATCGACGCGCAGCGACGGCGTCTCGATGCACAGGTCGGCTTCCTGCGCGCCGAGGCGCAGCAATACACCGACACCACTCAACTCTTTCTCGCGCTCGGGGGCGGTGATCGCTTGTGAGCGCGCGCATTACCGGAGGCACCATGCTGGCTGACAGGGACGCGGATTCCTCGCTCGAGGAAGCCGAACGGATCGCATCGCAACCGCTCCTGCGCGAGGCTGCCCGAGAGCCCCCGCAGTCGCCAGAGCAGCAGCCCACAGCGCCCGATGCTGGGCGCGATGCACCGCAGCAGCCGTCATCACGGCAGCGAGTGCGGCTCGGACTGTTCCTGATGCTGCCGCTCGCCCTCCTGGGCGGTGGCGCCTGGTATGTCGTCGGCGGGCGGGTGATGTACACGGACGACGCGTACGTGAACGCGGACAAGGTCGGCATCTCGACCGACGTCGCTGGAACGGTGGTCCAGGTCGACGTCCATGACAACCAGGAAGTCGCCGCCGGCCAGGTCCTCTACCGCCTGGACGCGCTGCAGTTCGTGATCGCGCTGGGCGATGCGAAGGCCAACCGGGCGCAGGTGGCCCTTACGCTCGAGTCGATGAAGCGGGATTACCGGCGGATGCTGACGGACGCCGCGACCGAGCAGTCGCAGGTCGCTCTGGACCGGACGCGGTACGAGCGCGCTGCCCGATTGCTGACGAGCGGCGTCGAGTCCCGCGCCGGCTACGATCAGGCGCAATACACTCTGCAGGCCGACCAAAGCAAGCTCGAAGCGCTGCGCGAGGAAGCACGCGTGCAGCTGGCGAGACTCGGGGGCAACCCGGACACCCCCACCACGCAGCTCCCCCAATACGAGCAGGCCGACGCCCAGGTCGCCGAAGCGGAGCGAGAGCTCCTCCACACCGTCGTGACGGCGCCCTTTGCCGGCATAGTGACCAACGTGCCGGCCATTGCCCGGGGCAAGTTTCTGCCGGCCTCGACCACTGCGTTCTACCTCGTCGATACTCATCACGTCTGGATCGACGCAACGCCGAAGGAGACTCAGCTCACCTACGTGCGGCCCGGGCAGCTGGCCAGCGTGAGGGTCGACACTTACCCCGGAGTGCGCTGGTACGGCACCGTGGAGAGCCTGAGTCCGGCGGCCGCGCAGGAATTCTCACTTCTGCCGGCACAGAACACGAGCGGCAACTGGGTCAAGGTCGTGCAACGGGTGCAGATGCGCATACGCGTCGATACTAGCGATGTGCGCATGCCGCCGCTGCGCGCGGGCATGAGCACCGAGGTCTATGTCGACACCGGGCGTCCGCGCGGGCTCCCCCACTTCCTGACCGCGCTCTTTTAGCGTCGTCGTCATGACTTCCACGGACACTTCGGGCGGTGGCAACCGCGCCGCGATCACCGCCTGCGTGATCGTCGCTACGCTGATGCAGGCGCTCGACACGACGATCGCCAACGTCGCACTGCCCTACATGCAGGGCAGCGTCTCGGCGAGCCAGGACCAGATCGACTGGGTCCTCACGTCCTACATCGCCGTCGCCGCGATCATGACGCCGCCCACCGGATTCTTCGCCGCACGCTTCGGCCTCAAGCGCGTGTTCCTCGTGTCCATCAGCGGCTTCACGCTCGCATCGATGCTCTGTGGCATGGCCCAGTCCCTGACTCAGATCGTGCTGTTCCGCATGCTGCAGGGCGCGTGCGGTGCAGCGCTCGTACCGCTGTCGCAGTCCGTGCTATTCACGATCTATCCGAAGGAGCGTCACGGCTTCGCGATGGCGCTGTTCGGCTTCGGGGTGATGGTCGGCCCGGTGCTGGGTCCCGTACTCGGCGGCTGGCTCACCGAGAACTACAGCTGGCGCTATGTCTTCTACATCAATTTGCCGATCGGCCTCCTCGATCTGCTGGCCATGATTGCCTTCCTGCCCGCTCCGAAGCCCCAAGGCGGTGAGAAGCTGGACTGGCTGGGATTCGGCACGCTGAGCATCGCGATCGCAGCTCTGCAGGTCCTGCTCGACCGGGGTGAGATCAAGGACTGGCTGAGCTCAGGCGAAATCATCATCGAGACCGTCGTCTGCTGTTCGGCGCTCTATCTCTTCCTCGTCCACACGTTCACCGCGGAGCGGCCCTTCGTGCGGCCAGCGCTGTTTCGTGACCGTAATTTCGCCGCTGGCGTGATCTTGATCGCCATCGTCGGCCTTACCTATTACGCGTCCCTGGCGCTGCAGCCACCCTACCTGCAGGTCCTCATGGATTACCCCGTCGTTACTGCAGGACTCGTCATGGGCCCGCGCGGGATCGGCACGATGGCTTCGATGCTGGTCGTCGGGCGGCTCACGGGGCGGCTCGACACGCGACTGCTGCTTGCGATCGGGCTCGGACTCACTGCCTGGTCGTTTTACGCAATGACCGGCTGGACACCCGACGTATCGGCCTCGCAGATCGTCGGTGTCACCGTGGTCCAGGGCATCGGGCTCGGCTTTCTCTTCGTGCCTTTGAGCGCCGCTGCACTTTCGACGCTGCCGCCCGAGAATCGCACGAACGGCGCCGGACTCTTCAATCTGGCGCGCAATATCGGGTCGAGTGTCGGGATATCGGTGGTGAATGCGCTGATCACCCGCAATACGCAGATTAATCATGCCGACATTTCCCAACACGTCACAGCCGTCAATCGGGCGTTCGACGATCCGGCGATCGCGCACTTCTGGAATCCGCTCACGGCTGCCGGGCGTGCCGCGCTCGACGGGGTTGTCACGCAGCAGGCACAGATCATCGCCTATCTCGACGACTACAAGCTCTTGCTCATCGCGACACTCGCCGTGCTACCGCTGCTCGCCGTATTCAAGCGCTCCGGCTCTTCCGGCGCTGGCGGCACCGTGGTGATGGACTAACCAGCTTGCACCCACGATGCGTCAGTCGGTCATGTGACGGGAGCGTTTCGTCTGCTGGCTGAGCGCTTCGCAGTCGAGGCTACAGATGAGCCGCGTGCGGCAAGCAGTTCGGCACTGAAAACCTCGCTGAACTCACTCAGCGGATCGTGAAACGCGCGGGCTCGCGTTTGGGCCCGCTGCCGTAGATCATTGAAAGGCCGATTGGGCGCCGCGTAGGCCTCGATGACATTGCGGACCACCGCTTCTGCCGCACTGACCACCGCCTGTGGCGATGTGTAAAGGCGGTCGGAAAAAAAAGGAGAGGGGCCTGCGCGACGGCTCAGAGGACAACGGGCGGTGCGTGGGCGTTACTTACTCGCATGCAGCAAGCATTCCGCGGCGATCACTGACTCGCGCACTCCCGGGCAGGCTCGTTGTTGCAGGCGCTGCCGCGCGGCACGGGACCTCCGGCATCGCTCGTGGCTCTGGCTGAACTTGCCTGGCAGGGCCTGGTGTTGTTTCGACGAAGTATTTGGATCCCGCGCTGGAGAAACGCCGCATTCACCGACCCGGACGACACTTTACGCAACGGTCGGGGTCGAACTTAGAGGAAAGGCTCACGAAGACTTACGGGAACAGACTCATGAAAAGCTATCAACGGTTCACGCTCGCCGCAGCACTTCTGATCACTGTGCTTGAGGGGCAGGCTCTCGCGGGGGCGGAGGGCGCCGCGCAGTCAGCGCCAATCGCACCCTGCGACCTGCGCCTGCGGGTCGCGCTGGCGCCAGATGTGCCCAACGCGAGCGATGCGGGATTCATAAGCTCGCTCCAGAGCAGTCACCCCGACTACCAGCTGGTCGTTCAAGTGCAGGACCTCTGGGATTCTTCCGTCATCGTGCTCAATCTCAGGGGACCTGGACCGGAAGCGGGCTGTCGCGAAGTGGTCAAGTCGATGCGCAAGGACGCACGGGTCGCGTCCGTCGAAGTGGAGCAAGACACCGTCAACACCGCGGAACCGGTGAGCGTGGTGCAACCGAGGGGGACGCTGCACGCAGGGCCCGATGGCGATTGGGTTCTCGAGCCGGCGAACGGGGTCTTGCACAGCCAGCAGGCGCAGGATCGCTACGAATGCGATATCTGGGCCATCGGCCAGACGGGCTTCGATCCGACGCAGGAGGACGGCGGTGTAACGCCGGACGCTGTGCCGGGCAAACGAGCGGACTACCTCCGCGCTGAGGCTGCTTGCTTCCAGGCCCGCGGCTACCTCATCAGGTAAACGCCGGACGCCCAGTGACCCGGAGCGTTCACTGATGGGCACGGCATAAAGAGTCGCCGGAATCTGGCTCCGGGATCGGCACTGGCGCGACATCCACTGATAACGCGTGTTGTCCGTTGATACGAAGCAGCGCTACCCCTGCGGTACGACTCGCGCGCCTTCGCCACTGCCCTCGATGTAGACTCTCTCGCCGGGAACCAAGCTCGGCTGCGTCGGTTGCGTGACCGCTACCAATACGCCCGAGCGCACTCGGACAATGATCTGCTGCGCAGGAATGGGTGTGTCGTACTTCTTCTGGACCGCGTTGCCCGCTAACGCACCTCCAAGCGCGCCCGCCACCATCGCCACGTCACGTCCGCTGCCCCCGCCGATCAGGCTTCCGATTCCGAGGCCGGCCAGGCCACCCACCACTGCACCCACCCCGGCATGATGGTTGTCAGACAGGGTCGTGGGGGTGATCTGCTCGATCACACCTTGGCGAATCTCCATGGCGCCTGGTTGAGCAGCCGACGGTGCGCCAGGCGCGACGCAGCCGCCCATTGTGAGCACAAGCGCGCTCGCAGTGATCAGCGAAAAAAAACGGTTCAACATCGCTCATTCCTCAATAAGTGAGCCCAGCCAACGCGGGTCAGCTAGGGCATCCCCGAGAGCTACGCTTTGCGGACCTAGCTGATCGACGCTCTTAGTCTGCTTGAGCTCCCGGGCACGCTGCGTTGATCTGGGCGCCGGGGCTGTGTGCATATTTCCTAATCTCCGATGAGGGCCTGCGCGTTCCACCAGTGGTTCTCGCAAGCTGAAATCAGTCGTGCGCAGATGCCAGCACGTGCTCTGCAATTTTGCGTTCCTCGGCCGTTAGTTGCTCTGGTCCGAGCTTGAATGTCAGCTTGTCGATGCTGCCGGTGAATTGGAACGGCAGCTTGTAACTGTCGTCCACGCCCGTGCGGGTGTCGCTGCCGATGTCGAAGCTCTCGTCGATGGACATGATAAACGGAATCGAGTGCTCCATCGTCTGCCGAGACAACTCCCTGCCATCGACCGAGAGCACGCCGGTGCCACCCTTGCCGGGGCCGGGTTCGGCCAGTTTGAAATCGAACACAATCGTGTGCTTACCTGGCGCGAGTGAATCACCCAACCAGTCCTCAGCTCCCACGCCTCCCTCCCAACGGTAGCGCTTCAGATCGAGGAGGTTGTAGACGAAAACCGGCTTGCCTTTGAGAAGGTAAAGTGCGTAGCCGCCAAAGCGCCCGCCCATCGTCACGATCATTCCTTCCGCACCGCGCTTTGGAATATTCACCTCGGCGGTGATCGTGTAGTCCTTGTTCAAAAGGCTGGGCGCATTCCCCACAGGAATGTTGGCGTTCGGACCCGTGTAGGTAAACAGCGTTTTACCGGCGGTCGCGCTCGGTCGCGGCGTAATGAGGCGCGGGAGGACCGAGTTATCTATCGGAAAGACATTGTATTTCGCCGCCTCCGTCAGGAACAGTGCCTGCAGTTCCTTGAGCTTGTCGGGGTTCTTGGCGGCAAGATCGTTGTATTCCGAGTAGTCCTCGGTGATGTTGTAGAGTTCCCACTTATAGTCGTTGATATCGGGTAGCTTGATGGTTCCAAGCGCCCAAGGCGGTGCGGGCGGCGTCGTGGCCGCAATCCAGCCGTTGTGATAGATAGCACGGTTGGCCATCATCTCGAAATACTGCGTATCGCGCTTTGAGGGGGCATTGGCATTGGCCTTGTCGAACGTATACGCCATGCTCACGCCCTCGATGGGCTTTTGCGCAATGCCGTTGACCGTGGTCGGCGCGCGGATACCCGTTCGCTTCGAGGATCGTCGGTACGATGTCAATCATGTGATGGAACTGGGAGCGGACGCCGCCCACGTCCTTGATATGGGCAGGCCACGAGATAGCCATGCCTTGGCGCGTCCCGCCGAAATGCGATGCCACCTGCTTGGTCCACTTGAAGGGCGTATCGAACGCCCATGACCATGCGACCGACATATGCGGGTAGGTGCTGTCCGAGCCCCAGCCTTCGTAATGCAGCATCTGTACGGCTTCCGGAAGCGTCAGGATGCCGTTGTAGGCGGTCATCTGGTTAAAGGTGCCCTCCAGGGTGCCCTCGGCGCTGGTGCCGTTGTCGCCGCTGATGTAGATGATCAGTGTGTTGTCGAGCTTGCCCATATCCTGGACCTGCTGGATCACGCGGCCGATCTCGTGGTCGGTATAGGCGACGTACGCGGCAAACACCTCGGCCTCGTGCGCGTAAAGCTTTTTTTGAATCAAGGAAAGCGAGTCCCACTTCGGGAGCACATCCGGCCACGGCGTCAGCTTGGTACTTGCCGGAATGACCCCAAGCCGCTTCTGGTTGGCGAAGATCTGCTCGCGCAGCTTCTCCCAACCCATGTCGAATTTGCCTTTGAATTTCTCGATCCATTCCTTGGTCGGCTGGTGCGGCGAGTGCGTGCCGCCAGGGACGTAATAAAGAAAGAACGGCTTCTCGGGCGCGGCCGCATTCAGAGCGCTCAGGTACTTGATGGCCTCGTCGGCCAGGTCGGTGGTCAGGTTGTAGCCGGGCTTGCCGATCCACGGGAAAATCGGCGTCGTGTTCCGGTACAGGTATGGTGTCCACTGGTCGGTCTCGCCGCCCATGAACCCATAGAAGTACTGGAACCCCATGCCGACCGGCCATTGATCGAACGGCCCTGCCACGCTGTACAGAAAGGAAGGGGTGTTATGGTTCTTGCCGAACCAGGAGGTGGCGAATCCGTTCTCTTTCAGAATCTCACCGACCGTGGCGCTTTCCTGGCCGATGACCGAGTCATAGCCCGGAAACCCAGTGGACATCTCGCCGATCACGCCGAAACCCACCGAATGGTGGTTGCGCCCCGTGATCAGCGCGGCGCGGGTGGGCGAGCATAGGGCGGTTGAGTGGAACTGCGTATAGCGCAGTCCGGCCTTGGCGATGCGCTCCATGGCGGGGGTCGGGACGACGCCGCCGAAAGTGCCCGATACGCCGTAACCCTGGTCATCAGTCATGATGAGCAACACGTTCGGGGCACCCTTGGGCGGCACCACCGTAGGCGGCCAGTAAGGCTTCGAATCTTTGGCACTCTCCTTAATTACGCCGCCAAATTTGGCAGGCGGGGGAGGGAGCTGGTTGCCGTCGATGGTTGTGGTGGCACTCGGAGTGCCTGGTGTCCCAGTGACCTGCTGGGCCAGGGCCGTCAGAGCACATGAGAGGAGCAGGGCAGTCGCCATCAAAAAACCAACAGAACGACGCGCTTGCATGATTTATGTCTCCCACATCGACAGTCCGGAACTGCGATGCGCTATTGGATATTTCTACGCCTTGGGTCGGCGGCCAGCTGCTGGCGCCCGTTTCCCTTATCCTTGTTCGCTTTTGTCAAGGCCCTTCGATTCACTGTCCGTCCGGGACGGTGCAGAAATCTCACCCACTCACACGCGGCTCTATGCGCTAACGCGCTCAGCTCGAGTGGTCGCTCTGTTGCGCCAAGCAGCCTCGCTTTTGGGCGAGACGTGAGCAATACGTATCAATGCGTATTCGTAGCAAGAGTTCGGCTATCTGCCACAGAATCGTTGGCGGCCGGCGTACCGTTACAGCCGAGCTCGCGCGAGTTGGACTACGGTAGCAAACAGCCAAGGCCACGCTTGGCCGACGTTCGCGAATTGGACTAACATCGATAGCGATACTGGATGTGATTGTTTGTCCCTGACTTCGACGACGGCTCTGCCGCGTAGTCAGAAGTGGACACCTTATCTGCCGCTAACTTCGCAAGTGTCCAAGGCGAGCTGCGCGACGCTTCGCGCAAGTTCCGGATTCATACAACAGGCGCCCTCGTGCTGAGTTTGAAAAGTCAGCTCCGGTGAACGTCACGGTGTTGACTAGCCGTAACACGCCCGGTCGCCACTGGGCGCATTGGGAGATGGCCAGCTGGAAAGCGCGGACGCTCGCGCAGGGGCACTCAGGGCATTCGAGCTTGACGACGGCAGTCGACAGGGTAATTTCAACTTAGGAGAAAATCGTGATTAAGCATCCCTATTCGTGGATCGCCATTGCCGGGGCATGTTCCTTGGTCCTGCTGGGAGTGACGCTCGTGCGCCCCACTGGCGCGCAAGCGCAGCAGTTCCCGATGGTGGACCAGTTGGCCGATAAGATCGTACAAAAATACCAGACCGCCAGCTGTGAGCAGTTGTGGATGAAGAAGGAGCAGCACGCGCCACCGAGCGCGCAGGAACAGCGCGCCATTGGCATTCTGCGCAACGATCCGCAAATGCGTACTGAATTCATCAACCGGATTGCAGCACCCATTGCCAACAAAATGTTCGAGTGCGGCATGATTCCCTGAGCGGAGAAACACTCCGTATTGCAGTCGAGCAAGGCGGCATGGGCGATCGAAGTCAGCGCCGGGATTCGGGATCCCGGCGCGCGTACAATTCCTATTCGGCCCAACCGCAATACGCACGCCACGCCACCCAGGCATAGGCAGCGATCGTGGGCAGTGCGGTGAGCACCATGCCGAATGCACGACCCGTGGGGTAGATCAAGTACCCGACCCAAAAGGCACCACGGCCGATTGCGAAGAGCGTTGCCATCGCGGGTATTAGAACGAGGTGGGCAATCGGCAGGTTTATCGCCAAGTTGGCCCACGCGATACCTGCGAGGAGAGTCTGCTCGAGGGTATTTTGGTTGTAGCGTAAAGTGATCTCCAGGCCATGACTTGCCGGCTCGCGTGTGCCGTCGATGGCATCGGCGACGAATCCGCGCCTTCCAGCGACCACGACGCCCAGTAGGAGGCAGAATCCCGGCAGTAACATCCATCGCAGCGCAAAGGCCAGTCGACTGGAAGGATCGTCTGCCGGTAGCGCAACGAACCCGAAAAGATCACCCGCGTGATCGAGCGTTAACGCGGCGAGAACGCACGCTGGTAGCGCACCGGCGATTCCCACCAGCTGCTTACGGCGGAATGGCGTCACGATCGCGAGTCTATCGCGAGTCTCGAACGACGGCTAAGTGGCGAACAAACATGGCGAAAAATTCGCACATCGGAACGTGGATTGCGAGCGTTGTCGCCGGTCTAATAGTCATCGGAGCGGTCGGGCTTGCCGGTCTCATCGTCTTCGGAACAGCATCACGACCACCGCCATTGACCTCGGTGAGCTATCCGATGCGCCACATCAATTTCTCCGATATGCCTAGCCTTCAGCAAGAGCATATGGGGTGTAATGACAAGAAAGGGCGTTTGGTTTCGGCTATTCTTGTCCACGTACTGCATTCGGAATGATGGTTCAAGATGGCAAAGAATCCGACTCCGTTACTGCCGGCACTAACACCGCTTTATACGGCTTTGGAACCCTTCGGATACGCGATCATGCGGTTCGCGTCCGGTGGGATCATGGCGTCGTTTGGCTGGGCAAAGTTATTCGGTGGCGGGATTGCTCGTGACGTTGAGCTGTTCCACAAGCTCGGACTTGAGCCGGCCAACTTGCTGGGCTATTTCACCAGCGGCCTCGAATTCTATGGCGGCTTGATGATTGCGATTGGTCTGCTGACGCGCCCGGTCGCTGCAATGCTACTCGGCGAGCTACTCGTCATTTTAATCATGGTCATAATTCCGCGCGGTACCGAGTATCAGTTGACACTCGTGTGGATCGGCGCTTTCTCGCTGATCGTCGTCCACGGCGGTGGACGTATCTCAGTAGATCGCCTGATCGGTCGAGAATTCTGACCTAGGCACGTCGCGCACTGAGTCGTGGGCGTGGGCGAAGCCACCCCGTGATCGCACTTGATTCTGGCCATCACTCATGAGCCTGTAACGCACGTGGAGCGCTTGGGCGCCCCTTTAGTTTCCGGGTGTCATGTGCCGTTTCTGCCAGGCGCGGCGCGATGAGTCGGCAGATACATGATGGACGCGTGACGCTCTCGAAGATTTACCACCCGAATTTGAATTCGGCTCCCCCGTAGTCGCTATCGTGACCACCCGCATCCCGAATGGACTCCGCAATCGTGAAATGAACCACTTCAAGGGCTAGCGAAACGTGTGAGTTGAATAGGTAATCCGCCCGAAACTGCCCGTACGTCCCGGTATATTTACCCGGCCGACCGGCTGTGTCGGGTATCGCAATGTTTGGCTGTACATACACCGCGTCCGCCGTGGTTTCGCGCCATTGCATGGCAATTGCAGTCATCAGTGTTAGCCGGGTGTTTGGATGCATGGTCACCGAGGGTTTAAGATGAATGAAATTCACGTAGCCGGTGTAACCAGCAAGCGTCACGTAAACACCGTTTGGAAAAAGCGGGTTGAAGGTATTGAGTTGGTTATTCGCCGGATTCTTATTACCCGAGGCGGCATCGACCTGAATCCCCAGACGGGGCAACCAAGTTACTTCTGTCATCGTGTATCCCACGAGCGACCCGACCGCCCATGCCTCGATGTCGTCGCTCCCGATTCGACCGGTCTGGTTCATCGCTTCGACATCCCAATCAACAGGTCCCTTCGTTCCGGTAAAGTGCAGGTCTAGAATATCGCGCCGTTCATTGCCGCTGACGCTCAAATAGCGAGCGCCGTCTTGCTTGAACCGAGCGTAGTAAGCGGACACGCTGGCCGAATCCGCTAGCTTACGTTCTACGCGAAATCCGCTGAAAGTGAGCTGATTGTTGCTGTAGTCATCGAAGGGTCGCAGATCGCGGTCTTGGACCGGCTGGCTGTAAAAGCTGATGTATTTCCAGGGTCCACGCTCAAATTCGGCCCATGCTGCGTCAAATGACAGACGCACATTCGGGCCATCGCGACTGGAGACGAACCGCTGCAAGTCAAAGGCGAGTTGTTGCCGACCGAGGCGAAACCTGAACGTCCCCCCATCAAGTGGTTCAGTCAGCAAGATAAACGCCTGTTCGAGGTCCAGACGATCCTGGTCCACCGGCGTCAACATTTCCTTGCCAAATGCATAGTCGCTTTGCAGCTCGGTAAAGAACTGGAATTGCGGGCCGAAGCGCAGATCGGCAAGGACCTCGAGCCGGCTGATGTCATAGTCTTGATTGGTATTTGGCGCGACACCAAAGCTTGCCGCATCGTTGGCTTCGAACCGCTCTCTCAGACCGGCACCCAATGAGAGATACATTTGTGGATCGTCTACGGACAAGGGAATGTACTTCAGGCTATCGAGTGCTTCTCGCGGAACGCGGGGGTCCGCGAGAACCGACCAGTCCTCCTGCCAGCGGTTGAACAGGATCGAAGGCCGTACTGGAGCCTCATCAGCCCCTTGTTCCGCTTCATCGGTAGCCGCGATACCGGCGCGCGATAGAAGCAGTCCTGCAAGGATCGCACGCGTCAGGAATCGCTTCGACACAGATATTGCCCGGCCGTTTTTTTCGGCTACTCGCTAGATTTATCGCGGCCTTATTCGCCGCTGGACGAGTGAATCTCGGCGATGTAGCCACCGGGAAACTGCACGACCGCGGCTTGACGGCCACCTGACGTATAGGGCGCAGTTAGTACGGTCACACCACTTGCGTTCGCCTTGGCTAGCGTGTCGGCAAGGCTAGATACCTCATAGCCCGTCAATTCGCGCCCATACGGATATGGCAGATGACCGTCGGTTACCAGCACGCGCATCTTGCCAAACAGCGACTCTATTCTAACCAAGCGATAGGTATCGCTCGGACGGCCGATCTCCACGCCCGGCGCGTGCCGGTCGTCCGAGATGATCTTTCCTTGCGAGAAACGCACGAAATCCTTGACGAACTCGTCGGCCTTTTCCGTGGAGAGGTAGACGCGGTTCTCCGGAATCGACTGCAGCCTTGCATATGAGGTTGGTGCAGTGTGCCAATACAGTTGCATGTTGACGCCCCCGGGCCACTGGATAATGACATCGCGACCAATGGGATCTGGAAATGGAGCCACAATAACGTCGGCTCCATCGGCCTGCGCTGCGCGCATTGCACCGTCCAGGTCAACTACAAGATAGCCGGTCCGCTCGGCGCCAAAAGGATAGGGAACCGGAGTCTGGTAGCCAAAGACAGACAACGTGCCTACAGGCGCGAGAACGAATTGGAACGTTGTCTTGCTCGGCGTCGGTGTAACTGTGGTGAGAGTTTTTTTCGCCGGCGTGCCGCCAAACGTCCCAACAAAGCTTGCAACGAATCGATCAAGGTCCTCCGGGGCCACATATACATGCGTCGAATCGTACTGAGGCCCCACCGCCCAGTTCGAAGCGGAGGTAGAGGATTCAGCCTTTGCGGTGGCGGCCATCCCCGCGCCAGGTGCCAACGCGAAGCTCACAGCCATGAGCGCGCCAGGGATCGATACTAAGCGCATTGAAAACTCCTTCGCTGCATCTGGATACCTTGTCGTTCATTCATCGCTATTTGTTCTTTGCGATAGGCACTCGGATCAATCTCTCGCGCGAGGAGCCCACGGGCGTCGGCGTAAGCTAGTGCTTCTTGCGCCACTCGCTCGGGGGTACGCCCACCGCCTTCTTGAATGCGCGGCTGAACGCGGCCTCCGAATCGTAGCCAACGAAATTCGCAATTGCCATGACCGTGTCCGTCGTACCGAGCAGCTGACTGGCGGCAACCTGCATGCGCCAGCTGGTCAGATATTGCATCGGCGGCATGCCGACGAATCTCGTGAAGTGCTCCGCAAACGCGGACCGCGACATGGCGACTTTCCTCGCCAACGACTCCAGTGTCCAGTGTTGAGCCGGATTGCGATGAATCGCCGTAAGCGCACGACCGATGTATGGATCACGCAACCCTGAAAGCCAATCCAGTCGTTCGGACGGCAAAGTCTCGAGATAGCGGCGGATGACGTCGACGAACATCAACTCGCTCAGGCGTCCCAGCACACTCTCGCTGCCGATACGAGGTCGCTTCGATTCGGACAGTGCGATCTGTACATATGCGCCCAGCGGTCCCCCGACCGGGTCGCTTACCTTGAATACGCGGGGCAGTGAGCTCAGGAGCGGGTTGTAAGGTCGGGCATCGCAGCCAAGGAATCCGCACACGAACCCGGCCGACTCCACCGTCCCGCCGCCCATCGAGATCGAGACCGGGAGCTCGAGTTCGTGCGGCGCGCGGTAGCGTTCGAGGTCCTGAGAGCCGCGTAGTCCGGGGGCGCTCGAGAGGACATGCGCGTCACCGTGCGGGATGACGACCACGTCGCCAGCCGTCAGCAACAGCGGAGGCTCATCGGCGACAATGGCCCAGCATGTCCCGCGCGTGATCGCGTGATAGGAGATCAAGTGCTCGGCCGCGGGGAACATCCGGCCCACGATCTGCTTGCCTGCCGGCGTCTCTGCGGCCCAGGGATCGGAGGCGCGGATATCAAAGAATATCGCGCCCTTCAGGCGCACAGCGCGCAATACGTCCGACAGTGCATCCATGGCCACTCCGCAGACGATCGAGCATGAAGGGCGGACGACCGGTCATTCGAGTCCGTGGGCTGCGTGAATACACTGCCCGCCGACCGACGGATGACCGTTATCTTACCCGAGGGCCTACCCGCCATGAGTAGTTTGTCAGGGACATGCTTCTGCCGCGCCGTGAAGTTCGAAGTGAGCGGCTCACCAGTTGCGATGGGCTATTGTCACTGCGAATCCTGCCGCCTCTGGTCGGCGGCCCCGGTGAACGCTTTTTCGCTGTGGAAGCCCGAGTCGCTCAAGATTACGCAGGGTGCCTCCGACGTCGGCACGTACAACAAAACTCCCGTCAGCTACCGTAAATGGTGCACGAGATGCGGCGGGCATTTGTTCACCGAGCATCCCACCATGGGCTTGGTGGACATCTATGCGGCCATGCTACCGCAGCTGGATTTTGACCCTGCGCTGCACGTGAATTACCAGGAGACGGTCCTGCCCATGCAGGACGGCAAACCCAAGCTGAAGGACATGCCGAAGGAGATGGGCGGCTCTGGAGTGCTGTTGCCGGAGTAGGCAGCTAAGAGCGGCTGGGTTGCTCACGAAGCAGCTGCCGGCCTACTTTGGTTTCCACTGGGCTGTTACTCAGTATCTTGTCGATCGCTGCGAGCAGCCGCGCGCGGGTCCGATGGTGGTGCTGCGGTGCCATACGCGCTTCGTCTTTTCGAGACTCGCTCAGTTTATAGGGGAACCTGTGCTGTGGAGGGTTAGTGCACGCACTCTTGCGGCAGGCCGCAACGGTTGCGCGCAAGCGCAGAGGTTGCCGAAGGGTAGCCAACCCTTAGCATCGAGGATGCGGTCGTTCGATGGACCGCTGAGCTGCTAAACTGCTGATCGCACCCTTGCAGCAGCCCGGGGGTCGCGTCATTTGCATCGCGGGGGACACTGAAATGTCGAAAATTAGGCCAACAACGGGAACCGATGGACAGGCGCTGCCAGTCCTGCCGCCGGAACGCGACGCACGTGTTTGGGCGCGACTCGTGCGCGTGATGTTCTACACGCCCGGGTTCCTGGCGCTGCTGCTCATCAAAGCTGGTGAACCGACCAGCTTCGGCATTACGGTGGAGCTCCTGATGCTGTCGAGCGCCGCGGCCATCGTCGGCGGACTTTATGTTGGCACAGAATCCTCCGGCGCGGGCGCCGATATTTCGTCCGCCGTCGGCACTTGGAGCGGTTCGCTAGTGCTCGAGTTACTGGCCGTAGTGCCGTTCTTGTGTGCAGTGCCTGCGCTATTCCATGAACTCGCTACTAGCGCGCTGCTGCACGGTAGGGTACCGGGCGCTGTTCATGTCTCACTTGGAGCCGAGCTCCTACCGATGGTGGCGATCCTGCCGTTCATGCTCTACCAGCTTGCCGGCTTTGGGACGCTGCACTTTGTTTTGGGCAAGCCGACAAACTGGGCCATCAACATGGGCATTCTCGGCTTGATTATCGGTACCTACGTCGCTAACCGCGAGGCTGCGTACGAGTGGGAAAGGAACCTCGCGAGCCTGCTCGTGCTCGCGATGGCATTGACCGTGTTCTACGGTGTGCTCAAACTGAGGCGGATGCAGGCGGACTATGTCCGGCGCTGCCCGCCCAAGGACCCAAAGTAGGGCGGTTACACAGCGCCCAAACCGTAAGAAAGCGCATCGTGTGGTGGATCAGCTATCGAGGTGAAGGCAAAATCGGCGTCGAGAATATCGGCGTCTTTGAGGACGACGGTACTCCGCGCAAGCAGCACCCGTTGCTCCTCGACCCGTCACCCGATGCGCACCCACTGCACATCGCGCGCGGTTTCGCGCTTGTTGGCGACGATCTCTACATCGCCAACGCCTGGCGCAAGGACAGCCACGTCGTGCGCTACCGCCGTCACGGTGACACCTTCCGCTTCGCCGACATCGTGGTGGCCACGAAGCACGTTTCAGCCATGGTTCACCCGTTTGACGTGGAGCTCGGCGACGACGGCCGACTTTACGTGTCGTGCCAGGACACCAACACGGTCGTTGCCATTTTGCCGAAAACGCGCACGCCCGCGGCCGTAGCGCCGCACCTCCGCAAGAGGTTTCCCGACGGAAACTTCCTTCCCGGCACGCTCGTCGCCTCCAGCCAGGGCCAGCTTCCAGAGGTTGGCGACCGCGCGCCCCGGGACGTCCCGTGCCCGCAGGGTCTTCAGGTCGTGCTCGACGAGCACGGCAAGCCCCGGCACTCTGTGCGCGGGATCATCGTGTACCGCAAGCATCTCTACGTCGCCGACGAAGCGGGCGACGCCGTTAAGATATTCGAGGTGGCGTCGGGGCAGCTCGTGGCGCGCATCGAGGGCAAGATGCTGACGAAGCCCGTGCACCTCGTCCTGCATGGTGACACCCTCTACATTGGAGCCGCCGGGGCCGGCAGCATTCTTGCCTTCGATGTGCCCGCGAAAGCGCCGCGCGGAAAGCTCAAGGCACGTGCGATCGTCGACGGCAAGCTCAAGGCTCCGTCCGGCTTTGCCATTGGCCCCGACGGCGATCTTTACGTCGCCGACCGGCTCAAGCAGCGCGTGCGGCGCTTCTCATTGCAGGGCAAGAAAAGGGGGACGTTCATTGACGACCTCCCGGACATGCCGGAATTCTTGGTACACGTGCCAGATCGGATGTGAGACTCAGCGTGCGGCCCTCGCCCTGAATTGGATTGGTCTCCTTCGATGCCGGAGGGGACCGTGCCCGCTCCGATTGCGGTACATGACGAACGTAACGCGCACGGAAACCGAACCGGAAGCGGCCATTTCCGCGCGTCGCTGATAGCTTGTAGCGGCATTTACCGCTGACTGCTCGTTGCGTACGGTTCCTGCAGAGCGGTGGAGCCGGTCTCCAGCAGCGACTTCAGGTTGGAGATGACCTTCGGCCAACCGCCGGACACGGCCGCGATGAATTTCGAGGGTTCGTGCTCGATGGTGTGGGTAATGGAGAGCTTGACCGCCGTTCCAGTGGGTTCCAGTTCCATCGTGCATCGCGACTCGCCTTCGGCCTTGAGCTCGGGTTTAGCCTGATTCTGCCAGCCGATCACTAAGCGCCGTGGCGGTTCGGCCTCGATGATCTCGCCGGCGTCAAAGATCTGACCGTCGCCGGACAGCAATTTCCACGAGGATCCTGGCGTCCACTGGCTTTCGCAGTGCATGCCGAACCAGTACTGCTTCATGAACTCCGGGTCGGTCAGTGCTGACCACAGCTTCTCCGGCGTGGTGCGGATGTAGGTCACATAGACAAAAGTTGATCTAGCCATTCGCTTTCTCCAGTCGTTTTTTCAGATCCGAGAGCGCCTTGAGACGAGGCTTTTCGAACTTGGCGATCCAGCGCTCGTACATCTCTTGCAAGGGCACCGGATTGAGGAAGTGCAGCTTTTCGCGGCCGCGCCGCATGGTGGCGACCAGGTTAGCCGCCTCCAGCAGGTCCAGGTGTTGCGTCACGCCCTGCCGCGTCATATCCAGGTGCTCGCACAGTTGGGTGAGTGTGCGGCCGTCGTGCGCATGCAGCAGGTCCAGGAGCTTCCGCCGGTTCGGATCTGCCAGGGCCTTGAACAGCACGTCGGTGTCGTAGCGCTCTGCCATGTGCTAGATGCAAGTAATCACTTGCCTAAATGATAGGCAAGTATCCTATTGCATGTCAAGCACGCGCGGCTGCGCACACGTCACTCGAGGCAGCAGCCGCCTCTTTCGATAGAGCTGCCCGGTAGATCTACACACACGTGGTTCGCGATCGGCTGGAGGATCCACACGCGCGGCATCTTCCGGTGCTGAGCTGCAGTGCGCGGCGCCCATGACTGGATGCGGTCCACCGCAACAGCTGACGGGTTCGCTCTGCCTATGATGCGGCCGCGAATAACCGGTCCATCGGAATCCCGCCACACTTGTAACTCTCACTTCTCGAGGCTTCGCGTCGAGACTATCGGGCGTGAGGACGCACGTCGTCGATTTCAATCAACCCGAAAGGAGAAATAGTATGGTCGATATTCTGCACAGAGTGGGAATCAAGGCGCCCCTGGGGGAAGTTTACCAGGCACTGGCCACGCGCGAAGGCGCAGCGGGCTGGTGGACCACCGATACGCAGGGGCAAAGCAAAATCGGCGGATTACTCAAGTTCCGCTTCAGCAGCGACGGCAAGGAGATCGGCGCGTTCGACATGAAGGTTCTCGAGTTGCAGCCGGGCAAGCGCGTGCTCTGGCAGGTGGTTGAAGGACCCGCAGAATGGATCGGAACAAAGATCAGTTTTGATCTCAAGCAAGAAGGCGACTATTCCATCGTCCTGTTCAATCATCAGGGTTGGGACGAACCGGTGGAATTCATGCACCACTGCAGCACCAAGTGGGCGATTTTCCTGATGAGCCTGAAGTCATTTGTGGAGACCGGGAAAGGCAATCCTAGCCCTGAGGACGTCAGGATCGGCAACTGGCACTGAGAAGCGAATCATGAGGCTAGTTCGGCTGAGAGCGCCCGGAGGCTTAGAAAATCTCAAATTGGTTGAGGAAGATCATTCCAAGCCAAGGCCGGGTGAACTGCTGGTCAGGATCCGGGCCGCCTCGTTCAATTTCCATGACGACTTGGTGGTGCACGGGAAAATACCATGCGCCGACGGCCGCATTCCGATGTCCGATGGCGCTGGAGAAGTGCATGCGGTCGGCGACGACGTCGATGAGTTCGGGATCGGAGATAGAGTTGTCAGCACCTTTCGGCCCTATTGGCTCGGAGGCGAACTGACGCCCGCTACCAAGCGGGATATACCGGGAGAGAGTGTTGACGGCTATGCATGCGAGTACGTGTGCATGCCGGCGCACGCCTTCACGAAGGCACCGGCAGGCTATACGCATTTGCAAGCGGCTACGCTCACTTGCGCGGGAGTCACCGCCTGGAGAGGCTTGGTGGTATGCGGCCAAGTGAAGCCCGGTGACACGGTGCTGATCCTTGGCACGGGTGCTGTGTCGCTATTCGCGCTGCAATTCGCGAAAACTGCCGGCGCCCGAGTAATCGCTACGTCTTCCTCCGAGGAGAAGTTGGAAAAGCTCGAGCATCTCGGGGCCGACACCGTGATCAATTACAAGGCCGTGCCGAACTGGGGCCAGATGGCAAAGGATTTGACGGACGGACGCGGTGTCGATCATGTGATCGAGGTGGGCGGACCCGGCACGTTGACGCAGTCGATAACAGCCTGCAGAACGGGCGGGCATATCGCCCTAATCGGCGTACTGACTGGTTTTGCGGGTGAAGTATCGATCCCGGCACTGTTTTCGAACCAGATTCGTATCAGCGGGATATCCGTTGGCAGCAGAGCAGATCAAGAGGACATGATTCGCGCGATAACGGCCAATCGTTTGAAGCCGGTTATCGACCGCTGCTTTCAGTTGCAGGAAATCGTCGCTGCCTTCCAGTATTACGAATCCCAAAAACACTTTGGCAAGGTGTGCCTCGAACTTTAGGACTATCCCTCTCGACAGCTGCACTGTGGCTCGGGCACGAGCAGGTGGAAACGCCTTCCATGTATCCGCAAGCGCATATGTAGCTCAAGCAAGGGCGCATTCCAAGACCAACGCGGCTGACGCTCGCACTCGTCTCTTTTGCTCCAGCCAGCGCGTGCCGACCTTCTTGAAATCGCTTATTCCGCTATCGCTACGTCCCCGGACGCAAGAGCTGCAGAGAAAACGCGCTTTCACGACAGGCGCCCCGAATAAAGTGGATGGCGGCATAATCGAGGCAGCACCCCACGTTCCCCAGTTTTGAGTAACGGTAGGATTTAGAGTCTAACCAGGCGCCCGCCCACAGGAGCACAAGATGTCCCGCGTCTTCATAACGGGCTCCACAGATGGTCTCGGCCTAATGGCCGCAAGGTTGCTACTCGAGGAAGGCCATCAGGTCGTGCTGCACGCTCGCGACACCCCACGCGCCGCCGATGTCCGGCGCACCCTGCCTTCTGCCGAGGCAGTGGCGATAGGCGATCTTTCGAGCATTGCTCAGACCCGCGAGCTAGCCGAACAGGTGAACCATCTCGGTCGCTTAGACGCGGTTATCCACAATGCCGGCGTGGGTTATCGAGAGTCGCGCCGTATCCAGACGCAAGACGGCCTGCCGCACGTGTTCGCCATCAACGTGCTCGCGCCTTACATCCTTACGGCGCTGATCGACAGGCCAAAGCGCTTGGTATATCTGAGCTCTGGCATGCACCGGGGCGCAGACTCGAGCCTGGATGACATCGAATGGGTTCAGCGGCGATGGCAAGGGGCTGAAGCCTACGCCGAAAGCAAACTGTACGACGTGCTTCTGGCGTTTGCCGTGGCGCGGCGCTGGCACGACGTTCTATCTAACGCGCTGGAGCCTGGCTGGGTGCCGACCAAGATGGGCGGCCGTGGCGCCCCGGACGATATGGACCAGGCTCATCGAACTCAGGTGTGGCTTGCCGTCAGCAATGATCCCGAGGCGCTGGTGTCGGGACAGTATTTCTATCACCTCCGTCAGCGGGCAGCCGATCCGGCCGTGCACGACGCAGGGCGCCAGGAGCAGCTGCTGGACATCTGCCGACGTCTCTCAGGTGTAGCTCTCGCGAGCATCTAGCGCAGCGTGGCCGGCGCGGTGCGATAACTGCTGGTACCGGCTGCTATATGAGTCATGGTGAATTGCCCGCTTTTTTTGCCAAGTCGCTCACGACGTCAGGGGCCATCGTGAGGAAGACCTGGCGTTCGCCGGTCAATGGCACTTCATTGAGCTCACACGAAACACCGCTGAGCCGTATCCGCTCGCAACACCGACCGTTCCCGACCGCTGATGATGCGCAGTGCGACATGGTCGATACGAGGGGAAGCGGGTCTCGCAGACGAGACGGCGGCTGTCCCGATCAGATGGATGACAGGTCGGCCACGTATGCCCGGGCCGCCTGGTCTGCAATGTAAATGAAACCCGGCACTCCTACCTTGACAGTTTTACTAATGGAATAAATTATATAGGTGGTACAGGATCGAAAAGCAACCCAAACGCCATTGGAGCGAGAGCGTGCGGCCGCCGCGCCGGCGCACCCTCAAAGAAGGCAAACCCGAGTGCCGCGAATTTCAGCTCTCGAAACTCACGACATCCGCTTTAGGACGTCAGAGGATTTCCATGGCTCCGATGCCATGAATCCCGATCCGGACTACTCCGCGGCGTACGTCCTATTGCGTACCGACGAGCCCGGCGGGCAGGCCGGGCATGGGTTCGCCTTCACCATCGGGCGCGGTAACGATGTGCAGACAGTGGCCTGCTCGGCGTTGCATCACCTTGTGGTTGGGCGGGACGTGGATGAGATCGCCTCGGATCTCGGCGGTTTCGCCCGCGGCCTGACCAACGACTCGCAGCTGCGTTGGCTCGGGCCGGAGAAAGGCGTCATGCACATGGCCGTGGGCGCGGTCGTGAACGCGGCGTGGGACCTGGCCGCGCGCCGCGCGGGCAAGCCGCTGTGGCGCTTCATTGCCGACATGAGCCCCGCACAGATTGTCCGGTGCATCGATTTTCGCTATCTGCACGATGCGCTCGCTCCCAGCGAGGCGCTCGCCCTCCTGCAGGCTGCCGAACGCGGGAAAGGCGAGCGCATCGAATATCTCCTGCGCCACGGCTATCCGGCTTATACGACGAGCCCGGGCTGGCTGGGCTACACGGACGAGACACTGGTGCGCCTCGCCCGCCAGGCGGTCTACGACGGGTTCCGCAGTATCAAGATCAAGGTGGGCCTGAACCTCGAGGACGACTTGCGCCGCTGTCGTCTGGCTCGCGAGGCGATCGGACCCGCCATCGCCATGGCGGCAGACGCCAATCAGCGCTGGGACGTCCATGACGCGATCCCGTGGATTCGAAAGCTTGCGCCCTTTGGTATCGCCTGGGTTGAGGAGCCCACCAGCCCGGACGATGTGCTCGCGCACCAGGCCATTCGCCGCGGCGTCGCCCCGGTGCCGATCTCCACCGGCGAGCACGCCCAAAACCGAATCCTCTTCAAGCAGTTTCTGCAGGCGGGCGCGGTGGATCTCATCCAGATCGACGCCACCCGGGTGGGCGGGGTGAACGAGAATCTCGCCATCCTGCTGCTCGCGCACAAGTTCGGTGTACGCGTGTTTCCGCACGCCGGTGGCGTCGGTCTGTGCGAGCTGGTGCAACACCTCGCCATGGCCGATTTCATCGCCATCAGCGGCAAGATTGAGGATCGAGCGATTGAGTATGTCGACCATCTGCACGAGCACTTCGTTGATCCGGTCCGCATCCTTGGCGGACGGTACATCGCGCCCACGGTGCCCGGCTTCTCCGCCGAGATGCTGCCGCAAACCCTACGCAATCAACGCTTTCCCGACGGGAATGCGTGGCAGGGCATGTAATAGACTTGCAGCCACTGGCGCCCCGGTGTGGCGCCGTGCGTCACCCACATGAGCGATAGCCCCAAGCCGAAATACCGCGCCCCGGCCCTGGAGAAGGGGCTGGCAGTGCTCGAGCTCTTGGCGCGCGCCAACGAGCCGATGTCGCTGAACGCAATCTCGCGCAACCTCAACCGCTCGGCGAGCGAGCTCTTCCGCATGATCCAGGTGCTCGAGTCCCACGGCTATCTCGAGCTCGCGAACACGGGCGAGGGGTACGTGCTCAGCAACAAGCTCTTCGCGCTCGGCATGACGCGCGCGCCTACCCGCGCCCTCCACGATGCCGCACTGCCGGTTATGCATCGCCTGGCCGAGCGCATCGGCCAGTCCTGCCACTTGGGGGTGGTCTCGGCGGATCAGATGGTCATCGTGGCGCGCGTCGAGGCGCCCGGCGATCTCGGTTTCTCGGTGCGCATCGGCTACCGCCGCTCGCTCGTGGATTCCACCTCTGGTCTGGTGCTATACGCCTTCCAGACCGAGCTGGTGCGCGCCGAGTGGAAGAAGCGCCTGGCCCACGCCATAAGCCGCCGCGAGTGGGCGGCCTTCGAGCGCCGCGGACACGTGGCGCGCAAGGCCGGCCACGTCACCGCCGAGAGCCACGCGGTGCAGGGCGTCATCGACCTGTCGGCCCCCGTGACACAGTCCGGTGGCGTCGCCGCCGCGCTCACCGTCCCCTACGTCAAGACGTCACGGGCGCTGTCGGTGCCAGACACGGTCGGCCCACTGGTCGAGGCGGCGCAGGAGATCTCGAGCCACCTGGGCGGCGCCCGCCCTGCGGCGGGCTAGCCGACTCATCCTTATAGGCGCGCCGACTCCGCCCGCGCGCGATCGGGATCCCCTCGCCTTGACGCCCGCCAGCCCGTGGCGGCGCGCGACGCTACGTTGCAGCCGTTGATTTTATGGGTGAGCGCGATATCATCTATAAAATAATAGGCCGCCAGTGAACTTTAACGAGGGCGGGCCGAGGGGTGTCGGGTCTTTGCGTCTTCATTCCGAAAGGGACGAGAACATGACTCCAAAGTGCGGTGGACGATCCTTGTCGCGGCGCGCGCTTCTCGGCGCCATGGCCTCAGCGGGCCTACTGCTTCTTACTCTCGTTCCGGCCAAGGTTGCGACCGCGGCGGATGCAGCAAGCACGGCAGGTCCCGACCAACTGCAGGAAGTGGTCGTGACGGCCGAGAAGCGTGAGGAGAACATTGAGAAGGTGCCGATCAGCGTCTCGGTGCTGACCCGCGACCAGATGATGCAGCGGAATATCACCGACATGGCCGACGTGGCCGCCGTGACCCCAGGCGTCGACTTCCAGAATCAGGGCTCGACCATCGCACTCTCGATCCGCGGCATCTCTTCGGGCATCTCCGGGTACTCCACCACCGGCATCTACCTCGATGACGTCCCGGTGCAGATCCGCCTGGACAACGGCATCGTCCCGGGAACCAACACCACGCCGCTGGTGTTCGACCTCGATCGCGTCGAGGTCCTCAAGGGTCCGCAGGGCACGCTGTTCGGCGCCGGCGCTGAGGGCGGCACGATCCGCTTCATCCAGGCGCAGCCGAGCCTGACCGAATCCAGCGGCTATGCGCGCGCGGGCATTGGCACCACCGACAACGGTGGCGCGAGCTACGAGATGGGGGCCGCATTGGGCGGTCCGATCATCCAGGACGAGCTGGGATTCCGCGTGAGCGCCTGGCACGAGCGCCAGGGCGGCTATATCGAGCACGACAGCGCCATTCCGGGGGGCGCCGAGTACTCCTATTCCGGCTGGCGTGATGCCGACGTGCTGCGCGCGGCGCTCACTTTTGCGCCGGTGTCGGGACTCAAGATCACGCCGTCGATGTTCTACCAGCACACCTACTGGAACGACGTGCCGACCTTCGATCCGGGGACGGCCAGCTTCCCGGACGCCATGACCCAGAACTGGAGCTCGCTGAACCCGACGCTCACGAACCTCGATGCGGGGAGGCTCGCGTTCCAGGGGCTACTCTTGCAGCCGAGCAGCGACTCGCTGTACCTGCCGGCGCTCAAGATCACGGACGAGTTGCCAGGGGTGACGCTCACCTCCAGCACCTCCTACCTGTATCGCACCTATACCGCACAGCAGGACTTCACGACCGTCATGCCGGCCATCATCGGCCAGCCTTGGCCGCTGACCGCGAACGCGGCGGCGGACAGTTATACGCCGGCGACTCTCAACGTGTTCGCGCAGGAGCTGCGCGCGACCTCGTCGAACCCCGATGCGCGGCTGCAGTGGACCTTGGGCGCTTTCTATACCAAGTCGCGCCAGGTCGGTTACCAATGGGTGGTGTCACCGTACTGGCCGACGCAGATTCAGCAGGCTTACGGGCAGAGCATCGAGCAGGTGTTCGGGCAGCCGCTGCTGCCGGGCAATCAGTCGATATATGAGAAGGAGCCGCTGAGCGATGAGCAGCAGGCCGGCTACGGCCAGCTCACCTGGCAGGTAGTGAAGCACTTGGCGCTCGTCGCCGGCGCGCGCGTCGCCCGCGAGACCGACAAGTACAGCATCTACATCAACGGTCCGCTGAACGGACCCAAGGCCACGCAGTTCTCCGGCGAGCAGACGGCGACGGTGGTCGATCCCAAGTACGGCATCAACGTGCAGCTCGACGATAACAACTTGCTGTACGCGAGCGCTACCAAAGGCGACCGCATCGGCGGCGTCAATCCGCCGTTCTACAACACCCCGGCGTGCAACGCGGCGCTCGCCGCGCTCGGTTATCCAAACGGCGCGCCCAGCTCCTACTCCGGCGACTCGCTGTGGAGCTACGAGCTCGGCTCCAAGAACCGCCTCCTCAACGGCCGTCTGCAGACCGCTTTCAGCGCCTTCTACATCCGCTGGTCCGATATTCAACAGATCGTGCAGGTGCCGGCCTGTACGGAAGGGTTCACCTCAAACCTCGGCAAGGCGACCAGCAAGGGCTTCGATCTGCAAATCGATGCGCTGATCGCGCAGGGTCTGAAGGTCGGCCTGAGCGTCGGTTACACGGATGCCCGCAACCAAACCACCATCACATCGGGCGGCAACAACGTCGTGGCGGACGGCCAGCAGATCAACAACTTTGCCTCACCCTGGATCGTCGTGCCGACGCTGGAGTACACCTTTCCGATTGCCACCGGCCACGACGGCTATGTGCGGCTTGATGACGTTTACCACAGCAGGAACCCGGGTCCGTATCAGCCGACCACCAATACCTCGAGCCCGACATACAATCCCTACTTTCTGCCCAATCCGGGGTACAACCAGCTGAACATGCACGTCGGCATGACCTGGAGCGGCTGGGATGTGTCGGTGTATGCGCTGAATGTCGGGAACAACCTTCCGATGCTCTACAACAACGCGCTCAACATCTTTACCTTCTACGGTGCGACGTTCACGCTGCAGCCGCGCACCATCGGAGTCACTGCGATGTACCACTGGTGAGCTATGTGGATGCGAACGCGCCTGAGAACCGGACGTCTTTGAGTGCGGCGGGCATGTACGCGTTCGTGCTCGTCGTCAGTTTGTTCTTCCTGTGGGGTGTCGCCAACAATCTGAACGACATCCTCATCAAGCAGTTCAAGAAGGCCTTCGAGCTCTCCGACTTCCGCGCCGGCCTGGTGCAGAGCGCCTTCTATCTCGGTTACTTCCTGCTCGCTATACCCGCAAGCCTCGTGACGCGTCGCTATGGTTACAAGGCGGCGCTGCTCGCGGGCCTGGGTTTCTACGCGGTCGGCGCTTTCGCCTTCTACCCGGCAGCGGCGCTGCACGCGTACCCCCTGTTTCTTGGCGCGCTGTTCGTCATCGCCTCGGGTCTCGCCTTCCTCGAGACCGCTGCGAATCCGCTCGTGACGGTGCTCGGGCCCGCAGAAGGCGCGGCGCGGCGTCTGAATCTGGCGCAGTCCTTCAACCCCCTCGGCTCGATCACCGGCATCCTCATCGGTCAGTACTTCATCTTCTCCGGCGTGGAGCTCAATGCCGGCCAGCTCGCTGGCCTCGACGACGCTGCGCGCACGGGCTACTACGCCTCGCAGTCCCTGGCAGTGCAGCGGCCTTATCTGGTGATCGGCGCCGTGGTGCTCCTGTGGGCACTTCTGATCGCGACCGTACGACTCCCGGTCGCCGCGAGTCGCAGCGATGCGACCCGCGCACCGGGCGCCACTGAGCCGCCCGCGACCCGCGATCTCTTGCACAACACCAACTTCCTGTTCGCTGTCGTGGCGCAGTTCTTTTACGTCGGCGCGCAGGTCGGGATCTGGAGCTATCTCATCCGCTACGCGCAGCAGGCGCTGCCGGGGCTGCCCGAGCGCCGCGCAGCCGACTTCCTTACGATCGCACTCGTGCTCTTCATGTGCGGCCGCTTCGCCGGCACCGCGCTCATGCGGTTCCTGTCCCCGGCCAGGCTGCTCGCGACCTTCGCCCTCGTCGCGCTCGCGCTGGCGGCGGTCGCAATGCTCTTTCCCGGACGGGTCGGCATCGCTGCCCTGGTCACCACCGGCTTCTTCATGTCAATCATGTTTCCGACCATATTCGCACTCGGGCTGCGCGGTCTCGATGACGAGGCGCGCAAGAGCGCCTCTTCGTTCCTCGTGATGGCGATCGTCGGCGGCGCGACACTCACGCTCCTCATGGGCGCGATCTCGGATGCGGCCGGCATCCACCGCGCCATGATCGTGCCGCTGCTGTGCTTTGCGATCGTGCTGGCCTTCGCCCGCTACACGCGCACGCTGCACACGGCCGTATGAGGGCCGCATCGTGGCGCGACTTTACTTCGCACTCGACTTGAAGGACGACGCGGCGCTGATCGCCGAGTACGAGCGCTGGCACCGTCCCGAGTACATTTGGCCGGAAGTGATCGCCGGGCTCAAAGCCGCCGGCGTGGCGGAGCTCGAGATCTTCCGCTGCGGCAACCGCCTGATGATGGTGATGGATGCACCGCCTGGTTTCGCGGCGGCGCATCCGGCCGCGCCCGCGATCGGGCGCGCGGCGCAATGGGAGGAGCTGATGTGGCGATTCCAGCAGTCTCTGCCGTTTGCAGAGCCCGGGCAGAAGTGGGTGCCGATGCAGCGCATCTTCTCGCTGACCGAGACCCGCAGGGAGCAGGACCGATGAGGGGCGCCCGTATCGCCTGCCTCGTGGCCGCGTGCCTCATGGCAGCGGCCGCGGCGGCGGCCGACGCCCCCAAGGGCAATGCGCCGGCCGCGTCGTCGTACCGGCCGAGCGCTGCCAACCAGGCGGCGCGGGACTGGTTCCAGGATGCGAGGTTCGGGATGTTCATCCACTGGGGCGTCTACAGCGTACCGGCGCGCGGCGAGTGGGTGATGGAGCACGAGCACATTCCGGTGAGCGAGTACGAGAGGTTCGCGCCGCAGTTCAATCCCACCCAGTTCAGCGCGCGGGAGATCGTCGCGCTCGCCAAGCGCGCCGGGATGCGCTACATCACCATCACCAGCAAGCATCACGATGGCTTCGCCATGTGGCCGACCAAGCAGAGCCGCTGGGACATCGTCGATGCGACGCCATACAAACAGGATCCGCTCAAGGCGCTCGCCACCGAGGCGCAGCGGCAGGGCATCAAGCTCTTCTTTTATTACTCCATGCTCGACTGGCACAACAGCGACTACTGGCCGCTCGGCCGCACCGGGCACTTCACCGGCCGGCCGCAGGCGGGCGACTTCAACCGCTACCTCGACTACATGAATGCCCAGCTCGCCGAGCTCCTGGGCGGGGGCTATGGCGCCATCGGCGGGATCTGGTTCGACGGCATGTGGGACAAGCCCGACGCCGACTGGAAGCCCGAACGCACCTACGGGCTCATCCATCGCCTGCAGCCAGCCGCGCTCGTCGGCAATAATCACCACCGCACGCCCTTTGCCGGTGAGGACTTCCAGATGTTCGAGCAGGACCTGCCGGGCGAGAACTCGGCGGGCTTCAACAAGGCGGGCATCTCGGATCTGCCGCTCGAGACCTGCGAGACCATCAACCACTCCTGGGGCTACACCCGCAGCGACAAGGACTTCAAGAGCGCCGCGCAGCTGATCCATCTGCTGGTGCGGGCCGCGGGCGCCAATGCCAACTTCCTGCTCAACATCGGCCCGACCGCCGAAGGCAAGGTGCAGCCGGAGTTCGTGGAGCGGCTGCAGGCAGTCGGTGCGTGGTTGGGCACCCATGGCGATACGGTCTACGGCACGCGCGCCGGGCCCATCTCCCCGCGCAGCTGGGGCGTCACCACTGCCAAGGGCAATCGGATCTACGTGCACATCCTGGCCTGGCAGGAGCCCTACCTGGTGTTACCGCCGGTCGGCGGCCTCAAGGCCGCGTGGGACTTCGACAGCCACCAGAAGGTCGAGCTCACGGACTTTCGCGGCCAGACGCTGCTCGCCGTACCACCCGCCGCGGCCGGCAGCATCGACCGCATCGTGGTGCTCGAGCGGTAGCGGGTCTCGGATGGCGGCGGCGCAAATCATCGTGCAGGGCGTGCAGGTCTCGCGACTCGGCTTCGGCGGTGCCCCAATCGGCAACCTCTACCAGAAGGTGACCGAGGAGGAGGCGCAGGCAGCCCTCGCAACAGCGCTTGGGCAAGGTATCCGCTACTTTGATACCGCGCCCTTCTACGGGCATGGCCTGAGCGAGCAGCGCATGGGACGCGCGCTCGCCGGCCAGCCGCGCGACAGTTACGTGCTCTCGACCAAGGTCGGGCGGCGCGTGAGTCGCGAGCCGCGTGGCACGCGCGCGGCGGGGGACCAGTTCGCGGTCGAGGGCACTCGCGCTGTCTTCGATTACAGCCGCGACGGCGTGGAGCGCTCTTTCGAGGCGAGTCTCGAGCGCCTCGGCGTGAGCCGCATCGACATCCTCTTTCTTCACGACATCGGCAGACTCACCCACGGCGCACGCCATGCGGAGGTGCTGCGGCTGGCTCTGGACGAGACGCTGCCGGCCATGTCTCGGCTGCGCGAGTCGGGCGCGGTGAAGGCGATCGGCATCGGCGTCAACGAAGAGGAGGTCGTCCTCGAGGTGCTGACACGCTTCCCGCTCGACTGCGTCATGCTCGCCGGGCGCTACACGCTCCTCGAGCAGCGGCACTCCGCTGAGCTCATGGCGTACGCACAGGCGCACAGCGTGAAGGTGCTGGTGGCGGGCGCCTACAACTCGGGACTCTTAGGGCCCGCGAGCGCGCCGGGTGCCACCTACGACTACGCGCCGGTCGATGCCGTCACACTGGCGCGGGCGCGCAGTCTCTACGCGGAGTGCGCGCGCGAGGGCGTGGATGTGGGCGCCGCGGCCCTGCAGTTTCCGCTGGCGCACCCGGCGGTCGCAGGCGTGGTCGCAGGCCTGCGCAGCCGCGATGAAGTCATGAGCGCCGTGACCCGCGTGCGCGCCCAGCTCCCGGCCGCACTGTGGCGGCGTCTCGAGGGCTCAGGCCTCCTGCCCCCGGGTGGGTACGTGCCCGGTGAAGCCTCATGATCATCGACGCCCACCAGCACTTCTGGCAGCTGTCACGCGGCGACTACGGGTGGCTCAGGCCCGAGGCAGGCTCTCTCTATCGCGATTATTTGCCGGTCGATCTCGCGCCACTTCTCAAGGAACACGACGTGGGCGCGACCGTGCTCGTGCAGGCGGCGCCGACCGAGGCTGAGACCCACTTTCTCCTCGGGCTCGCCCGTGAGCATGCCTTCATCGCAGGGGTCGTGGGCTGGGTCGATTTCGAGGCGGCGGACGCGGCAGTGCGCATCGCCGCGCTGGCGACCGCCGGGGCCGGCAAGCTCAAGGGGCTGCGACCGATGATTCAGGACATTCCCGACCCACGCTGGATCGCACGCCCTTCACTCGACGCCGCCTTCGAGGCCCTTGTGGCTCACGAGCTGGTGTTCGACGCCTTGGTGCGCCCCGTCCACTTGGAGGCTCTGCGCGAGCGGCTGCTGCGGCACCCGCGATTGCGCGCGGTGCTCGATCACGCCGGCAAGCCCGACATTGCGCGCGGCGCACTCGAGCCCTGGGCCGCAGCGCTCGAGCGCCTCGCCCGCGACACGGCAATCTGCTGCAAGCTCTCAGGAGTCCTCAGCGAAGCCGGGACGCGGCGCAGCCCCGCGGATCTTACGCCCTGGGTCGCGCAGCTGTTCGCAAGCTTCGGCGCCGAGCGCGTGCTCTGGGGCAGCGACTGGCCGGTGCTGAACGCTGCCGGTAGCTACGGAGAGTGGCTCGGGCTCGCGCAGCAGCTCATCGAGCGCTGCGCCCCTGGGCGTGCAGCGCAAGTGCTCTCAGGCACCGCACACCGTCTCTATCGTCTTCACTGACCGAAGGAACACATGACACAGCCCCTGCGCCTCGCGAACAAGCGCTGCCTGGTCACTGCCGCGGGTGCCGGCATCGGCCGTGCCACCGCGATCGCCTTTGCGCGTGCCGGCGCGCAGGTGCTGGCGACCGACATCGATGCCGCCGCTCTGCGCTCGCTGGCCCAGGAGGAAAGCGGCATCCGCACTCTGGTCGCGGACATGACGGATGCCGCGCAGATTACGGGTCTCGCCGCTGCGGAGCCGGCCGCGGACGTGCTCTTCAACTGCGCAGGCTACGTGCACGCAGGGACCTTGCTTGAGACCACACCTGAGGACTGGCAGCGCTCGTTCACGCTCAACGTGGATGCGATGTTCCACCTGTGTCGTGCGGTAGTGCCGGGCATGCTGACCCGTGGCCGGGGCAGCATCATCAACATGGCCTCGGTCGCCTCCAGCATTAAGGGCGTGCCGAACCGCTGCGCCTACGGCGCCACCAAGGCGGCTGTCATTGGGCTCACGCGCTCGATCGCGGCCGACTACGTGGCCCGCGGCATCCGTTGTAATGCCATCTGTCCGGGCACGGTGCGTACCCCTTCGCTGGCCACCCGCGTTGCGGCGCTGGGAGGCGACCCCGATGCCGCGTGGGAGAGCTTCATCGCACGCCAGCCGATGGGGCGCTTGGGCAAGGCGGAGGAGATCGCATCGCTCGCGGTTTATCTGGCCTCCGATGAGTCCGCGTTCGTCACCGGCACGACGCAGATCATCGACGGCGGCTGGTCGAACTAGAGAAGAGGAGGGTGCCGTGAAGCTCATGCATGTGGGTGCAACGGGACGGGAGCGACCGGCGCTCATCGCGCCAGACGGAGGGCGCGTCATGAGAGCTCTGCATACGCTCATGACCTGCCTCGCGCTCGGGGTCGCGGTCGGCGCGGCGCATGCGCAGACGCCTGCGGGCACGAACGCGTGCCAGGCGCTCATGTCGCAGGATTTCAGCCACGTGCAGGACGCACCGCTGCAGCTCACCGAGGCACGCGTCGTTCCGGCGCAGGGAAAGACGCCCGCCTACTGTCGGGTGACGGGCTACGTTTGGCCCCAGGTCGGGATCGAGATGCACCTGCCTACGTCGACGTGGAACGGCAAGTTCATGGAGGTCGGCGACGGCGGCTATGGCGGGGACATGTACCTGTTTCTGTGCGAGGGGCCGGTGCGACGCGGCTATGCCTGCATCGCCTCCGACATGGGTCACAAGGGTGCGACGACCCTGGGTCTGTGGGGTGAGAACAACCTTGAGGCGCAGGCAGACTGGGGCTTCCGGGCCACGCACGTCACCGCACTCGCCGGGCGCGCGCTGGTGGACGCCTTCTACGCGAAGCCGCCGTCGCGCTCCTATATGTATGGCTGCTCGACTGGGGGCTATCAGGGGCTGGTCGAGTCGCAGCGCTTCCCGTGGGACTTCGACGGCATCGTCGCCATTGCGCCCGACGCCGAGAGCGAAGCGGACATCAGCATGCGGCAGGTGTGGAAGTTCCGGCAGCTCCTCGATGCGCAGGGCACGCCGCTCTTCACCACGGCGGACCTCGAAGTCCTGCACAAGGCGGCGCTCGAGGCCTGCGACATGGACGACGGCGTGCGCGACGGCCTCATCAGTAATCCCTTAGGCTGCCGGTTCGACCCGGGCGTGCTCGCTTGCAAGGCCGGAGGGAGTCGCGGGTGCCTCAATAGTGCGCAGATCGCGGCCGCACGCAACATTTATGCCGGGCCACATACTACAGCCGGCGTGCCTATCTCGACGCGCGGCGTTTTCCCCGGATCCGAGATGGACTGGGGGACCGATGCGGATGCCAGCGGCGAGGTCTCGCAGTTCTTCAAGTACCTGCTTTATCGGCCGGCTGCCGGCGGGAGCTGGCGCATTGAGGACTTCGATTTCGATCACGACTACCAGCGGCTGGGCCTGGGCGCGATGTATACCGACAGCAACCCGGACTTGCGGCGCTTCAAGGCCGCGGGCGCGAAGCTTCTGGTCGCGCAGGGCGGGTACGACGGGCTGGAGATTCCAGGGGCGATATTCGACTACTACGAAAGCGTAGAGCGCACCATGGGGGGTCGCTCTGCCACTATGGACTTCTTCCGGCTGTTCCTTGTGCCGGGTATGAGGCACTGCAGCGCGGGCGACGGCGCCTTCGCGGTGGACTATCTCAGGTACCTCGAAGCGTGGGTGGAGCAGGGCCGCGCCCCCGAGCTGATGGTAGGCGCGCACGTCGACACCGACTATCTCCTCAAGCAGACGAGCGAGGAGGACGGCAGCCCGCGAGATCGCGTGTGGACGGCGGCCTTCCACCTCGCTTATCCGCTCGATGCGGACGTACCCGTGACTTTCACGCGACCCTTCTACCCGTATCCTGCGTATGCGAAGTACACCGGCAAAGGCGATTCCAAGGATGCACGCAACTTTGTGCCGGTGATCCCGCCGACGGCGCGCGCCGGAACTAACTGAGTCAGGCGGAACACATGCGGCGTGTGACGGTAATCGCGCTCGGCGCGCTGGGGCTCGCCATGAGGGCGACAGCGCCGGCGGCGCAGCCGGCTACCGCGCCGACGGCGCAGGTCTCCCGCGAGGACATCGAGTGGCTTGATATCTGGCTGCCGCACACGAACGATCATCAGCTGCCACGCGTGCTCCTGATCGGCGACTCGATCACCCGCGGCTACTACCCGGACGTGGAGAAGGCGCTCGCCGGACGGGCGTATGTCGCTCGCCTCAGCACCTCCAAGTCACTCGGCGATCCCGCGCTGCTGAAAGAGATCGCGCTGATCCTGAGCGAGCAGCGGTACCAGGTGATCCATTTCAACAACGGACTGCACGGCAGTGGTGACAGCGAAGCGGTGTACGCGCAAGCTTTGCCGTCGGTGATGGCAGTGTTCCGGCGCCATGCACCTGGGACGCGCCTGATCTGGGCAAGCACGACTGACATGCTGCCTTCGTTCGAAGGCGATCATCCCACGCTGCTGCGGATCATTGAGCGCAACCGGCTTGCCGCCCTCTGGGCCGCAAAGAACGGCATTCCCCCGAACATCTCTTCCCGATTGCCGCGCATCACCCCGAATATCACACGCGGGATGGCGTGCATTTCGCGCCGGAGGGTTATGCGGCGCTGGCCGCGAAGGTCTCATCCGTCATCAGTCAAGTGCTGGCAGCGGGCCCGGGAGGTGGACCCAGCGATAGCCCGTAGCGCACAGTAAGGGAGGTGACAGCTGGCTCGGCGGCAAGCTGGCAAAAACGGGATCCCGTGAGCTCGGTTCGATCGTCGCCGTGCCAAACAGTACCCAGAAACAGCTACGCTGCGCTACGACTTTCGGGTATGACGCGTCCTCAAGGGGTTTGAGGCGCGCGGGACTATAATTTTGTTTGTGGTGACCGATGCGCCAAAGAGTCGAGCGCTGCTATGCCTTGTCGTTTGGGCAGTCGTTGGCGCGGCGGCGGCGGCGGCCGCCCAGGTGTCGGCTAGCGCCATCCCGCAATCGCGTGTTGCACCGGAAGTCATCCACGTTCCAGTGATCGAGGGCAGCGGTCTAAGATTCAGACGCCTTTCAACCGCGGATGGCTTATCTCAGACGCGCGTCGATCAGATCGTCCAGGACGATCGCGGGTTCATCTGGTTTGGGAGCCAGTACGGCCTGAACCGGTTCGACGGCTACGAATTCAAGGTCTTCGTGCACGATCCGCGGAACGCGAATAGCCTATCCGGCGTCTTTGTCACGGCCCTCTTTAAGGACCGCTCCGGTGCGCTATGGGTAGGATGCAACCAGTTTCTCGACCGGTTCGATCCTCGCACCGAGACGTTTACGCCTATTGGCCGATTCGGCGGGGCGGTCGTGCATATTTCGCAGGATCGCAACGATACCTTGTGGCTCGCGACCGAGGACGGTCTGTACAGCCTTGACCCCACGACAGGAAAGATCACCCGCTTCGGTGCCACTCAGAACGATTCCGCCGGGCTGCCAACCCAAGTTGTCACATGGACTGGACACGACCGCAGCGGCGGATTCTGGGTCGGTACGACCGAGGGGTTGGAGAGGTTTGATCCGTCTACCGGTCACGTGACCTACCACGTGCCCATTGGACACGGCGTGCCTTTTAGACAAGGCCTGGCGGTCTCGTTCTTTGAGGATCGGCAGGGTCTGTTTTGGATTACCTACCATTTAGCTAACGGACTGGCGTTACTCGATCGTCAGTCGAACACGCTCACCCAGTATTCGTTCTATAAGAGAGAACCGTCGGCCTCCGCCGCCACGGGCGTGATGGGGATTCTGGAAGACAGCGATGGGGATCTTTGGCTGGGGTCTTTTGGAATCGGGTTACTACGATTCGATCGGCAGCGCCGCGTCTTCGTCCACTACGGTAATCGCCCTGGAGACCCTCAGAGCATCGCCGAAGACAAAGTCATCGCGTTGTTCCAGGATCGCGACGGCAACATCTGGACGGGACTTCATACGAAGGGTCCGAATGTCTTCGCTCGCAGCGCAAGCATGTTCGAGACCTTCAAACACGAGATTGGCAATCCAAACAGCCTCGGCACGGATTTCGTAAGTGCGATTTACGAGGACTCAAGTGGATCGTTGTGGATTGGCAATGATGAGGGTCTGAATCGAATCGATCGCGCCACCGGGAGTCGCGCCTTGCGGACCATGGGACTGGGTCCGAAGCCGACCGTGATTACAATCACTCAAGATCATTCCGGGCTCATATGGTTTGGCACGTACGGACACGGGCTGGTTGCTTTTGATCCGAAGACGGGTCATTCCAAATTCTATCGACACGTTCCATCGGATCCGAAAAGTCTCAGCAGCGATTCTGTGTATCGGGTGCTGGTCTCTCGCTCCGGCGTCCTGTGGGTCGGCACCGGTGACGGCTTAGACCGCTACGATGCGCAGACTGACAGCTTCACGGTGTACAAAGTCGACTGGAACAGCGCTGACGCCCAAGTCTACCTGTCAATGGCCGAGGATACGGACGGCAAGATATGGCTCGGTACCCACCATTCGGGCCTGCATCGCTTTGATCCCGCAACAGGCCAGTTCACCGTCTACAAGTCCGAACCCCATGACAAAAGCACATTACCTGACAACGCGGTCGCCTCAGTACTCCTCAGTCGCACCGGTGTCGTCTGGGCAGGCACGGAGAACGGTCTGGCCCGGCTGGACCCCGCGACAGGGCGCTTCACAGCCTATGATGCGCTGGATGGTCTGGCGGGAAACGCCATCGCCTGTATTCTGGAGGATGGGAGCGGCATGCTCTGGATAAGCACGAACCAGGGCCTATCCCGGTTCGATCCGTCCGCGCGGACATTTATCAACTACTCCGAACTGGACGGGCTCCCCGGGAATGATCTCTCGGGCTGGAACACCTGCTACGAAAGTCCCCGCGGTGAGATGTTCTTTGGGGGATTTCCCGGCGCCGTCGCGTTCTTTCCCGAAAGATTGGCAGATCCGCCAGGCTCACCCGCGGTTGTGTTGACTGACTTCAAGCTATCGGGGAAAAGTGTTCCCATCGCTTCGGATTCGCCACTCACTCAATCGATCACGTATACCGAAGGGATAACACTCTCTCACGCCCAGAATATGTTCTCGATCACTTTTGCTGGCCTAGACTACCTCAGTCCACAAACGACCCGCTACCGCTACCGGCTGGTGGGGCTCGAGCAGCAATGGAACGAAGTCGGCAGCGACCAACGGCACGCAACTTACACGGCCCTTCCCGCGGGGCGATACACCCTACGAGTGCAGGCGGCCAGGAGCCGTGGGCCGTGGAACAAAGGCGCCACACTCGCAATTGAGATCCTCCCGCCGTGGTGGGAGACGTGGTGGCTTCGAACCATAGCCGGCCTGATCATAATGCTGGCGGCTTGGCTCTTTTATCGACTGCGGATTCGTCAGGTCTCGCGACAGCTCACAATTCGCATGGAGGAGCGGTTGGACGAAAGGACACGGATCGCACAAGAACTACATGACACAGTCCTCCAGGGCTTGGCCAGCGCATCGCTACAGCTTGAGGTCGCTGACCGCCAGATCGCCGGAGATGCGACAGCGAAACCAGTGGTACAGCGCGTTTCGCAACTCTTGCGACATCTGAGCGATGAGAGTCGCCAAACGGTCCGCGGCCTTCGTCTGCGGCAGTCGGAGGAGGAGAATCTGGAACGCGCGTTGACACAAATCTCAAAGGACCTGGCGGCCCCCCGCAAGGTCAAGTATCAAGTGGTTGTCGAAGGCACACCGCGCTCGCTGCGGCCACTTGTACGAGACGAGATCTATCGCATAGGAGGGGAAGCGCTCGCAAATGCATTCAGCCATGCGCGCGCTTCGACGGTTGAGACCGTGCTGGAGTATGGGCGAGATCACTTCCGTCTCCTCATCCGTGATGACGGCAGAGGAATTGACCCTGAGGTCTTAAAGGGCGGGCGCGAAGGACATTTCGGGTTGTCAGGTCTGCGTGAGCGTGCCTCTAGAATCGGGGCTCGGCTTAAGATCAGAACCGCCCCGGGGGCGGGCACTGAAATTGACATGCTTGTGCCTGCTGCCGCAGCCTTCGAGCATCCCGCCCCCCGCGGGCTGATGGATTGGATTGCGAAGCTCTATTCTCGGGGTGGCAGGCCGTGAGTCCCTCTGAACGAATCCGAATCCTCTGTGTCGACGACCACCCTCTTTTCCGCGAGGGGATCGCGACGGTGGTTGCGAATGAAGACGATCTGGAACTGGTCGGGACAGCAGGCACGGCTAAGTCGGCTCTTGAGGAATACAGGAAACACCGGCCTGATGTCACGCTCATGGACCTCAGGCTTCCTGATATGAGCGGAATTAGCGCCATCGCGTCCATCCGGGACGAATTTTCTGATGCCAGGGTGATCGTCGTGACGACGTTCGAGGGTGATTACGAGATCCAGCGTGCACTGACAGCGGGAGCATTCGGCTATGTCTTGAAGAGCGCCCCGCTCGATGAATTGGTCGGAGTCATCCGCAAGGTACATGCCGGACGCAAGCATCTTCCTGCCATTGTGGCTGAAAGCCTGGCTGTTTACGTCGGGGGAGATCCGCTCACGGAGCGCGAGGTCGAGGTTCTGAGGCGAATTGCCGAGGGCGATCGCAATCGAGATATTGGTGAGCACCTGGGCATCGCGGAGGACACCGTCAAGGTGCACGTCAAGCGCATCATGGACAAACTTGGGGCCAAGGATCGGACCCAGGCGGTTGCAATCGGAATTCGTCGCGGCGTCATCACCCTCTAGGCGGCCTCGTAACTCAATAGAAGTACTCGAACGTACCTGCTTGGCAGGACGTCCGTTCTGTTTGCGGCGCCTACACTTCGTTCATTCCCGCGGGGAGGCGCCATGGCCCTGCAACGGAGTTTCTCGGGTTTTCCCACCGGTCACCCCGGCCTTGCGTTACTGCTCCTCCGGCTTGTCGTGGGCGGTGCCGCGAGTTTGCAAGCATGGATGCTCATCAGCACCAACCACGGAGCGTTGAGTACTAGCGTTATTGTGGCTGCCTTGCTGGCCTTCGTCGCCGGCCTCGCACTCATCATCGGTTTCATGACGCCGATCGCCGGTGTACTGCTCAGCGCTGGGGGCTTATTTCTGACGGTAGACGCGAGCACGGCCTGGCATTTGTCGCTGTTTGAATCAGGCCTGGCGCGTATCGAGTTCATTGCGATCTCGGCAGCTTTGATCCCCCTAGGTCCGGGCGCCTTCTCACTGGATGCGCGACTGTATGGACGCCGCGAAATAGAAGTGAACGGCAATGGCTCATGAACGCCGCGCTTCGGGACGCGGCATGGCAATTGGAGCGCGAGCCTTCAACTACCGGCCTCGTATCGCGAACGAATACCCAAACGAGTTAGTCCCATATCCCCTCTTGTCGTGACGCCGGCTCATCGCCGCCGCAGTACCGTTCACCCGTGCCCGATTTTTGCGCGGCATCTAATTTTGAAGATCTGCCGTTTGCGCTGTCCGTACAAAGGGGAATAGACATGAAAGAGCTTTACGGTATTGGCACGGCCGCGGCCGCGCTGATCGTCACGATTCTGCTGCTGGGGAATAGCCAGAAGGTTGTCGCCGCGCCGCCAACGGGCATCAAAAACGTCGTGTTGGTGCATGGTGCATTTGCCGATGGCTCCGGCTGGGAAGCCGTCGCCAGCATCCTGAAGAGGGACGGGTACAAGGTGTCGGTGGCGCAGCCCCCGGAGACCTCCTACGCCGAGGACGTCAAGTACGCAAGGGCGGCGGTTGACGCCATGGACGGGCCGGTGGTCCTCGTCGGCCACAGTTATGGCGGGTCTATCATCACCGAGGCCGGCAACGATCAGAAGGTTTCAGCATTGGTCTACATCGCCGCCTTTGAGCTCGATGAAGGTGAGAGCTGTGCGTCGATCGAACAGGCCGTGCCACAGGCCTCCAAAGCGTTCAAACCGGACAGCAGCGGTAACTGGTGGATAGAACAGGCGCAGTTCGCAGCTGACTTCGCGGCGGACATACCGCCGGAGAAGGCGTGGTTCATGGCTATCTCGCAGGTGCCGATCTCGACTGATTCGTTTACTCACAAGGTCACGTCGCCCGCCTGGAAGACCAAGCCCAGCTGGTACATGGTTGCCGGCGCAGATCGGTCGATCAATCCCGAGCAGGAACGCATGATGGCGAAGCGCGCCCATGCCAAGACGATCGAAGTGAATTCCAGCCACGTGGCCTACATGTCCCATCCGAAGGAGGCAGCCAAGCTCATCGAAGAGGCTGCCACCTCCGCGAGTGTCAAGCAGTAACCGAGAGGAGGAAGGTCCCATGAAACCCAGCATCGTTTTTTCCCACGGGATCTGGGCCGATGGCTCATGTTTCCAGAAGCTGATACCGAGCCTGAGGGCGGAGGGGCACCAGGTGATCGCCGCTCAGTATGGCCTCGACACGCTTAAAGGCGACGTCGATGCGACCATCCGCTCATTCGGACGAGTCAGCGGTCCGATTGTACTTGTCGGACACTCCTATGGCGGAACCGTCATAACGCACGCCGGCGTGGACAGGCGCGTAGCGGCCTTGGTCTATATCGCGGCGCTGGGGCCTGATGAGACTGAGACATCGCAGGGACAGCAAGACAAATTTCCCCAAACAGACGTCTTCAAGCATATCGAAGTCGCAGACGGCCGCGTCTGGATGAAACCGGACGGCGTCTCCTACTTCGCCGGCGACCTGACTCCCGAGGAGCAGGGCGTCGTCTGGTCCACTCATTTCGCGCCGGCCGCTGATCTGTTCACACAGAAGCAGCTGGATGGCGTCGCATGGCGGTCAAAGCCGAGTTGGTCGATCGTGGCCACCCAGGACCGCACCGTCCATCCGGATCTGGAACGCTTCGCCGCGAAGCGCATGGGCGCCAAGACCGTGGAGGTCGCCTCCAGCCATGTCCCCATGCTCTCCCACCCCAAAGTCGTGCTCGACGTAATCCGCGACGCCGCAAGAGCGGTGTCATAGCTGCAACGAAGGACGGCCGGGCCATAGCGCCCGGCTGTCCACGCGCCCGCTGAACCAGGCACGTTTGAGGAGGATGCCATGAAGAATCGCATCACCATAGAAGGCCGGAACGGCGCGTTTGGCGCCTATATCGCTCGCCCGGAGACCGCGCCGGCCCCCGCCGTCGTTGTTCTACATGAGGTGTTTGGCGTGAATGCCGACATCCGCGAGAAGTGCGAGGAGTTGGCCGAGCAAGGCTTCATCGGAGTTGCGCCGGAACTATATTGGCGTCAAGAGACGGACGTCGACCTCAGCGTCCGTTCAGAGCCAGACTGGCAACACGGTCTTCGCCTCAATCAAGCCTATGACCGAGACGCCGGTGCCAAGGACATTAAGGACACCGCCAACACCGTGGCCAAGCTTCCTGAGTGCACTGGCAAGGTTGGCGTCTTGGGCTACTGCATCGGGGGCCTGATGACTTTCTTGACGGCTGTGCGCTACGGCGTCGACGCTGCAGTCGCCTATCACGGTGGTGACACAGAGAAGTATCTGGGCGAGGTTGACGGTCTGCACGCGCCTCTACTGATGCATCTTGGCGAGGAAGACGAGTTCATTTCCAAGTCTGCACAAGCCCAGATCAAGGCGGCACTCGCCGGCAAACCCAACGTGACCATCTACAGCTATCCGGGTCAATGGCACGCCTTCACCCGGCTTAATGGCGCACACTACAACGCCGCGGCGGCAGCGCTTGCCAACGGGCGGACGAGCGAATTTCTCATTAGACAACTGCGGTAAATTTCGGCGGGTCCATGTCCGAGCTCGAGCGGCCGCTACCACGTTCGTCCTTTGGTTTCATGATTTTTCCTGCCCAATAGTCGTGTGCGATTTCGTCGCGTTAGCTGTGGGCGAGTGGCGCATGACCGACATTCGATGGGTAAATGTAGACCGACCCGAACGGCCTACTTGCCGTAACCGTGCGCGATCTGTCCTACCAGGACCGCGAACGGCATAGCCAGCGCCTCATAAACCGCGCCGGCATCCGGCCGGCCGTTGTCTTTGAGAATCTCAATGGCCAACGTCGCATAATCGGACAGGATCACTCCAGACTGCTGCATCCGCAGCAGTCCGGCCTCATGCTTGGACGGACTGAACGTGCCGCAGGCGTCTACCGGGACATACGCCTCGTAGCCCTTGCCGATAGCGGTGATTGCCGGAAAGGCCGCGCACACTTCCAGAGACAGACAGGCAAATATGAGCTTCTTTCGACCCGTTGCTTCAATCGCCGCAGCCACCTTCGGGTCGTCCCAGGCGTTTACGGTGCTCCGATCGATGATCTTGGTGTCAGGAAGGGCCGACACCAACTCCGGAAAGGTCGGTCCCCACATGCTGTCGCGCGCGGTCGTCGTGACGACGGTCGGTACCTTCAGTACGCGCATCGCCCTGGCAAGTGAGACCACGTTGCTCTTGAGCTCGGCAAGCGGGATATCACGAACGCCCGACAGCAGGCCCACCTGGTGGTCGACGAGAACTAGAGCGGCGTTGTCCGAAGTGAGAGGAACGTATGGGGTGTCTTTTGCACTCATGGATAACTCCTTTGGAGTAACGGTGGTTGGTTGCGCAAACCTACCCTGTTGACCGGCCCGTCAGAAGACCGCAGATTGCGAACGATTCGTCCAATCGGTTGAACAGCCGCAGACCGCGACGGGTTTATGCTGCGCGAGGTGTTTATGCTCAACCTGAATGACTTCTTCTATTTTGTGCAGGTGGTCGAACGCGGGGGCTTCACGGCGGCAGGCCGGACTCTCGGCATGCCCAAGTCCACGCTGAGCTACCGCATGCAACAGCTGGAATCGGAGCTCGGGGTCCGCTTGCTCAATCGCAACTCACGACACTTCCGCCCAACCCAAGCGGGGGAGGAGTTCTATAAGCATGCCCTGAGCATGGTGAGAGTGGCTGAAGAGGCGGAGGCTCTCGTGCGCCATCGAGTCAAGGTGCCTTCCGGGGTCGTACGATTTACCGCTGCCATAGGCACGGCTCAATTCGCGCTGCGCGAGATCGTCATGAACTTCATGCGGGAGCACCCCCTGATCAATCTCGTCGAGCACGTGACCAGCCGACCGGTCGACTTGCTAGTCGAAAACATTGATATCGCTATCCGTGCTCACTCGGGTGCGCTACCGGACTCCACACTGGTGCGCCGCACGTTGGCCACGGCACCCTGGATTCTTGTTGCAGGGTCTGAGGCTCTCAAGAAAAGGGGATCGCTACAGGCGCCTCAGGACCTTGAGCAGTTCCCTTCTCTCGCGGTGTGGAGGTCGAACATCAGCACCGCATGGCGTCTGCGGGCGCAGTCCCGAGCGCAGGGAGGCGCGAGTGAGGTGATTCTTCCCTTGACGCCCCGGCTCATCAGTAACGACCTGTCCACTCTCAAGCGCGCGGCCGTCCAAGGAATGGGAATTGTCGCCCTGCCTGCATACATTTGCAAAACCGAGCTGCGCAGTGGGGAACTAACACGGGTTCTGCCGGACTGGATTGCGGATGAATCCACCTTCTCCGCTTTACTCCCGCACCGCAGAGGACTGCTGCCCGCCATTCGTACTTTCGTCGATTATCTTGCGCGCCACCTGCCCAAGTACGTGGCGGTTTAGCCTGATTGGTATCGCAGCGTTCGCATGGCGGGGCAGGGCAGTTGGATGCGTTCGGATCCATACGGAGGCCGTTCAGCGTTCCGGAGGTTGCAGAAGGAAGGTGGTATCGGGGACCCGCGACCGATCGCATTCCCGCGATTAGCAAGGATGTGATATTACGCGACGCACTCAGGAGCGCGTCCAGTCGGCGTCACTCACGGAACCGGTCCCGTGCGGCTGGGCGCGCCGAACACCGACCCGCCGCGTGCAACGCGCTGCTGACCAAGCCGGACCCTCAGGCCGGAAATACCGATTGGGAGAAGTTGCCGCGGCGATTTCGTGAGCGCTTCCAAGTGTGTTCGCAGTCCCTATGCCGTTTCGTCAGTGACCGTTGCTGCCCCCAGCGCTGCTGCCCGCGCGCTCCAACTCGAGCTGATCCGATACTGAGGTGACGCCGGGAACCCGGCTCGCGACGCGTTTGGCTTCCACTATCGAATCGTCGCTCCAGACGTAACCGCTTAGGCTGAGCTTGCCGTCGTCGGCCTGAACATCTACGTGCCTGAAGAAGAACACCGGATCGCTGTCGAGCGCGCTCTCCACCTTGTTTGCGAGTGCGCGATCGGCTTCGATCTGTGCCGCAGATCTTGGAGGCGTGCTGGCGCATGCCGCGGCGAGTAGGACTACTGAAAGCCCCGCTAACAGGCGGGGAAAGTGTGCGTGAAACAATGAGCTCATGCTGATGACTCCTCTTGATGGCAGGCCACTACTGCCTGTAGGAGAGGACTCTGCGCGCTGAGTCGCGCGCGTGGATGTCAAATCAACGGTTGATCGTGTCAGTTGTGACAGTGGGCAGGCCCGTTCGCGCTACTGCGCGCTGCACCGCCGCACGACCCGTAGCCAAGACCCAGTCCTGGCAATCTGGCGAGCATTCATAGGTCACGGCCGCATCGCTGCCGTGCACGCGGCGTAGTGCTGTTCACGAACCCATGACCGAGGATTTCGCGCCTCGCGCCTCGCGCATCGATCAGGGGAATTCACCGCGCGGCATATGCCCAAAACTGGATGCCCAGAAAGCCGTTGCTAAGCCGACGGAGGCCAATTGAGCGCTACAATTCTGAGGGTGTACGAGAGGCGCTTGTCGAAAAGAAAGTCCGGACTCGCCGCCAGAGCATGCGTCCGAGGCTGGCTGCTTCGAGCGACTCTCTTTCGGTCGAGTTCCGCGAGCTAACTACGGAGGCCGATGTATGACGGCAATTCAGCTGACGGTGAACGGGAAAGCAGTGCTTGTCTCCGTGGATGATCCAGACGTGCCGCTGCTTTATGTTCTTCGTGACGATCTCGGACTGCACGGCCCACGCTTCGGCTGCGGGCTCGGTCAATGCGGGGCTTGCACGGTTCATATTGACCGCGTGGCTGTGCGCTCGTGCGTCATGCCACTGTCCGCGGTCAAGGGTAAGGTCGTAACCCTCGAAGGCCTTGGCACGGAAGCGAAGCCGCACCCACTGCAGCGCGCCTTCATCGAGGAGCAGGCCGTGCAGTGCGGCTACTGCGTCAATGGCATGATCATGCAGTCTGCCGCCCTCCTGGCACGCACCCCCAAGCCCACTGCAGATCAGATCCGGCAGGAACTCGCGGCAAACCTGTGCCGCTGCGGAACGCACCTGCGGATCGTCCGTGCGGTGCAGCGCGCTGCCGGGGTTTGAGGGAGAACTGGCGATGTACTCATTACTGAATCGACGCTCGGTGCTGAAAGCATCGGGGGCGCTGGTGGTTACGTTTACTTTGATGCCGCGGTTCAGCGTGGCGGCACCTGCCGGCGCAGCAAAGCCTGTCACAGTGGATGTGGTCGATAGCTATCTTGCGATCGGCTCGGACGGCAGGATCACGGTCTACTCCGGTAAGGTCGATCTCGGTACCGGCGTACGCACAGCGCTCACGCAGATCGTCGCCGATGAGCTCTATGTGCCGCTTGATCACGTCACAGTCATTCAAGGCGACACCCTGCTCACACCGGATCAAGGACCGACCTACGGTAGCCTGTCCATTCAGAACGGCGGGGCGCAGCTACGGCGCGCCGCTGCCACGGCGCGCCGCGCACTGCTCGAGAAGGCGGCGATAAAATTAAATACCGATGTATCGACGCTCTCGATCCGCGATGGGCTGGTCGTTAGCCAAAGCGGCGGCAAGGTTCCGTTCGGTAGTCTCGTTGGCGGCAACACGCTGTCCCTCAAGCTTGACGCGAGCGCGCCACTAAAAGCGCCTGCGGACTTCAAGCTGGTCGGCAAGCCAGTTCCTCGCCTGGACATCCCGGACAAGGTGACGGGTCGGTTCACCTTCATGCAGGACTTCAAAACGCCGGGCATGTTGCATGGCAGGGTCATCATGCCGGCAGCGCTCGGCGCGACGCTCGTCAGCTATGACGAGAGCACCATCCGCGACATCCCGGATGTTGTGAAGGTCGTTCGTATCGAGAATTTCCTCGGGGTGGTCGCCAGGAGCGAGTGGAGCGCCATAAAGGCAGCCCGGCAGCTGTCGGTCAAGTGGACGGCCTGGAACGGCCTGCCGGTGCAAGCTCAGATCTGGGAACACGTCCGCAGCACGAAGATTCTCAAGGACGACATCACGAGCAACAACGGTGATGCTGCCTCTGTCTTCGCCGCAGCGCCGCGCAAACTCGCCGCAACCTACAATTTTGCGATTCACACCCATGGCTCTATTGGTCCCTCGTGCGCGGTAGCCGAGTTCAAGGACGGTAAACTCACGTGCTGGACCGCCTCGCAGTCGACCCATAATCTGCGCAAGCAGCTGGCTGCGATGCTGGGCGTGACGGACGAGAACGTTCGCTGTATCTATATCGATGGCGCGGGTTGCTATGGCCGTAACGCCCATGAAGACGCCGCCGGCGATGCCGCGCTCCTGGCGCGCGCCGTGGGTCAGCCGGTCCGGGTTCAGTGGATGCGCGCCGACGAGCATGGCTGGGATCCAAAAGGTCCGCCGACAATGCTTGATATGCGCGCCGCACTGGATGCTGACGGGAAAATACTCGCCTGGGAATCTGAACTCTTTATTCCGAATGGAGGCGCTGGCTTTGTGGCCCTAGTCGGCGCGGATCACGCCGGACTAAATAGCCTAGGGCAGCTGAGCCCTGGGGGAGTCACCAACGACCTCGCGATCCCCTACACGATTCCTAATGTGAAGACCACGGCCCATCGGCTCGAATCGACACCCTTCAAGCCATCGTGGATCCGCTCGCCTGGGCGCTTGCAGAATACTTTCGCCAACGAGTCTTTTTTCGATGAGCTCGCCGCAGCAAGCGGGGCCGACCCGCTCCAACTGAGGCTCCAATATCTGCACGATGCTCGGGGCGCAGAAGTTCTCGAACGGCTCGCAGTGCTTAGCAACTGGCGCCAACGGCCAAAGCCTGACCGGCAGGGCGAGATCGTCATCGGCCGGGGACTCGCGTTCGTCAAATACGAGCTCGTACGGACTTACGTTGGCGTGGTAGCCGAAGTACAGGTTAATACCAAGTCGGGCGAAATCGCCGCCAAACGCTTCTATGTTGCACATGACTGCGGCCAGATCATCAACCCCGACGGACTGCGGAACCAGATCGAGGGCAATGTCGTCCAGACCGTTAGCCGCGTGCTCAAGGAGGAAGTGAGCTTCGATCGCTCGATGGTGACGAGCCTGGATTGGGGGAGCTATCCGATTCTCACGTTTCCCGAAGTGCCCGAGGTGACCATCGATCTCATCGATCGCCCCAATGAAGTACCCTGGGGCGCTGGCGAACCATCGGCAGCAGTCGTGCCCGCGGCTGTCGGTAACGCGGTGTTCGATGCGATTGGCGTACGGCTGCGCTCTGTCCCGTTCACGCCAGCCAAGGTCAAACTGGCAATGGGGATCAGCTGAGCATTCGGTTCGTTCAGGATGCGCACCTACCTATTCGCCGAGCAACAACGCCGAGCTGTTGACCGGGCCTAAGCGTGCCGGTGAAGGGTGAGTGTTGAACCTCGCGCGGCGGCGTGCTGTGGCTTGTGTGTCGCCTTAGGGGAAGAGCGCCACTGCTTGCCCATTCAACCGCGGGTATCTCACCACAGCACCGAGGCATCGACCGCTCGCAAAGTCGAAGCCTACGACCTCGTCCTGCGCGACACAGTAGAGCGTGCTGTCGGGACCAAACCGCAAACCGCGGGGTCTGCGGAACTCGGCCGAGCCGCCGGCCGAGAGCACCCGGATGAGTTGGCCGTCTGCTGCCCCATATTCCCGAACGCTCGTCACTGCGTTAGGTGAACCGAAGGGGTGTTCACTCGCGACCAATATGTTTCCGTTGGGTGCGACCGCCAGGTCGAGCGGGCTGAGCTCCGGATCGAAGACCAGTTGCGTCGGAATGCGATTCTGCCCCTGTGCAAACGCGACGATGGTGTTGTCGCCTTTCCCATTTGGATCGACACCAGAGGCCAGGAAGAGTGTGCCATTGCCGCTGAATCCAAACCCGCGAGGATACGGTACGATCCCTGTCGGAAGAATGCGCTCTCCGGCGCCGTTCAGCGTTGGCGAGAGGGCCATGATCGTGCGCGCGCTGCGCAATCCGACGTAGTATCGGCCATCGGGTCCGAAAGCACCCCCGCCCGGGTTCAACTTCGGGAGAGGGCCGCTGTCTCGTACGACTTCCCCGTGACGATCGAGCGCCAGGATTCGATCGCTGCCGCTGTTGAGATAGAGAAGCTCATTCTGTTCAGCGACGGCGAGCCCGCGCGGGTCGGAAATGCGCCGGTCGCTGCTGAAGGCGCCGAGCGACGTGCCCGTGCGATCGAAAGCAAGGAGCATTCCGTACCCGTCACCATTGACTCCCGCTGCGCTTGTGACGAGGAATGGCATGAAATGGAACCCTCGTCAGGAAGGCGCCGTCGCCAGTTGTCGATCTGAGGTATTGTCCATCCACAGCGCGGTACGCACGGAGTCTGACGCTCACAGATTAGCAGGTCAAGATGAGTATCACCCCAGGAGCTCCGTGGCCTTTCTCGCGAGCGCGCTCGCGCGGCGTGCGAATGGAGTTCCGGAACATGCTTCGCCACTCACGCCTTCGCTGATGTTGGTTAAGCCAGAATTCGGCCCCCTCTACTTGCTGAGCTGCTCCAGCGCCCCGACCCAGTTCTCAACGTGATAGGCAGATGCAAGTTTTGCGCCCCTCACTGTGAACACGTCGATCGACATGGTCTTAAAGCTTCTGCCAGTGGGCTTCGCTCCAAACAGCTCGCGCTCAGGTGTCCCGGTCGCTTCCCCCCGTACTACGATCTGATCGCCCGAAACCAGAATGTCCTTGATCGACCAGCGCAGATCCGGGACGGCGGCGCCGATCATCTTGAAGACCTCGGCTAGCTGGTTGCGGTTAAGCCAGTCATCGTTAGTCGAATACGATTGATAGTCGGGGTTGGTCGCTCTAGCCAGGAGGGCCACAACATCTTTCTTCGCCGGTTGATTCAGCGCGTCATAGAGGGGCGCGACAATCGCTCGCGCCTGTTCTGGCGTCAGAGGTGCGCCGGCGAGGGGCTCGGGAAAAGAATTGCCAAACATCGGTCGACCACTTACTGACTCTCCTCGCGTCGCCTCATCCTGCAGGACATCCCAGTGTTCCATGAGCACTCCGTTCTTCATGATCAGGATGTCAGCAGCGACCCAGTTGTGCGACCGACCGTTACCGGAAAAGCGGCCGTGCAGCATCACAAAGTCATCTTGGGCGAAGATAAGGGAATTGTCGTAGTGGAGCGTGGGCGGCGCCGCCCGGACGAGGTTGAACAAGCCGTCGCGGCCGGGGGGTATGTGGGCGCTGTGCTGAATGTAATCGGGCGACCAGAATTTTTCGGCCGCCGGGTAGTCGCGCTTGTTGAACAAAGCCTCGAATGCTTCCAGGACAATCCTCTTGTTCTGCTCAGGCGAGTAGCCACTCATATGGGCCTCCGTTTGGCTCGTGTATCTGACGGCATTGGAGGTCAGAGCACCCGCCCGCAAAGGGTGCCGCGTCCTCGGGGCCTGTTTCCTGGCAACCGCAATGCCTTCAGCGCAATGCATAGATAATATGACCGGTCGTCTTGGATTAGCAAGACCATTTCGGCGCTGAAGAAGCGCCGTGGACGAACTCAAAGCCAGTCCTACGACAGTTCGCCCAAGCAGGTTGAACGCGACTGACTCAGGTAGTGATGCTTGAGAACACGACCTTCACGAAGCACTCGAGTGCTCTTGGTTTCTTCTCGAGGCGGGTTCGCAAAATCGCGCCCTCGTAAGAGTCGATCAGGAATGCGGCTAAGTCGTCCGCCGGCAGATCCTTACGTATAGCGCCTTGGCGCTGCCCCTCCGCGAGGGTAGAAGAAAGCTCCTCTCCCCAGACGTTCAACACCCGACGGAGACTCTCGCGAATCTGCGGGGTATCGACAGACACCTCGGCCATGAATTTCCCGACCAAGCAGCCGTCTTTGCAGCAAGAGAAATACGCATTGAGAGCTGCGAAATGCCTTTTGAGGCGCGCAAGAGGCGCAATCGCGGGGTCGGTTAGAACACTTCGATCAGTCACGCCCTTGCCGTATTCGGTAACAATTTCAGCCGCCAAAGATTGCTTACTTTTGAAGTGATTGTAAAACGAACCCTTGGGAACGCGAGCCGCCTTAGTGATGTCTTCGACACTGCACGCGCTGAAGCCTCGCGCGATGAACTCCCTCATGGCGGCTTTGAGAATGGCATTACGCGTAGAGCGGCGAGGCAAGCTATTTCCTTTGGCGGCTTTTCTTGTCCGCAGCACATCGAAGTTCAGCGGCAGCTCCAGCGAATGGCAGCAGGGAGGGGCGCATCTTCGTGAGCAGACGTGTCACGTACGAAGCGTGCCTTACATTCTTGCGGTCAGTCGAGCACGAATCCTCTGGAGTTCGGCCGCAAAGTTCGAGCCTATGTTGACGAGAATTCATTTGAACTAAGAGTTATATCACTTTTAAGAGTAAAGACTTTGTGCCCGAGGTGAGGATCCCAACCTCGGCTGCAAACTTCACCGCAATCATTGTCTTGTCGCGGTAAACTTTTTGGGTTGCCCGCAAACTTACCCAGCATTTGAACGCACTGGCACGACATCCCCTGATCCTGCGTGTTGTCCGTTGGCACGAGGTTCCAAAAGGACGCGATGCTCGCGTACCCGTCGCGAGAGCGTGGTCACACACACTTAGGCCGGTGTTGACCCTTTGTAGACGATTGGTGGTCTACAGAGCGGTCGTTGGTGGTTGTGAAAGCGGACACTGCGCCAATAAGATATCGCTTATGTTTTGGCTCCCCCAAAGCAGGGCGAACCCTGCTCCCGTGTGATAGTCCCTGCCCATGAACATTGAGCTCTCGCCGATCGAGGCACGCGTTATCGGCTGCCTCATCGAGAAACAGATAACGACACCCGACCAGTATCCGCTGTCATTGAACGCACTGGTCAATGCGTGTAACCAGAAGAGTAACCGCGATCCGGTCACTTCGGCGGATGAGGCGGTGATTCAGACGACCCTGGATCATCTGATCAGGAAGCACCTCGTGATCGAGAAGTCAGGCTTCGGCAGTCGGGTGCCGAAGTACCAGCACCGGTTCTGCAACACCGAGTTCGGGGCACTGAAGTTCACGCCGCAGGAGCTCGCGATCGTCTGCGAGCTGCTCGTCCGCGGGCCGCAGACCCCCGGGGAGCTGCGCACCCGCGCGGCCCGCATGGCGTCCTTTTCCGAGGTGGGGCAGGTCGAGACGGCGCTTGAGAGCCTGAGCAGCCGCGCGGATGGGCCGTTCGTCGTGCGGCTGCCGCGCGAACCCGGTCGCCGCGATTCGCGCTACGCACACCTGTTCAGCGGAGCCGTCACGATTCCCGCCCTCACGGAGGAGTCGATCAGGGAACCTTCAATGGCCTCGGCGCCCGCGCCTTCCCGCCTCGAGCGTTTGGAAGAAGAGGTGCGGCAACTGAAGGAAGAGCTGACGCACATCAAGGCGCGGCTGCCACCTGAGTAGACAGATACCTTTGCAGTGGCGTCATCTTGGTTGCGTCTCGAGCATCGTTCCAACGTCCGCTAGGTAGAAAATCGAGAGCTCTGCTCGCCTGGTGGGAGTTGGCCGCCTGCCTCCGGATTGGCCTCCTGATTGCGGACCTTCACCACGAAAACACGGAGGCGTCGGTAAAGGTCGCTTGGTGACCCGAAACTGCCTGTCATAAATAGCGGCTATCCTGAAGCGAAAACCGCAGCGGGGTGCCGACGTCACGACAATCTCAGCTGGTGGCCAAGTTCACGATGGCGTCCGCATGGATGCCGGCGCAGTCGATAAGCGGAAATTCTGCGTCTCGTTCGTTGAAGACCAGTGCGAGATCGGTGCCTCCAAGCATGATTGCCTCGATGCCAGATTCCTTAAGCAACCGTTTGCTGACCGCCGCGAAAACCGCGCGCTGAGCTTCTGTAACGATGCCGGACGCTGCCATCGCAACATAGGCCTGGTGCACATCTTCCAGATCCTGGCCGCTGGGCGGGACGACTTCCACACGGGAAACGCCTCCATAAAGGCGCGTCTCCATCACCGTGCGGGTTCCAAGGATGCCTATCCGTTCGAAGGCTCGTTGTTCAATGGCTCGGTTAACTTCGGAAATCATGTCAACAACGGGCAGCACAGACGACGCCTTGAACGCGTCGATACAGAAGTGGCCGGAGACGGACGTGATAGCGACACACTCGGCCCCCGCCGCCGCCAAGCGGTTGGTCAGCTTCATATAGATGGCGACTTGGGTAGCGGCGTCATTACTTGCGAGATTCCCGAGGAGCGTTGGTGTGTCGGCATGCACGATCGTCAGCTCAAGCGCCGCCTTCTTGCTGGCAAATGTTGAAATCAGGCGTCGATAGTAAAAATCAGTCGCCGCAGGGCCAATCCCTCCGATTAGGCCAATATGCATTTACCAGCTTTCCACGAATCAATACCCGGTCGCGGCCACCCAACCTGAGCTTACGCCGGCGCGGACCACTCCCGAGCGCCCTTAGATCGTCGCTTGAGAGTGCTATTCCCGCTTGCGGTTTGCCTGCCAGCGCGGCCTCGCACCGGATTCTGCGTGGAGGCGCACACGTCGTCGCAATAATCTGAAACAGCCACGCTAACGTCTAAGGTTGTGCCCCTTCGGCCAACGCATAACACTTGACGACGGGTAGTGATCAAAGAAGCGGTGTTTCAATCAAGTTGACCGAGGCACAACATGAACATGAACAGGGAGCTTGACTCTGGCACACAGACCGATGATAGCGAGCGTCCACGGTCCACTGACGACATAGCGACGGCAGGTTGCGTGGCCCAACACGACCGACGGAGCGCGCTCAGACTACTCCTCGGAGCACCCCTGGCGGTCGCCTGCGTCAGCCTGGGCGCGCCCGACGCTACGCAGGCGGCCGCGCTCACCAAAGAGGAGCGGGACGGTCTCTCGCCCGATCAGGTTATCGAACGGTTGAAACAGGGCAATGAGCGCTTTCGCAGCGGCAAGATGCAGAACCACGACTACCTGGCACAAAAGCGGGCGACCGCCAGTGGTCAATACCCCGCAGCGGCGATTCTCAGTTGTATCGACTCGCGCGCCCCCGCCGAAATCCTCCTCGACGTGGGCATCGGCGATACCTTTAACGCACGTGTCGCGGGGAATATTGCCAACGACGATCTGATCGGCAGCCTTGAGTTCGCATGTGCCGCGGCCGGGGCCAAGGTTGTGGTTGTGATGGGTCATACGGCCTGTGGAGCCGTCAAGGGCGCTATCGACAACGTCGAACTGGGTCACCTCACCGCGCTGTTGGACAAAATCAAGCCGGCCATCCCGACGACGACGTTTACCGGCGAGAGAACCAGCAAGAACGCCGCGTTCGTGGATGCGGTTGCGACCACAAATGTGCGCCGCACTGTGAATGAGGTGCGCTCGCGAAGCAGCGTGCTCGCCCGCCTCGAAAAGGAGGGAACAATCAAGATCGTCCCTTCGATGTATTACCTCGTCGGGGGGCGGGTCGAATTCCTCGAGTGACGGCTCGACGGAGACAGCAACGACACGTTTAAGAAGTTCCATTACTCGCATGCGCGAACGCGCACGAATTCAATTTGCGTGCATCAGCCAGAGCGGCCATTAGTCCTTGGCGCGCGCGGCGTCCAGATCGCGTTTCAACTGCTCTGCCCACTGCTGGGCGGCGATGCAAGGCATTTCGATTGCGCGGCCTCGCCAACGGTTGCCGATAGTCATTCCGGAAACAGAAACTGCACTAACAATTCCAGTGTCCAATGGGCCGAGCCGGGAGGCGCCACGACGTTGTAGTAGGTGGTCGCCTGCAGATTGACGGACTGATGGCCGAACTTTAAGAGCTGACCCATCCCCAGAGAAATCGGCACGGTCCAGCGCCCATCGCCGCTCGCTTCCCAGTTCGCGGTAATTGTCGGCGAAAAGCTCAGGTAACGATTCGGATGGTCCCGAAAGGTGTAATTGACCGTCGGCTGTAACTGCATTTGGTTTACGGCAGGCCGGTTGGCGTCGCCGGCAAATGACCAGATATTGAGGATCAAGGCGCCGAACGTCCATTGCGTGCCCGACCACTGTAGACCGGCCGCCGGCCCCGCACCCCACTTGCCCTGGCCCAACGCATTGTTCGTCGCGGTCGGAAGCTGAAACACCGGCCCGATACCCCAATCCAGACTCCCGACTCGGGCAGGAGAAAGCAACGCCGCGAACTGGGTGTCACCCGGACCACGAATCCAGCCCTGGCCCGGAGCAGCCGCCGGCTGCGCGATGAGCGGCAAGATCGTGCGTGTCACAACGATCCAATCGCTGTTCAAATGGAAAGGAATGAGCGGCTGGATCGTCAGCACCTGCTGCGTGTTATTTGCGGGCGCTACCCCCAAGGTCGCGTCGTAGAAAAACTGAAGGTTGATTAGGTCCGCGAACGGGTTCTTCGCCTCTCTCGTCAGCGATTGCGCGTCTTGCGCAAACGCGGGGAAGACCAAGGCAGTAAAAAGGGCTACCGTTGCGGAGCGGACTAAGCGGTGCTCGAATGTTACGCGTGAAATACGCCGGACGATCATGGCGGGGATGCGAGGAAAGTAAAATCCCCCCGGGGGGCCACGCTTCAAGTTATCGCGCGGCAGAAACGCCTTTCAGGAAGGCGGCCTCCTTGCCGATCTCGAGTGCCTTCTCGGAATCGAGATAACCGGACAGTTGGATCGCCTTGGCCACGATTCCAGTCCAACCCGTCTGGTGGCTTGCGCCGAGTCCCGCCCCGCTATCACCGTGAAAGTATTCGTAGAACAGAATGTAATCACGCCAGTGGGGATCGGACTGAAACTTCTCTGTCCCGCCATAGACAGGACGGCGGCCACGCTCGTTGCGCAGAAATATCCCGGTGAGTCTGTCCCCGATTTCCTTCGACACCTCGAAGAGGTTCATCGTTTTCCCAGAACCCGTGGGACACTCAATTTTGAAGTTGTTTCCGTAATAGAGATATAAATTCTGAAGCGCGCGGATGATCAGCGCGTTCACCGGGAACCAAATCGGGCCTCGCCAATTTGAATTCCCACCGAACATGCCGGTGTCCGACTCACCTGCCAAGTAGTCGACGCGGTACTCCCGTCCAGCTGTATGGAATATATATGGGTGGCGCTCATGATACTTCGAGAGCGAACGAATCCCGTGAGGGCTCAGGAATTCGTTTTCGTCGAGCATCTTCGACAGAATCCGGCGCAACCGCTCCGGGTTGACCAGAGAAACGAGCCCTCGCTCAGCGACACCGAGATTTTCCGGACCCGTGGGGAGAATCGTGCTGAAGAGCTCGGGCATCTGGCACGCAAGCTCCCGAAAGGCGGCCATTGCCTGGGGAACGCGATCTCGCTGCGCCTTCTCGACCACCGTAGTGGCGCAAAGCGGAAGCAATCCCACCATGGAGCGCACCTTGAGTCGCGTGGCGCTTCCGTCGGGAAGGCGCAGTAGATCGTAGTAGAATCCATCCTCCTCGTCCCACATCCCGTCCTGCCCAGAGCGGTTCATCGCCGCTCCAATGAAACAGAAGTGCTCGATGAATTTGGTGACCAGGTCGCTGTACATCGGGTCACTCGCGGCGAGTTCTACAGCGATTTCGGCCATGTTCTGAGCGAAAAGCGCCATCCAAGACGTACCGTCCGCCTGCTCGAGGTAGCCTCCAGTGGGCAGCGGGGCGCTCCTATCGAACACCCCGATGTTGTCGAGGCCGAGAAATCCACCATCGAATACATTCTTGGAGAAGCGGTCTTTGCGGTTCGCCCACCAAGTGAAGTTCAGCAAGAGCTTGGTGAACGCCGATCGGAGAAACTCGAGGTCACCCTCACCGCGCACGGCCTTTTCGGTGCGATACAGGAACAGCGTGGCCCAGGCGTGGACCGGAGGATTCACGTCACCAAAGTTCCACTCGTACGCGGGGATCTGGCCGCTCGGGTGCAAATAGCGCCCGCCCAGCATCAGATTAAGCTGCTGCTTCGCGAAGTCGGGGTCCACGATCGAAATTGGTAGGGTGTGAAATGCCAGGTCCCAAGCCGCATACCACGGGTACTCCCATTTGTCGGGCATTGAAATGACGTCGTCGTTCATCAGGTGAAACCACTGCTGGTTTCGCGAGTAACGGCTGTTCGGACGGAGTGGGTTAGCGTCGTGCTCATCCAGCCACTGGTGGCCGCGAAAACTGTAGTACTGCTTCGTCCAGAGCATGCCCGCGAGGGCTTGACGCATGACGTTGGCCGCATCCGGGGTGATGGAAGGTGGGATCACGGAGCGGTAGAACTCTTCGGCCTCCTTTGCGCGGCGTCTCATAATTTCGTCGAATCGGACGCCGAAGTGGTCCGCGGAAGTTGTGCAGGCTAGGCACAGGCGGATGACGACAGACTCGCTGGGGCTTACCGTGAACGTGTAGTGTGCGGCCGCCTTGGTGCCCTCCGCGGCCGGGTTGATCGCGCCTGACAGTCCCTCGATCAGGTAGCGATGGAACGCGTCTTTCACGTAGGGGCTTCGGTTAGGACTGCAAAACAGCCGCTCATTATTGGTTTCGTTCTCAGTGAACAGAAGGGTGGGAGCGCCGTCGCTGTACCACCATCTGTCCCCCAGTTCCGGATGAGACGCGCGAACCGCTTTCGCACTACCTGAGTACTTCACCGCGCGCAGCGACGGCCTAACACCCTCGTCCCGCCACGACCACGTATTGCGAAACCACAGTGTCGGCAGGAGGTGGAGCATGGCGGTTTCGGGCCCGTGATTACACGCGGTGATCTTGATCAGAACGTCCTCAGGCGTTTCCTTGGCGTATTCGACGAACACATCAAAGTAGCGATCGTCATCGAAAACGCCCGTGTCCAGAAGCTCATACTCGGACTCGAGCCGAGTTCGCCGCCGGTTCGTCGCCACGATGCTGTCATAGGGGTAGGCGGCTTGCGGGTACTTGTAGAGGTACCTCATGTAGGAATGCGTCGGTGTGCTATCGAGGTAGAAGTAATACTCTTTCACGTCTTCGCCGTGGTTGCCCTCGGTGTTTGTCAGGCCGAAGAGCCGCTCCTTAAGAATCGGATCACGCCCGTTCCACAGAGTGAGCGCAAAGCAGAGCTGTTGCTTGTCGTCCGAGAATCCGGCCAACCCATCTTCACCCCAGCGGTAAGCACGGGAGCGAGCCTGATCGTGGGAGAAATAATCCCAAGCATCGCCGTTCGGGCTGTAATCCTCGCGAACAGTGCCCCACTGACGTTCGCTCAGGTATGGACCCCATTTCTTCCAGGCCTTGCCCTCGCGGGCTTCCTGCAGCCGCTTGTTCTCCTGGGTCATCGGATTGCTCCTCGCCACTGATTGCGTTGACAGTCGTACCTGGATTTAGAGGTCATGGCGACGTCCCCAGATGACAAGTCGAATAGCGACAGCCCGCGCAAGCCCAACGGGGCGTTTCATCTCGCGATCAACCAAAAGGACTGGATCTGGATCAGCTGCGCTATTTGGTCCCACGCCGTCACGCGCTTCCCGGCAAGTGATCCTAGCAAGGTTGAAGTGTTCCCGATGGGCGGGGCTAGTGGCGGGAGGGGAGGGCCGATTACGAGCAGTGGATTGAGAAGTGGGACCGAGGATGTGATTGGGGATCACGCGAGACGGCGAGGGGCAAGAACTCAGCGGAGAAAACCAGCCCGAAACTTACCCACACTCGACACACATGACTCGAGTCCGCTCCGAAGGACGAAATTCAGATTCGGCTGGAAGCGCAATAGCTTACGTACACTTCGCACAAATCCTCTATAAGTGCGAATGGCACGTCCGGTCCCACTGACCCAAGAATAAAGCCACGTAAGTGATTGATAAAAGAAGAGAAGTGAATATGGTGCCCGGGAGAATCTTACCTCGGCAGTGAATTTCTCCGCGCTCAAGCGCTTGGCGCAGTCGTCGCGCTGACCATGAACGGTTGGCTACGGGACAGAGGGCTTCTTTTCGGCCTGACTGGGCGTTAGATCGGTTGCGAGGACAGGTCGTGGCGCGGCTTGCGCCTGCTCTGTCAGCCAGTCTCTGAAGGTTGCAACTTTCTCCGCCGAAAGGTAGGAGGCGGGGCAGACGAAGTAATAGCTCCAGTCCATCGGAACGATCCTGGGGCTCGCGATGGACAGCCGCCCCTCCGCAATCTCTGCGGAAACCAGACTCCAGCGAGCAAGAGCGAGCCCTTGTCCTGCCTGAGCCGCACGGATGACGGCCACCGAGTCATCGAAGCTCGAACCGCCCACATCGGCCCACCCGGCCGTCACGGTGCCTTTGTTCTCCAACCAGGCGCGCCAGGGCTCGGTGTTGACATGCAGTAGTTGATAGCGCTTAAGGTCGGCAGCGTCCTTCACCGGTCCGTGGCGTTCCAGCACGCGCTTGGTGCACACGGGCACCATCCAGTCATCCAGTATTTTCTGCACGTGAAGCTGCGGCCAGTTGCCGTTCCCGAAACGGATTGCGACCTGCACGTCGGAGTTCAAGAAATCCACGAGCAGCGCGGAGGTGTGCAGTCTCAGGTCGAGAGTCGGAAAGCGCTGCCGGAAGTCCGGCAGGCGCGGCAGCAGCCATTGCTGCAGGAATGAGGCCAGCATGCTGACCGTCAGGGCTCCGGTCCGGCGGTCGTGGCGCGCTTCATCGATGGCGCGCTCGAGCTCCACGAGAGCGTCGCGTAAGCGCGGCAACAGGCGTGCCCCCTCGCTGGTGAGTTGCATCGCGTGACCGCAACGCACGAACAGCGGTAGCTCGAGATATTTCTCGAGAGCGCGGATCTGCATGCTGACCGCGGCGGTGCTCACGCCGAGCTGGTCCGCTGCGCGTGAGAACGACAGCAGCTCCGCTGCCGCGACGAATACCCGCAGACCGCTCAACGGCAGCCGGCGCACGCTCCGGCTCGGCAGCGGGCGGGATCTCGTGCGGACTCGCTTGGCAGTCGGCATGAGCGGATGGTAACGCGAAGTGCCCGTGCGCGGGTCGCGCACGGGCACCGCGCAGAGGGAATGGCACGGTCCTAGCGAGGGTCCACGGGTTTCGAGATCTGCGCCGTGGCGAGCGCATGGCTGCGGTGCGTCCGGGCGAGGTAATAAGCCGTGAGATTCGCGCTACCTACCTTGGTCACTGCGTTGGCGATCGATTCGTTGACGCACCGGTCCCAGACCGCCTTCTCCTCCAACAAGCGGATGTCCATCGTCGGGCACACCGTGCGCGCGGCGTTGCGAATGCGCATGTAAAGGGTCGCCGTCCCCTCAGGGCTGGCGAGGTCCAAATCAGAGATCCGCACCTTCACCGAAGGTGGCGCGTCGCGGCCCGGGTCGGCTGCGCGCGCAACATTTTGTGGGTTGACACTCAAGCCGGCGAGGGCAACCAGCGCCAGCTGCAGGAAACGAAAGGCGGTTCGCGCTAAGGTTTTCATTGCAGTCTCCTTTGAAAGCGGAAGCAATGTTGAAGGAGCCCGCGCCGTGCGTGTTTCGTTGTGCTGATCGTCCATTAAGAACCGCTTAAGCGGGAACGGCTCGTCGGAACGCTCGCATTTGCTACCAGCCTGCGCCAGCCGTTCCGACGCTTTACGGCCGTATCGCACCCTCCAAGGGCGCGGCGTTATCCTCGTCCGTGGTGCCCTCAATTAGGGTCTAGCTGGTTGGTGGTGTGCTAACTCCCATTCAACCAGAACGAGGCCACCGCTCAAAAAAGCGAAGGAAGCGTTACATCATTTCTGGTGGCGCTAGCCGCTGCGGTCAACGGTTTCAACACGGCTTTCGAAACGGCTGCCGCGGTTTCACAACGAGGAACGCCTCCGATGTGGCGATGATTTCAACGGTCTTTAAGACCGCTTTTGGCCGAAACTGTGTGAAAACTCCCGCGACCGTTTTTTGCCTGTCAATTTTAGCCGTGTAGATGCAAATTCACCCGTCTGCTCTGGTCCAATTCGCGTGTTAGCGATCTTCCAAAAGGACGCGCTGCTCGCGCATTCGGCGCGAGAGTCGATTCACATCTTTGGGCCGGTGCTGGACTCCAAGCTGAAGTTGGGTGTCTAAACGGTCGATGACGGCTATGGTGCGGCGGAGCGGTCATCCGGGCCCTGTCACGCAGCACTTAGCGCCGCACGCTCCGCGCCTTCCCCTTCGAGGACGGGCGCTCCCGGCGCAACCGCCGTGAGTCGGCGTGTTCGCGGATCACGTCAATTAGCGCGCGCAGTCCGGCCGGCACATGACGGCGGCCCGGATAATACAGACAGAGGCCATCGAGCGGCGGCGTCCACTCTTCCAGCACACGGACCAGCGTGCCGGCTCGCAGATCGGCGATAACATTCCACTCGCTCAGATACGCAAGACCAAGACCGGCGCGCGCGGCTTGCTGCATCAACCCCGGCTCATCGACCAACAGCGAGCCTTTTGCGTCGATTCGCACCGCTTCGCCGTGCCGCTCGAACTCCCAGTGATAGATCGCGCCGCTCGGCATCCGCGCACGGATGCACTGGTGCGCGTGCAGATCGCCGGGCGTACGAGGCGGTTTGTGTCGGGAAAAGTATGCCGGGCTGCCGACGACGGCGAAGCGCTGCGTGTCGCCGAAGGGCACCGCAATCATGTCCTGCGGCACCGTTTCGGCAAGACGGATGCCCGCATCGAATCCGTCGGCGACGATGTCGATTAGCCTCCCCTCGGTGACGATATCGAGCCTTATCTCCGGATACCGCTGCAGGAACTCGATTAGAAGCGGCATCACCTGCCTGGCAGCGCCCGCCGACGTGTTGATGCGCAACACGCCCGAGACCGTGTCGCGAAGACGGCCTGCCTGCTCGATCGCGACGCGGATCGTGGAAAGTGCGGGTGCGACGCTGTGGACGAATTGCGCTCCTGCCTCCGATAATGACACGCTGCGCGTCGTGCGATTGAAGAGCCGCACGCCGATGCGCGACTCAAGCCCGGCTACCGCGTGACTGAGCGCAGACGTAGAGACACCGAGTTCGGTCGCGGCCGCACGAAAGTTGCGATGCCTCGCGACGGCCAACACCGCTTCCAGCTGACCCAGACCCGAGGTTTTCATTATCCCAAATCTCTCAACGTGACATGCCAGATTATACGGCTAGTCAACGCAATGACGCCGGTCTATCTTGTGTCATCCAGAACGCTTTCCGGGAGCAGCAAATGCAGATCATTGACAAGATTTATATCGGCGGCGCGTTCGTCAAGCCGCATGGCGACGAACTCTTCGACCTCTTCAATCCGGCAACCGAACAGGTGATTGGCCGCGTGCTTCTCGCCGACGCGCAGGACGCACGCGACGCGATCGCCGCCGCGAAGCGCGCGTTTCCGGCGTTCTCTCGCACGGGCAAGAGCGAGCGCATCGAGATGCTGAAGCAGATGCACTCAGCCGTCCTCGCGAAAGAGGACGAGCTTTTCGAGGCGATCACCGAAGAATACGGCGCCCCGGTGTCGCGTGGCCGATGGATGGCCCGGCACGCAAGCAGTGTGCTACTCGAAGCCGCGAAGGTGTTAGAAGACTACGCATTCACGCGCCGCGCGGGCGCAGCCGAAGTGGTGATGCAGCCGCTCGGCGTCGCCGGACTGATAACCCCGTGGAATAGCGACGCCGGCTTCATCTGCGGAAAGCTGGCTGCCGCGTTGGCTGCGGGCTGCACAGCCGTCGTCAAGCCGAGCGAAATGAGCGCGATCCAGACCCGCGTCGTCACCGAAGCGCTACACGAAGCCGGCTTGCCGACTGGCGTGTTCAACATCGTCACTGGCCGGGGCGAAACGGTCGGAGCCCAGATCAGCTCACACCCCGATGTCGCCAAGCTGTCTTTCACCGGCTCTACGGCCGTCGGCAAGACGATTCTACGCGCTGCCGCGGATACGTTAAAACGCGTCACGCTCGAACTTGGCGGCAAGTCGCCCGTAGTGGTGCTGGATGATGCGCACTTTGACGATGTCGTACCGCTTGCGATTCAGGCCGGCTTTATGAATAGCGGCCAGGCGTGCATCGCGGGTACGCGCATTCTGGTACCTCAAAACCGGCTCGCGGAGTTCGAAGCGCGCGTACGTGAAGAAGTGGCCCGCACCCAGGCGGGCGATCCACGCGATCCACAAACGACCGTCGGTCCAATGGTCAGCCAGAGGCAGTGGGAGCGAGTACAACGTTATATTCGCATTGGCACTGACGAAGGCGCGCGTCTGATCGCGGGCGGCGAAGGTCGGCCGGATGGTATCGGCGCAGGATGGTTCGTGCGTCCGACTGTCTTCAGTGACGTCACGAACGACATGGCGATCGCCCGCGAAGAAATCTTCGGCCCGGTGCTGTCGATCATCGCCTACCGTGATACTGAAGATGCGATCTCCATCGCCAATGACACCAACTACGGCTTGCAGGCGTACGTATTTTCGGCGGATGCGAAACGTGCGCGCGAGGTCGCGTCGCGGATCGAAGCCGGTCGAGTCCTCGTGAACACGCTCGCGCACGAGCCGGCCGCACCGTTCGGCGGTTTCAAGCAATCGGGTATCGGTCGCGAGTACGGCACGTTTGGCCTGGAGGCTTTTCTCGAGCCGCAGGCTGTTCTTGCAGCGTAGGGGCGACCGGCTGGAGTTTGTCAAATTGCAGCCATTCACTCCGACGCAGCGAACGTCTCAAGTTGGCCGGGCGCTGCCAGTTGGGTTGATGGCTGGGGAGTTGCCCGTTAGGACCGGTCCCGACCCGGAGCGGTCGGACGACCCTCCGAATAGCTGCCGTTAAAGAGCAAGGAAGCGGACATTGACTGCACCGGCGGTCGATCCGGACCGATCACCCCGTATCGAGGAACGTAGCGCGGCCGAACTCAACTACTTGGGCTAAGCTGCCCCCCACGGAGGCGATGAGAAGACCTCCCACGACCTGTCAGGGGACGGTTGCACCGGTGAGTGAGCCATCGCACGCAGTATTTCTGAGCTACGCATCCGAGGACGCGCAGGCCGCGCAGCGGATTTGCGAAGCTCTGCGCGCCGCCAGCATAGAGGTCTGGTTCGATCAGAGCGAACTGCGAGGTGGGGATATATGGGATCAGAGGATCCGGCGCGAGATCCGCGACTGCGCTCTGTTCATTCCAATAGTCTCCCAGCATACGCAGGAACGGCTCGAAGGCTATTTTCGGCGCGAGTGGAAACTCGCCATCGAGCGAACCCACGACATGGCCGAGCAGAAGCACTTCCTTGTGCCGGTCGTCGTCGACAGCACCGGGGACAGAGACGCGATAGTCCCGGAGCTCTTCCAGGCGGTGCAGTGGACGCACCTACCTCAAGGCGAGACGCCCCCCGCATTCGTCGACCGCGTCAAGCGTCTGCTGTCGCCTGAGGCATCTACGACGATCCGACCGTCGGCGAGCCCCCAACCTGCTGGGGCCCGTGAAACCAACCGCACCTCGGTGCGGGTCGTCTGGTCGCAAAAAAAGGGGGCGCTGCTGGCACTCGCCGCGTTGATCTTGGCGGCGGTAGCATATCTCGCCATCGACAGGGCTTGGATCCGGAAGCCTGCGGCGTCGTCCTCGACGGTTGCAGCCGGCGTAGCTGACTTCAGCCCTCCGCCGCGCTCGGTTGCGGTGCTGCCGTTCATCAACATGAGCGGGGACAAGGAGCAGGAGTACTTCTCCGAGGGACTTACTGAAGAGCTCCTCAATTCCCTGGCTGAGATTAACGGGCTGCAGGTCGCGGCCCGGACGTCGGCTTTCTCCTTCCAGGGAAAGGATATTGACCTTGGCACGATCGCGCACAAGCTCAACGTCGGAGCCATCCTCGAAGGCAGCGTGCGCCGCTCCGGCCATACGGTCCGCATCACTGCGCAGCTCATCAACGCCGTCACAGGCTTTCACCTGTGGTCGAAGACCTATGACCGGGACTTGGGCGATGTACTGCAGCTGCAGACCGAGATCGCCACTGCCGTCGCCGAGGCGCTCAAGGTCACGCTGCTCGGCGATGTTTCCGCAAGAATCGAACTCGGCGGCACGCGCAATCCCGCCGCCTTCGATGCGTACCTGCGCGGCCTCAAGCTCGCCCGCGTAGCTGCTGCCACTACACCGATGGAGTGCCAAGCTCCTGTCGATGCATTCAGCGAGGCAATAGCGCTCGACTCCAATTTCGCTTTAGCGTACGCCAACCGCGCACTCACCGCGTCGGAATGCGCGGGCAACAGTCGAGGCTGGCTGCAGCAGTCAACCGAGGGGGCCGGACGTGCGGACACCGAGCGTGCCATCGCGCTAGCTCCGAGCCTGGCAGATGGATACGTTGCCTTGAGTCGGATCGAGCAGGGATCGCTGAAGTTGGAAGCTGCTGATCAGGCGTGCGTTCGCGCCCTCGGCCTCGGTCCAGGCAACGTTTGGGTCCTTTATGAGTGCAGTCTTCTGGCCGTTTTTCTGGGACACGCCGACACCGGGATCTCCGATGCGCGGCGCGGCGTTGCGCTCGACCCCTTAAATCCGCTAAGCCATCGCGCGCTGGGTGACACGCTGCGATATGCACGCCGCTACGAGGAGGCGATCGCGGCCTATCAGGCCTCGATCGCCGCGGATCCTGAACACTCGGCCGAAACCTACGCGCTGCGTGGCCTGTCCTATTACTTGGCTGGCAATCTTTCTTCGGCCCAATCCTCGTGCGAGGTGATGCCAGACGCCTTCCGGAGTCGGGTGTGTCGGGCGGTGATCTATGACAGGCTCGGTCGTCATGCGGACGCCGCGGCGGTAGTAGCAAAGATCATGCAAGACGGAGGTGATGCAGCCGCGTATCAGTATGCGGAAATTTTCGCTCAGTGGGGCGACCGCAAAGCAGCTTTGGACTGGCTGGAGAAGGCCATGCGGCTGCGCGATCCGGGATTGGTGTATACGAAAGTCGATCCACTAATGGATCCCTTGCGCAACGAGCCGCGCTTCCAGGCGGTTATGCAGGAATTGCAGTTTCCCAAGTGAGCGGCGATGCGATGTCGAGACGTTGCGTCGGTCTGAACGTCCGGTAATCGGAAAATTACGCAGTCGAGCTGTATGGCCGGTTTTTCGGCCGTCTGCTGCCGAATCAGGCCCCCGCAACCAGCCGGCCACGGGTCTTAGGCTCGGACAAAGCCGATCGACGGCTCTGCGCGAGAGGTCTTACGTCCCTAAGGCCTACGGAGCCGGCAGCCTAGTGCTCGCCGCGCTCGCATCATGTGCCGCGCTTCCTCGTCTTGACGCTGTTCCAGAGTCACCCGCCGAGCAGCGATGCACGGGGTCAGGCAAAGAGTTGAGGTAGAGAGGGCATCATTTACGCCGTGCGGAATATGATCCATCAAGCAAACTCTGAAAGTCTCGGCGGCTGCGTTGGGCGTGTCTCACAGAACCTTGTACCATCTGTGGAAGTGCAACTCTGGGGGCCTCCGTGGAGACGATCGGCGAAGACCTGCGCCAGATGATACGGACACCACTTGCCTCCGCGCATGTGGAGGCATTGCGGGCGGCGGGCAAAGTGGTGACATATCCCAAGGGCACGATCATGGCGCAGCCGGGGGAAAAGGCGAACCGCTTCGTGTACGTCGAGGAAGGCGAGATTGAAGTAGTCAATCCCTTCACTGGCGAACGACATTATCCGTCGACCATTGGGCCAACGCAGTTTATGGGGGAGATCAGCCTGCTGTACGGTGGTACCGCCTCCCTGCCCTTGCGCACGGTCGTCGATACGCGAGTGATTGAGGTGCCGCGCGAGACCTTCCTGACGCTCATGTCTCAAATCCCCGAGATGTCGGACATTATCATCACTGTGTTCGCTGCCCGACGCCGCCGGCAACTTGAAGACCGCCGCAGCGGTCTTTACCTGATCGGCGAAGAGGCCGATCGCAACGTGCGTCGCATTGCCGAGTTCGCAAGTCGCAATAGGTTACCTTACGCGTCGGTCCCCCTGGACAGTCCGGAAGCCGAGGCATCGGCTAAGAGTTGCGCAATCGATGCCAGAACCCCGGCAGTTATTTTCGGCAGCAAAGTACCGATCACGGATGCGACGCCGGATAAGATAGCGCGGCTTCTCGGGCTCAACATCGACTTCAGCGGCGATGAGCATTTCGATGTGCTGATCGTCGGTGGGGGTCCGGCCGGCGTGGCGGCAGCCGTCTACGCTGGTGCCGAAGGTCTGCGGGCGCTGGTCGTCGAGGACATCGCTTTGGGAGGTCAGGCGGGAACGTCGAGCCGCATCGAGAACTACATGGGTTTTCCAACCGGCATCTCGGGCGCGGACCTCTTGTGGCGCGGTGAGGTGCAGGCCATGAAGTTTGGCGCCCAATTTGCGATCCCGCGCCGAGTCACGGCACTCGAAGTGCAAGAGAACGGGGCCTTCTGCGCGGTCTTCGAGAATGGCCAACGTGTCCGTGCCAGTGCAGTCGTGGTGGCGAGCGGCGTGCAGTATCGGCGACTTCCCTTGGAGCGACTCGCCGATTTCGAGGGCTTGGGAGTGTACTATTCGGCCACCGAGATGGAAGCTCGCTATTGCAAGGGCACCGAGGCCGTGATCATTGGCGGCGGCAATTCTGCCGGCCAGGCTGCGATGTTCCTGTGCCGCTATGCGCCGTGCGTCCGTGTGCTGGTCCGGGGTGCGTCGCTCGCCGATTCGATGTCGAGCTATCTCAGCAGCCGGCTAGAGGCTGATCCAGGTATCGCGATCGAGTACAACTGCGAGGTCACGGCACTGGAGGGTGGCGAGCACCTGGAGAACGTCACGATCCGCAATGCCAAAAGCGGGCAGTCGCGGAAGCTTGCGACGCGGGCGCTCTTCATCATGGTGGGTGCCGCGCCGAACACCGAATGGCTTTCTGGTTTGGTGAAGCTCGACGACAAAGGGTTCGTCATCACCGGCGTCGGCTCACCGACTTCGCCCTTTGCGACGTCCTACCCCGGCGTTTTTGCTGTCGGGGACGTGCGGGCTGGGTCGGTCAAGCGGGTAGCCTCGGCGGTGGGCGAAGGCTCCGTAGTGATCTCCAAGGTCTGGGAGTACATCAATCAGAGGACTGCCTGAGAAGGGCCAGGGTTCGGTGCAGCCAATCGATTGGTCGAAATACCGACTCCGCCAGATGTGTTGCCTCTGCGGCGTGGAGCATTAGACTGATCCAGGGCCGCGAGCGCGAATCAAAGCTGGTGATGTGAAGTCCCATAATCGATATTACTCTGGACCCCGGAGTGATCATTTTGACGGCCTGCGTTTTTTCAACCCGGGCCATCCCAGCACCGATCGCAGCTTGCGTGACCTTCTTCGGTGGAAGCTGAATGAAAAGTCTGCTCGTTGGCCCCGGACGGCAGCTGCGCACCAGGCGATTCCGGACTTGCGGGTCAGCGAGTTGCGCGTGACCGTAGTCGGCCATGCAAGCGTGCTGATTCAGGCGGATGGCCTTAACGTTCTGACCGACCCGGTCTGGTCAGATAGAGCGAGTCCGGTTCAGTTTGCTGGGCCCCGTCGGGTGTTGGCACCAGGAATCGTGTTCGAGCATTTGCCGCCGATCGATGCGGTGCTTCTCAGCCACAATCACTACGATCACATGGATATGGTCACCCTGCGCCGCCTCTTCGCGGAGCACGCTCCACTCATGGTGACCTCGCTGGGCAACGACGCGATCCTGCGCCGAGGAATCCCGGGTGTGCGGGTGCGGGCAGCCGACTGGTGGGAGTGCATCGACATCGGTAAAGGGGGCGAAGTCACGATTGTCCCGGCCTATCACTGGTCGGCGCGTAGCGGACGTGATCGGCGCATGGCACTGTGGTGCGGATTCATGCTGAGCAGCGGGGCCGGCCGCATTCATTTCGCGGGCGATACAGGATATGGGGACGGCCAGATATTCCGGCAGATGCGACGACGCATCGGTCGGCCTGACCTGGCGCTGATCCCCATCGGCGCCTATGCACCGCGGTGGTTCATGAGCGCTCAGCACACCGATCCGAACGAAGCCGTGCAGATCTTGCAGGACCTCGAGGCCGTGCGCGCCATCGGCATTCACTGGGGCGTCTTCCAACTCACCGACGAGCCTCGCGAAGAACCGCCCGAACTGCTGCTCGAGGCCCTTGCTCGCCACGGGGTTCCAGAAGCTCAATTCCTGGCCGGAGTTCCGGGACAAAGCTATGGGCTTGCAGCACTCTCGTCACGGCCTGGGGCGACCCCGCAAGCGGACGTTCCGGCTGATACTCCGCAGGAATAGGTCGCAGCCGATTTCAGATAATTGGCAATTGATCACCCCGGTTATAAGCAACGGGCCATCCAAAAACTGGAGGTACCCACTCACAGGGGCACAAAATGTCCCGCGTCCTCATAACAGGCTCCACTGACGGTCTCGGCCTAAGGGCCGCAAGTTGCTACTCGAGGAAGGCCATCAGGTCGTGCCGCACGCTCGCGACATCCCACGCGCTGCGGACGTCCGGCGCAACCGCAAGCTTACCCAGCATTCTCAAGAGCTCATGGCCGAAGTACCAACTGGTCCGCGAGCGGGCTAGATGTGCATGCGACGAAACGTCGCGGGTGAGCAACCCGTCCGACGAATGAAGGCGGACGAAAAATGACTTGAGCTACTGAATCCCAGTTGCCGCGCAATCTCCTCAATGTTGAGTCTTGCGTGACTAAGGAGCAGGTCACGCGCTGCAGACACACGCCGTTCTAAAACGTACCTGTGGGGTGGCACGCCCAGACTCTGACGGAACGCGCGCTCGAAGTGACGCACGCTAACGCGTGCTAGGCCGGCGAGTTGGTGTAATGCGATCGGATTCCCGAGATTTTCTTCGATGTAATCCTTGACGACCTTGAGCCGATGCGCCGGCAACCCCCCAAGAGGTCGCGCTGGCGTCTTCGACAATGTCGAATATCTTTGGATTAGATGATGCGCCAGAAACTCGCACGCGCTCTCCGCATAGAGCGATCCCGATGGCGAGTCGCTCCCAGCCTCGACTGCAAGCTGCGTCACGACGGCTTCGATCACCGGATCACGAACAAGAAATTGCGGAACGATCTCGACGCTTCGGGGATCGACCGCCCAATTTTCGAGGACCACACGCGACAAGAGTGCGTCCTGTAGGAACACCACGATGGCGCGCGACGAGCCATCCGCTTCCCAACTCGCGTAGGCATTCGCCGGACTGAGATTCACGGTCCCCGGGTCGGACCGACCCTCAACTAGTCGACTTCCTTGCTTGCGCCTTACACGATGTCTACCGGCCGTGTACAACGCGAGCGCAGTTTCAGTAAACGCAGCGGACGCCTGCAGTGGCGTCGCATCGACCACATGCACACTGAAGCGCTTCGATATTGCCGACTTCATGGGCGCGGCACGAAGCGAATCCGCAAACCGGGAAGGTGAAATGGCTAGTCGTTCCAAAGTCGCAATCTCACGAACTATCGCGGATGGCGTCGCGGAATTGACGTTACCACGATCGCGACATACCCACCAAATTTCGCGCAAGGAATCCGCCGCGTTTCCCCGGACCGTCGCGCTCAGTTGTCGGATCTAGTGTAGAACCGGGACGACATCCTTCGAATGTACTTAACGGCCGAATCTGGAGCGGAGGAAACTATGAGCGAGGCCCGGAATCCACACGTAGGTCTTGAGGCGTTGTTGACGCCGGAAGAGAGCGTGTTAGTGCTGATAGATCATCAGGGGTTTCAGTTTTCGAACCTTCACAGCCACGACCCCGCCACCATCATAAACAACGTCGCGGGCTTGGCTAAGGCTGCGAAGGCGTTCGGCGTTCCTACCATCCTGACAACCGTGAATGAGGAGCGCGGCGGCCGGTTGATCGCACAGATACAAGAGGTCTTCCCCGAGCAGAAGCCGATCAACCGGACATTCATTAACTCCTGGGAAGACCAACGGATCGTGGACGCAGTGAAGAAGACCGGCCGTAAGAAGGTTATTTTGGCCGCGCTTTGGACCGAAATCTGCCTGGCAATGCCCGCCATTCAAGCGCGCGGTGAAGGCTACGACGTTTTTGTGGTGACGGATGCCTCCGGCGGAGTCTCTGCCGAAGCTCATGACATGGCAGTTCGACGCATGGTTCAAGCGGACATCGTACCAATCACCTGGATGGCCGTTTTTTCGGAATGGCAGCGCGACTGGGCGCGTACCGAAAGGCTGGGCGCACTCGCGCAGGTTCTTGTCCAGCACGGTGGTGCTTCTGGGGCTGCGTATGCGTGGGAAGTGCAGCTTCTCGAGAGCAGTGGCAGGGGCAGCACGCGCTAAGCAATCCGCGATTGTCGTCTTGGCGTCGGTTGTGTTTCGGCTCGCGGACGCCGTCGCCATGTCCTGGCGCGCGACGGACGCTAACCGGGGGTTCGCGGCCAGGGCGGTGCTCTGCGGAGCGAGTTCAGCTGAGACGGCCATAACCATGAAAGACGCCATTTACGCGTTTGCCGCCATACTCTGCGGCATCGGTTTCTACTTCACGATCATCGGTGTCTTTGAGCTGCCGGCCGCATGCCTATCGCTCGTGCTGTTCATCGCCCTCGTGGTAAGCGTCTGGGTCTTCCAGCGCGACGGTGCGTCCCCTTAGCTCCCGGAGCACGCGGTGGCCCACGATCCAGTACTCCTGTCGCGAATACAGTTCGCCTTCACCGTCACGTTCCACATCATCTTCCCGACGCTATCAATTGGCCTTGGGTTGTTTCTAGCGATCGTGGAGGCCCTGTGGCTCAAGACTCGCAACGGCATGTACCTCGAGATCTATCGATTCTGGCTAAGGATCTTCGCGCTCGCCTTCGGCGTCGGGGTTGTCACCGGAATCGTGCTGTCGTTCGAGTTTGGCACAAACTTTTCCGTCTTCGCGCGAATGGTGGGACCGGTCATCGGCCCCATGATCGGGCTTGAGGTGTTGACCTCCTTTTTTCTCGAGGCTGGATTTCTCGGGATTATGCTGTTCGGCCTCGATCGCGTCGGACCCCGTCTTCACTTTGCTGCAACTTGCCTCGTCTCGTTTGGGACCCTGCTGTCCGCGTCCTGGATCCTGTCCGCCAACTCGTGGATGCAGGCGCCCACAGGTTTTGCCCTGAACCACGACCACTTCGAGGTCGTCAGCTGGCTGCAGGTCATTTTCAACCCGACATTTCCGTTCCGTTTGCCGCACATGTTGCTGGCCGCTTTTATCAGCACCTCCTTCCTGGTGGCCGGAGTCGGCGCCTACTACCTGCTCCACAACCGACATCGCGAGTTCGCACGCAAGACGCTGTCGATGGGACTCGGATTTGCCTCGGTCCTGGTCGCCTGTCAGGTATTCCTCGGTGACATTCTAGGCGGGGTAATGTATCGGCATCAGCCCGCAAAGATCGAGGCGATGGAAGGTAACTGGAAAGATACTCCCACAGCCGACTATCTCCTTCTCATCGTTCCTGACCCCCAGCACGAGCGCAACAGTTACGCGCTCGGCGTTCCGATCCTCGGCAGCCTCATCGTGACACACTCGTTGCACGGAGCTGTTCCGGGCCTCACCAATACTCCGGTCGATCGGCGCCCGGCGATGGGCCCGGTTTTCTACGCATTCCGGGTGATGTACCTAATCGGCACGATCATGTTCGTTCTCGTGTGCGTGGGCACCTGGCTGCGCTTTCGCGGGCGCCTTTATGTGACCCGGTGGTTCCTGAGGCTGATACTTTGGATGACCCCAAGCGGGCTCTTCGCAACGGTAGCTGGCTGGTACACGGCAGAACTCGGGCGACAGCCCTGGGTGGTGTACGGCCAACTCCGGACTGCCGATGCGGTGTCGCCGGTACCGGGTCCGGCGGTTCTCGGTGCTTTCCTCGTCATCGTCGCGGTATACACCCTGTTCTTTGCTGGCTTTCTCGCCTTTGCCCTGAAGGTAATTCGTAACGGCCCTTCGGATCTTTCCGGAACGCCCGTGATCGCCGGACCCGTGAAGCGCGCCTTCGCAAGTGGCGTGAAATCGTCCACCGCGTCGGCACGGTCGATCCCATGACCCCGAGTGTGCTGACCCTTGTCGCGGCCGCCGTTGCAGCGTTCTCGCTCACGATGTATGTCGTGCTGGACGGCTTTGATCTCGGAGTCGGCGCATTGTTGTTGTTTCCTACCGATGAGGCGATTCGCGACCGGATGGTAGAGGCCATCGAGCCTACCTGGGACGGGAACGAGACCTGGCTGATATTGGCCGGCGTCTCGCTTTTTGGCGCGTTTCCCGTCGCCTACAGTGTGCTGCTTCCGGCATTCTACCTGCCGATTATTCTTATGCTGATGGCGCTGGGTTGCCGCGGCGTGTCGATCGAATTTCGATTTCAGACCGACACCTGGCGAAGGTTCTGGGACAAAGCATTCGGCGTCGGCTCGATCGTTGCGGCCTTGAGCCAGGGGCTGATCCTCGGTGGTGCCATTCAAGGCATCGCGGTGACGGGCCACCAATTCTCCGGCGACGTGCTCGATTTCCTCGGACCCTTCCCACTTCTCGTCGCGCTCACGACAATGTTGGCGTACGTGTGTCTCGGGGCGGCCTGGCTTTATCTCAAGGGTCTGAACGAGCTGCAGCGCTTCGCCGCGATTACGCTCAGGGTCGCAGCGGTGCTGTTCGCAGTCACCGCCCTGATGACCTTCGCCGGGGCGGCCGCTGTCCAGCCGCGCATCCTCGAGGTCTGGACGAGGTTCGGATCCTGGCTGGTGTTGTTGGCGGCCGTCTTCTTCGGCTTGCTTTGCGCCGCTGTCGTGCGCATCGGACGAAGCGGGAGCGCATGGCCGTTTGTCTGCGTATCGCTTGCGATGCTGGTGCTCGTCGTCGGGCTCGGTGTGAGCGTCTATCCAACAGTCGTGCCCTTCCGGATATCCCTATCCGATGCCTCCTCCGAGAGTATCAGTCAGGGTTTCATCGTTACCGGAGCCTGTATGGTGATCCCGGTGATACTCGGTTACACGATCCTCAGTTACCGGGTCTTCAAGGGGAAGGCACAGTCGTGGAGCCCGTGAAGGCCCTGTGGGCGACTCGTTGGCGACGATTCATCGCGATCTACCTCGCAAGTCTGGCGTCTTTTGCCGCCGTCGTAGCCGTCCTGCACCGGCTCGTGGCACTCCTCTTCTAGCATCCGCGCCGGGCGCACTCATGTTTCCCGGCGGAGCAAGCCTTCATGCCAGACATACAGCTCGGCGCGACCGGTGGTCTTTTTGACTCTACTTTGGTGGAAGATAGCCCGCTTGGGGTCTGGTCCCTCGGCGGCAGCATCCTCGCGCCCATCTTTTCGGCGCCGCGATTGGAAGCGGCGCAGGACGCAGCGGTCGCGAGACGTGACCAGGCGGCCTTCACCTATCGCAAGGCGGCACTGACAGCGTTCAAGGAAGTTGAGGACGCACTGCAGGCGGTTAGGCGCGACGAGGAGCAGGAGCAGGCACTGACCGCGCAGAGGGATTCTCTGGCTCGGGCGTTGAAGCTCGCCGACAACCGGTATCGGGAGGGCTAGTCGCCGTACCTTGACCCGCTAGACGCGCAACAAGGGCTGCTGATCGCGCAGTTGGCCTTGGTGCGCGCCCGTATCGATCGCCTGAATGCCCCAGTGACGCTCTATCAGAGTCCGGGCGGTGGTTGGGTCAGGTTGTCAGGTCATTCCGGAGCGAAGGAGACACGATGGAATCCATTGATTACGACAGGCTGATGCAAGCCAACGCCGTTCGGGTTTTCAGTGAGCGAGATCCAGCGCGCCGACTAGCGGCGATCCGCGAGCTCTATACCGCTGACGCGGTCCTCACCGAACCGGAGGGAGTCGTCGAAGGGCAGGCCGCCATCTGCGATGCCGTGAGCGAGCTGCTCTCCAAGCTGCCGCCCGCGTTCGCCTTTACGGCGGTCGGGGCCGCCGTCGGCCATCATGGTGTCGGCCGACTGTTATGGAAGGCGGGCCCCCCGAATGGGCCACCGGCCGTTACCGGCATGGACATCGCGCACTTCAAAGACGGTCGCATTCAAGCGGTCTACGTCTTCCTCGATCCCGCGGCATCCTGACCGGGCCCAGCGACCAGCGTTCCGATCCAGGCGCTCGTTGCAGCATTTCAACCGAATCAGCACATGGACGGGCCAGCGCACCGCCGCAATGGCAACTGAGGCCGGTGTTTCCCATCCGAGCCGGTCGGACTGTCAGCCAGCCACGGAACTGATGCCGAGTGCAGGCTAAAACCACGAGCGAGCCCCCAGGGTGCTGATATCAGCCTTATCAGCGGCGCGTATCCGGTAGCATTCCACGTATCTGCCCTCACGTGCCTACCTGGTACAGTACGCCATTGACGTACGTACAGGAGATCCACCGCGCATTTCCCATTATCGTGCTTCCGACGGTATCAAATTCAAGAGAGTCTAGGCCGGATTAATTGCACTATCGGTTGCGCTGACACTGAGAGACGCTCTGATGAGCCTGTATAGCATCGCGGTCATTCCCGTTCTTATATGGGTGTATCTCCTGCTCGGTCGGGGACGGTTTTGGCACATTGCGGCTCACCGCGCGGCAGTCCTCCCTCCGGGCGCCGCGCGCCGTGTAGTCGTTGTGATACCGGCGAGGAACGAGGCAGCGGTGATAGGCACTGCGGTGGCTTCTCTCGCGCGCCAGAAATTCAGCGGTACTATCCATCTCATCGTGATCGACGACGGCAGCACCGACGGCACCGGCGAGGCGGCTCTGGCCGCCGCCCGCGCCGCCGGAGCACTACCACGCTTCGAGCTGCTCCGCGCCGCTGCGCTACCTCGCGGCTGGACCGGGAAATTGTGGGCGCTTTCGCAGGGGGTAACGGCGGCCGCTGAACTCAGTGCCGATTACTTCCTTTTCTCGGACGCCGACACTTGCCATGGCCCCACCAGCGTCGCCTCGCTCGTCGCTTACGCGGAGGCAAATGACCGTGACCTCGTGTCGTATATGGTGAAGCTGTCCGCGGCCACGCCCGCGGAAAGGCTGCTGATTCCCGCCTTCGTATTTTTCTTTTTCAAGCTCTATCCGCCGGCCTGGATCGCCGATCCGAAGCGCAGGCTGGCCGCGGCAGCTGGCGGTTGCATACTGATGCGCCCCGAAGCGCTGGCTCGTGCCGGGGGACTGCAAAAGATCCGCTCGCAGATCATCGATGACTGCGCGCTGGCCCGGGTAGTCAAGCACTCCGGTGGCCGCATATCGCTGCAACTTGCCGAGGAAACAACAAGCCTTCGAAGCTACGCCTCGTTCACGGAGATCGGCGCGATGATCTCCCGCACGGCCTTTGCGCAGTTACGCCATTCGTACTTGTTGCTCGCGGCAACGCTCCTGGGCCTTTTGCTGACCTACCTGCTTCCGGCAGTTTTGCTCTTCATCGGCGATCCGCCTCTGGTTTGCCTGGGCCTGGCCGCACTGCTTCTGATGAGCCTTTGCTATCTGCCGATGGTGCGCTTCTACAGTCTGTCCCCGCTCTGGAGCCTGTGTTTGCCGGTGATTGCTATCTACTATGCGGGGGCCGTGATCCATTCCGCCGTGCAATACGCTCGCGGTAGTGGGGGTATGTGGAAGGGGCGCGTGCAAGATGCGTGAGACTTGCGGGGCATCGCGGTCTGAGGCGCCGTGGCGCCACTGGCCTACGACGTGACAGAGTTACCCACACTTGACACGAATCGCCCGAATTTGCTCAGAAGGACTGACTCGGGATTCCGCCGGTGGCGCGATGGCTTACGTCCGCTTCGTACAAATCCTCTATAGTGCGAATTGCATGTCGGGTCCCTCGGGCCCAAAATAAAGCCACGTAAGTGATTGATAAAAAAAGAGAACTGAATATGACTCAAGCGATCTCGTTAGGAGATTCAGAGAGTTAGAAAATCGCTGCCCGAATTACCCGCCAGATTACCCGCTGCGAGGGTGATGCTTGAACCGGCATTTTTGCTTCAAGCGTAGCGGGTAACAACCACTGATTCGCCAGAGTTCTCCTTCGTTCGCTTAGGTCCGTTTTTCTGCTCCTAGCACTCGCGCCGTGCGCGCGGGCTCGCCAGTGGACAAAGAGGATGGCCAGCGTTTGGCCTCGCGGACCGCTAGCGCCGCGGCCCGAGCGTACGCTCACCCTGCAGCAGCGCCTGAGTGTAAGCGGCGAGCATGGCCGCGATGCGCTCCGGTTTGGCCGGTGCCGGGCTATTCAGCCACTGCGTGATCAGCGCGATCTGCATTTCGGCCACGACCCGACAAAAGAGACTCGCGCCTGCCCCACCCGGCACGCGCCGGAGTGCTCCAGGCCGCGCGAGCTGCCGAGCGATGGTCTGGGCGAGGACCCTGACCCAGAGTGCGCGGATGGGCGGTTCGAAGAACACGCGGTTGAGACGGCGCTGCGCCCGAAAGTGCTCCAGCAGCGCCACCTGCTCAGCGGCGCTGGCGTTACCGGCTACATAGGCGGCGAGAGCGCGGCACGGGTGCTCCAGGCTCTCGGCGAGCAGAGCCTCCTTGCCGGCGTAATGCAGGTAGAACGTGGAGCGGCCAACCCTGGCCCGCCGGATGATATCCGTGACCGCAAGCGGCCCGTAGCCGCGCGACAGCACCAAATCGATGAATGCCGACTTAAGAGCTGCGCGAGTGCGCTGGCCGCGTCGATTCATCATCGCAGCGTACGTGGGCGGCATCTGAGGGTCGAGTCCTGGACACTTGCGCTTGCGCGTCCCGAAACACGCGCGCCGGTTGCGCTAGCGTGCTGCACATGGAAACCCGCAGCTCCGGGGGCGTACTCGCTGCAGCCTTGGCGTGCTGCGCCCTCATCACTCTGGTTCTGCTCGCGAATCACCCGGCCGGCGGCGGCCACAGCCTGACCGAGGTCATCAGCGCGGAGGCCCGCGACCGGACGGCAGACGCGCTGGTGCACGGGGGATTCGTGATCACCCTGACTGCGCTCATCGTCTGCCTGGTGTCGGTCGCACGCACCCTGGGGATAGCGAGACCGATCGTCTTGACCGGCTTGGTGAGCTTCTGCGTCGGCAGCGGCATGCTGATGCTCTCGATGATCCTGGACGGGCTCGCGGTACCCGCGATCGCCACACGTTTCATCGGCATCACCGATCCCAGCGCGCTGCTGCCGGCGCGCACCGCATTGATGCTCTGTGGCGTCCTGATCGGGATTCTGATGCCGTTTGGACTGCTGTTGCAGGCGGCGACGATGCTCAGCTGGTCGATCGCAATCGCCGCCCGCCGAGGCTTGCCCCTGGCGGCGGCGATCTACGGAATCCTCGCCACGGCGCTCATCGCCGGCGGCTTGCTGCTCGCGCCCGTGGCCATGAGCGGCCACCTCCTGCTTGGGGCAATCGTGCTGCTGGCCCTCTGGTACGGGGCGCTCGCGCTACTGGTCGGCACGCGCGCCATCGCCCACCGGTAGCTGTCCGCCCTACTTCTGCGAGAACTCACGAACTCCTGCAGCACCGCCTTGCGACATCGGCGGCGAGCGGCGCCGTCTGCGGGCGCGTTCGAGTCGTCGAATGTCGGCAGTCGACCCGGGAGCGGTCCTAAGTCCGAGCATCTTCGGCGCGCTGCAGGACTGTCGTCCCTACGGCAGATGTGAAAGCGGTTTAGGCAGGGCGCTGCGCGGTCATCGTTGGTGGTCATCGTTGTCCAACGTCGCGATGTCGCGTGCGGAGTGCTTGAACGGAAGCCGGCGGCCGTTCGCGTAAATGGAGGACTCGAACCTTCTTCGAATTACCGGCCGCGGGTCTCTGGCGAGGAGAGCAACTTTGATCTGCGCTCGCGCTCGCAAGCGCCTATCAAATCAAGAGATCGCTGATTCGCGCCCTGAGGTGCGCACGCTGCACGGGAACCGAACTTTCAGTACCCTCGCGGCTCCCTCAGAAGCGCTGGTGGATGGCTCCCCTCGCGATCGTCGCTCTCAACGCGTGCTGCGTTCTTATAGAAGAGTCATCTATGATGCGTCCGAAAGTTCGAGTCCCGTCTCGGACTCGGAACAAATTGAAAAATATGAAGAAAATGAGACTTGGGGCCCGGGAGGGAATCTTACCTCGGCAGTAAATTTCCGCGCGCTCAAGGGGTTGGCGCGGTGGGACTTTTTGGGTTACCCGCAAAGTTACCCAGCAATTGAACGCGCTGGCGCGACATCCACTGATACCGCGTGTTGTCCGCTGATACCAAGTTCCGAAAGGACACGCTGCTCGCGCACTCGACGCGAGGGTGTAGTCACAATTTTGGGCCGGTGTTGATCCAGAGCAGCCGGTAGGGAACGACTGCTATGCGGACGCTCGCTACCTTCGGTTCAGACGCCGAAGGCGTATGATTCGGCATTCTTACGGGAACCAGCGGCGTAGCCATTCATTGCCGGGTAGTCCATGCACTTGACGCTACCGTTCGCAGTTGCCGCTGTCTTTGTACTCGTCGGTGCGCTAATCGACAGCACTTACCAGCGGTCGACGCCCGAAGCGGCCTATGTACGGGGAACTGTAGTCGGCTTCGAGCGCCCGCACGCCAGACAGGTCTATCCGATATGTGAATTCACGGACGAGAACGGCCGTCTTCACCGCGTCGTGAATTCGTCCCAGCAGACGTTTGTCCGTTTTGCGACCGGCGATGCCGTCCCTCTCGCCTACTCGCGGCTCGACCCGCAACGGGCGCGGATCGACACGCTTTGGTTCAACCATCGCTGGGTGATGGGTGCATGCTGCGTCGCACTCAC